>Ga0067045_1002324_pt1 | contig 384831 bp, 312 predicted proteins | sample TerdegcTABiofilm_FD_59184 | JGI IMG/M metagenome (GOLD analysis project Ga0067045, IMG submission 59184) | Combined Assembly of (Gp0054472, Gp0054536) Wastewater bioreactor microbial communities from Singapore -Terephthalate degrading...
CCACGGCCGAATGGTTCAGCGGCAGCTGCGGCGTAACGGCAGTAGGTACGGGTAACAGCATTACGGTATCTCCGGGTGCAACCACTACGTATTTTGTACGCTATTCCGGCACCTGTAATACTACTACCTGCGCCTCGGCAACGGTAACGGTAAATACGCCATCCACAGCGCCAACGGCTATCACAGGCACAACCAGTATCTGTGCCGGCGGCAGTACTACGCTTACGCTTTCGGGTGGCAGTGCCGGCACGGGAGCCACGGCCGAATGGTTCAGCGGCAGCTGCGGCGTAACGGCAGTAGGTACGGGTAACAGCATTACGGTATCTCCGGGTGCAACCACTACGTATTTTGTACGCTATTCCGGCACCTGTAATACTACTACCTGTGCCTCGGCAACGGTAACGGTAAATACGGCATCCACAGCACCAACAGCCATAACCGGCATCACAACCATTTGTGCGGGTAACTCCACCACGCTAACGCTTTCGGGTGGTAGCGCGGGTACAGGAGCCACGGCCCAGTGGTTCAGCGGCAGCTGTGGCGTAACGGCAGTAGGTACGGGTAACAGCATTACGGTATCACCGGGTTCCACTACTACGTATTTTGTGCGCTATTCCGGAACCTGCAACACTACCAGCTGTGCTTCGGCTACGGTAACGGTAAATACGGCACCCACAGCATTTACACCGTTAGTAACCACATCTATGCCTTTGTGCTACCGTGGCAGTGCAGAAATAAGTATAGCCTCCTCGCAGGCGGGTACCGATTACTACCTGCGCGATAATACCATAACGGTAGACAGCTGGCCCAACAGTGCCGGCGGAACAATCCAGCTGCATACCCAGAACCTGACCGCGGGTAGCACCGATTACAACGTGGTAGCAACTACGGCGGCAGGCTGCAGCCTTACGGTAAGTGTACCGGCCATAACGGTAACAGGCGCAGCGGGTTCGCTGGCAAACAACAACGACAGCCGTACCTGTTACGTAAACGGCAACAATGCCTTTGTAGAGTTTATTACCTCGGGTCGCAGCATTATAGCTATAAATCCGGGTACACAAAACCTGGGTGACGTAACGGTAACAGAGTACGTAAACGGCACTCCGGTAGATGTGCAGGCCTGTAACACCAATCCTGTAACACAGCCGGAGTACAATTCGGCCGCAATGGACAGACACTGGGTAATAAGTTCAACCATAGCTCCGGTAGCACCTGTAGATGTGCGCCTGTACATTGCCGATGCAGATATTACGTCCCTGGCGGCTTCGGCCAATGCCAATGCTAATATGACGGATGATGTAGCGGGTATTGGTTCGCTGCAGCTTACCAAATACAGCGGCCCCAACGAAAATGCATCCTTTGCCGATAACTGTAACACCGGCGGAATTACTACACTGCATACACAGAATGCCAATGGTGCGGTTACAGCCCCGGTATCGGGTAATGCCATTGCCGGTGCATCATACATCGTATACAGTGTAAGCGGATTTTCGGAACTCTGGCTTGGCGGCAGCAGCATAAGCAGTCCGCTTCCGGTGGAGCTTGCTGCCTTTGATGTTACCTGTACCGAGGGAACTGCCCGTATAAACTGGACCACAGCTTCCGAAGTAAACAACCATTATTTTACAGTAGAGCGCAGTGCCGACGATGTAACCTGGACTATACTGGCCACCGTGCCCGGAGCAGGTAACAGTAACTCGCCGCTTCAGTACACAGTTACCGACGACCGCCCGGAAGAGGGGATTACCTATTACCGTCTGCGCCAGACCGATTATAACGGTACCGAAGAGCTTTTCTCCGAAAAGAGTATTTACTGCACGGGAAATGCGGCCGATGGACTTCTGCTGTATCCGAATCCGGCTACAGATCAGGTAACGCTGAGCCTGTACATAAACGAATTTTCGGATGCCAGTATCGGCATTTCCGATGCAAGAGGTGCTGTACTTCGTACAATAAACTGGCCGGCGCTGGATAAAGGAATGCATACCCGCACGATACCGCTCGAAGGTATGGCTCCGGGCATGTATATTATGCGTGTGCAAACCGGGAAGACCGTGCGTACAATAAGTTTTATAAAGAAATAAAAAAATGATAGAGGGAGGTTACCGGGCAGTTTGCGTGGCTTTTAGCAAACTGCCCGTGACCTGTTTTTTGGCAGGAGGGTTGCATATTACAGATAAAAGCTCTTACTTTGGTATAGTTAATTAATGTAAAATAACTAAAAAAAGAGCACTCTAACCGCATCACCATTCACCAGAAAATCTATCACCACTACTCATATATCTTTTTTACCAGGCTGATATTCCAGGCCTGAACGTGAAGAATATACAACGTGTACACGGTGTGGTTATGGTTTATGCGGAAGCAGCGGCCACCTCATCACCATGAGCAGAAAAGTAAATACGATACTTTTTCTGGCAGCAACCTGTATAACAGGCATTGTGTTGCGTTCATGCGTTCAGCAACGGCAAACGGTATATTTCCGTTACGATATTCCGGCCGAGCTTCCCAAAGCCTCCGAACCTTCGCATAATGCAACTACCGAAGCCGGTGTGGCCCTGGGGCGCGATCTTTTTTTCAGTACCCTGCTTTCGGGCGATAATACCATATCCTGTTCAAGTTGTCACGATCAGCAACATGCTTTTGCCGAGTCCCGTAAATTATCGCAGGGGATTGGCGGGCAACAGGTAAACCGGAATTCCATGCCGCTTTTTAACCTGGCCTGGGTAGACCGCTATTTCTGGGATGGCCGGGCCGCTTCGCTCGAAGAGGCCGTGAATTTTCCCATTACCGCCCATAACGAGATGAATGCAGACACTCTGCAACTTGTTAACAGGCTTGGACGTTCTGCTGCTTTTCGCCGGAAATTTTACGAAGCCTTTGGTTCTGCCGAAATACGCTATGTATTGGTACGTAAGGCACTGGCGCAGTATCTGCGTAGTCTTACCTCTTACCAAACCCCGCTGGACCGTATGTATCCCATTGTAAGCGAACTTATGGCCAAAGGCATGGATCAGCCTCAGATTATGCAGCAGCAGTTTGGTTTCTCCGACCGAACGATAGAAGTACTGCAGCTCTGCGAAACCTGCCATTCCAACATTACTTACGGAAATAATAAAATGCGGAACAACGGACTCGATGTTTCCAATACGGCCGATATAGGCTATGCCATAGTAAGCGGGAAAAAAGAAGACGAAGGTCTTTTTAAGGCTCCCAGTTTCCGCAATGTGCTTTTTTCGGGCCCGTACATGCACGACGGTCGTTTTGCCACACTGGAAGAAGTGCTCGAACATTACAATTCGGGTATACAGCCTAACCCGAACCTGAGCCCGGAGCTTAAAGATGCAAACGGAGATCCTTTGCGGCTTAACCTGGGCGGAAGAGAAAAAAAAGAACTACTATACTTTTTAACGACACTTATGTCAGATTCAAGTTTCATCACCAATAAAAAATACGCTCTATGAACCGAATTGTACCCCTATTGCTATCCCTGGTACTTTGTATGCCGCTTATGGCACAAAAAGAGTCGTCTGTAAAAGAAGACGAAAACCTGGTACGCAAAGAACAGACAGACCCGGTAATAAGAAAGCTGTATGGGCCCGGTGGTCCCTATGCACAGTTCAATCCTGAACAGGAAATTCCTGAGAAACGTACCGAAACCGCCAAACATTTCCGTAATGCCGATGGCACCGAAACTGCTTTACTTACAGCAGGCCCAATGCATTACTTCGAAAACGGTAAGTGGTTAACCTCTTCCAACGAGCTTGTGCCGGTAAATATGCCGCTGTATCCCGGTTATGTGCTTATGAACCGGCATAACCAGTATAAAACACTGTACGGGAAAGCCGGTATGGGAATCGCTGTTAAAAAGAACGACGGCACAGACCTGCTCAGCGGTTATACCCAGGAGAGTATTCAGCTGTACAGCATGGATAAAAAGCTGCTTAAAAACGTAGTGCAGTATAATAAGCAGGCATTACCACAGCCCGTATCCGGATCGGATAACCGCGTGGAATACGGTGTGGGGCAGGATATAAGCGTACAGGTTACGCAGCTTACAACCAAGATAAAATCGGAATACCTTATTACTTCCAACCTGTTTTCCGGACTGGGAGCCGCACAGTATGTAGGTTTTGAAGAGCAGCTCCGTTTTGCCGAACCGGTAGAGGTAGAGCAGGACGAACAAAAGACCGGTCTGCTTATTAAAAATGCAGCCGGAGAAATACTGCTTTCGTACAACGAGGCCCGTTACTACGAACAGAACCGCCTGAGCTCTTCTCAGTTCGAGGAGGCCGAATACCTGGTAAATAAGATAGACGATCATACCTGGAAAATAACCCTGCTTATACCAACAAACTGGTTCAATAATCCCGAGCGTGTATACCCTGTGGTGGTAGACCCTACCATTACCTGCACACCTACCGCATCTATATACTGGACGGGCACTACCAGCCAGGATGCAGATGCACACAGTTCAGACAATATCAAGACCGGTTTTTACGATTGCAGCGGTTGTACCGACAAACGCTGGTACCCCTGGGCAAAGATTAACCTGTCTTCCATACCAGATGGTTCCTGTATTCAAACAGCGAACTTTTCCATGTTTCAGCATGTGTGGCGTAACGGTGGAGGTAACGACGGATTGCGCTTCGAATTAGGATGGGCAAACGTAGAACCGGTTTCGGCTTCCTGGGCTACAATCCGGAATAGCATACAGGGGCTATCCGAGCGTTATGCCAACTGGGACGTATGGGGTACTCCTGCAAACTGCAGCGGCTGTAACGGCGGTTACGACTACCCGGAGTCGCCCAATAATGCATGGAAAAATTTTAATATCAACTATGCTTTACACCGCAACCGTGTAGCTGCAAGTCTGGCTACGGATTATATTACGTATGGCCTTAATCTTACACACCATGCATCAGATTGTTTCTGGTGCTGGGGCGACGAAACCAATGAGCTGGAATTCCGTGGCTGGAGCGATGGTAACCGTCCGCAGCTTTCGGTAACGTACCAAACAGCTTCTTCGGCCCCCACATCCATTACTGGTACTACCAGCATCTGCGCCGGTAGCTCTACTACTCTTACTGCTTCCGGCGGTTCGGTAGGCTCCGATGCTACCATACAATGGTTCAGCGGCAGCTGCGGCAGTACAGTTATAGGCACCGGCAATAGCATTACGGTATCACCAGGCTCTAACACCACCTATTTTGTGCGTTACTCCGGCAGCTGTAATACTACAGGCTGTGCTTCTGTTACGGTTACAGTAAATTCAGCTTCCACAGCACCAACGGCTGTAACCGGTGCAACCAGTATCTGTGCGGGTAACTCTACCACGCTTACGCTTTCTGGCGGCAGCGCCGGTACGGGAGCTACGGCTCAGTGGTTCAGCGGCAGCTGTGGCAGTACAGTTATAGGTACCGGCAACACTATTACCGTATCACCGGGTTCCACTACTACGTATTTTGTACGCTATTCCGGAACTTGCAACACTACCAGCTGTGCTTCGGCTACGGTTACGGTAAATACAGCATCTACGGCACCAACTTCAATAAGCGGTACAACTACCATTTGTGCGGGTAACTCTACCACACTTACACTCTCGGGTGGCAGCGCGGGTACGGGAGCTACGGCTCAGTGGTTCAGCGGCAGCTGCGGCAGTACAGTTATAGGCACCGGCAACAGCATTACGGTATCACCGGGTTCCACTACTACGTATTTTGTACGTTATGCGGGCAGCTGCAACACGACCAGCTGTGCTTCGGCTACGGTAACGGTAAATACAGCATCTACGGCACCAACTTCAATAACCGGTACAACCAGTATCTGTGCGGGTAACTCTACCACACTTACGCTTTCGGGCGGCAGCGCGGGTACAGGAGCCACAGCCGAATGGTTCAGCGGCAGTTGTGGTGGTACGGCAGTAGGTACGGGTAACAGCATTACGGTATCACCGGGTTCCACCACTACGTATTTTGTACGCTATTCCGGAACCTGTAATACTACCAGCTGTGCCTCGGCAACGGTAACGGTAAATACGGCATCCACAGCACCAACAGCCATAACCGGCAGCACAACCATTTGTGCGGGTAACTCTACCACGCTAACGCTTTCGGGTGGCAGCGCGGGTACAGGAGCTACGGCCGAATGGTTCAGCGGCAGTTGTGGCGGTACGGCAGTAGGTACGGGTAACAGTATTACGGTATCTCCGGGTTCTACTACTACCTATTTTGTACGCTATTCCGGAACCTGCAACACTACCAGCTGTGTTTCGGCTACGGTAACGGTAAATACAGCATCTACGGCACCAACTTCAATAACCGGTACAACCACTATCTGTGCGGGTAACTCCACCACGCTTACACTTTCGGGCGGCAGCGCCGGTACGGGAGCTACGGCTCAGTGGTTCAGCGGCAGTTGTGGCGGTACGGCAGTAGGTACCGGCAACAGCATTACGGTATCACCGGGTTCCACTACTACCTATTTTGTACGCTATTCCGGCAGCTGTAACACCACAACCTGTGCATCGGCAACGGTAACGGTAAATACGGCACCCACAGCATTTACACCGGTAGTAAGCACATCTATGCCTTTGTGCTACCGTGGCAGTGCAGAAATAAGTATAGCCTCTTCGCAGGCGGGTACCGATTACTACCTGCGCGATAATACCACAACGGTAGACAGCTGGCCCAACAGTGCAGGCGGAACAATCCAGCTGCATACCCAGAATCTTACCTCCAACACATCGGGCTACGATGTAGTGGCAACTACGGCGGGTGGCTGCAGCCTTACGGTAAATGTACCTGCTATAACGGTAACGGCAGCTGCGGGTACGCTGGCTCACAACAACGACAGCCGCACCTGTTACGTAAACGGCAACAATGCCTTTGTAGAGTTTATTACCTCGGGTCGCAGCATTATAGCTATAAATCCGGGAACACAAAACCTGGGTGATGTAACGGTAACGGAATACGTAAACGGTACTCCGATAGATGTGCAGGCCTGCAATACGAGTGCAGTTACACAGCCGCAGTTTACAAGTGCTGCACTGGGCCGCCACTGGGTAATAAGTTCAACCATAGCTCCGGTAACCCCGATAGATGTGCGCCTGTACATTGCCGATGCAGATATTACGTCCCTGGCGGCTTCGGCCAATGCCAACGCGAATCCCAACGACGATGTAAGCGGTATAGGTTCGCTGGAACTGAGCCGTTACAGCGGCCCTAACGAAAACGGATCCTTTGCCGATAACTGCAATACCGGCGGCACCACTTACCTGCACATGCAAAGTGGTAATGGAACGGTAACAACTCCGGTATCGGGTAATGCCATTGCCGGAGCATCGTATGTTGTATACAGTGTAGGCGGATTTTCGGAATGGTGGCTGGGCGGCACAGGCAACAGTACACCGCTTCCGGTTGTATTATCTGCATTCAATGCCGAATGTAAGGACCATGCTGTAGCACTTTCATGGACAACGGTATCGGAGGTGAATAATGCCTACTTTACCATAGAACGCAGTACGGATGCACAATCGTGGGAAACAGTTCTTGAACTGCCTGGAGCAGGAAACAGCAATAGCCCGCTGCATTATACAGCCCAGGACGACCGTCCGCACGGCGGATTATCGTATTACCGTTTACGCCAGACCGATTATAACGGCGATATGGAAATATTTGCCCCGCAAAGTGTAATCTGTTATCCTTCCGGTAAGGGTACACTGCGTATTTACCCGAATCCTTCCGACGACTATTTTGTACTGAATTTTGATGTACAGGAAGATATGAATGGAGCCGCAGAACTGCTCGATATGACCGGCCGCAGTGTATTTATACGCAATGCTGCCTGGCAACAGGGAGCCAATACGTTTATGCTGAACGGACTGGAAAAACTGCTCCCCGGAACCTATATACTGCGTATACAGGGTGCCGGAAAAACACTATATACCGCTCCTGTAATTATAACTCGCTAATATTTTAATGAACGGGAAAAAAGCCGTCTCGCTATAAGCGGGGCGGCTTTTTTTTTGCCGATCTGTTTGGCTTTTTTGAGGTAAATGTTATCTTAGCATAACTAAACTTCTAAAACTCCATTCACACCAATGCACACTCCTCATCACCATTTTCCTGATTTTTAGATTTCTTTTCCTGTAGCAGATACTGAAACGATCGCTCACAAGGAGCTGTTTAACGGCAGAATCCTTAGGAGAAATGTCGTTTTGGCTTCAACCCTTACGGTTTGTAATCAATCAAATAACAATAAAACCTCTGTTGTCATGAAGAACTTTTACAGGTTATCTTCCTTTTTTTCCGGCCGGAAAATAGTTACGGCTCTGTTATGCATATCAGGCAGTCTTGCACTGCATGCACAGAATGTTTCCGTTAACACTGACGGCTCATCCGGGCCGGGTCTTTTTAATGTAGGGAATACAAGCACTCCTCCTTTTCAGATTATGCCCAACGGGCAGGTGCTTGGCTGGGCTTCGGGTACGGCCGGGTTACCGGCTTTTTCGTTCGTAGGGAATAACAACCTGGGCCTGTTTCGTCCGGGTACCGATATACTGGGCCTTTCCACTGCAGGCACCGAACGTATACGTATTGCACCAAACGGAAATGTAAGTGTAGGTATGCCGGGTACCAATGCAGGCTATAATCTGGAGCTGGGAGGCAGTTTCGGGTATGGTAACGGTACGGCAGGTACATACCGTTCGCGTACAGAAACCCGGAACGATGCCGGGCAGATTGCTTCCCAGTCGGGCTTTTTCGAAACGTCGGCCCCGGCGCCTGCATCGAGCTGGTACCCCGGCGCAAACAGCTGGCAGCATTTACTGGATATACGCCACAGCAACAACAGTAATAATTTTGCTATGCAGCTTGCCGGTAGTTTCTACGATCAGCGTTTGTATTTCCGCAAAACCAATGGCAATGCCTCCCAGGCCTGGAGCGAAATTGTAACTGTACCGTCGGGCAATGCGGCTTCGGTGAACAATGCCTGGAACATCAGCAGTAATATTGCCTATAGTCCCGACGATATTTCCGGTGCTTCTGTACTGAGCGGAGACGATGCCACAGCCAATTATACAATGCCTTTTTCGATTACGATCGACGGAGTAGCATATAACGTGATTACGATCTCTACCAATGGCTGGATATCATTCGGGAATCCCGGCAGCTCTCTTACCGGTAATAATACGCTGCCCAGTGCTTCCTTTTCGGCACCGACCATTTTTCCTTACTGGGACGACCTGGTAACCAACGGAAGTAATATACGTTATTTTAGCTCGGGCGTGTCACCCAACCGTGCCGTGATCGTGGATTATGAATGCCGCACCTATACCGGCTCCTACAACGTACGTTTCCAGGTAACCATTCATGAAGGTTCCGGACTGATTAATGTGCAGTACCGCGACGAAATGCACAACAATGCCAACGGGCAGAGTGCCACCATCGGTTTTCAGATGGCCGGAGGGGCCAGCTCGAAAGCGTTCCCGATCATTTCTGACGGTAAAATCCTCGACGACAACCGCGATAACAATTCCGGCTGGTCTATTTCACCCGTACGCTGATGAAATACCTGTTGACGCTCTTTTTCTGCGGAAGCCTGTGTGCTTCGGTACACGCCCAGCAAGCAGAAGATACGGTACTTGTGGTAGATAAAGAAACCGTAGAGCTGTTGCAGCTGCTGCATCCCCGTTTCTTTTATTCGCCCGATTCTTCGGTGTTTGCAGCCAATCTGCAGAAATACCTGCTGCAGGATATGGTGCTGTGCGAAGAACAGCGTGCCGGTATGGAGAAAGACCCGGCGCTGAACGAACGCTATACCCGCTTTATGGAGCTGGCTGCCTTGTATTTCTGGGGTAGCGAAATTCGCAAAAATTCGGTAGAGCAGGAGATTGAAGAGGCTGAAATAAAACAATACTACGAGGCGCATAAAGACAATTTCCGTACGCCTTATGTTTTTACATTCTACCAGGCCTGGGCCCCGAAAGAATCCGCCGGCGATGCCGGAACCGTAAAGGAATTACAGCGCCGCATCAGGCTCTGGAAACAGGGTGATCCGGATAAAAGCAAAATGCTGCTGGGCCAGACAGCCCTGAACCTGGAAGAACGTATACAGATGAATACCGATAATCCTTTATATGCAGTAATGTTACAGAGTACTCTGCTGCAGGTTTCGGATGCGCATAATATAGGTACACACAAGGTATATATTGCACTTACCGAACGCAGCGGGGGAGATATTATGCCGTATGAAAGCGTGCGTGAAAACTGCCGGCAGGAGCTTATAAACCGGAAAACGGCAGAAAGGGAAAAAAATATGCGTATACAGATGGAACGCATAACCATAATTAATAATGTGAAGTGATGAGTATACTTAAATACATTGGTTCTTGTACCGTATTGTTGCTGATGCCGGCCGTGCAGGCACAGAATGCCCGCCTGGTATTGTCCGGGGCAGCCGTACGCCTGAACAGCAGTGGTGCATCCGTACAGATTGTGCTGCAAAATGCCAACTGGGAAAACAATGCTTCCACTACTTCTTTTGTACCGGGAACGGGTACTGTACTTTTCAGCGGTAGCACAACGGCGCAGCTGGGCGGTACGCAGAGCAGTGCTTTTTATAATCTCAGCAGTAGTAAAAGCGGTGCCGAACTACAGCTGAACCAGGATATAAGTGTAAGCAATACGGCCACTCTGGCAGCAGGGAATATAAACCTGCAGAATGCCCGGCTCGATCTGCTGGGTACTGGCATGCTCAGCGGAGAGGTATATCCCGGAGGTTCCAGGGTGTACTGTGCCGATAACCAGTTGGGGAACATACGCAGTGTAAGAGTGCTCGGCAGCGGCGCTAATAATGATATTGCCGGTTTGGGCATAAGCATAAATGTGAGCGGAACAGCACCGGGCAGCACTACCATTATACGCGGGCATCAACGGCAGAACAGTACGGCTTTTGCCGGTGCAGGTACTTCAATAGGCCGCTATTACGATATAAGCCCGGCCGTATCTTCCGGGTATACATACCTGCTCAGCTGCAGGTATCACGATCAGGAGCTGTATGGCATGCCCGAAAGCGATTTTCTTTTTTACCGTTCGCCATCGTATGGGCTAAACAGTGCCGACTGGGAGGCCTGGGGCGGAAGCACACCGGGGCCGCTGAGTCCGGGTTACCCTGCCGTGGGTACGGTAACGCATAATGCGGCATCGAATACCGTAAGTCTGCCGGGCATAAGTACTTTTTCGCGCTGGACACTGAGCAATGCACTTTCCGAACCGCTTCCCATAGAGCTGGGCGACTTCAGCGCTGCCTGCACAGCGGGCGGGGTAAACCTGCAATGGTTAACTCTGTCGGAAGTAAATAATAATTATTTTACCATAGAACGCAGTATGGACAGCCAAAGCTGGGAAACACTTGCAGAAGTGCCGGGAGCCGGCAACAGTAATACCATGCTGCAGTATAGTGTAAACGACGAGCGCCCTTTTAACGGTATTTCGTATTACCGCCTGCGCCAGACCGATTATAACGGCGATTTTGAGGTATTTGCCCCGCTCAGTATCGTATGCGAAACAATTGCCGGAGATAAGGCATTTGAGCTTTTTCCGAATCCGGCCAGCGATGTGTTTAATATACGTTTTTCGGCCCGGGCGGCAGAGAACGGCCGTATAGCAATTTACGATATGGCAGGGCGTTGTGTATACGAAGAACGAACCGCTTTTACAGATGGACTTAATACCTATACCCGCAGCGGCCTGGGCGTATATATGCCCGGTGTGTATACTGTACGTGTATCTTCCGGAACAGATGTTTTATACACAGCAGCACTTGTAATACAGCGTTAAAGCCATTAAAGCGGGTTTATGCGTTCCATAAGCAGAGGGCGGTGTGCCCGGCTTACGGGTATTACACGGTCGCCGATGGTAATGGAAGTGTCTTCTATATTATTGATCTTGGAAATATTCACGATAAAGGCTCTGTGCACCTTTACAAAATCGGGGAGGTCCAGTTTTTCGATCATACTTTTAATGGTACCGTGCACTACGTATTTATGGTTTTTATCCATAACAAAGGCTACATAGTCGCCAATACTCTCGATGTACTGTATCTCTTTCAGCATCAGTTTTACAAACTTGCCGTTGCTTTTAATGAAAATATATTCCTGGCCGCCTTTACTGTACTCTTTTAGTTGTTTTTCCACACGTTCCACGGCTTTTTGCAGGCGGGGCAGTGTAACCGGCTTCTGTATATAATCGGTTACATCGTGTTCAAAGGCCTGTATGGCATATTCGGCTTTTGCCGTGGTAAAAATTACCTGTGGCAGATTGTTGATGCTTTCTACAAGTTCAAGTCCGCTGAAATCGGGCATTTCAATATCGAGCAGCAGTATATCGGCCGTGTTTTTTTTGAGGTAGGCAATGGCATCGATGGCATTATCGAAAATGGCAGCAACTTCGAGCCCGGGGATCTTTTTACACAAAAAATCGAGGCTGTGCAATGCTACCTGGTCGTCGTCCACTATTATAGCTTTCATGCGTAACGGGTGTTTTGGAGTTGAACAAGGCGTAGTTCTTCGGCTTCGATAAGGGGAACAATACGTCCGATCTGATCGAGCACCGGTTCCATTATATACTGTACCGGCATCAGTTCGGTTTCATTTTCGAGCAGTTTATTTTCAGCTGTTGCAATAAGCTGGTGTATCTGGGGCAGCCCAATAAGCACAAAATTAGACTTTATCTTATGCAACAGTCGGCGGGTTTCGGCAGCATCATTAGCGTTTACCGCGGCCTGCATTTTCTGGATCTCGGGCAGGTTAAAGCGGCAAAAGTTACTGAAAGTCTGTTGTATATATTCGAGATCGTCGTGGAAATGTTCACGTATCAGTTCCAGGTCGAAGTCTTTCTGAAAGCGATACATTTCATCTTCGGCATCATGTACCCCGTTGTGGATATCTTTTACCGGTTCGGTATCGAAATAATCCTGTATCAGCTGTATCAGCTCCTTTTCGTCGAATGGTTTGGTAATAAAACGGTCCATACCAGCCTGCAGGCAGCGTTCGCGTTCGCCTTTTACAGAACCTGCCGTAATGGCAATAACAGGTGTTGGGGGCATACCCGATTCCTTTTCTATAGCCCGTATTACGCCGGTGGCAGTAATTCCGTCCATTTCCGGCATCTGTATATCCATAATAATCATATCGGGCTGCTGTCTGCGGAAAAGAGGCAGGGCTTCGGCTCCGTTCTGAGCTTCCTCGATAAGAATACCGTTAAAGTTTTTCTCAATTATTTTTTTAACAAGCCTTAGGTTTAGTATGTTATCTTCTACAACCAGTATGCGTTTTTCGTTTAAGAGGCGATGTACATTACTGTTATTATTTGCAGCTACCGGTTGTTTTTTTAGCACGGAGCTCATCGTTTGCAGCAGTTCGTCGGCAGTAACGGGTTTTACAAGTTGTGCGGGAATGCGTAAACGTTTGCAGGCATTATTTATGGTAAGGTCTTCGGCCGAGCTGTGCAGCAGTATCAGTGGCAGTTCGCGTATGGCTTCGCTGGAATGAGAGCGCAGTTCTTCAATAAACTCTATACCGTTTATGCGGGGCATGTGATAATCTACCAGCAGAAAACCGGGTATGCTGTGGTTTAGCAGCTGTAATGCTTCGCCGGCACTGCGGGCTGTTGTAACTTCCATACCCTGGTTTTGCAGTATGGTTTTCAGTATCCGCAGGTTCTGTTCGTTATCGTCTACCACCAGCACCGAGTGTATACCGGGTGGGGGAGCGCTGTTTTCGTTTGTATAGTTTTCGTAAGGCAGTTTAAGATCGAACGAGAAGGTACTGCCTTGCCCAAGGGTACTTTCCAGTTTTATGCGTCCACCCATTTTCTGTACCAGGTTGCGGCTTATGGCAAGGCCCAGTCCGCTGCCGCCGAATTTGCGGGTAATGGTAGCATCGGCCTGTTCAAAGGCACGGAAAATAATGTCCTGCTGGCCGGGAGAAATACCGATGCCGGTATCGCGTACGGCAAAATGGAAGATACCTTCTTTTTCGTTTGCGCCGGGTGTAAAGGATATACGCAGTTCTACCTCGCCTTTATGTGTAAATTTAATAGCATTGGTAATAAGATTCAGCAGTACCTGTTTTATGCGTACTTCATCGCCATATACGCTGCGGGGTACAGCCGGCGAAATGTTAATAAGAATTTCGAGTTGCTTGGAGTAGGCCTGGTATTTAATTACTTCCATGCAAAGTTCGGCTGTGTGCAGCAGGTCGAAGCGCTGTATGTCGAGTTCCAGCTTGTTAGCCTCGATCTTAGAAAAGTCGAGTATATCGTTTATAAGGTTCATGAGTGTAACCGCCGAAGTGTTTACGCTCTGCATATAATCGTTCTGTATTCCGCTGAGCGGAGTAGACTGCAGCAGGCTTGTAAAACCAACGATGCCGTTAAGGGGTGTGCGTATTTCGTGGCTCATATTGGCCAGGAAGTCGCTTTTGGCACGGTTGGCCTGTTCCAGGTCGAGCTCCAGCTGTTTACGCATCACGGCTTCGGATATAGATTCGGCAAAAGACTCCAGAATGGCGTTTTCTGCGGCTGTCCATATGCGTTCGTAATGGCAGTCGTCGAAGCCTATAAAGCCCCAGAAACGTTCGTGCAGCATCACCGGTATTACCAGTATCGATTGTATATCCTGTGCCTGCAGTACTTTTTTGGTAGTACTGTCCGGCGGCATACGGTTTACCAGAGCACTGAAAGGTTTTCCGTCTTCCAGAGGCGAAAAAAAATCGTTCAGGTCGTCAAAAGCCATCTGCTGCAGCGCTTCGTTATGGATCTGCGGTTCGGTATGGTCCGAGCACCATTCAATAAGCTGACTGCTCATACGCCGGGGTACCTCGTTATCAAAATGGTTCTGGAACAGGTATACCCTGTTTACGCCGGTAGCCTCGCCTATAAAGGTAAAGCAGCGGGCAATGGCAGCCACATAATCCGGGTTTTTAAGCAGTTCTTTCGATGCGGCGGCAATGGCAGCCAGCATTTTTTCCTTGCGTTCCAGTTCCAGGGCCAGGCTTTTACGTGTTGTAATATCGCGGGCGGTGATTAGTCCAGTAGCAGGGGTGTTGCTACTTTTGTAAAAAACACCGTTTACATCGAGCCATATCCAGCCTTTTTCGGGATGCAGGTAACGGAATTCGGCCGAAATGGCATTACCCGGTACCGACATGGCTTCGTAGAAGCGTTCCGTAACAAACTGCCTGGAATCGCTATCGGCCAGGTCGAAGATGCTGTCGCCGATCATTTCATCGCCCCGGCCGAATACTGTGTAAAATGAAGGAGAAACATAGGTGATGTTAAATTCTTCGCTGATCTCAATCACCGCATCACTTATATTCTGAAGCATATAACGGCTGCGTTCGAGCTGCAGCTCGTAATTCTTTCGCAGGGTAATATCCTGGAATATGCCGCGTATCATAACCAGTTCGCCGTCTTCCCATATAGGTTCGCCCGATACTCTCACCCATTTTTCGGTGCCTTTGGCCGATATAAAGCGGCACTCGGTATCGAAAGGCCGTCCGTTGATAAGCAGTTCGCTGCGGAGCCGCTTCATTTTTTCGCGGTAATCGGGATGGTAAAAGTGCATGCCTTTACCTACCTCTGGTACAAAAGACTCATCTACTTCGTATATACGGTATACTTCTTCGGTCCATACCACGGTTTGGGTAGCAATATGCATTTCCCAGCCTCCGAGCTGGCTTATGCGCTGCGCTTCGCTGAGCAGGGCCTTACGTTTGTTCAGCTCTTCTTCGCGGCGTATCCGTTCGGTTATGTCGCGGGCTTCGGGTAGCAGCAGTATTACTTTGCCCTGTTCGTTCAGTATGGGCTTTATAGAAAGGTCAACCACCGAATAGTGGCCTTCGGGACTTATAAATTCGGCCTCGAAACGTACCAGCCGGCCGCGTGCGGCATTACGTACCGCTTTTTTTACCTTATCACTGTCTTTCGAATGGCGAAACCAGGGTGTTTCCCATAGGCGCAGACCGATAACCGTTTCGTGGGTAACCTCGCCAAACTGAAGGGTTGTATCGTTAATTTCCTGTATGGTGCCGTCCGGACTCATAAGCCCCGAAAACTGGAATGAGGAATTAAAGATGGCCCGGAATGTGTTTTCGGTATCTTTTATTTTCGAGAGGTTGGTGGCAATACCTACATAACCCGTAACCTGCTGCTGATCGCTCACAATGGCACCAATGGAAAGATGTACAGGAACCGTACTGCCGTCTTTGGTTATATAAGTCCATTCACGGGTATCGGAATGTTCGGCATCTACCCCTGCTGTAAATACAGCAAAACCAGCCGGTTTTTTTTGCCCTTTTTTAGCTAACTGCGCAGCCCGCTGTTTTATTTCCGACTCTTTATGGAACATCAGCGGACTTACATTCCCAACTACTTCGGCAGCTGTATAGCCCAGCAGTTTTTCGGCCCCCCTGCTGAAGAATGTAATAATACCGTCTTTATCCGTACCCACGATCGAAATTTCGGTACTGGCATTCAGAATCGCCTGAAGGTGCGTATTTACGGTTTTAAGGTCGTTCTGGGCTTTTTTTATATCGCTTATATTTACAATCTGAGATATAAAATGCAGGGGTCTTCCGTTTTTATCGCGGATAAGCGATACTCCGAGCAATACCCACACAATATCTCCGTTCTTATGAAAATAACGTTTTTCGATGGTATAACCTTCGCGCTTGTTCTGCAACGTTTCCTGCAACAGCTGCAAGTCGGCATTCAGATCTTCGGGGTAGGTAATATCCTGGAAGGGAAGCTGTAATATTTCCTCTTCGGAATAGCCCAGCATGGTGCATAAGCGGGCATTCACCTTAAGCCATTCGCCTTTGGTGGAAACAAGAGCCATACCTGTGGTTGCATACTTAAATGCACTTTTAAAGTGCAGCAAAGCGGTATCGGTGTCCAGTCTTAACCTTTTTCCCGGAGCTTTTTCAGCCATGCCTGTCCTTAATTTTGCCTATAATGTTGTAAATCTAAGCTAAATATCGGGAAGTTTTACCAAATATCGAAAAAGTTAGGCCAAACTTCGAAAAAGGCTCAACAATAATCAGTTTCATGCTTTATATTTGAAATATGGCACAGTAAATGTGTCATAAGTTGTATAGATTATTGTTTGGTTAAACTCTCTGTTTACAAATCAGTGAGGAAAAAAACTGCTTTGAGAAAGGCAGTTTTTTTTTCGTTCGTTCTGGCTTCAACGGATAAAATACTTCTGCATAAAAGCTTTTTTGCAACGGTTTATCGTTTAGTTATGCCAAGTATCGTAAAGAATATACCAAACTTCGAAAAGCCGCTGTTGCGAAAGAGTATATGCTATACATTTGAACCAGTGAAAAGCAAGGTAAGATGTTTTTCATGTTGTATAGATTTATTGTTTGGTTATCTTTCTGCTATCACGAAAGTGAGGAAGAAAAGCTGTTCCGAAAGGGCAGCTTTTCTTTTTTATGCTTATTTCGGTCTGTATTTCATACGGTTTTCAGCACTTAAATCGACAGGCAGCAGGCAGGTTTGCCGGTAGAACTTCCCAAAACGGTATAATATGCTCTGCGGAGCTAATGTCTTCAAAACCCTTATAACTTCCTGCCCGTAAAGAGGATTTGCCGCTTTTTTAAGGTCGATGCTGTCGATAATGCCGTTTTCGTTGGCCGAAAAAGTAATAAGTACTTTTGTATCCTTTGTATTTTCAGGCAGTATTTTCCAGTTTATGCCAGAATAAATGGCTGCCAGCAGTGTACTGTCGTTGCTGTATGCAGAGCGTACAGACATGGAGTTGTCGTAACTGACAATCTCTGTAAGCCTGCCCTGTTCTATCCTGAATATAACATCGGTTTCGTATAGCGATTCGTATCCTGCATGCACATACAGAAGCAAGCGCCCCTGAGGTGAGTGTATATTACTGTTTACCCAGCTGGCCTTTACATGTCCGTTTTGAAATGTACCTGCAAAGAGTTGCTTCAGACTGGCCTGCCTGTTTTCTTTTCCGTAACAGGAACAGATCCCGGAAAGGAAGAGTTCGTTATTGCTGAGGGTCCATATAGCCTGGTATCCTCTGGCACAATTGGTGGGTACAGGTTCCTGTACTGCTCCGAACAGCAGCGGACGGAGAGAATCGATACCGGGCAGCTGCTCCAGGGGATTGCTGAAAATAGCAAGCGTATCGCCGTTATACACCAGTTTATCGGGAAGCTGAGCTGTGGCAAAGCATTGTGTTACCGTGGCCAGCCACGGTAAAATGGCAGTATACAGCATATGGTTAAAGAATACAGGACGCATAGTATATCTTTTAACTATTAAACAGAGCGTATTATTGTACCCTGATAAAAGCAGAGCCATATTGCCCGGGCTTCAGAAGAAAGCCCGAACCTGCATGCCGGCTACATGCAGCGGGCTTATGGCTTGCCCGGCCCGGCCTTCATAGGTAATTCCGGCCTGCATGTTATTGCCGATATTACGCTGAAAATTAGCGCTCCAGGTGCCGTTTATGCCATTGCCGAGGCCGCCGAGCATTTCGAAAGCCAGGTTATTATTAAGCGGACTGTTGTATAATATGTTATGCAGTTTAAACTGTAAAGTAAGTACACCCTGGTTCAGGAAATTAACGGTACTTTCTATTCCGCCCTGGTGTATATGAGCCATTTCGCCGCCCGGGTTTACCGGATTACTGCTGTTGTTGCCGTTACGTTTATACTGGAATCCGTACAGGAAGGCAATACGCCAGCGGGTGTCTTTTTGTACGGTAAATTTGGTTTCGGTCCTGGCCAGTTCCAGGTTGTAGTCGCGGGTGCGGAGGAATTCGGAGCTATAGCGTTTGTGTCCTTTCTCGAACAGGGCTGTTAATGTAAAAAGGCGCGAAATATTATAGCGGCTGCGTACTTCCCATGATTCCTGCGAACGGCTGTCGATACCGTTGGTAAGCAGCGAACGGTTGCGCAGGTCGCGGTATTCGATATCTACTCCGAATTTACCTTCATTGCGGTTTATATAAAAGGTATTGCGGAGCGAATAGGCAAGCGAAAGCAGGGCCGAATCGGCCCAGGAGGCCGAGAACGGACTGATAACAGAACCGATATTCGCATTCTGCGATTTGCGGCTGAGCCGGTACACGGTTTGATTGCTGAACAGGCTCAGCACCTTTTGCCAGGTTTTACCGTTACGCCATTTTACAGGAAAACGCAGGTTTATACTCTGGTTAAACTGGGTATTGTAGGTCTTTACGTATTCGAGGGACGGAATAAGTATTTTTATGTAATTGCCCTGCCCGTTAAACTGAGCCTCCTGAAACTCGTCGAGGTCGGGAACACCGTTGCCGTTATAATCGAGCGAGGCATCCCAGAAATGGGTACCCTGCCCGTTGGTTACCTGTAAAAAGGAGTATTCGCGCTTGTTTTCGAGACCCGAACCTATTTCGTAATAGGTATTCAGGGTAATACTCTGCTTCAGAAAGCGGCTGTTATATTCTACGCGGGCCGTGGTACTCTGGTCGTTCTTTTGTCCGGGAAGCAGCAAGCTGTCGCGTATCTGCAGGCTGCGGTAATTGAACAGTAGTTTAAGACTGTGGTTTTTACGTATTACAGCCTGGGCTTCGGCACCCATATTATGTCCTATGCCGGCAAATACAAGGGCATTGCTCAGTGCACGGTGGTCGGCCCGTGGCCGGTAATATACCTTCCAGCTTAGCTTAGAGGTATCGGACGAACCCAGGTACAGTTCCCAGTCGTTAAACATATAGCTGTTGCCAAGCAGCGAATCTTTACGGAAGATATTGTATTCGTCTTCGCCGTTAAGGCCTATACGCAGCTGCCTGTTTATGGTCTTATAAAAACGGGTGCGGTGCCGCAGAAAGCGGGTTTCCATATCGCCTCGGGTAAACTGTGCGCTGCCCCAGAAATCGAGAAACCAGCCCCTGGTGTTTACACTGGCCTGTAACTGGTTACGCAGGGCCGTGTAGCTGCTGCCTTTAATAAAGGCTCCTCCGGAATAAAAGATACGACTACGGTTTTTGGTATTAAGTTCTATTTCGAGCGAGGGAATGTATTCGTTTCCCTGCGGACGCAGGCTGCTCAGGTTCAGGTCGCGGTCGAACTCCACACTGCGCCAGCGTACAATGGGTGTAAAAGTTTTCTCTACCTGTTCGTACAAAAGCGTGGTGCGCAGGGTATTTGCTTTTTTTTCGCCTCTGCCGAATGGTTTAAGCCAGTTCAGTTTTACCCGGTAGGCATAGCCGTTATTATCGTTATTATCGAGTGGCGAAAAGGTGTTTTTGTCCTGGGTGCTCAGGGCGGCTTCGGCCTCTATGCTAAACTCTTTGCTTATATCCCAGCCGGCGGCAAAGGTGGCCATGCGCTGCAGTCTGGGTGCAATAAGCTGCACGGCGGCTATGTAATCGCCGGTATTGGGTCCGGTGTAACGGTATACCCTGCCATTGGCAGAGGAGCGTTCGAGTACGTAATCGCCGCTTCCGGCAGCGGTCTGGCTGAAAAATACGCGGTAGTGTGCACTGTCGGGGCTGGTGCTGTATATAAACACAGGGGTTACAATTCCGTTCACCAGGCTGTCTTTACGTTTATATAGAACTTCATTTATATTAAAGCCCACATTGCTGAACGAAGGGCTTACGGCATTCTGCAGGCTGTCGCCGGCAGCGGCCAGCAGCTGTCGCTGTTCGGGACTCAGCGGTTGCTGCAGCGGCTGGTTCTTCAGGTCCTGCTCGGCAAAAACATTTACCCGGTACCAGGCTTTACCCAGCTGCCATTCGTTATTTACATGATACATAAGCCTGCCGTAGTTACGGTCGCTGTATTCAAATTCCACCACAATGCGGCGGTCTTTGGTAATAAGCTGCCTGGCGGTAAAAGTAAGTTCGGCGGTATTATAATCGATCACATAATCGTTCTCGCGGCCCCGCACCAGCTGTTTACCGTCGATATATACCCGTTCGGTGCCCGAGAGTACCACAATAAAGCTCTCGCCCTCGTTCCCCCGCAGCCGGTAAGGGCCCTGGTTCCCTTCGATACCCTGTATGCGGTTCTGGGCAAATTTGCCCCGGGCAATGGCTCCGGATGCCTGTAACTGCAAGGCACCGGCCGGTGCATTCTTTTTAAAGATGTTCTTATTATCGAAACGGGTTTGCAGCTGCAGCCCCTGTCCTTTTTTCAGAAAGTTCAGAAAATACGACTGGGGCCGGTTTATAATAAAATCGCCGGCAGTAACTTTTTGTTTATCAACAGAAAGCTGTATAAATACGCGGTCGAAGTCCTGGATGCGCTGTGTGGTGCCCTCGGGTTGCAGGGGTACATTTTCGTCGGAAATGGCTGCCTGTATTTCTACGTTCTCGGCCAGTTTACCGCTCAGCTGCACATTCAGTGCAGAGTTCAGTGCCAGGCTCTGTGCATTGCCAAAGGCTATACCGCGCGAAATACTGCCGTTTTTTTCGAGTCCGTCGGTAATAAAAATACTTTCGTCCGTGGTTTCGTCCGGGAAACTGAACGTAAAGGGGAGCGCCTGTTTACTGCTGTCTCCGGAAATACGTATACGTTGTACTGCTTGTCCGAAGAAATACGGCCAGGTTCTGTACGAAACCGTAAGCGGAGGCCGGTGCGGATATTTTTTGAGAAATGCCACCGTGTCCATAAGCAGGGTAGCCTGGGCCCAGTGCAGGGTATATATTCCGGGGGCAAGGGTGTCGTTACCCGCTTTTAACAGGAACGACGATTCGCGTATGCTGAGCGTATCGATCTGCGTACGTGCGGCCAGCGGCAGCTGCCGTACAAGCTGCGCGTGTATACCCGGGCCGGCGGTAAAGAGGAGTAGCGCAAAAAGAAAACGCGGTGTCATCGGCTAAAAATCATGCTAATGTACAAAATACGAATGTAATGAAACGGCAGGGTTCGGATGCCGGTTTTGCATTTCGTACTTTATTCTACTTTTGTGCAGTTGTTTTAGAAAGAAAGTCTATGGATACCAAAGTTCTCATTATAGGTTCGCAGGGCCAGATCGGTACCGAGCTTACGGCCTATCTTACGGCCCGCTACGGTGCGGCAAATGTTATCGAAAGTGATATACAGCAAAAGAATCCTTCGCCCTGTACTTTTGCAAGTATCGACGCTACAGATAAAAATGCGGTATACGAGCTGGTAAAAAAAGAAAATATAGATACCATATACCTGCTGGCAGCCATGCTTTCGGCCACCGGCGAAAAATTTCCTGAAAAGGCCTGGGCGCTCAATATGGACACCCTGTTTATATGCCTCGACCTGGCAAAGGAAAAACATATAAAAAAATTATACTGGCCCAGCAGTATTGCCGTTTTCGGGCCTACCACACCCCGCATACTTACCCCGCAGTTTACTGTATGCGAACCTGCAACGGTGTACGGCATAAGCAAACAGGCCGGCGAACGCTGGTGCGAATGGTACCACAATAAGTTTGGTGTAGATGTGCGTAGTATACGCTATCCCGGTCTTATAAGCTATAGTGCCCCTCCGGGCGGGGGGACCACCGATTATGCCGTAGATATTTTCCATAAGGCCCTGCAGCAGGGTTCCTACGAATGCTTCCTGAAAAGTGACACCGAACTGCCCATGATGTATATGCCCGATGCCATAAGGGCTACCGTAGAGCTTACCGAAGCCGAAGCATCGCGTGTAAAACTGCGCTCCGGCTATAACCTGGCTGCTTTCAGTTTTACGCCCGCACAACTGGCCGAAGAAATACGCAGACATATTCCTGCATTTGAAATTCAGTATAAACCCGATTTCCGGCAGCAGATCGCCGATAACTGGCCTGCTTCCATCGACGACACCAGCGCCCGCGAACACTGGGGCTGGAAGCCGGAATTCAGCCTCCCGCAAATGTGCAGCGATATGCTTATGCACCTGCAGGAGCAATATGCCCTGTAAACTACATGACTAAACACTGGTTCGTTGTATCCAACACGGCCTCGGGCAAAGGTAAAGCCGGGCCTTTTATGCAAACCGTTCAGGAATTTATGAACCGGAATGGTTTCGACTTTGAGCTCGATTCGCCCAACGACGAAAATACCTTTATAAAAGTAAGCAAAGCCCTGCATAACGGGCAGCGTAATTTTCTGGTATGCGGCGGCGACGGAACGCTTAACCAATGTGTAAACGCCATTTTTCAGCAGTCGAAAGTGCCTCAGCACGAGTGCCTGGTAGCTTTTTTACCCTTTGGTACCGGCAACGACTGGATACGTACAGCCGGTATACCGGCCGATCCTGAAAAGGCTCTGGAAGTGCTTATAAGCGGCCGCGAAGTGCGTATGGATATAGGTAAGGTTAGCTGCCAGTGGTTTAATGCCCGTAAAGATGCCTACTTTATAAATATAGCCGGTTTTGCCTACGACGCTTTTGTGGTGGAACAGATGGAACTGAAATTCCGTAAGGATAAAATGGGAAAGATTGCATACCTGCTTGCCGTATTTTCCTTTCTGATGCGCTACCGCAAAACAAAAGTAAAGCTGCACTCGGCCGAATATACCTACGAAGGTCCGCTATTCAGCGGCTGTGCCGGAATATGTAAATACAACGGAAATGGTATGATGCAGGTACCACATGCCGACCCCTACGATGGCAAGCTGGCCGTAACCCTGATGCAGACTACCAGCAAATGGGATGTGCTGATGCAGACCAAAAACCTGTATAACGGCACCTTTATAAAGCATAAGAGCATACATACCTTCCAGACCGAAGCTTTTACCCTGGAGTCGGAACCGCTGATACGCCTCGAATGCGAAGGCGAACTTCTGGGTTTTTCGCCTTTTGCTTTTTCTGTTAAACCCGGGGCACTCCGGATTATGATACCTTAAGCCTGTGCGTATTTTTTTTGGCATACCCGAAAACGGGCAGGTACTGCTCGACGAAGGCGAAAGTCTGCACCTGGCCCGCGTGTTACGTATAAATGCCGGCGAAACCGTATATGTATGCGACGGGGCTGGCAGCCTGTATCTCTGCCGTGTAGAACAACCGCATCATAAGCGCAGCCAGCTGTTGGTGCTGGAACGCGAAGAACGCCCGCAGAGCAGTACCGGGCTGCATATTGCTTTTGCACCCACACGGTATAACGACCGTAACGACTGGTTTCTGGAAAAAGCTGCAGAGCTTGGCCTGCGCAGTATTACACCCCTGCGCACCACAAACAGCGAAAAGGTAAAGTTCAATGCCGAACGGGCACAGAAAATACTTATCGCCGGTCTTAAACAAAGTGGTAATGTGTGGCTGCCACAATTAAATCCGCTTTGCGACTGGGATACTTTTATACAGCAGAATAAGCTGCCGCTGGCCGTGGCCTATTGCGGTAACGAACCTAAAACAGGCCTGCCCGCCTGGGCCGAAAACAGGAGCGAAGCCTGTGTGTGTATAGGCCCCGAAGGCGATTTTACCGGCAGCGAAGTACAAAAGGCCTTTGAAAAAGGGGCAGAACTGGTACATTTAGGCCAGCACCGCCTGCGTACAGAAACCGCCGCATTGTGGGTTGCAGCATGGTTTTACGGAAAAACCATAAAATAATTATACTTTTTGTTTGCTCGTTAAATATTATTTGTATTTTTGCAGCCCAATTTTAAGCAAAACCGAATACGAGATATGGCAAAAATTTGCGTTATAACCGGTAAAGGAGTTCAGAGAGGAAATCATGTTTCCCACTCAAATATTAAAACCAAACGCGTTTTTAATCCCAACCTTCAGACTAAACGTTTCTGGCTGGAAGAAGAGCAGGAGTGGATAACCCTTAAGTTATCAGCCAAGGGTATAAAAATCATTAACCGTATTGGTGTTAAAGAAGCCCTGAAGCGTTCATGGGAAAAAGGAATTATCGGATAGTATCCGTGTAAATATATTGTGTAGCCTCGCTATCAGCGAGGCTTTTTTTATGTCCTGAGGTTAAAAAATGTAACAATTTGCCCCCGGGGCGAGCGATAAGTGTTTGTTTATTAAAAGAAAAAGACTACTTTTGCCGTCCCAAAATCTGGGAACGTATATTTTATTATTTAATAATCTGAAATTTAATCAAGTAAAGAATGCCTACAATTCAACAGTTGGTACGCAAAGGCAGGAACAAGATTGAAAAGAAAAGTAAATCTGCCGCACTGGATTCCTGTCCGCAGCGTCGTGGGGTATGTACACGTGTGTACACCACCACTCCCAAAAAGCCGAACTCGGCTATGCGTAAAGTAGCAAAAGTTCGTTTAACAAACAAGGTGGAAATCATTGCCTATATCCCGGGCGAAGGCCACAACCTTCAGGAGCACAGTATTGTACTGGTTCGCGGAGGAAGGGTAAAAGACCTTCCGGGTGTACGTTACCACATTGTACGCGGAGCCCTGGATACATCAGGAGTAGATGCCCGTCGTCAGCGCCGTTCCAAATATGGTGCAAAACGTCCTAAACCGGGTCAGGCTGCTGCCCCTACAAAAGGTAAAAAGAAGTAATTAAGAAAAGTATTTAAGTAAACAATGAGAAAGAGTAAACCAAAAGTTAGAATCATTCTTCCGGATCCGAAATTCGGAGATGTGATGGTAACTAAATTCGTAAATAACCTGATGTATGACGGTAAAAAGAGCTTGTCGTACGAGCTGTTTTACAATGCACTGGACGAAGTAGCTGCCAAAACAAGTGAGGATGGTCTTGAAGTGTGGAGAAAAGCATTGGAAAATGTTACTCCGCAGGTTGAAGTACGTTCACGCCGTGTAGGTGGAGCCACTTTCCAGATACCACAGGAGATACGCGCTGCGCGTAAAACTTCTATGGCCATGAAATGGATGATCGGTTTCGCGCGCAAGCGTAACGAAAAAACCATGGCCCGTAAACTGGCTTCAGAAATCGTTGCTGCCTATAAAAACGAGGGTGGTGCCTTCAAGAAAAAAGAAGATACACACCGTATGGCTGAAGCTAACAAAGCATTCGCTCACTTCAGATTCAGATAATAAAGTAAATATACGACAATGTCAAAAAGAGATTTAAGATTCACGCGTAATATCGGTATTGCAGCGCACATTGATGCCGGTAAAACCACTACCACAGAGCGTATTCTGTACTATGCCGGTGTGAACCACAAAATCGGCGAAGTACACGACGGCGCTTCTACCATGGACTGGATGGTACAGGAAGCTGAGCGTGGTATTACCATTACTTCGGCAGCTACTACCGTTTACTGGAATTACCGTGGAGATAAATATAACGTAAACATTATCGATACTCCGGGCCACGTGGACTTTACCGTTGAGGTAAACCGCTCCCTGCGTATCCTCGATGGTCTGGTGTTCCTGTTCAGCGCCGTTGACGGTGTGGAGCCCCAGTCGGAAACCAACTGGCGCCTGGCAGATAACTACAATGTTGCCCGTATCGGTTTCGTAAATAAAATGGACCGTTCCGGTGCCGACTTCCTGAACGTGGTAAAACAGGTGAAGGAAATGCTGGGCTCGAACGCTGTTCCGCTCCAGCTTCCGATCGGTGCCGAAGATAACTTCAAAGGCGTGGTTGACCTGGTAAACTTCCGCGGTATTGTATGGGATGAGGAATCTAAAGGTATGACCTATACCGAAGTTCCGATTCCGGACGATATGATGGAAGAAGCAAAAGAATGGCGCGAGAAACTGCTCGAAGCCGTTGCCGAGTACGACGAGAACCTGATGGTGAAGTATTTCGACGATCCTTCGTCGATCACCGAAGATGAGATACTTACAGCACTGCGCAAAGCAACCATCGACATGGCCATTGTACCTATGGTATGTGGTTCGTCTTTCAAAAACAAAGGCGTACAAACCATGCTCGACTATGTAATGCACCTGCTGCCTTCTCCGCTCGATCAGGAGGCCATCACAGGTACAAACCCGAACACTGGCGAAGAAACATCACGTAAGCCGGATGAGTCGGAGCCTTTCTCGGCCCTGGCCTTTAAAATAGCCACAGACCCCTTCGTAGGCCGTCTGTGCTTTATACGCGCTTATTCAGGTGTACTGGAGGCAGGTTCTTATGTGTATAACACACGTTCCGAGAACAAAGAGCGTATCTCACGTATCTTCCAGATGCACGCAAACAAACAAAACCAGATCGAACGTATCACTGCCGGTGATATCGGTGCGGTTGTAGGTTTTAAAGATATCAAAACCGGTGATACACTGTGCGACGAGAGTCATCCCATCGTACTGGAATCTATGGACTTCCCCGAGCCGGTAATCGGTCTGGCCATCGAGCCTAAAACTCAGGCCGACGTGGATAAACTGGGTATGGCCCTGGCTAAACTGGCCGAAGAGGATCCTACCTTCCGCGTACAAACCGACGAAGAAACCGGACAAACCATCATCAGCGGTATGGGTGAGCTTCACCTCGAAATCATCCTCGACCGTCTGAAGCGTGAGTTTAAGGTGGAATGTAACCAGGGTGCTCCCCAGGTGGCTTACAAAGAGTCGATCCAGGGTTCTGTACAACACCGCGAAGTGTATAAAAAACAAACCGGTGGTCGTGGTAAATTTGCCGATATCATCGTTAAGATCGAAGGTGGAGATAAAGAAAAAGAAGGTCTGGAATTCCTCGACCTTATCAAAGGTGGTTCTGTACCACGCGAATTTATCCCGTCTGTTCAGAAAGGTTTTGCCGAAGCTATGAAAACCGGTGTACTTGCCGGCTTCCCTATGACTTCGCTGAAAGTGTCGCTGATTGATGGTTCATTCCACGCGGTTGACTCCGATGCCCTGTCGTTTGAGCTTTGTGCTAAAATGGCCTTCCGTGAGGCACTGCCTAAATGTACACCGGTTCTGCTCGAACCCATTATGAAACTGGAAGTTCTTACTCCGGAAGAAAACATGGGTGATGTGGTAGGTGACCTGAACCGCCGTCGTGGTCTTATCGAAGGTATGGACAGCCGTAACAATGCCCGTGTTGTAAAAGCCAAAGTTCCGCTGAGCGAAATGTTTGGTTATGTAACACAGCTGCGTACCCTTACTTCGGGCCGCGCTACGTCTACTATGGAGTTCTCGCATTACGAGCCGGCTCCGCGTAACGTACAGGACGATGTAGTTGCCAAAACAAAAGGTAAAGTAACTGCGTAAGCAATTACACTGCTAAAATAACGGAAAGAGCTGTCCATTGCGGGCAGCTCTTTTTTTGTGTCCTTTTCTTTTACTATACTTCATTGGTAGGATAATGAAGAAATAGCTTGTGAGGTTTCAGGAAAAATTGTTAATTTGCTTCTGACCGAATCTCTAACTTACTATGATGAAGCTTTCCTTTTCATTCCTTCTCTTTTTACTTTCCCTTTCTTTTTCTGCTCTGGCCCAGGCACGGGAACCCGTTCCGCAGGCAATAAAACTACAGCGGTGTTACTATGCATTCAGCGGTTTTTCTTCAGAACTTTCTGCCGGACAGCTGCTGAAAGAAGCAGATATGCTGCCGATGGTACTGGAAGTAAAACTGAGGTACAAGGAGCATACCGATCAGGCCGAACTGCTCATCCGTTTCCAGGAAAGACCGGGAGCAGGGGAGCAGCCTGGTTTTTCGCCTGTATATGTAAAAGAACTGCTTCTACAGTATAATCTTATTCCTGGCGAATACCGCATCGGGGAAGACTAAACCTGCAACCCATGAAAAAACTTTTACTCCTTATGGTTCCCCTGCTGGGAACGATAAAACTGTATGCGCAGGCAGACGGGTGCAGTGCAGCCACCACACTGCCGGTAACGGCGGTATGTAGCCCGCAGGCAGGAACAACACTCGGTGCCACACAAACCATTCCCGGTTGCTCAGGCAATGCCGACGACGATGTATGGTACAAGTTCACCGCAACATCCAGCTCACAGCAAATCACCGTAAATGCATCTGCCGGCTTCGATGCCGTGTTACAGCTGTTTTCGGGGCCCTGTAATACACTGGTATCCCTGGTATGCAAAGACGATAACTTCAGCGGGCAAGCCGAAGTAATTAATTATTCAGGCTTTACGGTAGGCGCAACCTACACCCTGCGGGTGTACCATTACGGGCCAGGTTCCGGTTCGGGCAATTTCGATATATGCGTAACCCAGGCTCCGGCTCCGCCGGCCAACAATAATTGCCCGGGAGCTACCCCGCTAACTGTAAATACGGCCTGCATACCCACAGTAGGCACTACCGTGGGAGCTACGCCGTCGGTTCCCGGTTGTGCCGGTAATGCCGACGACGACGTATGGTACAGTTTTGTGGCAACCAATGCCGTGCAGACAATAACAGTAAACCCTTCGGCCGGTATCGATCCGGTGCTGCAGCTTTTCAGCGGTACCTGTGCTTCTCTTACCGGTTTATACTGCCAGGATGCCGGGCTTACGGGCGGGCAGGAAGTAATAAGTGCAGTGGGTCTGGTACCCGGGCAAACCTATTACATACGTGTTTATGATTATTACACCGGAAATGCCGGAACGTTCAATATATGTGTTACCGGTGCGGTAACGTCGGCCCCCACCAACGACGAGCCCTGTACGGCTATTGCCCTGCCGGCGGTAACGGCAGCCTGCAGCTATTCCGAATTTACTACCGTAGGTTCCACAGCCAGTCCGGTTCCTGCACCATCTTCCTGTGCAGGAGGCAGCGGCGCAGCCAATGGCGGCTGGTCGGCCTCTTCGCGCGATGTGTGGTTTGCTGTAACGGTGCCGCCCAGCGGTAACCTGTACATACAGAGTAAACCCAATATGCCGGCAGGTCGTATTTCCGACGGGGTAATGGCCCTGTATTCGGGCAGCTGTTCTTCGCTTACGCAAATTGCCTGTTCCGACGATAACCCGGCTTATCCGGGAAGCAATAACGATAACCTGCCCCTGCTTTCAGCCACAGGACTTACACCGGGCTCCACCGTGTACCTGCGGTATTTTGGTTATGGAACATCGCAGGGTACGTTCGGGTTCTGTGTAACCACAGCCATAAATGATAACTGTGCCAATGCGCTCTATATTTGCGATATAAACGGGTATAGCTCCTCTACCAGCGGCGCATATACGGCCGACCGTCCCTGCAATATGCGGGGCAATAACGAAGATGTAAATGGTGTAAACCAGCCCGATGGTATAAATACAGGCGGCATTTTCGGACAGGGTGGCCCCTGGGGCACGGGAGCACCCAATTTTGATGTAATTATTAATAACAACAGCTGGATTAAATTTACCGCTGCAGCTACTACAGCCACCCTGCAGGTAAGCATTTACGATTGCTGGGTAGGCAACTACCCCAGCGGAGGCATACAGATGCAGATATTTTCGGGTACGAACTGCTGTAATTTTGTGCCCGTTTCTAACTTCGAGGAAAGTTCAAGCGGTTTTATTATTACAGCCAACGGACTTAGCATAGGGCAGGACTATTACCTTATGGTGGACGGTTTTGCAGGTGATATCTGTAATTATACCATTACCGCACAAAGCGGGGTACAGTTCCCCGATATACCGGATGTACCACCTGTATGCGAAGGCAGTTCGGTTACCCTTACCGCACCTGCCGGCGCTACTTCGTACGAATGGCAGCATAATGGTGCTACCACGCAATCGGTAACGGTAACACCAGGTACCACTCAAACCTATTACTGCGAAGTTACCGGGCTATGTGGCTATAAACAAACCCTGGACGTAGTGGTAGCGGTAACACCTAAGCCCATTGTTTCTATTAACAACGGCAATGCCGTAAGCACCTGCCAGGGAACAGCGGTAACACTAAGCGCCACAGGAGCAGCCGCCTATGTATGGAATACCTCGCAAACCAGTACATCTATCAGTGTAAATCCGGCATCCAGCACCAGCTATTCGGTAATTGGTACTTCGGCAGGCTGCAGCGATACGGCCCAGGTTATGGTAACGGTAAATGCATTGCCTGCGCTCAGCATAAACCCTACAGAAACGCCCAGCAACTGTTCGCAGTCTACAGGGGCACTTACAGGCGCAGTGGCCACAGGTAGCGGCATCCTGCAATATGCCTGGTACAACAACCTGGGGCAGCAGGTAGGTAATACGGCCAATCTCAGCAATCAGCCTGCAGGGTTGTACACACTAACTGTTACAGACGGCAATAACTGCCAGCGTACATTCGGGCCTTTTTCCATTACCAATCCGGGTGCGCCTCTGGCACCTACGGTAACCCCTGACGCAAATACCGTTTGTATCGGTGGCAATATACAGATCAGTGCTTCTTCAGCTTCGGCCGGTGCTACATTCAGCTGGTCGGGTCCCGCAGGTTTTAACGCCTCTTCGGCACAGGTAAACCTGAGCAATATGCAGTCTGCCGCCCAGGGCAATTATTGCGTGGTAGCTACTGTAGCAGGTTGTACAGGGCCTCCTTCCTGTGTAAACATTACAGTACACCCGCTGCCGGATGTACAGGCATCTGTACTGAACCCGGGTAATGGTATTTGTACCGGTACAGCCCTGGATCTTTCCGCCACAGGTGCACAGCAGTACTCCTGGAGCGGTCCGCTTGGTTTTACAGCTGCTTCGGCCCAGGTATCCGTAAGTCCGGCAACTACGGCCAATACCGGTATGTATATCGTAACCGGTACCGATGCCAATGGCTGTTTTGCTTCCGATACGGTGCAGGCTACAGTATATCCGCTGCCATTGGTGCAGGTTTCAAGCTCTCCGGCAGGGAGTACACTCTGCGAGAACGGCAGCATCATTCTAAATGCTTCCGGAGGTATACAATACAGCTGGAGCGGCCCGCAGGGCTTTTCATCTGCCCAGGCCTCCGTTTCGGTAAGCGACAGCAATGCCACGGCAGAGGGCTGGTACTATGTAATGGTTACCGATGCCAACGGATGCAGCGCTTACGACAGTATTTATGCGGATGTAATTACCGATATTCCATTGCAGATACAAACCAATGATGTTACACTGTGTCCGGGAACTACGCTGGTACTCACCGCTACAGGCGGAGTGAGTTACCTGTGGACGGGTCCGCTGGGTTTTTCTGACAGTACAGCCAGCATACAGATTGGTAATATAAGTACGGCGCAGTCGGGAACATATGCAGTAATTGGTTTTGATGCCAATGGCTGTACCGGCAGCGATTCGGCCCTGGTAACCGTAACATACAGTGCCGATTGTATGAAGGTGCCTGAGCTTGTTACCCCCAACGGCGATAACCAGAACGACGGCTGGATAATACACGGACTCGATAGTTATCCCAATGCTTCGGTACAGATATTTAACCGCTGGGGCAATCTTATATTTTCGGCCAGTCCTTACCAGAATAACTGGTACGGGCAGGTAAACAAGGGGCTTAATGTAGGTAACGAGAACGGGAAAGTACCGGCCGGTACATATTTCTATCTGCTCGATCTGGGTAATAATGAGCCGGCACTGAAAGGTTTTATCGAAGTTCAATATTAACAGGGAAGCACATGAAAAAATTACTCTACATTCTTTCGGTACTCCTTTGCAGCGGCCCGCTTTGGGCCCAGCAGGACGAACAGATGTCGCTCTACATGTACAATCCCCTGTACTATAACCCGGCCTATGCAGGCAGCCGAAATGCGGTGAGTATGACGGGTATGGCCCGCTTTCAGTGGACCGGCTGGAAAGGAGCTCCCATGACGCAGTGGTTTTCCGTGCATATGCCTTTCCTGAACCAGACCCTGGGTGCCGGCCTGCACCTGGTGAACGACCGCATAGGAGCGCGGCGGCGTACAGCGGCCTTTGCCGATTTTTCTGCTTCGGTGCGGCTCAATAAAAAGGGACATCGCCTGGCCTTTGGCCTGTCGGGTGGGGTAGATTTTCAGCAGTTTAACTTTAGCGACCTGGTGGTAAACGATCCCAACGATCCCCTGTACGGACAGAGTTTTGTAAAAAATACCGGTAATTTCGGAGCCGGTATTTACTATTACGGCGCACGGCATTACATTGGTATTTCCTCGCCTCGTATTCTGCAGAACCAGATCAATAATGTCGATTCCCTGTCGGCTTCGCTTAACCGCCGGCACTTTTTCCTGGCCGCCGGCTACGTGTTCCGTATTAACAGTGTACTCGATTTTAAGCCCTCCACACTTATAAAAATTACGCCCAATGCGCCGCTTACCTTCGATATAAATGCCAGTTTCCTGTTGTACGAGCGCGTATGGCTGGGTGCTATGTACCGTTTCCACGAGTCGGCCGGGCTCAATGCCGTATTCCGTATAAAGGAAATACTGCATATAGGCTATGCCTACGATTTCCCGGTAAACCGCCTGCGCACCAACCAGCGTGGTACGCATGAGGTAATGCTGCAGATCGACATAAAACCGAAAAAGACCGGATTTACTTCACCCCGATATTTTTAAGGCCTATGAAGAACGTATATACTTCCATTTTTATGCTTTTCTTCTGTACTTCGCTGCTGGCACAGGGGCTCAGGAAACAGTCGGCCGAAAAGTACCTGGCACGGCTCGAATATTTTAAGGCAGAGCCGCTGTATGCCGAACTGGCACAGAAGCAGCTTAAAAAGGGGAGTGGCAGCTGGGAAGATGTAAGCAAGGCGGCCCTCTGCAATTATAAAATATTCCATTTCGACAGAGCTTCCCTGTTTTATTCGGCCCTGCGCAAAAACGGACAGGCACTGAGCGAAGACGAATACCTGTACAGCATACAATCGCTACGTTTTACAGCACGTTATGCCGAAGCACTGGAGCTTACGAAGGAGGCCCGCAGCAAATTTCCCGGCAACTCCCGCTTTGCTGTACTGGCCGAAAGTCTGGAAAAACGCGAAAGCTTTCTGCAGGATTCGGCACTATACCGGGTACGCCCTCTGGAACTGAATTCTGGTTATGGCGATTTTGCCGCCACATATACGCCGCAAGGTATTGCCTATGCATCTAAAAGAACTAATGCCGGTTTCCTGAATACACGTTATGGCTGGGATAACGGATACTTCCTGGAAATATTCCATGCACAGCGGCTAAACGATTCTACCTGGCAGAAAAGCGAACGCAGTGCCGGCCATTTCTATTCCCGTGCACACGACGGGCCGGTATGTTTTAACCGCAGCGGTACAGAGGCCTATATTACACGTAATATTATACGCAAAAAGAAAGGCCGCAGCCTGGTATACCTGGCTATATATTATACGTATAAAACCGAAAAAGGTTGGAGTAAAGCACAGATGCTGTCCTTCTGCAGTCCTGATTTTAACACGGGGCATGCGGCCCTGGGGCCCGATGAAAAAACGCTCTATTTTGCATCCGACCGTAAAGGCGGGGCAGGAGGTACCGATCTGTACCGGGTGCAGAAGAACGGAGACGGCTGGGGTAGTCCCGAAAATCTGGGGCCGGCCATAAATACAAGCGGGAATGAAATGTTTCCCTTTATCAGCAGCGATGGAACAATGCTTTGGTTCTCTTCCGACGCATACCCGGGCCTGGGCGGACTGGATATTTATTCTGTACCCCTGGCGGGAGGCAAGGTGCAGAATGCAGGTTATCCTGTAAATACACATGCCGACGATTTTGCGTATATTGAAGACTCTACAGAAATACGCGGATTATTTTCCTCGAACCGGGGCGATTTTACCGACCGGCTGTACACCGTAAAGAAACTGCCCGTCCGCATTAACCTGGAAGGTGCCGTGTATATTGTGTATGAAGAAAACGGGATCCCTGAACCGGCCGGGGAGGCAAAAGTGATACTGAGTGCGGGTGAAGACGGACAGCTCCTGGCTCTGGGAGAGCATGCCGATTTTGCGGAGTTGCTGGAAAAGAACCGGGAATATGTATTAACGGCAGAGCTCGAAGATCATGAACTGCTGAAGCAGGAACTGTTTTCTACCGGGGGCATAAACCGGAATACCGTTGTAAAACGCGACCTGTACCTGAAGCCGCTTACCATATACGTAAAAATAAAGGCCATTGATAAAACCACAAAAGAGGTTCTGCCCGGAGCGCGCGGAACCTTAACCTATGCACAGGGAAGAGTATACGAATTCGAGACTGATACGGCAGGTTATGCCCTTTTTAAAGCCGAACGCTATCTGAAATATGATGTTTTTGCAAGGAAAAAGGGGTATATCGACGGTTTTTCGGCTTTCCGAACGGGTAACGAGCGTCTGCGTGAAGTAGAAGTGCCCCTGGAGCTGACAAAGATCAGCAAAGGCGAAAAATTTAAAGTAGATAATATTTTCTACGATTACAATAAGGCAAGTCTGCGTCCGGAAAGTGAAAATGCGCTGGATTTACTGGCAGCCTTTATTTTAGAGAACGATATTAGTGTAGAGTTAAGCTCCCATACCGATGCCCGGGGCAGCGATACATACAACCAGACACTGTCGCAGAAGAGAGCGCAGAGCTGTGTAGACTACCTTATATCGAAAGGCGTACCTGCATCAAAGATAACAGCCCGGGGATATGGCGAATCCCAGCTTATAAATCATTGCCGGAATAATGTGTCTTGCAGCGAGGAAGAGCATCAGCAGAACCGCCGTACAGAGATAAAAATACTGGAAGTGAAATAAATAAATTCAGGATATGTATTAAAACTATATATTGTAAACTAAACAAATCTATAACGACTATGAAGAAAAACCTTATGAGGGCGCTTACCATCGTCCTGATGCTTTACTTACCTCCCCTTATAGCAGGGGCCTCCTTTGTCCCGAACAAGGGGCAGGTTGCCGATAAAAACGGCAAAGCAAGGCCCGATGTACTGTTTACATTCGAAACTCCGGATGCACGACTGTTCTTTATGAAAGATAAGATAGTGTATGCCCTGTACAAAATGGAGTTTACAGAGAATGAGCGCAGCCGCGAATTGCTTATGAAGGGAGATACGGAAGGTGCAAGGTTTGCTTCGATGCGGATATTTGAACAACGTATAGATATGGAATTTCTGGGAGCTCTTCCCGATCCGGAAATACGTTTTGATGATCCGCAGGGTTACCGCGAAAATTTTTACCTGGCACACTGTGCATCGGGAGTTACCGGTGTGCAAACCTACGGGCAGGTTACTTATAAGAACCTGTACCCGGGTATAGACCTGGTATTTAAACTGGACGGAAGTGCTCTTAAGTACGACCTGGTGCTGAATGCGGGAGCCCGTCTTTCGGATATTCGTTTCCGTTATAACGGCGTATCGTCTATTACACAAAATGGTAAAGATTTTGAGATTAAGACCGATGTACGTTCGCTGCACGAAACGATTCCGGCTTCGTTCTGGAAAGACGATAAAGCGCCTGTGAACGTAGAATACCGTCTGCTGGATGAAAATACGTTCGGTTTTGCTGCCGAAGGGCTGGATAAAGTAGATCGTACCCTGGTAATTGACCCTACACTGGCCTGGGCTACCTACATGGAGCGTTCTACCACAGGAGCCTCCAGTGCCATTCGTGGAAATGTTACCACCGATGCCTCGGGCAATTTTTACTACCAGATCAATACTTATTCGCCCGATCTTCCTGTGGTAAACCCGGGTGGCGGAGGCTGGTTCGACCCTTCGTATAACCCGGCTTCGGGTCTGGATATCTATTTTGCCAAATTCAATGTAAACCGTCAGCTGGTATGGGGTACATATTTGGGTGGAACCGGCTCACAAAGCAACTACTACGATCATGGACTTGCCACTTTTGGCAATACGCTTTACGTTGGCGGGGTAACATCCAGCACCGATTTTCCCCTGATGAACCAGGGCGGCGGAGCTTATTACCAGACCAGTCCTGGTACAGGCGATAAGGGATTCCTGTCCAAATTCAATTCGGCTACGGGTGTTATGCAACACTCTACCTATCTGCGCTGCTACAGCGAAGTAAGTATAGCTGTTGACGGTAATGGTAATGTGGCCGTAAGCTCATTCAACTACAGCTGGAGTACAGCACCTACTGTACTTGCGAGGGCCGGTGCCTACAACGATAATACCTTTAACGGAAACAGTGATGTGTTTCTGTATATGTTTAATGCCAGTATGGTACAGACCTGGGGTACCTGGCTGGGTGGCACCGGTTATGAGGAGCCGATGGGTATTACCTTCGACAGTGCCAATAACCTGATACTGTTTAACCGTGCCGATAATGCTGCGGTTCCGCTGGTAAACCCGGGTGGTGGTGCTTTCTTCGATAATACATACAGCGATAAATACGATTACTGGCTTATGAAGTTCAATGCTTCAGGCGCACTGGTATGGAGTACCCTGCTAGGCGGAAACGGCCTTGAAGGCCTTTCGTACTCGCAGGTAACTACCAACGATAATAACGATATGATTTTTACCTCTACCACCCGCAGTACGGTTATGGACCTGGTAAACCCGGGCGGCGGAGCCTATTACCAGACAACCCCTGCCGGACTCAGCGACGGTTTTGGAGGTACAGGCTTCTGTGCGGGCTTTATCATGCGTTTTAACTCGGCAAATGCACTTATACACGGTACCTATATGGGGCGTAATAATGAGGAAGTATACATCCAGGGGCAAACCCCCGGTAACTGTAACCTGCATTACCTGCTGCTGCAGTCGCGTACATTCCCTGCCACACCGCTGGCCGGATCGTATAACGTAAATAATGCAAATACTTCCCAGTATGGCTACCTGGCCATGGAAATGACCCCGGCCTTTGGCATTAACTGGTCCAGCTACGTGCACAGCGACAGTACCTTTATGGAGCGTATGGTTACCGACCGCCAGAACGGGCGTTTGTACATAACGGGTATGACCCAGGCCCGCGATTTTCCGGTAACCAATCCGGGCGGCGGTGCTTATTACGATAATGTAATAAACTCAGGAACAGGAAGTTCGTATGTGTTTGGTATTGCCCAGTTCGATATAGGAGGGCCCCCGGTGGTATCTGTATCGGGTGGGGGACCAGCCACCATATGTGCCGGACAGAGTATTACATTAACGGCCAGTGGTTCGGGAACCATAAACTGGTATACGGCTGCCAGCGGAGGTACCCTGCTGGGCACAGGCAGCAGCTTAACCTATACACCGGGTGTAACCACTGTGTATGCCGAGGCGGTAGTGGGTGGTTGCGCCAGTGCGCGTACACCTATAAATATTACTGTAACCCCGGCTCCGGCCACACCTAATTTTACAACGAATGCACCCTTATGTGCCGGATCTGCACTTAACCTGAACGGGCCTACGGTAGCAGGAGCCACGTATATATGGAGCGGCCCCAACAGTTTCAGTTCTTCGCTCGAAGATCCTGTAATAGCCAATGCAACAACCGCCGCTTCGGGTACTTACAATCTTACCGTGGTGGTAAGTGGCTGTTCTTCGTCAGTTGCTACACAGGCAGTAACGGTAAACCCTATACCGGCCACGCCTAACTTTACTACCAACTCGCCCATCTGTGCGGGTTCTGCACTAAACCTTAACGGGCCTACGGTAGCCGGTGCTACCTATGTATGGAGCGGCCCCAACAGCTTCAGCTCCTCGCTGGAAGATCCTGCTATAGCTAATGCAACAATTGCCGCTTCGGGTACTTATAGCCTTACGGTAGTGGTAAACGGCTGTTCATCGGCCGTGGCAACGCAAAGCGTAACGGTTAACCCCATACCTGCCACGCCTAACTTTACTACCAACTCGCCCATCTGTGCGGGTTCTGCATTAAACCTTAACGGCCCTACGGTAGCCGGTGCTACCTATGTATGGAGCGGGCCCAACAGCTTCAGCTCTTCGCTGGAAGACCCTACAATCAGCAATGCCACTGTTGCAGCAAGTGGCACCTACAACCTGCGTGTGGTGGTAAGCGGTTGTTCATCGGCTGTAGCTACACAGAATGTAACGGTAAACCCCATTCCGTCTACGCCAAACTTTACAAGTAACTCCCCTTTATGTCCGGGAGCTACTCTGAACCTGAACGGACCTACGGTTGCAGGAGCTACCTATGTTTGGACAGGTCCCAACAGTTTTGGATCTTCGCTGGAAGATCCGAGCATCAGTGGTGTAACCGCTGCGGCCTCCGGTACGTATAATTTATATGTAGTGGTAAGTGGATGTACTTCGGCCACTGCAACGGGAACTGTAACGGTAAATCCAACTCCTGCCGCTCCTGCCTTTACAACCAACAGCCCCATCTGCTCAGGAGGTAATATAAGCCTCGACGGCCCAACCATAGGTGGTGCCACTTATGTATGGAGCGGCCCCAATGGTTTTACGGCATCTACAGAAGATGCTGCCGTAAATAATGCTACGGTTGCCGCTTCGGGTACATATAGCCTGTATGTGGTTACTGCCGGCTGTACTTCGGCCACAGCTACCCAGAATGTAACGGTGAATGCCACTCCGGCTACGCCTAATTTTACCACAAACTCGCCCATCTGTGCCGGCTCGGCGCTGAACCTGAACGGGCCTACGGTTGCAGGGGCTACCTATGTGTGGAGCGGGCCTAACAGTTTCAGTTCTTCGCTCGAAGATCCTTCAATAGCCAATGCTACCGTTGCTGCATCGGGTACCTATAACCTGTATGTGATCGTAAACGGTTGTAATTCGCTGGCTGCCACACAAACGGTAACGGTTAACCCGCTTCCGGCCACACCGAATTTTACCACAAATTCGCCTGTGTGTGCAGGTTCTACCCTTAATCTGAACGGTCCTACGGTAGGTGGTGCTACCTATGTATGGAGCGGGCCCAACAGCTTTAGCTCTTCGCTGGAAGATCCTTCCATTGCCAATGCTACCGTTGCCGCTTCGGGTACCTACAGTCTGCGTGTAGTGGTAAGTGGCTGTTCATCGGCTGTGGCTACCCAGAATGTAGTGGTGAATCCGATACCTGCCACACCCAACTTTACTACGAACTCGCCTGTATGTGCCGGTTCTGCGTTAAACCTGAACGGGCCTACCGTAGCCGGAGCAACTTATGTATGGAGCGGGCCTAACAGCTTTAGCTCTTCGCTGGAAGATCCTGTAATAGCCAGTGCTACGGTTGCCGCTTCGGGTACCTATAATCTTACCGTGGTGGTAAGTGGCTGTTCTTCGGCTGCAGCTACCCAGAATGTAACGGTAAATCCCATTCCGGCTACGCCGAACTTTACATCCAATACCCCGGTTTGTACAGGCAATACCTTAAGCCTGAACGGGCCAACAGTTGCGGGAGCCACTTATGTGTGGAGCGGCCCCAACAGTTTTGGTTCCTCGCTGGAAGATCCTTCCATTGCCGGCGTATCGTCTGCAGCGGCAGGTACCTATTCGCTGGTTGTGGTGGTAAACGGCTGCTCATCGGCCACGGCTACCCAAAACATAGTGGTTAATGCTACACCGGCTACGCCGTCCTTTACAACCAATTCGCCGGTTTGTTCAGGCTCGGCCCTTAACCTTAATACTTCTGCCATAGCTGGTGCTACTTATGTATGGAGCGGCCCCAACAGTTTCAGTTCGGGTGTGCAGAATCCGTCCATTCCTTCGGCAGGAGCTTCGGCGGCAGGTAATTATAACCTGGTTGTGGTGGTAAGCGGCTGTTCGTCAGGCGTAGCTACCCAAAGTGTGGTGGTAAACACTACCCCGGCTATAAGCATGGGTACTTTTACAAATCCCGCTGCCTGCGGCAGCAGTACCGGGTCGTTTAACATAAACGGCACAGGTACCGGTAATGTAAGCTGGAGCGGAGCTGCTTCCGGAGCTGCCGTAGGGGTAACATTACCCTATACCATAAGCAATGTACCAGCGGGCAGCTATGCCGTTACTTTTGTAAGTGCGGCCGGTTGTTCGTCGAACGTACTTAATACTTCCCTGGCCGATCCCAATCCGCCTTCCACACCATTGTTCAGTGTAAGTCCTTCGGCCTGTGCCGGAGCTAACCTGAGTTTCGACGGTCCTGCGGTAGCCGGTGCCACCTATGTATGGAGCGGGCCTAACAGTTTCGGGTCCTCGCAGGAAGACCCTGTACTGAATTCCGTAACACCTGCCGCTTCGGGGACATATTCACTGTTTATTGTCGTAAACGGTTGTACGTCTGCAGCGGCTACACAGCTTGTAAATGTATATCCTATACCTGCTGCACCGGCCTTTACCATAGGTTCGCCGGTTTGTACCGGAGGTTCAGTAATCTTAAACGGCCCTGCGGTTGCCGGGGCTACCTATGCCTGGAGTGGTCCGGCAGGATTTAGTTCCTCGCAGGAAGATCCTGTGCTGAACGGGCTTGGCAGCGGAAATACGGGCACTTACAGTCTTACTGTTACAGTAAACGGCTGTACATCGCCTGCTGCTACCCAAACCCTTACGGTAAATGCCCTGCCCGATATACAGGCCAATGCTTCCTCACAGCTTATATGTACCGGCAGTTCGGTAGTACTTAGCGGCAGTGGTGGGGTAAGCTATGCATGGGATAACGGTGTAAGCGACGGAGTACCGTTTACTCCCGGCGCTACGGCTTTATATACGGTAACAGGAACGGCTGCCAGCGGTTGTTCCAATACCGATACCATTACCGTTACAGTGAGCGCCACGGGTGGCGTAAACCTGGCCATAACAAGTTCAGATCCCGACACCACTGTTTGTGCGGGCGCTGCCATTACACTTACAGCCTCCGGCGCCGGTACATATCTGTGGACACATAACGGGGCTACTACTGCGGCCGTTACGGTAAATCCTTCAGTAAGTACTGTGTATACGGTTATCGGTTCATCCGGGGTATGCAGCGATTCGTTACAGATTGCGGTGCAGGTATTACCCACTCCCGACTTTAGTATCAGCGCATCCGGCAACAGCATCTGTGCAGGCGACTCGGCCGAGCTTACAGCTGTGGGCGGTATTGGTGCCGTTATACTCTGGAGCAACGGATCTAACCTGCCCAGTATATGGGTAAATCCGTCAGCTACCACCACCTATACGTTAACGGCTACCGATAATGTAAGTGGTTGTGTGGATGTAAATACGGTAACCATTATTGTAAATCCGCTTCCGGTAATCAGCCTGCAGGATTCCGTACTGGTATGTAATGCCGCACAAACCACATTAAATGCCGGTGCCGGCTTCAGCTCCTACCAATGGAGCACGGGAGCCACCACGGCAACGCTGCAGGTTAGCCAGAACGGCCTGTACCAGGTTGTGGTAACCGATGCCAATGGCTGTACAGGTACCGATGCATCCTACGTTACTATAAGCCCGGCAGATCCTTCGACTGGTGCAACAGGCGAAAGCAGTGTGGAGCTCTGCGAGCAGGCCAGCTTTATTTTTGCCGCACAGGGAGGGGTAGCCTACAGCTGGGTCGGACCAAACAACTACAGCAGTACCGATGCTTCCAACGAGATCAATAATATCGGTATAAACAATGCCGGCGACTATATTGTAACCATTTACAATAAAGATAATTGTGCGGTGCAGGATACCGTTACACTTACATTGCTTTCCGATGCCGAGTGCCAGACCATAACAGAGCTGGTTACACCCAACAACGATGGTAAAAACGATCTGCTTATTATCGGTTTCCTCGATAAGTATCCCAACCATAAACTTACCATTTACAATCGCTGGGGATCGCCCGTATACAAGGCCCAGCCCTATAACAACGACTGGGACGGCAAAGCCAATACCGGTGCCGTTGTAGGTAAGGATGGCTATTTACCGGTCGGCACTTATTTCTATATACTGGAAACAGGTACCGGCGATAAACCGATAAAAGGATTTATTGAACTGCAATACTAAATCAAACCGGCCAATACAAATGAAAAAATACATATATATCATAGTTACGGCGCTGGCCGTATCGTTAACGGGCTACGAAGCTTCTGCACAGCAGGACGAGCAGATGTCGCTCTACATGTACAATCCCCTTTACTACAATCCTGCTTATGCGGGGTCGCGTAACAGTCTTAACATTTCCATGCTGGGGCGTTTTCAGTGGGTAGGCTTTAAAGGTGCCCCTATGACGCAGTGGCTTTCGGTACACTCCCCGGTAAAGGGGCAGACCCTGGGCCTGGGTGCACACCTGGTAAACGACCGTATAGGAGCACGTCGTCGCACGGCTGCCTTTTTCGATATTTCGGCAGGTATACGTCTTAATAAGAAAGGGCATCGCCTGGCCTTCGGGCTTTCCGGCGGGGTAGACATTACACAGTACAATTTTACCGATCTGAATGTAACCGACCCCGACGATCCTTACTACGGCAGTACTTTCAACAGTGTAAAACCCAACTTCGGAGCCGGTATCTACTACTACGGCGAACGGTTTTACCTGGGCGTATCCTCGCCGCGTGTACTCGAGAGTGTAAAAGAGCTCAGCAGCACGGAGCTAAAGTTGGTACGCCGTCACTTTTTTGTTACCGGCGGCTATGTGTTCCGCCTCAACAGCGTGTGGGACTTTAAGCCGTCTACACTGGTAAAAATAACGCCTTATGCGCCTGTTACCTTCGATCTGAATGCAAGCTTTATGGCCTACAAGAAATACTGGATCGGTATTATGTACCGCTACAACGAGGCTATGGGGGTAAATGCTTCGGCGCTTATAAGCAAAGTGTTTACCATAGGCTATGCTTTCGATTTTCCGCTCAACGGTTTACGGGGGCAGCAGTACGGCACACATGAGCTTGTGCTGCAGTTCGATATTACCCGGTACAAAAACCAGGGTAAAGTGTATTCACCAAGATATTTTTAACCAAACGGCAGCACACATGAAAAAATATGTATATACGCTTGTGCTTACCGCGGGTATAGCTGGTGTGGCACAGGCTCAGAAAAGTAAAATACAGTACGGCAATAAGCTGTTCGACGATTTTGAATTCTATGAGTCGGCGCGGGTCTTCGACGAAGTGGCCCGCAAAGAGATCCGGAAAAACAATTTCAATTACGAGGTACTGCTTAAGGCAGCACAATCGTACCGTTACTCCGGCAACCTGGAAAAGGCTGCTTATTATTACGATCTGCTCGAATCCAAAGGGCAGCTCAGCGAGCAGAACCTGCCCGAGTACATACGTGTGCTCATGAGTCTGGGGCAATATGCCAGGGCAAAAGATCTTTCAGCAAAATATGCCGGCAGTCTTTCCAATTCCAGAACGGCTTCGGCCCTGGTAAAAACGCCCGATTATGTTACCCGTCTAAGAGAAGACAGTACCCGTTACAATGTAAAACCATTTGCCTACAATTCGGGGCTGGGCGATTTTGCTCCGGCGCTGCGTAACGGCGACCTGTATTTTTCCTCATCGCGCAGGGCTGTCGGTTTTTCAGCCCCGCGTTACAAGTGGGACAACAGCTATTACCTTAAGCTATACAGCAGCCGCAGTGCCGATAACGAACTGCAAAGTCCGGTACTTATACGTAAAGCTTTTGTAAGCAAATACCACGATGGCCCGCTGAGTTTCAGTCCCGACGGCAATACAGCCTACCTTACTCGTAACGTGTATGCCCGTAAGGGAAAGACAGAAGTAAAGCGTCTGGGTATTTTTATTTCGGAATACAAAGACGGGAAATGGAGCGAGCCCAGGGCTTTTATACACAACAGCAGCGAATACAATGTGGGACATGCAGCTGTTTCGGCCGATGGTAAAACGCTGGTATTTGCCTCCGATAAACCCGGAGGTTACGGTGGAGCCGATCTGTATGCCAGCCGCTGGGAGAATGGTTCCTGGGCAGCCCCGCGCAACCTGGGCAAAAATGTAAATTCCGACGGCGACGAGCTGTTTCCCGCTTTAGGTGGCAAAGGTACCTTATACTTCGCTTCCGACGGTTTTGCCGGTTTAGGCGGACTCGATCTTTTTTCGGCCCGCAGCGATAAAGACGGATTTGCCCCTGCCGAAAATATGGGATATCCTGTAAATACCCGTTTCGACGATTTTTCCATAGCTGTAAATGCAAACGAAGATGCCGCCTGGTTTGCTTCGTCCAGGGGCGATTTTAAAGATCGTATATACCATACCGGGATACGGGAAATAAATATCTATCTCGATGGAACCCTGTTCGATGCAACAACCCGCGAAGTGCTGCCCAATACCCGGGTACAGATTATAAACGGGGAAACCGGCGAAGTAACCGAGCTTATAACCGATTCGCTTGGTAAATACAGTGCTAAACTTGATAAAAATGCCGATTACCTGATCCGGGCCGAAAAAGAAAACTACGAACTGGTAGAAGAAGGCAAGCTTACTACCCGGGGTGTAACCGAAGGTAAAATACTGCCGTCGGACCTGTACCTGCGCCGTTCGGTAATGGAATCAGAGATCACCTTTATCGACAAAAAAACACAGCAGCCCCTGGCGGGAGTAAGCGGTACCATTACCAACAAGACCAATGGTAAGAAAATTGCTTACACTACCGATGCAAATGGTAAAGCCAGAATAAAGCTCGAAACCAACAGCGATTACGATCTGTTTGCCCGTAAGAAAGGCTACCTCGATATGAGCCGCAGGTTCTCTACCGATAACGAGCTTACGGCCGAACTGGACATAGATGCCGATATGCAACCGATCGAAAAGAACATTAAGTTCGAAGTGCGCGATATCTTCTACGATTATGCCAAGTACACCCTGAGAGGCGAAAGTATGAGCGAACTGGACAAACTGGCCGGTTTTCTTATAGAGAACGATAATATACGCGTAGAGCTGAGTTCGCATACCGATTCCAGGGGTAGCGACAAATCGAACCAGAGCCTGTCGCAGAAACGTGCACAGAGCTGTGTAGATTACCTTGTATCCAAAGGTGTGCCCTCATCCAGCATTATTGCCAAAGGATACGGCGAATCGCAACCTGTAAACCGTTGTAAGAACGGTGTGGAATGCAGCGAAGAAGAGCACCAGCAGAACCGCCGCACCGAAATAAAAATACTGGAAGTGAAATAAACAGTACACTGTAAAAAACGATAAAGCCTGTAGCATAAAACGCTACAGGCTTTTTTATACCTGTATACCCGCAGGAAAGAGTGTTTAAGATGCAGGTAAAGTCTATTTAAATATTAGAGAATTAACATTTACAAAAAAGGCAGATAAGTGTGGATTTTAAATTTTTTTAATAGTTTTGAGCATATCTACTATGAAAAAACTTTACAAGTTATCCGTTTTTCTTTCTGCTTTTATCTGCTTCCTGCTTTTTGTTTCGGGGGCAGAGGCCCAGACCTACTGGGGTACTATGGGAGGCGGACTTACCATTGACGAGGCTACTTCGGTAGCGCTCGATCCGTCGCAGAATACGGTAGCTACAGGTTATTTCACAGGTTCTGCTGTTTTTCAGGGGCAAACGCTTACGTCTGCCGGGCTCAGCGATATTTTTGTTACCAAATACAATCCCGGCGGAGCACTTATATGGGCCGTACGTCTGGGCGGAGTATCCAACGAAAGGGCTACTTCGGTGGCTTGTGACAATTTTGGGAATATATTCATCACCGGTTATTTCTACGGTACATTTACGGCCGGGGCACAAACCCTTACCAGCACCGGGCAGCAGGATGTATTTCTTATAAAAATGAATCCGGCCGGCCAGGTTATATGGGCACGCAGGGGAGGAGGTACACAGGCCGATATTGCCAACGATGTGGCGGTAGATAATACCGGTGCGCCGGTTATTATTGGCCAGTACTCCGGAACGGCCACTTTCGGAGTCACGGCAATTGCCGGGCAGGCCGAAGATATTTTTGTAACCAAGTACGATTCGGCCGGTACCGTGCAATGGGTAAAGAACGGTACCGCGCCGGCGGTAGACCGGGGCTTTGCCGTAAGCTGCGACCAGAACAACAATGTAGTGGCCACCGGACAGTTTTCACAGACCATAACCTTCGATGTTACACATCCCAATACCTCCAACAATTCTATTTTCGTTATAAAGTTCAATGCGGCAGGTGCCGAGCAGTGGTTCCGGATTATAGGAGGTGCCACCAGCAATATTTCCAATGATATCGGTTGCGATAACAGCGGCAATGTATACGTTACCGGCGATTTTACCGGCAATCTTTTCTTTTTCCCCAACCTGGGCGTACCGCTTACCAATCCCTATCCCAACCGTATATTTGTAGCCAAGTACGATCCGCAGGGCAGCCTGCTGTGGTCCGAGGCCGACGGCAGCAGCAGCGAAATCAGCTCCAGGGCCATAGCCGTAGGCACAAACCATTTTTATATTACCGGTTACTTTAAGTGTAAATTCAGCGAATATGCCGATCAGTACGGGCAGGGCACCTTTAACAGTGTGGGCTACAAAGATTGTTTTGCAAGCCAGTACAACCTTTCGGGCAGCAGACAGTGGGCCAGGCAATGGGGCGGTAAAAAAGACGACGAAAGCAACAGTGTAAGCGTGCGCGGTACAACCCGTCCTGTTTTTGCCGGCAGTTTCGAATGCAACCTAAACATTCCGGCTACGGGTTCAGGTAGTTTTTTCCCGGCAGGCATTTTAAATTCACCCAACCAGTCCGGTACCTGCGGCGACAATAACTACAATATATACAATGCCTTTATGGCCACCGGCAACAAAGATGTTTTTATCGGCGGTTTTGTAGATCCTTCAAGGCAACCCTACGACTACTACCATCGTACTTCCACGGCCTGTAATCTGCCCTTTGTAGGTGGCTGCATCAACGACGATACCGGCGATCATACCAGTTGCCTGGGCGATTCGGTCAGCGCATGTGGTAATGTGGTACTGCATGCTTCCACCCAGACCGGAATCGATACCGGTACCTGCGCCGGTGTAGGTCCCAATTACAATTATCAGTGGTCGTCCGGCGGCACAGCCGATAATATAAATGTAATTACGTCCGGCTACCGCAGTGTTATCCAGACCACCGAAGATGGCTGTTTCAGCAGTTCCGATACCATTTACGTAAATATTAAGCCCCTTCCCCCCAAGCCTGCCGTAAGCGATAACCAGGGTGTAAACAGCAGCGATATTTTCCCCGATGAGGTACGGGTATGTCTGCCCGCACAGGTAGTACTAACAGCCGATCCGCAGCCGGGTGTAAGCATCAGCTGGCAGGGTGGTACACCCGGCAGTAATACTTTTACAGCTCCCGCTACCGGCTTATACTTTGTTACCAGTACCGGGGCCAATGGCTGTACTTCACAAACGGCGGTATCAGTAGTATACGAAAGTACGCTTCAGCCCATCGATCCGCACCTGTTCCTTATGGGCGATGCCGACGGAAACGATTCCATAACCGTATGCGGCAATATGCCCGTTTACCTGGGAATTTTCGATATGATCGCCAATCCCGGCCAGCTGCCCGGAACCATCCCCAATCTGAACGGTTCCTGTACTTTTCTGCCAAGCGGCACTTTCGGCAACGTGGTAGATATACCTCCGTTTTTAGGTTATTCCTATGTGTCGGCTATACTGCCCCAGAGCGATACCTATATCTGCAACTGCAGTTTCGAATACTACAACAGCTGCGATACCCTATACTATACGGCCAGTGATACGTTTTACGTAGATGTGCTGCCCTATCCTCAGGTAGATGTGGAAATTACGGGTCCTTCGGCCCTGTGTCCCGGTCAGGTGGGTTACTACGGTGCCTCCGGCGGCACAAACTATGTCTGGTACGCCTCAGCGGTTTATAACAATGGATTCGACACCATTGGCGTAAACAGCACACAGCTTATATACGTGGCCAGTTTCGAAACTTCGGCCAATGGCTGCAGTGCCAGCGATTTCGATACACTTTCGGTTACAGTGGTATCCCAGCCCGTATTAACAGCCAATCCGTCCAGCGGGGTTATCTGTCCCAACGACTCCGTGCAGCTGGTTTGTTCCGGGCCGGGTTTTGTGCAGTGGTTCGGCCCTGGTGGTATGCTTTCCGATACAACACACAGCATATACGTAACCACACCCGGTTCCTATTACTGCAATGTTATTTTCAATTCAGGCTGTACACTGCTTACCAATACCATTGTAATTACCGAGTTCTCATCACCTTTCCTTACCACAAACAAACCTCCGCTTATCTGTGCCGAAAACGATTCAGTACAGATATCCGTGGTGGTATCCGGGCAAACTTCCATACAATGGATAAATCCGCCCGGCGCTACCGGAACATCTGTATACGTAAGCGATTCAGGCTGGTACTACTGTCAGGTGCAGTCGCAGTGCGGCACCTTACTTACCGATAGTATTTACGTGCAGGTAAACGACCCTAAGGCCCAGATCCTCGATCCGCTCAGCAACAGCCTGTGTGCAGGCGATACCATTGTACTGTATGCCCAGCAGGGACCTTATACCTATATATGGCAGCCCGGAGGCAGTGTGGCCGACAGTCTGATTGTAATTGCCGAAGGGAGCTATAATGTTACAATAACCGATACACTGGGTTGCAAAAACAAGTCAGCCAATATAGTGATAGACCTTATAAACGACGACGATTTTGTTCCCGATGCCAATGATGTACCCTTTTGTGCACCCGATGCCGTGGAAATATATGCAAGCGGCAGCGGCACCATAAGCTGGTATGCCTCCGAAACCGATACTGCGGCCCTGTTTGTAGGGAATCCTTACATAACGCCCGTTCTGCAGCAGACATCCGTTTTTTACCTGGACCTGAGTATAAACGGCTGTTACGGGAAAAAGATCGCTGTAATTGCCGAAGAAATGCCCTGCGACAGTATATCTGTGCCCAATGTGTTTACACCCAATGGCGACGGCATAAATGATTATATCGACTTTTCGCTGTTCGGACTTACCTGCTTCGAAATATACATATACAACCGCTGGGGCGAACTTGTGTTCGATTCCCAGACCATCAATACCATATGGTACGGGCAAACCAACCATAATACCCAGCTGGTGGCCGGGGCCTATTACTATATTCTGAAGTACTGTCCCCAGGATTCCGATGCCAAGGAACAGAAAGGTATATTTCATATCTTTAAATAGATACAGAGTACGAAGTTTGTATTCTTAATATCATTATGTGGTAGAATTTACAGAAGCAGGATCTATATTATTTAGATATTTTACAGGTTTGTGTAATTTTTAGCACAAATCTCTTTAATTCTAAATTATTTAAATTTAAATAATTGTATTATTCCTAAGATAATAGTTTAAAGAGTTTGTTTACTTATTTTATTGATTTTAAATCAATTGATTTTTTTATAATTTCTTTACAAAAGAATAGATGAAAAATCAATATTTTTGAAATGCATACATAATACCGAGTACCATACTTTATGAAAACACCCTGCTGTCCCATCTGCGGGACCTGCCCTGTACTAACACCGCCATGTCGCAGCAGATGCGCTGCGGGAACATTTCCTTTTTATTACTACACAACATTTTTCAACACCCGCCTATGAAGCGCCTGTTTTTTACCCTCTGCGTTCCGGTACTGCTGCTGTGCAGTGCCTACCAATGCAGCGCCCAGTATGTTTTAACGGCCATTGCGCCGCCTCCGCAGTTCGGGCACGACGACCTGTGGAACCTGAGCATAACCCGCAGCAATATGTCCGACGGGTATACGCAGTTTTACATTGCCCTGCGTATATTCAACGCAAACTCGGTGCCACAGCTCAAGACCAATTCAGCCACGCTGAGTCTGAATAATGCGCTTACGCTTATAAACATCGGTAATATAAACGATGTAAAGCCCTTTACCATGAACTACTACAATGCCACGGTACTGCAGCAGGTAATAGCCTCGGGCGGACTGTTCCCGGCGGGGGAGTGGAATGTAGACTTTACCTTGTACGGCCGTCCTTCCGACGGAGAGTTTACCGAGCTGGCCAATTACAACTATGTGCTTATTGTAGATGCCATATGGCCTCCGATGCTGTTATCCCCGGCCGACGGCGATACGGTACAGACCCCCAATCCCATACTTACCTGGACACCCGCTTTCAGTACCTATATGTCGGGTTCGGCGGTATACACACTGCGGGTGGTGCCTATATATCCGGGGCAGAGCAAGCAGCAGGCTATCGGCTCCAACTTTGCCGCTTACCAGGAGAGCAATATTCCCATGCCGTTACAGATTTATCCCAATACAGCCCAGCCTCTCGATTCCAACGAGCGTTATGCCTGGCAGGTACAGGCTTTTGCCGATGGCAGCTCTTTAGGCCAAAGCGAGGTATGGGAGTTCTGTTACTGTTTCAGTACAGAACCGGACACGATAACAGAGCAACTTATATGGTACGACGTACAGGCAGATTACACCGATAATATTTATCTCTTAACATCCGACTCACTTCGTTTTCGTTTTGCAGACCCATACCTGATATCCGATTCATCCTATATTAAATTCCGGCTTATACGGGAAGCGAACGGAGCTGTAATAACAGATAATACCAGCTGTGCGGAATGTCCGCTTCCTTCGTCGCTGGTAAATTACGCAATCGGGCTCGGGGGTTTGCAAATGGCTAAAGGCACTTATCGTCTTGAGGTGTTCGATGTTAAACGTCAGAAATACGTAATGCGTTTTATATATGCGTATTAAACTGTTCGTGTACGTTGTGATTGCACTTCAGGTGCTTATGTGGGGAGCAGGCTGCAAACGGGTATCACTGCAGGAGCTGCAGCAATATGTAAAAAAACCCGAACATGGACTGATACATACTGTAGCTACAGCTACCGGGCGCTATACACTTATGTATAAACCGGCCGAACAAATATACTTCCTTACCTACGGAAAGGAAAGTGACTATTCCTTCAGCAGGTTTTGCGAAGAGAATAAGAATGTACACTTTTTAGAATTTGATATCCAGCTGCACAAGCAGGGGAACTATACGATTGATGCTTTCCAGAACGAGCAGACACGTTTAAATTTTTCAGTGAACTCCGGCCTGAACCGGGGTTATCCGCTGAGTTATCATATAGAACGAACAAATGCTAAGGAAGGAATCGTTAATCTTTCCTTTGAGTTCGAGCCTGCAAAAGATATGGTAATAACCTATAAAGATATTTTCAATGGCCAGGATCTGCAATTTAAGATCAGTGCCTCATCCCTTAAATCCCTTCCTAAATCCAGACTGCAATGAAAAAAAGATACAACAGACGAAGCAGACTGATAGCGGGTACCCTGTTATCGGTACTCCTTTTCGACATTACAGCCCCTAATATTGCCTTAGCGGTAAGCAGCGGTGCTTCACAGGCCGAGTTTAACGGGTATACATCCGGTAGTGTAACAGAGCTGGTAGACCCGTTCACGGGTGATTTCTCGTATAATATACCGCTTATGACGGTGCCGGGTACCGACGGGGGATATCCTATTGTATTATCTTACAATGCAGGTATAGGGATGAACGATGAGGCCAGCTGGGTGGGTCTTGGCTGGACTCTGAATCCCGGGGTTATAAACCGTTCGATGCGTGGTTTGCCGGATGAGTTTAAAGGTGATCCTGTAATACAGAAAAATTATATACGCCCCGATAATACGGTGGAACTGATGCTCAGTACCGACCTGGTGGGTCTTTTGCCCGAAGCGGCAGGCTTTGATGCGTCGTTGCTGGCCAACAACCTGAGTTTGCCCTTATCGTACTGTATGTATTACAATACCTACCGCGGACTGGGTTCGCGTTTAGGTGCGGGATTGTCGCTACATGGGGGGAATGCCATGTTTAACGGAGGTATAGGGCTTAATGCCAGTTTCGATTCGAACGAGGGAGCAGCCGTACAGGGCGATATTTCGCTCGGGTTACAGCTGGGACTGCTAAACTTTGGACTGGGACTGGGTGGGGCTGCCACTGCCCGCGAAGGCATAACCTCGGTAACACGCAATACAACTTTTGGAATTTCGGCATTTAAAAATAATCTGTGGGGCCAGGGCGGAACGTTCAGTACCAGTTCTCATATTCCTGTTCCTCCTTACCAGATGACCGGGTTTAATGCAGCTCTGAAGCTGGATTTTGAAGCAGGTGCCCTGAGTACTACCTTAAATGTGCCTGTATCGCTGCAGGCCTCTTACTCATCGAGTAAGATACAGGGGACGGTGCGCCAGCTGAACGGATATGGCTATATGTATGCTCACGGTGCTTACCAGGGAGCAGAGGCCAGCAACGACCTTATGGACTTTAACCGGGAGAACGACCGTGAAATAACTATGAAAAGTCCTTTCATTCCGAATCCTATTGCTACATACGATGTATATGGACTTAAAGATATCGGTGGCGGAGGTTCGTTCCGCCTGCACCGCAACGATGCTGGTATTTATCACGATCCTTCTACGGTAAATTCTACCGGTGGCGGAACGGTTGGGTTTGAGGTAGCGGCCAGCACAGGCTTTAAAGTAGCAGCCGATATTGATATTAACTATACTGAGTCGTATACCGGTAAATGGGTCGATGGTCTGGATGAGATACAGGACAAACTGGGTTTCCGGGACGAAGCGGCCTATAACGATTACAGTTCAGGAGGTACCTATGTGCGCCGTAATGCGCCGTATTATTTCCGTTTCCTGAATGAAAATACCCGTATGGTAAATGCATCCGGTTTCAGGGCTTTCCGGCAGGAAGCTCCTTATACCATTGCCCTGGGTATGATGCAGAAGGGGAGCCAGTCGATAGATGGTGGTATGGGCGAATTTATAGGTAAGATATCAGAGAACCTGAAGCCTGTATTTGTGGCTAAAGCACTGAATGCTTCTCAGGGAGTGCCGGTACCACAGTATAAAAAACAAAAAGAGCTGTCGAATACGGTTGTTGGTTACCGTACAAGAGCCGAAGTAACGCAGGGTGCCAGTGCCGGTTTCCCGCTGCCCAAGATCAATTCATCGGCTTCATCGGTCGATCTCAGTGCCACTGCCAACAATTATTTTAACGGACTCAGTGCCTATACCTATCCGGCTACTCATATCCGCAATCATCATATTGCCGAATTCAGTATACTTACTCCCGGCGGAGAAATACAGAAATACGGGCTTCCTGCCTATGTGCGCAAGCATAACGATCATTACTTCTCATACGGGAATAACGGCGACGGACAGGACAGTCGCAGCCCGGCCCCGGTCATCAGCCAGGATTATACAGCTTTTGATGCTTCGTACGAAAAATACTATCATGCCAATGAGCTGCCTCCCTATGCGCACTCGTACCTGCTTACCGAGGTATATTCTCCCGACTATGTGGATATAAGCAGCGACGGGCCCAGCAGCGACGATTACGGCGATTTTACCAAATTTAATTACAAGCTGCACAGCAGTGCCTTTAAATGGCGTATACCGTATTCGGGAGCGATCAATATGAAGGGGCATCTTTCGGCGGGTTACGATAATAAAGCCAGTATAAGTTACGGCGAAAAGGAACTGTGGTATGTGCAGTCGGTAGAAACCAAAACACATATTGCTTTTTTTCTTACCTCGAACCGTAACGATGGCAGTATGGCAGCCAATGAGCTGTATGGCGGCCGCGACGGCAGTACGGTAAAGCTGCAGAAGCTCGATCGCATTGTACTTTTTTCGAAAGAGGAGCTCCGGTATGCCATAGACAACAGCCAGGTACCGGTTCCGCTGCAACAGGTATATTTTTCGTATTCGTACGACCTGTGTCCGGACACACCCAGCAACGACGGAGCCAGCCTTGGTAGTCACCCGGACGCAGATATTGATCCTTCGCTTACCAATGCCAATGCCAAAAAGGGCAAACTTACCCTGGAAAAGGTAGAGATCCGTTACGGCAACAGCAGCAAGGGACAGCTTACGCCTTACCGTTTCAATTACGGCGATGTAAATTCGGCAGACGATAACCCGTCTTATGCTTTCGGGCATCACGACCGCTGGGGCACCTACCGCAATGTAAACCGTACGGTAAGTGCTTCGGTACTGGGAGGTTCGGCCCTGCGAAATACCGACGAAACCTTTCCGTATGTGCAGCAGGCATACGGGCAGAAAGCCATACTGGATAAAGAAGCAGGTGCCTGGTGCCTGAAAGAGATTGTAAAACCTTCGGGAGGAAAAGTACATGTGGAGTATGAGTGCGACGATTATTCGCATGTGCAGGATAAAAAGGCCCAGCAGATGTTTAAGATCATAGGGGTAGGCTTGCATGGTACTGACCGCAGTACCAGCGGAACCGATCCGCTGCACCAGAATATAAATGTATCTAAAGACGATATGTTTGTACTGGGTAAGAATAATCTGCCGCTCAATAAAAAGAACCGCCGCATTTATTTCGATCCGGAAACGCCCATCAGTGCTTCGCTCAGCGACAGCGAAATAAAAGAGCAGGTGCGTAAGTATGCGGCCTCCATTATGGAATCGGATTCCTTACTGTATTTTAAAACCTGGCAGCGCCTGCAGGTGCCTAAAGATTACATTGCGGCCGGTGGCTGGGCCTACGATTATGTAGAGGGATACTGTAAGATTGAGGCGGTAAACTATGCCATTTTAGGAGGCGATAAGGTGGTGCCCTACGTGGTGGTGCAGAACATGCACGTAGCAGGGCGTAATTTCCATCCTTTTAAATTAGCCGGCCTGCAATACCTGCGTTATTCACGGGGCGACCTTTCCACGCTGCATGGCGATGCTTCGGGAGCAGCCATCAACATCATTATGTCGAGCGTAAGCTTTATTACAAGTGGTATGGAAATGCTTAGCGGTTATTACAACTGGGCCATTATGCGCGGGCATTGCGAACAGATCGGCGACCAGGAGGCATCGTACATACGTCTCGATTCGCCGGACGGAATTAAATATGGAGGCGGCCACCGGGTTCGGTCTATATACGTGAACGATTCCTGGGGCGACCAGAGTGCCGAAAGTATAGGCAACTCGTCGTATACCGAAAATTATTATTACAAAAGTCTGGAAGGCCGCGAAACCACCAGTTCGGGTGTGGCAGCCTATGAGCCGGTTACCGGCGGTGAGGAGAATGCCATGAAGCGCCCGGTTTATTTTGGCCGCGATAATAAATTTGCCAATAAAGAGTTACCTTATTTTCAGCATTTGCCTGTGCTGGAAGGACTTTACCCGGCAGCTTCGGTAGGTTACCGCGATGTAAGTGTTATTACCAGCGCTACCGAGCAATACCCCGAAACCGGCGACGGATTTGCCCGTTATACCTTTAATACGTATAAAGATTACCCGGTATATTCTTACCGTACGGTAACACCCGAACGTGTGAATGATGAGGATGGTTTTGTGATACCGCTCATCGGCAGCCTGCAATACCGCAGTTTTGGATATTCGCAGGGCTATTCCATTGTACTTAACGATATGCATGGCAAGCCTAAGGCAAGTTATTCCTATGCTTCCAAGTACTGGAGCAATACTCATAAAACGGCCATTAACGAAGACGGTTACCGTAAAAAAGTAACCTATGTATATAATATCGATAAGGGACAGCTGATCGACTCTTTTAAGGCCGATTTCCACAAGGGTGACGGCTCTAAAGATATAAACGAGTACAAGGGTATTCATTATGAGATGTATGCCGATGTGCGCGAAAATTTTACCTATTCCATTAATGGCGGTGCAGCCATCAATGCAGGGGTAGACCCTACGCCTATGGCCGTTTTTGTATCTGCATTCCCGGCTATCAGCATGAATGTAAATAACATGCGTACCATTGCCACTACCAAGGTGGTGAACCGTTCTTCGTTCCTGAAAGAAGTAATTACTTCGGATGTGGGTATAGAAGAAAAGGTAAAGAACCTGCTTTTTGACCTGAACAGCGGACAGGTGGTAATGACACAAACTACTTCCGACTGGGACCAGGTAGAAGATGCGGCATACGACGATGTTACGTATTCTTATACCATGCCGGCCTATGGTAAAGGAAATTACCAGACCATGGGCATGGCCGATTTTAATTATCGCCTGTCGTTTAACGTAACCTTGTCGGGAGGGAACTTTACGGTGCCGGATGCGGCTAAGTACTTTGCTCCGGGCGACGAGCTGTTCAGCAGTTCGGGTACCAACCGACGTTACTGGATAAACTCTGTAAGCGGCAGCACGGTAAATGTAAAACTGCGCGATGGCAGTAATGCAGCCAACGGTACCTATACGTTTACCATTATGCGTTCGGGGAACCGTAACCTGCAGGATGTGGCGGCGGCTACCATTGTATCGCTGCAGAATCCTTCCGTAAAAGGAAATTATGCCATATTCGAACACTTTAATATGCTTATGGCGCAATACCTTGCAGGCAGTACCACACCGCCGGCCTCGCAGAGCTTTGATATAAGCGACTGCCTGGGTACACGCTATAAAGGCAGCCTGCAGCTGCTTACCGGCCCGGGGCCTTCGGTAAGGTTTGTATTTGATCCGCCAACGGGTTGCCCGGAGTGTTATACGGCTTCTGATTGCGGAGGCTCTATACCAAGCCTGGAGTTTGATATACCTGTTCAGCCTTCGGAGGTAAGCAGCCTGAACGACTTCCGCGGGGTGCGCCTGTATGTATATGAACCCCAGGGCCAGAAAGGGGTACGGGTAGATTATGTTGACGGAAGCAATTCGGTTACTGAATACCAGGCTTCCGGTAAATTCTGTACGATGGATGCCTGTATGAAAGGGGTACTGAATGCAGGCGCTGTGGAGTTCCGCCAGAGTCATTCCTTTGCGGCCAGCGATTATACCCTGCCTGCCTGGAATGGTTTTGCCAACGGTACCCAGGGCGTATGGCGCATGCTGCGTTCCAATGCTTACCTTACCGATCGTTTGCAATCGGCGCCTTCGCCGGCGGTAAGCCTTCAATTCCCTACGTTTGCAGGTAAAGACGGCGAGTATAAGGCCTTTACAGAGTTTAAGCACCAGACCGGTAACAGCGGCGATGTGCAGTTTGCCCGTGGCTGGCGCTGGGTGTCGCAAGTGCCGGCCTATGGATATTCGCCCAATGGCGAGCTGCTTATGAGTGAAAACCGCCTGCAGCTGCCTACTTCTTTTATTTACGATTACAAGCGGCTTCTGCCCGTAATGTCTGCCGCCAATGCCGATATGCGCGAGATCGCGTTCAGCAGTTTCGAAACCACTCTTGTACCTTACAGTGTAGGAGGGGGCGGTAATGGTTCGGAGCTGGCCTTCAGCAATGTTAACCCTACACGCCTTTCCAATTTCCTTATCCAGTCGAGTACTACGAGCCCGCTGCATTTTTCGAAGTATGAGGGCCATTCGGGAAACCAGAGCCTGTTTATAGGCCCTAACAGCAATATTGTTTCAGGAGTGGCTATTCCGGTATTAGCACTGCCGCCTTCGGCCCCTTTCCAGCAGGATAATACTTCTTATCCGCTGCAGATGAAGTCGGGTGGTAAGAAATACCTGCTTTCGTTCTGGTTCAAAAACAGTACCACCCAGGAGTCGGTGGGTATTTATGGCATTGGATTTAATGGCAGTACGTACGATTTTACGTCGCCACAGGTAAAGATAAGCGAGCATGTGGATGGCTGGCGGAAGTTAGAGTTTGTGTACGAAATATCAACCTCGCTGAGCACCGCTACTCCATATAGTATTAATATCATTGCCATTCCTTCTACCTATCTCGACGATCTGCGTATACAGCCCTACGAATCGGAAGCGATGGGTATGGTATACGATGCCCGTTCGTTTCTGCCCAAATCGCAGCTGGACCGCGACAATTATACGATGAAGATCAGTTACGATGAGGAGAATAAGCCGGTGATCATGAAAACGGAAACCTCGAAGGGTATTTATTCCACTTTTACGAACCGGGGTAATACCTCACAAAAATAACAGCCTATGAAACGTATACTGTTTATTTTATTTGCCATAGCCATTATGTATGCGCCTGTAAGTGTAACGGCCCAGAATTTTGATGCCGACTGGGCATCCTATACCGAAAAGCTGAAAGGCCGCAAGGGTGGCTATACCGTACAGGTAAAACTTTCGGCTGTAAATATGGAAGGGAAGCCCGACCACAGTGTAGGTTCGGAAGGCTATGTGCAGGTATGGGGAACCGATTATTATTTAAGCTCCTTTAATAATATGCTGTACTTAGTTACACCCGACTGGCACATTTTTGTGGATAAGAGCCATAAAAAGATGGTGATACGCTCCCTGCAGGGGCTTAAGAAGCGACCCGAAGCCATCGAAAAACCGGTATCTGCTTCGCAAAAAGCCGAAAAGCGCAGCAATGGTTACTATTTTGCATTGAGCAACGGTGGCAGCTGCCAGGTGGTGTTCAGCAGCGATGGCCTGTTAACGAAGGTGCTATACGAAAATACAGGCGGCATGAAGTCTACAGATATTGTGTACAGCTACCGGGAGGCCGATTTTAGCAAGGCCGACTTTTCGGAAGATGTATACATACGCCGGGAAAAAGGAACCTGGAAGCCTCAGCCTGCCTATGCCGGATATAAACTGATTGTAAATTAACCCTGCCTCTGTTATCCTATGAAACGTATACTGTTTATACTTTTTGTACTGCTTGGTTCCGTTTACACGGCAGCCGGGCAAACCTCCACTTTTGCGTACAAGCGGGGTGCTGATATTAGTCCGAGTACGGTATTTAATGCTCAGAGCGAGTATTATACGGCAGCACCTGCCATATTTTATACCAATTCGGAAAAGATGCGTGTAAAACTGGCGAATATCGACCTGTTTTCGGTGCCGAACTATTACCCGGAATGCTGGCAGCTTACGGTAACGTATAATGTTACCATATATCCCAGCGGCGGTGGCTCGTCGGTACTTTCGGGTGAGTCGCTCACGATCAACTACGAAAATAACAACGGCAGCCGTATACACCAGGATATTGCCTTTAAGGAATATAATGGTAAGCGTGCCACGGTAAGTATTACGGGTTTCGATTTTCGTACAAAAACGGGTTGTACCACACTGGGTACGGCCAGCGGAACCTTCCCCACCACGGGTATGTGGAGCAATGTGAACTGGAACGAGATCGAACTTTCGATCCAGTACATTGCCGACCGTACCTATCATACAAACCTGAGTACAACATCCATATCGCACACACCTGCCGGTACAGCCCTGTGCGGCGAAACACAGAGCGGTTTTACGCTTTCGGCCGATAATACAGCTACATTGCAGTGGGCCGGTACCAATTCGGCCGTGCGGTACGACCTGGAATGGGTGTTTATAGACCTGCCCGGCAGCACACCTTTTGATGCCCGGTATGAGTTTAACTGGGAGAATGCCACCCGTATAAGCACCACCACAAACTCATTTGTACTGCCGCTGGCCTATCCCCGGGGTAAGTTTGTGTATCGTTACCGGGTGGTACGAAAAGTAAAGAACAGCAGCGGCGATTATTACCTGCTGGAAGAAGACTGGAGCCGGCCGGGCGGGTTACGCGGACAAAAGCACCTGGATGCCACGCAGAATGATGGCAGTATGCCCAACGGCGATTATTTTAATTATTGTGGTATGGAGCTGGATAAAAGCTGGACCTATGGCAGTGGTTACTCCGAAAATGCGCTGCGTGGCGAAGGTCTTTCCTTTTTCGATGCGATGGGCCGTACGCGCCAGTCGCTGGGCTTTGTGCAAACGGATGGGCATGCTGTTGTAAGCGAAATGTATTACGACCGCGAAGGTCGTCCGGCGGCGGCATCTATGCCGGTGCCGCTCAGCAGCCAGGGTGCGCGTTTTTATAACAACTTTGGTGCGGGCTTCGATTACCCGAACGATTACGAGGCCAACCCTTCGGGCTTTACGGGTTTACCTTCGGGGCATAAGGCTTCGGAATTTTATTCTACCTCGTCGCCTTTTGCATCGTCTTTTCCGCAGATACCATCGGCCCAGGGCTATGCGCTTAGCCAGGTAAAACGGCTGAACAACGGTGATGCACTTATTACCGAAGTATCGGCTCCGGGGCCCGATCATAAACTGGGTGGCGAGCACAGCCAGACAGCTACCGAGTCGGGTGTGCTGCAGGAAGAGCTGGACCGCGTATTCGGGAACGAGATCGGTTATGCCGCGCATTATAAAAAAGTAGTAAGTAAAGATGCCAACGGCCAGCGTTCGGTAAGTTATATCGACGGCAGTGGCCGGCCGGTTGCTACGGCCCTGTTAGGAGAGCCTGCCATTACCAATGTGGAGCAGCTGGCCTCCTCGCCGCAGGCCATTACGGTAAATGTGCTGGATCAGTGGCAGCTGCAACCCAATGGTACGGTACTTTCGCAAAAAGAAATGTACATGGCTGCGGGCGATGTACGCAGCTTTACCTACAGCCTGGGTACTGCCTCGCAGTACCTGCCCTGCCTGGATCTTACGTTTGGCTGCCTGTACGATGTGGAGATACAGATATTTAACCAGGAAGACGAGCCTCAGATCCTGAACGTAAGCGGGAATAATACCACGCTGTTTGCGCTGAACGGTATTACGTCCGATGCCGGCGCTACCTTTAGCTTTACAGTGCCTGCCGACGGCAGCTACCGTATTGTAAAAAGAACCCGGCTCCACAATGGTTTCCTGGCGGCAGCCTTAGATTCGGTAGAAGCCCTGGTACGCCAGGGAGGTATAGGCCCCCTGAACCCCTGTGTGCCGGTAGAAGCCCCGGATAATAATTGTGCCGACTGTGCCGCAAACTGCAGTACGGCCTGGAGTCATACCCTGCTGCTGAATGGCAACCCGGTTACGGTGTACGACCACCCCGACGGAAATACCTATACCTCGCTGCCTTTATTAGCCGATGCCTATGCAGCGGATGTGCTGTTAGACGTTGCCGGCAAGATAGGCGAGGTACAGGCGCTGATAGCCCAGTGTGTGCAGGACTGCCAGGCCGACAGTAATGTAATTGTTGCCAATGCCTGTTTTGCACAGCGTATGCTGCTGCTGAAAGACCTGAGTCCCGGCGGGCAGTATTTCGATAATCATCCGCTTACTTACGGACAGACCGCCCCCGACCCGGCCGACCAGTATGCCTGGCTTAACGAGTTTATTCCCGGTACTGTACGCGACGATATTATGTTGCTGAACCCGGCCATACCCGGCCCGGAATGGGAAAATATAACTCCGTACTGGCAGCCCGGAATGGCCGAGCTGCTGCTGCCCTACCATCCGGAATACTGTAAATATGTATACTACTGCGAGTATGTGAACAACGAAGAGATACCGCTCTGCGGTAAAAACTCGGATGTGCCCAACCACTGGGGCAGCTCAGCTGCGTACGATACCTATATACATTCGGTACAGAGCGATTCGGCCGCCTTTGCCATGCAGCTGTTCGACCCGCTGAACGGAAACAGCAACCATGAGTACGAGTACCACATTATTGATGCCGTAGGTAAGTTCCCCGAAGCGGGTACCCCGGCCGATTATGCCGGTGTATGCGACTATGCCGATCCCTTTTTCCAGAACCCGCTGTTCAGTGCCGAACTGGCCCTGATGCAGCAGCACCTGCAGGAGTATTTGCCCAACCCCTTTGGCGGTGGCTATTTTTCGATATGGGACATGCTGGACCCTGCTACCATCCTTTCGGGCAATACCTTTAATATGGCCGACCCCGGCGAGGCCTCGCTGCATGCGTTCCTGAGCATGCTGGATACCCAGTTCAGCACGGGTACACTTACCCGGTACCAGTTCTTCAGGGCCTATTACATGTTTTATAAAGAATCGCTTAAGCAGCAGGGTTATACAAGCTTTGTAAGTAACGACCTGTGCATGTCCTGTACCGACCCGGTACGCGAAGACTGTATGGCCTGCGGTACGGGCGATTGTCCGGATTGCTATCTTTCGGCGCTGGACCAGGACAACGACGGGCAGACAGACCCCGGCAGCCTGTTTAACAGCCCCTGCGGCGGGGAATTCGATTACAGCGGCTTCCAGATACGTTATCCCTATAACGGCGTATTTTCGGCAGCCGGTATCGGCAACGGCGAAGCACTGTACTGCGAAAACACCTGCGAGGGTTTTGCCCTGAACTGGATAAACCAGATGAAGGCTGGTTATACCGGTTGCATAAACTGGATGGACAGTACCAGCGAGGCCCTGCTTAAGCAGTACCTTATTGACGAATGTATGCTGGCCTGCCAGGCTACTCCGCCGGGCAGCGGCACTCCGGACTACAGCAATGTGGCATTGGTACTGCAGTCGTTTATCGAGGACTATAATATGTACAACAGCCCCAAAATACTGGCTTGTCCGGACCTGCAGCTAAACCCCGGCGATACCACCGAACGCTACACCAACTGCCAGTGTGTGAATATAGCAGAGATACTGGAGAGTTCCGGGGCGCTTGTCTATACCAGTATTCCCGACCTGAACCCGCTTAAGATACCCTGGTACTTAGTACAGGGATACGATATAGCCGAACTGCTGAACCCGACGGATGCCGTTACTTTTATAAACGAACGCCTGGACGAGCTGGAATACGGCGGCGCGCCTCTTAGCTGGAGCGATATATACGGCTGGCTGGAACTGTGTCCGCAGGCGGGTATAGCTACGCTGCCGGGTTTGCCGGAAGAGCTTTCCTGCGCACGCGACAGCCTGCATGTGCTCGATTGTGCCGCAATAAATGCCGAGGCCAACCAGGCGGCTATGGAAACAGAGTTCCAACAGGCCTTACAGGCATTCCTTAACCAGTTTGCAGGCGATCTGCAGCAGGGTTGCCTGCAGGGTATAGAAACCCGCGAAAGCCTGCATATGACCTATGTAATGGGCGAGTACCACCATACCCTGTACTATTACGACCGTGCCGGCAACCTGATAAAGACCGTACCGCCCCAGGGAGTAAACTACCTGAGCAATACCGATATTGCCGATGCCATGGCCTACCGTAACAGCAGCCACAGCAGCCCCACCTATGCCTATACGCCCAGTGGCAGCGATCTGTTGCTGAGTGCAGGCTTTAAAAGGCCCGATCATTTCCTGGTAACCAATTACCGCTACAACAGCCTTAACCAGCTTACGGCCAGCTATACGCCCGACGAAGGGCAGAGCCTGTACCTGTACGACGAGCACAGCCGCCTGGTACTTAGCCAGAATGCCCGGCAGGCTGCCACTGACCATTACAGCTACCTGCGTTACGACCATCTGGGCCGTATATACGAAAGCGGTGAACTGAGCTCTTCTGCCGCACCCGGCCAGAAAGACGTACAGGATGCCGCCTATATGAGCAGCTTTTTTGCCGGTACTGCTGCCAGCCGCAACCAGGTAACACTTACCCTGTACAACGAAACGCAAACCACAACCGGGCTTTCGGCCGTGCTGAGCAACCATGTGGTACAGCGCCGCAATGCGGTAATGAGCAGCCTGTACTTCGAGAGTACACCCGATGTTAACTTTACCAATTACCTGCATGCCACCCATTACCAGTACGACGTACACGGTAATGCCGAGAAGGTGGTACAGGATTTTCCGTTCCTGAACCAGTTCTATGCCCGTTTTGCGATCACAGAATATAGTTATAACTTAGTAAACGGACAGATAAAAGAAGTGGCCTACAACAACGGTAAAAAAGATCAGTACTTTCACCGGTATACCTACGATGCCGACGGGCGGGTAACGCGTGTTGAAAGCAGCCGTGACCGGTTGTGGTGGGATGTGGATGCCCGTTATTTTTACAATCCGCTGGGTCAGCTTCACCGGGAAGAAAAAGGGGATACCAGGGTACAGGGTTTAGACTATGTGTATACCCTGCATGGAATGCTAAAGGGCATAAACGGCAGTGTGCTGCACCCGGGTATGGCCGATCCGGGCCGTGATGGTTTGGGTTTTGGTTTAACGGCCTACAGCAATAACATACGTTTTGCCCGTGATGCGATGGGCTTTACGCTGAGCTATTACGAAGGCGATTACATAGCCACCGGAGGCAGCAATGCCCGTGCGGCCTTTAGTTCCGGCGATATTTTCAGCGGCAGCAGCGGAGCACTGATGCCGGAAGACGGAGCTGCTAAACGGGGGTTCTGGAATGGTAATATAGCTGCGGTAAGCACAGCACTTACGGATGGCAGCGAAGTAAACCAGGATGTACTTACACAGGTATATGTATACGATGTGCTGATGCGGCTGAAATCGGCACGTAGCTTTAGCAAGAACGGAGTACTGGCGGCCACGCAGGATCAGCTGGAAGGTACGGGCCTGAACAATAACTGGAGTTCGGTAAGCGAAACCCAGCATTGGCGGAGCGATTACGGTTACGATGCCAATGGTAATATCCGCAGCCTGAAACGTTACGACCAGAACGGCCTGCTGATGGACGACCTGAGCTATACCTACGAAGAGCCATCGGCGCGGTTAAAGACCAACCGCCTGCTGCATGTGCGGGATGCGGTAAGCAGCAGTCCGCAGGCAGAGGATTTTGAGGTAACTGCGGCCTACAGTGCGGGTACGCCTACCTATATGTACGATGCTACAGGCAACCTGGCCAAAGACCGGAGCGAAGATATAGATACCATATTGTGGGATGTATACGGCAAACTGAAAAAGGTAGACCGCAGCAGCAGCTCATCCAGGCCTGATATTGAGTTCTATTACAACAGTGCCGGACAGCGCATTATGAAGATCGTGAAGCCAAACGGCGGAACGGGAACTATGAGCAGCTGGAAGTACATGATCTGGGCCTACGACCTGGGCGGTAATGTAATGGCGGAATATGGTGTAGACTACCTTTCCGACGAAAATAAATATACCCTCAATGCCAAGGCTCACTTCCTGTATGGAGCGGGTCGCCTGGGTAAAGACCTGCGAGACAGTACAGGTTACCTGAACCTGGCGCTGAGGCCAGCGGGAGCCTATACCGAGGTACAAAGCTGCAGCAGCTGCGCTACGGCTACGCTAAACAGCAATCCTCTGTACCGTTACGGCAACAGTGTGGTGCATACGCGTCAGCTTGGGTATAAGCAGTTTGAGCTGAGCAACCATACAGGCAATATCCTGAGTGTGGTCACCGACCGTAAGAATGCGGTGGATATCGGTATCTGGGTACCGTCTACCAAGTCGTTCAATACGGGCAGTACCGATAACCGTTTGGATTATTATGTAGCGGATGTGGTAGAGGTAACGGATTATTACCCCGGAGGTATGCCTATGCCGGGTCGTTCGGTGCTGGATATGCAGTTCCAGAGCTTTAAGTGGGGCCACAACGGGCAATTTAACGACGATGAAATTTACGGCAAAGGAAATACCCAGATGGCCGAGTTCTGGGAGTACGATGCGCGTCTGATGCGCAGGTGGAATACCGATCCGATGGCGCATGCCGGACAAAGTTTATATGAAGCTTTCTACAGCAACCCCATTGCTTTTGCTGACCCGTTGGGGTTAAAGCCGGAAAGTGGTGGTGAAGGTGGGCCGGGAAGTAAGACTCCTATGGGATGGCCTGAAAAAGGACAGCCTGTGATTATAGACATTGAGGAAATTATATATCCGAATAACAAAGATGAAGATCAATCGAATCAAATAATATATTATGGGCATGGCGGTAGTATTATTGGGCAGAAAAGGACATTTGGCGAAACGAAAGAGTATTATGTGGATGAATATCAGTCAAATAAGTTGGTGCGAAAGAATACTAAAAATGGCGTTGAAACAAATCCAGATGTAATTAATAAAGTTCAGCTTCCGCCTAAGGATCTACGTGAAAAAATCTACACGGGACTGACAGAAAAGCACAAGGAGGATAATATGCGTGAATATGGTGGATATATAGGGATGAACGAGTACGGAAAAATGGTAATAGTGTGGGCAAAGCCAGGCAAAAGAATAGATTTAGTATCTGATCCCGAAGATGCAGAAATAGATCCTTTTGATTCAGAAGATGTGAAATTGGCAAGTGAATATCAAAAAGTAATTTATATTTTTCATTTACACCCAGGAGGAACCTATACCAAAAGAATAAGTAACGATCCTGAACAGAGATCCGTAAGTCAAACTGCGATTGGAGTAGGAAGTGGAAATGCGGAATATGAAACCAGGTATTTTGTACCTTGGCCTTCGTCCGCAGATTACAAAAATCATATTAGACGTAAGCAAGCATTTCCGGAATTAATTGGAAGCTTTGTTTTTGGATTTGGGGACGGAAAAGGACCTGTTTACGCAAACCAGGTGTACTTTTATGATGAAAATACAATTAAAGGATTTGATTTTTCCCCTGTTAATGTTAAACATGTAATGATGAGTTTTTCAGCGTGGCTTAATTCAACAAAATAAATATATATGAAGAGTAAATTTGTCGTTTTTTTAACAGTATTTGCTATTTGTCTAAACGGCTATAGCCAGGATCGGAAGTTATTAATTGAGGAGTTTAGATGGAATGGTAAGGATTTGAAAAATAAAGTTACTAAGGTTTACTATGTCAAAATGTTTTCAGATAGTTCCAGTAAATTCTACGAAGCGTTTAGTAATAGTGGATTTAATATGCCATTGTCTGTAGACGATTCATTCATGGCAGTTATCGTTTTTGGTAAAAGAAAAATTTGTATAAAAATGGAAACGTTATTAGATGGGCATCTCCAAGGTAATGTTGAGCTTAACTTACATGTTATAGAAAAAGGTTATGTAGACAAAAAATGTAAAAATATTTTAAAGAAAAGAGGTGAAAAGAGAAGGATGTTTTATTTATGTAAATCACAAGAAAATTTTATGGAAATAACTTTTGAGAATGGGATAGTGGCGAAAACCACAATATCAAATATGTCAAATTTTATGAAAACTAATAATGAGTATTATAATATTGTGATGCGCAAAGGTGTGAGAAATGAATAGTTGTGGGGGCATCGTGCTAGTGTCCCATTTGCTCCATGCGTTGCCTAAAAATACTCCGGCATGCAGGGTTAATTTTGATAAACAGGTAGTTGCAAAATCGGCTTAAAAGCCGACTGCTTTACAGAAGCAATAGAACGTTCTTTGAATGAGATATAGCTTAAAAAAGCGAAGGCGAGGCAGAAGTTACTGCTTGCCTTACCTTGTCAGGCAGCTTTGGCAGCTCACTTTTCGGTTTTGTTCTCTTCTTTGGGTTCTTGCTAACGCAAAACGTTCATGAAAGTCTATATACAGATGCTGTTGCTGGTAGGCTTCCATGGGGATAAGTCCTTCATACGGGTAATATCCTGAATGTAGTCACCGACTGTAAGAATGCGGTGGATATCGGTATCTGGGTACCGTCTGCCAGGTTGTTCAATACGGGCAGTACCGATAACCGCCTGGATTATTATGTAGCCGATCTGGTGGAAGTGACCGACTACAACCCTGGCGGTATGCCCACGCCTGGCCGTTCAGTGCCGGATATGCAGTTCCAAGGCTTTAATTGGGGCCACAACGGTCAGCATAACGACGATTAAATTTATGGCAGCGGAAATACCCAAATGGCTGAGTTCTGGGAGTACGATGCCCGCCTGATGCGCAGGTGGAATACCGATCCGATGGCGCATGCGGGGCATAGTTTATATTAAGCTTTCTACAGCAACCCCATTGCTTTTGCTGACCCGTTGGGGTTAAAGCCGGAAAGTGGTGGTGAAGGTGGTGATAGTGGAGGAGGACGTCTTTCCAAACGGCAGGCTCGTAAAAGAGCTGAAGCTAATGCAGAAGAACTTCGTCGGGATGGAGAAAGTAATGTAGTTATTACTCATGATAAAGAAAGAAGACGATATACAGTATCTTATGATCGAAAGCCTACAGAGGTAGTCGAAATTGAGGGGCAATCACCCCCTGTTATCGTTGAGGGAAAAGATGGTGGTGTAGTGTCCTATGAGCCACTAGGAGCATTGATCTGGGGAGGTATTAAAGCCAGATTGACCAACTTTTTTAATGGGGCCATCAAGATGGTTGAAAAGTCGCCTGTTGGTATTTCTGTTTCTGATGCCCGCGCAGGAAATTATGAGTATATTCCTTTTAATTTCATTCCTCCTGTATATATTTACAGGCAGAGAGAAATGGTTGGAGAAGCTACGGTCTCGATGGTTACTTCTCCGTTGCAAGGGATTGTACTGGCTGGATACTTATATTATGGAAACTACTATGACGCAAGCCAGCTTTATACCACTCACCTTGCAAATGGAGCATCCGCTTGGGTTGGAATGAAATTAGGAGGAGTAGGGAATCCGAAAGCTAATACAACGGGTACACTGGCAGAAACCGCGGCTCCATCGATAGAAAGCGCTTTCGCTAAGACGAGTACGAACTTATTAAAGCCTTTGGGCCTAGGCTCCACTGGAAGAACAACGGCAGGAAATCTTGTAGAACAGATGGCGATGGAGGATGTGATGGCTAATCCAAACTTAGGTAAAATTGTGATGGAAGGAATGAAGGATTCTCGTTGGTTAGGGTGGAGTAAAATGCAATATACTGTTACTTCACAAAACGGAGTCAAGGCAGTTATATATTATGTAGGTAAGTTTTAAAATGGTGTTTTAAAAGCAGTTGATGATTTTAAATTCAAATAATCAATGAAAGTACGTTGTATCAATAATACAGGAATAAGTTTACGTTCCTTTGAATACGAGCCAATTACTAATAAAGACGTTTTTGGGAGATTTGGAGTATCAGAAATGGGAGAATACGGTATAGAAATTGGCAAGGAATATTTAGTAATGGGTTTGATAACTTTTCAAACTTACCAAGCCTATTTAATAGATGAAAACGGGTTCATTTTTGCCTGTCCATGTCAATTGTTTGAAATTGTTGATAGTAACGTAAATTCAAATTGGCATTTTAGATTAATAGAAGAGGACGAGGATGTTTTCCCTTTTGTACAGTCTGTTTTTGGTTATCCTGAATTATGTTCTGATAAAAAGGCGTATGAAAATCTTATTGTAGAAATGGAAGAAGATACACAAAGAACTTACTTCAGGCGAAAGTTAGAATTAGAAAAAGAATTAGCTGCATCATCCTCGAAGAATATATAGAATTGCATCGTCCACGAGGATTTATTCCGCTTTGCTCTATGCGCTGTATAGAACCCGCTCCGTTATACCGGAGCGATACTGGTAAACAGATAGTTGCTAAGTCGGCTAAAAAGCCGACTGCTTTACAGAAGCAATAGAACGTTCTTTGAATGAGATATAGCTTAAAAAAGTGAAGACCAGGCAGCAATTTCTGCCTGTTTTAGCTTGTCAGGCAGCTTTGGCAGCTCACTTTTCGGTTTTGTTCTCTTCTTTGGGTTCTTGCGGCAGCAAAGCGGGCGCTAAAGTCCCATATCGGGATGCTGTTGCTGGTAGGCTTCCATGGGGATAAGTCCTTCATACGGGTAATATCCTGAATGTAGTCACCGGCCGTAAGAATGCGGTGGATATCGGTATCTGGGTACGGTCTGCCAGGTCGTTCAATACGGGCAGTACCGATAGGCGCCTGGATTATTATGTAGCGGATCTGGTGGAAGTGACCGACTACAATCCTGGCGGTATGCCCATGCCCGGACGTTCAGTGCCGGATATGCAGTTCCAAGGCTTTAAGTGGGGCATAATGGCCAGTACAACGACGATGAAATTTACGGCAGCGGAAATACCCAAATGGCTGAGTTCTGGGAGTACGATGCCCGCCTGATGCGACGTTGGAATACCGATCCGATGGCGCATGCGGGACAGAACCTTTACTAAGCCGTATTCAGCAATCCCATTGCTCTTGCTGATCCGTTAGGGTTAAAGCCGGAGGACAATGTTAGCTTTTCTACCGGGGCAGAAGCCCAAGCTCATTATGTAGCAAGGCCATTTGGGAGGGCGTATTGGCAAATTAAAAGATGGTACTTTTGGAATAAAATGAAACGGCCATATTCATGGTGTTGAGGGCGGTAACCGGGAGAGACATGAGAATACACATCCACCTGAGGATACGGGTGATTTAGAGGATGATGATACTTTATCGGCGCATATTGTGTATTTTTGGCTGGATTCAGATGCAACTACAGGATATCCAACAACAGATAATAATAATTATCAGGCAGGAGCTTCTATAGACATAGTCTGATTTAGAAAGCTCTTGTCCCGTTTCTAAACTCAGGGTGTCGTAGTTAAACAAAACAAAAAAATAATATTGCAATACAATGGTTAAAAGAAAATATGCCACAATAGTAATTTTTTTTCTGTTTCCCTTATTTTTTTATGGACAGGACGATTATCCAATGGATCAGTTCTTTATAAAGAATGGTGCAGACTCTAGTACAGTCAAGATGAGGTATAATACGTTTAGTGCGTACTTTGAAGGCGAAAATCTAAGGTATGCAAAAATGATAGGTACTTTATCATTCCGTGAAAGACAACTTTATTTTAATGCATATGCTCAGTTATTAGAAAGACGAGATAGTTTAAGTGCAGTAGTTTTCGAGAATGTTTCAGCCTATAAAATGAGAATGATAAGTAAAGACCTAATTTCATTTTGGGCTAAATTTGATACAAGGACGGGGACTCCACCTGATTCAATTGAATATATGTTGTTTTTTACGAATGATCGAATAGATTCATTGAGGGTAATTATAAAAAATACGTTTTCTACTATTTACAAATATGATTCACAAAACATAATTAGAGAACGAGAAACAATAGTGAATGGAATGTTAGAGGCTAAAACAAAATACTACTATTTAGGTAATGAAGCTCTACTGTTGGCCAATTATATACGTTGTGAAGATGTGAATTTGTATAAATTAAATGAGCTAATTGTTTTATACAGAACTCCAAAACGTGTTCCGGAGAAAAAGAAATTAAAAATGTTGTTAAAACAATTTGATATTGATATTTCAAAGGAGCGGCAATGTTATGAGTGGTAGGTAATGCGGTGGGTAAAGTCCCCAAACGTCACCTGGTTTTTTTGATTTGGCTGTAAGCGTTGATCTTACTATATTCACAGAACTTTTTGAGCATAACGTTCTTTGATAAACGCAATGCGGAGGGTTAATTGAAAGAAGGCCTTTGCATCGTGCGCGATTGTAGCGGATAGCCCTCGCTATAAGCGAGGCTATAAGCGCGAAGTGAAACGAAGCATGGAGCATAGCGAAATAAAAGCGCGGCTGCCGGTGTAATTGGAAAAAAGCGTTTGTCACGCATGAAAATAAATCTCTGGTAACGGTAAGCGAACGCAAGTGGGCACAGATGAGAACAGCAGATTACTACCACCTGTATGTACTGATTACACAGGATTACGAACCGTTCGGGGTCTTACTCCCCGGCCGCACGGTAATGAGCTTCAAAACCTTGTATTTGGTAGAGGAGGACTTTACGGGACTTAGCACGGGCGATATTACAGCTCCGCAGTGGGGCTGAGCTCTACGTTAAGTACGGTACAGGCAGCCGGCGGCGGCAATAAGGAGCCGAAGCTGGAAACCATTACCCGTTACGGCTTTATGGCTTGTTACTTATAATAATAAGAACCTTAAAGAGGTGTGGAACTCAATTCCGGCCAGAATTTTAATGCCAGATTATTTTACTACAGGACAATATTACCAAGGTTCGGCTGGGGTTTATATACAGCAGGAAGTAGTTTTAACCATAGCATTAAGAGGAGATAATCCCGGGATATATTTTACACCATCAACGGAATTTGGACCTGCAAATGCTGTTGATGCCGGAGCAGGGTATTATATTAGACGAGGAAACTATTTAAGGATGAGTGCTGAAGATGTGGATGTACAAGAGGTTTTAGTTGGTTGGCAAGGAAGTGTTGGTGTCGGTTATGGCGTAGAAATAGAATTACCTTCTTTTTCCGGGGAATTAGGAGTAAGCAACTTTCAGGTGAATAGTTTAGGCTTAAAAATGAACCAGGGAGCTGGCTTAGGGGTAACTAATGGTGTGGTTATTTCTGGGGGGCAGCAAAAACTACTCATACAATACCTTTATTTTTATTTAAATGAAAAAAAAAGATAAAATCATTTTACTGATAGGTATATTTTCAGTGTTTGTATTAATGCCTCTATTAGCAGTTTTTTCTATATTGGACTATAATAAGAAAGTTTCTGAGAAGGAAATTGCAGGCTCATTTGTGAAGTATGTAAACGTAGGTAGAGATGTAAGTATTCTATACTTTATAAATAGTAATGATAATCTTGATAGTGTTACGATAAAAAGTTTCCAGGTTTTTGCTAGAAACAATCATTTAGAATTAGGAGATTCACTATATAAAGAGACTGGAGGGCATTATTTAAAGGTTTATAAAGCACGGGCAGATAGTCATATTTACTGTTGCCAATTAGATTTGTACTAGGATAATGTCCTTAAACGTCACCTGAGGTTTAAATGTCTTATAATAAGTCATCTCAACAGAGCTTTTGTTAAAATGATAATGCAAGCCAGTTGCGCAAACCCGGGAAAGTTCTGAAGCTTTGTAAAAAAATTTAGGAGATCCTATGACAGAGGCGGAAGTGCAGACACAGAATTAACGGTTATTTAGAAAATAAACAATATGAAAACAATTATTTTGCTAGTATTAGCCTTGTTCTTGAATTTATATTTGAGATCACAATCATGTAATATTACAGAGAAAGCTATTGAGCTCCTTGCTACAAGTGATAGTGTTAATGTCTTCTTAAAATCAGAAGTGGAAGATGTATTCTCTAAAAAGCTTCTTAAGAAGGCCATAAATAATAATGGACGTATCATTTTTAATCTGAGTACAGTTTATTTAAATTCTTATACAGAACATAGGCGGTTATTGACTCAGAGGGATTCTTTGGGAGACAAATATGAGTCTTTTTACAATGAGTATGTAAAAAAGTTGTATATGGAGTCTTTTTGTATTTTTTATCCTTACACGAAATATAAAATAGGAACATTTATTGGTCCGCAAAGCCCAATTACTTTGTATGCTAAGAAGCCTGTTAATAATAGGATTATATTTATTTGTGATTTTGATTTCAAACGCGATAAGACATATCATCAGTATTCAGTTGAACCTTTTATGGGATTAGTATGGTATTTTAGTATGAGCTTTGATAACGACTACAATTTGACGGACATGAGTTTTTATAAACGCATATATATGTAGTGAATTTAGGCGTTGACGTAAGGATGGTGATGGAGGGGTCATGGCGGCAAAAGTAGAGGAAGTATTTTAGGGTATATATCCGGTTTTAATGGACTGCAAAAGTATCTGTTCCCTGTCAGTGTATTTTGCTGAATTTTTTGTAAATATTATATTTGAAGTGTGTGATACGTTCTTTGAATAAAGTTGCATAAGGAATTATTTCTGGGGGCATAAGGGCCATTCCAACGATGATTAGATATATAGTAACGGAAGTATCCTGATGGCGGAGTTGCGGTAGTGCGATGCCCGTTTGATTTGCAGCTGGAATATTGATCCAATAACATTTCCATGGTAGAGCATTCTGGCTGTTTTAATAGTAATCCTATTGCATATTCAGATAAGGATTTTACAAATAAGGATAACCCATTATTCTTCAACAGTTGTACAATGACATGCTTATTCATGGGTATGCTCCAGGGGCGGGAATTAGATTTATATCATGCTATTCCGGCTCTTTACCTTACGGAGTTGCATATGATCTGCCCTAACTTGCAAACAAGCGGGTTGTTGTGCTTCAGTGCTGTTTGTTTATAGGTAATGATAAAAACTTGTTTCCTAAAGAGAAATTAGTTGTTGGGTATAATATGTGGTTAAAGTATTTAATAATAAATAATATGAAAACAATAGGCTTTATAGAAGATAAAGATGGCCGGATTGTTAAGCCTTGTTTTATCGAGAAGTTAGGTTATGAGGTAGGTAGTGAGTTGCCTGTTTCTGATGAAGAGAAGAAGAAAATTATAAATTATTTGAATTCTTCCGAAAGAGTATTTTCTATTACATTAGCATTACACGATAACGACAATTATATCGGTTCTTATATGATTTTTTCTGATGGAGAATGGATTTGGCCTAATCACTTAGCATATTTTTTAAGAAAAAAGAAGGATGAAATTGATGCCCGATTTTTAAATCATTTAAAAAATTGTGACTTTAAAGTAAGGCCTCTTTCAGAAGAGCAAAGGAAAGAAGTAGGAATATTTATAGAAGGTACTTTGCTTAATTTTTAATCTTAGGCCTATATCGGGTTATATAGAGCTAAGGTTTAGGTTTAAGTGGATTGTCCACGAAGATTTATTCCGCTTCGCTCCATGCGTTGCATAATAAATGCTCCGGTATGCCGGATTTGTGCTGATAAACAGATGGTTGGAAGGTTGGTTGAAAATCCCTTAGTTCAGATAGAGGCAATAATATCCTTTCATTTGCGTATTATAAAACAGGATCACTACTTAATGGCTCTGTCAATATAACTCAATCGGGTCGGGGCTTTGTCAAGTGGCGGATTATTTGCACTAACTTTTAATCGAAGCACCGACCTCAAAGATAGTACAAAAGTTTCAATCGAAGCCGTTACCCCGCCATTTCACAAAACCCTTGTTATAGGCATACCCCTTTTTTCGGTCGCTTGGTTGAGCGTTGAGGAAGCCATACTCTTTTGCAATTTTGGCTTTGTGCGGTTGCCTTGTGCGAATTGCAAATGTGTATGGCTTTTGCGTTGGGTTTATTTTAGTTTGTCCACAAATATTTTGTTTCGTTGTTTTGCACGTTCAAGTAATATTGAGTATTTAATTACCTCTGTATAGATAGAGCCATTAGTTCGTCCGTCAAAACCATTCACATTTTCAGACGGACGATATAAATAGTCAAATTGGTATGAATGTTCATATCGGCTCACTGTTCCTAAAACATCTCTTGGCTCAATACTTTCCCCCAATAAATAACCATAAAAAGTCGTTATTTGAAACTTATCTTCGGTATAGTTACGAATTAGATTTGCATATCTGTCAATCTGTGTTAAATGGTCAGAAGCGTTTACGTGTGGAGCTTTGAACTCAATGATAATACATTTTCCTTCTTCAGGAAAAAGTAATACATCTGGTCTTTTGATTTTTCTGTTTTCTCCTAACGAAGTTAAATAGCGTTCTTCTTCCTCTGAAAATTTATCTTTGAAAACTTTTTGTCCGTCAATTTCTAATTTACTCAATTGCTTTTCTGAACTACCTTTGAAGTAAATAAAATCCTCATTGATTATCCATAAATCACTGTTTTCAGTATTGTTTGAACCTTTTTGAAACAGTAAATTATGTATCAATGCTTCATCATAATTTTCTTTTTGTTGTTGAACTTGTAATTGTCGAGCTAAAATTTTATCCAACAAATCCAATACCAATTTCCGTCTTGCTACATAATGCGTTAAAGTCTTTTTGTTTTGCATTGGTATAGCTTTGACAAGTCTGCCAATTTCTTTTTCTAATTCTTCTTCGTAATTCGGACTACGAGTATCAAGTTTGTCTAAATTATCTATTGATTCTTTTATTTCTGCATCTATTGAAGCCTGTTTCTTTGCTTCTGCCTCATAGAATTTTTTCAAAATATCGCTTTCGCTATCGTTAATCGAAACATTGATATTTTTGGCGGTTTCGTCATCTAACAAAAACATTTCTTTCAATTTCGTGAAACTCTCTTGATGTTTTTGTTTCACTTCTTCAATTTCAGGATACATTGTATCAATAGTCTTGTTTACCTCTTCCTGAATATCTTCAATAAGTATTTCTTCTTGATTAGCAAATAGGTCTTTTTCAAAAGTATCTTTGTTGGGAATGTTCAAAACACCTCTTAAATTAGTATCTCTTGCATCAATATAATTGCTTGAAACCAAAAATAGATATTTGTTTCCCTTTACATTATCACTACCTGCAAGATTTTCAAGATTTACATCTGATTCTTCAATAACTTCTCCTTTTGAGACCAAATTGAGTTTGTTTTCTTTGAGGATATTTTTTTGAATTTTGAAAGCATCTATCGTAAAATCTTCCGTTTTGTCTGTTTTTTCAATTCCTGTTTTTCCTTTTTTAGAATATTGAAGTTGTATAGATTGAGTTTTATCTATACTTGGAATGTCAGCTTGTGAAATTGTAGATTCACTTTTCAATTCAGATTGTACATAAAACTCAATCTTTATTTTAGGTAATTTCCCTTTGTTGTAACAGAAATAGTGAATGTATCTTTCAAGTAGTTTTTCTTTTAGTGTTTGTTCGTTCAAATCGTTGTAAACACCACTATTTTCTAATAAAGCACTAAAAGAAACCGTAGTTTCTGTATTTGAAACATTTACCTCTTTGCAATGCCTATGTTTTACGATAGCATTTTCTTTCAAAAAGTTTTCCTTTTTTGAAACAACAAATTCACGCTCAAAATATTTCCCGTCTTTTTCAAAAATACTCTTTACTGTTGTGTTGTCGAAATAATGTACATATTGTAAACGACCCGAACCTAAATTTTTAAATCCTTTGTCGGTTAATTTAAATGTGTTGAAGCGTTTAAACTCGTCATTATTAAACCCGATTCCGTTGTCCGTTATTGATAAGCCGTTAAATTCTGTGCTTTGTACAGTAGTTTCAGAAGCGTAAATTTTTATTAGAATTTCTCCCCTGTAATCAGCATTTGACTTTTGTTTGATTTTAATTGCCTCCAAAGCATTAGTAAAGCACTCAAAAACTGGTTGTAACGCTTTTTGAGATTTTTTAATATCGTGTAATACACCTACAAACGATAAGTCTTGTGCTTTTATGAATTGGTTATCTGCGTATTCCATATCGTTTTAATTCAAATTATTTCTAAAATCTTCAATCACTTGGCTTGTGTAATTTTCCATATCCTTGAAGTTTTCAGATGCCAATGTTACATCAATAAATTCGGAAATTGAATACGGTTTTAGGTTAAATCGTTGGTCTTTAATTTTGTGTCGAACAATCGAATAATCAAAAAACTCTCTCGTGTCTTGATGAATGACAGGTGCAACAAACGAAAGATACTTTGAAAGATAATTGTTGATTTTGTTGTCTTCCAAAAAGTGTCGAATTACTGATGTTGTTTCGCTGTTTAATTGTTGCGTTTTATTTCTGATTAAGGTTACCTCAATGAGCCAATATAATTTCTTCGAGTAAACTTCAATATCTCCTGTATTTCCGGGTGCGTGAGAAATTGGTAAACCAATGTAATCGGCTTTGTAATTTGGTCTAATTGCAAATTCTTTTCCGTATTTTAAAGCAAGAATTAAACTCAAATAAAACTCTAATTTCAAAGGTTCTGCAATGTATTTGAATGCAGGAATTATGTTTTTAGAAGTTCCGATATAACCAATACTTTCAACGATTTTATCTTCGTTCAGTTCATACAATTTGATGATTTCAGAAACCTTTTGAACGTACTCAAATCCGTCTGCTTCTAATTCTTCTTCACGATATTTGTAAACAATTTCAAGTAATTGCGTGTTGTAAGTTTCCAATTTTGCAAAGTGCAAACTTGGATTTTCTTTTTCCTCGTTTGTCAATTCTACATTTACTGAAAGTAAATCGTTTATGTAATCGTCATTTGCGATATTTCTGTAAATGAAAACCTTGCCTCTAAATTGAATTGAAACAAAACCCGTAATAATCAAAACCCGAAGTACAACATCTGGGTAATCTCGTAAAATCGTTTGTGCTTTGAGGTTTGTTCCATATTCATCTCTTAAAAATGCTTCAACTTCTGCTGGTTCTCCAAAAGTATTTTCATCAATGATTTGTAGAAATTCCGAAACATCTCCGTCATTGCTAAACGTAGAAACGATAAACTGTTCGTAAGAAATTCGTTCACGTTGTTTCAGCACTTCCAAAATGAATTTGAAGTAATTAAAATCATTTGAAACATTGCGATATGGCGAACGTCTGTTGTATTTCATTGCTTGAATTGAGAATGCTTCTTGTTCGTCAATTTCGTTGTTGATTAACTTCAAAGAAATTTCTGAAAACTGCAAAAGTTGTCCGTATTGAGCCAACACAAATCCCATTTCTGACAAAGTTCTAACGTAAGTCCAAAAACGAGATTGATAACCTTGTGGAAATCCGCCATCGGCTCTTCGTGTGCTATTCACTTCGATAACAGCATTTTCAATACTTTCAATCGTAGAATTTTCATCAATTTCAACTCCCTCACTTGAAACAATTCCGTTTAAATACATTGAAGAAACAACTTTTAAAAGCGTTTCATCATTCAGCGTTTTGTTGATATATGGCGAAATTGCAGTTAAAATCCCTTTGTATCGTTCAGGATTTCTAACGGCTGTTTCAAAAGCCATTTGTTTATACGTTGCTACTCGTTTTATTTTCTTTTTCGCCATTATCTTAATACTGTTTCAAGTTCTGTAAAGTTGATTGTTTCCTGTGTCGGAACAAAAAATTCGGGTTCATAATTGGTTATCAGAACTTCTTTAAATTCTTTGTTGGAATTGTCGTGATAGCTGATGTAATTACTTTTTATGTCGAATGAATTATGTTGTCTGCTCCATTCAAAAAATTGATGATTGATTTTTCCTTTGTAATGCGAAACATTGGAAACTGCAAATTTCACGTTTTGCGTGTCCAACCATTCCAAAAAGTCAAGCAATCGTCTTTCGGTTTCTTCGTTCCAAAGTTTGTTGTATTCGCTAAACGTAATCAAATAGGGTGGGTCGAGATACACAAAATCGTCCTCTTGAAAGTTAATCTGTTTGAAGAAATCTAAAAAGTCTAAATTGTAAAATTGTATGTTTTTTTGCTTTGTTAAACGAAAATAATCGTTCAATGCGACTTCCGTATTTTTATTAAAATCTACATTTCCAACAGGCAAATTGTATTCTCCTTTTGAGTTAAAACGCAACATTCGATTAAAGCCAAAAATCAAAAGCAAATACAAATGCAAAACACTTTTTTCGGTGCTTGAATTGTAATCGGCTTTTAATTTGTCAAATCCATCTTTGTTGAATTTTGCGTAATATGTTTTTATCCATTCGTCCTTTAATTCTTGCGGCACAACGTCTTTGATGTAAGAATGTGATAAATTATATTCTTGAATAACTTCAAAAACGCTATCAAAAAATGCTTTCGGATTTTCGGATTGTTCAATTAAAAAACGATGAATATTGATAACATTTGTGTCAATGTCATTCAGTAAATATTCATTAGCATTTACGTTGAGAAAAACCGAACCACCACCTGTAAATGGCTCAATAAAACGATTTATCGTTTTAGGGAAAAATCTACGGATTTTTGGATAGAGTTTGTATTTATCTCCAACGTAAAATAATGGCGAACGATATGTTTTGCTGTGGTTAGTCATATTTTTTTGTTAGAAATAAAAATTCTTTGTGGTCGTTAAAATCGGTTTTTCCTGTGTTGAAATATTTGTGCGATTGTTCAAACACTTGTGTTTCTCCAACGCTATTTAAAATCTCTAAAATTTCTTCGTATTTGATTTTGTTTGCAGAAGATTTACTTTTCGATTTGTATGTATTGTTGTACGAAACTGCCAAATATTTTACGTCTAAATTCTCAACCAAATCTTTGAAAGCAAATTTCGCTCTCGATGTGCAATATTCGCTCATATTTTCGGGTTCGGGTTTTAGTGCAACACCAAACAATTCGGGTTTTTGCCATTGTACCAAATTCTCGTAAATATGATAAAATCGGCTGTATTGTCGTGAATTGTAAGGTGGGTCAATGTATGCAATGTCGCCTTTTAGTTTTCTGACCAATTTATTTGCATCTTCTTTATAGATTTTTGCTCCTGCAAAATCTTCGGTTTGTATCAAACGGAAATTTAAAGGTCGCTTTGCAATCGGTTTTTTGATGTAAGCATCAAAATGTCCGACTGTGTTTGCAAGTCGGTCAATAGTATAAATTAACGAAGTTAAAAGTATTGCATACTCTTTTGAATTTAGTTCGCTTTTTTTGTTTTCGATGTCTTGTCGGATATGTCCGATAAGTTTAGAAATATCGTGTTCGTAAAATTTGCCACCAAAATTTTTAGAAAAATAATTTTCCTTGATGTCTTTTGGATTTAAAGTGTTGTACTCATTTACGATGTCAATTATTTTTTTTGAGTTCCATTTTTGGCTGTTGTAAAATGCTTGGTAAGCAATGTTGTTGGAAATCAAAATGTCGTTTAAAACTACGTTTTTGTAGTTTTTCATTGCTTCTTTTGCAACGATTGAAGTTCCCGAAAAAACGTCAATAAAAGTATCGTTTCCTGTTGTTTCTCGCTGGATAATTTCCATTATCCAATCAGTCAATTTTGCTTTGTTTCCAATGTATCTGCGACTATGTAATTCAAATTTGTCTAAATTCTCGTAGTCGTTGAAAAGTGAGTTTCCGTATTTTATTTTTTGTTCGGCAAGGATAAATCCTTCAAGTCCAAAGTCTTCATTTTGAACTTCATAAATGATTTTGTCGCTTATCAGTTGTTTGATTAGTTCTTGTTCACTGTATTTGTAGAATGAAGCTAAAATTTGCACTTGCGGTTTTGTCGGAAGTCTTTTTCCTGTTTCAATTCTACTCAATGAAGTGTAGTTGATAGTTGTTTTTTCGGCAACCTCTTGAAGATGGAAACCTTTAGTTTCTCGTATCTCTTTTAACGTATCTCCAATTGAAATTAAAGTATCCAACATAATTTGACAATTTTTGCCAAAGATAGAAATAATATTTTGATTTATGTCGGTAGAGCGTTGGGAAAATTTAGCTCTTTTTGGTTTTTGAGCGTTGGCTTTGTGCGGTTGGAAAACCAAAATGTGCTAAATGTGCGGTGGCGTTCAGGGGTTGCCTATAACTTTCCAATCAGGTCAAATTTTTATCTTTGACTCATCTGTGTCCCCGTTAAAAATAAACAGTAAATAAGGCATGAAAGTAACCATAGGCCTCCTGAGCATTTTCATAATGTACATCAATAGTTTAGCTCAGAACTCTAAGATTTCACAAGTTGTACTCCAGTATTCAGAAAACATAAAAGTTATAACTGATACTGTTTCTGAGTATAAGCGGGAGAAGTGGATAAACAATCCGTCAGCCCTCGACTTCTTTAGCTTAAATAAAAGCACTTTTTCCAAGAGAAAAGAAGATCTGCCTTTAAGTTTTAAATTAACTGAAATTTCAGGAAACAGATATATTTTTGATGCTTACAACAACACAGGAAAAAAAATATATGAAATTCGCCTTGTAGATAGTATAAATTTTGCGGTTGGCTATACTATTCTTTTCGATAATCAAGACGTTCCTGTCACAGATTCGCACAATCTTTTATATATTGATAAAAAAGACAAGGAGATTTTTTTTATTGAATGGCGTTATAAGCCCAATTGTAATCGTCAAAATCTGAATTTTTCTGATTACTGTGATTATATGAGTATCTCAACTCTTAGTACTAACTTAAAACCCATATCACGATTGCTCATACTATCAGAACGTATTAGGTTTTTTTCTAAGTTTAAAGACAATGCGAGCTCAGGGAACGTAGTTGAGGATATATATTTCATCAATCCATACTCACGATGTGGAAGCAAAGAAACACAATTTATTGAAAATATGAATTTCACAGACTTGCATCTTATGAACATTGTTTATGACTGTCTGACGATAAAAATGGGAACGCTACATAATAGCCCATTTTTATATGATTTAACTGTTTTCTGGAAATAGGCATGGTAATTGCTAATATTTTCTCTTTCAAAACGTTAATATTCCGAAACCCCATTTTTTAAAAATAGGACTATTCCTGTTGCAGCTGCACTTCCAGCTCCTGATTCTAAATAATATGAATATGAGGTATGTATATATAGTTGTCGTAATTTTCATGTTTTTGATTTCATCTGTTAAGTTCCTGTCTCCATTGTATTTGTCTCTTTTGTCTAAAGACGATAGTCATACATTGGCAATATTTGCTGATTCACCAGTTTGGGTATCTTTATTATTTGTATGTATTCTGATATTACTGATTATTTTTTGGAAAAAAAAACATCTGGTACGCGTAAGAAATGGGATTGCTCTTGTTTGCTTTTTTTTATGGCTACTTTCAGGTCGGGTGATAGGAGTGTATCATGATGGGAAAATTATTACCGGCTGGTTTTGCTTTCGAACAGAGCAAATAATAGTTTGTAATTATAATGAGCAGGAAGATTGTGAGAACACACTTTTTAAGACCGAGGTAGTCGAGAAGTCGCTATGGCGGGCCGAAGTGAGAAATAAATATGGTACTAATACAGTCTTTTTAGGCCCATTTTGTTGGCGTGAAGGTATTAAGGTATTAAAATCTGGTTACCCTGACGGTGATTTGACGATATACTTTAAACTGCATCGTTAATGAGTTATGCTCCTTCAGGTTGTATTACCCTCTTAGAAAGAGTATAGCTATATCCGTTTAACTTGCTTTTTGCTCTTTCATTTAGTAATTATGTAACTGGTTTTACTGTATGTATACAACATATATTGTCATGATAGGCAGAATTCTAATTCCTGTTTTAGGAATCAATGATAGTCGTTGTATGGAAGCAGAAATAAATTATAAAGCACTCGAATGTTTACAAAGGAATTTTCCGCAGTAATATTATTTTTTTTATTTTCAGTATGTGTCTGTGCACAGGACGATTATCCGATCAGTCAGTTTTTTATCAAGAGTATTTCTGACTCCGTTGTGGTACGCATGAAATATCAGGAATTTAGAATGTATTTTGATAAAGAAAAAACTGGCTATATTAAGATGAATGGCGCTGTGCCATTTCGTCAAGAACAGCCCTATTTTAGCGCATATGCTCAGTTATTAGACCGGAGAGATAGTTTAAGTGCTATACTTTTCGAAACAATTGCTCCATATAAAATTACAGCATTACAGCATGATTTTATTTCATTTAAGAACAAGTATAATCACTTTTTGACCGATCGTGACGAGTTTGAATATTCACTGTTTTTTAGCGAAGAGTGCATAGATTCATTGAAGAAGGCCCCATGGAACGTTTGTTTTGTATATAAATACAATTCCCAAAATGTAATTACAGAGCGAGAAATAATGATAAATGGGACGTTAACAACTAAAACAAAATACTACTATTTAGGTAATGAAGCTCTACTGTTGGTCAATTATATACGTTGTGAAGATGTGAATTTGTATAAATTAGATGAACTAATTGTTTTATACAGAACTCCAAAACGTGTTCCGGAGAAAAAGAAATTAAAAATGTTGTTAAAACAATTTGATATTGATATTTCAAAGGAGCGGCAATGTCATGAGTGGTAGGTAATGTGGTAATTGACTCTGTGGTGGTATGTTGCTAATGTCCCCAAACCTCATCTGCATCATCCACTAAGGTTGAACCCCCTCCTAAAAACCGGACTGTTTAAAAATATAAAAAATGTAACTTTAAACAGTATGAAAAAGAGTAAATACAGCGAAAATCAGATCGTAAAAGCGCTCAAAGCGTTTGATAGCGGTCGCAGTGCAGAGGATACATGCCGGGAACTGGGTATCGCCAAAGTAACATTCTATGCATGAATGAAGAAGTATTCAGGTATGGACAGCGAACATCCCTGCAGGAGGGAAATTCACTCAGAATGCATATTATTGAACGCTTTAACCATACTTGCAGCGAAAACGTACTGGATGCCTGTCTTTTTGACGATATTCTCCAGGTAAGAACGATCACGGAAAAATGGATATTGGACTATTACTATAATCGACCTCATGAAGCGTTAAATCAACTTTCTTCCATTAAATACCAGGAACTTTTTAATTTTGAATCGTTAGATTGAACCCGGTTCTGATTCAGGGTGTAACTATATAAAACTAACAAATAAAGGTTTAAGAATTATGATCTATAGATTTAAGGGTTCTCTGAAGCTTTTTCTCACCGAAAAGTTCGACACTATAGAAAGTAAGAATATATCTATTTATGCGTGGAAAAGTAAAAGTAACCGACTGGGTTTTGATGTAGACGAGACAGGAGCTTCATTTTTAAGGCAACTGGTTGCTGATTCTAAAACTATACTTTTTCCCCGGATTCTATTGATTAAAGATGACAGGGATACTGAAAAAGAAATAAATGATTTCAGAGGAGTTTCTTTTTGGGGTATTAATAGTGAAATAGAAGAATTATATAAAGAATATGAAATGTTTTTGGCTTTGAATGCCAGAAATAAATTACTTGAAAGATATAATAAACCTATGCATGAAATACCGAGTCCTGCAATAAGTAAATGGTATGCAGGAGAAAAGTACTCTCCTGAATTTTTGCAGTTCTGCTACAAGCATGATTCTGTAGAATTTATAATTTGGGATTGGTCCGATTTTGGTATTTATTTTTACCAGCCTTTCGCCTCAGAGAATATTGAGAAAAAAATAAGTAAGCTCTGTGCTGATCTTAGTATTGATCTTATTAAAGTTAATGACATATTACGGATGCCTTATGATTAGGGCACATTGGATGTATCGTCCATTAGAATTACATAAGAAAATCATGACATTTGAGGAGTTAAATGTGGGTAGATTGTTCTTCTCTGAAACGGTTCTTTATTAATGGCGAAAAAAATATTGGGAACGAGAAAGAGGACAAAATATGGAGCAGAGTTAATTCAGCTGTAATGCCGGCTGATTTTAAAGAGCCCGAATTAGCTATAATTTTGCTAAATTTTTTGAACAGAAAAGTTTAGCTGAATACATTCAATATGAAAGAACTCGTAATTAAAATTGAAAAGCTTCTTGAGTATGCTCGGATTTTTGGGCTGGAGGCAAGGTACTTAGCTATTGCAAAGGACTTTTTGGCTCACAGAGAATATGGGCTTTGCTTTGATACAATTATTGAGCAGATGTATGAGTCTGACATACCAATAACGATCTCTTTTTATAAGTTGGTTGCAGAAATCGGAATTTTACTGGAAATCCCCTCTGATAACTATATTTTTATAAAGGAGTTAATTCCTGGTGATGCGGGAAAAGCAGGCGCTGCGGATTGTATAGAATAAGACCATTAAGATATTGAATTACTGCTTACAGTAATGGATGCTAATGCAGCCAAACAGAGCCAGGTGCCTATCAGCCTGTAAAGAACGGTTATATTAAATTAAAGGCTAAAACAGTAGTTGTTGTTTGGCCTTATGATTTATGGAAGATAGAGCCTGTATATATCTTTGGTGACATAATAGGGGACAAAAGAGTTAATGGAGCAGTAATATTATGCAGATGTGCGTATGTTGGTTTAGTATATCCGGCGGTGGACGCTGACACATATATTAGGTCAACGTAACCACAGCTGCAGCGAAAACGTAACAGGCATAAGATATTCTCCAGGTAAGAACGATCACGGAAAAATGGATATCGGATTATAACTATAATCAACCTCATGAAGCTTTAAATCAACTTTCTCCCGTTAAATACCAGGAACTTTTTAATTTTGAATCCTTAGATTGAACCCGGTTCTGATGTAGGGAGGGCTTACACTTGTTTTTGGTCCCTTCTGAATTTTAAAGAGGGGTATATGTGAGCTATGAAAGAAAACAGATTTTTTTTTTCGAAACGAAAAGTAGCTGTTAGCATTTCCGGTATGCTGCTTATTTCACTGTTAATGATTCCTTTAGGCCTTTTATTTTCTCATGTTCGGAATTTCCAGAAAACGCCATTAATTAATCAGAATATATTAGGATTTGCCATAGGTGTATCACTTTATTATTTTATTTCATATCTGGGTCTGTTTTGTTATTATACTTTGTTTAGCCGCAAAAGAGAACTCCTCATAATCAACGATAAAAACTGCCTTTTTAAGAATGGAAATAAAACCATAAACTTTACCTTTGATGATATTCGGGAAATAATGGTGTATTATCAACCCTGGAAGTATAAGCGCAGAGATTTCAGTATCGGTATTATGATTGACTCATTTCATTATGCAAAGTTTGTCTTAAAGGATGGACAGCAATTTATTGTAACGAGCTTATTACAAAAAGAAGTTTGGGATTTTTTTCCTGGTCATCTGGTTAAAATGTCCTGGAGACTTTTACCGTTGCCTTCTTGTGCAGACGAGTCACAACTTATGAATATGAAGAATACATCGAAAAGAGTAAATTAATGTCAGTTTCTTGTTTCAAAGGATTAAAAGGGAAAATGCATGCACCGTTAAAAGTGTTTTTTTCTTTTGCCCGTTTACTATGCATTTACGGGAGCCTTTTCAATAGTATAACCGCTTTACTGATAACGCTATCTTTGAAACTTATATTTTAACCGGGACTCAAACAGGAAGTTTATAACATGTTATATGGTATTGTCTTTTTAACGGGAATTATTTTCGCAGCGTATGGAATTACGGGCCTGGTAAAAGCTTACAGGAGCAGCAGGCCGTTTGTGCAGCTGTATCCCCTGGATGATGGCATACAGTTTGCAGAGCTGAACCAGGGAGGAGTATATTCGATCTCTTTTGTGGGAGCTGGTACCGTAAAGCCAGGTGCTGCTTTTACGGTAACAGTTCACTTGCACCAAAACGGAAGTGTATGTATTGTTAAGGTAAAACCCCGGAGCGTAAAGTACAGGTTCTTATTTCAGGGTACTGTGGCTGTTGAATATTATGAATTTAATATTGCAGCTCCGGCTACAGCCGAAATACATATAGCTAATACAGACTCAATCATTGTAAAGCAATCAATGCTGTGGTCTAAACAGCTTATACAGCCCCCGCTGCATAAATCCGCAATAAAGGTATTAGTCAGAAAGTCGGCTGGCTCTTTAACACTTGCTATTTATATTTTCATATTTGCTCTTGGGTTGGTGCTGGCTCATGTAGGCGGAATCTTATTTATTACGGGTTAACTTGCTGATTTCGTAATGACTGGTGCTGCCAGAGTATAGATGTAGTATTTTTATGCTGTTGCACCCTGAAAACACAGATATTGGAAAGACCTTAATTTAAAAAGACATGACAGTATCCATAGGTGTTGCAAATAGTAGAGAACGTAAAATTGAAGATTGGGATATCTTTCCGTATGTGGCCAATATTCTTAACCTGGCACTTAAGAAGGAAAAAGCCACAGAAAGTAAGGTACACATAAATATTTTCTTTTACTTTAAAGGGCAGGAAAAATCTCGTATAGAAAAGAACAGCAAGAGTTTTTATATCCTGTATATTTTTAATGATATCAGCTCGTATGATATTTTGCTTTCGGATAAAGAAAGGGTTAATTTTATATACGAAAACGTAAAAAAGGAACTTATGTCGCTTTTTTCAAGAGAAGGCTGGGCCCCAATAAACTTTAGTAGCCTGGATGCTTATTTTGAAGAGGAAGTGCATAGGTTTGCTAAAAAGATAAAGGCAACCTACAAAACAACCTTGGTTTATGTGTATCACTATAAAAGGGTTGAGCATTTTATTGAAACAGTCGGAAAAAGCCTCAGGTTTCTTGAAACTAAGAATTATCTGGCGAGCGCTGTTGTAAGTTTTAATTATAATATTGATTTTCTGAATGAAAGCATTTTCTGTATTAAATCTTTTTCTGGTACGTTCGGATGGAAAGTAGATATGTTAAAGGAAACAGTTCAAACCGTATTTTTCTGTAAGAAAGAGTTCTATAAGGACGTTTACAATGAATATATAGTTTTTACAATGAACCGATATATTACAGAAAATGAAAGGGGAGGTGATGTTGATGAAGATCCTGAGCTCCTGAGCAACGTAATATTTGAGGGCTGATAACGTAACGGGATGTATGAAGATTACAGATGATGTAACGGATGTATCTCTTAATAGTACAGAGCAGTCTGGTATTTTACGGGGTAAAGAGCGGCAGAAAGGGCTGGTATATGGGGTACTGGCAGATACTGTTGACGAAAGAAATAAGCTGCACAGCATCTTTCACCCGGTGTATAAACCATCGGCGTATGTTCATACGGATATATATTCTTTTTTGCTGTGCCTGACTGAAAGCGGATTCCGGGGGATGGACCTAAGTGGAAATATGCTGCTGATATCATTTTGTTCAGATCATTCAGGCCCAATATACCTGTAAAGCTGCTAAAAGCAGATTACCCGGATGCCGGTTTTAAGCGGTATTTTAAATAAGTACCTGAACAGAAACAGGCAAAACCGTATTTTTTTATTACCGAACCTAAATAAAAAGGAACCCTCCGTAATGAAGGATTCCTTTTGAATTTCAGTGTTTTTTGCAGCAGAATATGCGCTTACATCTTAAGGATGCGCAGCTGACTGTATTGTCCGCCGGCTTCGCTGCGTATAAGGTACAGGCCGCCGGGCAGGTTTTGCAGATCGAGCTGGGCGGGTAGTGTAACATTGCTGTATTGAATAAGCACACGCCCCTGTATATCGCTTATGGAAACTGAACGTAGCAGGGTGCCGGGCTCTCCGGACAGGGTTATAAAATCTCTGGCAGGATTGGGATATGCCTGCAGGCTGGTAATGTCTGTTTCGTTCAGGCTAACGGTATTTATGGTAAAACAGGCGGAAGTATCGGTACAGCCATTCTGTGTTATTTCTGCGGCAAACTGACCGTTGAATAAGGCCGTATAGCTCGCCGAAGAGGCCCCGGCCAGAGGCATAAGCGTCTGGCAGTTGATCCATTGGTAAGCGGCCCCGGCAGCATTTGCGGTAAGTGTAAGGCCCGACTGGCTAACACTGGTATCTACGCTGTTGATGGTAAGGGTAAGCTGTATAATACTGTCGCAGCCGGCTGAAGTGCTCAGGGTATCGTAATAGATGCCGGAGTTGTGGAGCATAAGTCCGTTGAAGTTAAAAGGGCCGCAGCTTACTTCGCTGAGAGTGGCAGAGGGTGAGGGGTTTACAGTAAGTGTAAGGACGTGCAGACTGTCGCAGCCGAGACTGCTGCTGAGTGTATCGCTGTATATGCCGCTGGCAAACAAAGGATTTCCGCCGAAGAGGATGGTATCGCCCTGGCAGATACTGAGGCTGCTGTTTGTGCTGATAGGGTTCTCGCCCATACCGGTAATCTGCACATCAGAAGCGATCCAGTTCGATGTATTTCCGCTGAGGGCAAACCCGTTAAGAGTGCCTCCGGAGCTGCCTGTAAGATCGGGCAGGGCCGTAATACCGGCATTACTGCCTCCGGCTGTACCCTGATTAAAATTGTAGTAGTGTACCAGGCCTGGCTCGTTGCCATTGAGTATGTGGTGCATGGTTGCGTTGATCTCACAGGCGCTGCGTATGTCCTGCCAGATACGGAATTCGTCTAATGTGCCGTGCAGGTTCTGGGTGCCGTCGGTTTTACTGCCTATGGCCATTATACCCACGGGGCCTCCGCTGCTGCTGCCTCCGGCAGAAAGGGTCTGCAGTACACCATTTATATACATCTTAGCCTCAGCTGCGGAAGCATCCCAGGTAACGGCCAGGTGCGACCACTGGGCAAGCGGCAGGGAATTGCTGCTGTTAAGCCCGATGGTGTTTGCCCCGGTAGATATGTATATATACGGTGCGCCGGAGCCGTTGAGCAGGATACTGGCATAGACCGAACTGCTCTGCTGGGCAAAAAATATACGGTTGGTATTGAAACTGGTGGGCTTTACCCAGGTTTCTATGGTAAAGTCGTTTACAGCAAGGTTGCTGAAAACAGGCGGTATGGTACAGGAAACATAGTCGCCCGAACCATCGAAATGCAGGGCATTACCAGGGTTCTGCGCTATTACAGGGCTTAAGGGGGCTATAAGTAACAGTAAAGTAAAGATGTGTTTCATATGCTTTGATGGAATAAATTCGGAATGGAATAAATAGGGGATTACGCTACAATGTTTAAAGGGAAATACCGGAATAACCAGTATACAAATAAAGTAAAATAATTGGTAATAATGCTTATCTGCTTAGATATTAATGCACTGTGCATGCAAAATTAATGGTCTGAATCCCGGATAACCGGATAAAGCTATACCTGGTTATGAATTGATATCTATGCTTCTGCCAATAAGCTTCTGCCGCAGATGTGTGTGTAAATTGCCAGGGTATGCTGCGGACAGATACTGCCTTTGTTTTGATTTAGTTTATCGTATTTTTTACTATTTGAATCAATATTGTTTATTTATATTTTTGTTTAATTTACTTATTGTAAGTATTTTATGTGTCCAGTTCGATCCTGGATCAGGTTTGTTGCGGGTTAAGTTTTTAACAATCGTTTGTTGTTTAGTTTATTGTTCTAAGTTTGTAATACAACGATCGCATCAGACCAACTGACTATCGCCGGTCGCGGTCGTTCACCGTTTAGTAAACCTTATACATATGAATACGACTAAATCTAGATGGACTATGATGCTGTTGCTATTCTACCTGACAGGATTTTTATCTTTTGCTCAGGTGGCTCAGCAGCAGCAACCGTCCAAAGACGTAGTACACCAGTGCTACACGGATGAGCTTATCCGGCAGATGGAGGCTTCGGACCCCGGTGTTCGGCAACGGCTGAACAAGATGGACGAAACCCTGGCCAAAGAGGTGGAACAATACCTTGTAAAGTCGGGGAATAACGGCCAGCTTAAAAGTTCGGGTGCAAACCTGCTTATACCGGTAGTGGTATATGTGGTGCATCAGAACGGGCCTGAGAACATCAGCGACCTGCAGGTAAACAGCCAGATCGATGCCCTGAATAATTATTATTCGAATTATGGCATTCAGTTCTGTCTGGCTACAACCAAGGGTACTACTCCCCTGCAGAACATTACCACCCCGGCGGGTATTACAAGCTCTACGCCGGGTATTTATCACTACTACAGCCCTGTGCTCACGAATCATAACGTGTCGCAGCAGGCCGCGCTTACGGCAATATCTTCGGTGTTGCCATCGGAGAATTACCTGCGCATATGGGTGGTAAAAGGCATTACATCGAATACCTTACCTCCGGGGAGTAAAATTCTCGGCTATTCGATGCTGCCTGAGTTTGCTGCCAGCAGCACAGACGGTATTGTAATGTCGTACGATGCTTTTGGCGATGTTGCAACCTGCGGCTGTTCCAACCTTGCCCCATACAGTCAGCTGGGGCGTATCCTGGTACATGAGGCAGGGCATTACCTGGGCCTGTATCATACCTTTCACGAAGGTTGTGCCGGCATGACGGCGGGCAACTGTCTTTTCCAGGGCGACCGCGTGTGCGATACCCCTCCGGTAGCAGCACCCAACTCCGGTTGTCCGGCTCCGGGCTGGAATACCTGTAACGAATCGCCCAACCTGCCCGACGATATCCATAATTATATGGATTATGTGCACGAATCGTGTATGTCGGGCTTTACACAAGGCCAGAACGATCGTATGCTTGCTGCAATAGCATTGTACCGTTCGCAGCTGGTATCTTCTGCCAACCTGGTATATACCGGGGTGAACTGTACCGGCGGACTGATTGCTGATTTTACAGCGAATAATTACACTCCCTGTACCGGCAGCGCGGTAACCTTTACAGCCATAACCATGCCGGGTGTTACCTATACATGGGACTTCGGCGACGGCTCTTCGGCCACGGGAAATCCCATTTCGCACGCGTACAGCTCCCCTTACAATCCGGCTACGGTTGTACTTACCGTAAGCGATGGGGTAAACAGTGTTTCGTCTACACAACTGGTGTTTGTAGATGCCTGTCCGCCCATACAGAGCGAGCAGGGAAACTGGTATTTTTCTACCCGGGGCGGCCTTAACTTTGCCGGCGGAGCACCTGTGTATAATAACGGGTCGTATATCCACAATAATAACATCGACGAAGCTAGCGCCGTACAAAGCGATGCCACAGGCAATCTGCTGTTTTATACAAATGGCGTGCGCGTATGGGGCAGTAACCACCTGCAGATAAACAGCGGTAACCTGCTTATGGGCGATCCCAGCTCGCGCAGCGGAGCCGTAATTGTTCCTAATCCGGCCAACAGCAGCCAGTATTACATCTTTACCAAACCCGGTACCAATACAATGAACGATGTGGGCCTGAACGGTTTCCGCTACAGCATTGTACAGGTAACGGGTGGTGTGGCTTCCATGACGTCGAGCATAAACATACCTGTACTGCCTCCTTCGGGTATGGGCTACGACCTGGGTAACAACGGTGCCCTTGTGGGCGGCGAAGGAATTGCTGCGGCTTATTCCTGCAATGGTTACTGGATATTTACATCGGGCCGTAAAGGCAGTAATAACTTTATAGCCGTTTACAGTCTTACTACAGCCGGCCTGGCCTTTCACAGCGAGTTTCAGACCTCGATTAAAGGGAACCAGTTTACAATTGATGTAGCTCCTAACGGCAAAAAACTGGCCGTGGGCTCTGGCAGCGCATATTATCCTACTCCCGGTCCAGTTATATCGGGTCTGGCAGTGTACGACCTGGACATATACAACGGTACACTTTCCAATGAGCTGGTACTGAATCAGCGTCGTATTTTCGGCCTGTCGTTCAGTCCCGACTCACGCCTGCTGTACAGCGATGGCTGGAATAACGACCGTAAACTGTTCCAGCACGATATTACAGATGCAAATCCGGCAACCAGCGAAATTATGGTGCGGGATATTAATACCACCTGCGAAATACAGCGCGGGCCCGATCAGAAGCTGTATATGACCTTTATCGGCGGGCAGTATATGCAGGTAATTCATAAACCGAATGTACGCAGTACGCTGGCGAATCCGAATGCATGTTTTCATTCATTCAACGGTCCGCAGATGCAGGCCAACCTCAGCTATGGCGGTCTGCCGAATATGATCGATGCCAACCAGCTGTCGGTATTTAACAATACCATTACAGCCACACAGCTCAGCTGCCTTACATACCAGTTCAGCGCCGGTGTATGCAGTAACAGCTTTCAGTGGAACTTTGGCGATCCGGCCTCCGGCCCGGCAAACACATCTTCGCTGAGCGAGCCGGTTCATGTATTTACGGCCCCCGGTACCTATACGGTAACCGTAACGGCCAACGGAACCACGCTTACCTCTACCGTGCAGATAGGCCTGGATGCCGAAATTTACGGCGCAAATACCATTTGCCTGGCCACGAACAATGTTTCGAACTTTGCCAGCAACCTGCAGCCGGGACAAACAGCCCAGTGGACGGTAAGCGGAGGCGGTATTTCAGGACTGAATAACCAGCCGGACGTAAACGTGGTATGGACTTCGCTGCCGGGAACGGTAACGCTTACCATTACCGATCCGGCTACAGGCTGCGTATCGGTGGAAACAATAACGGTGATTGAGAACTGCGGACAGAATTGTCCCTGCGATCTGAGCCCGGTATTTAAGTATGCCATAGATGCACAGTGTAACGTTGCTTTTAAAGCGGCTCACGGTGGCCCTTCGTGCCTTACCAATGTGCAGTATCAATGGGACTTTGGCGATGGAACCACCGGTACAGGTAACTTAACCACACACGTATTCCCGGGTCCGGGTGTATACGTGGTTTGCGTGGAGGTAACCGCTACAAACGGCACACAGATATGTAGCAAAAAAATCTGCAAGGAAATCTTTATTCCCTGTAGTCCGCAAGGTTGCCCCTGTAACCTGAACCCTTCATTCCAGTATGCTTTCCTGCAGGGTTGTACCATGCAGTTTCAGGGTGCTCACGGTGGCCCGGCCTGCCTTACCAATGTACAGTATAACTGGGATTTTGGCGATGGAACCACAGGTAGCGGCCCTAACCCGGTACATACATTCCCGGGCAGCGGCATCTATATGGTGTGCATGGAAGTAGTGGCAGTAAGCCCTACCGGAGAACGCTGTAAGGAAAAAATCTGTAAGGAAATATATGTAAACTGCGAAACCCAGTCCTGTCCCTGCGAGCTTAAACCGAAGTTCGATTACCAGATCGATGCCGATTGTAATGTAAACTTCCAGGGATTCAGCGGTGGCCCGCAATGCCTGAGCGTAACCTATGCCTGGGACTTTGGCGATGGAACCACCGGCAGCGGTCAGTATCCTTCGCACACATTCCCCGGCCCCGGCGTATATCATGTATGTGTAGAAGTTACAGCTGTAAATGCAGCCGGCGAACAATGCAAGGATAAATACTGTAAGGATATTGTTATCAATTGCGATACTCCTCCCTGTCCGTGCGAACTGAAACCGGAGTTCCAATATGTTGTAGATGCAAGCTGTAATGTACATTTCGAAAGTGTACACGGCGGGCCTTCATGCCTTACCAATGTAGAATACAACTGGGATTTCGGCGACGGATCAACCGGCAGCGGTCAGAATCCGAACCATACATTCCCTGGTCCGGGCGTGTATTATGTGTGCCTGGAAGTAAAAGCGGTAAATGCAGCCGGTGAGGAGTGTAAGGAAAAAATCTGCAAGGAAGTATATGTAGATTGCCATACAGAGCCCTGCCCCTGCGAGCTTAAACCGAAATTCGATTACCTGATCGATGCCGACTGTAATGTGTACTTCCAGGGAATTTCCGGTGGTCCGCAATGTCTTAATGTAAGCTACGCCTGGGATTTTGGCGATGGCAATACAGGTAGTGGTCAGTATCCGGTGCATAGCTATGCAGGCCCCGGTATTTATATGGTATGCCTCGAGGTTACGGCCATAGCGCCCGATGGCGAAATATGCAAAGAGAAGATCTGTAAAGAGATCAAGATCGATTGCCTGCCTCCGCCCTGCCCATGTGAGCTTAAACCTAAGTTTAAGTTTGCCATTGATGAACTGTGCAACGTACATTTCGTATCTACACACGGTGGTCCGGCCTGCCTTACCAATGTAACCTATGACTGGGATTTTGGTGATGGAACTACCGGTACCGGCCAGAATCCTGTGCATGTATTCCCAGGCCCCGGAATTTACCATGTATGCCTGGTGGTTACGGGTACCAATGCCAACGGTGAGCAGTGCCGCGAGAAAATATGCAAGGATGTTCAGGTTGACTGCGAACAGCCACCTTGCCCCTGCGAACTGAAACCGGAGTTTAAATACTCGATTGATGCAGCCTGCAATGTACATTTCGAAGGAGCCCACGGTGGCCCTGCCTGCCTGCAGAATGTGTCCTATAAATGGGACTTTGGCGACGGTACCACCGGCAGCGGCCAGTTCCCGGTACATACATTCCCTTCCGCAGGTACGTATTACGTATGTATGGAAGTAACAGCAACCAATGCCAACGGCGAAGTATGTAAAGACAAATTCTGCCTGGAAGTGAAGGTCGACTGTGAGAATCCACCTTGTAACTGCGAAGTAAAACCGGAGTTCAAATTCGATATCAGCGCCGATTGTAAGGTGTTCTTCGAAGGTGCTTCGGGTGGCCCTGCCTGCCTGCAGAATGTGACCTATAACTGGGATTTCGGCGACGGTACTACCGGCAGCGGTCAGTTCCCCGTGCATGTATTCCCTGGTCCCGGCATTTATGTTGTATGCCTGGAAGTAACCGCATATGTAAACGGACAGGTATGTAAAGACAAATTCTGCCGCGAAGTGAAGGTGGACTGTGAAGCTCCGCCTTGTCCGTGCGATCTGAACCCTAAATACGATTACTATATCGACTCGCAGTGTAATGTACACTTTACGGGCGATCCGGGTGCTCCGCAGTGCCTGCAGATACTGTCGTACAAGTGGGATTTCGGAGATGGTACTACCGGCAGCGGTCAGAACCCTGTGCATGTATTCCCTGGTCCTGGCGTATACTACGTATGTATGGTAGTGGAAGCTACCAACGGAACCGAAGTGTGTAAAGAGAAATTCTGCAAATACATAGAGGTAAACTGCGAAGCTCCGCCATGCGACTGTAAACTGAAGCCGGAGATCAATTATTCGATCGATGCTTTCTGTAATGTACACTTCGAAGGCGTTTCCGGTGCTCCGGAATGCCTGCAGATACTGTCGTACAAATGGGATTTCGGCGATGGAACAGGCTCTACAGCCCAGAACCCCGTGCATACATATCCCGGCCCGGGTATATATACCGTATGTATGGAAGTTGTAGGTATGAATGCCAACGGCGAAGTATGTAAAGACAAAGTATGCCGCGAAATAGCAGTTGAATGCCAGGTTCCGCCCTGCCATTGTACGCTGCAGCCCGACTTTAAGTACGGCATCGACCTGTCGAACTGCCTGGTTAAGTTTAAAGGATACTCCGGCGGTCCTGCCTGCCTGCAGAACGTTACCTATGAGTGGGATTTCGGCGACGGAACCACTTCGGTAGGTATGAATGTTGGACACATTTACAGCAACCCCGGCGTGTACTATGTATGCCTGCGTGTAACGGCTACCACTCCTAACGGCGAGGTATGCCAGGAAAAACACTGCGAGTATATTACTGTTAACTGCTCGGGTAACTGCGAATGTACACTGGCTCCGTTTATGACGTACAATAACAACAACTGCGAGTATACCTTTACAGGCCACTCCGGCTCTGATTGTGTAAATATACTGAGCTACGAATGGTATGTGAACGGTAGCGGTCCGTACAACGGTCAGAACTTTGTACACGTACTTAGTCCTACCCAGGGCTATACCGTGTGCCTGGTGGTAACCGGCTATACGGCCCAGGGCGAGTGTAAGAAAGAAGTTTGTGAATACATATTTAACACAGACTGCTATTACAACAAATCGGCCGGTGCAGGGGATGTGGAAGTGTACCCCAACCCGGCCAGCGACGAAGTGAACTTCCGCTTTACTGAAATGCCTGCCAGCGATGTACGCATTATACTGCGCAGCATGGAGGGTAAACAGATAGCGGTGTTCAGTACACCTGCCGGAGCTGCCGGTCGCGAGATCAAACTGCAGCTTCCTGCCAATACAGCCGACGGACTGATCTTTGCGGAGATCATTACTGGTGAAAACCGTGTGGTGAAAAAGATCATGATCCTGAAGAAATAAGGAATTAAGATCCTTTGCTATACCTTAAAAAGGTGCCTCGCCTCGCTTACAGCGGAGTGGGGCACCTTTATTTTTGCGGCAGAGCACACAGCAAAAAAACCGATCGTATACGACCGGTTCTTTTAACCAAACACTAACTACATGATACGTTGGCTTAACCCCTTGAAAAGAATGCGTATCTTTAGCGCAGGGCTGTCATCATTTTACATTGTTTGTATGTTCCCGAAGCGTTTTTTACTTCGATCTGGTATATGTAATTGCCTGTTGCTATGCCAAGTTGCTGCATGTTAAGCACTATATTATGGTCGCCGGCACTGAGCCCGCCCTGCTTAACCAGGGCCACCTGCTGCCCCGAAAGATTCCAGAGTCTTATGCTTACATCCGACGACTGCTGAAGGCTAAACGGAATGGTAGTCTGTTCCCTGTAGGGGTTCGGGAAATTCTGCCCCAGCTGCAGTTGTTTGGCGGTTTCTTTTTCTTCGTTGCCGATGCCTAATGTACCACTGCCCTTTACGGTAACTTCCAGGTAAGAATCGTAGCCGCCCGTAGTGGTATTGGGTGTGAGCGTGGCCATCTGATATACATATCCGTCCGAAAAAATATTATCGGATGCCAGCGACACAGGATCGCTGCCCTTCGTATACAGGGACGGGTATGCTGCATACAAGGCATTTTTATCGTTTACATCAAAGGTAAGCTGCGAAATGGCTGCATAGGACGAGCTTACGTATACCTGGAAGTGAATATGACAGATGCGTGCGTTGTACCAGCCGGGGAAAATGGTAATAAATTCCACTTCGCCGTTTGCATCCGTAAACTGGTAGCCACGAAGGTAGGTAAGGCCCTGCTGACCTGCATTTTCGCCGGTATTGTAGCCAGAATATAACCCATCCTTATCGCAGTGCCAGATGTTTACCCGTACATTTTGCATAGGGCCGCAGTTTTCCAGGCCCAGTATCTTCATTTTAAGATTTAGCTGTACGCCGGTCTTACTTTCTCTCAGGTCTTGCCTGAAAAATGTAGTATTGGCACTAAGATCCAGCGGGTAAGGTCCGGCTGTTTCTGTGGGAATAAGTACACAGCCTGCCTGTTTGCTTAGTTGCATGGAACCTGCATTCAGTCTTTCCCAGGGCAGGAGAGACGCCGCTCCGGCCAGGCCGGATAACCTGAGGAAGTCTTTTCTTTTCATAACCCGTTTTGTTTATGTGTTTAAAGGAATGCTCAAATGAACAAAATGTATGATAGCTGTAAAAAAGAAAGAGGTAAAGAGCCCGATTTCTGAGGTGAAATTCAGGGCAGATCCATCCACCGCTCGAATAAGCCCTCGTAACTGCTGCCCAGGGGAATTTTCCGGCCATCAATAAACAGGGTTTTATTCCGTACTTTTTCTATATGGGCCCGGCCTGCAATAAAGGACCGGTGTATACGCATAAAGTCATTTTCGGGAAGTTTTTCCAGGATGTTCTTAAGAGTCATACGGGTAATTACCGTTTTCTGATCGCGGATATATATTTTAAGGTAATCGTCGTCTGCCTCAATAAAGAGAATATCCTTCAGGGCTATACGGAGCAGACTGTAGTCGGCCCTGACATACAGTATATCGTTTTTTTCGCCGGGCACGGAGCCGCTGCGGAATCTGTAATATTCCTGTGCTTTATGCACAGCCTGTGCAAAACGCTCGAAGGTGTAGGGCTTAAGCAGGTAATCTACGGCATTAAGGTTGAAGCCTTCCACCGCATATTCGCTGTAAGCAGTGGTAAAGACCAGTAAACTGTTCTGTTCCGTCTGTTTTACAAAATCGATGCCGGAAACCGTAGGCATATTTATGTCTACAAAAAGCAGGTCTACGGGTTGTTTTCGCAGATGTTTCAGCGCCTCGGCCGGGCTTACAAAGGTTTTTACCAGTTGTAGTTCCGGTATGCGGGCGGCAAAATTACTTATTATCTGCAGTGCCGGCGGTTCGTCATCTATGGCAATGGCTTGTAGTTTCATAATTCCATATGCAGCGATACGGTAAAGTAAGCGTCTTTTTCTTCAATAAGCAAGCGGTGTTTGCCGGGGTACAGGTGCCGCAGGCGACCGGCCGTATTGTCAAGTCCCAGCCCGCTGCTTTCGTTGCCGGATTTGCGGCGGCTTACCATACGGTTGCTTACCTCCAGGTGCAGCTCTTTGGTACTGCAGGTAATACGGATGCGGATATCGGAAGGCTCTTCGGTACTTATGCCATGCTTAAATGCGTTTTCAATAAAGGTGATAAGAATCAGCGGAGCGATCTTCAGGCCGGCAGTATCGCCTTCTGCCGAATAATGCAGCTGAGTGGTATTGCCCAGGCGGATCCTCTGCAGATCAATATAATCACTTATATACGCAATTTCCTTACTGAGCGCCACAAAATCCTTATTCCCTTCATTCAGCACGTAGCGCATAATGCCCGAGAGTTTTACAATAGCATCGGGCGTAAGATCCGATTTTTCAATGGCCAGGGCATAAATGCCGTTTAGCGTGTTGAATAGAAAATGTGGATTGATCTGGGCTTTAAGCAGAGATACCTCGGCCTGCAGTTTTTCGTCTTCGGCCTTTTTCCAGCGGGTATTGATACGCAGCATCAGCGAGGAGAATACTACTACCAGGAAGCTGAAAAAGTTCTGGCTCAGTTCCATGCTTATAAAAGGTTTGTGCCGGCCTGGTGCCTCAGGGGGCGGGGCCGGTATCTGTCCTCTGAACAGAAGATCGGGCAGGAAAGTTACGCTTAACAGAGCCAGCAGCAAAATAATACCATAGACAATGTATTTCCGTTGAAAGTACAGGCGGGGAATAAGCAGGTAATAGTTGAGATAAAAGACACCGATAAGTAATATAAAAGATTGCAGGTGCCTGGCCATGAAGGGGTTTCGGGGTAACTCGCTCCAGCTTCCGGCCTGGGGGGCCATCAGCAGCGGAATGCAAAGAAAAAGCAGGCATAGGCTTATATGCGTAATAACCTGTCTGATACTGCTTTTAATCCCCATAAACGTATTTTACTCAAAATTACGAAAACGCAGCCTTCAGCAGAAATTTTTGAGGTATGTGTGGTATTTGTGCCGGTGAATGCTTTATCCGTAGGCTTTACGGGCACGGTCGAGTTCCATGCGGGCGTCTTTCTCCTTCAGACTGTCGCGCTTGTCGAAGTGTTTTTTACCCTTGGCCAGCCCTATTTGCAGCTTGGCCAGCCCCTTTTCGTTTACGTACATCTTAAGCGGGATAATGGTAAAGCCTTTTTCGCGCAGCTTGGCCGACCATTTGCGCAGTTCCTTTTTCTGTAGCAGCAGCTTCCGTTCGGCTTTGGGTACGTGGTTCCAGTGCCCGCCTTTTTCGTATTCGGAAATATGCAGGTTCAGCACAAACAGCTCGTCGTTCACAAAAGTGCAGAAACTGTCGCTGAGGTTTACCTTCTGGTTCCGTACCGATTTTATTTCAGTACCCTTGAGTACAATACCCGCAGTAAGTACGTCCACAATTTCGTAATCGAAGGTGGCACGCTTGTTTTTGATCTCTATTTTTACGGGAGCGCTCATAACGAAGGTGGCAAAGGTAATGAAAAGCAGGGAGCAAAAAAAATCCGGGGCACGTGGCTCCGGAGTTTAGGTATTGGGGGCTACAGGTCAGGTCAGCAATTATCTTTATAGAGTTCAATATACGAAAAAACGGAAACAATACTCTCTTCGGGCAGATCTTTTGTAAGTGCAGGATCGAGCCGTACATTGTCGCAAACCCTGTACACCTGGCACCAGGTATTGCCGTCGTCCATATACATCTGTGCACGTATAAGGGCATGCACCAGGTGCACGGTATAACTTTTACTTCCCAGGTCTATTGCAGCCTGACTAAAACGCAGCGCCGGGCTTACATCGAAATAATCGCCCAGGGCAAAAGCATAGGCCAGTATGGCATATTGTTCGGCAGTAGGCTGCTTTTTGCCTAAGGTCTTTTGAATTTCAAGTGCATTGTTCATGGCGTGTTCGCCCCAGCTTAAGCTGTTTAATACGGCAATTTTTTCGCCGATAGCTGCTTTGCTGCCAATAAATTTAAGCAGCTGTGGGGTTATCTTCCCCCCGGCTGCTTTGGCAGCCTGTACATATTTACTGCGGGCATAGCCGGGCGTAAAATCGGTAGAGGTTATGGGCGAATCTGCCTTTAACGACAAGGGTAACAGCAGGCAACAAAGCAATAGGGTGTATATTTTTTTCATAGATGTTATTTTCAGCGGAAGATCGTAAAAATTCCCGCTTGGCCAAAGGATGTCCTGCTTTATTTTTCGACGTTCAGGCATATTCGGCCTACGTACAATTAGGCTATTTTAAGCGGGCTTTATACCTTTAGCGCTTAATTTTTAACATTATGCTCAAACGTATCCTGCTTTTCATTCTGCCTGTGGCCATCGGCAGCGCCCATGCCCAGAAAGCCGATATTACACTGGAAGATATATGGCTCAACTTTAAATATTATGGTAACGGTATCGACGATCTGCGTTCGATGAACGATGGCATGCATTATACCATTGCCGAAGGCGGCCGCAACGGAAATAATGTTATTGCAAGGTATGCCTATAAAAACGGGCAAAAAACCGGCGACCTGCTTAGCCTCGATGCCACGGTAGCCCCGATCCGGTATTTTGATTCCTATACGTTTTCGGCAGATGAAAATAAAGTATTGCTTTCGGCCAATACGGAGCATATATACCGCCACAGCTCACGTGCCGATTTTTATATTTACGATCTGAGCACCAAAAAATGGACCCGGCTCTTTGAACAGGGCAAAGTGCTGTATCCTGTATTTTCGCCAGCCGGAGATAAGGTAGCTTTTATTTTCGGAAATAACCTGTATTACAGAGACCTGAATTCGAATACCGTTACTACGGTTACTACCGATGGCAAGGCCAACGAAATTATAAATGGTTTGCCCGACTGGGTGTACGAGGAGGAGTTTACCTTCTTTGAGGCGTATAAATGGAGTCCTGACGGAAAAAATATCGCGTACCTGCGCTTTAACGAAAAAGAAGTGCCTTCGTATACCATGCCGGTATTTGGGAACAGTCTTTATCCCGAAAATTATGTGTTTAAATACCCCAAAGTAGGAGAGAAGAACAGCATTGTAGAATTGTACAACTATGGGCTGGATAGCAAAAAAGCATCGAAAATAAGCCTGAAGGGAAGCTATGAGTATATTCCGCGTTTCAGCTGGATTAATGCGTCTGAACTGGCCGTGTTTGTTATGCCGCGTCTGCAGAACGAGCTTAATATCCTGAAAGTCGGCCTCAATGGCAGTGGAAGCGTTATTTATTCTGAAAAAGCAGATACGTATATCGAAATCAGCGACGATTTTAGTTTCCTCAGTAACGGTTTTGTAATCAAAAGTGAAAAGGACGGATTTTATCACCTGTATATGTACGACTACAACGGTGAACAGAAGTCGGCCATTACCTCGGGTAATTTCGAAGTAACCGCTCTGCTGGGTGTGGACGAAGCTAACGGTATGGTGTATTACACAGCCGCACTGCCCGATCCGATGAACCGCCAGGTGTACCGCGCCTCGCTCGATGGTAAGAAAAAAGAACTGCTGACACCTGCAAAAGGTAAGCACGACGTGAAGTTTAGCAGCAATTACAAGTATTTTATCGATAGCCATTCCGACCTGAATACGCCGCCTGCATTTACCCTGTACGACGAAAAAGGGAAAGCCATCCGTGTACTGGAAGATAATAATCAGCTTAAGTCCGACCTTAAAAAACTAAACCTGAACGCCGGCGAATTTTACTCTTTTACCACATCCGAAAATGTACAGCTGAACGGCTGGATGATAAAGCCGGCTAACTTCGACCCTGCTAAAAAATACCCCGTGCTTATGTATGTATATGGCGGCCCGGGATCGCAGGAAGCACTTAATGAATGGGGCGGCTTTAACTATATGTGGTTTCAGATGCTGGCTCAGAAAGGCTATCTCATAGCCTGCGTGGACAACCGCGGTACGGGCGGACGGGGTAAAGCCTTCCGTACGGCCACTTACAAAAAACTGGGTTACCTGGAAACCAGCGACCAGATGGAAGCGGCACAATGGCTGGGTAAACAGAGTTATGTAGACGCCAGGCGCATCGGTATATTTGGCTGGAGCTATGGCGGATATATGTCGTCGTTATGTATTACCCGCGGTGCCGATGTATTTTCTGCGGCAATAGCTGTAGCCCCGGTATCGAACTGGAAATTTTACGATAATATCTATACCGAACGTTATATGGGCACTTTCGAAACCAATCCTAATGGTTACGACGATAATGCGCCCATTAACTTTGTAAAGAAGCTGAAAGGCAATTACTTCCTGGTGCACGGCACGGCCGACGATAATGTACACTGGCAGAATGCCGCAGTGCTTTCTAAAGCTCTGGTAGATAATAATAAACAGTTCGAGCAATTTATCTATACCGATAAAAATCATGGTATCTATGGCGGATATACCCGCTTTCATTTGTATACTAAAATGACAGATTTTCTGCTGAAGAATCTCTGAGCAAAGCATATAACCATTGCAGAAGCGGGATCAGTGTCCCGCTTTTTTTATGCCGGCAGGTGCCGTACAGGATACTGCACATTTTCTGTGGGCAAAATATTACCTTTGCAGCAAATTTTCAGAAGCACATTGGATCTGCCCGTTAAATCATATATACGTAATCCGCTGTTTAAGGCCGTATCGTCTGCAGCAGCCGAACTGGACCTGAAAGCGTACGTTATCGGAGGTTATGTGCGCGACAGTCTGCTGGGCCTGGGTTGTAAGGATATCGACATTATGTGTGTGGGCGACGGCATTGCCCTGGCCGAAAATGTGGCCCGCCGCGTAGGGTATAAAGGAGAGATTGTTGTGCACCGTAATTTTGGTACCGCCGCATTCCGCTACCAGGACCTGGAGGTGGAATTTGTTGGCGCCCGCAGGGAAAGCTACCGCTCGAACAGCCGTAACCCGGAAGTACAGCCCGGTACCCTGCAGGACGACCTGAACCGCCGCGATTTTACCGTCAATGCCCTGGCTATTGCCCTGCACCCGGCCGAATACGGGAAATTTGTAGATGCTTTTAAAGGTATAGAAGACCTGGAAAAAGGCATACTGCGCACCCCGCTCAGTCCGGATATTACCTTTAGCGACGATCCGCTGCGTATGATGCGGGCCATACGTTTTGCTGCCAAATTCGACTTTCGCATCGAGCCCGAAGCCTTTGAGGCCATAAAACGTAATGCAGCCCGTATCGATATTGTGGCAAAGGAACGCATTGCCGACGAACTGAATAAGATGTTGCTGGGTGCCAATAATTCAATGGCCTTTAAACTCATGTTCCGTTCAGGACTGTTACATTATATTTTTCCGGAGATGGTAGCTCTGCATGGTGTAGAGAACATGGAAGGCAAAGGCCATAAAGATAATTTTTACCATACGCTGCAGGTACTCGAAAATGTATCGGCCGTATCGGATAATTTGTGGCTGCGCTGGGCAGCTGTTTTTCATGATATTGCCAAACCGCCGACCAAACGCTTCGATCCGGTGCATGGCTGGACTTTTCACGGGCACGAAGAACTGGGCGCACGCTGGGTTCCCCGCCTGTTTAAAAAACTCGGGCTTCCGCAGCACCAGTCTATGAAATATGTACAAAAGCTGGTACGCCTGCACCTGCGCCCCATAGCCCTGGTAAAAGAAACTATTTCCGACAGTGCCATACGCCGCCTGATCTTTGAAGCGGGCAACGACCTGGAAGATCTGCTGGAACTCTGCAGGGCCGATATTACCTCTAAAAATGAGGATAAGGTTAAAAAGTACCTGAATAATTACGAAAAGCTGAAAAAGAAAATTGCCGAGATCGAAGAAAAAGACCGTATCCGCAATTTTCAGCCACCGGTATCGGGCGAGGATATTATGCATATTTTCCAGATGCAGCCTTGTTTTGAGGTAGGCGTTATTAAAAATGCCATTAAGGATGCCATTCTCGACGGCGAAATTGAAAACGACCGCAGCATGGCCCTGCAACTGATGGTTCGCAAGGGAGCCGAACTGGGCTTTGAACCTAAAATGCCGCTTGAATGAAACGTTTGCACGTAGTATGCGGACCTACGGCCTCTGGCAAGACCGCCTTTGCCATTGAACTGGCCCTGCAGCTGCAAACGGAAATTATTTCGGCCGACAGCCGCCAGGTATTCCGCGAACTACCCATAGGCTCTGCGGCCCCTACGGCAGAAGAGCAGGCACAGGTGCCGCATCACCTTACAGCACATTTGTCGGTAGCAGATGCATACGATGCCGTGCAGTTTGCCGCGGATGCCGGTGCTATTATTCAAAAACTGTTCGAAACTCATAACGATGTGGTGCTTTGTGGCGGAAGCGGACTTTATATACAGGCACTGCTTTTCGGGTTTGATGACATACCGGCTGTACCAGCCTCTGTGCGCGAAGAAGTGGAAGAACTCTATCGCCGTAAAGGACTGCAGGGACTGCACGAAGTATTGCAGAAGCTCGATCCGGACTTTATGGAAGGCAGCGAAATACACAATCCCCGCCGTTGTATGCGGGCCCTGGAAGTTAGCCTTTTCAGCGGCAGGGCTTATTCGTCGTTTCGTAACGGCAACCGGGAGCCTCGCTATGCTGTTGAGGTATATTATCCGTCTGCCGGCAAAGAAACACTGTATAAGCGCATTAATGAGCGCGTTACAAAAATGGCAGAGGCAGGGCTGGAGGCCGAAGTACGCAGCTTATTGCCTTATCGTACACAGCAGGCCTTGCAAACAGTAGGGTATAAGGAATTTTTCCTGTATTTCGATGGAGCATTCAGCCTGGAAACCTGCCTGGAAGAGATCCGCAAAAATACCCGCCGCTATGCCAAACGACAGGAAACCTGGTTCAGGCATCAGCTGCTGGCAAAGCTTCCGCCTGCACAGCTGCATTATTTCTGAAAGGGCCCTGATACCGGCCCGGGAAATATTTTTTCAAAATCATTCCACAGAACGGATTACACTCTTTATTTTTGCATCAGATGCTGAAACGCCTGCATATACGAAACTACGCACTGATACGGGAACTCGAAATCGTTTTTAGTCCGGGCTTTAATATTATTACCGGGGAAACTGGTGCCGGAAAGTCGATACTGGTAGGAGCCCTTTCGCTGCTTACGGGCAAACGTGCCGATACCTCGGTACTGCGTAACACAGATGAAAAATGTGTGGTAGAGGGCCTTTTTGCCATTGGCCGGGAATTTGAAGGATTATTCCGGGAGCTGGATCTCGATTTCGAAATGGAAACACTCATCCGCCGTGAGATAGCTGCAAACGGTAAGTCGCGCGCATTTATAAATGATACGCCGGTAACACTGGAAACACTTAAAGCCGTTGCCGGCCGTTTTATAGATATACATTCTCAGCACGAAGTATTTGCCCTGGCCGACCCGGTATTTCGTTTGCAGATAACAGATGCATTCGCTGCAAACAGTACGTTACTGGCAGAGTACAAGGCTTTATTTACAGAATATACCAGTCTGAAAAAAGAAGTGGAGCAGAGCCGCGAACTGGCAGAATCGGCCGGGCGCGAACTGGATTATAACCGTTTTCTGTTTCGCGAACTGGAAGAGCTGAACCTGCAGCCGGGCGAGCAGGGAACCCTGGAGCAGGAACTGGAATGGCAAACGCATGCCCTGGAAACGGGCGAAACTCTGGGAGCCTGTGTAACAGCGCTGGATGGTGCCGACGAAAATGTGCTGGGTACCCTGCAGGGTATACGTGCTCAGCTGCAAAAAATTGCACGCCGCCACCCGGATATAGAGCAGCAGACCGAACGCCTGAATTCGCTGCTTATAGAACTGAAAGACATTGCAGGCGAGCTTACAGGCCTGGCCGAGAATATACAGTTCGATCCCGAACGGCTGCAAACCGTGCAGGATCGCCTCTCTGCCCTGTATACGCTGGTAAAGAAGCATGGAGTGCTGAGCGGCGAAGAGCTTATAACCCGCCGCGAAGAACTGAGCAGCTGGCTGGCCGGGGCCGAACGGGCAGGCGAAAATACGGAAGAGCTGGAACGACGCCTTGCCCTGCTGGAACAACAGATGGAAGCCTGCTGCGAAAAACTGCACGAAAGCCGCATAAAAGGAACCGGACAGTTTGCAGCCCTGGTTCAGGAACGCCTGCAGCAGCTGGCTATGCCCGATGCCGTATTCAGTGGCGAAGTACAAAAAGGAACTACATTCGGTATTTACGGAAAAGACGATGTCCGCTATGTATTCACGGCCAACCGGGGGCATGCGGCACAGGAACTGCATAAGGCGGCATCCGGTGGCGAAATGTCGAGGGTAATGCTGGCCATAAAATCGGCTATGGCCGAAATGAGTTCCTTACCGGCCATTGTGTTCGACGAAATTGATACCGGTATTTCGGGGCGGGTGGCCGATATGGCCGGCGATCTGATGAAAAGCCTCAGTTCCCGTATACAGGTTATAGCCATTACACACCTGCCCCAGATTGCGGGCAAAGGCAATGCGCATTACCGGGTTGAGAAATTTCTTGAGAACGAAATTACCTCTACACGCCTGGTACCGCTCGAAGGAGAGGAGCGTGTGCGCGAGGTGGCAGCCATGCTCAGCGGCGAAAACCTTACCGAAGCAGCCCTGCAGAATGCCCGTATACTGCTCGGCCGGTAAATCTGCATAACAACCGTATTTATATTTTCCCAAACAGCCCCAGGAATTCATCTTTCCTGTTACGGCTCAGTGGAATGCAAGCGCCGTTCTGTAATACCACTTCGCCTCCCTCACCCCGTATATACTGTGCTACGCAGTGCAGGTTTATAATGTAGCTTTTGTGTATACGAAAAAAACGGCTGCTGTCGAGTACATCTTCGAAGTGTACCAGCGATTTGCTAACCAGGTGCATGCTGCCGTCCTGCATATGTACATTGGTATAGTTCGATTCTGCTTCGCAGTACATAATATCTTCGGGCTTTATAAACAGCAGTCCTTTCAGGGTGCTGAGGGCTATGTAGGGTATGGTATGCCCTTCCAGCACATGTTTAAGCATATCTTTCTGCCGGCTGTTGTCGCTTTGCTGTTCTTCGGTTTCCCAGCGTTCTATACAGGTTTTAAGCTCTTCGGGTTCAATAGGTTTAAGCAGGTAATCGAATGCACTAAGTTTAATGGCACGTATGGCATACTGGTCAAACGCTGTGGTAAAAACCACCCGGGTATGTCCGGCAGGCATGCGGTTAACCATATCCAGGCCGTTCATAACGGGCATCTGTATGTCTACAAAAGCCAGCTGTGGCTCCTGTTCGTTTATCAGGCGCAGGCCGTCGTCTCCGTTCAGTGCGGTACCGGCCAGGGTCCAGTCGGGGAAATATTTTTTAAGATATATTTCCAGGGTGCGTACACAGGCCGCTTCGTCGTCGATAATAACTGCTTTTTTCAGCATTTTACGTTAAGGTATATCTCTGCGCGTGTGCCGCTGCCTTTTTCATCGCCGGAATTTTTATCTGCGATCCTGAAAAAATTGGCTGTACCGGCTAACTGCAGGCGTTCTTTTATAATGCTAAGTCCATGACTGGTATGTATGCGCGATGCCGATCGTTTACGGCCTTCGGTATACCCTATGCCGTTATCGTCGATGTATATGCAAAGCGTGTCTTTATCCAGGCATTTATAACGTATATCTAAATGCCCGCCCTGGCTGCGGTTCATTAAACCATGCCATATTGCGTTTTCGGCAAAGGGCTGTACCAGCAGCGGGGGCACCGAAACCGATCCGGTGTCCAGCTCCGGATCGATGTGTATCTGCCATGAAAAACGACCGGCCGTACGTTCCGCCTCCAGTTGTATGTACAGTTCCAGGTTCTGGATGTCGTCGTGTAAAGACACACTTTCTTTACGGGTGAGATCGAGCGTGTTGCGTATAAGCCGGCTGAACTTGCGTATGTACTGCGATGCTTCTTCTGTTTTATGGTCGAGTACCAGGCTGTTTATCGAGTTCAGGGTATTGAAAATAAAATGTGGATTCATCTGCGAGCGCAGCGCCAGGTTCTCGGTTTCCTGTATGTGCCGGCGCAGTTGTTCCCTTTTGCGTATATTGTGTATTATGGCCCGCAGTATAAATGCCGCAAGTATTCCGGTGCTCAGCAGCCAGAAGAGGGTAAAATACCAGGTGTTGTACCAGGCAGGTTGTATTTCAAGGGTAATGGTTTCGCTGGCTATGGTATAGTTGTCGTACAGCCTGGCTTTAATATGCAGCTTATAACGCCCGGGTTGCAGCCGTTCGAAGTATATTTCGCCTGCATCGCCGGGTATGCTGCGTGTATTGGCAATATCGTTGTTCAGGTAATAATCGAGCCGGAGGTCGCTGGCAGGTACCGACGATTGTATACCGGCATGCAGGTGTATAAAATTGCGGTTGCGTTCCTGCTTTATTTTTTGTATCTTTCTGTAAATACCCGAACCGTTTTCTGAAATATGAATATGTGCAAGGGGCTTTCTTTCGTCTGGCGACAGTAGCCAGAAGCTCTGCAGGTCGGGCAGGAGCCACTTGCTGCTTAGTGGTATGCGAACGGCCATACCGGCCTTTTGGGCAGCTGCTGGTAAAAAAACAGGCTGCTGTAATGCCGCTGTGCGTATATCGGGTATGCATAGCAGCCGGTCCTGTGTCTGCAGCATAAGCGAAGGCCCTTCGGTAAAGGCATACCACAAGGGGCTGCTATTATGAAAACGATACAGTGTCTGTATACTGTCGGTATCGCTTATACAATGGAAAATACCCGCAGGGGTTACTGCCAGTATACCCGGAGCATAGGGGTGAGGCAGCAGGGTTTTTATCTCGCTCTGGAAATTATGCAGATGTTGGTTACGAAAGCTGCCGTTATCGTAGCTCCCGCTTATAAAAAAGGAATAGTGAGCGTGCAGGTACAGGCGGCCCTGCCTGTCGAATACGGCATGGGTGTAATGTTTGTAACTTTCGTTTTCGAGGCCCTTCAGTGTTTCTATACGCCTGTTTTTTAGCAGGTATACGCCGTGGTCGCTCACCAGCATGGGCCGGCCTGCAGGATCGGCTGTAATGGAATAGATGCGTGTTCGGTATGCCTGTGGTGGTAACGGATATTGCACGGAAGTATGTCCATCGCTGCCATATAATATGTCGTTTCCGGCAGCCCACAGCGTATCTCCTATGCGGGTTATGCATTGCAGCCCTTGCGGACTGCCGGGTACGGCAACAGGTAACCCGGGGTAAGGAAAATGGTACAGGCGGCCGCTAACATCCAGAAACCACAGTTTGTTGTGCAGCGAGGCAAATGCGCCTGCAGGCAAAAGATCAGGAAGAGGTAGTATGCCGGCCGGGTTATGCCGCAGCGATATACTGCCTGTATAGCCGTTGCTGCCTGCATAATACAGAACATCGTTCTGTACGTATAACAGACGAATATTATTGTCGCTGAGTGTGTACGGATTTTCGGATACATGTGTAAAACGATGCAGCTCCCGGCCCCGGGTTATATCCCACACAATAATGCCGTTGCCTGCTGTGGCGGCAAACAGGTAGTTTTGCCAGTGTGCCAGGTGCTGTATATGTTGCTGCTTTGCAAAAAGAGGTTCCGGTTTAGCATCGGCAATACTTTGCCATACGCCGTCGGAACTGGCAAACCAGGTAGTGTTTCCTGCAATAAGCACATCGCTTATTTCCAGTGCCTGTCCTTCGTCGCGGAAAAAACCCTGCTGCAGCACGGTGTCATGCCCGAAACGCAGGCGGAAGATACCCCGGTTTTCGGCATACCACAGTTCTTGCCGGCCGTTTTGCCAGTTTATTTCCCTGAATCCGTTGTAGCCGGAGCCCATAAGCTGTATATGCCGGCTCCCGGGATTGTAACGGTACAGCGAGGCCCGGTTGTAACCGGTATATACCCACAGGCAGCCTTCGGGGTCTAAGCCCAGCGGCTGAAAATAAGCACTGATAATACTTCCGTTGCTGTTGCGGAGCGGTATGCGCTGCAGCCCGGCATCGCCGTAGCGGTAAGTATAAAGTCCGTCCTGTGTGCCTATCCACAGTTTTTTATGTCCCTGTGGTATAATAGCTGTAATGTAGGCTCCGAAGGGTTCTCCCTGCCAGTAGAGCGGCCTTGCTTTTTCGCCTTCAACTACAAACAGCCCGTTTTCGGTACCGATCCATATACGCCCTTCTGTATCGGCATACAGCGCTTTGGGTGTATAGGGCGGAAGCCCCTGCTGTATTCCCCGGTTTCTGGCAGTAAAAAAGAAATCCTGCGCCCGCAGCGGGTACAATAGTGTACAGAGTAATATAACAGACAGGATTATCTTTTTCATATAAGGCTGGTATCAAAGGTAAGCTATTGCTGCATAAGTTGCCTGTTACCGGGTAAGGCATATCCGCATTTCACACAGCCGATTCCGTATTTGGCGCATTGGCATGTGCAGGGGCCTGAAAAGCTGCCTATTTTTGAGCTGTTAAAACCACTGGAAAATGAATAAAAAATTTCGCATCTGTTATTGGATACTGTTTCTTTTATGTGGCTCTGTGGCACAGGCCCAGGAAAGAGCAACCATGTTTGTGGCGGGGAATACCCTGTACGATGCCTGCGGTGCGCCCCTGATAATGCAGGGTGTGAATCATGCTCCGTATAACTGGGGCTGGTCGCCGAATTATAATGTATTTCCTGAGATCGCTAAAACGGGGTCTAATACGGTACGTATTGTATGGTATAGTTCGCAGGCCTCCGGTGGCGGTGCTCCGGCCTATGCAAACCTTGCACAGCTCGATTCGGCCATTGCACGTTGTGCCGCAGCTAAAATGGTACCTGTACTCGAACTGCACGATCATACCTGTATGAACGATTCGGCACAGTTTATAAACCTGATGTCGTTTTATACCCAGCCGGCCGTGCTCGACCTTATTAACCGGCACAGCAAATACCTGGTTATAAACCTGGCTAACGAAGCATTGTATGTAATGTGGGGCGGCTCGGTGCAGCGTTATGTAAATATTTATACCAAAGCTATTGGTATGCTGCGCGATGAAGGTATTCATGTGCCCCTGATGATTGATGCGCCGGACTGCGGGCAGCACCTGGACGTATTTCAGCAGGCCGGTCCGCAGCTTAAAAATGCCGATGTGGATACGAATCTTATATTTTCGGCACACGCATACTGGAGCGCATATGCAAATAATATGGACAGCCTTAGTGTACGTGCCAAACTGCAGGCAGCTAAAAATACCGGGCTTTGTTATGTACTGGGCGAAGTAGCCAACCGGCAGTCGGACGGGAATAACGAATGTGCGTATACACTCAGTTACGGAGCCTTGCTGCGGATAGCCCGCGAAATGCAGATCGGTTACCTGGTATGGTCCTGGGATAACGATGTGTGTGCTCCCCGCTCAATGTCGCAGAATGGAATGTTTAATCAGCTTACTCCTTTTGGCAGCGATATGGTTAATAATGCGGGCTACGGGTTACTGCAAAGTACAGGCTCTGTCTTTCTGCAAAACGGTATGCAGTGTTTACCGGGCACTGGCACGGAAGCCGCAGACCTGAAACCGGGCTTTGCGGTAGCCAGAGCTGAGGGAGGTATGTGGATACATTCTTTTTCGGCACAGGATGCCGATGTACAGCTGATAGCTATGGATGGCCGGGTATTGTATAACGGCCGTATCAGCGCACAGGGACACCTGTATCTGCAGGATCAGTGGACGGGTATTAAAATAGTACGTATACGCACGGCCAATACACAGTTTGTACAGAAGATATTCTGATAGAGATACCTTAAAATATACAGAATGGAATATGTAATTATTATATGAAAAAAGCACCGGGTATTGTATCTACATACCCGGTTTTTTTATTTGCACAGCAATATATTCCGCAATATTTTATACCCGGAAATATACACTGAGATATTCTGGAAAAAGAAGAAATGCTATTTTTTCTTTTTCCGGAAGAGCATACTCTTTATGTACGAAACAAAATACACGTTGCCTGCTGACTCGTTGCGGCAACTCTGAAAAATGCTCCAGAGCACATCCATTGCCACACGTTTGTTCAATGCTGAAAAAGTGCGGTGTTCCAGCTTACGGAAAGGCTCGGTCCTGTTAAGGTCGAGCGCGTCTTCGAGTATATTCTCGATTTCGTAATAACTGAACCGCCCCTTATTCAGGGCAACAAAGCCTACATCATGCGGCAACGACTTAAGTGTGTCGAAAAGCGTATTAAGCACCATGTCGGGCGTTTTGTCCGTAATATGCTCCAGCATACGCAGCTTTTGCAGCAGTATGCTGTATAATTCCTCCAGGATCTCGTCCTTGGAATTATAAAAGTTATACACGGTAGCCCGGGAGATTTTAGCTTCCCTTGCAATAAGTTCGATAGATACAGCGTCAAATCCGGATTGGGAGAATTGTTCTGATGCGACTTTTAAGATTTCGTTCAGCGTTTTCTGCTGAGTTTTACTTGGATTTTTAATTTTGGACATCGGACCCCTCTACAATTACCGTGTAATAATACAAAAAAAGTAGAGAATAGAGAAAATATTATCCTGTAATTTCTGTTTTAAATTCGCTGGTATTGTGAAATACAATCTCGGGATAATCCTGCCGGGCCATGTTTAGCATCCATGCACTGGGGGCGAGAAACACAGGGTTGTCGTCTTTATCGTAGGCAATTTGGCCCTGTTTTACACGTATAAATTCCTGCATTTTTCCTGCATTATCGCTGGTTAACCATAAGGCTTTATGGAAGGCCATGGTTTCGAAACGGCACTTTGCTCCGTATTCGTGCTCCAGGCGGTATTGTATTACTTCGAACTGCAGTTCGCCAACGGTACCTACTATTTTACGGTTACCGGGCTGCATAACAAAAAGCTGTGCAACACCTTCGTCGGTAAGTTGCCGTATACCTTTTTCGAGCTGTTTGGTTTTCATGGGATCGAGGTTTACCAGCTCTTTGAAAATTTCGGGACTGAAACTCGGAATACCCCTGAACTGCAGATTTTCGCCTTCGGTAAGCGTATCGCCGATCTTAAAGTTGCCGGTATCGTACAGGCCTATTACATCGCCGGGCCAGGCCTCGTCTATTACATTTTTATCGGATGCCATAAAGGAGGTGGGGTTGCTGAAACGGATATCCTGGTTCAGACGCGTGTGTTTGTAGAATTTTCCGCGCTGGAACACTCCGCTTACAATACGCAGAAAGGCAATACGGTCGCGGTGGCGCGGGTCCAGGTTGGCATGTATCTTAAAGATGAAGCCCGAAAATTTACTTTCGGTAGGTGCCACATCGCGCAGGTCGGTACTGCGGCCTATGGGCCTGGGAGATATACGTATAAAGGTTTCGAGCAGCTCTTTTACACCGAAATTGTTGAGGGCCGAACCAAAAAATACGGGAGCAGTTTCGCCGGCCAGGTATTTTTGCTGATCGAAAGGATCGTACACTCCTTCAATAAGCTCTACATCGGCACGGAGCTGATCGGCAGGCTCTTCGCCGATAATGGAACCGAGCTCGCCGGAGTTGATGTCTTCGATAGCTATTACCTCTTTTTCGATCCGGGTCTTGTTGGCGGCAAACAGGTTCAGTTTTTTGTCGTAAAGGTTGTATACACCCTGGAAACGCGAACCGATGCCTATGGGCCAGGCCAGCGGACGAACACGAATGCTGAGTTTGCTTTCGAGCTCATCGAGCAGGTCGAAGGGATCCTGTCCCTCGCGGTCCATTTTATTTATAAAAACAATAACGGGTGTATTGCGCATACGGCATACTTCCATCAGCCGCTCGGTCTGCTCTTCCACACCATTGGCAGCATCAATAACAAGTATTACGGAGTCTACCGCGGTAAGGGTACGATAGGTATCTTCGGCAAAATCTTTGTGGCCGGGCGTATCGAGCAGGTTTATTTTGGCACCCATATACTCGAAGGCCATTACGGAGGTGGCTACGGATATACCACGCTGCTTTTCGATTTCCATAAAGTCGGAAGTGGCCGTTTTTTTAATCTTGTTCGATTTTACGGCTCCGGCTGTCTGTATAGCTCCGCCGAAAAGGAGTAACTTTTCGGTAAGTGTGGTTTTACCCGCATCGGGGTGCGAAATAATGGCAAATGTTCTGCGCTTTTGAATTTCCTGTTCGAGACTCATGCCGCAAAGGTAGCTATTCCTTACAAAAAGCGAAGCCTTGCCGCACGACCTTCGTGGAACAACAGGTCGAGTACCGAAAGGTTATCGGTAAAACCGTGCCTGGCCTCAAAAAGCTGAGGGTAGGGGCTAATGCCTGAACGCCCGTTTTCGCGACTGCTGAAATGCCGTCGGTAATCGGTATCGGCTTCGCCGGCCCCGGCGTATATTTTGCTCAGCTGGCTGCATCGGGAGGTAAAGCCCAGCTCTTCCATGCACCATTGCAGGGCTTGCAGGCTCAGGTCGCCCAGCAGCAGGGGCGATGCCTGCAGCATAGCATTGATCTCGGGGCCGTAGTAGGCGTAAAAGGGGGTATTGGCATAGGCGGTTTTAAGAGCACCGATGTGTTGTTGCACCCACTTGTCGGCGTAGGATATCTGTACCTGGTTAAGGGGCATTTTGTCGTTCTTGCCTTTTACAAGGGGTATGGTTAATGTTTCGGTGCCATTGGGCCCTCCTATCCGGTAACGGTTGCGATAGCTCTGTTTTATAAAATGTTCGCCGGTATCAATCAGCGGGTTCGGGGCATCGCACAGCGCCTTAATGTAGGCTAATGGCGGAAAAATAAACAGGGGAAAAAGTTGCCGGCCTTGGGAATGCATCATTACTTTTTTCGGGAAAAAGAAAAGAGATAACTGGGTTGCAATTATCTCTTTCCGGGTATTATTTTATGTGTTTACAGGAAGTTGAACATACGGTTCCAGCGTATACCACGTATACCCCCTTCGGAGCTGAAGAAGATCATGGAGGCTTTACCTACCACATGGTCTTCGGGAACAAAACCCCAGTAACGGCTGTCGAGGGAGTTATGGCGGTTGTCGCCCATAAGCCAGTAATAGTCCATTTTAAAAGTGTATGAACTGGCAGGAGCTCCGTTTATAAGTATCTGGTTGCCTTTTACCTGCAGGCTGTTGCCTTCGTAGGTGCCTATAATGCGCTCGTAAACAGGCAGATTCTCCAGATTGAGCTGTACAGTACTTCCACGGCTGGGAATTACAATAGGTCCGAAATTATCCATACTCCAGCCCCGGCCGTCGTGTGGGAAAATAACATGCTCCATGGTGTCTTTTTCGTATATTATACGTTCTATCGACAATACATTGGAGAAGGTCTTCAGCTTTTCGGCCTGTTCGGCACTGAGCGTAAGCTGACGTACGCTTTTACCGGCTTCCCGGTAACTGCTGTTCAGGTCTACATGCTGATCTTCGACTGTAATGCCCAGGTTTTGCAGGTTTTTGCTGTTGAATTCGCCGTTTACACTTACCATGTAATGGTATTCGCGTTTGTTGTTTTCTTTTTCGGCCACATCGTTTATGTACAGTATGCCGTTGCGGATTTCAAGTTTGTCGCCGGCAATAGCCACGCAGCGCTTTACAAAATTCTCGCGCTTGTCAACAGGGCGTGTTTCGAGCGGGAAACGTGCCGGATTACTCTTTATTTTCTGGCGGGCCTGGTTCAGGTAGTAGGCATAGGGTTTGCGATCCTGGGCCGACATGTACATAAAGTCGGCATCGCGGCGCAGGAAATTGTAGTAGCTCTGTGCAAACAGTTGCTCGGTATTGATAATGGTATCTGCCTCAGGGAAATTGAAAACCATAATATCGCCGTTCCTGGGTTTTGATATGGCCGGAAGACGGGTATAGGGTATGTGCGGGCGTTCCAGGTATGTGCGGCTCAGTGGCAGCCCCGGAATCGGAAGATCGGCCCACTTGTTGTGGGTAAAGGGAAAGGTAAAGGGAGTATTGGGTAAACGTAAACCATAATGGAACTTGCTTACGAACAGGTAATCGCCTATAAGCATGCTCTCTTCCATAGAAGATGAAGGTATCTTGTAGGGCTCAAAGGTGTATCCTTTGGCTATGGTAGCCACAATTACGGCAAAAAGAGCGGCTTCGGCCCATTCGCGGGCTACCGAACGCGGACGCTCGGGCAGCTGATCGGGCGGAATAAACTTTACATTGGGGTCGAAACCATATTTGGGCAGATAGTAGGCTGCTGCAATAATGCCAAGAAAATGATTTTTGAATCCTGTAATGCCGAAACTCTTATACAGGTTCACGAATATCCCCCAGATAACGAGTAAACCTATGCCTGGGAAAATAGTACCTATAACCCAGTATTTGGGTTTGCCGGTTATTTTCTGGATGATCCAGAAATTATAAATGGGAATAAATGCTTTCCAGGAGGCTTCGCCGGCTTTGGGGAACAATTTCCAGAGCCCGGCCACCAGGCCCGCCGACGTAGCTATGAGATATAACAAAACAATGTAATACATACCTTTTTCTAATTGGTACAATGATACAAATTACCCTAATAAATACCACTTTTTTTTAGATAAGAACCCCGTAAAAGCAGAAAAGTCGCACGATTTGGGCGACTTTTCTGCAGGTAAGTTTGGGGAAGGTGCTTCTTAACGGTTGAATACGGTAACGGTTGTTTCGAACTTGGCCAGTTCGCCGTCGCAGTTGTTGTAGAAAATGGTAATAAAATATACCCCGTCCGAAATATTTTTGGGCTGCCACTGTATGCTGGGATCTTCGGTTTCGAATACTTTTTTACCCCAGCGGTTGAAGATTTTGCAGCTGAACTTTTCGCTGTCGGTGAACTCTGTGGTTGTATATATGTCGTTCTGCCCGTCGCCGTTGGGCGAGAATACATTGGGCATAGCCTGCGGGTTAGCGCCTTTCTGTAGTATTACCTCGGCGGTATCTGAAATGGTACCACAGGCATTTTCGATACTTACAATCAGCTGTCCCGACTGGGTTACTGTTGTTATGGGCAGGTTGCCGGAACCAACACCACTCCAGCTTATAGCATCGCTGCCGTTGTATGTGCTGCTGTCTATAGCCACCAGAAGTTCGTCGCCATCGCACAGTACCAGTGTAGGCGGCAGGTTGGGAGTAGATGGCTGTGCCACCACTACGTAAATACTATCGGTATTCTGGCAGTTTACGTTATCTGTAATGGTAAGGTACAGCCAGCCCTGGCTGCTGGTAACAGTGGTATCGGTAGCCGAACCGTTGCTCCAGTTATACGAAACGTAAGGCGGGTTGCCGGGGGCAGGCATGGTATCGTTGTACAGGGTAAGCTCGTTGCCCTGGCAAATGGCCGTAGTGTCTGTATCGGGACTGATCTTTACGGCAACCTCGGGGTTCAGTACCACGGTAAAGGTACTTGTACCACAGGCACCGGTAGAATCGTAGGTAACGGTAAAGTTAATGGTTTGCGTTCCCGGACCCGGTGTGGAACCGTTAAAGGTGGGATTGGCCGAGTTGGGATCGGACAGGTACTGGGCCGGCGACCAGGAGTAATTTACACCGGGAATATTGTTCGGGTTCGATCCGCCCGGGGCATTCAGTACATAACTGGTATTGGAACAGATAAAGCGGGGAGGCCAGGTAAGTGTCATCTGCGAAGGCTGAAACACATCTACCGTATCGCGCAGTATACAACCGTTGGCATCGGTTACCTGTATGGTATAGCTTCCGGCTGCCAGGTTGCTTATGTCTTGATTGGTAGCTCCGCCTACAGGCCCGCCGGTAAGAGGAGCCCAGCTGTAGGTAAAGGGTGCCTGGTTACCGCTTACGGTCATATCAATGGCACCGTCTGCCGACTGAAAGCAGGAGAGGCTGTCCACATCATAACTCATACTGAACTGAGGTGGCTGCACGGTAAGATAAAAACTGTCCTTTACGGCCGTATATATGCCACAGCCTTCCGATGCCGTAACTACACACCAGCCCGAGGTGGTGGCCGGTAAGGTTACAGGATTGGTTCCCTGCGAGCCTGGCACCGTCCAGGTTATGGTATAGGGCGGTACCCCGCCGGTAACCGTTGCATTGGCTGTATAGGGTATCCCCGGGCATCGGGTTAGGTCTGGCCCGGCATCTACTACCAGCGGCAAAAGATCGTTTATAAACAACGTAACTTCGGCTACAATGGTGTCGCCGCAGAGACTAATGGTGGTAATTTGCAGAATAAGGGTTTCTATTCCTTCTGTAATGCCGTCGGCAATAAAGGAAACGTTGAGCTGGGCAGAATCCTGTCCGGCAGGGAAGGTGATCTGGTTCGGGAAGGGATTGCCGCCTACATTATAATCTACACCGTTCGTAGCTGTACCGCCTATACTGATATTGGCCGTGTAAGGCTGCGACAGGTTGCCGAAACGCTGGAAGGTAAGTGTTACATCCGAACAACCCTCATAAATAAGAGTATCGTTAGGAGCAGATGTATAATTGTATTCGGGAGTAATGGTTACACTGTTCGAAGAAAAAGAGTTTTTCTCGAAAAATACCCAGGAGTCATAAACACTGTCACCGCCATCTGCAATGGCCAGGCGTATGGTATAGGTTTGGCAGGGCACAACGTGGGCAATGGCAGTAAGGCGCACGGTAAAACCGTCGCAGGCAATACCCGAAGGTGCTCCGCAGGAGTTATCTATATAGTAGTTGCAATTGGGATTCACACCTGTATTGCAGGGGCCTGTACACCCAAATGAGTTTCCGTTGTTTACGGTGTTGATACTTACAGGTACTGCCGAATTGGGCAGCAGGGCTATATTTACATTGGTGTAGTTACCGCCCGCAGGATTAGGACCGGTAAGCAGGAATGCAAAAACGTCGTTCACACTGCCGTTTACAAAGTCGTTATATTCTTCCGAGCCGAATACATAATCGAATTTGAGCGTATCGCCCGAGGGAATAAAATCGAACTGAAGTATGGCCGCATCATTGGTGTTTACGCCTGCAATGGTTGCCAGTGTGGCATCGCCGGGCGTACCGTTGGCCGTACTGCAGAAGTTGGCGGGCGGGCCGTTCAGCAGCGGATTGGTAGCATTACCGGTGGAAATAACCAAACCATCCTGTATGGGCAGGTTGGTATTGAATGCTGAATACTGTGCCAGTGCAGCAGCAGACCCTGTATAAGAAATATTGGAAACATTAAGTCCGCCACCTACCAGCACACCGGTTACGGCCTGGTTGGCTGTTACCTGTGTAGTGGTAACCTGGGCACGGCTCAACGGAATAATAAGAAAGAATGCAGCAAGCGCTGCAAGAGAGAGGTTTACATGTTTCATACGCTTAACTATAACTATACTTCGTTTCAAATATATTAACTTTTTTTAAAAGTCATAAAGCGTATTTAAACTTTTCTTATCATTCTGGACATATAAAACCCGTCGTATCCCTGTTCCGACGGATAAACAGTCTGTTGAAAATCCTCTTTAAAGTTTTTGTTTTCAGTAAGAAACCGCCCGGTTTGTGCCTCATTTTCTTCGGGCAGTATGCTGCATGTGGCATAAACTAACGAACCTCCGGGCTTTACCATCCGGGCATATTCCCTTAATATATGGTACTGGGTTTCTTTCAGTTCATTAATAAAGGTATTACTTATGCGGTATTTGGCATCGGGGTTTCGTTTCAATACGCCGCTGCCGCTGCAGGGTACGTCCAGCAGCAGTACGTCGGCCCGTTCGTTTTTGTTTTTAATGCCCGAAAGTCCTTTTATAACTTCGGTTTGTATGGTATGTATACCGGCACGGGCTGCACGTTTTTTCAGTTCTTCGAGTTTCCATGCCTCTGTGTCCATCGAAATAATGCGTCCTTTATTCTGCATTTCTGCAGCCAGGAACAGGCTTTTGCCCCCGGCTCCGGCACAGGCATCAATTACGGTCATACCGGGTTTAACCCCGCATATTTCGGCAATTTTCTGCGAGCCTGCATCCTGCACCTCAAAACGACCTTCGCGGAAGAGCTTGCTGCCGAATACATTCCAGCGTTGTTCGCATACAAGGGCATAAGGGGTAAATGTGCTCTGCCGGGTTTTTATACCTTCGGCGGCCAGTAGTTGCTGCAGCTCGGGCAGGGTGTTGCGCAGGGTGTTGCAGCGCAGTATAAGTGATGCCGGCCGGTTCATAGCTTCCAGTTCGGTTATCCAGCGCTGCCCTAACTGCTGTATAGCCCGCTGGTGCAGTTCGTCGTTTACCGACTGGCGTATCTCCGGCAGTGCCTCGGCAGCCTGCATCCGTTCCCGGAAGTCGGTACGGCGTATATCTTTAAATTCGCTCCAGTCGGGGAGTTCGTATCCCGACGAAAGCCAGTATACACCAAATACTTCCCAGAGCTCTTTTTTACGGAATACCGGTTCGCGCTCCAGCAGCCAGTGCCACAGCCGCCAGTACCGTATAATTTCATACGTGCTTTCGGCAATAAAGGCCCGGTCGTTACGGCCGTATTTTTTTTGTGTGGAAAAACGGTGTTCCAGGGCTTTATCGGCTTTATAGCCCCTGGCAAAAACATCTTCGAGTGTTTCGCTTACTGCCTGTATCCAGGCCGGGTTTATGCGGGTATTCATCATAATGTTACAGGGCCTCGTTATCAAAAACAGAATCAGGGTAGCTTACATCAATCAGGTGCAACCCGTGTGCGGCGGCATTTTCGCCGGCGCGTGTGCGGTCATGCGCGGCCAGTATCAGGGGCATTTCGGCAGCATTACGTTTTCCCAGCCCTATTTCGAGCATGGTGCCGGCAAGGCTGCGTACCATATTCATTACAAACCGGTTGGCCTGTATCCTGAAAATAAGAAGATTGTCATGCAGGGTCCAGCCGGCATGGCTTACATGGCAGCGTTTGTGCTTTACTTCGGCCCTGGCACTGCAAAAGGAGCTGAAATCGTGTTCTCCGTTTATGCATGCCGCAGCCTGCTGCATGGGTTCCAGTTCGGGTATGCGGTATAGTTGCAGCGCGGTATCCTGCATAAAGGCTGTTTTGCCCAGGTGCACCACATATTCATATTCGCGGCTAAGGGCACTGAAACGGGCATGTGCATCGGGTTTTACGGCGCGTATATTGTGTATGGCTATATCGGGAGGAAGCAGCCGGTTCAGTTTATACGTAAGCGTATCGGTGGGGATGCTCAGTATTTCCGCATCGAAATGGGCAAAACTCTTTCGGGCATGTACTCCGGCATCGGTGCGGCCCTGTCCGGTAACCTGTATTTCGTTGCGCAGCAGCAGGCTCAGTGCTTCTTCCAGCTTCTGCTGTACCGAAATGCCGTTGGGCTGTACCTGCCAGCCGGCATAAGCGGTACCTTTGTAAGATAATTCTATAAAAAAACGCCTCATATGCGTTGCAAAGGTAATGCAATACTGCAGGTATAAAATATACTAAAGGGCCTTAACACCCACATCGGGTTTTTACTATATTTGCACCTCAAAAAAAATCGAGCATCATGTTTGAAAATCTGTCCGAAAAGCTGGAGCGCTCGTTTAAGCTGCTCAAGGGCCAGGGAAAAATTACCGAAATTAACGTTGCAGAAACCATGAAGGAAGTGCGTCGCGCCCTTCTGGATGCCGACGTAAACTATAAAACCGCCAAGGAATTTACCGATACTGTTAAAGCCAGGGCACTGGGCCAGAATGTACTTACGGCCGTATCGCCGGGGCAGCTCATGGTAAAAATTGCGCACGACGAGCTGGTGGCACTTATGGGTGGTTCGGCCAGCGAAATCAATATAAAAGGTTCGCCGGCGGTTATCCTGTTATCTGGTCTGCAGGGTTCGGGTAAAACTACTTTTTCTTCCAAACTGGCATCCTATCTTAAGAATAAAAAAGGGAAGAGCCCTCTTCTTGTAGCCTGCGACGTATACCGTCCTGCAGCTATCGATCAGCTGCATGTGCTGGGCGAAGCCATAGGGGTACCTGTTTATTCGGATAAAGAAAATAAAAATGCTGTTCAGATTGCGGAGAATGCCATAAAGCATGCAAAACAGAATGGTAATAATATCGTAATTATCGATACGGCCGGCCGTCTGGCGGTAGACGAGGAGATGATGAACGAGATTGCCCGTGTAAAAGAAGCCGTAAAGCCCGACGAGATACTGTTTGTGGTGGACGCCATGACGGGGCAGGATGCGGTAAATACAGCCAAAGCCTTTAACGACCGTCTCGATTTTAACGGGGTGGTACTTACCAAACTCGATGGCGATACCCGCGGTGGTGCGGCACTTTCGATAAAATCGGTGGTAAATAAGCCGATAAAATTTGTAGGTACGGGCGAAAAACCGGATGCACTGGATGTGTTCTACCCCGAACGTATGGCCGACCGTATACTGGGCATGGGCGATATTGTATCGCTGGTGGAAAAAGCTCAGGAGCAGTTCGACGAAGAGCAGGCCAAAAAACTGCAGAAGAAAATTGCCAAGAACCAGTTCGACCTGGAAGATTTTCTGGATCAGATACAGCGTATCAAGAAAATGGGTAATATGAAAGACCTGATGGGTATGATACCCGGTGTGGGTAAAGCCATTAAGGATGTAGATATCGACGATAATGCATTTAAAGGAGTAGAGGCTATTATACGCGCCATGACGGCCGAAGAACGCAGCAATCCGGCCCTTATAAACGGCTCGCGCCGTAACCGCATAGCCAAAGGCAGCGGAACCACCGTGCAGGATGTGAATAAACTGCTGAAACAGTTCGACGAAATGCGTAAAATGATGCGGATCATGAGCGACCGTAACCAGATGTCGAAACTCATGCGCAATATGCCCAAACCACAACAGTAGAAATGACACAGATATTAGACGGTAAGCAGCTTTCGGCCCTGATGAAACAACAGATCAAGGCCGAAACGGAAGAATGGATCGCAAAGGGTGGTAAAAAACCCCACCTGGCCGCCATACTTGTGGGTAACGACGGAGCCAGCGAAACCTATGTAGCCAGCAAAATTAAAGATTGCGAAGAAGTAGGCTTCGATTCAACCCTGGTTCGTTTTGATGCTTCCGTAAGTGAAGGCGAACTGCTGGATGCCGTGCGCCGTATAAATAATAATGCGGCTATCGACGGGCTTATTGTACAGTCGCCACTGCCGGCACATATTTCGGAACAAAAGGTGGTAGAAACCATTCTGCCTTCGAAAGACGTAGATGGCTTTCATCCTGAAAATGCAGGCCGCCTGGCATTAGGCATGCCTTCGTTTGTAAGCGCCACACCGGCAGGTATTATGTTCCTGCTCGAACATTATAAAATAGAAACCTCCGGAAAGCACTGCGTGGTGCTTGGCCGCAGCCATATTGTAGGTACACCCGTAAGCCTGCTCATGTCGCGTAATACCTACCCGGGCAATGCTACGGTAACCATCTGCCACAGCCGTACACAAAACCTGGCCGATATTACCCGTTCGGCCGATATTATTATTGCGGCCATTGGCAGCCCCGGCTTCCTGAAAGGCGATATGGTAAAAGAAGGAGCCGTGGTAGTGGATGTGGGTATTACCCGCGTACCCGATGCCTCAAAGAAAGCAGGCTTCCGGCTGGCAGGCGATGCCGAATATGCTTCTGTTGCACCCAGGTGCAGCTGGATAACCCCTGTACCCGGCGGCGTAGGCCCAATGACGCGCACCGCTCTGCTGTTCAATACCCTTAAAAGCGCCCGCAAAGAAGTGTATAAATAGTTTTGGCTGTTATAGATATTCTTCCTACTTTCCAAGCCCAAACAACATAAGTGTATGAAAAGACTCCTGAGCCTTTCCCTGACCCTTGCTATAACAACCGTACTTTCGGCGCAGAATGTTGCCAAAATAGGTCTGCTGAAGCGTTTTGTTATAGAAGAAAACTGGGACGGTGCCGTATCTGTTGGCGAAAAACTGCTGAATGTCAACAGTAAGGATGCCCCGGCAGCTTATTACACATCTATTGCTTTTATAAATACCAACCGTCCGCAGGATGCCATGCGTTTGCTGAAAGGACTGGAAGGTTACGAGAAACTTAAATCCTTTAAGGAATATACTTTCTGGGTAGGCCGTGCCAGCCTGGCCAGCTCCAGGCCCGACGAAGCCCTTGCATCGTTCGAGCTTTACAAAAGCAGTCTTAAAGGCAAAAAAGCCCCCACGGGTCTTGAGTTCGAACACTATTATTCCCAGGCAAAAAATGCGGTACGGTATATGAATAACCCGCTGCCTATAACTTTCCGTAATCTGGGCGAAAGTATCAATACCGAAGTACAGGAAATGAAACCCTGTATAAATGCCGAAGGAAACCTGCTTGTATTTTCGGCCCGCCGCTACGCCAATACCGGGGGAAACCTTGATCCCTACGACGGAAAACCTTTCGAAGATATCTGGTATTCTACCTGGGATACTATCAATAACCGCTGGAACGAGGCCGAAAACCTTACTACGGTAAATACCAATGAGCACGAATCGGTAATGTCGCTTTCGCCCGATGGTTCTGTAATGTTTATTTATGTGAATATTCCCGGAAAAACAGGGAGTGGCGATATATGGTACAGCAAGTACAAGGGCGACCTGGAGTGGAGCCGTCCCTCAGAGTACGAAGGGCCCTTTAATACATCGTATTTCGAATCTTCGGCCAGCCTGGCAACCGGAGGAAAACGCCTGTTCTTTATCAGCGAACGAGCCGACGGTAAAAGCCTGGGACAGGGCGATATATGGGTGTGCGACCGTAAAGGCCGCCGCGAATGGGATAAACCCGTAAATGCCGGCGATGTGGTAAATACCCGCTGGGACGAAGCTTCGGTATATGTGGCCGTAGATGGCAAAACCGTATTCTTTAGCTCGAACAGCGACAGCAGCATGGGTGGCTACGATATTTTCCGAACCACTTATGTAAACGGAAAATGGAGCACTCCCGTAAACCTGGGGTACCCTATCAATACCACGGGCGACGAAGTAAGCTTTTCGCTTTCTGCTGATGGTAAAAAAGCGTATGTAGCAGCTAAAAGACCCGAAGGTTATGGCGATTTCGATATTTATGAGGTAGACCTTTCGAAAGTAAATATACTCGATAACAGCCAGACCTTTGCCGAAGGAACCATACTGAGCATACTGAAAGGTACTGTGGACGGCGACGATGGTCTGCCGCTCCCCGAAGCACAGATAAGTGTGTACGACGAAAATGGCACGGCACTTATTTCGACACATGAAGTAGACGAAGAAGGAAATTTCTTTATTACCCTCGAGGGTGGAATGAAGTATACCGTTACCATATCTGCAAAGGGTTTTAAAACAATTACCCAGAAAATAACCCTCAATAAAAAAGAAGGCTCGCAGCCCTTTACACTGAATAAAGAATTTGTTTTAGATAAAGAATAATTTACACAGAGCATGAAAAGGCTGGTTTTATTGCGACACGGGCAAAGTGCCTGGAATAAGGAGAACCGATTTACAGGATGGACAGATGTACCCCTGAGCGAAACCGGGGTAGAAGAAGCCCGCAAGGCAGGCCGCGATATGCTTGAGGCAGGCTTTCGCTTCCGAGTGGCTTATACCTCGTATCTTAAAAGAGCAATAAAAACCTGCTGGCTGGCGTTGGAAGAGATGGACCTGATGTATATTCCGGTGCATACCTCCTGGCGACTTAACGAAAAGCATTATGGTATGCTTACCGGTCTTAATAAAGCCGAAACAGCAGAAAAATATGGCGACGAACAGGTACTGCTATGGCGCAGAGGCTATGCGATAGCTCCGCCCGCCATCGATCCGCAGAATGAGTACAGCCCTTACCTGGAAACTAAATATGCCGGTATTCCTAAAGAACAGATACCGCTTACTGAGTCGCTTAAAGACACCATCGACCGTATAATACCCTACTGGGAGAACGAAATAAAACCAGCCCTTTTCAGAGAGGGCGAAGTATTGGTTGCTGCACACGGAAACAGCTTGCGTGGCATCGTAAAATACCTGAGGGGTATGAGCGAAGACGAAATTCTGGAACTGAACCTGGTAACAGGCGTTCCTTACGTTTTCGAATTTGAGGATGATGGCACCCTGCTGCGCGATTACTTCCTGGCCGACAGCGAAGAACTGCGCCGGCAGATGGAAGCTGTGGCAGCTCAGGGTAAAAAATAATGAGAACCTTTGCCGTAGGCGATATTCATGGCTGCAGCCGTACGCTGCGCTCGCTGATAGAAGATTATATTGTACCTGCCACAGGAGATACCTTTATTTTCCTGGGCGATTATATAGACAGGGGCCCGGGCAGCCGGCAGGTGATCGATTACCTGCTTACACTTCCTGCACAGGGACTTTCCTGCATTTATACCGGCGGAAACCACGAAGAAGTAGCCCTGAAAGTTTACGATGCCGCCCGGGAACTGAAAGGAAAAAGATCTTTCTTTTTTAAACCCTCTAATCCGTTTTTAGATAGCTGGTTGCGTATGGGTGGCACCGAAACTCTGCAGAGTTTCGGAACAACTGATATTCTGCAGCTCGAAGAAAAATATATAAACTGGATGCGCACGCTGCGCGATTATTACGAACATCCTCAGTACCTGATGGTGCACGCCGGATTTAATTTCAATATCCCCGATATATTTGCCGATCGTCATGCAATGCGCTGGCTGCGCGAGTTTGAAACCGATATGGCCCGAACCGGAAACAGGGGAGTAGTACACGGGCATGTGCCTGTTTCACTGGATCTTATCCGCCAGTGTGCAGCTATTGAAAATAGACCTTTTTATCCGCTCGATAACGGATGTGTATATAAAGGGCGTATGGGTATGGGTAACCTTGTGGCTATGCAGCTGGAAAACAGGCAGCTTTTTGTAGCTCCCAATCAGGATTTTTGATTGGTACGAAAATTGTATACCAACAGGTATATCTCTCTACAGTAAACTTTTTAACACTCCGGCTTATATTATTTTAATAAAACAACGGGCGAAATTGCAAAAAAAGCACTTACTTTGAAGTCATTATGCGCACCACATTACACCTGCTAACAGCCATTATTGTGTTTTCCTGTGCCCTTACGGCGCATGCACAGACCTATGTATTTGCCCAGCTCCAGGGTTTTATTACCATGAATACCACAGGCTGGAACCTGAACGGAGCCGCCGCCGTTGGCGATACCCCGGGCGATATAGATCCGTTTAACAACGAACTTGTACTTACTCCTCCGGTGCAGAATACAAACGGTGGTATTTTTTACGGAACACCTATTAACCTGGCTATGTGTACCAGATGGACCGCCGAGTTCGATTACCGCGTGTGGGATGGTACAGGTGCCGACGGACTGGCATTTTGTTTTTTGCCCAACCCGCCGGTAGGTTTCCTTATAGGCAGCGATATGGGCTTGCCTCCCAATGCTCCCGGCCTTAAAGTGGTTTTCGATTCCTTTGATAACTGCGGAAATATGAATCCCGAACTGCAGATATTCGAAGGTACGGGCTACGGCGAATGTATAGCGGGTATTTCTAAAATAGACAATGCACTGGGTAATATGTGGTTTCTGCGTTCCACCAATTACAACGCAGCACGTATTACCTACGATAACGGACTTATACAGGTATATGTAAACAATAACCTGATGCTTTCGGCCAATTTTCCCATTAATTATGTGGGTTATATGGGCTTTACAGCCAGCACAGGAAACAGTACCGACAGGCATTCCATACGCAATGTAAATATCTATACAGAGCAGGCTACCTCCAATGCCGGCCCTGATGTTGCCTTTTGCTCAGGCGGGTCTGCACAGATAGGTGCTGCCAATAATGCCAATTACAGTTATTCCTGGAACGATCCGCTCGGGGGCCTGAATCAGACAAATATTTCAAACCCTCAGGTATCACTTTCCAATGCCGGTAATACGCCGGTAGTACACCAGTATGTGGTGTCTACCTCTATGGCTAATAATGCGGGGGTGTGTCCTACTTCCGATACTGTAAACGTAACCGTTAATCCGCAGCCTCTTGCCGACTTCAGTATTGCCGACGACAGTGTGTGTATAAATGTGGCTACCGGTATTACCTATGCAGGTAATATGACAGGTACGGCAACCTACAACTGGAACTTCGGAGGCGGAACCGTTATTTCCGGAACCGGGCAGGGCCCTTACCAGGTATCCTGGGCTACTCCGGGTACCAAAACGGTAACGCTTACAGTAAGCCAGTATGGGTGTAATTCCACAGTATTTACCCGTACTATAGAAGTGCTTCCGGAGCCTGTGGCTTCGTTTAGTGCACCTCCTCAGCTTTGTCTTAACGAAACAGGGGTATTTGCCTACAACGGAACTCCGCTGGGAGGCTCGGCCACCTATACATGGAATTTCGACGGAGGCGTAATAGCTTCCGGCAGCAACGAAGGCCCTTACGATGTGTCATGGGGCACTGCAGGAACGGTAAATGTATCCCTGGAGGTGTCGCAGTTAGGCTGTGTTTCACCCCAGCAGACACAAACCCTTACCATTTATCCCATTCCTACCTCATCTTTTAACGTAGTTCCGGCCATATGCGAAGGCCAGACCACAACACTTACCTATACCGGCTCTGCATCGGCAGGCGCTGCCTACGACTGGGATTTTGACGGAGCTCAGGTCCTATCCGGAACAGGGCAAGGGCCCTACGTACTTGATGGAAATGCCGCCGGAAACTTTCAGCTGAGCCTGAATGTAACCGAAAATGGCTGTACAAGTCCGCTCAGTACCATGCCTTTCGAAGTGCTTGCAGCTCCGGCCGTGAACTTTAGCGCGGTTACCCTCAGCGGTTGCAATCCGCTGCCTGTACAGTTCAATAACCTTACTCCGGCACAACCCGGTAATACTTTTGTATGGACAGCCAGCAACGGTAACAGCTCCACACTCGAAAATCCGCTTATTACTTTCCCGCATACGGGTACCTTTAGTATTACACTGCAGGTAACCAATGCGCTGGGCTGCTCCAGCTCCTTTACCCGTTCTAACTACATAAATGTTATTCCTCAGCCTGTGGCAGGCTTTAATGTAATGCCGCTGGAAATTACCATGGCCGATCCGGTTGCCACAATCAGCGACGAATCGCAGAATGCCGACTTCTGGAGCTATTCTACCGGCGACGGAGCAACATACAGCATCCCTTCGTTTTCGCATAACTATACCGCTCCGGGCGATTACATCATACAGCAAACCGTAAGTAATACCATTGGCTGTACCGATATTGCCACAGTACCGGTGCGGGTACTGCCCGCTTCAAGCGCTTTCATACCCAATAGTTTTACACCCGGGCAAAATGGCATAAACGACCGCTGGATGCCGGTTATATCCTTTATTACAAATTACGACCTTACTATTTTCGACCGCTGGGGTGGAGTAGTGCTCAGTTCTGATAATATATACGAAGGCTGGAACGGTACCTACTACAACAGCGGCGATCCTGTTAAAGGCGAGGTGTTCAGCTACCGTATACGCTATACCGAGCTTACCGGCAGAAGAAAAGAACTCTTCGGGCATATAACGATGATTCGCTGACCTGGGCTGAACAACATTTCATTTTGTATGTTTATTCCTGAAAAACTATAAAATGAAAAGGGGTATATACACTTTTATTCTTGCTTTTTTGGCATGCAGCGCTTCTCTCAGTGCGCAGAAAACAGCTTCCTGCTGTGCAGCTCCTACCGTACATGGCGAAGTAGCTATGCTCAGTAAAGACAGCGGTTTTGTAGCATCGCATCTGTCGCCTTCTCCCCTGAGTTTTACCTCAGGCAGCGGAGAAAATATACGTTTTGCCACCAATGGGGCCGAGGCCGGCGGATATCTTGTTAAATCGCCAGAACCATCATCAAAGTATATTTTTGTATTTCATGAATGGTGGGGGCTTAACGACTACATACGCCGCGAATCCGAAAACCTGCAGAAAGCTCTTGGAAATGTAAATGTGCTGGCGATAGACCTGTACGATGGTAATGTAACAGCCGGTGCCGATTCGGCAGCCCGTTTCATGGGCAGCGTTCAACCCGAACGTTGCCGCGAGATTATAGATGGCGCACTGCAGTTTGCCGGTAATGATGCGCAGGTGGCAACACTGGGCTGGTGTTTCGGAGGAGGCTGGTCTTTACAGGCAGCCATGCAGCTGCAGAAAAATGCCAGGGCCTGCGTTATTTATTACGGAATGCCCGAAAAAGATGCCACTCGTTTAAAAACCCTGCACTGCGATGTACTGGGTATTTTTGCACTTAAAGACAAATGGATATCGCCCGAAGTAGTAAGCAGTTTCGAAACGGCAATGAAAGAGGCCGGCAAAAAGCTTAGTATTAAAAACTACGATGCCGATCATGCCTTTGCCAATCCCAGCAATCCTAAATACAACGAGAATTTCGGTAACGATGCCATGCAGCATGTAATCGCTTTTCTGAAAGAAAAACTGCGTATCAGCAAAAAGTAAAAAAATACAAAGTGGCATTGCTGTTCCCGGCTTAGGGAAATCTGCTAAATTTGCGGAGTGCAGGCCATTGATGTTCTCAGAAAATACTGGGGTTTCGATCGTTTCCGCTATCCGCAGGAGCAGGTTATACAAGACGTGCTGGCGGGTGTGGATACACTGGCCCTGCTGCCTACCGGCGGCGGGAAGTCAGTCTGTTACCAGGTGCCGGCCCTGCTGTTACCGGGTGTATGCATTGTAATTTCGCCCCTTATCGCTCTTATGAAAGACCAGGCCGAAGGACTTACCCGGCGTGGGATAAAGGCGGCCACCCTGCATTCGGGGCTTAGCTATACGCAGATAGATGGTATACTGGATAATGCCGTAAACGGATACTACAAATTCCTGTTCTGCTCGCCCGAACGGGTGCAGACCGAGCTGTTTCTTGCCCGTTTCCGGCAGATGCAGGTATCGCTCATAGCCGTGGACGAAGCCCACTGTATCTCGCAGTGGGGATACGACTTCAGGCCGGTGTACCTTAAAGTAAGCGAGTTGCGTAAGCATAACGCAAAGGTTCCGGTACTGGCCCTTACGGCTACGGCTACCTCCGAAGTGGTAAAAGACATTATGGAAAAACTGGCCTTTCGCAAGCCTAATGTACACCGCAAGAGTTTTGTACGTCCGAACCTGGTATATGCACTGGCCTACAGTGAAGATAAGCTGCATTTTATTGCAGATGTGCTGCAGCGTACCCGGGGCTGTTCTATTGTATATACCCGTAACCGCCGTCGTACTATGGAAATTGCCGAATATCTCGAAAAAAAGGGAGTTTCGGCATCGTACTACCATGCAGGGCTCGATCAGGAAACCCGCAGCAGCCGGCAGGAAGCCTGGATGAACGATCGCTTTCGGGTGATGGTGGCTACCAATGCATTTGGCATGGGAATAGACAAGCCCGATGTACGCTGGGTTTTACATGCCGATACCCCGGATACTCCCGAGGCTTATTTCCAGGAAGCCGGTCGTGCCGGCCGCGACGGAAATACAGCCTTTGCCGTTTTGCCTTATTCGCGCTACGATACCCGTCAGCTGCGCGATTTTTTTGAGCAGGGCTATCCTGCTCCCGAAGACGTAAAAAAAGTATATGCGGCCTTAGGGAATTACCTGGGCATACCTGCCGGTGGCGGAGAAGGGGCCGAGTTCCGCATCGACCTGCAGGCAGTGGCATCTACCTATAACCTCTCTCCAAACCTGGTATACCGTAGTATACGTATTATGGAAAAGGAAGGTTACCTGCTTTTCGACGAAAGTAGTTATACCCCTCCGAGGCTGCAGTTCACCGCTTCTTCGGAAGATGTATATGCCTTTGGTGTACAGCATCCGGCCTACCGTAAACTGATACAGACCCTGCTGCGTTCTTACCCGGGACTGTTTAGCGAAGAGGTTAAAGTTTCGCTTTTTACCACTGCACAACGCACGGGTAAATCGAAGAACGAAGTAGAAAAGCAGCTGCTGCAGCTGCAAAAAAACGGTTTGCTGCGTTACGAACCCGAGTCGGAGCTACCAGCCCTGGTGTATCTGAAAGAACGTTTTGCGCAACATAACTTTAGCCTGAGCCGTGCCGTATATGGTACGCTTAAGGAACGGGCACGTACGCGTATGGAAGCGATGATCGCCTATGCCGAACGTACCGATAAATGCCGCAGCCGCTTACTCACAGAATATTTTGGCGAAACAGATACAAGCGATTGCGGCCTGTGCGATGTATGCAAAAAGAAAAACCGCCTCGAGTTTTCGGAGCAGGATTGCCGCCAATTGCAGAGCCGTGCCCTGGAAGTTTTCAGCGGAGAGCCGCTTACGGCCGAAGCACTGCTGCAACAGTGCGGCTATGCCCTGTCAAAAAAAAATCTGCATTTACTTCGTAATTGCGTAGAAAAAGGTTTTTTTGTACTGAACAATGATCTAATAACCCAGATAACCGAAAGAAAATGAAGTATTCCAAAATAACAGGAGTAGGGCATTATGTGCCCGAAAAAGTAATACCCAATACCGAGCTGGAAAAGTATATGGATACTACCAGTGAGTGGATTATAGAGCGTACCGGCATCGAAGAGCGCCGCTTTGCCGAATATGGCCGCGAAACCAACACATTTATGTCGGCCAGGGCTGCGGAAAAAGCATTGCAGCGGGCAGGAATGCAGGCTTCGGAGATCGATTGTATCGTGTTTGCCACCTTGAGTCCTGACTATTATTTTCCAGGGAACGGAGTACTTTTACAGCGCGAACTGGGAATTTCATCCTCGCATATTCCCTGTATCGATCTCAGGGCACAGTGTGCCGGTTTTATTTATGCTCTGTCGGTAGCCGATCAGTTTATCCGTTCGGGTATGTACCGTACCATACTCGTAGCCTGCTCAGAGATACAGTCGAACCTGATGGAGCTGAGCGACCGTGGCCGCAGTATGAGTGTTATTTTCGGCGACGGAGCCGTTGTATTACAGGCACACGAAGAACAGGGAAAAGGTCTGCTTTCTACTCATTTGCATGCAGACGGCACCCTGGCCGAAGAACTTTTTATGAAGCATCCCGGTAGTTTACAGCCGCAGCGTATGACCCCCGAAATGCTTGAAGATGGCTCGATGCTGCCTTATATGAACGGTAACCTGGTATTTAAACATGCCGTGGTTCATTTCGAAAATGTAATACGCGAAGCGCTGGAACATAACAAACTGGGAGTGGACGATATAAGCCTGCTTATACCACACCAGGCTAACCTGCGCATTTCGAAATATATACAGGGGAAACTTGGTCTGCCAGACGAACGTGTGTTTAATAATATACAGCGTTATGGCAATACTACAGCGGCTTCAATTCCCATTGCACTGAGCGAGGCTTTCGAGGCCGGCCGTGTATCGGCAGGCGATTTGCTTTGCTTTGCCGCTTTCGGAAGTGGTTTTGTATGGGCTTCGGCGCTGGTGCGGTTCTAGTTTTTTTCTAAATGGGGCCGCATACGTTCTGTAACCTTTTCGGCCCAGCGTAGCGCGGTTTTACCATAGAAGTGCGCCGAAGTAAGGGTATCGTTACCTACCACATCGTCGCTGCGGATAAGAGGTATCTTGTATTTTTCGGTGGTACGTATAATAGGATTGATGCGTTCGCTGAAACGGCTCCTTAAAAACGGACCTACCCATATGATGCGTGTAGCCGGTGCATTGGTCTGTATAATCTTTACCAGATCTTCGTGAGCGTTGATATTGTTACTGCCCAGGGCAATTACCATATAATCGGGGCTGAGTGCTTTAACGTAAGTACCCAGTTTGCCTCCGTAATTTTTAAGGATCACTTCGCCGGTATAGACCCCCGAACGTTCAATTACCCTGATTTTGGTTTTATCGGCAATGGTTTCGCCCTTTTTGCTTTCGCGTATCTTATATCCGCAGCAGAAATTCTTAAGCGTTTGCGTATAATGCATGGTTCCTGCCCCGCCTATACCCAGCGAAATAATATTAAAGCGGTCCAGCCGGTGCATAATCAGGTGCAGGTACGAACCAAAATCGCCCACCAGGTGCGAATCGCCGATAATAAGCACCTGCGGCACACGTACCGAATCGGCCGGTGTAACCGTAGCTGCATCCTGGGCACGTAATGCCGGTGTAAGCAGCAAAAAGAGCCACAGCAGCACTGAACATTTATGGGTTAAGAGCAGCGGAATACGCGGGTATTGTTTAAGGTTTCGGTGGAAAATCATAAAATCAAGGGTTTCCGTATGCAAAATAATGTAATTTTATCCGGACTTATTCAATTTGAATTCTTTTTATTTATGCCAAGTATAAAACTGCTTAACCTGAAGCAAATCCTTTGTATTACAGCCTGTATATTCAGTTTACAGGCAGGAGCCCAGGTAAAGACTCATCTGTTCCGTTTTCACACCTATTGGCTTAACCAGCCGGCACAGGTAAAAAATAACGACGAACGTAAGAAGATTGTATTTACCCAGATGTATACGCAGGCCCGAAGTTCTCAGGATGCACTGCTGCAAAGAATGGCACAGCTATCCGGGATATCGGATATACGTCCGCTGACGGTTATTAATGCCATACTGGCCGATTGCAGTCCGCAGACTGCTGCACAGATAGCCCAGGAGTTTCCCTATCTTGAAATTACAGATATAAGTGCCTATCGGTATAAAATGCATACTCCGGTAGCTATGCGTCCCGATTCTGTTACAGCCGGCGAAAAAGCACTTGGTGCTACCGAACCCGGTGTAGAGGCTATAGGAACACGTGCACTCTGGCAGATGGGCTACAGCGGCAAGGGAGTAAAAGTACTCAGCTTCGATACGGGTGTTTGGCCCGAGCATCCTGCCCTGGGCGGGCGTTATATGGGTAATTATTATCCTTATTCGCAAAGCTGGGCCGGGTATTTTGCCGCCGAACCCCGCGATAAAAGCAGTAGCCACGGAACCCATACCCTGGGTACCATGCTGGGGCTGCAGCCACAAACAGCCGATACCCTGGGCATAGCTTTCAACGCCTATTTTATGGCCACAGACCCCATTGTTTCCGACCTGGCCGATCTGCTGCCTTTTGCCACTATTATTGCCGCATACGACTGGGCCCTGAATCCCGACGGAGATACAGCCACGGTATCGGATATACCCGATGTTATCTGCAACAGCTGGGGCTGGGTAGACCCGCCGGATACCGTACTTTGTACCGGTTTTGTGCTGGATATGCTCGAAAATATCGAAAATGCAGGTATAGCCAGCGAATTTTCGGCAGGTAACGAAGGCCCGGGAGCCCTTACGGTAGGAGCTCCGGCATTTGTAACCTCTAATCTGGTAAATGCCTTTGCCGTAGGTGCTATAAACGGAAATACGCCTTCGTTTCCCATTGCTTCGTTTTCCAGCCGGGGCCCCGGTGCCTGCGGCGGAGCCGGGGGACTTGCCATTAAACCCGAAGTGGTGGCGCCCGGTGTAAATGTACGTTCCTGCGTAGGCAGCAACGGATATGCATTTTACGACGGAACGTCTATGGCCGGGCCGCATGTGGCAGGTGCACTTATGCTGCTGCGCGAGGCTTTTCCGGCGGCTACCGCCAAGGAGCTGAAAGAAGCACTTTATTTTACAGCCGTTGACCTGGGCACTCCCGGCGAAGACGATACATACGGCATGGGCATTATACATCTGCCTTCGGCCTTTACCTATCTGCAGGGTTTGGGTTATACCGCAGCCACACCTGCCGGCCTGGCCAATGACCTGGCCGTGGAACTGCTCAACCGCCCGGGCAACTGGGTATGCGGCGAAACCTGGGAACCGGTTTACAGGTTTTACAACGATGCATCGGTGCCGGTTTCGGTATTTCGTTACAAAATAGTACACAATGATGTTATTGTAGATTCGGGCACTGTAAACCAGAGTATTGCAGCAGGTGCCAACTGGACTTTTAACAGCGGGGTTACAATTACCTGGACCGGCGGCCGTAATGAAGTATGGCTGCATGTAGAAAATCTTTCGTATACAGAACGCGATATTGTTAACAATAATTCCAATTTCCGCACAACCTATCAGCCTGCGGGCGATTTGCCTTATGCCATGCCCTTTAATTCGGCAGCAGGAGAATGGCAAAACTGGGAAGTGCGTAATCCCGACGGATTGCGTACCTGGGAGCTGATGCCTTCGGCAGGACTGGATAACTACGACAGTTCGGTGGTGATGCGTTTCCCTATTTACGTAAACGGAAGCGGACCCGCTAAAATGGATTACCTTATCAGCCCGCCCATGCTTATGCCCAATTCCGACAGTGTATACATTTCTTTCTGGGCGGCATATCACCTGCGTTTACCCGTACAGCGCGATACAGTAGAGCTGCTGGTAGCTACCGATTGTAAACAAAGTTTTAATGATGTGTTGTTCAGCGGCGACCGTACTAATCTTACAACCTATACGGCCACTGTGCCCACATTATGGAAACCCTCGCTGGAAGAGCACTGGAAACGGCACCTGGTAGCCCTGCCCGACACGCTTAAAGGCCGCGAGGTGTATTTTGCCTTCCGCAGCAAAAACTACCAGGGTGGTAACTACTACATGGGGAAATTTGCCGTACACATCGGCAGCAATTATACCGGTGTAAACCCGGCAGAGGAAGCACGTATAAGTGTATATCCGAACCCGGCGCAGGATATACTGAATATAAGCAGTGTGGGTTTACCCCTAAGCGAGCTGCGCATCTGCGATATGCAGGGCAAAACGGTGTATGTACAGCAATTACAGGGAGTATCGGCCGTTCAGGTGCCGGTACATATGCTGGCTCAGGGTGTGTATACTTTAATTATACAACATGCCCAGGGGCAATCGGTATATAAGATCGTACATTAACGGGTGGCATTCCATATAAAGCGGGTAGCGCCGGCATTTGTTTCTACATACCTGCGGGCCTGTGTGCCCATATAGCGGCGTTCTTCCGGGTGTTGCAACAGCTGAATTATACATTCGGCAATCTCAGCCTGGGTGTCAAAAGCTGCGCCTCCTTTGCAGCTGCGGAGGTTAAGTGCTTCGTGAAATTTGCGGTGCTTTGGTCCAAAAAGTACAGGGTTGCCAAATACCGCCGGTTCCATGGTATTATGCACCGCTTTGCCAAATCCACCGCCTACATATACAATATCTGCATAGTAATACGCCGATGCCAGCTGCCCCATGGTGTCGAGTACCATAAGCCGGGTAGAATCGTCAGGTGCTTCTGCAGATGTATAACGTATTCCTTTAAATCCGTATTCGTTACATAGCTTTTCAATAAAAGCTTCATCAAGGTTATGCGGGGCAACCAGTATGCGTATCTGTTCCTTTACAGGCAACAGGCCTTTCAGTACACCTTCGTCGGCAGGCCACATACTGCCCAGTATCACCAGGGGTTTATTTCCCCTGAAATTCTTTATCCGTTCATTTTCTTTTACCGTATCCCTTACTTCTATTACACGGTCCAGGCGGGTATCCCCGCAAACATCTACCTGCTGTATTCCTTCTTTCAGCAGCAGCGCACGGCTGTCTTCATCCTGTACAAAAATATGGCTGAATCCTTTCAGACATTGTACAAACCAGTTTCCCCAGGGTTCAAAGAATACCTGGTTCTTACGGAAGAGCCCCGAAATAAGGTAAAGCGGAATCTTCCGTTCCTGTATGGCATACAGCATATTAAACCAGAACTCATACTTTACAAACCACGCTTCGTCCGGACGGAAAAGGTCCAGGAAAGCGCGCACCTCTGCAGGTGTATCCACAGGCAGGTAGGCTACCCTGTTGGCCAGGGGATAGTTTTTGCGTACCTCATATCCCGAAGGCGAAAAAAATGTGAGCAGTATCTGCGTTTCCGGTTCCTCCTTCTTATACAGTTCAATAAGTGGCCGGGCCTGTTCAAACTCACCCAGCGAAGCACAGTGAAACCATACTGTTTTCCCTTTTTTCTCAAAAGCAGCCGGCCAGGCACTGCGTTTACGTCCGTTTACCCATAGGGCAGCTTTTTTTACAAAAGGAGATGCCATATGCAGGGCTGCGGAATACATACGTACCGAAAGTGTATACAGAAAGGGGATCAGCATTCTATGGTCTTTTTTCTCTGGATACAGCTATGAGCTATACCTGTTGTGGCTTCGGATATGCTGCCGGGAATGCATATCATATGCAGGTATTTTATATTTTTCATATGCTCCGGTGCTCCGGGTTTCCTTAAAACCGGGCAGATGCTTTGCATTGTGTGTACTCCGGGCCAGCTTATAAGGTAAGCCTTTGTCATATCCCACATGGTTTAATACGGCTAAGTTCTGCTTTTATAAGCAAAGTACCCAATTGCTATCTAAATTATCAGTAACACGTTTATAACTGCCAGGCTCCGCTTCCCGCAACTGTACAGAAATTTGAGTAATTTTGCACTGCAGATGAAAGCAGCAATAATTGCCGGCGAACAACTTAACAGGTTACAGGAAACATTTTCTGTGCCTGGTGTACTGGTACCCCTTGCCGGGAAACCGGTGCTGGAATACCAGCTGGAGCTGCTTTCGCGTTTCAGGATAAGCGAAGTAGTACTTTTGCTTGGGCAGGATGCTGCTGCGGTGATGGATTTTTGCGGCGATGGTTCGCGCTGGGGGCTCCATCTGGAATATTCTGTTGCTCCCTGGCCTATGGGAACGGCTGCAGCACTGCGGTTTGCCGCCTCGCATTTCAGCGACGACCTGCTGCTGATACATGGCGATATGGCTTTAAATATGGATTTGCGCCGTTTTATACGTTACCACCGGAATAATAAGTCGGAGGCAACGATAGCCGTACGTCCCCAGCCACATCCAGCCGGCCATACCCTGTTGCGTTGCAACCCGGAGGGGCGTGTAGATGCCTTTTATCCGCCTCCGCACAATGTAACAGATAACTGGCCGCGGAATCTGGCCAGTGCAGCCGTATATATACTGAGTTCGGCCTTGCTGCAGCACATCCCCGATACTGAATCCTGCGATATGGAAAACGATCTGTTGCCGGCACTTGTTACCGGGCACCGCCTGTTCGGATACAATACTACCGAATATATGAGGCGTGTAAAATCGGCAGCTGATGCCGATGCGGTAAGCCGCGACATAGATTCGGGCCGTTTTAGCCTGGCTTCGTACGAACATGCCCAGAAAGCTGTTTTTTTCGACAGAGACGGAGTACTGAATCCCGATCCCGGCTTTTTGAAAAGTCCGCAGCAGATGGAGTTATATCCTTTTACGGCAAAGGCCTTACGGATGGTAAACGAAAGCGTATATACATCGATAGTGGTTACCAACCAGAGTGGTATTGCCCGTAATATGTATACCGAGGCCGATCTGCAGCTTATACACAATAAAATGGAATGGTTGCTGGCTGAGGAAGCTGCCTATGCCGATGCGATTTATTATTGTCCCCATCATCCCGATAAAAGTCTGCCGGGCGAAGCATCGGCCTACCATATGGTGTGCGATTGCCGTAAACCCAAACCCGGTATGCTGCTCAAAGCTGCGCGTATGTATTGTTTAGACCTGCGCGAATCATGGCTTATAGGAGATACACAGCGCGACCTGGAGGCAGCCAAGGCAGCAGGCGCTACACCCGTGGGGGTGCGTACGGGCCGTTCTCTTTCCGACACCGACGAAAAACCCGATTTTTTCTTCGATAATGTGCTCGATGCCGTCGATTTTATTGTAAACAACCCCTGCGAAGATCTTTTTATAGAAGTATACAGGCATTATCTGCAGCACCGCAACAGCAGGCCCGGCACACCCTTTATTATAGCTATGGGCGGTAACAGCGGTTCCGGAAAAAGCACGGTGGGAGCTTCCCTTAAAAAGAAATTCAACGATATTGAGGAAACAGCCCATATTATACACCTGGACCACTGGATAAAACCGGCACACCTGCGTAATGCCGGCGAGAATGTATTTTCCCGTTTCCGGCTCGACGATCTGGAAGAAGACCTGGAAGCTCTGCTGCAGGGCGAAATTATAACCATACCCAAATACGATATGCAGAGCCGTGCTCACAAAGGACATATATTGTATGGATTAGGCGCAGCACGTATTATAATTATAGAAGGTGTACCGGCACTGGCTTCCGAAGTTTGCCGTAAACAGGCCATGCTGCGCATATTCTGCGATGTATCCGAAGAGTTATACCGGCAGCGTTTTTTTGCCCGCTATATGTGGAAAGGCTTAGACGAAGCCATTATACAGCAGTTATTCGAAGAGCGCAAAAACGACGAACGTCCTTTTATTGATCCCCTGCGTAAAAACGCAGATATTATATTTACATTAAATGCAGAAAGTAATGACAGAATCCGGCGTAATAGCTAAAATTGAAGCAGCCTGGAACGACCGTAGTCTTTTACAGGATAAAGAAACCCAGATGGCCATACGCGATGCGATTGAGGCCCTGGACAAAGGTACACTTCGCGTGGCCGAACCTACAGAGAGCGGCTGGAAAGTGAACGACTGGGTAAAAAAAGCAGTGATACTGTACTTCCCGATACAAAAAATGCAGGTGATTGAGGTAGGCCCCTTCGAGTTTCATGATAAGATGAAACTCAAAAAAAATTATGCCGGCCTGGGTGTGCGGGTGGTACCGCATGCCGTGGCCCGTTATGGTGCATTTATAGCATCGGGTACTATACTTATGCCGAGCTATGTGAATATTGGTGCGTATGTAGACAGCGGCACCATGGTAGATACCTGGGCAACCGTTGGTTCCTGTGCACAGATCGGTAAAAATGTACACCTGAGCGGTGGTGTAGGTATTGGCGGTGTGCTGGAACCGGTGCAGGCAGCTCCTGTAATTATCGAAGACAACTGTTTTATAGGGTCGCGCTGTATTGTGGTAGAAGGCGCTCTTATCGAAAAAGAAGCAGTACTGGGTGCAAATGTGGTGATTACAGGTTCTACTAAAATTATTGACGTTACCGGTGCCGAACCTATAGAATACAAAGGATATGTACCAGCCCGCAGTGTGGTAATACCCGGTTCGTACACCAAAAAGTTCCCTTCCGGCGAGTACCAGGTACCCTGTGCCCTTATTATAGGTAAGCGTAAAGAAAGTACCGATCTTAAAACATCGCTCAACGATGCCTTACGCGAACACAATGTAGCCGTTTAGGTTTTGAAAGTACTTGTTATACAGACCTCTTTCCCGGGCGATGTGATTCTGGCCAGTGCTCTGCCGGAATCTATTATACGGGCATTTCCCGCAGCCGAGATCCATTTTCTGCTGCGCCGGGGTAACGAGTCGCTGTTTAACGGACATCCTTACCTTAAAAAGGTATGGATATGGGATAAGAAAAAGAAATGGAGCAGCGTCCTGGAGCTTATAAAAGCAATACGCCGCGAGAGGTTCGACCTGGTAGTGAATGTACAGCGCTTTTTTATGACCGGACTCATTACAGTACTCAGTGCAGCTCCCGACCGCAGAGGATTCGATAAAAATCCCCTCTCATTTTTGTATACGAAAAAAGTGCGGCATGTGTTTCGCGAAGGGTTACACGAAACGCAGCGCAATCAGCAGCTGATAGAAGATATATGTGGCAGAGAGGCTTCAGCGCCGCGTTTGTATCCAACGGATATACAGGTAAGCAGTAAGAAATACGTAGTATTGGCACCGGCTTCGGTATGGTTTACCAAGCAATGGCCCCTTGAATACTGGAGTGTGCTGGCTTCGGGCCTGGATACAGAGTTGGATGTAGTACTTATGGGTGGCCCTGCCGATACGGAACTGTGCAGCCGGATTGAAGCGGCGGCGCAACGTCCTGTTATAAATGCATGCGGAAAATATACATTGCTGCAGTCGGCCGGTATTCTTAAGCAGGCAGCTGCCGTTGTATGTAACGACAGTGCTCCTGCCCACCTGGCCACAGCGGTAAATACACCCACCCTGCAGATATACTGCAGCACCGATACGCGTTTTGGTTTCCAGGCCTGCGCCACACGGCACATGATAATTCAAACGCCCGAAGCGTTAAGCTGCCGGCCCTGTTCGTCTCATGGCCGCTCTGAATGCCCTTTACAGCATTTCCGTTGTGGAAAAAGCATAAGCCCTGAGTATATAAGGCAGCAGTTAATAAAACTGCTCGGTGAGTAATAATTTACAGCAAACCATCCATACGTTCGGCGGGACGGGCAATCACGGCCTTATTCCCTTTTACGATCACCGGTCTTTCGATCAGTTGCGGGTATTCGCACATGGCTTTAAGCAGACTGTTTTCGTCAGGTTCTTTATTTTTAAACAGCTCTGCATATACGCTTTCCTTTTTGCGTACCCAGTCTTCGGCCTTTATGCCCAGTTTGGCAAGTACACCTTTAAGTTCGGCAGGAGATGGTTTATCCTGCATATAATTACGCACACTGTAGGTAATCCCTTTTTCGTCCAGTCGTTTAAGCGCTTCGCGGCTTTTGCCGCAGCGGTTGTTATGCCATACGGTAATTTCTGTACTCATAATAGGCAAAATTAAAATATATATGCCGCTCCCGAACATAAAAACCGGTATTTTGTTACATGCCAAACAACAGCATGAAAAAAGAGTCACTGGCAATTCACTGGTTCCGGCGCGATCTGCGTTTACAGGACAATGCGGCCCTGTACCATGCCCTGCGATCCGGAGTGCCTGTACAATGTGTGTTTATTTTCGATACAGAGATACTCAGCAAGTTGGAGTTACGCAACGACAGCCGGGTAACTTTTATATGGCAAAATATACAGCGGCTTAAAACCGAGCTGCGGCAGCTGGGAAGCGATTTGCTGGTGCTGCATGGAAGTGTGCCGGAGGTTTGGAAAATGCTGAGCGTAAATTATGAGCTGCAGGCTGTATACGCCAATAAAGATTATGAACCTGCAACCATACAGCGCGACCTGGAGGTGGCCTCTATGTTACGCGAGAAAGGAATTCCGCTGCACCTGTACAAAGACCATGTAATTTTCGAAGAAAACGAAGTGCTTTCCAATACAGGAAAGCCCTATACCGTATATACGCCCTATGCCCGTAAATGGCAGGAGCAGCTTACCTGGTTCTATCTTAAGCCTTATCCTACCGAACGTTATCTGCAGGGACTTTACAAAAGCAATGGAGATATGCCGCTGCCCGCACTTGCCGCTATGGGTTTTACGGAATGGACACAAGCTTTTCCGCCGGTATGGCCCGAGGCCGAAGTGGTGCGCAGCTACGATGAAACCCGTAATTTCCCGGCATTAACAGCGGGAACCACACGTATGGGTATACACCTTCGTTTTGGTACCGTTAGTGTGCGAAAACTGGCTGCTGCAGCCCGCGAGTGGAACCATACCTACCTGAAAGAGCTTATATGGCGCGAGTTTTTTATACAGGTGCTGTATCACCATCCACGGGTGCTTAGCGAATCGTTCCGTAAAGAGTACGATGCCATTGCCTGGCGCAACCGGGACGACGAATTTAGCAGGTGGTGCAGAGGCGAAACCGGGTATCCTATGGTAGATGCAGGTATGCGGGAGCTGAACGCGAGCGGACATATGCACAACCGGGTACGAATGCTTACAGCCTCCTTTCTTACAAAGCACCTGTTGATAGACTGGCGCTGGGGCGAACGGTATTTTGCGGCCCGACTGCAGGATTACGAGCTGGCTTCCAATAACGGAAACTGGCAATGGGCTGCAGGTACAGGATGCGATGCAGCTCCATACTTCCGGGTATTTAATCCTGCCGAGCAGATGAAGAAATTCGATCCGCAGGGAATATATATACGCCGTTGGGTGCCAGAGTTCGACAGCCTGCAGTATGCGCGTCCTGTTACAGAGCATGTTATGGCCCGCGAAAGGGCGCTGAGGGTATACAAAGAAGCGCTTGCCCTTACCACACGGGGCTAAATTAAGGCTCCATTTTGGGAATTGTGCAGAAGTGTTACTTTTGTAGGAAATTAGCAATACAAAAACCCGCACGAAAGTGCTCTGCACATGGCAATGAGAAAAGTACCCATACATGTAGTCGGCTTAAGTTACAGCTCAACACAAACCGGGGCATACGCATTAGTACTCGGCGAAACTGGCGGAAAAAGACGGCTACCCATTATAATAGGTAGTTTCGAAGCCCAGGCCATAGCCATGAAGATGGAAAATGTAAGTGCATCGCGTCCGCTTACACACGATCTGTTCCAGACATTTGCCGATTCTTTTGGCATACGGGTAAAAGAAGTAATTATATACAACCTGCACGAAGGGGTTTTTCATTCCAAAATTATTTGCGACGACGGCCTTAAAGAGGTAGAGCTCGACAGCCGTACTTCCGATGCCATTGCCATAGCTCTGCGTTTCGACTGTCCCATTTATACCTACGAATTTATTCTTTCATCTGCCGGTATTGTTATGGACGACAGTAATGAAGAAACAACTTCCGAAGGCGGCGATGATACAGAGGAAGATACTGCAGAACCCGAAGTACAGATGCAGCCGGGGCCCGATTCGTTAGAGAATACGCCCATGACCGAGCTGGAAGCCGAGTTGCGTAAAGCAATAGCCGAAGAGGCCTACGAAAGAGCTTCCAAGATTCAGAAAGAGATCGACCGCCGAAAAAGCAATTAAAACCACACTATGAAAATACTTAGTACACTGGCTCTTGTGCTGCTGGCATTATGTTTGCCAGGGAGTACAGCCGCACAGGATACACTGCGTACCGATACTACACAGCTTGCCCTGCCGCAGGCTGCTGCTGTTACAGATACCGTAAAGGCCGCAGTTACTCCTCCCTACCAGATTGCCGGTGAAGGACTAAGCCTTATGAGTGTAAGCCGTGCCCTGTTAGGTATACTAATATGTGTAATTATACTGTATCTCTTTAGCAATAACCGCTCAAAAATTAACTGGCGCCTGGTTATATCAGGTATTCTGTTACAGCTGGTGCTGGGTATACTGGTGCTGAAAGTACCATTTATAAAGAATGTGTTCGAATACCTGGCCAATGGCTTTGCCAAACTGATCGGTTTTGCCGATTCGGGAGTAGCCTTCCTGTTTGGCAGTTTTGCTTCGGGACAAACCATTGTAGAGCAACCCCTGGTAAACTTTGCGGTTAAAATACTTCCGACCGTAATTTTCTTCAGTGCCCTTACCAGCGTACTATTTTATTTTGGCATATTGCAGAAGGTGGTTTATGTACTGGCCTGGCTGCTTAAAAAAATAATGCGTCTGAGCGGAGCCGAAGCTTTGGCTGCATCAGGAAATATATTTCTGGGACAAACCGAAGCACCCCTGCTGGTAAGACCTTATATTGAAAAAATGACCCGCTCCGAGATCATGTGTCTTATGACGGGAGGAATGGCCACGATTGCCGGGGGGGTACTGGCAGCCTACATAGGTTTTTTAGGTGGGGACGATGTGGCACAGAAAACCTTTTATGCCATGCACCTGCTTACGGCTTCTGTTATGAGTGCACCGGCCGCTATTGTAGCCGCAAAAATACTGGTACCCGAAACAGAACCCTATATCGAAGACCTGAATGTAAGTAAGGAACGTATCGGTTCCAACTTTCTGGAAGCCATAAGCAATGGTACTACCGACGGCTTAAAACTGGCTGTGAATGTTGGAGCCATGCTGCTGGTATTTACAGCCCTGGTAACACTGGTAAATGCCATACTCGATAACGGACTTGGCGACGTTACCGGTTTAAATACCGAAATAGCAAAAGCTACCAATGGCCGGTATACAGGCCTTAACCTGCAATTTATTTTAGGTTGCGTATGCTCGCCTATTGCCTGGCTGCTGGGTGTACCTACCGAAGATATGATGTCGGTTGGGCAACTGCTTGGCGAAAAGACCGCCATTAATGAGTTTTATGCCTATACGCAAATGGGTAAAATGAAGAGTTCCGGTGTATTTGTATACGAAAAGTCGCTGGTAATGAGTACTTATATTCTGTGCGGATTTTCCAATTTTGCGTCGATAGGGATACAGATTGGTGGTATAGGCTCACTGGCTCCGTCGAAAAAAGCAATTCTTTCGGAGTACGGCTTTCGGGCGATGCTGGGCGGTACTATTGCCTGTATGCTTACGGCGACCATTGCCGGCATGTTTTATTAGGCTTTTTTACAGCGACCGCAGCCTGGCCACGCACCCGATGGGCGCCGTGCAGCGCACTGCAGTGCAGCAAAGTGCCGAAACAAGCCCGTAGGGACAGACCGCCCGATACGGAGTGCGGCTTGTAATTGCGCATAAAAATGTGTATATTTAAGTTTTACCACCCCATATGGCCTTACACAATAAACTTGGAACAGACGGAGAGCAGGCTGCACTGGCTTTTTTAAAGAAGAATGGTCTGGAAATACTGCATGTTAACTGGCGCAGGCATCCGCTGGAAGTAGATATAGTAGCCAGGGATGCTGATGTGTTGGTTTTTGTAGAGGTGAAAACGCGCCGTGATATGCGCTATGGATTACCAGAAGAAGCTATAACAGGGAAGAAGGAAAAACACCTTTATGAGGCGGCTGAAGCTTATCTGGAGCAATATCAGCTGGAAAATGAAGTGCGTTTTGATATAATATCGGTACTGCCTTGCGAAGAAGGCTGGCGGATTCGTCATATACCGGATGCATTCAGGGCATTTGGAGGTTAATACTGAATTTTGTAGCATTGTAGGAACGAAACCTCAGGGTATGGAGAATTTTAGTTTTACTTCGCGCGATGGTGTTGCAATGGCTGCCGCTTTCAGCAAAAATGAACATGCTGCCTGTACAATTGCAATTATACATGGCATGGGCGAGCATAAGGGGCGATATGCGCATGTGGCCCGTTTTTTTGAGGAACATGGTTTTTCGGTTGCCTTATTTGACCAGCGCGGACATGGAAATTCGGGCGGGAAAAGAGGGCATACGCCATCGCTGGATGCTATGCTGGATGATGTGGATGATTTTCTGACAGAGGTGCGAAAGCGTATACCCGGGCAGGGAATTGTGCTGTATGGGCACAGCATGGGAGGTAATATTGTATTGAATTATACATTGCGCCGTAAGCCCGATATAAGAGCTGTAATAGGTTCGTCGCCATACCTTCGTCTGGCATTTGAACCACCTGCTTTTAAACTGTTTCTTGCAAAAACTGTGGGGAAATTACTTCCGGGGCTGCAACAAAAAACAGGTTTGGATGCTTCGGCTATTTCGCGCGATGTAAAGGTGGTTGAAGCCTATAAGAAAGACCCGCTGGTGCATGAGTGGATAACTTCGTCCTTTTTTAATGCGGTTCATTTTGCTGGGTTATATCCTATACAGCATGCTGCGGAATTGCAGATGCCCTGCCTGCTGTTTCATGGTACGGCTGACCGGCTTACAAGCTATAAAGCAACGGAAGAATGTGCTGAAAATTCGGGTGGTAAAGTTTCGCTGAAGCTGTGGGAAGGTTTATATCATGAATGCCATAATGAACCGGAGCAGGCTGAAGTGCTAAGCTATGTGTTAAGCTGGTTACAATCTGTATTAGCTTAGTTTGCCAATAAAAATCATTAATTAGCTTTGTGTTTCTGCAGATATTCGCAGAAGTATGTTTACATTAAGTTCAGCGTTGATTAGCGTGTATCAGCGGGGGTAATATGTTCCCGCCGATATCGCAGATATTCGCAGAAGTATGTTTACAGTAAGTTCAGCGTTGATTAGCGTGTATCAGCGGGAGATAATATGTTCCCGCCGATATCGCCGATATTCGCAGAAGTATGTTTACAGTAAGTTCAGCGTTGATTAGCGTGTATCAGCGGGAGAAAAGAAGTTCCCGCAGATATCACCGATATTCGCAGAGGAATGTTTACAGTAAGCTCAGCGTTGATCAGCTTGTATCAGCGGGGGAAAAGATGTTCCCGCCGATATCGCAGATATTCATAGAAGTATGGTTAAAGTAAGCTCAGCGTTGATTGGCGTGTATCAATAATAGTTTCTTAGTATTATTTTGCTTAACTCTGCGGGAGAACAGGAATAAAACCAATACTAAAACAAAAAAATCCGCAGGAATAAACTTGCGGATTTTCTGAGGTATCGAGCGGATTCGAACCGCTGTAGCAGGTTTTGCAGACCTGAGCCTAGCCCCTCGGCCACGATACCGTTTTGGGACTGCAAATATAATGGTGTTTACACAAAAAGCAAAAAAATACGCTAATTGCCTCTGAAATCGCGGTATTCACCCAGGCAGTCGGGACACAAACAGTCTATATATCTGCATCGTATATGACTAAGAGCGGTACGCGTAATATCTATTTTTTCGCACCAACAGCCTTCTTCAACAGTACAGCTGAAGTTTTTCCCGCATTTAGGGCAGGTCTTGCGCTCTGTTTGTTTTCTTATATTCTGCATAATTACTGCAAAGTGTAACCGATACGGACCCGGCTTTGCTTTCAAATGGCGGGTTCATTTTTTCGATACGTACTTCCAGGTCTAAAATCTCCGGGAACTGCGCTCGTAACGAATGAACAATCTTAGCGGCCAAATGTTCCAGCAAGCGGCAAGGTTGTTGCATAATGGCAGTTATATGCTTATGCAGCAGCTGATAGTCTATGGTATGCTCAAGATCATCGGAAAGGGCTGCCGCTGCCATATTATAGGTATAACTAACATATACCCTGAAGTTGTTGCCTTTTTCTCTTTCGAAGCTGTGCCAGCCATGAAAGGCAAAAAACTCCAGTGCATTCAGATCTACCCGCCCGATCATAGTATTCAGGCAAAAAGTGAGCTAAATCGTTCCATGCCTGCCTGTACTCGTGTTACTGATGCTTCGGCACCAAGCAGGGCAACCATATCAAAAATGGAAGGGCCGGCACCTTCGCCGCTTAGCAGGATGCGATATACAGGCATAATGGCTCCGAACCCGATCTTATGTTCTTCCATCCATTTTTTTGTGGCAGCCTCCATTTCGGCGGAATTATTACCGTATTGCCGGGTAATATCCAGTAGCGCTTCGAGCTGCCGGCGGGTTTCTGGTTTTACCTTTTTCTGCAGTGTAGGCTCATCGTATACAGTGGGAGCTTCGAAGAGGAATTTACCGTTATGTACCAGGTCGGCAATAAATTCGGCACGTTCTTTCATAAGGCCGCAAACACGTGCCAGGTATATTTTATCTGTAGTATAGCCGGCTTTTTCGGCATAGGGGAGTGCGGCTTCGGCAAGCTCTTCGTTACTCAGGCTGCGCAGGTATTGCTGGTTGAACCAGATAGCCTTTTTATAATCGAACTTGGCACCGGCTTTACTAACGCGTTCCAGGCTAAACTGTTCGCAAAGGTCTTCCAGGCTGAAAATTTCGCGGTTTTCTTCGGGATGCCAGCCTAATAATGCCAGAAAATTAATCACGGCTTCTTTAAAGTATCCTCTTTCACGGTAGCCTGACGATATTTCGCCGCTGATGGGATCTTTCCATTCCAGCGGGAATACAGGGAATCCCAAGCGGTCGCCATCGCGTTTACTTAGTTTGCCGTTACCTTCGGGTTTCAGTATCAGCGGCAGGTGGGCAAAGGCCGGCATTACATCTCCCCAGCCCAGGCTCTGGTATAACAGTACATGCAGTGGTGCGGAGGGTAGCCATTCCTCGCCGCGTATAACATGGGTAATCCCCATCAGGTAGTCGTCTACAATATTGGCCAGGTGGTAGGTAGGCATGCCGTCTGATTTAAACAGGACCTTATCGTCCATATTGGCAGTATGTACCACTACCACACCCCGTATAATGTCTTCGAAGCGTACTTCTTCGTTGCGGGGCACTTTAAAACGTACCACATACGCTTCACCGGCAGCCAGGCGACGTTCGGTTTCCTCGGCAGGAAGCGTAAGCGAGTTTTTCATGCTCATACGGGTAATAAAATTATAGGCAGGCGATGTATTCCCGGCCCGGGTCATACGTTCGCGCATTTCTTCGAGTTCTTCGGGTGTATCGAAGGCATAATAAGCATGGCCGGATGCAATCAGCTGATCGGCATATTGCCGGTACATGGGTTTACGTTCGCTCTGGCGGTAGGGGGCATGCTCGCCTTCTTTGCCGGGCCCTTCGTCGTAGCCAATGCCCAACCAGTTAAGCGCTTCAATAATATATGCCTCGGCACCCGGTACAAAACGGGTCTGGTCGGTATCTTCGATACGAAGCAGAAAATCGCCTCCGTGTTTCCTGGCAAACAGGTAGTTGAATAATGCCGTACGCACTCCGCCAATATGCAGCGGACCGGTAGGACTGGGGGCAAAACGTACACGGACTTTTCTTTCCATTCTGGTTATTGAATTTAAGGCTGCAAAGGTAATAAAATACCTGCTTTTATAATATGTTCGCGGTTTTAAAACAACTGCGGGTCTTTGCTTACCGGTAAAAAAAAACGCCCCGCAGCAGGCGGGACGTTCAAAAATTCAAAAAAGAAAAACGATCCTTACATGTTATTTATTCGGTGTCGCCTTCAGGTTCAGATCGAATTCCACTTCATTGTTAATTACGCGGTCGCCCAGAATTTTAGGGTCGAATTCTACAGAACCGTATTTTACGTTCCAGTCCTGGCGGTTGATGTTGAACTTGGCAACAGCTTCGAATTTGGTGCTGTCGAGTACAACCTTGGCCGGAATGGTAATGTTTTTGGTAATGTCTTTAATGGTAAGGTTACCTTTTACGTCTACACTGTCGGCATTTTTACGCTGTGTTTCTGTAATTTCGAATTTGGCTGTGGGGTACTTGCTTACATTAAAGAAGTGATCGGCAGCTTCGGGTTTGCCTGTACCTTTCAGGTGAGCTTCCAGATCGGCCTTGCCGGTTTCCGGGGTAAGGTCGAGAGCCTGAATGGTTTCCATATTAATGGTAAAGTTACCGGCTTTGATCTCGTTATTTTCTACATTAATGGTACCCTCGCTCAGCAGAACGTTACCATTATGGCCGCCACCTACTTTTTTGGTAGCTTTCCAGTTCAGGGCCGAACCGGTAATATCTACCGTGTAGGCTTTGCTTAATGAGGTTGCGGCAGCTACGGTTTGTGCGTCGCCGGCAGTATTGCCTTTATTTCCGCATGAAGCAATGCTGAGAGCTGCTGCTGCGATGAATACGGGAATAATTAATTTTTTCATTTCTGTTATAAATTTCTTTGTTGCAAAGATTACAAAACGGAACGCATACATTCTAACGGGTTCTGTATTTTTACATGATAATCCGTAAAAATTTCACCATGTTGATTAAACCTCCGGAAAATGAAGATGTCCAATACATAAAACCGAACTAAAAAAGCTTGCATGCAGGAGAAAGAAAAAGAAGCTTTGTTTGCCGGATGGATGAAGGAATATACGCCCAGGGTATATGCAGTGGCCCGCAGGATGGCGGGAAATCACCACGATGCGGATGATATTGTGCAGAATGTATTTGTAAAGGTATGGCGTAATATGGAGCAGTTCAGGAACGAGAGCAAACCGGCTACCTGGATATATAGAATAAGTGTAAACGAAAGCCTGAATTACCTGAACCGTAAAAAGCGCTTTTCCTGGCTTCGTTTTTCTGATTTTAATGTGGCCGGAACAACGGGAGCTGCGGAAGTAGCTGATGAACAAAAGGTAGATTATTCGCAGCTGGAAGCTGTGTTCGAAAAAGCGATACAAACCCTTCCCGAAAAACAGAAAGCCGTATTTGTACTGCGCTTTTACGAAGATAAGTCGTACGAAGAAATGGAAGAAATATTTGGTACCAGTGTGGGGGCACTTAAGGCATCGTATCATCATGCCGTAAAAAAAATTGAAAAATTTATAGACGGAAATTAAACTCCGTAACAAAATAATAGTCTTAATAATAAATACTTTACTTGCCATGGACTTCGAAAAAAAATACAGTGAACTGCGCAGGAACAAGGCTGATATGCCGGAAGCTTACCTGGAGGAACTGCAACGGAAAGTAAACCGTAAAAAAGAATATAAGAAACGTACGTTGCTGCCTTACATTGCAGGTTCGGCTGTAGCTGCCATACTGGTTGCCGGTTTGTTTATCCTGTTCAGGCCGGCTTCGGACGAAAATGTACAACTGGCTTCGGCCGACGGTATAAGCAGCGAAATGGCTGATGCGTATGTACGTACCCTTATGGATAATGATAACCTGCTGGCTCAGGCTAATGTGCCTGCTCCTGTAAACGCTGGGCGTATCGATACCCCGGGTAAGGAACTGCCGGGTACCGGTCCGCTGAATATAACACCGCTTACTACTCCTTCGGATGTATTTGCCGACAGCAGTTTTAGTGATGACGACTTTTTTGAATACCTGCTCGAAGAAGGTTTTGAAGAAATATAAGAACAAGCTCTCCATATAAAACAAGATAGATAACATGAAAAAGAGAATCGTAATGATTGCAATGGTGCTTATGCTGCCATTGACAGGACTCCTGGCACAGCCAGCCCATCAGGGTGGCCGCGGGAAAGGTGAGAAATTCCGGGAAAAAGTGATCGAAATGCGTGTAAACTACGTAAAAGAAAATCTCGGACTCAGCGACGCGCAAAACGATAAGTTTATCCCCGTGTATAAAGAGCACCTGCAGAAAGCTGCCGACCTTATGAAGGAAAGCAGAGCCATTAACAAGGAACTGAAGGATAACTTCGAAATGAAGTCGGACCAGGAACTGGAAGCCCTGCTTCAAAAGCAGCACGACCAGGAGCAGAAACTCCTTAATGCTAAAAAGGAGGCCCAGGATGCGTATAAAAAACTCATCCCCATAAAAAAAGTGGCCAAGCTGCAGCTGGTAGAAAAGGAGTTTAACCGCTCCATGCTTAAGAAAGCTGCCGAACGCATGCGCAAACCGGGCAACCCGCCTCCGGCACCACCGGCACCACCCGCTCCGCCGGCAGGACGTAACGGAAATTAACAGGTATCGTTTTCAATATGGAGTACCCGATTTGTGAAAGTGCACATGTCGGGTACTTATTTTTACAATATTTGGATAACTTTGCCGTTATATAGAGAAATAAACGCGGAGTCTTGTAAAACAAAATGTACTTTGGAACAGCGTAAAATGGCCTTAGCAGGTAATGACGCGGTTTCCACGAATACATCCTGTTTTTTCAGATAAACATTTTACAATTCAGCTTCCCTAGTTTCATAGTTTCTCGCTTACTTTTAACCATCCGTTTTGGTCCACCCCAAAACGGATTTTTTTGTGCCGTATGTCCTTATGAGGCCCCCTGAGGTATTAGTTTTTTGTTAAACCCGCCCGCAGGCCTTATGAACCCGGCGTATTTTATAGATTTGTAAAAAATAATGAGATATGAAACACTTTTTCCTTCTGCTCAGCTCTGTGGTATGCACCGCAGGTGTACTGGCGGCTCAGAAACCGCTTAAGTCCAAGGCCGTATTTTACGAAGCCGTACTGGAGGACGATAATTTTAAAATACACCTGGTAGATGTGGTAGCTACCAAAGATTATACGAAAATGAAAGTTCGTATACAAAACAAAACCAAGGACTTTCTGGTTTTTAAACCAACGGAATCGGTAATGACTCTGCCGGGCGGCGAATTGGCCCCCTCTGCAAAGGAATTACGAGTAAAGCCATTCGATATCACCAGCAGGGTAGTAGAAGTTAAAAGCAGCGGACTGGTATTCGATTTTAAATATTACATAAAAGGTCTTTACAGGGTACCGGCAGGTGGCAACCTGCTTACGGCTCCCGATTTTATTCTGCCTGCGGCCACCAATTCATTCAGTACCGGCCCTTTCGAAATTATGTATTTTCCGCAGCATAGCTCTAAAAAGACCGATCTTACCGATGTATCTTTCCAGGTAACCTATAAAGGCTCAAAGATCGGTATTTCCGATCATACCAAAGCCATCTGCCGTCTCGACAACGGGCAGGAGTTCAGTATTATAAATGCCGGCGATAAGTCGGAGCTGCTGTACCCGGGCGAAAGCAACAAATTTCGTCTTAAGTGGACCATACCTGCCAATATTGCCGATATGCAGTTTGCGAATATGACTATCGTATGGCGCGAAGCATTCCGCGAAACAGAAGAGATTAAAATGCCGGAGCTGAGTTTCGATCTTAAATATAATCCTTCGCAGTCGAAATAGTACTGCAGCTATAAAGAGTTTTTGTATGCAAGGGCTGTCTGTATTTATTACAGGCGGCCTTTTTGTTTGGACGATATGCGAGTTGCAGCAACCCGTTAAAACGGCTCCTCTTACAGGATAAAAAAAGACACTGCGGTCCAAAGCAGTGTCTTACTGTGCGTAAAACGCACATATGTTAAGTATTTGTATTACTGCATGGGATGCTTTATCGCATAGCGTATGCGCAGCCATTCGCACAGCAGGGCAAAGCCCAGGGCAATGTACAGATGCAGTTTGGTAATGATTTCGAGGTGCAGGCTTTCGAAGATGAGGTAAGCTCCGATAAAAATGAGGAAGGTAAGGGCAATGATCTTTATGCCTGGATAGCGTTCTATAAAATCGCTTACATACTTGGCCGCAAATACCATAAAAATCATCGAAGCAACCACTGCCGCTATCATAATACGTACATCGTCTACCAGTCCTACGGCGCTTAATATGCTGTCGAAGGAGAAAATAAGGTCGATAAATATAATCTGGGCAATAATGCCGGGTATGGAAACAATTTTCAGGGTCTTTATTTCGCCGGGTTCGGGTTTGGGCTCGTCTTTAACCTTATGATAGAGCTCAATGGCCGTTTTAAAGACAAGAAAGATCCCGCCGAACAGCAGTATCAGATCTTTACCGGATACGGGGTGCCCGTTGGGGTCTACACCGCAGGAAGCATCTACATTTATATGCGTACCCGGAATGTGGAATGGCAGTTCGAATAACGGACACTTAAGGCTTACGATCCAGCCTATGAGCAGCAGCAGCAGAATGCGCATAACAAGCGCAAAAGTAAGCCCTATAATGCGCGTGGAGTTTTGCTTTTCTTTCGGCAGTTTGCCGGTAAGAATCGAGATAAAAATAATATTATCCACACCCAGCACGATCTCCATAAGCGTAAGCGTAAAAAAGCTTACCAGGGCATCCGTGGTGAAAAGTTCGGCCATCGTATATGCAGCGTAATTATTTCTGGGGGGCTACAGTAGCAGGGCCTGCTCCGCCGGAATAACTTGCATTCAGGCGTTTTACGGCTTCGGCAGTAATGTCCAGTGCAGGATTGTAGTGAACAACAACCGGCATCATGTCGCTTACGGTAAGTACAAAATCGGCTTTTTTCTCAGCCGCAATGTCGCGGGTAACTTTTTTAAGGGAATCCATTACGGTTTCGTTAATGGCCTGCTGATCGAGCATAGCTTCCTGCTGCAGTTGCTGCTCCATTTGCATAAGCTGCTCCTGCATACGCTGTATACGGGTAATCAGCGGCTGCAATTCACGCTCCGTACTGCGCTCCTGCTTGGCCTGAAATTCCTTTACCGAAGATGCATAGCTGTTTTGCAAAGACGTGTATTTCTGCTCGCGTTCGCGCGCCTTTTGCTCCAGGAACTGGGCCTTGTCTTTGGCCAGGTTGTAGTTTAAGACAATGCTGTCGATATTCACAAAAAGATAGCTGGCTTTTTCTGCAGGCTTTACGGCCTCGGTACTACCGGTGGCGGCCGTTGAACCTGCCGGCTTAAATTGCAGATAAAAGAGTATGCCCGTGCAAATCAGGGATACGGCTACCAGAGCAGTCAGAACATTTTGTTTCATTTCTTCAGTTTCGTATAAAAAGCAAAAGTATACAAATCATTCGGGAATCGGGCATTTTTGCTAAATTTCCCTGTTGCTCTTTTAGATCAGAAATGGTATATTTGTTACTAATCTGTTAACTTAAACGACAAATTGTATGGGAAAAGGAGATAAAAAGACCGCTAAAGGAAAGCGGGCATTAGGCTCTTACGGAGTACGCAGGCCACGAAAAAAATTAGTGGCTGCTGCAATGGAAACGATACCCAAAGAGCCCAAACCGAAGAAAAAAGCGGAACCTAAAGCCGAAAAGCCGGCAAAAGCTGCGGCCGAAAAGCCAAAGAAGACCGCCGCCAGTAAAAAGACCAAAGCGCCGAAAGATGCTACCGAATAGCAGAAAGCCCCCTCGCCATAACGAGGGGGCTTTTTGTTTACATATGTTTTGTTTTGAATGCCGGTACTTTCAGGCTGTTCTCAGGTTCGTTTTATCTGCCAGGCACTTTTTCCCTGTTCCAGCGGTTCTTTGCTGCGGGTAACCTTATGGAAAAAGTAGGCACTGGCAAGTGCCGCCGATTCATCCATAGCCTGGTTGCCCTGCGTGCGAAGCAGTTCGGGACGGAAATATTTTTCTACAAATTTAGTGGTAAAGCTGGCATTACGGAATGCCTCGTGGTCGATGGCGAATTTACAGAAACGCAATGTGGTTTCGATACCGCCTATAATGTATTCATCAATAGCGTTCAGGGTTTTTTCAATGGCCTGTTCGCGATCGGGGGCATGCACCACCAGCTTGGCAATCATCGGATCGTAATATACCGGAATATCCATGCCTTTCTCAAAACCGTCGTCAACCCGTATGCCTTCGCCTTCGGGAATGCGATATTCGATCAGGCGGCCTATATCGGGTAAAAAGTTATTGGCAGGGTCTTCGGCATACACCCGTACTTCCAGGGCATGGCCGTTTATTGTAAGATCGTCCTGGCTGAAAGGCAGTTTTTCGCCGGCTGCCACCAGTATCTGCTGGCGTACCAGGTCTACACCACTTATCATTTCGGTTACAGGGTGTTCTACCTGCAGGCGTGTGTTCATTTCCAGGAAGTAATATCTGCGGTCGGAGGGGTCGTAGATAAATTCTACGGTACCAGCCCCGGAATAATTACAAGCCCTGGCCACATTTACAGCATGGGAACCGATTTCGGCTCTTTCTTCAGGACTGAGTACGCTGCTGGGCGCTTCTTCGATCACTTTCTGGTGGCGACGCTGTATGGTGCATTCGCGCTCGAAAAGATGCAGGTAATTGCCATGGTTGTCGCACAGTACCTGTACCTCAATATGCTTGCTTTCGGCAATGTATTTTTCCAGAAACACACTGTCGTCGCCAAAGGCAGAACGGGCTTCACTTTGTGCACGCTGCAGGGCCTCGGCAAACTCGTCTTCTTTCCATACCACGCGCATCCCTTTTCCGCCACCTCCGGCCGAAGCTTTTATGAGTATGGGAAAACCGATCTCCTTGCCTTTGCTCAGCGCCTCTTCGTAGGAGGGAATGGCATAATCGGTGCCGGGTACCAGCGGAATACCAAACTCTTTTACAGCTTTTTTGGCGCGGATCTTGTCGCCCATTATTTCCATACTCTCGGGCGAAGGACCAATAAGCGTAATGCCTTCTTCTTTCAGACGACGGGCAAAATGGGCATTCTCCGAAAGAAAGCCATAACCGGGATGTATGGCCTGAGCGCCGGTTTCTTTGGCCGCCGCGATAATCTTATCCATTACTAGGTAGCTTTGTGCCGATGCCGGTGGACCAATAAACACGGCCTCGTCGGCCAGTTTTACATGTTTTGCATTACGGTCGGCCTCCGAAAATACGGCTACCGTGGCAATACCCATTTCGCGGCAGCTGCGTATTACCCTGCAGGCAATTTCGCCGCGGTTGGCTATAAGTATCTTTGAAAAATAGGTCATAGTTGTCGTTAATAATATACAAAGGTTATAAAATTTAGGTTCTGAAACGAGTTTCCCTCATATTTTAGCCGTAATAATAAACCACAGTTTTTGGTAGCCGACTCACCTGAAAAGGTGAAAAACAAAATTTTCATCCCCTTTTCAGGGGTTCTTATTTAAAATAATTCTAAATAATGTACTTTTGATCTCGTTATGATAAAAGAAATAAGCGCTGATACAGTAGATCTGGTTATAGCAGAAGGGAATTTCCTTGTGCGTCAGGGGCTTAAGGCTATATTTAAGGAAGAAGACGGATTTAGTATTGCCGGAGAAACAGAGAATTACGACCAGATGCTGGAAATGGTATCTGTAAAAAAGCCGAAAGTACTTATCATCGGCATCAATCTTCAGAGCGAATCCATTATTACCTATATTCAGCAGGTACGCATCCTGCATCCGGAGGTGAAAATACTGGTGATCGACATTAAAGAAGAGGTTTCAGAAATCGTAAGCATACTTAAAACAGGGGTACAGGGTTACATACTAAAGCAATGTGATAAAGGCGAAATTATGGATGCCATGCGGGCTATTCTGCGTGGTTCTAACTTTTTCTGCCATAACGTAATGAAGCTTAACAAAACCCTCAGCGAACGTACCGTAACACTTACACAACGCGAGCTGCAGGTACTTAACCTTATTTCGGAAGGGCTTACCAATAAAGAGATTGCCGATCGTATTTTCCTTTCAGATCATACCGTGGCTTCGCACCGCAAAAACCTGATGAAAAAGTTTGAGGCTACCAATAACGTAGACCTGGTGATAAAAGCCATTAAGGAACGTATTATCTTTCCCTGATACGTACATTTTACACAAATATTAAAAGAAATAAAAAGCATCTGCTGCCCCGGGCCGGATGCTTTTTTACTTACCGGGCTGCACAAAAAAAAGGCATCCGGTAAAACGAATGCCTTTACACACAATTAAAATAAATATGCTTTAGGAAGTGCTGCGCGACAGGCGTATGATACGCATACTGTGCATAGCACGAATAATAACATAAGTAGGATCGAACTCGAACCATTTAACGCCGAAACGCGGACGGTTTGGCAGCTTGTGGTGGTTGTTCTGAAACAGTTCGCCCAGGCACAGGAAATCGAATACCAGCGTGTTTTTGCTTTTGTCTTTGTTATCGAAATTCTGGTACCCGTATTTATGGCCGCTCCAGTTTACAATAGCTCCGTGTATGGGGCCCATGAACCAGTGTACGGGAAGTAACAGGAAGAATGCCCAGTGAAAATCCCATATAAGGAAAGCGAGTACATAAATAATAGTATATACAACACCCCAGGCGATGCGCGAAAAATAGCCCTCAGCAAAATTGTCAAGACGTTTTTTTTCTGGGAAGGCTTTTTCGAACTCCACATCGGTTTTAAAGATACGGCGATATACCTGCATGTAATAATCCTTGGTTTTCCACATCATACTGAACGGATTGTTGCTGTTGTGCGGAGAGTGGGGATCGTTTTCGGTATCGCTGTGTGCGTGATGCAGGCGATGCAGGATAGCGTAGGCCCGGGGAGTAAGATAGGAAGAACCCATGGCTACATAAGTAGACCAGTAGAAGAAACGCTCCCAGCCTTTACTCATGGTAAACATACCATGTGCTGCATAACGATGCAGGAAGAACGACTGGAAAAAAAGGCTGCCATACCAGTGCAGCAAAAAGAAAATAATAATAAACCACATATTTTTTACAAACAAACTTTTACAAATATAGGTACTATGCATCAAAGAGGACTTAAACACAGTGTTAAATCGCCCTTAATGTTTTAGAATATACCTTAAACAGGGGAGTTTTTTTGAGATTTAAATTGTTGTTAATCAAATTTTTAATTTGAGTTTTCTTTTTGTGTGTAAACTTTTGTATGGTATACGGGTATTATAATATAAAGGTGAAACCGGGTGCCTGACAGCTGTATATAAAAGGGTACCTGGCACTTTTGCAGGCGCAGGAATATTAGCTAACTTGCGTCATTAAATTTAGTATACCATGCGATCTGTTATAGCCTTATGTGCTTTGTGTGCCACTGTATTTATGATACCAGCCTGCAAAAGCAGTTCTAAAACCAAAGCTGCTGAAGCCGGCAGTGGAGAAGAAATGCCTACGGGCGGCATAAAGCCGCTTAAACCCTCGAATTATACCCGGCTGGAAGGCAGCTGGGAACTAAATTATATAAGCGGGCCGCGCATTGCTTTCGAAGGGCTGTACCCCGAGCGTAAACCCGAAATAAGTTTTAACACGGCCGAAAAACGGGTAAGCGGCTATAATGGCTGTAATCAGTTTAACGGCCCCCTGAATGCCGATGATGTAAAAATCAGTTTCAGCGAGCCTATGATGCAGACCAAAATGGCCTGTCCGGGAGAGGGTGAGCGGGTGTTTATGGAAACGCTGAAAACCGTTACCAGCTACGATGCCAGCGAAGAAACCACATTGCATTTTATTGCCGACGATGTAGCCGTAATGCGCTTCAGCAGAAAATAACAACCTGTGAGGCTTGGTTGCAGGTACTACCTGAAAAGCCTTTTTTAGGTAAAGTACGATGGTGCGGAATGATTTTCCTCTGGCTGCAGCCTTTTTTCAGCCGGGCCTTTCGTACCTTTGCGGCCTATGTCATTTGCTGCGGAAACACGGAGAACCTGGAAGCTTTCGGGCCCCATTATATTAGGCGAGCTTACACAGATGGCGCTGGGCATTATTGATAATGTAATGGTGGGTGCTATTTCGTATAAACATCTGGCCGCCGCCGCACTGGTACTCAGTGTAATGAATATACCCTTTGTGCTGGGTATAGGTATTACCATGTCGGTATCGCAGCTGGTGTCTATGGCACATGGCCGCCGCGATGGCCGTCAGGTATCGCATTACCTGTATAACGGTTTCTGGATGTGTGCCGTTACAGCTGTCTTAATAGCCGTGCTGCTGCATGCCGGAAGCGATATTCTTTTTTACCTGAAACAGGATCCTGAGGTGGCTGCACTGGCCAGACCTTACCTGGTGGTAATGGCATGGTCGGTAGTGCCGATGCTGATGTTTATGGCCATTAAACAGTTTACCGACGGACTGGAATTTACCCGTACTGCCATGATTTTATCGCTGGCAGCCCTGCCATTGAATATAGGTCTTAACTGGATACTTATCTACGGAAACCTGGGTATGCCCAGGCTGGAATTACTGGGAGCCGGCATAGGTACACTTATAACCCGCATACTTATTTTAATAGCACTGGTTATTATTGTGTTTGCACATCCTACTTTCCGCCGTTACATAGCCGTACGTGGCTCGCAATGGATGCTGAAAATGAAGACCATTAAAGAACTCCTGCACATTGGTATTCCCAGCAGCCTGCAGGCAGGTATGGAATCGGGAGCCTTTGCCGTGTCGGGTATAATCATAGGTACCCTGGGGGCTGTAGAACAGGCGGCACACCAGATAGCCCTCAGTACGGCAGCATTTACCTTTATGGTATCGATGGGGCTTGCGCAGGGTGGTTCCATACGTATAAGCAATGCCTGGGGCCGAAAAGACCGTGCAGGTATAGCACTTATAGGGCGCAGTACACTGCTTAGCGGACTGGCCTATGGTATTTTCTGTTCGCTGTTTTTTATTGCGGCACGCAACTTTCTGCCGCAGTTCTTTACCAAAGACGCACAGGTGCTGGCCATAGCTTCGGTACTAATGCTGTATGCAGCCGTATTCCAGATATCCGATGCTACGCAGGCCATTGGGGTAGGAGTACTGCGCGGAATAAAGGATGTAAAGATTCCAACCCTTTATGTGGCGCTGGCTTACTGGGCCATAGGTATACCTGTGGGCTGTGTTATGGCCTTTGTTTTTAAAATGGGAGCGGCAGGTATGTGGATTGGTTTTGTAAGCGGACTTACGGCATCGTCGCTATTGCTGAACCTGCGCTTTTTCCGTTATCTCAGAAAGGCCGGATAAGAGCCTTACCTGGCCGATAACATCCGCTTTTTCATTTTACTGAAAAATTCGGGAGTGACTCCTATATATGAGGCTATATGCTTGTCGGGGATACGGTGCACAAGTCCGGGAAATTTCCGTTCAAAATTCAGGTAGCGCTCTTCGGCGCTCAGGCTCAGGTTGTCGTGTATGCGTTGCAGGGTAGATACATATGCATTTTCCATAAGCACCCGGAAGTATCGTTCAATACCGGGGTATTTGTCGTAAGCGGTATACTGGTTAGCTTTGGGCATTACCAGCATTTCGGATGCTTCGAGGCATTCGATGGTATAATTACCGGGATTACCGGTGATAAGGCTGTACATATCGGTAATCCACCAGTCGCTGGTAGCCAGGTGCATTACGTGCTCATCAGCTTTGTTATCGAGTGTATAGGCACGTATACAGCCATTGAGTACAAAATACGATTCCCGGGCTTTTTCGCCCTGCTGCAGCAATATTTCGCGGGCATTTGCCGTACGGTAATGCACCAGCGAAATAAAATAAGCAGCATCTTCGTCGCTGAGGCTTACATAACGGCTTATCTGGTTCAGGAGCCGGGTTTTGTGTTCCGGAGTTATCATTGCAGGAAATATACTATGAATTAGCCTAAAATAAAAAAAGTCCCTGACCTGTGCCGGGGACTTTTAACCAAAACCTTTATAAAAATGAAATTATCTTGCTACTTTCTTTTCTTTAATACGGGCATTCTTACCAACGGCTTCGCGCAGGTAGAACAGGCGGGCACGGCGTACTTTACCGCGCTTAACAACTTTGATATCGCTGATAAATGGAGATTTTACCGGGAAGATACGTTCTACACCAATACCGTCTGAAATTTTACGTACGGTAAATGTTTCGGTAGTACCCTGACCACGACGTTGAATAACAACACCCTGGAAGTTCTGGATACGCTCTTTGTTACCTTCTCTGATCTTATAAGATACGATTATAGTGTCGCCGGCATTGAATGAAGTAAGTTCGTTTTTGGCTACGAACTGCTGTTCAACAAATTGTACTAGATTTTCCATTTTCAAAATATGTTTAGCCCGTATTTTGGGGGTGCAAACATACGACAATATTTCGAAAATAAAAACCTTTTTACAAAAAGATTAGCCTTTTCGCTTAAAAAATTCATCCTCAAGCAGGTCGGGCTTTTTCAGTACGCTGCGTATCCAGCTGTGCAGTATGGTATTCTGCTCTTCGTCGCTCAGGGCGGGGAAGTTGCCGCTGCTGCGCATCTTCCAGGTGGCATGGTGCATGCATACGGCGGCGCATACGCTTATATTAAGGCTTTCGGTAAAACCTACCATGGGTACTTTGAGCCAGGCATCGGCATGGGCTATGGCCTCGTCGCTCAGGCCCTGCAGTTCGGTGCCGAATACCAGGGCCGTTTTTTGCGAAAAGTCGTATTCTTCCAGGTTTACATCGTCTTTATGCGGGGTAGTGGCTACAATTTTGTACCCCTGTTCGCGCAGGGCTTTGTAGCAGTCGAGGGTATTATTTTCGCCGTCTTTGTAGTGTTTTACGTTTAACCACTTACTGGCGCCCAGGGCCACTTCTTCGTTCACCCGGTACTGGTATCCCCGCTCTATCACATGCACGTCCTGTACCCCGAAACAATCTGCGGTACGCAGTACGGCACTGATGTTGTGCTCCTGGAACAGGTTTTCCACCACCACGCTAAGGTGTCGTGTACGCTGACCAATCTTTTCGCGGAAGAGCCCCATTTTATGTTCGGTGATGAATCCGCCCAGGAATTCTACCAGTTCTTTATTCATAAGCGTATAAAATAAAAATGTGCAAAGGGCTTTTACCTTTTGCACATCCTGTATAAAGTGTTATGCGATTTATTTGATAATTACACCGCTGGCCTCGAAGCTGTACTCGGTTTTAGGCTCTTTAATGGCGGCGATTTCTTCTTTGCTTTTCCCGGCATCTTCGGCATAATGCTTCTGCATTTCCACGCTCAGCACCTCTTTGTAGGCTTTGCCCTGTACCACGGCTGTTTTACCGGCAGCATCCTTCGGAACGAAAAAGGCGTAATCTTTAAAGGAAACGCGTATAGGTTCGGCAGCTCCGCTTTTCAGATTCATCCAGCAGCCCTTCATCTGGCATACAGCTTCGATCTCAGCGGTCATTTTCACGTTTTCAACGCTGTCTTTACTGCCCAGCTGAGTCATAATGTCGGATGCCTTTACAGCACCTGCAGCCGAAATTTTTTCGCCGAAATGTGCTTCTTTGGCTTTGCCGTGTCCGCCGTGTCCGTCGCCATGCTCGTCGTGCGATTCGCTTTGCTCAATCACGGGAAAGTTTGCATTGTTGCCATTGTAGCATGAGCTCACTGCAAATGCAGCGGCTGCCAGTACAGGTATAAATAGCCTTTTCATATAATGTGCAGTATTCTGTTGTTAGGAATGATCGTTTCGGGTGCAAACGTACATATTTTTTGGAAAAAAGCCTACACCCTGTAAAAGTGAGTTTAACGATCGCGGACAAGCCTGTTTTTAGGAGGGCATGGACAGGGGCCTTCACAGGCAGGAATACAGTATATCTTTGTGCTCAGGGTAATTTTTGTTGATGCTGATAGCATCTTTTATGCCAGTATGTTATGCGTATGTGTTTTGGTAAAGGGGACTCCGGTCAGGGAAGAATAACAGGAGTTTACTCTGCAGCCTTATCTTCTTTTTTTACCTTCGGTTTCTTGGCAATCTTAGGCATAGGGCCCAGTTTTACGTTGAGTGTAAGTACATTGGGAGAGCCGGCCAGATGGTATGCCGAACGGCTGTAGTTGAGTTCGAAACGGTGTATACGCAGTCCTACGCCCCAGCTTAGTCCCACCGTGCCGCCACGGGCATCGGCCTTCATTTCGTAACGGCGCATAAAATCGTAGGCTACGCGTACGGATATCAGCTTTTTAAAGGGGAATATCTCGGCACCGATCACAAAATGCCGCAGTATTTTACTGCTCAGGGTTACTTTATTGTTTACGGGCTGTCCGCTCAGGTCTACCTGGTTATTGTCCTGCGGGTTTACGTAGGATAGGTCGGGTTGCTGAAGGTTGTGCGCCACCACGCTGAGTCGCACGGGTACCTTGCCAAACTCGTGTGAGGCAGCCACGCTGAACTCGAAGGGCAGAGGCTCGCGCACACCCTGGGTAAAAGTTTTAAGCTGCATACCTACATTGCGTACCAGCAGGGAGGTAACAAACAGTTTGCTTTTGCTTATATAGGCAGCACCCAGGTCGAAACCCAGGGCTACAGCCGAATAGGACTCGTATTGCGAAACGGCCAGCTTGGTATTTACCCCTACGGTAAAATAGTTGCCGAAGGAGCGGGAAAGTCCGCCGGAGATCATATAATCGGCGGCATTGAACTTACCGGTGATATTGCCGCTTTCGTCGGCAGCGGTAAAATTGCCGTAATTAATGTACTGTATGCCACCGGCAAAGGTGCCTACCTTATCGAAATGGCGGGCATAGGCTGCAGAGCCCATATTAATGCCGGAAAAGAAATTTACATAGGTAAAGGATGCGCGATGATGCATTTGGGGGTTTATCATAGCCGGGTTAAGGGTGTAGAGCGACACATCGTCGTCGAGCACGGAATATGCCCTGCCTCCCAGTGCTTCGGCTCTTGCAGAAAAGGGCATTTTCATAAATGCAAAGGCCGAGTTGCCGCCGATCTGTGCAGATACGGCCTGCATACCAAGCAGGTAAGAACAGCATAGGAGTAGAAAAGAGTGCTTCATCCGGTACGAAAATAACAAAACCCTGACAAAACGTTAAAAAAAGCAATTTATTTTACACCGGCACTTTTAGGTAACAGCGTATACGTGCCGAAAGGCTGCTGACGGGCATACCGGGAACCGTTTCGCTGCCTTCGGGAAGAAAATATACAAGAGCTTCGGGACAGCCCTGGTACAGGTATTCGCCCTGGGTTTTGGCCTTCAGCAGCCACAGATCGCTGCGGTAACCCTCGGCATATATGTATTGCTGTGGAACGAATCCGAAATATACCTCGTCTTCTTCGAGCCAGTATTTTTCGCTCAGGGTACCGTTAATAACATGTCCCTGCCCGGAGCCGGACAAAATTTCCACAACCTGTACGGGGCCGTATAGCATGGCTGAAAGATATGTTTCGGCTGCGGTATCTATACGTAAATTGTACAGGGGACTGGTAAAGGAAGTATCGTCGCGGTTGGGACGGTAACCGGCTACCTTAAGCGTATTCAGCAGCTGTATACCAAACGGGAACAGCTTGCCGGGAATAAGACGAAGGTTGGCGAATTTGCTCATAATCATAAGCATGGGTACGGCAAACAGCAGGGTTATCTGCAGGGTGTAGCCAAGCCAGCCCAGGGCATTACGCCGGTTTTCGAATTCCATGTATATCTCTAAGAAGGTAAGCAGCACAAAACCGCTAAGCAGGCGGATTCGTATGCTTTTGAAATCGGGCGACTTACGCCGGTCGAACCAGGGCGAAAGGTTAAGCAGGTTATTTACCTGGGTAAGCCATACTTCAATAAGTATAAAGAACAGGAAAAAACTCAGTATAAACAGGCCGTTCTGAAGGAAAAAATTGTACAGACCATGCATAATAACGGCCAGTATAAAGGCGGCAGCACTTTGCAGCAGGTACTGCGTTTTATTTTTACCCAGGCTGCGTCCCAGGGTGTAGTAGTAAACAGGCAGAGCACTAAAGGCCATGTGCATAAAAACGGATATCATACCCCGGCTGCGCATTACATTAATGCCGAACTCGTTTATATAGAGCATATTTTCTATGGCGGCAAAGCCGCATGCTATGGCTGCGGCATGCACAAGGTAGTCTACCGGTTCGTTGGTGCGCACCAGAAAGCGCAGTACCAGCATGGTAACAAGCAGTTTGCCGCTTTCTTCTACCAGGCTTACATCGAAAAGAAAATAACCAAGCGTGTCCCGCTCGTAAAAGCCAATGCCAAAATACAAACCAGCCAGCGGAGGCAAAACGGAAAGCCAGCCGGTAAAAAAGGACAGCAGTAGTTTTTGCCAGGAGTCGGGCCGGAATACATCTACGGTTTTAAGGTAGGAGAGCCACAGAAAGGCTACCCCGGCAGATACCAGTGCAAAAAGAATGTGGTTAAGCGTAAACTGCACGCGATACTGGAATTCTGAGCTGTTAAAGTACGTGTTTGAGCAGTTTGCGCATAAAACCTATACTTACTTTATTGTATGGCGGGTAACGCAGCGGAGCATCGAGCCAGAATGCACGGCTGAGTACCGGTTTTTTATGACTGAAGGTATCGAAAGAAAAGCGTCCGTGGTAGGCACCGATACCACTGTCGCCCACACCACCGAAGGGCAGGTGTGCGCCGCTCATATGCATTACGGTGTCGTTTATGGTAACACCACCTGCCGATGTATGTGTTAATATGTGCTTGCGGAAAGCTTTGTTGTTGCTGAATATGTACATAGCCAGCGGTTTGGACCTGGAATTTATGCGGGCCACCACTTCTTCGGCACTGCGAAAACCTAGTACGGGCAGCAGCGGACCAAATATCTCGTCCTGCATGATGGCTGCATTTTCGTCGTCGGGTTCTACAACGGTAGGCGCTATTTTGCATTTGAGCCTGTCGGTCTTTCCGCCAAACCGGATCTGTGTATCTTTCAGCAGGGATTCCAGGCGCTCGAAATGCCGCTGGTTTATAATTTTTCCATACTCAGGATTGCCCAGCGGATCCTGCCCGTAGGAACGTTCTACTTCGGCCTGCAGGGCTTTTATAAATTCGGCCTTGATATCTTCGTGTACCAGTATGTAGTCGGGGGCTACACAGGTTTGGCCGGAGTTCAGAAACTTGCCCCAGGCAATACGGCGTGCGGTAAGGGTAAGCGGCGCATCTTTATCTACAATGGTAGGACTTTTCCCGCCCAGTTCCAGGGTAACAGGAGTAAGATTACGGGCTGCGGCTTCGTATACCACTTTGCCAACACGGGTACCTCCTGTAAAGAAAATATAATCCCATTTTTGTTCGAGCAGGGCCGTAGTTTCGTGTATACCGCCGGTAATTACATGCAGCAGTCCTTTGTCGAAGTTGCGGTTTATAAGCTGTTCGAGCAGGGCAGAGGTATGCGGAGCCAGTTCGGAGGGTTTTATAACCACCGTGTTACCGGCCGAAAGTGCACCTATGGCCGGAGCTAATGCCAGCTGAAAGGGATAATTCCAGGGCGCAATATTCAGCGTAATACCATAAGGTTCGCTATGTATACGGCTGCTGCCGGGGAAGTTTATCCAGCCTGTTTTGGCCCTTTTGGGGCGCATCCAGCCACGCAGCTTTTTAAGGGTATGATGTATGTCGGCCAGTACAAACCCAACTTCGGTGGTATAAGCTTCCATAGGATGCTTACCCAGGTCGGCCTCCAGGGCTTTGTATATATCGGCCTCGGCGGCTGTTATTACTTCCTGCAGTTTAAGCAGTACCGCACGGCGGCTTTCGTAACTGAGTGTTTTTCCCTGTGCAAAATACCTGCGCTGTATGTCAGGTACGGTTATTTCCGTATGTAGTGTACCTACCGCTTCCATAATATATGTTTAGTATTTGATACCTGCTTTTTTGTATAGAAAATGCATAAGCCATGCCGGACCTATCAGCAGAAACTGAAGATCTTTGAGGAACGAAGGTTTTTTACCTTCAATTTTATGACCCCAGAACTGACCTATCCAGGCCAGCACAAAGGCAATAAGAGCCAGCAGCCACACCTTGCCGGGCCATATATAGGTGTCTACCGTATAAGATACCACAAGGCAGGCCGCCGCATACAGCAAAAGCCCGAACGAGAGCGGGATGCTGAGTGTAACATAATATACAATGGCACCCAGCAGAGCCAGTATGGCTGCATTCAGCGGCACTTCGGTACCGGGTATGTTCCAGGGGAACTGTATACTCCACAGCAGGCCTGTAACCGTCCAGAATATAATAGGTACGCATATCCAGTGTACCATTTTGTTGGTAGGGTTTTGGTGACTTTCGCCGTATTCGTTCAGCAATTTGTCAATGGCGCGCATGTTTGTTTTCCTGTATTGTTAAGTTTAGTCTAAATGTATGGATTTTTTTTGCAAAAAAAGGTATGCATGCATATTTTTGTTTGCCCTATTAATCAATTATATATGTTTCAGCGATTTTTGCTTCTAGTGACCTGCTCACTTATACCTGCTTTTTCCTTTGCCCAGAAAACAACCTATATTCCCGATTTTATCCGTCGCGATAGTATACAGATCGTACGCGACGAATGGGGAGTGCCGCATATTTATGCACCTACCGATGCTGAGGCGGCCTACGGACTGGCCTGGGCCAATGCCGAAGACGATTTTAAAACCATGCAGAGCATTTTGCTTATTGCAAAAGGAATGAACGGCCTGGCCGACGGAGTAGATGGGGCAAAGATCGATTATGCCGTTGGTATGCTGGGCGTAAGGGAAGAAATAGGAAAACGTTACCACGAAGTGGTGAGTCCGGCTTTCGACCGTTACCTGCAGGGCTTTTGTGCAGGTGTAAACCGCTATGCCGAGCTACATCCCGACGAGGTGCTGGTAAAAAAGGCTTTTCCTGTAAAACCGCAGGACATACTGGCTGGCTATACCCTGGGACTGTCGCTGATGAGCGAGTTACAGCACGGCCTTACACAGATACTCGATAATAAGCTGCCTCCCATAAGCGAACAAAAGCCCGAAGGCTCTAACGGGTTTGCACTGGCTCCGCATAAAACCACAGACGGCAAAGCCTACATCGCTATTAACTCACACCAGCCGCTCGACGGGGTGTTTTCCTGGTACGAAGTACACATGGTAAGCGGCGAAGGGCTTAATATACTCGGGGGCGTTTTTCCCGGAGCCTGTGTGGTTGGGCATGGCGTAAACGAAAACCTGGCCTGGGCACATACCCTGTCGTACCCCGATTTTTACGATATATACCAGCTGGAGATGCATCCCCGTAAAAAGAACTGGTACCGTTACGACGGGCAGTGGAAAAAACTGCAGAAAACCAGTGTAAAACTGCGGGTACGTTTCCCGAAGTCGGGCATACGCCTGGGTATTAGCAAGGCGGCATTCCGCTCCGAACACGGGCCGGTGCTTAAAAACAAGGAAGGTGCCTATGCCATTCGTATGCCGGCCTTTTTTCAGCTAACGGCAGCAGAGCAGTGGTTTAATATGAATAAGGCCCGCAGCCTGGCCGAGTTCCGCGAAGCACTGCGCATGCAGGGCTTACCCTGCTTTAATATCGTATATGCCGATAAGGGCGGAAACATTATGTACCTTAATAATGTACTGCTTCCATATCGCAAGCCCGGCTACGACTGGAAAAAGGTATTGCCGGGCAACAGCTCGGAGCTGGTATGGAAACCGGAGTTTGTACCCATCGATAGTTTACCGGCCGTTATTAACCCCATAAGTGGCTATGTGTATAATGCCAATAGTACGCCTTTTCGTTCCAGCGGCAGCCAGGATAATCCAGACCCGGGAATGTTCCCTGCCGAAATGGGGCTGCAGACTCAGCACTGGAACCGCGCCCGCCGCCTGGAAAAACTGTTTGGAGCCAAAGAACGTTTCAGTTACGGCGATTTTGTAAATATTAAATACGACCATACCTATCCCGATACATTGTTTTTCTTTTCTACCATCGACTCGCTGTTTGCTATCGACGGACAGCAGTATCCTGATATTGCCGATGCCATAGACATGCTTAAACGCTGGGATAAAAGCGGCGATACATCCAGCGTGGAAGCTTCGGTGTTTTACCTGTCCTGGGTGTATTTTAACAAACGCTTTGGCGGAGTACATTTTAACGACGAAATTATAGTGCCACACAGCACGGCTTTTTATGCGGAATGTGTAAGAGATGCAAAAAAACACCTGTTAACGCATTTTGGTACAATAAATGTTCCGCTCGGACGTTTACAGAGGCACCGCAGAGGAAATGTAGACCTGCCACTGGGCGGAATGCCCGATATGCTAAGAGCTATGTATTCTTCGCCGCGGGCCGACGGGACACTGGCTCCCTGGGCCGGCGACAGTTATATAATGCTGGTGAAGTTCGGAGCCGATGGCCCTGAAATAGAAACAGTGAATGCCTACGGAGCTTCTGCGCGTCCCGAAAGCAAACACTATACCGACCAGATGCCGTTGTTTGTGAAGCAGCAATGCAAGCCAATGACACTCGATTGGCAGAACGTTCTTAAAAATGCTGTTAAAATTTACAGTCCCGAGTAAAAAATACATTTTCAGGATGCTGTGATAAAAAATTAAGAAAAAATTAGCAAAAAAGTATCACAGACTTAAGAAAATTTGATTATTTTTACACCATCAAATCAGTAGAGTACTACTGTTAACCAAGGCAGAGAGAAACCCAAACAAAGAAGAAGGGCTGTTCTTCAGCCCTTTTTCCTGGTTGGGTTCACAAAAAATACTTCAGAAAGGCATTCTCCGGAATGCCTTTTTTTATTTCCCGGTATGGCATAAAAAAACCGGTTCCTGTTGCCAGAAACCGGTTTCGTATCTTTTACTTATAAGTATTTTCCTCAGAATGTACGGTTCGGATCGAACTGCTCCAGGTAATCACCTACACGGCGCACGAAGCTTCCGCCCAGGGCTCCGTCAACCACACGGTGGTCGTAGGAGTGGGAGAGGAACATCATATGGCGTACCGCAATTACATCTCCGTATTCCGTTTCAATAACGGCCGGACGTTTGCGTACGGCACCCAGGGCCAGTATGGCTACCTGCGGCTGGTTAATAATAGGTGTACCCATTACATTACCAAATGTACCCACGTTCGATACGGTATAGGTACCACCTGCAATATCGTCTGGTGTAAGTTTACCGGCACGGGCACGGGCAGCCATATCGTTTACGGCTTTGGTAAGCCCGGTAAGGTTCATTGTATCGGCATTTTTTATTACCGGAACAATCAGGTTACCGCTGGGCAGGGCTGTGGCCATACCCACATTAATATTTTTGCGCATAATAATACGGTCGCCGTCTACCGAGGCATTCACACCCGGGAAGTCTTTAATGGCACGTATTACGGCTTCCATAAAAATAGGAGTAAAGGTGAGTTTTTCACCGGTCATCTTCTGGAAGGCATCTTTTACTTTTTCTCTCCAAAGTACGATATTGGTAACATCGGCTTCTACAAAAGAAGTAACGTGCGGCGATACACGCTTGCTCATTACCATATGATCGGCAATAAGCTTACGCATGCGGTCCATTTCAATAATATCGTCTCCGGCATTTACAGACACCGGAGGTGCCTGCACTGTTTTTTCCTGTACTACTTTGGCCTGTTGTGCTGCAGATTGAACATCAGCCTGTTGTACGGCTGGTTTTGCTTCGGCCTGCGAGGTTTGCACAGCAGCCGGTTTGCGGCCCTGCTTCAGGTAGGCCATAATATCGTCTTTGGTAACACGACCTTCTTTACCACTGCCGGCAATGGCGTCCAGCTCTTCCTGGCTTATGCCTTCTTCGCGGGCAATGCTTTTTACGAGCGGACTGTAAAAACGATCGGCTCCCGAAGATATGACGGTTTGGGTATGATTATCGGAAATGCTGCGTATATCGCTTTCAATAGCAGCAGCTTCGGCAGGTACCTTTGCAGCCTGGGCAGGCTCAGAGGCTGGTGTTGCCGCCGGTGCAGCAGATGCCTGGGCCTGGTCGGTTTCGATAAGGGCAAATGCATCCCCGATCTGTACCACGGCCCCTTCTTCGTGCAGGCGCTTTACCAGTATGCCACGGGCTGTAGACGGAACTTCGCTGTCTACCTTATCGGTAGCAATTTCCACAATGGTTTCGTCCATATCCACCATATCGCCTACATTCTTGTTCCACCGGGTAATGGTGGCTTCCATTACACTCTCGCCCAGTTTAGGCATTAATATCTCAACCTGTGCCATAGTCATCAAAATTTGCGATGCAAAAATAATATTTCCTGCCGATATCCCTCAGGCAATTTACATATTCCTTTAAATGGGGCATTTCAGCGCTTTTTACAGCAGCGGTACATTTCTTAATCCAGGTTAAGTAGTGTTTAGGCAGGCTTGCACTACCTTTGCATTGTTCAACAACAGAAACAATTAACAAACCAAAAAACAGTATAGTTATGGCAAACTGGAATTTAGACAAATCGCACAGCGAAATTAACTTTAAGGTAAAACACATGATGATTACCAATGTAACCGGAAGTTTTACCGATTTTGATGTAAACGCACAGGCCGAAACCGACGATTTCAGCGGTGCTGAGATCAGTTTTACGGCCCGCACGGCATCGGTGAATACGGCCAATGAACAGCGCGACGGTCACCTTAAAAGTGCCGATTTCTTTGATGTGGAAAAATTTCCCGAACTCCGGTTCAAAAGCACTTCTTTCAGCAAAAAATCGGGCGACCTGTATACGCTTTCCGGCGATCTTACCATAAAAGATGTTACCCGTCCGGTAGTGCTTAATGTAGAATTTGGTGGTATCAATACCGATCCCTGGGGTAATGTAAAAGCCGGGTTTAGTCTTGCCGGTGTAATAAACCGTAAAGATTTTGGTCTGGGCTGGAATGCCACTCTCGAAACCGGTGGTGTATTGGTTGGCGAAGAGGTAAAACTGCTGGCCGAGATACAGCTGGTAAAAGGATAAGCTCTAACACGTCTATTTTAATAGGTAAAGGGGTACGGAAATCATTTTCCGGCCCCTGTACCCTTTTGTAAGTATCCTGTATTTTTTGTATATTTATATATGACCCGTAAAGATTTTCTGCAGCTGGGTATAGCCGGCGGAAGTGTGGCTGCGCTCAGTACCCTGGGTTCGCTGGCCCGTACGCTTGAATACAGCGATACGGTAATGCCTGCTTTTTTTGTGGGGCATGGTTCGCCTATGAATGCCATAGAAGATAACCGGCATTCGCAGAGCTGGAAGCATATTTTTCCTTCGGGCGAAATACCGCGTATGATCCTGTGTGTATCGGCACACTGGCTCACAAGGGGTTCTTATATCACCTCTAATGTAAAACCGCGTACCATTCACGATTTTGGCGGTTTTCCCGAAGCTCTGTTCCAGGTACAGTACCCTGCACCGGGCAGTCCGGAACTGGCAAAGGAGGTAGCGGCAGCAATACACAACGTGCAGGCGCAGCTTACAGAGGACTGGGGACTGGATCACGGCACCTGGTCTATACTGAAGCATATACGTCCCCAGGCCGATATACCCGTATTGCAGCTGAGTATCGACTATAAAGAGCCGGCTTCGTTCCATTATGCCCTGGGCCGCGAACTGGCCGCACTGCGCCGCAGGGGAGTACTTATTATAGGCAGCGGAAATATGGTGCATAACCTGGGCATGGTAGCCTGGGAACATACGGCCGAAACCGATTATGGGTACGACTGGGCCCTGCAGATGAACGAAACGTTCAACCAAAAACTGCTGAACCGCGATTTCGATGCCCTGGTAAATTACCAGCAATGGGGCGAGGCAGCCCGCAAGGCTGTTCCTACGCCCGATCATTATTACCCGATGCTTTATACACTGGGCCTGGTAGAAAAAAACGACGAACTGAGCCTCTTTAATGATTCGGTAATTATGGGCTCCCTGTCTATGACCTCTTTTTCGCTGATACAGAAATCCTGATGGAATTTTATGGATTATTTTACAGGCACTTTGCCCAAATATTCTCCAAAAAATGCTATTTTGTATAGCAAAGTTATAAACGCAGTTATATAATGAAAAAACACAGAAAATACCGTTCCGGTTTTCTTTTCCCGACACCTTCTTTTATGATAGGTGCAGGTAGTGTTTTTAATATAGCCGGTAATTACTTCCGTTTTAATTCTCCTTCAGGTGCAGCAGAAGCTGATATGAAGGCAATTTCTTCAGATTGGGGTTGTCGGGGATGATATTAAGTCAGTGATCGCTGAAATGAATAAAAAAGTAAAGTGATTCTGATGTCCGGTGGGTAACATGTAAATACAACAACAGAACGTATCGGAAAAAGAAGAATAGTTCTGCTTTACCGGTTTTAAGGGAGGCACAAAGTCTACTTTATTTAAATGGCTTACTGATATGCTCAGCTCGTTAAAACGCGTTGGGATTTCCGGCAAAAATCTGTTTCCTTTGTGCAAAATTTACAGGCATGAACTGGAAAGACAAAGTGGTAATTGTAACCGGAGCAAGTTCGGGCATAGGTAAAGCCTACGCCGAAGCATTTGCCGCAGCCGGAGCTGCCGTGGTTATGGCGGCACGCAATGCCGCAGCCATGGAAGATATCCGCAGTGCCCTGGAACAGAAAGGCAGCCGATGCCTGGTGGTAACAGCCGATGTAAGCCGGGAAGAAGACTGCCGAATACTGGTGGAAAAAACCCTGGAAGTCTTTGGCCGCATCGATATACTGGTGAATAATGCCGGTATTTCCATGCGTTCGCTGCTGGCCGATACCGATATACCGGTAATAAAACGCCTGATGGATGTAAATTTCTGGGGAACGGTATACTGTACCAAATACGCATTGCCACATCTGCTGGCCTCCAGAGGCAGTGTACTGGCCGTATCGTCTATTGCAGGGTATAAGGGCTTGCCTGCCCGCTGCGGATACAGCGCCTCTAAGTTTGCCATGCAGGGTTTTATGGAAAGCCTGCGTATCGAAAATCTGAAAAAAGGCCTGCACGTGCTTATTGTATGTCCCGGTTTTACAGCCAGTAATATACGCAATGTAGCCCTTAAAGGCGACGGCAGCGCACAGGGCGAAACTCCCCGCGACGAAGCCCGTATGATGCAGCCCGAAGAAGTGGCTGCCAGTACATTAAAGGCTATTGTAAAAAGAAAAAATACACTTATACTTACCACTCAGGGAAAAATGACCGTTTTACTGAATAAATTTTTTCCTAAGTTTATGGATAAAATGGTATACAATACCATGGCTAAAGAACCCGATTCGCCCTTTAAATAAATGCAGAAGAAGCCTTTTCTTACAGACCGTATACGCTACCGCTACCGCAAGTTCCTGCTGTGGTTTATACCCGTACGCGTATATGTGCTCCACACCCCGCTCGATCCGGACGAGATCAGCAAAAGGCTTACGCGCATCATTAAAGTGTACCGCTGGTATTTTTTGTGGGCTCCCGATGCCGGCGATAAAAAATATTCCGGCCGCTTCGAACCGAATGCCTTTACGGCCATTAAAACCAATCCTTATGGTGTAAACCGCAGCATTAAGATCATCGGTAACTTTTTTATGGTCGACGATAAAATCTACGTACGGCTTATCCTGTCCAATCCCTTTGGTATACTAAACTTAAGTATTCTGGGCATTATTTACCTTTTCCTGCTCCTTTTCCGGGTAGCACCTTTTCATTCGCTTATTGCCAATATGGGGCTGTATCTGCTGCCCCTGCTGCTTGTATACTTCAGCACCAATATTTCGTTCCAGCGTATTTACAAAAAAGAAAAGGTAAACTTTTTTAAACTGTTTAAAGGGCGCCGCCTTAAAGACGATGAAATTACCCGGCTTGGAATCTGAACGTATCTGGATCACAGGCATGCCTTTCAGTGGAAAAAGCTCTGCTGCCCGTAAACTGGCCTCCCTGCTGCACTGGCAGCGTATCGATACCGATGCGCAGATAGAGCAGGAAAGCGGGATGACGGTTCCCGAAATTTTTACTTCCCTGGGCGAGCTGGAATTCCGGCGCAGAGAAAAGGAACTTACGGAACTGTTGTGCTTGGCACAATACCAGGTTATTTCCACCGGGGGCGGATTACCTGTTTTTTACGGCAATATGGATACCATGCTGCAGCATGGCACGGTTGTGTTCCTGAACACATCGGTAGAGATTATTGCGAAGCGTTCTTTGCAGCATAATAACCGTCCGCTGGTACGTGCGGTAGAAGAAACGCAGGAAGCCCGTGACGACTTTTTCCGTAAAATGCTGTTCGAACGCCTGCCGTATTACGGGAAAGCACATTATACGTTCGGTTCTGAAAAGGCCCTGCTGCAATGGGCTAAAACCCTGCTTTAGCATTATTCCCGGGAATATTGTAGGTTTGAAAGATGAAAAACAGTCTTTTTTTCCTGCTGCTGTTGCTTTTTCCTGCCATATATGCACAAAAAGCGGTACCGGCCCTGCAGCTAATTGTTATACAGAACGGAGATACCCTGCATGCAGAGAGAGAAGAGCCTAAACTGCTTTTTTCGGGGACCGGTGAAACGGATGTGTATGAACGGCATGTATCGTATTTCGATCCGGAAAAAATACAGGGAAAAAAATATAGCGAACTACGTATTTTAACGGCTACACTGGATCTGCAGATTTCCACTTCCCGCCCGGATGAATATTTTGATGCGTACATTACCCCACTTTACCCGGTGAACAGGCTCGTGGTAAGGTATTATTCCCGCGCAGATGAGAAAACCTGGAATCGTTTTGTGAAAACACAGACCTGGACCGGAACACAGGATCTTATAATCTGGTCTGCCACATTTTCGGATACAAATGTTATTAATATACGTAATTCGGTGCGCTGAGCTCAGGCCAGGGCTTCAATCTCGCTTAATACCTGTACATCTTCGATAGTGCCGGGTATGGTATATTCGCTGTGGTTCATAATAGAGCGCATGATGTTGCGGAGTATTTTACCACTGCGGGTTTTAGGCAGGCGCTTTACAAACAGTACTTTTTTAAGTGAGGCCACCGGGCCAATTTCGTCGCGTATAAGCTGTACAATAGCTTTTTCTGTAAGCTCAGGGGGCGTATGTATACCGTCTTTCCGTACCACAAAGGCCAGGGGTATTTCGCCTTTCAGTTCGTCGTGTACGCCTATTACCGCACATTCGGCCACATCGGGGTGTGCAGCCACCACTTCTTCCATTTCGGCGGTAGAGAGGCGGTGCCCGGCTACGTTAATAATATCATCTACGCGGCCGGTAATAAAAAAGTAGCCATCGGTGTCGGTATAACCTCCGTCGCCGGTAAAATAATAACCGGGGAACCGGCTCAGGTAGCCATTCACAAAACGGCTGTGGTTTTGCCATAAGGTGCTCAGGCAGCCGGGAGGCAGTGGCAGTTTTACGGCAACATAGCCATTTTCCCCGGTGTCGGCTTCGGTACCGTCTTCTCGTAATATGCGTATGTCGTATCCGCAAACGGGCCGCGCCGACGAACCCGGTTTCACAGGCAGCGGGTCCAGTCCCTGCATATTGGCCAGCATCGGCCATCCGCTTTCGGTTTGCCACCAGTGGTCAATAACGGGGCGCTGCAGCAGTTCCTGCGCCCATTCCAGGGTGGCTGCATCGCAGCGCTCGCCGGCCAGGAAAAGCAGGCGCAGTGCCGAAGTATCGTAGTTGCGGAACAGCAGTCCGTCCGGATCTTCTTTTCGTATCGCTCTTATGGCGGTGGGAGCCGTAAAGAATACATTTACCCTGTGCTGCTCTATTACACGCCAGAAAGCACCTGCATCGGGTGTACGCACGGGCTTGCCTTCGTACAGTACGCCGGTAGCACCCAGCATAAGCGGACCGTATACAATGTACGAATGCCCCACTACCCAGCCCACATCCGAAGCTGCCCAGAAAACCTCGTCGGTACCCAGTCCGTAAACATAGCGCAGCGAATAGTTTAGCGCTACGGCATGGCCTCCGTTGTCGCGTACAATGCCTTTAGGTTTGCCGGTAGTGCCAGAGGTATACAATATATACAACGGATCGGCAGACTTTAGCGGTACGCAGGCTGCCGGGGCCGATCGCTGCTCCAGCGCAGCAAAATCGAGGAAGTACGAAGGTGTATCGTTCCCATTATCTGCTCCGTTACGGTTATAGCTTATAATGTGTGCGGGTTTATGCTCTGCTTCTTCTATGGCCTTATATACCATCGGATGGTAGGGAATACGTTTGTCTGCCTCTATTCCAAAACTGGCGGTAATAATTACTTTAGGCCGGGCATCGTCGATGCGTATGGCCAGCTCACGGGGGGCAAACCCTCCGAATACCACCGAGTGTATGGCACCTATGCGGGCGCAGGCCAGCATGGCTATGGCTGTTTGGGGTATCATGGGCATGTAAATAATTACGCGGTCGCCCTTTTCCACGCCCAGCGATGCAAGTGCTCCGGCAAAACGCGCAACCCTGCTCAGCAGATCGTTGTAAGTATAATGTTCTACGGTACCGGTACCGGGCGAGTCGTAAATAAGTGCGGTTTTTTGTCCCAGTCCGTTTTCTACATGCCTGTCCAGGCACTGATAGGCAGTATTCAGCTCTGCATCGCGGTACCACTCCCAGCTTTGCGCGCCGGTATGCAGTATGCTGCCGGGTTTGCGGTACCAGCTTACGGCTTCGGCCTGTTCGCGCCAGAAAGCTTCCGGGTTGTTAATACTCTTGTGGTAGGTGTTTTCGTAATTTGCCATGCGTTTTTCCTTCGCAGCCAAGGTAGCAGAAAGCCCCTGTATGTAAAAGTAAAATTACGCTAAATTGCTATAGTCAACCTGTCAGTTCCCGATAGGGTAGTAGCTGCCTCGCCGTACATTGGCCTTCAGGTCTTGCAGCAGTCCGGGTTTGGCACGTATGGTAAACAGTACGCTCGACAGTGGGCCTATGGGTATCCAGCTCAGATCCATCTGCCAGCAGTGCAGGTTACGGCTTATGCCTATTTCGGTGGGGGTTATTTTAAGGGTACGGAAGTCGAACCCGCTCTGGAAGTCGATCTTCCAGTTGGGCGTAAGGGAAAAATCGCCTCTTATACCCAGGGCATTGGATACTGTAGCCGAATCGAAGGCATTGCTTATGTTCAGGTTGTAGTTAATGCTCAGGTTGTAGGGAATGGTAAAATCGAGGTACATATTCCGGTTTTGCTGGTAGTACTGTATTTCGGCCGGGGTGGTGGTATTGGGGTTTATGGCAGGGTCTTCGCGGCGCTTGCCCACCAGTACATAGCTAAGACTGACCCTGGCGCTGGTAAGGCGGCCTATACGTTTATCGGCCTTGTACTGAAGGGTGTTTATACGATAGTTGTTTCCGTAAATATCGCTGCCGTAGGCATAAGGGTCGAGCACTGCACCAATTACCACGTCCAGCTTATTATCGAGGTAGGAAGTACGGAAGCTGAATACAAAGGGCTGCAGCCGCAGACTGTCGGCCAGGAAGTTGTAGGAGCCGCTGATGGAGAAGGCTTCGATGAGTTTTATCTTTTTTTCTCCGGTAATGGTGTCTTTTGGGGCCCGTACCTTGGCTTCGAGGTTGTTGTTCAGGGAGAACGTTATGGAACCCTGTCGCCCTCGCTTGGCCATGCCATATACTGCCTGCAGGTAAGGGTCGAATGTGCTGAAGGCTCCGTTGGGCCCAAAAAATCCGTAGATATTGGTATTAAAATCAGGATTGTAGGTGAAACCTACGGTAGGCGTAGCCAGGTATCGTATGGCCTTTACTTTTTCGCTCTTGAAGCGGAAAAAGGCAAAAATATTGGTATTTACATCGGCCCGCAGGTCCCATTCGCCGGAACGGTAGAAACCGCGTGTGGTATCCCGGTCGAACTGCTGGGTAAGCTGGTTGAATACCGGGTTGAACTTCATGGAGTTCCAATACTCGTAGTAGTTGAACGCAGGCGTTACGCTGATGTATTTGGCAATTTTAAAGCTGTTGGATACGGACATCTGGTGCCGGGCACCCCATTTAAAGGAATTACGGAAACCGTTGTCCCACTCGCGGCGCAGCAGGGTATCCTGCGTGGCGATACGCGCACCAATAATACTCTGGTGGTTTATACCTATGCCTTCGTATAACTGATTTATCCAGCGCACGGGACGCTTTCTGTTCTTGGGTTTAAAAGGGAAAAAACGATTGGTGTTGAGGGTAACCTGCGGCAGGGTCATGTCGAATATACGCGACTGGGTGTTTTGCGAATGACTGAGCGCTATAGCAACGTTGAACGGCGTACGCGGAATTACAAAGCCATAGTTTATGTTCGACTGGAAACCACTTTGCACATAGTTATTGATGTCGAGCGTAGAGTTTTGGTTAAACCCATTGGTAACGATATTTACATCGGCCGAAAAATTCTGTCCGGGAATGCTTTTAGGATCCTGTACATGCTTCCACTTAAAGCTGAACTCTCTGGATATAAAGAAATTGGCGGTGTCTTTGCGGTCATTGCCGTTGGCGGCTTCAAAATAGTTAAAACTTACCGAGCCGTTTACCTTGTAAAGCTGGTTGTAATTGGTGGTAATGCCGGCACCCCAGGAGCCGTTCATGTATACAGTACCGTAAAAGGCCGCATCTACCTTGGGCGAAATGGCCCAGTAATAGCCTAATTTATCCAGACCAAAACCCCGCGACTGCAGGTTTACGAATTTGGGCAGTATAAGTCCGGAGGCCCGGTTTTCCTGGTTGGGGAAAAACCCGAAAGGCAGTATGGCAGGTGTAGGTACACCGTCTACACAAAACACGGCCGGACCGGTTACTACCCGTTTCTTCGGGATCACCTTTATTTTGTTGGAGGCAATATGAAAGTGAGGCTCTGCAAGGTTGCAGGTGGTAATGCGGCCCTTATAGGTATAAATTACGTCTACGGTATCGCCCTTGTAGTATTCTTTCGAGTATTTTACCCGTTCGCCATGCAGAAAGGCTTCACTTTCCTGGGTTATAACATCGGTAACAAGTCCTTTTTTGGTATCGAAATTGTAATCGATGGTACGGGCCGAAAACTGTTTGTCGGCATCGCGGAAATCGGCCTTTTTTACAATATTGCCCAGCGAGTCGAGCTCACTTTCGGCATGCAGGGTCTTGGTCTTCATATCTATCTCTATATAATGCGCCTTCAGGTTAATGGTACCATAGGTAACCTCTGCATTTTTATAGAGATATATTTTACGTTTACGGGCATCGAGAATAATGCTGTCTTCGGCATTATAGTCTACGGGATTATCGAGAAATTTTTTCTGCGGAGGAATGGAAAGGCTGTCTTTACCGGCTTTGGTGCTGTCGGTCATAGCTACCTGGTTCGAGTCGATGCCCAGCGAATCGGGTGTTCCGCCACGGGTAATGATCTGGGGCTTTTTTTCAGGTTCACTTTCAGTTTGCGCAACAGTATCTTTCTTTCTGCCTCCGGCTTTCTGTGAGGTTTTACACGAAAAGGCCAAAAACAGAGTTATTAATATACAGATATGGAAAACTCGTTTATGTATATGGTATTCCTTACGCAAATTGCGGGTTATTTTGTATTCTGAAATTTCGCCAAAACTAAACAAAAACGTCCGGGTGTATGAAAAATAGGAAAAAGATTACTGGATATGTAGCCGTTATTTTTTTGTTAAGTGCCTGCGGATTGCTCATTTCGGTGCTGTCTGCCGGAAGAAACGGAGATCGTACGGAATTATTATTGCCCAACGACGATAAAGTGGATGTGGTGTGCATCGACCCCGGTCATGGCGGGCACGATCCCGGCTGCCACGGAGCTTCGGTACACGAAAAAAATATAGCACTGGCCATTGCCCTTAAGCTGGGCGCAATGATCGAAAAGCAATATCCCGACGTAAAAGTGATATATACCCGCAAAACCGATGTGTTTGTAGAACTGCACAAACGCGCCGAAATTGCCAATAAGGCCGGTGCCGACCTGTTTATATGCATACACTGCAATGCCGGAGCCGCCGAAGCGCACGGGAGCGAAACCTATGCCCTGGGGCTGCATAAGACCGAAGCCAACCTGGCCGTAGCCAAACGCGAAAACGATGTGGTAATGATGGAAGGCGATTACCAGAAAAATTACGATGGGTTCGACGTAAACTCGCCCGAGGGCTCTATTATATTTTCGCTCTACCAGAATGCCTATCTGAACCGCAGTTTGTCCTTTGCTGCCAAGTGCCAGAAGTACTTTAAACAGGATGCACAGCGAAACGACCGCGGCGTAAAACAGGCCGGCTTCCTGGTTCTCTGGAAATCGGCCATGCCTGCCGTGCTTATCGAAACGGGCTTCCTCACCAATGCGAAAGAAGAAAAATACCTGATGGAAAGCGCTAACCAGGATGTAATGGCTACCAGTATCTTTAAAGCCTTTTCTGAATACAAAAGCGAGATCGAAGGCTCTGTTGTTACAGTAAAACCTCCGCAGAACAACGAAAAAGATATCAAAAACAATAAGGAAAACGGCAAAAACGTCAACCCCGGGCCTGCCGTAGCTGAAAATGAAATTACCTACCGGGTACAGTTTATGTCGGTACCCGAAAAGCTGCCCATGAACGACAGCCGCATTCGTAACATGGACGATGTGCTTATTTACCGTAACGGCAACCTGTATAGTTATACCTCGGGCCGCTTCGGCAGTATGGAAGAGGCTCTTAAACACCAGGCCGAGGTGCGTAAAAATAATTCCTACAAAGATGCTTTTGTGGTGGTTTTCAGGGGAGAGACCCGTATTTCGCTTAAAGAGGCGCAGGCATTGGCAAATTAAGCCGCTTCTATTTGCGATTTAACGCGGAATCTACTATAATTGTGCTACCAATAAACAATACGCCTTGAAAATTTCAAAAGAGTTTAAAATCGGACTGGTTGTTGTTACAGCCTTAGCCGCTACTTTCTGGGGGTTTAATCTGCTCAAGGGGCGAAATATCTTCAATAATTCCATGAAATTATATGCCGTTTACCAGAATGTGAACGGACTTACGCCTTCCTGCCCGGTAAAAGTAAATGGATATAAGATAGGGATGGTGGAAGATGTGGGCTTTGTGCCCGGCGATCCCGACGGCCGCCTGCTGGTTACTATGCGCATCGACGAAAAAGACTTCGTAATTACCAAGGGTACCCTGGCCCGTATCGGGGGCGACCTGCTGGGCTCCAAAGAAGTAAATCTCGAACCTTCGGAATCGCGTATACCCGTTGTTTCGGGCGATACACTGTATTCGGGCATCGAAGTGGGCCTGGAACAGCAGGTGAACGAAATTATAGCCCCGCTTAAGGTAAAGGTAGAAAACCTGATATCTTCGGTAGATACCATCGTGGTTTCGTTTAAAGAGATATTCGACGACGACGGTATGCGCAACGTTAAAACCGGCCTTAACTCCCTGCGGGCTACCATACAGGGTGTAGAAACGGCTATAGGCCAGGTGAACGGACTCCTCAGCAGCGAATCGCCCAAAATTGCCAATATCATTACCAATGTGGAGGCTATTTCGGGAACGATTAAAAACAATAATGCCGAAATAAAAAATATTATAGAGAATCTTTCTTCTTTCTCCGACAGTCTTAAAATGGTGGAGATTAAGAAGACCGTGCACCAGATCGACCAGACGGTGGCCGAGCTCGATGCCATCGTAGAAAAGATCAATAAAGGCGAAGGCACGGTAGGGGAGCTTATCAATAACCCCGGCCTGTACAATAAGCTGGATAGTGCCGCCAATAACCTGAACGTACTTATCGAGGATATAAAAGCAAATCCCGGCGATTATGTGCATATTAACCTCATTAAGATCGGCGACGGCAAGAAGAAAGCCGAACGGCAGGCCGAAAAACAAAAAAAGAAAGAGGCAGCCCGGAAACCTGACAACTAAACGGGCTTTCAATTGTTTATAAATGGCGAACTGTAACACACGCAAGCATGGATGCACTTAAATATTTACCACAGGTACTTTTTAGCATACTGTTCCTGGCTGGTATTGGTTTCTTCGGCCGCAACGTACTTAAAGTGGTACGTAACATACGCCTGGGAAAACCGCTGAACCGTAACGACCGTAAGGGCGAACGTATAAAAACCATGGTGCTGGTAGCCCTGGGGCAGTCGAAAATGGTAACGCGTCCCCTGGCTGCTGTTATGCACCTTTTTGTATACATCGGCTTCATCATCATCAATATGGAAATGCTGGAGATCGTGATCGACGGAGTGTTTGGTACGCACCGTATCTTTGCCTTTATGGGGGGCTTTTACAGTTTCCTTATTGCTACGTTCGAGGTGCTGGCCTTCCTGGTAATACTGGGCTGCGTGGTATTTCTGATACGTCGTAACTCCGGTGCCGTAAAACGTTTACTTTCCGGCGGCGATCTTAAAGGCTGGCCCTCACGCGATGGCAATATGATCCTCGTTACCGAAATACTGCTTATGCTGGCCTTTCTGAGTATGAATGCCGCCGATGCCCTGCTGCAACAGCGTGGCGAAGCCCACTACACAGTGGCCGGCAGTTTCCCGGTTTCGCAGCTTCTGCAGCCGCTGTTCAGCGGATTAGGCAACGATGTGCTCATCGGTATCGAACGTTTCGGATGGTGGTTCCACATACTGGGTATACTCTGTTTTATGAATTACCTGCCTTATTCCAAGCACTGGCACATAATTATGGCCTTTCCCAATACCTATTTCAGCAAATTGCTGCCCAAAGCCGAATTTACAAACCTGGAAAGTGTAACCAAAGAGGTAAAACTGATGCTCGATCCATCGGCCGATCCTTTTGCCGCTGCCGATCCGGATGCTCCGCTGCCTTCTTTCGGAGCTAAAGATGTAACCGACCTCAGCTGGAAACAGCTTATGGATGCCTATACCTGCACCGAGTGCGGACGCTGTACCAGCGAATGCCCGGCCAATAATACCGGCAAAAAACTGTCGCCCCGCAAAATTATGATGGCCACCCGCGACCGCCTGGCCGAAGTGGGCTGTAACATCGATAAACACGGTAAAGACCATAACGACGGTAAAACCCTGCTGCATCATTACATCAGTCCCGAAGAACTCTGGGCCTGTACTACCTGTAATGCCTGCGCGGAGGCCTGCCCGGTGAATATCGACCCGGTATCTATAATCATCGACCTGCGCCGCAGCCTGGTAATGGAAGAAAGTGCAGCTCCGGGTTCGCTCAATGCCATGTTCTCCAATATCGAAAATAATGCCGCTCCCTGGCAGTTTTCACAGGCCGACCGTTTAAACTGGGCACAGGAAAATTAAGAAGCTATGCTGCAGGAACTGGAAAAAGACGGACATAAAGTGTCGCCGGTACTACCGGAACACATAAAGAACTTTCTGGTAGATATCGACGGTACCATATGCGACGATATTCCCAACGAAGAACCTGAGCGTATGCTTACCGCCGCCGTTTACCCTGATGCACTCGAAACACTGAATAAATGGTACGCCGAAGGGCATATAATAACCTTTTTTACCTCGCGCACAGAAGAACACCGCAGCGTTACCCAAGACTGGCTGCAGCGCCATGGTTTCCGTTACCACGGCCTGCTTATGGGTAAACCCCGTGGTGGTAATTACCACTGGATCGATAACCACCTGGTAAGAGCCACACGTTTTAACGGAAAATTTACCGATCTGATAGAAGAAAAACACTCTATACAGGTTTTTAAACCATAATACTTACGGGTATGAGCGAACTGAATGTACGAACCATGGCCGAAATGGCCGCAACCGGCGAAAACCCCGAGATACTTTTCTGGGTAGGATGTGCCGGTAGTTTTGACGATAAAGCCAAAAAGGTTACCAAAGCCTTTGTAAAGATACTGAACCATGCAGGCATTTCTTTTGCCGTACTGGGTACCGAAGAGGGCTGTACGGGCGATCCGGCCAAGCGTTCGGGGAACGAATTCCTGTTTCAGATGCAGGCCATGCAGAACATACAGGTAATGAATGCCTACGGCGTTAAAAAAGTAGTGGCTGCCTGTCCGCACTGCTTTAATACGCTTAAGAACGAATATCCGGAGCTGGGAGGCGAGTACGAGGTGCTGCACCACACACAGTTTATACAAAAACTGATCGACGAGGGTCGTCTGAAGATTCAGGGCGGCGAATACCGTGGCAAACGTATAACCTATCACGATGCCTGTTACCTGGGGCGCGGTAACGACGAATACGAAGCGCCGCGCAGTCTTATCGAAAAACTGGATGCAGCCCTGGTAGAAATGCCGCGCAACCGTAAACGCGGCTTTTGCTGCGGTGCCGGCGGCGGACAAATGTTTAAGGAAGCCGAGCCGGGCAATAAGGAAGTAAACGTGGAACGTGCCGAAGAGGCCATAGCCCAGAATCCGGAAGTAATTGCCGTAGGCTGTCCCTTTTGTAAGACCATGATGGCCGACGGAGTAAAACACTTCGAGAAAGAAGAACAGATAAAAGTACTCGACCTGGCCGAACTTATAGCAAATGCTCAGGACCTGTAATATGGAAACTGCAGAAACAGAAATAGCATACATACTGCAGCAGATGCCTGCAAGTTCGCGCGTGTGGGTGTACAAGGCCAACCGTTTTATGAATGCTGCCGAAACAGCCCTGGCCATGCAAAAGGCCCGTGCATTTACCGCTCAGTGGGCGGCACATGGCAAGGCCCTTACCGCTACTGCCTTTGTACAGGATAACCTGTGGCTGGTATTTGTAGTTGATGAATCGAAAGAAGGGGCTTCGGGTTGCTCTATCGACAAGGTTTTTCGCCTGGTGCAGGAACTGGAGCAGCAGCTGGGACTGCTTTTTACCGATCGCCTGCTGCTGGCCTGGGATAATAACGGACATACGGAGCTTACTCCCCTGGCAGCCATACAGGAGGCCGGCATTACAGCCGATACCCTTATTTACGACGATACCGTACAAACCCTTGGCCATTGGAATACCCGTGTTAAAAAGGCTGGCGAAAGCTGGCTGCAGCGTTTCCTGTAAGCCATATAAATGCGGCTCTCTGTATTATCTTATATTAAATTCCGGAGATGCTTAATACCTGTAAATATATACTGCTTTTTAGCATAGTGCTCTCTTTTGCAGCCTGCAAAAAATACATGCAGCCCCAGGCCGGGCTGGAAAAACTGTATGCAGCCCCCGGCAGCTATGCCGTAAGCGTTACTGAGCTAACCAATGCTTCAGGAGGAAAACTCTACCGGGTGTATTACCCGTCTTCTGCATCGGAACCCTGTCCGCTTATTACATGGGGCAACGGAACGGGAGCCGGCCCCGATAATTACGACGATATTATGAAACACCTGGCTGGCTGGGGTTTTATAGTAATCGATAATTACGAAAAAAATACGGGTACCGGTAAAGAAATACTGGATGCGGTAAGCTATATGCTGGCAGAAAACACCCGCAGCGGCAGTGTGTTTTTTAACAGGGTAGATGCAAACAATATAGGTGCTGCCGGGCACTCGCAGGGTGCTACCGGTATTATAAACGCACATACCCGTTATCCCGGCGGTGCTGCTATTCGGGCCCTGGTTCCCATTGCCCTGCCGGCACAGAAATGGACCGAAAACATACACGGCTACGAGCCTGCTCAGATACAGGCAGCCCTGTTTCTGATGAGTGGCAAGGGCGACGGACTTATATCTTCGGCAAAGAGTAATGCAGAGACCTTTGCAGAAACTGATGCTGCCTTACCGGCTGCAATGGCTTTGGCTGCAGGCAACGGACACAATTCCATTACCCGCGACGGAGGACGGCACAGAGGCTATCTTACGGCCTGGTTCCGTTACCGCCTTTACAGCGATACTATTGCAGCGGCTGCTTTTGCCGGTAACGATCCCGAACTGCTGCGCAGTGAAGGCTGGAAAGATGTGCGGCTGAAAAACCTGGAGTGATCCTAAGGCTTAATGGCAAATTTTACGTAGATCGATGATCTCAGCTGTATCTTCCGGAACTGGATGGCATCATCGTCATACCCTCCGTTGTATTCCTCCATTTCAACACGACGGTTCTGGCGCATAGCCCCGCTAATATTCATCAGTTCCAGCTCCAGGCCGCTATTCGAAGGACTTTCCATAATAATAAGTGCATTACCGCATTGTTGTCCGATGGCATTCAGCAGGTAATCCGCTTTGTTTTTGGCAGCCTTTATGGCCAGTATCTTCACCTCTTTAAGCAGGCTGTCCATTTTGGTATGGTCTACCCGGGCAATACGGGCTGTTTTAATATCAATCAGACTCAGCTCCTTAAATACTTTCCCGGCAGTAGCGGCATCTTTTACCTTTACCGTATATTTTTTGCGGGTAAGTACATCGTCGGTTTTCCAGTTTATGCGCATAAAATCGGCATCGGCGCTGTTAAGCATAATGTCCGAAGCCGGTATGCCCAGGGCCAGCAGCCCTACACGCATTTTTTCTTCCTGTTCCTGTATACTTATCTTGGTTTTACCGTCGTACTTCTCATTCAGCTGTATGTCAATAAAAATTTCGTCAGGAACAATATTCAGTTCGGCATTTCCGGTTACCTCAATATAAGGTACTTCAGGTGCTCTGTCCGTTATTTGGGCATGTAGCAGACCACTCAGGCCCATTCCCAGTATACAGGTGAAAAATACATGTTTCATAAATAATAATGTTTTAATAGATCGTTTAAAAGTAGAAACTTTTTAGTATTGTCTGATTTTTCACGAAAAAATTATCAATACCTTCGGCCTATGGCTACAGCACCCGCTAACGGTCTTTCCGCAGTACAGCTTGCCGAGCATTTTCTTATGTATACCAAAAAGCACGTTTTTCTTACCGGTAAGGCCGGTACAGGAAAAACTACTTTTCTGCGCCACATTATTGGCAGCACACATAAGAAAACGCTGGTAACTGCACCTACGGGCATTGCAGCGCTCAATGCCGGCGGGGTAACCCTGCATTCGCAGTTTCAGCTGCCTTTTGCTGCCTTTTTACCGGTACAGGGCGATTTTATGGTAAACGACCAGCTGAAATTCGAAACCTATTCCAGCCTGTCACGGCACCTGCATATGAATTCGGTTAAGCGCCGTACCATACGCGAGGCCGAGCTGCTGATTATTGACGAGGTAAGTATGCTTCGTGCCGACCTGCTCGATGCCATCGACTTTGTACTGCGCTTTGTACGCCGTACCCGCGAGCCATTCGGAGGGCTGCAGGTATTGTTCATAGGCGATATGATGCAGCTGCCGCCCGTGGTAAAACGCCAGGAATGGGACGTACTGCGGCAGTATTATGCTACGCCTTTCTTTTTTTCGGCACAGGTGCTGCAGCACGAAAAACCTGTATACATCGAACTTACCCATATTTACCGCCAGAACGACCGGACTTTTACAGATATACTAAATAACCTGCGCTACAACCGCTTATCCGCAGCTGATACAGAATTGCTGAACCAACACTGTAAACCGGGCTTTGAGCCACCTAAAGATGCGGGTTATATACGGCTTACCACGCATAACCGCGATGCAGATGAGATTAACCGTCGCGAGCTGGATGCGCTGCCTGCTGCCGCACAAAACTATCAGGCCCTGCTCAGCGGCGATTTTCCGCAGCATATATATCCCTGCGATCCCGATATGCTGCTGAAGCCAGGGGCACAGGTAATGTTTATAAAGAACGACCCTACCGGTATGCAGCGTTTTTATAACGGTAAAATTGCCTGGGTGCGTTTGGCTGCAGACGAGGAACTGTGGGTGGAGTTTGATGATGGCGAAACCATGCAGGTAGAGCCTTACAAATGGGAACATATACGCTATACCGTTGAAGAAGGTACCAGGGCTATAAAAGAAGAGGTGATCGGTACTTTTGAGCAGTTTCCGCTGCGCCTTGCCTGGGCCATAACCATACATAAAAGTCAGGGCCTTACCTTCGAAAAGGCCATTATCGACATCGAAAAAGTATTTGCTTCGGGGCAGGCCTATGTAGCTCTTTCCAGGCTCAGAAGCCTGGATGGACTGATACTTTCGGCCCGTATATCGCCGCAGGGTATCGACTACGACCCCTCGTTACAGCGTTTCGAAGAGTTAAAGCAGCAGCAGGGCGAATTGCCGCAGCTGTTGCAGGCAGCCTCGGCAGAGTATACCGAAAGCTTTTGCATGCGTGCCTTCGATTTTACCCCGCTGCTCCGTAACTGGAAAGAACACCTGGATACCTATGGCGATAAAGATAGCGTAGCCGAAAAACAAAAGAACCTGGCCTGGGCAAAGGGTATACTGGAGAAAATATCCGCCTTACGCGACCTGGCCGAAAAATTTACCATACAGCTGCACAAAGGTTTTATTAGCGGCGATATGCAATATGTGCAGCAGCGTCTGGAAGCGGCTATAGCGTATTTCGATACACCGCTGAAAGATATCTGCTCGGAAATATACCTGCAGAAAAAGGCAGCGACCCGTATTTACCGTGCTAAAGCTTATGCAGCAGAGCTGGAGGAATTCGACGCAGAGCTTATGCACCTTATAAGCAGGCTTCAGCGTTCGGGACTAATGCTCTTTGCTATGCGGCAGGGCGCCGAAGCGGCGGAAGAACGCTGGAAAAATACACCAGATATGGCCTGGCGTATTACACTTATGCAGCAGGAAGAGGGGAGTGCCTACCCGCAAAAAGAGGGTAAAAAAGAAAAGAAGAAAAAAACACCGAAAGAGAAAAAAGAGAAAGCCGAAAAAGGCTCTACCTTTCGCCTTACCCTGCAGCTGTTGCAGGCCGGTAAATCGCCGGAAGAAATCGCTGCGGAGCGTGGCCTGGCCCTTTCCACTGTGGAAACACATATTGTACGCCTGATAAAAGAAGGGCAGTTACCGATCGAAAAAGTGGTACACCGCGACGAAGTACACGAAATGATCCGTTTTCTTGATAAGCACGAAGACACAAAACTATGGGACCTGCGTCATGCTTTACCCACCGACGAAGACTTCCGTCGCCTTAAATTTGTACATGCCTATCGCGAAACCCTTAAATAGTTATTGGTTGTCTGTTGTTGTTTCCTTAGCTGGCATCACATAAGATATTTTTGTAATGCCACATTCCTGCAATGTGTTTCGTAAGTTTTTCACTTTGTGCATGGGAGTAGCATTATCTATATGCAGGAATACCATAAGCGTATCTTTCTGTTCTTCCGGAAGGCCGAGCAGAAATGTCTTCAGTTCAGATTCTTCGGTAGTTCCGGTTGCCTTATCATTAATAAAAAGTGAACCATTTGCATGTACATTAATATGCAGACCGGATACCTGCAGCATATCTTCCGCCTGGGATAAAAAAGAACAGCTGCTCAACAGAAAAACAAAAAATAGAAACAGGAGGTTTTTATACATTGGCTAAAAGTAAAAATAAATTTAGCTTTCTTAATTATCTGTTATCCGCACTTACGAACCTTCTACTCTTAACGCTCTCTGTTCATTAATTCCGGACTCTTCACTCCAGACCCCGGACTATTTCTTATCTTTGAACACATTTTTACACCATTGATTGTATTTGCCTCCGATCTGCACCTGGGTATTCCCAACCATGAAAAATCGCTGAAGCGCGAAAAGCTTTTCGTACGCTGGCTGCACCAGTATGCGGCTCAGGCCGATGAGGTATTTCTGGTGGGAGATGTATTCGATTTCTGGTTCGAGTACAAACAGGTAGTACCCAAGGGCTACACCCGTTTGCTGGGCACCCTGGCCGATCTGTGCGATAGCGGAAAACCTGTGCATATGTTCACCGGCAATCATGATATGTGGATGTTCGGTTACCTGGAGCAGGAGCTGGGCGTGCAGGTACACAGGCAACCCATTGTGCGCGAATGGAACGGTAAATCGTTCTACATCGGTCATGGCGATGGACTTGGCCCTGGCGATCATGGCTATAAGTTCATTAAAAAAGTATTCACAAATCCCTTTTTCCAGTTCTGTTTCCGGCAGTTTCATCCCGATTATGGCATACGTCTGGCACAGTTCTTTTCCCACAGCAGCCGTAATGCCAATTACGAAGCCGATAAGCAGTTCCTGGGCGAAGACAGGGAATGGCTGATACAGTACATAAAAGAAATTCAGCGCACACAGCATTACGATTACTTTATTTTCGGACACCGGCATCTGCCACTCGATCTGCAGGTAGGGAACAGCCGCTATCTGAACCTGGGCGACTGGATATCGTACCATACCTTTGGCCTCTGGAACGGGCAGGAGCTGTCGCTGCAGAAGTACGGCGAGCCATCCTGAACCTTTTTGCCCCATCCTATGTTTTGCCTGTATGATTGCTGATGCACTACACCGTTTATTCCGCGAGAAAGGCTACGAAATGTTTCCTTTTCAGGAAGAGTGTTTTGCAGCCTATGCCGATGGATATTCGGGTTTGTTGAACGCACCCACCGGCAGCGGAAAAACCCTGGCTGTGTTCGGAGCTTTTGTAAACGATGCCCTGCTGCATCCGAAGCCTGCCGATGAAAAACAGTTGCTGCTGCTGTGGATAACCCCGCTGCGGGCCCTTGCCAAGGAAATGCAGCGGGCTATGCAGGAGGCGGTAGACATAATGGGCTTACCCTGGCACATAGCACTGCGCACGGGCGACAGCTCCTCTTCCGAAAAAGCGGCACAGTTTACGCGCCCCCCGCAGGTACTTATTACCACTCCGGAAAGTTTACATGTAATGTTGTGCAAGAATGGCTATACGAAGTATTTTTCGGGTCTACGCTGCGTGGTTGCCGACGAATGGCATGAGCTGCTGGGCTCTAAGCGCGGTGTGCAGACCGAGCTGGGCCTGTCGCGTTTGCGGGGCATTGTTCCCGAACTGCGCATCTGGGGTATATCGGCTACCATTGGTAATCCGCAGGCCGCCGAAGAAGTTTTGTTTGGTACACATACCCGCCGCTATAAACTGGTAAAGGCTGCCATAGCCAAAAAATATGAGGTGCAGAGCATCTTCCCCGATTCGCTGGATGTACTGCCCTGGGCCGGGCACCTGGGCCTGCACCTGTTGCAGAAAACCCTGCCGCTTATTTATAATTCGCGTTCTACGCTTATTTTTACCAATACCCGCAGTCAGGCCGAAATATGGTATCAGCGTTACCTGGAAATAGCTCCTGACCTGGCCGGACGTATTGCCATGCACCACGGTTCTATAGATGCGGATATCCGCAGTTGGGTAGAGGAAGAGCTTAAAGCAGGCCGCCTGAAGGCAGTGGTATGTACATCGAGCCTGGACCTGGGGGTAGATTTTCAGCCGGTAGACAGCGTAATACAGGTAGGTTCGCCTAAAGGTGTGGCCCGTTTTTTACAGCGTGCCGGCCGCAGCGGACACCAGCCCGGTAAGCCCAGCCGCATCTACTTTGTGCCTACCCATTCGCTCGAGCTTGTAGAAGGGGCGGCATTACGCACCGCCATGGAAAAAGAATATTTCGAAGACCGTATTCCCCTGCAGAATTCGTACGACGTGCTGATGCAATACCTGGTAAGCCTGGCTGTTTCCGAAGGGTTTGAACCCGAACAGGTGTTTGCCGAAATATGTACTACCTATGCCTATGCCACGCTGGACAGAGAAACGTTTTACGAACTTATTTTTTACCTGGAGCATGGCGGAAAAACCCTGCATACTTACGACGAATACCAGAAAATAGTAAAGGATGGAACACTGTACCGGGTTGCTGGTAAGCGCATTGCGCTGCGGCACCGGCTTAATATAGGTACCATAGTAAGTGAGATGAGTATGCACGTAAAACTGCAGAACGGCCGAAGGCTGGGCAGTATTGAAGAATATTTCATTACGCGTATGAATCCAGGCGATGTATTCTGGTTTGCCGGCCGGCCGGTGGAACTGGTTCGTATCCGCGATAACGAGGCGGTGGTACGTATATCGAACCGCAGCACCGCACTGGTTCCTTCCTGGCAGGGCGGACGCATGCCGCTTTCGGCCAACCTGGCCCGCGAACTGCAGCTTAAGCTTCAGGAAGGCGCACTGCGCAAAACAAAAGATCCGGAGGTTGCCTTCCTGTTTCCGTTGTTCGAACGCCAGGAAGAAGAAAGTATAATCCCTTCGGAAAAAGAGTTCCTTATCGAAAAACTCTATTCCAAAGAAGGCTGCCACCTGTTTATGTTTCCGTTCCGGGGCCGTTTTGTGCACGAAGCTTTAGCCTCCCTGCTGGCGTACCGCATCAGCCGCCGCCTGCCTATCAGCTTTTCGATCGCTATGAACGATTATGGCTTCGAACTGCTTTCGGATAAAGATATACCCATCGAAGCAGCCCTGGAAGAGAACCTGCTGGGTACCGAAAATCTGTACGATGATATTGTGCATGGTGTAAATGCCGTGGAACTGGCCGGCCGCAGATTTCGCGATATAGCGCGTATTGCCGGTATGGTTTTTACGGGTTACCCGGGTAGTCAGAAAAAAGGCCGCCATATACAGAGTTCCACCCGCCTCATCTTTGATGTGCTTAACGAACACGAACCGGCTAACCTTCTTATACGCCAGGCTTACGAAGAAGCCATTCACTACGGCCTGGAAGAGGGGCGTATACGCGAAGCCCTGGAAGCTATAAAGCAAAGTGAGGTAAAGATAGTTACCCTGAGCCGGCCTTCGCCTTTTGCCTTTCCTATTATGGTAGACCGTCTGCGCGAAAAGCTCAGCAGCGAATCGGTGGAAGAACGGGTGGCACGTATGAAGCTCGATTTTGGTTAAAGCACTATTTTTGCACCCATGTGGTCCGAACAGCATACACTCGTATGGAACAACACCGAACTCCTGTTCGGTACAGACAAAAGCCTGTATATACCAGCACACAAAACCCTGGTGCTGGCCGATGTACACCTGGGCAAGGCTGCACATTTCCGTAAAGAAGGTATACCCGTGCCTCAGAACCTGTTGTTTCAGAACCTGGAACGTATCGAAACGGCTCTTAACCAAAGCGGGGCAGAAACACTGGTGTTTGTGGGCGACCTGTTTCATTCGGACCTGAATTACGAATGGACCTTTTTTGCGCAGTTCCGTTCGGCATTCCCCGGTGTGCGCTTTATGCTTACACAGGGCAACCACGATGTGCTGGATGATGCACAGTACCGGCATGCAGGTATTGAGCGGGTACCCGCCTGTATGCTGAATGAAAAAATACAGATACTGCACGATATGCCTGGCGAAGGCCCTGCCGATGTATTGCATATATGCGGGCATATACACCCTTCTGTACGGCTCAGGGGGCGTGGACGGCAATCGGTAACACTGCCCTGTTTCCGCTGGCGGGGAAATAAGTTGCTGATGCCTGCCTATGGCGTATTTACCGGCCGGCACAGCGAAAAACCTCAACCCGGCGACCGTTATTTCGTGCCCGTTGCCGATAAAATTGTTTTCTTTGCAGCATCGTGAAAACTCGGATAGTTATTTTTTTATTGATGCTTTCGCTGAATGCAGCGGCGCAGAACAAAAGGGCCGAAAAGCTCTATAACGATGCCATGAGTGTGCTGCAGGAGGGCGAAGAAAGTTTGGCAATGGATAAACTGCAGCTGGCGCTGGAATATGATTCCAACTTCAGTAAGGCCCGTTATAACCTGGGTTTGCTATACCGCGAAACCGGCCGTTACCAGCAGGCCGAAGAACAGTTCAGCCGCCTCATACGCCAGCAGCCGGCTTTTCCCAAAGCACTGGTACTGCGCGGTAAAATACGCCTGGAGGCTGGTCGTGCAGACAGTGCCCTGGCCGATTTTAAGCGCGCCGTACTGTATTATCCCAACGATTACGACGCCTGGCATGGTATGGGTACGGCCCATTTTATGTTCGAAAATTACGAAGGTGCCGAAGAATTTTTTAGCAAAGCGCTGCTTATTTTTCCCGAATTTCCGGCCTGTTATAACGACCGGGCCTCAGCCCGCATGATGCTGGGCAAGTACAACGAAGCACTCGAAGATTATCAGTATGCCGTGGCATATATGCCGCTCAGCAGCCGTTACCACAATAACCTGGGTTCGCTGTACCTGAGGCTGGGCCTTGAGGCCGAAGCGCGTAAAGAGTTTCTTACAGCCCTGGAAAACGGCGAAGAAACCGATATAAGCATAAATATGCTGCTCCTGTGCGATATTGCCCAGGAAATGAATACAAGCGATTCGCTTAACAGCGACTGGCCGGTATACCACCTGAACCAGGCCAATATATATGCCATGCAGGGTACATCGGATATGGCCATGAAGGAAAATACCAAAGCCGCTGCCACCGACGATCCGGACCTTAAAGATTATACCTGCCTGCAAAAAGTACGCCTGCTTATAGCCATGAAGTTTTACGAGCAGGCCTGCAGCGAACTTAAAAAATGCCCCATTGCGGCAGAATATAAAAAACTGGTATGCAAATGAGAAAGATATTTATTATGCTGCTCATAAGTGCCGGCCCGCTGTTGCTGCATGCACAGGTAGATTTTAAAGCGAAAAATTTTCCGGGAAAAAAGCAGGAGTTTGCGCTTATACTAAAAACCTTCCGGGAAGGAGAAAAACTCTTTAACCAGGCCGAAAGAGGAAACGATTCGCTGTATGTACCGGCTTACGAAAAACTGAGGCAGGCGCATAACTTTAATCCGCAGAGCATCGAATGTAACCGGCATCAGCTTACCTGCCTGGTACGTATGGGTCGCTTTCTGGAAACGCTGGAACATTACCGCATTCTGGAAAAAATAGATCCGGCTTTTACACCGCAATACCTGCCCGGCTATGCCGAAGTATTACGTATGAATGGTGAATACGAAAAGGCCGATGCCATGTACGACCGTTATTTTGCGGCAGGCGGAACAGACATTGCCGGCTGGGAAGGTATACCGCTGGATGTACGTGCCCGTTCCGACGAAATGGATACTTACCTGGAACTCGCCCGTAAACCTGTACTCCGCGATAAGTCGTACCTGCTGCTTTCGAAGCTTAGCATTCCGCAGGGAGCCTGTATTACGGTAGACCCGTTTACGGAAGATATTGTGTACAGTGTACTGGAAGATAATTATTTTCGCCTGGTGCGGCTCAGCCGCAAATCTGATTATTCGGTTAAAGTACCGCTGAGTGGTCCGCTCGGGAAAGTGCCTAATATTACGTTTATGAGTCTGCACCCGGCCGGTAACCGTATGCTGCTGAGCGACGGAAACGACCTGTATATGCTGCTGCGCCGCGGTACTATGCTCGACTCGGTTGTATTTCTGCCCGCCGCTGTAAATTCGGCCGCCCGCGAAAATGCCGCGGTATTTTATGGTAACGATATTGTTTTCAGCAGCGACCGCGACGAACAGCTGCGCACATATATATACAAGCCGCTTACAGGTGAGGTTTCGCTGTTTAACCCTGGCAGCACAGGTACGGTATGCAGTTACGATCCGGCCACACAGCGCTGGGTATACAGCCGCAGCGGAAAGGGCAGCATCGGTGGCAGCGATATCTTTTTTACCGAAGCCGGCGTAGAACGCAATGCCGGTATCAGCATCAATACTTTTTACGACGACACCTGGTCGGTATTTACCTCTACGGGTGCTTTTTATGCATTGCATAACGATTCGCTTCTGCGTTTTGTGCGCCGCCGCGAAACACCTTACAAACCGGTATATGTGGCCGCAGCTCACCTGATGTCGTTTACCGATAAGGTGTTTTACAGCAGCATGGCCGTAGGTGCCCGCGAAAATGCAGCCGAATCTTTTGTGCTTACAGGGGAAGTAGCAGGTGGCAGAGCGCGTGAAATTCCTCATAAAATATGGGTGTTCGACCCGGAAACGGGAGCCGCTCCTGCCATTTTGTATACCGATTCGCTGGAAGGTACCTTTCGGGCAGTAGTGCCTAAAAGCGGTAAGATACAGATATGGGTAAATGCCAAAGGATACATGCCTTTTACAACCATAGTAGATGCCGAGGCGGTATATACGGGTACGGAACATATAGTGCTGAGTCCGGAACCCATACGCGAAAATGTGTCGGTGGTGCTGCCGCATACTTCGGGGCTGCGCGAACTCAGCGCCGAAAAGGCCCGTAAGTCGGCCGAGCTGCTCCGCCTGAGCGAGTGGCTGCAGCTGAATAATAAAACACGTATACAACTGGCAGTACATACCGATAACCTGAATATGACTCCCAATGCCATCCGCTTTGGCGAGGAAAAAGCCCGTATACTGTACGAATTTCTGCGCGAACAGAATATTGAAAAACGCCGGCTCGACTGGCTGTTCGAAGGTCCCGAGCGACCGCTGTATCCTAATAATACCGCTCAGAACCGCATCCTGAACCGCCGTACCGAGATTATAATTACACAAAAATGAGTACAATACGCCTGGTAGATACGGGAGATGGCTCGCACAGCCTGCGTAACGATGCGCTGAACGAAAATTATCACTCGTGGCACGGAGCGGTTACAGAAAGCCGTTATGTTTTTATAGAAGCCGGTCTGCAAGAGGCTTACCGGCATTACCAACAGGTGCGTATACTGGAAGTTGGGCATGGTACGGGACTGAATGCGGCACTTAGTCTGGGATATGCCCGCGAAAAAAACAGGGAACTCCGCTACGCAGGACTGGAACCCTGGCCGGTGCCCTCCGCCTTACTGCATAGCATTAATTACCCCGCATATCTTTCGGAATACGAAAAAGAAGCCTTCCTGCATATGATCGATGCTGCCTGGGACGAACCACAGCAATGGAACGATAGCTGTGCGTATATAAAAATAAAACAGGGCATACAGCAGGCTTTTATACAACAGGTGCCGGCCGGGTGGCAACCTTTTAACCTGGTGTATTACGATGCCTTTGGTCCCGAGAAACAAAGCGAAATGTGGGAGAAACAGGTGTGGCAGACCTGTTACGAACTGCTGGATACCAACGGCATTATTGTTACCTATTGTGCCAAAGGACAGGTAAAGCGCGACCTGAAAGAGGCCGGCTTCCTGGTAGAGACTCTGCCGGGCCCACCCGGAAAACGCGAAATGATAAGGGCTCGAAAACGATCCCTTTAACCACGGCTGTAAATACGGCATTTTTCCATGTAACTTACTTCTACCGAATAAAACCCGAACTCTTCGCTTACGGTACCTTCTATAAGATAACAGCCTTCGCCGCTGAAAGGGTATTGCTTACGGCTGCCGGGAAAATGTACGGTATCTATCCAGTTGCTGTCTTCGTCGAGGAAGGTGCCGAAGTACATAGGTTCATCTTTTACGGTACGGGCACTTTTTATGCTTACCAGCCAGCCTAAAAGCCTTATTTTTTGCCCCAGCCATGCAGGTATGTCTTTTGCAGGCCTGTAATTTTCAGGTTTGGGACTCAGCAGCCTGAAATAGCTCATAGATACCGGGAAGCCCAGCAGATCCAGCTCGTCCAGCACCTGTTCGTAAAGGCCGGTATCGGGGGGCGGTATACCAAAGGTTTTTACATTGGGCTGGCGAAACAGGGTGCCGGTGGCGGCCTGGTGTTTTTGTACTTTTTGCTGCAGCAGTATATGGGTTTGCCACATAAGTTCGTGTGCCGGAACACCCAGGCTGCGCAGGGCTCCTATACGTATAAGCAGCTGCAGCTGTTCGGTACCGGGTATTACAAATGCGGCCCGCAGGCGTTCTACCAGTTCGCTCAGCGAAGTAAACGGCCCGTTCCGGGTTCGCTCCAGCAGCAGCTGTTCTATAAAAGCCTGTTCCAGGGAGCGTACATGAATAAAGCCTATATAAAGGGTGTTTGTACCTTTAAGTGCGCTCAGGTATTCGCCGTGGTTAATACAGGGTAATTGCAGGTTGGCGCCGTGTAGCCGGGCCTGGTGCAGGTAGAAGACCGTCTGGTAAAAACCGCCGAAATTGTTTACTACGGCGGTATAAAACTCCAGCGGATAACGCGACCGCAGGTACAGGCTCTGGTAGCTTTCTACGGCAAACGATGCCGAATGACCTTTGGCAAAGGAAAAACCGGCAAAACTTTCGATCTGCTTCCATACCATCCGGGTACTTTCAGTGTCGCGGCCCAGGCGTTCGCAATTGGTAAAAAAGGCGGTTTCTACCTGTTTAAACTCGTCGCGCGAGCGGTATTTTCCGCTCATTCCCCGGCGCAGCACATCCGATTCGGCCAGCGAAAGCCCTGCAAAATAGTGGGCCACCTTTATCACATCTTCCTGGTATACCATTACGCCGTAGGTATCGGGCATAATCTGTGCCAGTACAGGATGTATATGCGTACGTGCTTCGGGGTTACGGTGCCTGTATACATACTCGCGCATCATACCGCTGCGGGCTACCCCCGGCCGTATAATGCTGCTGGCAGCTACCAGCTCGGGATAGGTCTGGCATTCCATTTTGCGCAGCAGCATACGCATCCCCGGCGATTCTACATAAAAACAACCTATGGCCGAACCTGTACGCAGCAGCTCTTTTATCTGTTCGTCCTCTTTAAACGGTGCGGTGTGGTGTATGTCTATATCAATATGGTGCCGTTCCTTTACATACTGCAGGGTGTCTTTAATGTGTCCGAGCCCGCGCTGACTCAGAATATCGAACTTATACAGGCCGATATCTTCGGCACTGTGCATATCGAACTGCGAAACGGGAAAGCCCTTGGGGGGTATATCGGTAGCGGTATACCTGTATATGGGTGCTTCGGATATAAGTATACCTCCGGCATGTATACTCAGGTGTGCCGGGAAATCGGCCAGGTACTGCGTATATTCATAAATAATTTTCCCGGCCTGGTGTCCGGGTTCTTTATTCCCGAAATTACGTATCAGTTCTTCGCATTCGCGTTTGGGCAGTCCAAAAACTTTCGATAGCTCGCGTATGGCCGATTTTTTCTGGATGGTACTGAATGTGGCCAGCTGGCAAACATGTTCCCGGCCGTAACGTTCGAACAGGTAACGGATTATTTCGTCGCGGTCTTTCCACGAAAAGTCGATATCGAAATCGGGTGGCGACTCCCTGTACAGGTTTATAAAACGTTCGAAATACAGATCCAGTTCAACGGGATCTACATTGGTTATACCCAGGCAGTAGGCAATAATACTGTTGGCACCGCTGCCGCGCCCTACGTAAAAAAAGCCGCGTTTGCGCGCATAACTTACAATGTCGTGGTTTATAAGAAAGTAAGATACAAAATTTTTACGTGTAATAATATCCAGTTCTTTTTCGATGCGGGCATATACAATTTCGTTGCCACTCCCGTAGCGGCTGTGTACGCCTTCCAGGGCCAGGGAGCGCAGCCGTTCCACATCGCCGGTGCTGCTGCCGCTGAAGGTACTTTTATTTGCCGGCCCCCGGGGTGCCTGTTGTGCTTCGCAGCTATCGAGCAGGGCAGAGGCATTCAGTAAAAGATACGGAAAATCGCTGAAACGGGTGGCTGCCAGCCCGGGCGGTATCATTACATCGCCGCTGCTTCCGCATTCCCCGGCAGGTACATGATCGTAAAGCGTGTTCAGGCTCATGGCCCGCAGCAGCCGGTGGGCATTGTAATCGCGGCGGGTAACAAAACTTACGGGCATCCATGCCAGCATGTGCGAAGCCTGTTTCTGCCAGGCCGAAAGGCGGTAGCGGTTCAGTTCGTGACTGCATACACCGGTATATTCGTTGGGGCGCAGCTCAAATACCTCGTCCCGGCTGAAGGGATATACTACTTTTACCTGTTTAAATTCCGGAGCCCTTGCCGGAAAAGGTTTGCCGGAGGCCTTATATGCAGACAGGTGCCGGTTCAGCTCTTCAAAACCGTCGCTGTTTACAGCTATACCGGTATACATAAGCCTGTTGCTGTTACGGAATTCGATACCGAAAACAACCGCAACTCCGTATTTCTTTCCCAGGCGGCAGGTTTCCCAGCAGCCCGAGGTATTATTTATATCGCTCAGCACCAGCTTTTGTATGCCCAGGCGGGCAGCCTGCCCTAACAGACGTTCCGGCGAAAGGGTACCATAGCCGAAGCTGTACCAGGTATGGCAGTTCAGGTACATTATTTTCGGGTTTTAAGAGTGGCTGCCGGTGCTATACAGTGCAGGCCGAAACGGTCTTTCATACGGTCTATGGCCTGGTACAGGCGTATCTTTTCCACGCTGTCGTCGAACATATGTATCTGGTACTGCCCGTGTACCAGGTTACTGAAGCGTACTCCCAGCAAACGCACCCTCAGGCGTTTCTGGTACAGGCTGCGGAACAGCTCACGGGCAACGGGAACCATCTGGTGGTCGGCGGCGGTGTAGGCAATACTGCGTTGTTTACTGTGGGTATCGAAATCGGCATAGCGGATCTTTACACTTATGCAGGCACTGAGCTTACGCATGTTGCGCAGCGAAAAGCACAGCCCGGTACACATACGCAGCAGCGTATCTTCCAGGAAGCGCAGGTCGGTGGTATCTGTGGCAAAGGTTTCTTCGGCAGAGATGCTTTTTTGTTCGTTGTAAGGCTCTACCGGACTGGGATCTATGCCCAGGGCCTTACGGTGCAGGTTTAGTCCGTTGCGGCCCAGTGCCGAAAAAAGAAGGGGTTCGGGTATCTGCTGCAGGGTGCTTATTTTTTCTACGCCCATGCCCCGCAGGGTTTGCCAGGTATGTTCGCCTACACCGGGCAGCTTACGTACCGAAAGCGGGGCCAGGAACCCGGCTTCGCTGCCGTGCTGTATAATCATACGTCCCAGGGGCTTCGATTCGCCGGTGGCTACCTTCGATACGGTTTTATTTTCCGAAAGGCCAAAGGATACGGGTAAACCGCTTTCGCGGCGTATACGCATGCACAGCTCATCGGCAAAGAGAGCAGTGCCGTAAAAACGCTCAAGTCCGCTGAAATCGGCATAGAACTCATCGATGGAGGCTTTTTCGAACAGGGGAACCTGCGATGCAATAATATCGGTTACCAGCTGCGAATAGTTCGAGTATGCCTCATGGTCGCCGTTCAGTACAATGGCATGCGGACACAAACGCAGCGCCATACGGGTAGGCATGGCCGAATGTACGCCAAACTGCCGGGCCTCGTAACTGCAGGAAGCCACTACGCCGCGGTCGCCCGTACCGCCCACAATTACAGGAACACCATTGAGCCTGCTGTTGCGCAGCCGCTCTACGGAAATGAAAAAACTGTCCAGATCGAGATGCAGTATGGTACGCATTTTTTTGACGATAAAATTGTCGTTAAATATGACAATAATATAGTCAATATGCGTTTGCCTGCAAATTCCGGATTAAAAAAGAGCTGTTTTTTTAGCTTATATAAGATAAAAAAGCGACAGATAAGCACCTGCCGCTTTTAAGGATTAGAAAAGTATGTTTACTGAAGGATGATCTTTTCGGACCAGCTGCCGTTTGCGTGTTTCAGGTTCAGCAGGTACATGCCTTTCTGATAGCTGCTGAGGTCGATACGGAACGTGGTGCTGTGGCCGGGCAGCGAAGATTCGTACACTCTTTTACCGCTCATATCCAGTATTTCTATATATCCCTTGCTGATGCCGGGGAGTGTAAGGTTGAATATGCCGGTACCGGGATTGGGAAAGATACGAATGTCGTTTTCTGCGCTAAGTTCGTTGCGGTAAGGGCTGCTGCCTGCTGCAAGGTAGCTGAAGTCGGGTGCATCGCTTTCTTCCCGTATCTGCAGGCTGGGTGTTCCACCGGCAAGCAGGCTTTTTTCACTGGTAATAATTACGGAGGTTTGCCGCCATTCGCAGTTACTGTTCCAGGTGCCGCGTATAATACGGTACCGCCGGTTGTATAAAAAACGACCCGGATCGGGAGAAGTGCCTATACTGGTGTAAGTACCCGAATATCCTGGATTGGCAGGGTGATTAAAGCCTTTGAACACATTGGCACCGGGATAGGGCCACCAGGAAGACGGATTATCGAAGGAGAAAATTACATTGTCGGCATTGTCGAGTTCCTGCAGGGCCCAGTAATGGCCAAACCCGGGCTGTGTAAGGTGGGCATTGGTAACCACCGGAGCGGCACTTATTGTAAAGTAGCCGGGCAGCGATGTGGTAGCTATATCAAAAGCCGGGTTATTGGGGCGTACGGTAACGGTTACCTGATCGGTATTACTGCAGCCGGCACGGTTTATTACATATAATGTGTAGGTAGTGGTTTGTTGCGGACATACTTCGGGTTGCGCTGTAAATTGACCGCCGGGCGACCATAAATAACCCATTCCTAATACGTATGGGGTGCCAAGAAGGGTACATTCGCCTTCGCATATGGTTTTGTCGGGGCCGGCATTGGCAGCAGGTCCGCAGTCTGCGTATACAATCCGGCTTACTTCGGCACCATTGGTGCAGAGACTGATAGCCCGCAGGGTAATACGGTAATACTTGTTGCAGGGCAGGGTATTGCTTCCGGGGAATGTAAAACTGCCCGGACTTCCTCCTATGGGTGCACTGCTGTATGTATACCCACCCGGTACAGGTGTGCCAAACATATCTGTTTCGGTAAGTATCCAGGCATGAAACAGAGCCGAGCCCGGTCCGTCGGTACCGGTAACAGAAAGCAGGGAACCTTTACACAATACCGGGGACGCAGTAATCCCGAGTTCCAGGTCAGGACGGTTAATGGTAATATCGCCACAGACATTAAGCCCGGTAAAACCGTTTGTGGTGTTGTTTACGAACAGGGTAATGTTATTGGCTCCACCGGCAATGATATGGGCCGGGTTTATGGTGATGGATATATTGGTGCTGAGCGGATTATAATCGTTCACAGAGGGTGGACTCAGCGTATACATGAATCCGTTTATCTCCAGCCCGTTCAGGTTATTATCAGCCCCGATGCTGCTAAAGGTAATAACCGCACTTTGTACGGGGCAGGTACTTGTGCTAAAGGACATAAAGTATTCATAATCACCGGCTAATGCTGCGGAAGCCTGTTCGTTTACTACATTGGGAGAAATCCAGCGGCTGCAGGTGTTTTCTGCCCAGGCATTCAGGTTGCATGTGCGGGGGATGGCGAGAGTTCCGTCAGGTCTTCGCACTACCCAGGTATCGTCGTTGTTTCCCAGTGGAATAAGATTAGGGCCGTTACCTGCTACCCCGGTAGAGAGGCTAAATACCTGCTGGGCCTGCATACTGCTGTGCAGCAACAGCCCGGTACCAATCAGGATGAGTAATTTTTTCATAAAGTTGTGTGTGTTTATATTGCCTACTCTGTAAGCTTTTCGGCATCCGCTTTTCTCAAATTTCGAAGAAACGGACAGATATTCGCAGCCCTTTTATACCAGCGGTAGGGAAGTGTGTACGATCGGTACCATGTGCTGTAAGAACGGTTTTGAGTAAAAAACTTGCATAGGTATACCGATTGGTATAATTTTGCAGGGTGCAAATACGCAGTACATTATGATTACAAAGGCAGAACGAACACGGCAATATATTATCGAAAAAACGGCTCCCATTTTTAATGCGAGAGGGTATGCAGGTACGTCGCTTACAGATATTACCGGGGCTACGGGGCTTACCAAGGGCAGTATATATGGCAATTTTGCAAATAAGGACGAAGTGGCCCTGGCGGCTTTCGATCATAACCTGAAACAGGTAACCGATGCCATAAGTGTACGTCAGCAGCAGTATAGTTCGCCCCTGGATAAGTTAAAAGCATATATCGAATTTTACAGGGAATCGTTCCGTTACGAATATATGGCGGCGGGTTGCCCTATTGCCAATACCGGTACCGAGGCCGACGATACGCATCCCCTGCTTAAGGCCCGTGTACGCGATGCTGTAAATATGTGGCGCAGGAATGTGGAAAAACTGGTACAGAAAGCCGTGGAGGCCGGCGAGCTGAGAGCCGACGTAAATCCTGCCGATTTTGCGGTATTCTTCCTGTCAATGGTAGAAGGTTGCGTAATGCTGTCGAAAGCAGTGGGCGATCAGCATTTCCGGATAAAAGCGCTGAAGCAGCTGGAAATATATATAGACGCACAGAGGCCCTGAGTGCCTCAGTACTACAGCGTTCTCTGTTATATAGTATCTGCCTGCATACCGCCTATATCCACCAGCCCGGCATACCTTCCATGTTATTATCCCTGTCATTCTGTTTTTTCCGGTTTTTATCCCGGAAGCGCATTGTATCTTTTTCGAGCATTTTATCGGGCCTGCTGAAATATGCCAGCTCATCTACTATGGCAGGTGTATGGGCTGCTTCGGCGGCTATAATTTCGTGAGCCATTTCGCGCAGGCGTTCCTGCATATCGGGAAGCTGCTGATACAGGGGTTTTACGGCATACATGAAATCAATACGGTTGCCTGCATCCAATTCGTTACGGAATGTATGTTCTATCTGCTCTTTCTGTATCCTGGGGTCGTTAATGTTGCCGAGGTATTGAAGCAGGCATTGCCGTGCCTGTATATGCTGCAGCCAGCCCCATTTAAGCAGTTGCATGGCACGGGCTTCGTCCTGCATTTTACTGCGTACAAATTCTGCGGCATGTAAGGGTTGTTTTTTCTGTACAAATGTTTCAACCGCTTTGTTATACCACTGAAATGCCTCCTCTTTTTTATTCAGCAGCATATACATATCGCCGGTTTTTTCGTCGTTGTTAAGCTCTTTGTACAGAGCGGCCGCTTCTTCGTACATTTTACCCTGTTCGTAGCATCCGGCAGCCATATGTTTATTGTTCAGGTATTTTAAGTAAACAGCGGCAGCCTCGGGATAATAGCCTCCCTGCTTAAGGGCTGCGGCGGCTGCGGCGTGGTCGCGCAGCAGTTTCATGTATATAAAGGCGGCTTCCTGGTATTGTTTCTGCTGTATAAAAGCTTCGGCCGTTTTATGGTATTGCTCTTCCAGGCTTTGCAGCTGCTGGTCGGGGATAATACTGCTGCCTGAGCTGCCTGTGCCCGCCTGGTTACGGAGTAGGGACCCGAGCGAAAAATCGTTCCAGCGCCGGTTCAGCTCCATTTGTCCGTTGCCTCCGCGCGAGGTGCCGTCCTGGTCGATGGGAATGGCATATTTGAGCGCTTCTTCCGGATTATTCCGGAACATATCCAGCAAACGGTCGATGGCTGCCTGGTTGCGATGTTCCAGGTCTTCGTAGTCGTCTTGCAGCTTTTCGCCCCATTCTTCGCTTTTTCGGCCGGAAAACATACGACCTATTCTTTTAAGCTGCTCCAGCAGCCGGGTAGCTTCGCTCGGGCGCTCTTTACTGTAAGACGTATCTTCTGTTTTTTTGTTACCGGCATCGGCTGGCTTTTCTTCTTTCTTCCGGAACAGGCGGCGCAGAGTATGCAGTTTTAGTTTTTCGCCGGTGCTCAGTGGTTTGTCGTTCAGTTTTTCGCCGGGGGGGAATACCTGTTTTTCCAGTATATGCAGCAGTTCTTCGGCAGGCAGTGGCTTTATGCGGAAACTATGTATTTCGGCCGGAATATATATACCATCTTCCGGAGCGCTTATGCCGGGCTGAAGGGCTTCGGGCAGGGCCAGCAGGCTTTCCCATTCTATGGGCGCATCCAGTGGGCAAAGTCCGGTTTCGGGGTGGAATACATGCTGATCGAAGCTCAGTATATGTTCCAGCTCAGACACCTGTATGGCCGGAAAAACCTCGCAGGCTCCCGGCACATATAACATGCGGTGCAGGCTGTATGCCAGGTTGTTGCGTCCTGTGTCCCGGGGCGGTTCGGTACCCCTGGGCAGCAGAATACAACCCCATATGGCACCGGTATGCAGTTCGGGCAGGGCAAATACGCGGGTGTTGCCGGTATGCAGGCCCATGTATTGCATTTCGTGCAGCCAGTGCAGCGGACTGCTTCCTTTTACAAAGATGCCTCCGGCCGGGTAGGGGTTATGGGCACAGGGTTTTAATTTAAGTTCCATGGGCTGTAATTTGGGTAATGAATGGCTGGATGTAGCTGGCGTAAAATTCATGTACACTAAGTATCTGCCTGGTGGAGGCTGCCTTATCCGGCAGAAAATGAACCGGGCCTGTAAAATGCGGCCCGGCCGCTGCAGCCAGATCCAGATCCAGCACGCTGGGTATCCATATATCGGGCAGTGTGCTTTTGCTGCTTCTGAGCTTTAACATGCCGTTGCGGTTAATGTGTATGCTGCTGCCATCGGCAAAATGGAATGTATTTTTGTTCAGATCTTCGGCATAGACCAGGGGTGTAAGCTCTGTAACAGGTACAAAGCGCATGTCTTTCGGTAACAGGCTTAATTCGTGGTTATGTATAACAAGGGTTTTATGAGGAGTGATGAATATACGTGAAATGTTTTTGAGAACGGGCGAAAAACCCAGGGTCGGGCTGGCAGATATCTGTGCGTATTCTTTTTCGCGCAGGTGGTATGCTTCGCTCAGCTCGTTCCAGGAACGCTGTTCGTTTTTAAGGAGTGTACCCTGTTCGGGGTCGATGGTCCAGTAATGCTGCTGGTTTAGCAGGTAAAAAAAACGGTCGTTGCTGAAGAAAAAATGCGGGTAGTTGCCCGAATATTTCCAGTCGGGAAAAGGTATCATCGTGTATTTTCCGCTGTTTACGCTCAGGATACACAGTTCGCGTTTACGTGCATGAAACAGCAAAAGGTACAGTATGCCGTTGCTGCCCATGCCCATTTCGCAGGCGGTGGTGGAATAAGGCAGCTTGTTCACCTGCATCTGCCAGCCTTGCAGAGGTGCGGGGCTCATGCCCGGGCAGCTGAGCAGGCTGCGTTCGTTACTGATAAGGTACAGGGTATTGTTTAGGGGAATAAGGCGGCGTATATTATTTTGCGGCGGAAAAAGCAGGGGGAATTCTTCGTTTTCGGAGGCAGGAAGAGGAACGGTAGCAGAAACTGTGGGGCGCGAACGCGGTTTCCAGAGTTCTTCGAGCGGCAGCTGTATGGTCTGAATAAAGCGCAGGCTGTTTTGCATACGTTTGTATACGCTTATATGCCCTTCGTTATCGGTAAGCAGGCGGTACTGAATACGCTGCTGATTATCTTGCATTACTTTTTGCATGGCAGGCTGTTTTAACACGCCGGCTACGCTTATAAGTACAATTTCGCTGTTTTGCCCGGGGTACTCGTCCAGGAATTTCTGCAGTCCTGCAGCGGGGTTCAGTATAGGCTGTGCATGCTGTATGCCTTCGATAACACCTTCTACAGAGCCGAAAAAAATCTCCCTGTAACCACTGCCGATTACAAAAGCCCTGCAGCGGATATCGGTTTTGGGATGCCTGGCAATGGCCAGCATAAGTGCGTGGGCCAGTACTTTGGGTGTACCCCAGTTTTTGAGCGAAACATCGATGAGTATAATACGTTCCCGTTCGTTTTGCTCGGGTGGTACCTCCCGTTGCAGGTATAGCGCTTCGTTATTGGCCAGGCGCGACAAAAACAGCAGGTCGTCGTTGGCATATTCGCTTATGAGCAGGCGGTCGTAATCGCCTTTGTTGCTCAGGTCGGATACGCCACCTACAGGCTGGGCGCTGGGCAGGGTATTATGGAATGGGATTGTAAGGCCCGACCATATACGGCGTATGAGCCGGCCAATATGAAAACTGCGGTAATTGTTTTCGAGTTCTTCTACAAAATCGCTACTGTGCGCGGGAGTATCAGCCGGTTCGGCCGGTAGCCGGAAATCGGCTTCGGGTACGGCAGCCATTGCCTGCAGTATGTCTTCGGGACTGCTGTAGTGCCGGTTTAGCAGGCTTATGGTACGGCAGTCTTTAAGAATAAGCGACAGGTTAAATGCCTGCTTTTTCATAAGTTTTGCCGCGTTGTAATTGCCTTTCTGGTAGCTGTACAGGTGTGCCTGCAGTTGCTTGTAAGAGTACTGGTTATGGCACTTGTGAAAAATGCTGCGTAACATCAGCAGCTTATCTTCGCCGCTCTTATACTGCTGAGGCAAACGGCTCAGTGTGTGCATAAATGCAATACAGTCGTTGAGTAGTTCGGGATATATGTTTTCCGGACAGGCTTTCAGCTTATCTTGTACCTGCTGTATAAGTACACTGCCCATTGGATTGGTGGCTGCAATGCACATGAGCAGGGCTCCGAAAGGAGGAACGCCGCCGGGGGAGAGCTGCGAAAGTATATGCATCACATGCTCGCGGTAGGCAATGGTCATACCTCCGTTTACAGCTATTACATCTGTATTGTCTTCCCATATCCAGAAATGGTGTTCCGGGGCCTGAAAAAAATCGTAAAAGCTCATGGCTCCGTTTCGTTTTTTTTCGTTTGCATACTCCGGCGCAGCGATCCGGCACTGAGCGGTTTCAGGTCTTTCTGCTCTACCCGGAACCAGTTTGCCTGCGGGTTCCATACAATAAAGCTCTGGTTATCAGGATCTGTTTTGTGGTTTATGGCCGGTGTAAGCAGGTCCTGCTCAAAGTCGAAGCCGGAAGGCAGCAGCTGATTGTTTTTACGCCAGTAGGTATCGCCGGGCAGCGGCAGCAAGGGCTGGCCGGTAATCAGGGCTTTACGGCTCCCGAGTATGGTCCATTGCAGGTGGCGCAGGCGCAGCGGAGGGGCCTGTAGGGCATAGCGGGCCAGCAGCTCCAGGTCGCAGATAAGGGCCCAGGCTTCGCATTCCTTTGCGGAGGTACATAAGCGGGGTATTATACTGCCGGGTTGTATCATAAGCCGGTTCAGTGCCGGTAAACTCAGCGGAAGCGCCCGTTGTGCAGGTGTCCAGAGTAATGCCGGTACAGGCATGGCCGGGAGCATACTGCCTTCGGGGAACAGCTGTGTACCGTTCTGGTAAAAAAGCTGTTTAAAAGGTATAGAGCGTATTTCTTTGCTTTGCAGCTGTTCGGCTGTAAGGTCTTTTATCCATATATGCCCGGCTTCAAAGCCCAGCTTCAGGTTGCTCCAGTGCCTTATGCTGCCGAGCTGCTCTTTGTGTGCCAGCTGCAGCAGCATGTAGCGGGTTATATGGTCTGCAGTATCTGCTGCCATAGGCTTTCAATTTCGTTTTGAACAAACTGTTTGTGCCCGGCTTCCCGAATCCAGTTGCAGCGGGTTTGTACATAGCGCAGCTTGTCTTTTATAATGTTCTGCTCTTCGAAGCTAAGTCCTTCCTGCTGCCAGCGGTCCTTCAGCAGGCGTACTTCCTTCATCAGTTCTTCGGCATTGGGCGCACGGTTAAAAAGTGCCTGCGGATGTGCCCCCGGGGTATTGTCTTTTTCGATAATACCGTCTATTATGCCGGCCAGTATTTCGATCTGTTCTTCGGTATCCCAGATGTATTTAAGCACCCACAGGTCGGCGGGTATGGCTTCGCTGCGGTTGCAGATAACGGCACTGGCGGCAAGCAGGTTTTGTATCTTAACGGCTCTGCGGTCCGAAACTTTAATACCCGTATTGCGCAGTGTATGCACCAGGTCTACATAACGGCTGCGTATGGGCGAAAGGTTTACATTACGGCACATGCGTTGCAGTTCGCGTATTTCGCTGGGGTGTATGAGTGGTTTTTCGGCGGTGGTTTTATGTTCCAGGGCCCAGCCGGCAAGCAGTACCTGTTCCAGCAGATCGGTATCGGCGTAGTCGCAGCGCACACGCAGCAAAAAACGGTCGAGCAGGGCATTCAGAGCCTCGTCTTCGGGCAGTACGTTGCTGGCTCCTGCAAACATAAGTGCCGGCAGTTTGCGGGTTTCTTTACCCCTGCGGAATATTTTTTCGTTCAGGGCCATCAGCAGACTGTTCAGAATGGCACTGTTGGCATTGAAAATTTCGTCGAGGAATACCAGCGAAGCCTCTGGCATCATCCCTTCGGTATTGGTTACCAGTTCGCCTTCTTTGAGCCGGCGTATGTCGAAGGGCCCGAAAAGCTCGTTGGGTTCGGTAAAGCGGGTAAGCAGGTATTCGAAATTTTTACCGTCTTCCACACATTCCGATAGCCTGCGTACCAGCGCACTTTTTGCCGTACCGGGAGGGCCCAGCAGAAAAATATTCTCATTGGCTACCAGGCTTATTCCCAGCAGGTCTATAATTTCGTCTTTCCCTACAAAAGAGCCTTTTACGTAATTCAGTACCCCGTTCAGTTTTTGTATATGGTTCATAGTGTTGTATTTGTTTCATAGCCTGGCCACAGCTCGTTTTCGTATATGCCTAATATGCTTTTTACATAAGGAGCCAGCAGGGGAATTTTGGCCAGGTCGCTGCGGCGGCGGGTTATAATACGGTTGATGTATAGTTGTGTAAAACAGGTATTGGAAAAAACGGCCCGGAGATCGGGTTCGGCTACCGTTTGCGGGCTGGCGTTAATGCCGGAGTAGTGCCAGGTATGCAGCAGGTTTTGCAAAATGCAGATCATAGGGTCGTCGGGGTCGGTATTGGCAGTGGCCTGCAGAATATGGGGTAAAAAACGCAGGCAGAGATCGGCCGAGAGCATAGCTGCCGCATCGGTATTGCCGCTGAAATCAGGGAAAAGTAAATGCAGATCGCTTTCTTTATGTTCGCGATAAAGATAAACCTGTGCTGCCGTATATACGGTACGGGCCGCCCATATGGCCGCATCCGGACAGAAAACAGGGGCACCTGCAGGATATTCGAGCTGCTCAAGGGCATACTCTTCCTGCAGAAAAGTCAGCGTGGCCTGCTCGTCGTCAGGCTCTACCTGCAGCAGCCGCTGATAAAGGATAACTTCTTCGGCCTTCCGCAGCTGCTGTATCATGGGTAGCAATAAAAGGTTCATGCAAAAGAGAAGTTGAAGTGAGCGGGTATCATTTTCAATTCTTAAAGAGCTAAAATACTGAAATGGAACCGATATAGCAAGATAGCAGGTTTTTTGAATGAAAATATCGGTTTATTCAGTATGTATATATCTATCTTATAACCTGTATGACCTTTTACTTGTAGCGATTTTACAGGGGAATTATATACCTTTACACCAGATAAAATTATAAGCTGCTTACGTATTATTTTATCGATATTTACCCTGTAGTAAATCTCTATGGAACCTATTTGAATAAACGCTGACCATGAACGAATTTATAGAGTATATTTTACAGTTCGGACAGCTGAATATGCAGCAGACAGATCTTATACGCAGTAAAGCGGCAGAGGTTATACTCCGGAAAAATGATTATTTTTCAGAGGCGGGACAAATTCCGAAGCAGGTTGGTTTTGTGCAGGAAGGAGTTATACGCGGCTGTTATTATAATAACAAGGGCGACGAAATTACCCGTTGTTTTATCAGCGAAAACAATTTAGTGGCCGATTATATGAATTTTGAGGCAGAAGTGGCTTCTGCAGAGTATCTGCAGGCCTGTACCGACTGTAAGCTTATTGTATTGCCAAAGCAGCACTGGGACGGATTTTCGCAAACGATAGAAGGCTGGGATCAGATAAAGAATAAGATGGTGCAGGTGTGTATGTATCAAAAATCGCGTAAAGGCCCTGTTATTTCGCAGGATGCCACTACACGTTACCTTCAGTTACTGGAAAATTACCCCCGGCTGGTAAATCGTGTTCCGCTGTCTTACATTGCTTCGTACCTGGGCGTAACCCTGCAATCGCTGAGTCGTATACGAAAAAATATCCGCTGAGCTGCTTTTTACCAAATGGTAAATGTTTTTATTGTATGGCAATGCAATTTTGCGCTGTTCAATTTAATACAGAAAATAAAGTGGAACCGGAAAACTACAAAGAGCAGGAATATAAACGGGCACTGGTTACAGGTGCGAATAAGGGTATAGGCTTCGAAACGGCCAGGCAGCTGCTGCAGCAAGGTTTTTACATATACCTGGGCTGCCGCGATATAACCAGGGGTACAGAGGCTGCTGAGCGCCTGAAGGCAGAAGGTTTGCACCTTGCCGAAGTTGTACAGTTAGATGTAACCGACGAAAATTCGGTAAAAGCAGCCCGCGAAGCAATCGGGAAAAAAACGGCCGTACTGGATGTACTTATCAATAATGCCGGTATTAACGGAGGCATGCCTTACACGGCGCTTAAGGCCGGAGCGGAGCAGTTTGCGGCTGTGTTTGATACAAATGTAGTGGGTGTGGCCCGTGTTACGCAGGCATTTATGGATATGCTTGAGCGATCGCTGGCGCCCAGGATTGTAAACGTAAGCAGCAGTGTAGGTTCTCTTTCGTTGCAGAGTAACCCCGGCTGGCCGGCCTATGCTTACGCAAAATATGCGGTATATGCTTCGTCGAAAGCGGCTATGAATATGTATACGGTGCATCTGGCCTTTGAGCTGCGTAATACGGCTTTTAAAGTAAATGCGGTTTGCCCGGGATATACCAGTACCGATTTTACAGGTAATACCGGAGGAGAAACAGCGACGGCGGCACAACGTATCATAAAGTACGCATTGTTAGATGCAGATGGTCCCAGTGGCAGGTTCTTCAGCGAGGAAACCAATCCGGATACGGGCGAAATTCCCTGGTAGGGATATTCCTGAGCAGCTAAGCAGAGTGTTTGCGGGTACTTTCTGTTTTTGCAGAAATATCAGGATAAGAGCAGGAGCTCCTGTGCTCTGTTGCGGCCGGAAATACCCCATTCTATAAATATACGGCATTTGCCGGAAATATGCAAGTACTTTTTTGTGTCCCGGGTTGTACAGCACATCGGGGTATATGGAATATTCGCGGCGTACCTGCTGTGTATAAAGGCTACACGCTGTTTGCTGCTGCCTGGTATACCATGTCTTGGTAAAAAAGGGCAAACAGCAGTACATCCGGCATCTGCCGCAGGTGTGCCAGGGTATGATACTGGCAGCCTTTTGCCGTACAGGCTTTCAGGATATGCCTGTAATATACCGGTATACGCTCTGCATTACAGCCATAACGTTGCAGTAAGGGTTCAACAAAAGATCAGGGCAGGAGGCCGTACTCAGGGGCATGCCTCTTTGTTTAGCCGGATGCCATCGCCGAAGTGTATATCGCTGCGGTCAGAGAAAACAAAACGGCGGTCTTTTTCTTCCATTTCGCCGTAGCCTTCGGTAAGTGTGTTGTCGCCGAACAGGAAAATTACTTCGCGTGTGGAGCTCATTCCTTCAGAGCTATACAGGTAGTCGGCTATAAGTGTATCCCCGGAAATATACCCTTTAATATGGCCTGTGCTGGCATCTTTTTCGAAGAGCCGGTAGCTCAGTTCTCCATTTACAAGGCCCTGTTTCAGATCGAAGCGGATGTTTACGGTATCTCTGTTTTCGGTACTTACATAGCAGTACAGTCCGTCTGCGGTGTGTGCTGTTGCAGCATTACTGTTTGCGCCTCTGCCTCCGCAGGAGATAAGCAGTATCCCTGCAGTAAGGTATATGAGTACTTTTTTCATATTTCCTTTATTTTGTAACAAGGTAGCTGTTTTTCCGGAAAGGGTATATACGAAGGCATATGTGTTTTGTTACAGGAATAATGAATGTATGCTGTTTGGTATGTGTATAGCGCTTGTTACTGGCTGGCCGGAACATAGGTTTTGAATGAAGAGCCGTCCCACATAAATTCTTCGGTACGCACTTTAAAAATATCGCCCTGTTTCAGAGCCGGGAAGCGTGGAATAAAGCCGCCGGTAACGGCTACCTGGGCCTGCATACGTTTGGCCAGGGTAAGCAGGCGTGGATTTATGCGGTAGTCGGCACCACAAATAATTATAAGCACGGGTTTGGTAATTTTGGTATATAAATCCAGGTCGCGCGGAGAGGCATAATTATCGGCCACCCATATAAGCCGGGTACATTGGGGGCAGGCTTCCTGGGCGGCCAGCAGGGCCTCTATGTCATTTTCCGGCAGGTCGCCTCCGTACCCGTTGCGCATGGCCTGCAGTGCGCGGGCTTCTATGCTGTCGTATACATTGCCGTGGTAGGTGTATATACCGCCGGAGCTTCCGATGGTCTTCTGCAGGTCGGGTTTGTTATCGCCGTCGTTAAAGAATGCGTACAGATCTATTTTGTGGGTATTGTTTTTTATGTATTGCAGCATATCGGCAATATAGGGGCCCATACTTCCGGTTACGTCCAGGGCCAGGGCGGCATGCTGCAGGTTTTGCTGGTTATTTAGGGTTTTGCTTACGATCTTGTGTTTTTCGGTAAGTTTCCACTCATCGTCTTTAACGGCGATGCTGCGCACGTTAATTTCGTCGCAGTTACGTATTTCGTCGGGTTCCAGGGGCAGGCCATGACTGAAACGTACCCGCAGTTCCTGGTATACGTTTACTTTCCGGCCTTTGTATATGGCAGGCTGCCAAACGGGCATATATTCCAGGGCTTCTTTTATGGCCTCTTCGCAGCCGTGGCCCAGGGCTCTTTTTATTTTAAAATTCTGGATACCGCCCGAACGGTTTACCACAAAAGATACTTCTGAAACGCCGGTTATATTACGGGCTATGGCTTCGCGCGGATATTCTATGTTGCGGTTCAGGTAGCGGGCCAGGGCACAATCGTTATCGCCAAAATGCGGCGGGGTATCGTAATGCTCGAGCGGGTCGCTGTCGTAGGCGGTCATGTTGCGTACGCGTTTCCCCGGGCTGCCAGCGGTAAGGCTGCTGTCAGAGGCGCCTATGTAACCGGCTACCATACGTATTTCCTCAAGCCTGGTTTTTTCGTCTACAGGGATACGGTAATAGATGCAGAACCCGTGAAAATAGGTTTCGGCCGTTTCCAGGTCGGTTGCGCCGGTTTGCTCGGTATTCTGGAAATAAATAAGTCCGTTGCCGAGTAAGCCGGGTAAAAGTTTATCGAGGTTGTTCCAGCGTTGTGTGTTCAGTGCCAGCTGGTCGAAGTCTTCGCTGCGCCGGAAGCGCGTATAAAGCAGGTCGATGCGGATAATGGTGGCATGGCGGAGCTCATCGAGCAGGGCAGGATCTACGATCTGGGGTTCGGCATAAGGGCAGGCCAGCAGAGCACTTCTTTCGCCGGGAGCAGGCTTTGATTCTGTAAAACGGGTAATACTGCGCGGACTAAGCCTGGCCGGGTTTTGGGCGCATAGCAGCACAGGCAGTAAAAAAAGCAGACTGAACAGATACTTGCGGAGCTTCATCCGGAACAAGATAATAAAGAATGCATACAACAAGGTACTCTTTTACTTTTTTTAGGTCCTGCAGGCCTGTACATTTTTTTTATCTTCGGGGCTATGAAAAAGCTGCTCATATGCTGTTTTCTGCTTTGGGGGCCTGCCGCCCGCGCACAGCAGATATACGGTCCGTTTACCCATGCCGATACACTGCGGGGAGCCTTAAGCCCCGAGCGCAGCTGTTTCGATGTAACGCATTACGACCTTACGATAGACCGTATCGACTTTAAAAAACGATTTATACACGGCAGTAACCGCATAACAGCGCGTATTGTGCATGATACCAGGCGTATACAGCTCGATCTTTTTGCCAGTATGAAAATACGCGGCGTAAGTGCCGATGGCCGTAAGCTACGCTTTAAGCGCGATGGCAATGCCTTTTTTACGGAACTGCCACGCGTGTACAAACCCGGCGAAGTACTGCAGCTTACCGTAGAATACGAAGGAATGCCGCAGGTGGCACAAAATGCACCCTGGGACGGTGGTTTTGTATGGACCAGCGACCCGCAGGGATACCCCTGGCTTACCGTAGCCTGCCAGGGAACCGGGGCCAGTTTGTGGTGGCCTAATAAAGACCACCTTTCCGACGAGCCCGACAGCATGCACCTGCACTATGTAATGCCTCACGATTCGCTCTGGGCCATAGGTAACGGCACTTACCTGGGTAATACTGAACACCGGGGAAAGAAATTTGCCAACTTCCGTATATCCTATCCCATTAATAATTACAATGTGTCGTTGTATGTAGGGCATTATAATTACCTGAGCGATGTATATGTGAGCGGGAACGATACCCTGGAACTGGCCTATATGGTTATAAAAGGGAACGAGGAAAAAGCGCGTGCCCATTTTGCGATGGTACCCGAAATGCTGGCATGTTACGAAAAGTACTTCGGGCCGTATCCGTTTGCCAGAGATGGCTATGCCCTGGTCGAAACCCCTTATGCGGGTATGGAACACCAGAGCGCCATTGCGTACGGTAACCGTTACCTGCCGGGCTATCTGGGCGAAGATTATTCGGGTATGGGACTTATGTTCGATTTTATTATTGTACATGAAACCGGGCACGAATACTGGGGAAATAACGTAAGTATGCAGGACATCAGCGATATGTGGATACACGAGAGCTTTTGCACCTATGCCGAGGTTTTGTATGTAGAATGTGTGTACGGCCCGGAGCAAGCCCTGCGTTACATAAATCATAAAAAAGACCTGGTACAGAACGACCGGCCCATGATTTCGCCCCGGGGAGTAAATGCCGAACCCACAGGCGATATATATGCCAAGGGAGCACTTATGCTGCATACCATACGCACGGTGCTGCATAACGACAGCCTGTTTCTGGGTATACTGCGCTCCATGCAGGACAGCTTTGCCCTTAAGACCATAAGCAGCGACGATGTGCTGGCGTTTTTCAACCGGGAGTCGGGCCGCGACCTGAGCCGGGTGTTTAATGCATACCTGCATTATGCCACACCACCCGTATTTGAGTATTATGTATGGCAGGACGAAAGCGGTACCTGGCAGATGAAATACCGCTGGAACTGTAAAGAACCGGGTTTTGATATGCCCCTTGGGATAAGTCAGGGAACACAGGAAATACTGCTGTATCCGCGTACAGACGTACAGCAGATGCAGCTTGCCATAAGAAGCCGCGATGAGCTGCGCATACATACCGAAACATATTACATTATACCCCGCAGAGTAAAATTATGATAAACCGATTCCTGAACCGGGCCTCCGATATGCATGTGGGACTGCGCTCGCTGAGCGGAGGTTTTTTATTTGTGCTGGGCTTCCTGTTCCTGGGCCAGCTGCCACTGAGCTTTGTGCTAAAACTCCGCGCCGATGCTGCCGGTGCAGAGCCTGCAGCCGTACTTTCCGATCCTGAAAAGTTTGGACTGAGCACAAACCTTTTCCTGCTGCTTACCATGCTGTCGTTTATAATAGCAATGGCCGTTCTCGGGTTTGTGATCCGTTTCTTTCACCAGGGACGTTTCAGGCAGATTATAAGCCCGAACCCGCGTTTGCGTATCGCCCGCCTTATATTGCCCGGCCTGCTCTGGTTCCTTTTTTCGGCAGCATACGATGTATATGGCTGGTATACCAATCCCGGACTGTATAGTCTTACCTTCGATCTGCAAAGCTTTATACCGCTGCTGTTCATAGGTTTGCTGGTATTGCCTTTTCAGACCTCGTTCGAAGAATTTTTTCTTCGGGGTTATCTTATGCCTTCCGCTGCAAAGCTTAGCGGCAATGGTATATATGGACTGCTTATATCGGCAGTTGTATTTGCCCTGATGCATTCCTTTAACCCCGAAGTAGAAAAATATGGCTTTTTTACCATGTTTCCCTATTATTTCGGCTTTGGTTTTTTCCTCGGCCTCATTGCCATATGGGATCAGGGGCTGGAGATACCGCTGAGTTTACATTATTTTAATAACCTGTATTCGCTCCTAATCGTTACCTTTGAAGACAGTGCACTGCACACCCGGGCGGTATTTACGCTTAAAGAGATGGACATGCAGGGGTCTATGGTATTCTTTTTTGTTACCATGTTTATTATTACCCTGCTGTGTATGCTTTTTTACCGCTGGAAGTGGCCGCCATTGTTAACCGTACGCGAAAAAAATGAGAAAGAACCGGAGTTTTAACGTCATTTTTCCGGGTCTTTTACTGCTGCTCCTGTGGGCATGTAAAGCAGAAAAGGCTGTTTTAACGGGGAATGCATATATATACGTAAAAAAAGAAATGCCGGCCGATACGGCTACCCTGCGGCAGATAGAGCCCTACCGGCAGCAGATGGGACGTATGCTGGCCGAAGTAATTGGTTATGCCTCCGAACCTCTGGTAAAAGGTAAACCCAATGCCCCGCTCGGAAATTACATTGCCGATCTGCTGCTGGCCTTTGCCCGCGAACGCAGCGATTTGCCCCAGGCCGATATGGCTATCTTTAATAACGGCGGATTACGAACCTCTTTGCCCGGCGACTCGGTGCGGGTGGGCGATATATTTGAGCTGATGCCTTTCGAAAATACCCTGCTGCTGGTGCGTATGCCCGGCGATTCGTTGCTGGCAATAGCACCCTATCTGCTCGCAAGGGGAGGCGAACCGGTAAGCGGAGTGCGCCTGCTGGCACAGAACGGTGCGGTTACGGAGTTCAGCATAAACGGCAGGCCCGTTGATCCTTCGGCAACCTATTATGTGCTTACCTCCGATTACCTGGCCGCCGGAGGCGACCGCATGTACTTTTTCGGAGGACTGCCACAGCTGCCGCTGAACATAAAAATGCGCGATGCTATAATAGAAGCCATGCGTAACGAGTTTAAACAGGGGCAGCACATTCGTGCACAGCGCGACAATCGCATAGAGATAAAAAATACGCCTTAAGCCCATGAAAAGACGCGGATTTATTCAAACCTCGCTGCTGGCAGCCGGCTCACTGCCATTCCTGAGCGCAGCTCCGGCCCGCAATGCTTCCCGCAGGCTTACCATCCTGTACACCAACGATCAGCACAGCCGTATCGATCCCTTTCCCGATAATCACCCGAAATACCCGGGACAAGGCGGTTTTGCCGCACGTGCCGCCCTTATCGACCGTATACGTGCCGAAGGCAACGAGGTACTGCTGCTCGATGCCGGCGATGTATTCCAGGGAACACCCTATTTTAACTATTTCGGCGGAGAACTCGAATTCCGGCTCATGAGCAAAATGGGGTATGATGCCTGTACACTCGGTAATCATGATTTCGATAACGGAGTAGATGGCTTTCTGAAGCAGGCCCCGCATGCTTCCTTTGCGTTTGTGAACAGCAATTACCATATCGACAATGCCGCTATGCGTGCGCGTATCCTCGAAAATACGGTTATACGCAAGGGAAAGTACAAAATAGGTATTTATGGCCTGGGCATCGACTTCGAAGGCCTGGTGGCAGCAGAAAATCACCGTGGTTTGTCCTATACCGATCCGCTGGCAGCGGCATTACGCCAGGAAGAAATTTTGAAAAAAAAGCAGGGTTGTGATCTGGTTATCTGTCTTTCCCACCTGGGGTATTCATACTCCGATAACAAAATCAGCGACTTAACATTAGCGAAACAATTAAACGATACCGATTTGCTGATCGGAGGTCATACTCACAGCTTCCTTACAGAGCCTGTAAATATTGTTAATTCTGCCGGTAAAAATACCCTGGTTACGCAGGCCGGGTGGGCAGGGCTTATTTTGGGACGTATTGATATTCTGTTTAATAGTAAGGACATGGGTTGGACGGCAGAAACAGCCATGCAAAAAATTTCTTCAAATGCAATACATGGTTGATTTTTTTTTACAATTTTTTCTTCGAATATTTGCCCTGTTGAAAAATCACCGAAACCCTAAACCCACTAAGGATATATAGTTTTTCAATGCTCTGTTGTGTATAAAATTAGTGTTAACCTGTTATTAAACGTAATGTAAATGATTACTGAGCCTATGAAAAAAACTGCCGCAGAGGTGTGGACAGGATGTCTGTCTTTCATTCGCGATAATGTGAGCCCAACCAGCTTTAAGACCTGGTTCGAGCCCATTATCCCCGTGAAGCTGGAAGACAACATCATTACGATCCAGGTGCCGACGCAGTTTTTTTACGAGTGGCTGGAAGAACATTACCTGACGCTTCTTAAATCGGCAATTAAAAAAGAGCTTGGCCCTGATGGAAAACTGGAATACAGTATTGTAATGGCCGGAAGCAGCGCTTCTACCTCTGCATATACAACAAAAGTACCGCCTACAGACCGCCGTGCGGTGTTAAACCCTGCCGTAAATGCGCCTATGGATTTATCCAGCTCCAAAACGATCCGTAACCCGTTTGTGGTTCCCGGACTCAAACAGATCAACATTGAAAGCAATCTGATCCCTTCCAAGAATTTCGACAATTTTGTGGAGGGCGACTGCAACCGTCTGGCCCGCAGTGCAGGCTTTGCGGTATCGAAGAACCCCGGAGGTACTTCTTTTAATCCTTTGCTGCTGTATGGTGGTGCCGGTTTGGGTAAAACCCACCTGGCCCATGCCATTGGTATCGAAATTAAAAAGAATTTCCCCGATAAGATCGTGCTGTATATCGATGCCGATAAGTTCACCCGCCAGTTTGTGGATGCTGTTAAGAACAATTCCACCAACGATTTTGTGAACTTTTACCAGCTGATGGACGTGCTCATTATCGACGATGTGCATCACCTGTCGGGCAAGGAAAAAACGCAGGATGTGTTCTTCCATATCTTTAATCACCTGCATCAGAATGGTAAACAGATCATTCTTACCAGCGATAAACCCCCGGTAGAGATCGTAGGTATGGAACAGCGTCTGCTGTCGCGCTTTAAATGGGGCCTTTCTGCCGACCTGCAGATGCCCGAACTGGAAACGCGTATTGCCATACTGAAATCGAAAATATACAAAGACGGGATCGAACTGCCCGACGAAGTACTGGAATACCTGGGCTACAGCATCACTTCCAGTGTGCGCGAGCTCGAAGGTGCTCTTATATCGCTGCTGGCACAGTCGTCTTACAACAAAAAGGAAATAACACTCGATCTGGCTAAAAAGATCATCGACCGTTTTGTAAAAAACACACAACGCGAAATATCGATCGAATACATACAAAAAGTGGTGTGCGATTACTTTAAGCTAAGCGTAGATGTAATAAAGAGCAAAACACGTAAGCGCGAAGTGGTGCAGGCCCGCCAGATAGCGATGTACTTTGCCAAAAGCTACACCAAGTTCTCATTAGCCACCATAGGTGCACACTGCGGCGGTAAAGACCACGCTACCGTGCTGCATGCCTGTAAAACGGTAAATAACCTGATGGAAACAGACAAACGTTTCAAGGCTTATGTAGACGAGCTCGATAAAAAGATTAATCTGAATGCATAGATAAACGCTTTTGTTTTGACACGAAAAAACGCCGTTCCCGAAAGAGCGGCGTTTTTTTAATGCATTACAGCGCTGTTATTTGCCGTTACGGCCTCCAACTCCGGAACCACCCGAAGGCGTATTGCCTGCCGGTTGTTGTCCCGGTTTTTTATCTTTCCTGTCTTTGTTTCGGGCATCCTGCGAGCGTTGCTGTCCGAATTCACGGCCGCTCATCTCGCCCTTGTTTTTCCCATAGGCATGCCCTTTGCCTTTATGGCCCTTGTGGTTCCCATGGTTATGGTCATGTTCTTTACCTGATGCCTGTTCCCTGGCTGGTTTTCCGGAACCTGCCGCATCGTTTCCGGTACGCGTTTGCGAAAAAGCGGTTACCGAAAGTGTACTCATCAGAAGTACGCCGAGAATGAACCTTAGATCTTTCATACTGCAAAGATGTTTTATAGGATATACGGTAAAATCGCTGCAAGGTTATTATGAATACGTTCCGTTAACAGGAATATAAGAATCAGGGCAGGGGATTCTCCCGGTTTCTTTTGCTGAAAATTTGCCTTATCTTTCGCTTGTTATGGAAAGACCGCACCTGTTCCTGTACCCTTTGCTCCTGTTTTTTTTCTGGGCCTGCGGGCAGCGGCCGCACCCGTGTACAGCTTACGGCTCTTTGCCGCTTAAAGACAGTTTGTCGCAGGCTTTGGCTGAACTGCGCAGCGATTCGCAGTTTGTACTGCTTCAGGTAACCGATAGTTCGGCCGCCTCCATGCGCTTTATTCGTCAGCTCGATTCTACGGCCTGTCTTCGTTACGCGCTGGGGAATGCTTTTGCGGCCCATTACCGGGTAAACATAGCCAATGTGCCGCGCCGTTCGCCTTTGCAGATATACCAGGAATTTGCCGCCGAACACGCACTTAAACCGCCATTTTTATTGCTGCTGGGGCGCAGCGATACCGTTTTTGCCTTTACAGAGGTGTATGCTGAGGAGTGGAGGGCCGATACACTTTCGGCACCGGATTCGGCTATTGCTTTTATGCAGCGCGAACAGCAGAACCCGAACCTGCGCGACGATTATACATTTTTACAGGCAAAAGAGAAGGAAAAACTGCTTACTCCTAAGTATTATGCATGGATAAGGTCGCTGAGTGTAAGCGGGAGCCTGAGCGAAACCCGGGACAAAAAGACCCTGTTACGTATAGAGATACATAACCCCGAACGTTTCCGTATTGTAGCACCGGGTACAGACCAGCGCAGTTACCTGGCTCCGCTGCGTACCGAATGGGATAGCGACACGCTTGTTTTTCCGCCGCTGCAGTGGCTTTCCGAAGCGCAGAGCTTCCGCGATGCTTTTTTGCAAAAGAATTACATGGCTTATACCGATTCGCTTATCGCCGCTGAGGTATTGCTGCAGTACAGCCTGGCACAACTGCCTGCGGGTATAGGCGGGCATGTGATTTTATCGGTTTACGTACCCCCCCGTAAGGTGGCTGTAAACTCGGTAGACCTGCCTTTTCAGCTGCAACTGCCGGCATTGCCGGCAGCAACAGTGCCTCTTACCAAAACTTCGGAATAAAGCGCGGAACGCGTTTCTGGTAATCTTTGTATCCAGGGTATTTACGTGCCGATATGGCTTCGCTGAAGTCGGAACTGCCACGGAAAAGGATCAGTAGCAGCAGGCAGCCGGCTACCGACCAGTTGAGCCATTTACCGGTAGCGGCCACACCAAACAGGTAAAATACAATCCAGATGCTTTGTTCGGCAAAATAGTTGGGGTGCCGCATGCGTGCCCAAAGTCCCGTATGCACAAAGCCCTGGGCATATTCGCCGCTGAGTTTTTCGCCGGCTTTTATACGGCGGTATTTTTCGTTCTGGAAGTTCCATTGCTGCTGGTCGGCCATTGTTTCGATAATGAGCAGGGCCATAAATACGGCGGCGAGCAGGTAATCGGCCCAGTAAAGCGGGGTGGCATCGCCCTGCAGCGCTACCAGTACGGGCAGTGTAAAGGCCAGTATAAGTGCATTCTGATACAGGCAGATAAAGAACAGGTTAAAGAAAAACCATTTGGTACGCGTATTCAGTGCCGGGTTCTGGCGCAGCTCTTCCCAGCGGTAATCTTCTTCGCCTTCCCAGAATTTAAGCTTGTAGGCACCACGCCGCGAAAAATTGTAGGTAAGCCTGGCTCCCCACAGGGTAACCAGTACCGACATAAGTACCATACGTTCGTTAAAGCCGCCGGCCCAGGTAATGTACCAGCTGTATACAATAGGTACAATGCTCCATATTTTGTCTACCTGGCTGCAGTTGCGTGTAATTTCGCCCAGTGCAAAACAGGTAAAGGCAACCCCAAGCATAATCCATACCGAATTAATAAGTATGGTTTTATGAGCGGCTTCGAGCGGTGTATCGAAGAAGAACGTGAATACCGGAACAACAATAAGGGTTATGATGAGAATAATAATTGTGCGTACCATAAGTAATTATAAGTGCACAAATATATAAGGAGCCAATTAAAAAAGGCTCCCTGTGGAGCCTTTTCGCTATGATTTTTTCTGAGCCTGCTGCAGTTTGTATCGTTGCAGGAAGCCTACAATATCTTCGGCGCCTAATTTACGGCCTATAATCTTCTTGTTTTTATCCAGTATCAGTATCAGAGGTGTGGAACTGATATCGTAGGTAAGATGCAGGTTCATGCTCTGCAGGTCGCTGATTTTGTAGTCGTAAATATATTTCGACGGATTTTTGGCCATATCGTCGGTAACCAGGGTATTGAGGAAGCTGATCTTTTTCGATTGCAGAAACTCTTTCAGGTCTTTCAGGTTGCGTTTGGTGCATACACCAAAAATTTTCATGCCTTGGGCAGCCAGGGTAGAATCGTACAGGTGCTGCAGCCGCGGAATTTCTTTCTGGCAGTGTCCGCAGCCCGGATCCCAGAAAACCAGCAGTGTATATTCGGCTTCGAATTTACTCAGGCGGAAAAAGTTTTGTCCGCTGGTATCGGGTAACGACAGGTCGGGGGCAATTTTTCCGCACAGCGTAGGCTCCATGCTTTTTACACGCTCGGCTATTTTTGCCAGTGTGGTACTGTCGGCCCACCAGGCATTTTCTTTATTGTAATAGTTCTTGGCTACGTGTACAAAACAGTTTTCGATACACATAAGCTTGCTGTTTGCATAGTATTTGTAAAGAAACTGCACGGTATACTTAAAGTTCTCGCGGTTGGCTTTGGACATGCTGATTACCTTATCGGTATAGTTAATGAGCGTATCGGGAATCTTAAGCACTATTTTATCGAAAAAGGTGGTAAGCCGGTCCGAAAGTACAGGTGTGCGGGCCAGACCTCCGTCGCTCCATTCAAAATTGTCCCAGTAATGATTTACGGTAAAATAATAGGCATTGGTAGAATCTTCCTGGGTCTTTAACGTCATATTATGCGGTACATCTTTAGAGGCTTTGAACAGGTGTGCCGGCAGCGAATTGGGGAACTGCTTTACAAGGGCAGCCTCTTCGGTTTCAATTTCTTTCTGCCAGCCTTCGATACGTGCCTGGTATGTTTTGGACGAATCGGCCTCTTTACCCAGTGCATCTATACGCTTACGGGCTTTTATCATTTCGTATTGCTTTTTACCGGCATTATCCATAAATTTAAAGAATGCGGCATTCAGTTCGTGTCCTTTTATTTTAGCAGACCCTACCAGGCTAAGGGTATCGGTTTCGATACTGAAGTGCTGGTTGTCGTCCACAATAAAGTCGAACATATTCATATTGGGCAGTACAATAATATACAGGCCGTGTTCCAGCGCTTTGTCGCCCTTAAACACAAACTCGCCGGGCTTCGTGCTCTTCGCTGTATCGCGTACGTACTTGTTGTTGTCGTAATGAAAGCCGAGATACAATTCTTTGGCATCGGAGTTTTTTATTTTTACGGATATGGCATAGCCGTCTTTGGCTGCCGTTTTGTCCTGGGCCATCAGCATTGCTGAGAACAGGAAACCGAAGAGTGAGAGTATTATGGTTTTTTTCATACTGTTGCGTATGTCGGTTTTAACATATTTTATATACTACAAATGTAAAGGTTGGGTTCAAAATCTGTTTTACTTAACAGGCATTTAACAGCTTCAGAAAATCATGAGCACAGGGTAGCGTCCCAGCGTTTTTTCAGCAAAAGGCGAACGCTTGTACAGGTAGTTCAGCTGTGCATAGGTATCGGCTGCAAATGCCGGGTCGTTTGCTTTTCTGGTTTCAAAATCTTTTTTAAGAGCGGGGTTTGCATCGAGCATACTGCGGGCATATCCGTCGAAAATATATGGCGAAAAATGCTCTTTCTGTTCGGCAATAGCCGCAAAATAGCCCCAGGCCAGGTAACTGTCGGGCCCATAAGGATGCAGGGCATTCATAATATACAGGTCGTTTACGGTGCCGGTATGTACCAGTACGGAACCGGCTTTTAAGCGAACGGTATCGCTTATACGCAGGGCCATCGTATCCTGAAGCGAAAAAACGGGCCGGCCTTCGTACAGGCTGCGAAAGCTTACATCGGGCAGGTACCAGGTTTCGGCTATAAAAGAGGTATCGCTCCTTAATTTTTGAATGGCCACACCGGCATACTGCAGTTTTTCGGCCAGGGCACGGTATGCGTATGGAATTACAAAACTGCGTGGCTTACGGGCCTGGTAGCTTACGGTAAACTCGTCGTAATAATCAATCTTTTTCGTATAGGGTTTACTGCGGTCGTAATAGAGTTGCATTTCGCCGGTTACCGGACTGGCGGTACGGTAGGCCTCATACCCCATAAATTCGATACGGCGGTGGCGGTCTTTATCATTTTCGTAGCGCAGGGGCAGATAGCTGGCATCTTTTACCCAGGCATTGTACATATTGCGGTATATAAGCACCTTGCGGCTGTTGGCATTCAGGTAACGCAGCGATACGTCCAGAAAAGCCCGGGTAGCCTCTACACGTTGCGGAAAGGGTTTTAGCATATGTGTTTCGGGCGTAAACGAAAATGTACCCCAGAGCGAGGTGTATCCGTTACTGTAACGCGGACTGTCGTAAAATGCAGTATAGCCTTTATCGGGCGATTCGTTCCATACATTTACATAGGGCACCATCGGGTAGCCTTTTTTATCCATGTCTCTGTACAGGTCGGGCACGATCTCTTTATCGTGAAACGTACGCTGGGGCTCAGGTAAGCGCTGTCCGCTACTGTGCAGCAGGGTAAACACATGCTGGTAATCGGCACCGTTGCTTACATGGGTATCGATAAAAAAATCGGGCTGATAAGCCTGATAAATCTCGGCAAAAGAGCGTGCATTACTGCTTTCCTGCTTCATAAAATCGCGGTTCAGATCCAGGTTTTGCGCATTTCCGCGGAACCCGTATTCTTCAGGGCCGTTCTGGTTGGCCCGTGTGCAGCAGCCACGGTTTAGCATACCGTCGATATTATAGGCCGGAATGATGCACAGAATTACATTTTCGAGCAGCCTTGGCAGTTCCGGGGAACTCAGCAGCGAATCGGCCCATATTACCGAGGCATCCATACCGTCGGGCTCGCCGGGGTGAATGCCGTTCATAACCATAAGTACCGCCTTGTTGCTGGCCCGTATTTCTTCGGGACTGAATTTTTCGTCGGTATTTATCACAAACACGTGCAGGGGAATACCGGCATCGGTCATGCCCCATTCGCTGAGCATGGCATCCTGATGCAGCTGGCCGAGCTTTTTGTACAGATCGATAAGCTCTTCGTAACGAAAACTTTTATTGTCTTTATACTGAAGCGGTACGATCCGTTGTGCAGGGGTGCCGAGGGTTACCATAAAGCAGAGAAATCCCGTAAGAATCAGATCCTTTTTTTTCATCCGTACCAAAACTGTTTTGCTGTTTTTTTGCGAGCCATGAAATTAGTAAAAATATCCGAGGCCCAAGCCAAAAGCTTACATATTTTCGCGGCGGCAGAGCTGTATAAACGGACAGTGTTCGCATTTACGCCTGTCGCCGGTTTGCCGGAACGGAATACCGGGGCTGTATATTTCCTGTACCAGGGCGCTTAGGTGCTGCATAAAACCGTGCTGCAGTTCCGAAATATCGTCTACGGTACTTTTATCAATGCTCAGGTGTAGCAGCAGATCTTCCCTGCGGCCTGATTTAAGGGCATAGATGCCTGGTTGCACCGGCCGGTTGTTATTGCTGTGTTCACGATACATAAAGCCATACAACAGGGTTTGCAGAGCGGCTTTATATCTGCCGGCCGTAGCCGGGTCGAACAGGCTTTCGGGATCGCGGAATTTAAGGTCGACCACCCCGGTTTTGTAGTCGATAACCTGTATGGTACCGTCTTTCAGGTCTACCCGGTCGATTTTGCCGGATACGAGTACCTGCAGTTCTTTTCCGCCGATAGATACAGGAACGGGTAATATACGGCGTTCTCCGGGATTATTGCCGATTTCAGTACCCAGCAGGGTAAAAGGAATACGGCTGCGGTCGTTTTCCAGTACTTTTCGTATGTAGTCGGCCAGCAGTTCGCGTATAATAAGTTTATCCGATTCGGCGGTATAAATATGTCCCTGTCCGAAGCTGCGGGCAAATTCGGCATCGAGCACTTCGGGTATACGTTGCAGCAGCGCATCTATGTGAGCCGGTTCTATTGCACGGCCGCGCAGCGGAGCATAAAGCTGTTCGAGCGCAGCATGCAGTATATTTCCGAACAGTGCATGGTCTACATCGTCTTCGATCTCGTCTTCTTCCTGCAGGTAGGCTACTTTAGAGAAATAAAAGCGCAGGCTGCAGTCGAGATAAATGCTTATGGCGCTGGGCGATAATGTGCGTTCGCTGGTAAAGCGGAGCAGTTTTTGCCACACTTCGCCTTCTTTAGAAACACTCAGTATACGTTCGCCGGGCGAAACAAAGCGGTTGCCCAGCAGCGATTCGCTTATGTGCCAGTGCGGAATTTCGTTTTGTATCTGCCAGAGATAGCGGCTTTTTTCTCCACCTGAAATACCTTCGCTTTCGGTGTTGTACAGCAGGTATATATGCCTGGCGCGATGCAGCAGGCGGTAGAAGAAATAGGCCTGGGCGGCTGCTTTTTCTTCGGGGCCGGGTATGCCAAAAGCCTGGCGCAGGGTAAAAGGTATATAGGTATTGCCGCCACCTTCGCCGGGCATACTGCCTTCGTTCATGCAGGGAATAAACAGGTATTCGAAATCGAGCGAGCGGCTTTCGAGCGGCCCCAGTACCTGTAATCCTTCTACGGGCTCGCCCAGGAAAGGTACTTTAAGGCTGCGCAGCGTGGCTATAATGATGCGGTACTGATCTTCGGGGCCACTGGCATGATTTTCGGCAGCCAGTATATCGTATAACCTGCGCAGTTCTTTATATACAACAGGCAGCAGCTGCCTGTCTATATCGGGCATTTCTTCAGGCAGCAGTTCCTGCATGGTTTCCAGTATCTGCAATACGTTGCGGAAAAAATCGGTTTCATCGGTGCCAAAAAGTACTCTGCCCGCTGTGCCGCTTATTTCCAGCAGTTCGGCAGCGCTAAGGTATACACGGTTGTTACGTTTCCACAATTCAATGGCGGGATTGGCCTCCGGGGGTAAAATGCTTTGCATATAGGGGTTCTGCAGCACCTGTATGGTATACGGGGCATAAAACCAGCGTACAGCTGCCGATGTGCGGGTACGGGTATACATGCGGTAAAGCGACTCGGCCAGCGGATATACGGCCGAATAGGAAATAGGGTAGCCCATGGTTACGTTTACCCTGGAATAGGAGGCCGGTAAAGCCGAAAGCAGCGAGGGCAGCAGTTCTTCGCGGGGCATAATAACGGCGGCTTTGCCGGGCTCTATCTGTTCGCGTTCCAGAATCTGCCCTATTACCTGGGCCTGTCCGGCTTCCATCGGTACGCCTGTAATCTGTATATGCGGACTGGCAGTGGCAATATGCGTACGTATCTGCTGCGGATCGATAAATTTTTCGTTCAGTCGTGCAAAATGCCCGGCTTCGTGTTTGGGGTCGTTTACATAATGGGCATCATAATCCCAGTAAAAACTTACGTTTTCCTTATATCGTAGTGTATCGAAAAGGGTACGTTCGCAGCTGTCGAGCTGGTTAAAACCAATGCATACATACGCATCAAATTCGCCGCTTTTCCATTCTTTCCGCAGCTTTTCCGCAGCGTCGCGGTAAATCATGCCATCGTAACCAATGCCTTGTGTATGCAGGATTTTCCGGAATTCTTCGTATATCGGATACAGGCGTTCCCATATTTCAATAAAATCGCGCCTTGCCCGGGTATTATCTTTAGAAAATTCGCCCCAGAAAAGCTGTATGGCCTGTAATTGTTTTTCGCTCAGGTAATCCATATCCAGCAGCATGGCTTTTTCGGCTGCCAGATTAGTATACAGGAGCTTAGCCGGCACCATCCAGGTATCAATTTCGTTAAAATCGGAAAGCAGTATTTCGCCCCAGGGTATAAACTGGTGCAGGGGTTCGCTGCGTCCGGTTATGCGGGTATGTACTTTATACAGTTCGCTAAGCAGCAGCAGGCGTTCGGCAGGTATAAGGCTGCTGTAGCTGCGCAGCAGTTCGGTAGAGGTGCGTACCTGTGGTGCCCATACCGGCTTATTGTTGTTTTGCAGGGCCAGGTGTTTGTACAGGAACTGTGCGGCACGCCGGTTGGGGAATACCACGCACACCCGGCGCAGGTCGGTGCCGAACTGTGCAAGTAGTTTTTGTGCGGTTTCTCCCAGGAATGTATGCATGGTTATTGTATGGCTGTTATGTTCATATCGCTCAGGTATACCAGCCAGGCTCTGCAGGGTTTACCGTGCAGCTGGCTTATGAGCTGTGCATATTCTTTTACCTGTGTTTCGTGTTCGCTGCGCGGAGTACCGGTTTTAAAGTCGATAACTTCGGCAACGTTTTCGTGCAGCAGTATGCGGTCGGGTATACGTATTTCGCCCGCAGGGTTTATAAGCGGTGTTTCGGTAAGTACTTCGGCAGCGGTATTGAACCAGCCATGCATTTGCGGATGATGCATTACGTTCCCCAGCATTTCGTTGAGTTCGTTCTCTTCATCGGCACTTATATCGCCGTTAAGCTGCATGCCTCGTATACGTGTACTTATATCGTTTTGCGAACGGGTAAGGGCCAGTATCTCATGGCACAACATACCCAGGCGCACCTCTTTTTTTTCGGTAAGTATACGCGCCGGCCTGATGCGGATAGAGCGGTGCGGATTGCAACGATATGTTTCGTTAAAGAATACATGGTTGAGGTTCTGTTGCTTAGGGGAGTAGGACTCTTTTGTTCCGCTTTCGAAACACTTTTCGTTCCTAAGCTGCTGCAGCGGAAAAGTACCTTCGGGTGTATTACTGAGGTCGAGCCGGTCGATAAGCAGGTACTGGTACAGCCATTTATCCAGGGTAGAAGGGTCAGAAACCTGTCCGTCTGCCCGTAGTTTAGGTTCCGGAGCCAGCATATACAGTTCTTTTTCGGCGCGGGTAATGGCTACATAAAACAGGTTAAGCGCATCGGTAAGGCTTTCAGAGGTTTCGGCCTCGTACTCTTCGCGGAATTCCGTATCGGCAAGCTGCTGCGAGTAATTTACGGGTATAGCGCCCAGCTCGTGCAGCCAGCCATCTTCTTTCCGGGTCCAAAGGGTATTTCGTCCGGGTTTTATACTTATATCGCTGAACGGGAATATAAGCAGTGGAAACTCCAGCCCTTTGGATTTGTGTACGGTCATAAGCCGTATGCCATCGGTATTTTCGGCGGCGGGCATAAGTATGTTGTGCCGGTTTTCGTCCCAGTATTCCAGGAAATCGGCCAGGCCGGTGCGGTATTTTTTCAGGAAGCCGAGCAGGGTATCTTCGAAGCCCTGCAGGTAAGATGCCTGCTGTGCTGTATTTTCCAGGGCGAACATATTGCACAGGGCATGAAACAGGTCGGGCAGACTTTTCTGAGCCAGTTTTTCGGGATTAAAATTTTCGGGCAGCAGGCTGCGCATGCGGCTCAGAGGTTTTTCGTCGCTCAGCCATTCGTTAAAGGGCGTGTCGAACCCGCGCAGTTCGTACCAGTCGCTTACAAGTTCCACGTAAGGGAGCATTGCATTCGGGTTTTTTACAATGCGGAAGGCATTCACCAGTATACGTATAACGGGTGCATGTGTAAGTAAACCGCTTTCGGATGAAACCACATTCAGTTTGTATTGCGGGTACTGTTTCTGCTTTTCGAGCAGAAAGGCGGCAATACGCTGCCCTTCGCTTCGGCGGCGGGTAAGTATACATATGTCGCCTGCCCGGTAGCCACGGTCCTGTGCATCGCAAAGGATATGCAGCAGTTTTTCGGTTACGGGATCTTTGTCTTCATCCTCTTCTTCCTGCGGCGGCAGCCATTCCATACGGGCATAGCCTCCGGTTTTGGCATTGGGCTTTTGTAACGATAAACGATACAGCTCATGTGTGCGGAACTGCCGTTGCAGGCTCAGGCTGTTTTCGTCGTGCCCGCGCTGCTGCAGCCATGAAATAAGGCTTTCTGAACAGAGCAGGGCCAGCGTATTGTTAAAGCTTACGATGCGTGAATAGCTGCGGTAATTGGTGTCGAGGTACAGGGTTTCGGCAGGGGGGCGGCCAAAGGTTTCCTGCACTTTGTACAGAATAAGGTCGCGGTCGCCGTTGCGCCAGCGGTAAATGGCCTGTTTGGCATCGCCTACGATCAGGTTTTCGTAGCCCTGGCCTATGCTGTTGCGCAGCAACGGATACAGGTTCTGCCATTGCATGCCGGAGGTATCCTGGAACTCGTCGAGCAGGAAATGATCGTAGCGGTTTCCTATTTTTTCGTATATAAAAGGCGTGTCTTCGCCGGAGGTCATAAGGTGTATAAGGTCGGTGCTGTCGCTCAGCAGCAGTATGTTGTTGTCGCGGCGGTAATTTTCGAGGTGCTTCAGCAGGTCGGCTGTAATACCGGTAAGGTAAAACTGTTTCAGTACTTCGCGGGCGGTAAGGTAGGCGGTCCATTTTTCCTGTACCAGGTTCTCGATGCTGTGCAGGCCCGGAGCAAGTGCCGATTGGTAAACGGCCAGCAGTCCGGGTTGCTTCTGCATTTTTTCTTCCAGTTCCAGCAGGCGTTTCAGGTCATCGCTCAGCGAACTTATATTTTCGTCGGCCCAGAGCTGCAGTTTTTTTACCGGCGAACGGCTTTTACCGGGGAAGTCCTCTGGTTGTACACCGGCAGCAGCAAGGGCCTGCAGCATTTGCCGTGCGCTTTGCTGTACAGTGCTTTCTATATCGTGTACAAGGGCCTGTAAGGCCTCTTTTTTACGGCTGAAACTGTTTAGCTCGGGCAGCTGCCCGAATACCCCGAAGGTATTTTTAAAATCTTCGCTGAATAAAATGCCGGTGTATTGCTGTATTTCGTTGCGGAAGTCCCATGATTTACCGCTTTCGGTGCGTTCGCGGGCATATTCCAGCAGCCAGTTGCGCAGTTCGGGGTTGCGGTCTATATCGTCGAAAAGGCCCCGGGTCATTTCGGCGGCGGCCTGGTCGTGATTCAGTTCGGTTTCGAAGCCTACGCGTTTTATTTCCCGGGCAAAGGAGCGCAGCACCTTCTGAAAAAATTTGTCGATGGTAGTTACCGAAAAGCGGCTGTAGCCATGCAGAATTTCGCGCAGGGCAATACGGGCGCGTTCGCGTATCTCTTCAGGCCCGGTTTTAAGTGCCTGGCAGAGGTAATCGAGGTGCTCGGCACTGTTGCCGGAGGCAAGCCCCGAAAGTGCAGCCAGTATACGGGTACGCATTTCGGAAGTAGCCTTATTGGTAAAGGTAATGGCCAGTATCCGGAAGGGTTTGTGCAAAGGATCGCTCAGCGCCAGTTTCAGAAAACTGCGGGTGAGCGTAAAGGTTTTTCCGCTCCCGGCCGAAGCACTGTATATCTTTAATAAAAATAGCTCCGTGGAATTATCCATAGGTCAGGAACACATTTGCAGGCTCTAAAAGTAAGGGTATCCTCCCTTTTTTTGGGGAATGTTGAAAACTTGTGAAGAGGGATTAAGCCGAATTCGCGAATTTTGCCTGCAATGGTTGTAAAATATTCGCAATTATTGGCCGATCTTAAGAAAAAGAACCTGAAGCCTGTATATGTACTGGCCGGAGAGGAACCTTTTTATATAGATGCCATTACCCGTATTATGGAAGACGAGCTGCTTACTGCAGACGAAAAGGAATTCAACCAGACCGTTGTATACGGGCAGGACGTGGATGTGGATATGCTGCTTTCGGAATGTAAGTCGTATCCCATGCTGTCTAATTACCGCGTGGTTATTGTAAAGGAGGCAAAAAACCTGCGTAATCCCGATAAGCTGCTGCCTTATGTAAAAAACCCGGTAGAAACCACCGTACTGGTACTGGCCCATAAGAATAAAGATCTCGACCGCCGCCTGCAGCTTACCAAAGAGCTGGAAAAAAGCGAAAAGGTGGCCCTTATGCATTCCGAAAAAGAACGCGAAAGCGATGTACCCCGCTGGATTGCATCGTATTGCAAAGAGCAGCATATAGATATAACCCAGAAGGCAGGCGAGTACCTGAGCGAATTCCTGGGAAACGACCTGCAGAAAATTGTAAACGAGCTGGGAAAACTGGTACTGATAGTGGGTGAGGGTAAAACCATAGAACACGCACATATACTGGATAATATAGGGCTAAGTAAAGAGTTTAACGTGTTCGAGCTGCAGAAGGCCATTGCCACCCGTAACCTGAAACGCGCAGTATCCATTGCCGTACAGATGGGTAACAGTAAAAGCACCAGTATACTGGCTATATTGCCTACACTGTATAACTTTTTTACCAAAGGCCTGTTGTTTAAGTATTACATGAGTGTGGAAAAGCTTTCGGCGGACCAGACCTCAATGAAGCTGAAACTTTTTTCGATACAGAAGAACGATATTGTAGCCCTGCACCAGCAATTTACCGTAGCGCAGCTTAAAAACTGCATACGCGAGGTAGGTATTGCCGACCTGTATGCCAAGGGTATTAATGCCCCGGATATGGATGAGGCAGAGCTGATGCGGAATATGGTGCTTAAATTTTTAAACGGATAACGAATGAATTACTGGCTTGCCAAATCAGAACCTTTTAAATATTCCTGGGAACAGTTTACCCGCGATAAAAAAACCTTCTGGGACGGGGTGCGTAATTACCAGGCCCGCAATAACCTGCGAGCCATGGCTAAGGGCGACCTGGTTCTTTTTTACCACAGCAACGAGGGAAAAGAAATTGTTGGTATTGCCGAAGTGGCCCGCGAAGCTTACCAGGATCCGTCAACCGACGATACCAACTGGGTAGCGGTTGATCTTAAAGTATACAAAAAGCTGAAAAAACCCGTAACGCTGGAGCAGATAAAGGCCGACGATATACTGCGCAATATGGCACTGGTGCGCCAGGGCCGCCTGAGTGTGTGTCCTGTAACTAAGGACGAGTTCGACAGAATACTGTTGCTTGGTATGTAAAAATTGCGCAAATTTGCGAAGCATTTAGTCTATGGAGAATAAACCTGAAAACTATACGGATTTTGTTCCTGAAAAAGACGGAACAGCCAAACTGTTCAGGAGCAGATGGATGGATCTGCTTACCCGCACTTCGCCCTGGATCATTATCCCGCTCGACCTTATTATCATAGCCGGTTTGCTGTGGTTTGGCCATGCGCAGGGATATACCAACCTGGCCAGCCAGTGGTGGTGGTTCCTGATCGGTGTTTTTTCCTGGACACTGATGGAATACGTAATGCACCGCTTTGCCTTCCACTTTGAATCGCGCAGAGAAAAAGTAAAGAAAGCCGTATATACCATTCACCTGGTACACCATCATTATCCCAACGACGAAGATCGTCTTTTTCAGCCGCCACTGGTAAATATTATACTTGCAGCGGTATTTACGGGGCTTTTTTACCTCATAATGGGCAAGCTTACCTTTGTATTTACCCCGGGCCTTGTGCTGGGCTATGTATTGTACAGCAGCACCCATTACAGCATTCATAAAATAAAGCCTCCCTTTAAGTTTCTGCAGCCCATCTGGCGGCATCATACACTGCATCATTACCGTTACCAGAATAAGGCCTTTGGCGTAAGCAGTCCGTTCTGGGATTTGATTTTCGGCACCATGCCTCCCAAAGAGATCAAAAACGAAAAATAATATTCAGCCTCGCTATCAGCGAGGTTTTTTTTGTCTGTACCTGTTGAAAAACAATAGCTGTATAACATTGCATCTGAATGCACATTTGTTTATCATTGCAGCACAGGCAATAACAACATGAGTAATTCTAAAGGATTAGTAAAAACATTCGGCTTTTTTTCGGCGTTTCTGCTGGTGGTAGGTTCAATGATCGGCAGCGGGGTATTTAAAAAAGTAGCCCCCATGATGAACGAACTGGGCGACCCGCGCTGGGTGCTGGCCGCCTGGCTTATAGCAGGTATTATTTCATTGCTGGGCGCACTTACCAATGCCGAAGTGGCAGGGCTTATTGCCGAACCGGGCGGGCAATATGCTTATTTTAAAAGAATGTACGGCAAAGCCTTTGCCTTTATATACGGCTGGAGTATGATGAGTGTGGTGCAAACAGCCACAGCCGCTTCGGTAGCCTATGTTTTTGCGGAATCGCTCAATACCATACATACCCTGCCACGCCTGCCCGAATCGGTAGAATCGTTACAGCTGTGGATCTTTACCCCTTTTGCCAACAGTGGTGTAAAAGCCGTAACCATACTGGTACTGCTTTCGCTTACATCTATAAATTACGTGGGTGTGAAGTTTGGCGGACTGGTGCTTAAAGTATTTTCCACCTCGGTTATTTCCTGCATTGTACTTATTATACTGCTCAGCATTTTTATGAGCAATGGCAGTACCGATAATGCCGGAACTCCGGTAGAAAATTTCAGTTACCCGAGTCAGACCGGGTTTTTCGGAGCAATGTTTGCTGCTATGATGAGTGCCTTCTGGGCTTACGAAGGCTGGAATACAGTAGGCTTTCTGGGAGGCGAAATTAAAAACCCTTACCGCAACATTCCCCGGGCCCTTACTTTTGGTACCATGTTCGTAATTGTGCTGTACCTGCTGGTAAACCTGGCCTATATGTATGTGCTGCCGGCACAGGATTTTATAGCGGTACACAATGCCGGCGACCAGATTGCAGCCGTAGAGGTAATACGTTCTTTCCTGGGTTACGGAGGTGTAATGTTTATACTGATACTCATACTTATGAGTACGTTCAACAGCACCAATACCACCATTATGGGCGCTCCGCGTATATATTATGCCATGGCCAACGACGGGTTGTTTTTTAAACAGATAGGAGAAACTCATCCCCGTTACCACACTCCTGGCAAGGCCCTGCTTATACAGGGCATCTGGAGCAGTGTGCTGGTACTGAGTGGCAGTTTCGACCAGCTTACAGATATGCTTATTTTTGCCGCATTTATTTTTTATGGTGCCGGAGCCTTCGGGGTATTTGTACTGCGCCGCAAACTGCGCGAAGTACCCCGTCCGTATAAAGTGTTCGGATATCCGTATATACCGGCCCTGTTTGTTGTGTTTTGCGCCGTGCTGGTGGTTATATCGGTTATGGAACGTCCGCGCGAAGCTTTTATAGGGTTGTCGCTCATATTATCAGGTATACCGCTCTATTTCTGGATGCGTTATAAATACCGGGCCAAACACCGGTCTAATTAAAAATACCCTGGTAAAAGGCCGTCATGGCGGCTGTAAATTTACTGTCGTCCGGGCTGCCTGCCATATCGTTTACTTTACCGTGCGAGTATGGACTGGCATCGATAAGCGTTACGGGAGTATTTTTCTGCTCCAGCGCATTCCGAAAATCCTGAGCCATCTGTACCCGTTTGTTATTACCCCTGGTAACCAGAAAAAAAGGCGCAAAGGGCCCGCTTCCATTCTGGATATGGTGCATAGGCGAAGCCTGTATCCAGTCCTGCGGATTGCTGCCAAATGCATCCTTGTAAAAAGGGAAATTCGGGTCGTCGTTTATTTTGGCATACACATCATACCCTTCGGTATCGAGGCATACAGTACCTTTAACGGCATTTAGCGGCAGGCTGCGTTGCTGCATAAAGGAACGGTCTGAGGCAATAAGAGCCACCAGGTGCGCTCCTGCAGAGTGCCCCATGCTGCCAATACGTGCACTGTCGCCTCCGTACATATGTATATTGTTATAAACAAAAGCCAGCGCATCGGCCACATCGTTGGGATGGTCGGGGAATTTTACGGAATTGTTCTTTTTGCTAAGCCGGTAATTAACACTTACAAATACATAACCCTGTTTCCATGCCCAGTTTAGTTTGGTGTTAAGGTTGTTGCTTTTATCGCCTATTGACCAGCCTCCGCCGTGCACCCAAAAAATAACCGGCCGCAGCGAATCGCCGGGGAACTGGTAAATATCCATGCTCAGCAGGTCGGGATCGGTACCGGGAATGGTATTATACACCACTGTATGCTGCTGATACTGGTGTTCGGGTTTGTCGCGGCAGGAAAGCAGGCTTGCAAAAAGCCCCAGGAGCAGAAATGCAGAGAGGTGTCTGGTCATAACCGGCAGTGTGTTAACAATGGTCTTTTTATATAAGACCAGCTAAGTGCTGAAAGGTTTAAAACCGGGTTATACTTTTTTTCCGGGGAACCCGCTTTCGAAAAGGTTCTCGATGCGTTTAACGTTCTTTTTATTTATGCCAAAGGGATCCCAGAGCTGGAACGACATTTTGCCCTCGCTGCGTATGGTAACATCGGTACTGTTTTCGCTGCGGCTTTTAACCGAAATAATAATGTTTTCGCCGGCAGTTAAGGCATTCAGACTTTTTTCGAAGCGGAAAATATCGCCCAGTGCGCCGGCACCGGCAAATCCGGAATAAATGAGGAAGTCTTTGCTCAGGAAAGAACGTACCACGGCAATGGGTTCGTTAATAACGATGGTTTTTTCAAACTTTACCATAGGGTATATACAATTTTTGTCACAAGGTAAATGCTCTGCTATTAAATAACAAGCCCGTGCATAAAAAAAGCCCGGGAAACTAAAGTCCGGGGCTTTTTCTCTCCGAGACACTGAGGTCTCAGTTGTTTGCATAAGTCCGTGCACCGAGGGCAACGGGATTTTCTTTTTCGATGTGTTTCAGCCGAAAGCGTCCGCTGGCCTCCATAGCGGCCAGGTTACTCTCTTTTTTATGCAGGGTCTCATACATTTCGAAACTGATGGGGCGCCGGCGTTCGAGGGTATCGTCCAGGCGGATGCGGAGTATTTGTGCGGCCCAGCCTTTCTGCACCTCGCCGCTGAAAACTTTCGATTTAGAGCCGCTGCCATATGCAATAAAGCCCAGGGTACGCCCCTGCAGCTCTTCCAGTTTATGCGCCTTGGCATTCAGGAACGATAACAGCGACATAAACACCGATGCCGTATACATATTCCCGATAAGCGAAGAGGCGAGCCTGCCGTCTTCAATTTTTTCGTCTACAATACGTTTATACGTTTCCGTCTTCGCTGCTTTTTTCACAAACTCTTTCCATTCGGGACTGTCGGTTTCCGGTACGGGCATACCGGTTTCGGCAGCCAGTATATCGGCTTTGCCATGTTTTACATATTCTTCGGTAAACAGGTCGGCAAACATACGTTTACCATGAAAGGCATAAGGCAGGTGAAAAATAATACCAGCCCATTCGTCGAAGGCAATGCCCGATAGCCCGTTTTTACTCATATAATGCGCGTAGGCTTCCTTCATGCGGTCGGTATAGCACTGGTTCGAATACTGTCCGTCGAATACAGGACTTTCTTTGGTAAAGTCCAGGCAGCTTTCGGTTATGCCCAGTATTTCGGGGTTGGCACAGTTAAATTCGATACCCAGTTCCGAAGCCAGGGCCGATTTAGAGATGCTGCGTTTGGGTTTAAAGAAATCGTGTACACTTTCCATACCTACGCCCCACTTCGGGTTTATGGCCAGTATACGAGGTTCGGCCTTTATAAGAAAAGCTACGGCTCCGGCACCCTGCGTATATTCGCCGCTCGAACCCAGGTCGTATTTAGCCAGATCCGAGGCAATTACCACGGCGGTTTCGCCCGGATTAAGCCGTATATAGTCCACACAATTCTGCAAGGCATCTGTAGCGCCTATGCAGGCAAAGGTAAGGTCTACCACGTCGCAGTTCCTGAACGAGCGCATACCCCAGAGGTCTGTACCTTTTTCCTCGGCCATCTGCACGGCATAGGTAGCAGTAGGTTTGGCGGCATCCAGGGCACTTTCTGTACCCAGGTACACACGGCTCAGCTGCGAAGGATGTATGTTTTCGGCAACAAGCAGTGCATAAAGAGCTTCTGCAGCCATAGTGGCAGCATCTTCGCCCGATTCGGGCAGGGCCATTTTTTCCAGGCCGAGCCCTAAGGTAAGCTTATCCGGATCGATGTTGCGGGCCGCCGCAAGGGATGCGATGGGGAGGTACACCGATGGAACATAGAAAGAAACTGCATCTATTCCAACTTTCATTTTTTCTTGCTTTTGGAACATAAGACGCATTCTGTTCGCGAATGTTACTTTAGCGCTTCAGGAACCTGCTAAATTGCTGTAGTTTAAGCAGGTCTTTCTTTTGTGGCAGCAGGTCAGCAGGGTTTGTATGGTAGTATCTGTGCAGGTAAAAAACAGCCACGGCCAGTCCGGTAAAGTAGGAGAAGGAGTTGGCCCATGCCGCTCCGTATATGCCCTGCCAGGGTATGAGTATCCATCCGGCTGCAGCCACTACAATAAGTCCGGCCAGGCTGCCGTACATATTTATATAGGCTTTGTAATCGCCGGAGAAGAAAGAGCTTAGCACGTTTAGCCCGGCCAGGAAAATAATACCAGGACTAATATGGAAAAATACTGATTTAAGGCTGGCAAACTGCTCGCCGAAGAGGAATACAAACAGTTGGGATGGCATTAGCAGCAGTCCTCCCAGGAATATAACCGTGCTTACAATGGCCAGTTTAAAGGATAGCAGTGTTTTGTGCATTTTTTCGGCCTGATTGTCGGAGGCAGATACCCGCGAGAACAGTACGGTAGCTATGCTGCGGCTCAGCAGCAGTACCCCTTCGGTAATTTGCATGGCCAGCGAAAAAACGCCCAGGGTAGAGGTACCCAGCCAGCTGTTTATAAAGTAATAGCTAAGCCTGTAGTTAAAAAACTGGAACAGGGTACCGGTTTGCATGGCCAGGCTGTAGCGGGCAGTTTCCATGGCAATGGAAAGATAACCCTGATCGCTGTCGAAGGTACGTTTAAGGTGCCTTGCGGCAATAAGGGCCGATACCAGGAACGAAAAGGCCACCAGGCCCAGGTATACCCTCAGTTCGCGTCCGCCGCTGTATACGTACAGTGCAAATCCGCAGAAAACAATCATTACCTGCAGCAGGGCCGAGGTATTGTGCGCCTTTACCTTTTCTATGCCCAGCAGGTAGCTCAGGTGTGTGCCGTGGGCATTCTGGCAGATGCTTATGAGCATGGTGGCATATACCAGGTTTGCAGGCAGCAGTCCGAAAAAAGCCAGCAGGGGCGGAATAAGCAGGGAACAGAGGATGCCTGATATATAGGCTGGCAGCAGCAGCTGCCACAGGGGTTTGCGAGAGGCATAATAAGTAAGTACAGGCCCGGCCCATATGCCGCTGATGATGATGGAAATGGTTACGCCCATTATTACCAGTGCAATATCGCCCATAGCTTCGCGGCCCAGGTAACGCGAAAGCAGCACGGAAGTACCCAGCGAAAAAAAAGCTGTGATTACTTTGCTGATGAGGGTATTACCTATGTTCCGTTTGAATGACATGTTTTTAAGACCACAGGTTTATAGCATGGGTAACTTTTGGCCTCATGGCTGTTTTTTACAGGTGTAACCGATTCAATAATGATTATAGCTTGTATAACATATTCGTAAGGATAGGGCGCTCAAAAATAGAAAAAATCTTTTCCAACACAGTGCCGGAGGGGAAAAGATATACCGGCAGGCAGGCGGGGCCCTGGAATAATTGTGTAAGGCATACGTAAGGGGGCCGGCGGCAGGCGTTTATCTTATGATCCGCTTTTTTTTAGCCAGCTCCACCGCCTCGATCTTGGAGTGGACCTGCAGTTTGCGGTATATGTTTTCGGTATGCCTGCGCACCGTGGCCGGAGATATAAACAGGTTATCGGCAATGGTGGTATAAGGAAGCCCTTTCGAAAGTTGTTCGAGCACTTCTGTTTCGCGCTGACTCAGTTTGGTTATGTCTTCGGGCGCGTCGCTTTCTGCCGGCAGGGGTGAGCGCAGCAGATGAAGTGTTTTCATGGCGATGGACGGGGTCATAACCGCACCGCCTTCGAGTGTTTGTACAATAGCGTTGTATAAGGCCTCCGGAGGTGTTTCTTTAAGTAAATAACCGTCGGCTCCGGCTTTTACAGCACTAAAAATAATTTCGTCGTCGTCGAATACGGTAAGTACTATAACTTTTATCTGTGGATATTTTTGCTTGATAAGAGCCGTGGTTGTAATTCCGTTCTGGCGGGGCATTTCAATATCCATAAGTACCAGGTCAGTACGGCGTTCGCCCTGCAGTTTTTCCATGCACTGCAGGCCATCGTTGGCGGTAAAGGAAATATGAATATTATCGAAGAGCAAAAGTTTATCTTTTATGCTCCTGATAAGGAAGTTATTGTCGTCTGCAATTGCAATCTGAATTTTTGGCTGCATCTGGAGTAATTCTAATGTGTTTTACGAATGTGGAATATAATTTCCGTACCGGTTCCTGACTGCGAGTGTATTTCGAGTACATTGCCCAGTTCTAAGGCTCTTTTTTGCATATTCAGCAGTCCGTTGCCACTGTCGGTATCGTTCTCAGTAAATCCTTTACCGTTATCGGTAATTCTGAAACAGATACTTTGCTGCATCTTAGTTATTTCGATGTGTATATATGCAGCCTCTGCATGTTTAAGCGCGTTATTTATGGCTTCCTGCACAATTCTGAAAATATTTAATCCCTGAACTCCTGTAAAGGTTTCGTTCTCAGAAACTGAAGGGTTAACAGATAATGTGATATCGGTATGGTTCTGGGCTTGCTTTGCTTTTTCGATAAAGTTTACAATACGGCTTTGCAGATCTCTTATGCTGATGCCCGGCCGGTTTATTGCCCAAATGGTATCGCGCAGCTCCTGAATGGTTTCACGGCTGAAGTTGCCAATGTTATTAAGTTTACGGATGAGTAGCTCATCGTGGTCTTTTGCGTAATATTTTATGGTATCGATAGCCGAGATAATAAAGCTCAGCTGTGCACCTATATTGTCGTGTAAATCTCTGGAAATGGACATCCGCTGTTCCTGCAGTTTATGCCGGTTTTCTGTTTTTTCCAATGCAAGTTTTAATGCGCTTTCCTGCTTTTGTTTCAGGTTTTTCAGCGTTTGCTGTTTATATACCAGAAAGCCGGTTAATGCTACAATAAGTGTAAGTGCCATAAGCCCGAATATCCACTGATTCCGATTTTTGATGCGAAGCTCATCTTCGGCAATACGGGTACGCTGTTCCAGGATTTGCTTTTCCTTTTCTGTGCTTTCGTATCTGGCCGTAATTTCTTCTATTGTATTCATTTTTTGTATATTGTATATACTGTCGTTCAGAATATGAAACTGCTTAAGGCTGTGCAGGGCCTGTTTATAATTGCCTAAGGCTTCGTAGTTGCCGGCCAGCTGTTTGTAGTTATACTGCTGAATATCGGCAAAATGTATCTGCTGCGCCAGATCGTTGCTTTTTTCGAAGTAGGTATTTGAAAGCCGGTAGCGGCCTGTTTCATTGTAAAATTCGCCCAGTGCCGTATAGTTGAGCATAAGCGCGAAATTATCTTTTAGTTTCAGGCGGATTTCAAGCGCTTGTTTCAGGTATGCTTCGGCCTGCCGGTAATTTGTAAGCAGCAGCTGGTTGTATCCCAGAAATTCAAGTGAGTAACCAATGCCGGTGGAGTCGTTTCGTTTGCGTTGAATGTATAGCGATTTTCCGAAGCGTTTATCGGCCTCAGCATAATTACCTTGGTCGCGGAATACCACCCCGCTTTCATTATTGATGCGGGCAATGCCTTCCAGGTCGTTCGCAGCTTCGTAAAGAGCCAGGGCTTTGTCGTAAAATTCCAGCGCCCGGCCGGGCTGCTGCAGCTTGCGGTACATCCGGCCCAGATCGTCGTAAAGAAGTCCGAGTGGTTTGCTGTTGCCGGCACTTTCTAACAGTGTAAGCGCCTTATAGTAGTACAACGATGCACTGTCGATATTTCCCTTTTTATTGTATGCTCCGCCTGTAAAGCGCAGAAAATTGCCTTTGCTCAGGATGTCGTTCTGCCTGCTGGCCAGGTTGTAGCCCAGCTGTGCAAGCTCAATGGTTTCGTCGTAGCGGGTAAGGTATATTTTTTGCAGGTATGCCTGTAACAGGTCTGTCTTTTGAGTATATCCTTTCTGCTGATGTATGGCCTGTTTTATACTGTCGGTGCTGCTTATCTGCTGCGCAAAAGCAGGCAGGCTAAATATAAGTGCAGTAACTACAGATAAAAGTCTTTTACAGTTCATGGTTCTGATTCGGCAATTTACGAAGAGTACGTGCTGAACTCTTTAGTTTACTAAACTATAAAAGTTAACAGAGGATCGCAAGTTTTGCAGGGTGTGTACTTCGATACTGCGGTTTTATATATCTTTATTATGGTATAGAGATGTGTTTATTTCTGTATGCTTACAATCCCGGAGTTGTATATATTCAGTTCTATATTAAACGGATTGCCGGCATATTAAACCCTGTTGTTTTTACGTCTGCTCTTTTTTCGGCGTATACCGGCCCATATAAGTATTGCAATGCCAAGTGTACCGGCCATATATGGTGCGTATATAGCAAAGTGTGTAAGCAGCATCGGCAAAATGCTGTCTGCAGAACCGGAAACGGTATAGGGATCTTTTGCCTGAACATCTGTTGCATAGGATAGTTTTTCGAGAGGCATACGGCTCAGCGTATCTATTTTATCGAATAATACTGCGGGCTGGGAAGTACTTTTAACAAAATCGAAATTTTTGTCCTGTTTGTAATACGTTATTACCAGGTTATCTTTAGGGCCGGGCGAAAAATACGACCTGCTTCCGCGAAATATGCGCTGTGTATTATTAAACCGGAATGCAAAACCATCCGAAATTCCCTGTACATCTTCTGCCTGCAAACCATCCATCAGCTGTATGTAAAAGTTTCCTTTTTCGATAGGTTGCTTCCATACACTGCCACTCTCCAGCAGGTAAATAAAGGCATTTCTTTTTTCGGTATCGTATCCGCTTCGTATCTGGGCCTTATTGGTATTTACAATAAAATAAACCTCTACGGTCTGGCTTTCGCCGGCCGCAAAAGTCATTTCCCAAACCATCCAGTTACTGCTGAATGCGTTTATATTTCCATACTCGGTATGTGGCTGCTGTAGTAGTGGAAGCCAGTTTTCGCCGGCTCTTATTTTAAAGTAATTCATACTGTCCAGCACTACCTGGTTAAGTAGTGCCTCTCCGCCACTGTATATGCCATTAACGGGGTATCCCATTTTAAAATTCAGCGGCCGGGAGCTTGTATTCCTGAAAAGATAAGTGCCTTTTACTACTGCAAAACCTTTGTATAATTGTATGTATATACATTCCTGCTGCATTTGTACCTTACGGAAACTGAGCGAATCTTCGGGATAAAGCATGGTAAATACAGTGCCTCCTGCATTCCATACGCCTGGCTGCGCCGCATTGGCCATACTTTTACCGGGTGTGCCAAGTGTAAGTATGATGCTTAGGAGTAAAAGGTAATACTGTATATATCTCATAATATTTATTTTATAAGACTTACAAAAGATATGCCTGCATCTTCTGTAAAGGATAATTCTGCATGGTTGGGGGCTTTTTTTTCCGGGCGATGCAGCGACCGGGAAAGAACAATATAAAAAGATTCCCGGTTAGCAGCTCCAGAATGTTTATGCATTGGTATATGGTGCATATATTCAGCAGTGTGCCTGCTGGCAGGGTATGTATTAACGGCAGCGGCTGGTTTATAAGAGCTTGCCGTAAGCGTAAAACCATACCCGTAGCTGTTGCCGGCCCTGGTAAAGAACTCAGCTGTACGGCCGGATTTCCGGCTTTTGAACAATTCCCTGATGTCGGCCAGGTACAGCTGCACTTTACTAAAGAAAAGCCTGTATTCCGGAATTGCTTTTGAGGGGCTGGCAGAGCCGCTGCTTAAAAGTACTGTGAAGAGTATGAATAACCAGGATAAATGAATCCGCATTTGTTTTTTGCAATTGACGGAGCAATATTATTGCTTAACGACACGGCAAAAAATAGGGCAGATGCACCATTTGCCTATGCCGGCATGAGCGTTAACTCAACCATAAAGACAGGAATAGCTGGCATGCAGCCGGGAGAGGATGGTAGCAGAAAACAGGGCAATGAGCGGTGTTTTATAAGCCTGCCATCTGTTACCTGCGTATTAATGCGGCCAAAGATACCATATCTGAAGCGTGTTTTTTAAGATCGGTTACGCACAGGCCACCCTGCATGTTTAGTGTATGTATGCCCTGGTTAAAGGATGCGGTTTGGGGTGCCTGTATGCCGAACAGGGGCTTTTCTTCGTAGTCTTGCCTGCTGAGCCGGGTAATTTCGTAGCCGAGAATTGCTTCGCCGTAGTAGCGGTCGCTTTTCTGTGCCGGACGTACCAGGCGCTTGCCTGTGCTGAAAACGGCCCCTGCCATGCGGCTCCCTGCAGGGTTTACTTTTACCGGACTACAGGGGTGTGCCTCGTAAGGGCCGAAGGGATGTGCAGCATACCACAGGTGCAGTTTTTCGTTGGCCTCGCCGGGCAAACCGGCAAAAATATACCAGGTATCGTCTTGCTGCAATAATACGGCATCGATAAGCGGGGCCGGGAAAATAAGCCTGGGCTCGCCGGCCTGCAGGGTATGCCGGTTTATGGGATAAGCATACCAGTTGCCGGATGCATAATTTTCGGGGGCCAGGTACAGGGTGTTTTCCCACTCGAAAAGAAAGGGAAAGGCAAAATGCGTGGCGTTCTTAAGCACAGTATGTGCCTGGCTGAGCGTACCATTACGGTAACGGATGGCATGTATCTCGCCCTTTTTAAGGCGGTAGTCGTAGTGCTCGTAAAAGATAAGATCTTCGTAAACAAAGGGATCGGCTGCATAACGGCCTTTGCCGTACAGGCCCAGGGGGCGTACATTGCTCAGCTGCAGGGCCGAGGTATCAAAATCGGCAAGGGCAATATCCCATTTTTCGGCTCCGAAATATTTCTGACGGTAAAAGCGTATACGTTCTTTACCCATACGTAACAGAAAAAGCAGCATACGCAGGTTGCCCGGAAAACGACGTATGGGTTCTGTTTGGCGGGGTGTATATGTATGCAGGGAGCTGCCCTGTGTATACATGCTTACCCACTGGGCAGGCATATCTGCCGAGGCACTGAGTATATGTTGCAGCTGATGTGTATACGAATGTTGTATGCTACGGTAACTGCGTTTCAGAAGTATTTCGCCGGCATCGAGTTTTTCGCTCAGGCGCTGCAATACCACCGAGGTAACACGGCTGCCGCCGGCAAGTTCCCAGAAGCCGGGAGGCCCTCCACGGAACAGTACTTCGTCGCCGTGATGGAAGGAGAGTATACCTAAAGGGCAGCAGTGCAGAATATCTCCGCGGAGTATATTAAAGCCGAAACGGAGCAGGAAATCGGGCCGGAAAGCCTGTACCTGCTGCAGGTCTTCTGCGGTAAAGCGTTCGGCGTACCTGCCATCGGCCAGGGTTTGTATATGTAAACAGGGAAGTTCGCTTATAAATGCCGGTAGCTGTGTAAGGGTTTCCTGGGCGGTTACGCGAAATATAAAGCGTTTCAGAAGCCGGAACAGGAAATTATGGTAAGGATAACTTCGTATTTTATGTATAAAAGAAGCGGGAGGCGGAGCCGAGTTTTTTTTTACAATACGGAGCAGGGGTACTGCCTGGCCCCGTTTCTGCAGTTCCAGCAGGCATTGCAGCTGCCATTGCTGCAGTCCGCCTTCGTTCATAAGTATGCCATATGTAAGGGGGTTTTTGCTCATGAACCCAATGCCTGTTGATAAAACCGGTGTAGCTGTTTCAGTACCGCTTCTTCGTACCAGATGCCGGAAGCGTAGGCGGCAATTTCATTTTTATGCGGGTTGCCATTTTGTAACCATGTGTTTATGGCCTGCACAAAAGCTTTGGTATCGCCAGCAGGAACCAGGCTGCCACAGTTACTGCGCAGCACTTCGTGTATACCACCCACGTCGCTGCTTACTACGGGAATACCGCAACACAGCGCCTCGCTTATTACCACCGGCATATTTTCGTAGTTGCTGAACATAAGCATAAGATCGCTTTGGCGCAGCATGGCGGCCAGTTCTTCGCCCTGCTTAAGCCCGGTAAAACTTACCACATCGTTGCAATCCAATGCTGTGCACAGTTCGCGGGTCTGTTGCCAGTCCATACCGCTGCCTACCATAAGCAGCCTGAAGTCGCTGCGTTGTTGTTTAAGCAGAGCCATAGCCCTTAGTATACCGCTCATATTTTTGGAGGCTTCTTCGAAACAGGAGATGTGTATCAGCTGTTTCAGCGGGGTAGCTGCTGTATGTTCGGGGTAGAACAGTTTTTGTTCTACTGTATTGGCCAGCACCATATAATTTGGATGATTAAGTCCGTGCGTGCGCATGGCTTTTTCGAGCTGGGCGCTGGGTACGGTAATTCCGCGCGAAAAACGTACGGCCATTCGGGTAAGGAATTTGCGCAGGGCACCGTGGTAAAAACCTCCCGGCTGGTAACGCGACCAGTGCTCGGTAATAACATAAGGTATACCACGTACAATACGCATAAAAAGAGCCAGTACTCCCAGGCGGGTAAGTATATGCACATGCGTAAGCGAAGGCTTTCCGCGGCGCCGGCATATTTCGCCATAGGCTTTATGGTAAGCCAGCATCCAGCGTAAGAAACTGAGTGGGGCAAAGGCCGTTTTTTGTATATAGCAGCGAATTTCGAGCAGTTCGCCTTCTTCGTGTATCTCGGTGGCAGGGGCTTCCTGCACAAAATGCACATAAGCCACACTTACACGGTAGGCAGCCGCAGCAGTAAGGGCATGTTTACGCACAAAAAGCCCGAACATGGGATCGTATTTATGCGGGTACCAGCGCGGAAGAAAAAGTATGTGTTCTCCGGGGCTGCTCATATAGCCGGCATCAGGTTATGCGCGTTTATAAGGTTTGGCATAGGTTTCCACGTCTTCGGCCGTAATTTTTTCGTTGCACAGTATCAGCAGGCGTTCCACTACGTTACGCAGTTCGCGTATATTCCCGGGCCAGTCCAGTTGCTGCAGTGCAGCCAGGGCATCGTCGGTAAAATAAATGCGGGGCAGCTGCTGCTCTTCGGTAATAAGGTCCAGGAAGTGATTGGCCAGCAGGGGTATATCTTCCTTGCGGTCGTTCAGTGCAGGTACATGTATAGGTATTACATTCAGTCGGTGGTAAAGGTCTTCGCGGAAATTACCCCGTGCAATTTCGGCCTGCAGATCTTTATTGGTAGCGGCAATTATACGCACATCTACCGAAATATCGCCGTCGCCGCCCACCCGGCTTATTTTATGCTCCTGCAGTGCACGGAGCACCTTAGCCTGTGCCGAAAGGCTCATGTCGCCTATTTCGTCCAGGAAGAGCGTACCTCCGTGGGCCTGTTCAAATTTTCCCTTGCGCTGTTTTATGGCCGAGGTAAAAGATCCCTTTTCGTGCCCGAACAGTTCGCTTTCGATCAGCTCGCTGGGTATGGCGGCGCAGTTTACTTCGAGCAGGGGCATTTCGGAGCGGCGGCTTTTTTCGTGCAGGCTGCGGGCCACCAGTTCTTTACCGGTACCGTTGCTGCCAGTAACAAGCACACGTGCATCGGTAGGGGCTACACGCTCTATCAGACTTTTTATTTCCAGTATGGCTTTGCTGTTGCCGATAATTTCGGTGCCTTTGCTTTTCTGAATCTTCTTTTTAAGCACCTTGGTTTCTTTTACCAGGTCTTTGCGGTCGAGAGCGTTACGCACCGAAATAAGCAGGCGGTTCAGGTCGATGGGTTTGGCCAGGTAGTCGTAAGCTCCCATTTTTAAACAGTCGACGGCGGTTTCGATATTACCGTGTCCGCTTATCATAATTACGGGAGTATCGCTCTGCTTCTGTATCAGTTGCTCAAGCACTTCAATACCATCCATTTTCTGCATTTTAATGTCGCAGAAAATCAGGTCGAAGTCGTTTTTCGAAACTTCGTCCAGGCCTTTCATGCCATCTTCGGCCTCTACCACCTCGTATTTTTCGTATTCCAGTATTTCGCGTATACTGCGGCGTATAGCTCTTTCGTCGTCGATTATAAGTATTTTGCTCATAGGAATCGGATATATTATTTTTTAAAGGCCTGTTCCCAAACCTGCTGTAATATACCTTCTTTCATAGAATAGGCGCAGGTTCGTATCAGCGGAAAATCGTAATGTTCCATTATGGTGTTTACAGCTACTACAGAGGCTACCATCATTTCGGCCCTGAAAGCTGCCATACCGGGTATCTGCAGGCGCTGGGCCAGAGTGCTGCCGGTAATTTGTGTATACATACGTGCAAATTCGGCCGAAGGCAGGTCCAGGTAGGGTTTGCCGGCATTGCCTCCGGGATGCAGGGCCAGGTACATATCTTTAAAGGTATCGAAGGTGCCGCTGCTGCCCACAAGTATAAGCGGATCGTCGGCTTTTACGGCCTGGTACAGCGGTTCCAGTGTCTGGTTCAGATAGGTGGCAATGGCTTCGGTTTCTCCGGGCAGGGCAGGGTCGCTCAGTGTAAAACGATCTACCAGTCTGCTAACGCCAATTTCGAAACTCTGTGCAAAGGAAAATCCGCCGGCATTGCCGTATATAAACTCGCAGCTTCCGCCGCCGATATCCATAATAAGTGCATTTTTGCTGCTGAGAGCACCGCTGCTGCACACGCCCCGGTATATAAGAGCTGCTTCTTCGAGCCCGGAAATAATATGTATATCCAGCCCTAATTCCTGCCTGGCCCGCAGGGCTATATCTTTACCATTTGCTGCATTGCGAAGGGCAGAGGTTGCAAAAATATGCATGGTTTCCGCTCCGTAGGTCTGTGCGGTTTGCTTGTGTTTGCGTAGGGCTTCCATAGCCCGCTCTTCGGCTTCGGGCAGAATATGGCCCTGGTTAAGACCACCTTTCCCGATACGTACGGGTATTTTGGAAGCATGTAAAATTTCGTATCCGTCGCTGTTCAGTGCCGCTACCAACAGGTTAAAGGTGTTGGTGCCGCAGTCTACAATTCCTGCTATCATAGTTTTCTTAAGGCTGTAAAGATATCATTTAATCCTGCTCCTGAAAAATGCTTTTTAAACACTTGCCTTTATATATGCTGAAAAGGGTTCGCCATTTTTTTTCAGAAAATTTGCTTTCTGAAAAATCTTTGTATGTTTGTGACGAAATCCTTATTCTCAATAACGTCTTATTTCAAGACAAATCCAATCAAAAAAAAAGTACGGTTATTTTTTTGAGAAAGATCAAAAACAGTTGAATTCTTTATATGTATACACGTGAAGATTTGGAAGCCAAGCTTTTGCCTGAACTGAAGGAAATAGCGGCATCACTTGGTTTAAAAAAGTATCAGAATGTAAAAAAGAGCGAACTCCTGGAACAGATACTCGAACGTTCCGGTGCAGGCAGCTCAAAAGAAGCAGAAGAGGCCGATGACAGTGCTCAGGGCGGTTCGCCAAAACGTAAACGTACCCGTGTGGCCTCTGAGCCGGTAAGGGTGGGAACCAGCCACATCGAAAAAAACAAGATTGTAAAGGATACAGATGCACTCTCTTTCCCGAATGAACCGGTAGAGATTGATCCGCCTGCAGTGCCGGAACCTGACCTCTTTTCGGCAAGCACAGAGCAGGCTGAGGACGAGCCAGAGGCCGAAAATGCCCTGCCGGAAGAAAAAGAAGCAGAAAAAGCAGAGGCCGAAGAGGCTGTGCCGGAGATAAAAGCAGAAGCCGCACCCGCACAGGAAAAAGAACAGCGCAACGAACAGCAGGCCCCTAAAAAACAGCTGAATAAACACAATAAAGGGCAGAATAACCCGCCCCGCCAAAGCCCGAATAATCCTTCGGGCCAGCAGGCTGCCGGCGAATCGGGTCAAAACCAGAATCAGAACCAGCAGCGTGAGCAGAATCAGCAAAACCAGCCGGCCAGGCAGGAAAAGCAGAATCAGCAGGGGCAAAATCAGAATCAGAACCAGAGTCAGAATCAGCAACCCCGCCAGAATCAGCAGCACACACCCAAGGAGAGTTTTGAACCTTACCTGTTCAATGATGTAATAGAAACCGAAGGTGTGCTCGAAATTATGCCCGACGGCTATGGCTTTCTGCGCTCGTCTGACTATAATTACCTGAGTTCGCCCGACGATGTATATGTTTCGCAGTCGCAGATAAAACTGTTTGGTTTGCGTACGGGCGATACCATTGTAGGTACCATACGGCCTCCCAAAGAGAACGAAAAATACTTCCCGCTTATAAAGATTAAGGAAATCAACGGGCTCGACAGTGCGCGCATCCGCGACCGGGTTCCCTTCGATTACCTTACACCGCTTTTCCCCTACGAAAAGCTTAAAATTACCGGTCATAAGGGCGAAGCGCTCTCTACACGTATTGTAGACCTGGTAGCACCCATCGGTAAGGGACAGCGCGGGCTGATAGTGGCACAGCCCAAAACGGGTAAAACCATGCTGCTGAAAGAAATTGCCAATGCCATAGCAGCGAACCATCCCGAAGTATATCTTATTATATTGCTTATTGATGAACGCCCCGAAGAGGTAACCGATATGGAGCGCAGCGTAAATGCCGAAGTAATTGCGTCTACCTTCGACGAGCCGGCAGAACGCCATGTACGTATTGCCAATATAGTACTTGAAAAAGCTAAACGATTAGTAGAATGCGGGCACGATGTGGTAATCCTGCTCGATTCCATTACCCGTCTGGCACGGGCGCACAATACCGTTTCGCCGGCTTCGGGTAAAGTACTTTCGGGTGGTGTGGACAGCAATGCCCTGCATAAACCGAAAAAATTCTTCGGTGCCGCCCGTAAAATCGAAGACGGCGGATCGCTTACCATACTGGCTACCGCACTTACCGATACCGGCAGTAAAATGGATGAGGTAATTTTTGAAGAGTTTAAAGGTACCGGTAACATGGAACTGCAGCTCGACCGCAAGATTGCCAACCGCCGTATATTCCCGGCCATCGATATACTCAGCAGCTCTACCCGCCGCGACGATCTGCTGGTAAGCAAAGACTTCCTGTCCAGAACCTACCTGCTGCGTAATCACCTGGGCGATATGACCAGTGTAGAGGCAATGGACTTCCTGCTTACGCAGATACGGCGAACCAGCAGTAACGAAGAGTTCCTGTACAGCATGAATAATTAGAACGTAGCTACGTAAACTGAAAATTTATATTTTAAATCCGTTTCGCATACTAAGCGGAACGGATTTTTGTTATTACAACCAACTTAAACAATATTCTTATGAAGAAAAAAAACCTGTTTTCAGCACTGATGCTGTTATGCATAAGCGCAGGCCTTTATGCACAGAATACCCCGAAAGACAGCACCCGTTCCGTAGGGAAAGGTGTAACCATGATCGGCGGAAGTTTTAACTACGGCGGAAGCAGTGCACCCGTTATGAGTACAAGCACCCACAATTTCAGTCTTAATGTGCATGCCATGCATTTTGTACACCGCAACATTGCCGTGGGCGGTTATCTTATGTTTAATGTAAATTCGCAGTTTCTCAGCCCCGCGCAAAAATCGTTAACATTTGGTGCAGGCGGAGGACCTTCCGTACGTTTTTATAAAATGTTCAACCGGTATTTTGGTATCTTTGAGCAGTCGAGGGTTGGCCTGCTGTATAGCAGAAGTTCGCTGGGAAACCCAGCAACAGCTGTAGATAATCTGAGTATAGGCCTGCAGATGTCGCCAGGGTTAACCTTTTTCCCGGTTCGCCGGCTGTCGGTAGATCTTATGATTGGCGGGCTTTACCTCGATTATTCCAACCTGCTGGGCGGCCCGGGCAGTCCCGGAACACTCAATTACGGCCTGTCCCTTTTACAGGGTACCGGTATAGGCGTAAATTATTTTATTGGGAGATAAGCAGAAAAGTTTTTTGTTTTATAAAAAAAAGGTATATTTGCACCCCAATTTCATATAGACAATGGCAAAAAAAGGTAACAGAGTACAGGTAATTATGGAGTGCACAGAGCACAAAGCGAGCGGAATGCCCGGTACTTCGCGCTATATTACCACCAAAAATAAAAAGAATACGCCTGAGCGTATGGAGCGTAAAAAGTATAACCCTATACTGAAACGCGTTACCGTTCATAAAGAAATTAAGTAATCCGGAAAACAGTATAAGTCATGGCAAAGAAGACCGTAGCAACGCTGAAACGAGGAGAAGGAAAAGACTTCGCCCGCGTTATAAAAATGGTTAAGACCGAAAAGGGTTCTTACGCATTTAAAGAAGAGATCGTACACAAAGATCACGTAGCAGATTTTTTTAAGAAATAATCTGTATACGATTCTTAAGATATTCTAATTTAGCCCGGACTGGTTTCGGGCTTTTTCTTTTTTTATACCTTCGCCGACAAGATGGGCATTTTTGATCGTTTATTCTCGAAAAAAGAGTCGAAGGAAACCCTCGATCAGGGTTTGCAAAAGACTAAGGAAGGCTTGTTCGATAAGCTTAAAAGAGCTGTTGCCGGCAAGTCGAAAGTGGATGATGATGTACTGGACGAACTGGAAAGTATTCTCATTTCCAGCGATGTGGGCGTGGAAACCACCCTGCGCATTATTGAGCGTATAGAAGCCCGCGTTTCGCGCGATAAATATGTAGATACCCGAGAGCTGAACGGAATACTGCGCGATGAGATTGCTGCCCTGCTGGGCGAGAACAATACCAGCGACTACGACGATTTTGTACTCCCCGGGAACAAAAAACCATATGTAATTATGGTGGTTGGCGTTAACGGGGTAGGTAAAACCACCACCATAGGTAAACTGGCCTGGCATTTCACCCGCCGTGGTAAAAAAGTAGTGCTGGGTGCTGCCGATACCTTCCGCGCAGCGGCGGTAGATCAGCTCGGGATATGGAGCGAACGTGCCGGCTGCGAAATAGTGCAGAAGGGTATGGGGGCCGATCCGGCCTCGGTTGCTTACGACAGCCTGGTATCGGCACAGTCGAAACAGGCCGATGTGGTTATTATTGATACCGCAGGCCGCCTCCATAACAAGATAAACCTGATGAACGAGCTTACTAAAGTAAAAAATGTGATGCAAAAGGTAATACCCGATGCTCCGCACGAAATACTTTTGGTGCTCGACGGCAGTACAGGCCAGAACGCCTTTGAACAGGCCCGGCATTTTACGGCAGCTACCGAAGTAAACGCATTAGCCATTACCAAACTCGACGGAACGGCCAAAGGCGGTGTGGTTATCGGTATCTCCGACCGCTTTAAAATACCGGTGAAATACATAGGATTAGGCGAAAAACCGCAGGACCTGCAGGTATTTAATAAAAAAGCATTTGTTGACAGCCTTTTTGAAGGGGCCGGAATTTGATGATTTTCTTTTAGCTTTACGGTAATGAATTTCTGGGATAAATACGAGATGGTTATCGGGTTAGAGGTGCATGCGCAGCTGCTTACCCACACCAAGGCATACAGCGCCGATAAGAATGAATATGGCGAAATGCCCAACCGCAATGTAAGCGAGGTAACCCTGGGCCTGCCCGGAGCGCTGCCCCTGCTTAATGCCAGGGTGCCCGAACTGGCCGTGCGCCTGGGACTGGCCATGAACTGCCACATACGCAAATACAATATGTTTGCGCGTAAAAATTATTTTTATGCCGACCTTCCCAAAGGTTACCAGATAAGCCAGTTCGATACGCCCATCTGTTACGAGGGCTTTCTTAATATAAAAGATGCTGACGGAAACGTAAAGCGTATCGGTATAGAACGTATACACATGGAAGAGGATGCCGGTAAAAGTATCCACGATCAGGACCCCTGGGATTCGCTTATTGACCTGAACCGTGCCGGTGTACCCCTGGTAGAGATTGTATCGCATCCCGACCTGCGCACACCCGCCGAGGCAAACCAGTACCTTACCGAAGTACGTAAGCTGGTGCGTTACCTGGACGTATGCGACGGAAATATGGAAGAAGGCTCGCTCCGCTGCGATGCCAACGTATCTGTTCGCCTGCGCGGCGAAAGCCGGCTGGGCACCAAGGTAGAGGTGAAAAACATGAACTCGATCCGTAACGTACAACGTGCCCTGGAATACGAATTCGAGCGGCAGTGTACCGCTGTAGAGAAGGGCGAAACCATTTACCAGGAAACACGCACCTTTGATGCGGTATCGGGTAAAACATATTCGATGCGCAGTAAAGAAAAAGCGCACGATTACCGCTACTTCCCCGAACCCGATCTGCCGCCCCTGGTACTGAGCGACGAGTATATAAACAATATACGTGAGGCACTGCCCGAGCTGCCCGAAAGCCTGTTCCGGAAATATACCACAGAGCTGGGTATACCCGAGTATGATGCTTACTGGATTACGGAAGATAAACATACTATTGCCTATTTCGAAGAGGCAGTAAAGGCCGGCACTAACTATAAGGCCATTTCTAACTGGCTTATGGGGCCGGTACGCTCTTACCTGAACGAAAAAGGACTGGATATAAGCCGCTTTCCGCTTGGTGCTGAACGCCTGGTAGAGATTATTGAGCTCATTGATTCCGGCAAGGTATCGCATACGGCCGCAGCCGCAACCATTTTCCCTGCCATGCTCGAAGATGAGCAGGCCGCAGCCCTGCAGGTGGCCGAAAGCCGCAACCTGATCCAGGAAAGCAGTGCCGGAGCCCTGAACGAATGGGTAAGCAAAGCAATGGAAGCATACCCGGATAAGGTAGAGGAATACCGTAATGGTAAAAAAGGCGTAATGGGCCTTTTTATGGGCGAAATAATGAAACTATCCGGCGGAAAGGCCGATCCTAAAGCAGTCAGCAGCCTGCTAAGAGAAAAACTGGAATCATGAACAACAGGTACCTCACCGAGGTGCTGTTCCGCCTGGAACAGGTAAGCCGCGATGTACACGATCAGTTTTTTAACCTCGATGCCGCACAGCTGCTCTGGCAGCCCGATGCGTACAGCTGGAGCATTGCTTCCTGCCTCAGCCATCTTATTGTAACCGATACCTCGTATTTTCCACAGGTCGAAAGTGTGCTTAACGGTACTTATAAGCGCCCTATGCTCAGCTATGTACCTTTCTTAAGCAGTTTCTGGGGCAGGCTTATCTTAAAGGCGGTAAAGCCCGTAGTGGGAACGCCTATACATACACTGGAAAAGTTTAAGCCGGAACCGGATGTAAATGCCGAAACAATTGTGCGGCGCTACGAGCAACACATCGAACGTTTATCGGCTTACATACGCCAGACGGATGTGCTGGGACATAAAGGCATTTATTTCCGTTCGCCCGCAGGAGCTTATATTGTATACAGTCTTAAACACACGCTTATGCTCATGGCCAGTCATCACGAGCGGCATTATGCCCAGGCGCTGCGCTTAACTATGCTGCCCGGATTTCCTAAGGATAGGTTAAATATGACAGAAGAATAATTCCGTTGAGCAGATTTTTTCTAATTTAGAGAACTGAAAAAAATGAAACCATATCGTACGATGAATACATTACTGATAGCCGCACTGGCTTTATTTTCCTGTGGTAGCGGTCCCCAGGCCGAACCGGATGGGAAAGTGCCCTTCCTGAAAGGTAATTTTAAGGCAGGGGCCGGAAAAACCATATTATTCGAAAAAGTAATACCCAATGGTGCTACCATTATCGACTCGGCCGTTATTGCCGAATCGGGGGCATTCAGTATTTTCCGTAAAGCCCAGGAAATGAATTATTACCGTTTACGCCTGAAAGATATATCTGCCGGGCAGGACGTGCTTTTTCTGCTTACCGACAGTACCGAAAAGCCCGAGGTAACCATAAACGGCGCTAAAGTGAACGAAAACTACACAATAAAAGGTTCCAAAGAAAGCGAGCGCCTGCGTGTACTGGTAAACCGTATCGATGCCCTGCAGAAATCGGGCGATTCGCTCAATGCTATTTTTCTGAATACTCCGGTAGAACAGCGCCAGTCGCTCAGTGTTACGTTCAACCAGATTATGAACGATAAAAATGCGCAGCTGAACGAGTCCATCAAAAAAATGATCGACGAAAACCCGAAATCGCTGGTGGCCCTCGAAGGTGTAGGCCGCCTGGATAAAGCGGCAGACCGTGCCTACTTTAAAAAAGTGGCCGATAACCTGGGGCCTGCACATCCGGGAAATCCGTTCGTGCAGAATTTTGTAAATATGATGGCAACACCCGGGCCCGTGGCCATAGGCGAAGAGGCTCCCGAAATAGAACTGCCCGATACCCAGGGGAAAATGGTAAAACTTTCCGACTACAGGGGTAAATATGTGCTGGTAGACTTCTGGGCTTCCTGGTGTCGTCCCTGCCGTATGGAAAACCCGAATGTGGTAAATGCCTACAATAAATACAAAGACAAAGGCTTTACCGTATTTGGCGTATCGCTCGATAAAGATAAGGCTGCCTGGGAAAATGCCATTGCCCAGGATAAGCTTACCTGGCCGCATGTAAGCGACCTGCAGTACTGGCAGAGTGCAGCTGCGCGCATATACAGCGTAACCAGTATACCCAAGTCGTTCCTTATCGACAAAGAAGGCCGCATTATTGCTATGGACCTGCGTGGGCCGGCCCTGGATGCCAAACTGGCCGAAGTGCTGAAATAACCCTGTATGAAAAAACAAAACGCATTACACAAAGGCGGCCTTATTGCTATGGCCGCTTTTTTTATGATACATGCCCTGTATGGTCAGCAAAACTGGCAACAGGAAGTAAACTACCAGATCAGGGTCAGCCTCGACGATCAGGCACACAGGCTGCGGGGCGAGCTTAGTTTTGTATATTACAACCACTCGCCGCAAGGCCTGCAGGAAATGTACATCCATCTGTGGCCCAATGCCTACTCGCATCCCAAAACCGCACTGGGCCGGCAGCTGCTGGAACAAAACGGGAAAACACTTCCTGTTAACGAAGGTTTTATCGACAGCCTGGCCTTCAGCGCCAATGGAACAACCCTGGGATACGAATACTGGAATGGCCACAGGGATGTAATACGTATACAGTTACCCCGGGCACTGGAACCGGGCGACTCCGTAGTGATACATACCCCGTTTCGCGTAGGTTTGCCAGATGCCATGTACTCCAGGCTGGGCCGCAACGGGCAGAGTTATATGATAACCCAGTGGTACCCCAAACCGGCCGTGTACGACGAAAAAGGATGGCATCCCATGCCTTACCTGAACCAGGGTGAATTTTATTCGGAATTCGGCACATTCGATGTGGAAATAAGTCTGCCAGCCAATTATGTGGTTGGAGCCAGCGGTGTGCTGTTAACAGAGAGTGAGCAGGAATTTCTGGCTGCAAAATGCCGCGAACCGATACCCAACAGCGATTACTACGACGTACCACCCAGCGATACGCTCATAAAAACGCTGCATTACCGGCAGGCCCGCATACACGATTTTGCCTGGTTTGCCGCTAAAGATTTTGTGGTTCGCAGTGATACGGCCCTTATGTCCGGCGGCCGGCAGGTTATCTGCTACAGTATGGCCACGGTATACAATGCGGCCGACTGGAAGCATGCGGCAGCCTGGACCCGCAGAGGTATCGAATACTATTCGGAGCGGGTGGGCGAGTACCCTTACGGATATTGTACGGTGGTAGACGGCAGCATAAGTGCCGGCGCCGGTATGGAGTATCCTATGATAACAGTAATAGAAGGCGGAGCCAGCGAGCGCACCATTGTACACGAAGTGGGCCATAACTGGTTTTATGGTATACTGGGCTCCGACGAACGCGAGCATCCCTGGCTCGACGAAGGACTGAACAGTTATTACGAAGATGCCTGCTTCCGCGAGCTGCAAGAAAACGGCAGGTATAAGGGAGAGGGTAGCAATAACCGGTTATTGGATATTGTTTCCCGGAACGAATCATCCGATATAACCTACTGGCGTATTATGGCCGGCAATAACCTGCAACAGGCTCCCGACCTGCCCGCAGTGGCTTATGGCAGCATGAACTACGGACAGGAAGTGTACGCACATACGTCCGACCTGTTTGCTTACCTGGAGCTATACCTTGGCCGTGAAGTATTTGATGAGGCCATGCAGGCCTATTACCGTAAATTTGCCTTTAAACACCCGTATCCATCCGATTTGCAGGATGTACTTGAGCAAAGCAGCGGCAAAGAACTGGACTGGTTTTTCCAGGGTCTGATGCATAAGCGGGAACTGCCCGACCTTTCGCTGAAAGTGCTGGGCCGCAATGTACTTTTACTCGAAAATAACTATACCCATGCCCTGCCTGCCGAAATAACCCTGCTTAAAAGTAATGTGGTTATACGCAGAATACCGGTAGAACCTTTCCTGGGTAAAAAGGAGCTGCAGGTAGATCTTAGCGGGGCCGACCGCGCCGAGCTAAACCGCGAAGGATACCTGCACGAAAAAAACTACAGCAATAACCTGGTGCGCCGCGTAGGCGGAGTATTCAGGAATACATTGCCGGCAACAGGCGTATACCCCTTTATTGCAGTGCCATTCCGGAGTAAGGAACGCATAGGTATGGCCCCGGTGTATGCCTGGAATAATTACAACAAGAGTATGATAGGGCTGGCCGTACACAACAAAACCCTGTTTGCACGCCGGCACGAGTTTCTGGTGCTGCCCATGCTCAGTTTTAACCCGGTAGGTTTTGCTGCCATAGGCGATTACAGGTATCGTTTTTTACCCGATCGTTCGCGGGTGGCTTTTATGGATCTGGGCCTGAATTACCGGCGTTTTGCCTGGGATTTTACCGAAAAGGCACTGAACTATAACCGGCTGGAGCTGCGGGCCGAAGGCGAATTTAAGCGCCGGCGTCCGGCTGTGCCGCAACGTAGTGGCATGCAGCTGCGTTACATGGCCATAAATAAAGAGGCAGGCGGGGTGTATAATTACCTGGGTATTGGCGATCTGAATTACGAAATTGCCGAGGCTGCATACTGGTACGAACATTTTAACCGGCGTTATCCCTTTTACCTGCGAACAGCCCTGGAATATAAGCACGATTTTTACCGGCTTAACGGACGAAAACCTACCAGTATAAAACTCTGGGCAGAAGCCATACAAAAAATAAACTATGTAAAAAACCGCAAAGGATTAGAGATACGCGCCTTTGCAGGGGTTTTTCTGCTGCATTCAAATACACTGGTTAATAATAACCTGCAGCTGAATGGCTGGAACGGCAGTAACGATTACCTGCTCGACTACCTGTATTTTGGCCGTTCGGATGTGCGGGGCTTTACGGCACAGCAGTTTGTGGAACGCGAGGGTAATTTTAAAATAAATGCCCCGGGCGCACAAAGCAGCCGTTTCCTTACCACACTTAATGTTAAGGTAGATTTTCCGCTGCGCTGGGTACCTGTAGGCATATATGCCGATCTGGGGCTGAATACCGTAAAAGTTACCAATGTAAATACAGGCCAGGTAAGCACCCCCTGGAACCTTTTTTACAATGCCGGCTTATATATAAACCTGCTGCCTAACGGTGCCTGTTCCATTTATCTGCCCATACCGGCCGCAACTTCGCAAAACTTTATGTTTGCCAATAATAACTTTAAAGATCCTTACCTGAATTATGTCCGTTTCAGTCTGAACCTTATGAAGCTGAATCCCTTCAAATTCAGGGAGTGGGTGCGTGAGCTGAAGTAGAGGCACGGTAGCTCCGGAACGATTCTGGCGTTTCGAAGTATTTATCTGAAACTGCTTCTGTTTTGGTAATATCGTTGTACAGGCAGAACGATTCCTGCCGGAAGCGGGTATACAGGGCCATCAGCTGCGTACGTATATGGGTTATCTGTGCCTGAGTTTCGATACTCTTGCATTCGGGCAGACCATCAATCTCGTCCAGGTAAACCAGCAGGTTATAGCAGGTGGTAAACTGCCCTGTGGCAATTACAGCGGCCTGTATCTTTTTTTGCTGAGCGGGTTTGTCGAACCAGAGCACGGTAGGCATATCAAATGCGGCCTGGGCCACACGTTGCATACGTATACCTGGTGTATACCTGGCAAAAGGTTTGCTCATCGCATTGTTTTGTATATGATTGCTGTTATTGGTAAAGGCCAGCTCGTAAATATTGTTCGATAAAAGCCGTCCGCTCCAGTTACGTACCTGGAATATTTCGCGCAGCAGCAGGTACCGGGTACGTTTCAGGAACACTTCGTTGTTAAGCGCCAGCATGGAGTTGGCCCGTTCGCTAAGCATGCGTATAAGTATCCACAGCGGTACACGAGCAAAGTAGCGGAAAAAATTCTTCTGTATATCGTCGGAAAAATTCTTGCGCAGGTTAAAGCCTTCTTTATTGTCGTTTACATTTCCTGCAATTTTTCGTTTAAGAAATATAAGCAGTGCACTTACTGCAACCGGTACAATAAAAAACAGTGACGAAATCATCAGTATTACTTTAGCCAGCGGAGCTCTCTGCACAATGGCCGGTACGGTAAACGAACAGATGCAGCCGGCAATACTGATTACAGAAAATACAAGGCAGATAATAAAAATGGCCTTTATGGTAAGAAACTGCCAGCCTTTGTATGGTTTATCAGGATCGCCCAGTTTGTATGGACTCATGAAGTGACTGGCCACATCGTTGAGCATTATCAGGTCGAAGGGGCGGTAGGTTTCTTTCTTTTCAGTTGTTTTTGCATTATCCATACGTTTGATCTGGGCCGAAATAACACTGTCGATGGCCTGGTTATCTGTAATGCCCCCATCCATTAGTCCTATCTGCACCTGGCTCTTATTCGGAAGACTCTGCTGTTTCTCTACAAAATCCTTAAAGCGGTTAAAGTCCTCCACTCCGGGGAAATCTTTAATATCTTCCTCATTATACAAAAATTTAAGCTGTTCCACCGTATACTCCTGGGGTTGCACATTCAGCTCGCTGAACAGGTCGGCATCTTTAAGGTTGGCAACAAATTCTGTTGGAAATATAATGGGTTCAAAACCGGCGGGGAAACAGGCCGAGGCCGCTACCAGGTCGGCCAGGCGGAGCGGGTTGCTGGTGTGAGGTGGCATTTTTACGGCAAAATTGCCATAGAGAACATCGTGATAGCCGTCAGGTTCCTTGCGCAGGTATATATTCTGCCGGAAGGGCATGCCCTTGTAAAACTCCGTGGCATTCAGGCATACTTCTTCCAGGGCTCTTCCATAGCTTCCGTTATTCATATCGCCAATGGTATTACCCTTGTAAAGCAGCCGGTCGTATGCAATGGCAAAAGCATTGATAAGGTTTTGCCGTTTTTTGTGAATATACTGCGGCTCCTGCCATACACTGTCTTTTGCCAGTATGCGCAGGGCTTCCTGTAATACCTTATCGTTGGCAAGGTTATCGTGCAGTTCCTGGTAAAATGTGGCAAAATCTTCGTTGCGCGATTCACTGAGTGCATAGGCTGCAGTAGTAATGCTGCCCCCGGATGCCGATGAAATATAACGCACATGTTTTAACAGAGAAATACCTTTCTCGTCCTTTATTTCGTTCAGCAGCGATAGTACGCCCAATGCATAGGCTGCGGCACGGAAGCCGCCTCCCGAAAAACTGAGCGCAATATGCCCGAAAAGTTCAAAGCCCGGCGCGGCCGGAGGCACTTCTGCCGCTGCCGCCATAACAGGAGTTTCTTCGGGAGCTGTTACGGGCATATCGATATAGCGCAGCTTGTCTGAACTCTGGTTAATGTTGGTATTCATAATGTGGGTGTTAATGGTTAACGATGACCAAATATAGAAGCTAAGCAGCTTTTCTGTTTAAGGATTTCCCCTGAATCTGAAAGGGTTTTTTCCGGTGTGGCTGTGCTTGTACGGACAAAATGGCAAAGCGGCTGGCTGGCATCGGTCCTGGCTGAACATTAACGCATATTTAAGCCTTTTTGGGCTTTTTGTACTTCCTGCTTTGGGCTAAAAAACCGTATTTTGTCCTTAAATTTAGAAAACTCGCCTCATGAAATTACAACTCTCACGGCCTATTGCTTTTTTCGACCTGGAAACAACCGGTATAAACCTGCAAACGGACCGTATTGTGGAAATAGCCATCCTGAAACTACTTCCCGACGGCTCCGAAGTATTGTTTACACGCCTCATAAATCCGGGTATGCCTATTCCTGCCGAAGCCACGGCCGTGCATAACATAACCAACGAAATGGTGGCTTCCAAACCCCTGTTTGCTCAGGCTGCCGCCGAAATTTTCGAATTTCTGAAAGATTGCGACCTGGCCGGGTACAACATCAACCGCTTTGATGTACCGGTGCTGGCCGAGGAATTTTTCCGCTGTGGAATAGATCTGGGACTGGACCGCCGCAAATGTGTGGATGTGCAGGTAATATTCCATAAAATGGAAGAACGTACTCTTAAGGCTGCATATAAATTCTATTGCGAAAAAGAACTGATAAATGCCCACAGTGCCGAGGCCGATACCCGGGCCACACATCATATACTGGAAGCACAGCTCGACCGTTATCCTGAACTGATGAATAACGTGGATTTTCTGGCCGAATTTACCCAGTACCGCCGCACGCCCGACCTGGAGAACAAGTTTCGCTTTAATACCGAAAACGATATCGTATTCAATTTCGGAAAGCATAAAGATAAACTGCTTAAACAGGTGTTTATCGAGGAACCCTCGTATTATTACTGGATGATGGAAAAAGATTTTCTGCAATCGACCAAACACCTCATTACCCGGGTTTGGAAAGAGTTAAAAGGTATAGCATGAGAATGAACCGTGTATGCGAACTGCTGGGTATCGAATACCCCGTAATACAGGCAGGTATGGTGTGGTGCAGCGGATGGGAGCTGGCATCGGCCGTAAGCAATGCCGGCGGACTGGGCATTATAGGTGCCGGATCGATGTACCCCGAAGTGCTGCGTACACATATACATAAATGCAAACAGGCTACCGGTAAACCTTTTGCCGTAAACCTTCCCCTGCTGTATCCCGATATTGAGGAGCATATCCGCAGTATAACAGAGCTGGAGGTACCCATCGTGTTTACTTCGGCTGGAAATCCTGCGGTACATACTGCTTTTTTAAAGGAAAAAGGGATAAAAGTAGTACATGTGGTAAGCAGTTCTAAGTTTGCCCGCAAAGCAATGGATGCAGGATGCGATGCCGTGGTGGCCGAAGGTTTTGAGGCGGGCGGACATAACGGCCGCGAAGAAACCACCAGTATGGTACTGTTGCCGCAGGTATGCAATGCCCTGGAAGGGAAAATACCTGTAATTGCTGCCGGAGGTATTGCCGGAGGCCGGGCTATGGCTGCCGCATTCTGCCTGGGTGCCGAAGCCGTACAGATGGGAACCCGTTTTGCCGCCACCGAAGAAAGCAGTGCACATATCCATTACAAACAGCAGATTGTACAAAGCAGGGAAGGAGACACTGTGCTTACTCTTAAGGAAGTAACCCCGGTGCGCATGTTTAAAAATGCCTTTTACAGCGAGCTCGAAAAAGCCTACCAGAGAGGTGCCGGGGCCGATGAACTCCGTGCCATACTGGGGCGTGGCCGCAGTAAAAAGGGTGTTTTCGAAGGCGACCTGGAGCAGGGCGAGCTGGAGGCAGGCCAGGTAAGCAGTGCCATTACCGGTATTGAGTCAGCCGCAGATGTGGTAAAAAATACAATGAACGAATTCAGGACGGTACTGCAGCAGGCAGGCTCCTGGTATTAATATACTAAAACAAAGTGTGCGCTTAAAGTATACACATTGAATATGATACATTTTGAAAGACATACACTGAAAAACGGGCTGCGTGTACTGGTAAACCCCGACGAAGCCACTCAGATGGTAACCGTAAACGTGCTGTACAACGTAGGTGCCCGCGACGAGGAACCGGAAAAAACCGGTTTTGCACACCTGTTCGAACACCTGATGTTCGAAGGTTCGCTGAATGTAAAACACTTCGATAAACCGGTAGAAGATGCCGGGGGGATGAGCAATGCCTTTACCAGCAACGACATTACCAATTATTACATTACCCTGCCGGCACAGAACATCGAAACGGCATTCTGGCTCGAAAGCGACCGCATGCTGGGGCTCGATTTCAGCGAAGAAAAGCTCTCGATCCAGAAAAAAGTGGTGATTGAGGAATTTAAAGAACGCTACCTGAACAAACCCTATGGCGATGTATGGCATCACCTGCGTACGCTCTGCTATAAAGAGCATCCGTATATGTGGCCTACCATTGGTAAAGAAATCCGCCATGTGGAAGAAGCTACACTCGATTATGTAAAACATTTCTTTTTTACGCATTATGCACCCAATAATGCGGTGCTGAGCGTAAGCGGCAATGTAAAACCGGAAGAAGTATTTGCCCTGGCCGAAAAGTGGTTTGGTGGTATTCCCGCACGCGAAGTACCTGTACGCAAGCTGCCGCAGGAGAAGGAACAAACCGCCGAGCGCCGTCTGAGTGTAGAGGCTGCCGTACCCAAAGATTTGCTGTATATGGCATTTCCGATGCCGGGTTTTGACCGCGAAGGTTATCATGCCGTCGATTTTCTTACCGAAGTGCTTGGTTATGGCGAAAGCTCGCGCCTGTTTCATAAGCTGATAGTGGAGCAGAAAATATTCGACGATATTTCGTCGTATGTACTGGGTTCGCTCGACAATGGCCTGGCCGTAATAAGCGGTATGCCTGCCGAAGGAGTAAGCTTTGCAATGGCAGAGGCCGAAATATGGAAAGTGCTGGAAGAAATAAAAAGTACACCTGTTCCGCAGGACGAGATACAGAAACTGAAAAACAAGGCCGAAACCAGCGAGGCTTTCGACCTGGATAACGGGCAAAACAAGGCCCTGAAACTGGCCATGTTCGAAAATATTTCCAGAGCAGAGGACGCAAACACCATACGCAACCGCTATAATGCCCTGCAGGCAGCTGAACTGCAACAGGCCGCCTGCGCTACCTTCAGCAACACAAAAGCAAATATTTTACATTATAAAGCCATTCGTTAATATGCATCCCGACCGCATTAAAGGACCCCATATACAAAATACTTTTAGCCTGCAGTTTCCCGATCCGGAGCTGCGTACCGGAAAAAACGGCATACAGAGCTACATTTTTGCGTCGCAGTCGGCCGAAACCGTACGTATAGAAGCCGTGTTCGACGGCAGCGCATTCAGCTCGCCCAAACTTTACGCATCCTACATTTTTGAACTGCTTACGCGTGGCACAAGCAAACGCGATGCCTATACGCTTAATAACCTGTTCGATTATTACGGTACTTTTATTTCTACCGATGTACAAAAAGATTATGCCTCGGTGGTACTGTTCACACTTAAAAAATTTCTGCCACGGGTATTACCGCTTTTCCGCGAAATACTGCTGGAATCGGAACTGCCTGCCGATGAGCTGGCTTTGCTGCAAACCAGTAATATAAATAAACTCCGGATCAACGAGCAAAAGACCGACTACATAGCCAACCGTTCGTTTCAGGCATTGTTGTTTGGCGAAGAGCATCCGTACGGACGTATGGCTCTGGAAGCCGATCATAAAGCCCTGAACCGCGATGAACTGTATGGGTTTTACCGCAACAGCCTGCTCCGGAGCGGTGTTAGCTTCTTTATATCCGGCGATGTAGGTGAGCCGGAATACAAACTGCTCGATGAGCTTTTTGCTGATTCGGAACTGCAGAGCCTGAAACTGCCTGATTATCAGGCGTATACGGCTCCACCCGACGGAAAGGGACAATGCCGTTTCGAACAGGTGCCGGCCTCGGTACAGCACAGCATACGCATAGGCCGGGTTGCACCGCTGAAAGGTCCGCTGGAAATGGCGCGTACCTCGGTGGCGAATATACTGCTCGGTGGCTACTTCGGTAGCCGGCTTATGACCAACCTGCGCGAGAAGAATGGTTTTACCTATGGTGTGCAGAGCGGCTGGCAAACCTTCCGTTTTACGCATATATGGCGGGTACAGACCGAAGTGGGTAAGGATGTTGCCAAACAGGCCACGGAAGAAATATTTAACGAGATACGCATCCTGCAGCAGGAACTGGCTCCTGCCGATGAGCTGCAGCGCGTAAAAAGCTACCTGGGCGGAAACCTGGTGCGCCGTTTCGAAAACGTGCACAGCCTGGCCACTATTCAAAAACCCCTGATCCTGAAAGGAGAACAGCCCGACTTTTACCGTAATTTCTCTGCAGAGATATACAATGTAAGTGCAGGGCAGGTGCAGGAAGTGGCTCAGAATTACTGGGATACAGAGCTTTTAAGTGCGGTAAGCGCGGGATTGTAAACCGGTGTTATTTATGCTCGAACTATTCTTCCGGAGCTGAATAGCTTACAATGTCGATGCCAATGCCATTGGGGTCTTTAATGGCAAAATGACGGTCGCCCCAGGGCTCGTCGCGCAGTTCTATCTCGATGGGTATTCCCCGTTTTCTGAGCTCTTCGTAAAAAGCATCCACATTATCGGTTTCGAGGGTAAGGTATAGGCCCTGTCCACCGAAAGCCGGTCTGAAAAGAGGCTGCTGAGACGGATGTTCCGGCAGCAGGAAGCTGATTTCGGCATTTCCGCCGGGTGTATGCAGCAGCAGGTAAAAATCGTTCTCGAAGCGAACTCCGAAATGCAGTACCTCTGTATAAAAGGCTTTGGTCTCAGCTAATTTTTCGGTAATAATACCGGCATTCATTTTCATGGTATGTTCTGTTTTTTTTAGTGTATCCTGGCTATAAGAAGCTAAGCCGAAGCTAAGGGCGCTTAAAATAAGCATGATCTTTTTCATTTTGTATCGTTTCAGGTACAAAGTTGCAATGGTTTCGGGGCGAAACATTGTAAAAAACGGACATTACTATTTTTTGAATGCCTGGCCCGGTGTTGTTCCGTAAAAATTCCGGAACTCTTTAATGAAATGGGCCTGATCGTAATACCCGGCATCAAAAAAGGCCTTATCGGTATATTGCCGGCTTTGCAGAAAATACTGAAAACGTACTACCTGGCTAAAGGTTTTGGCCGAATCGCCGGTATAGAAACGGAATAATCGCCGCAGCTGCCGCGAGCTTATACCTGTATCGAGTTCTTTTTCGACAAGGGTATTTCCGCCGTTTTGCAAAATACGTTGCAGGGCAGCAGCAAAACGGGGATCGGGCTGCTGCTGTATGCCGGGCAGAAGTTGCAGGAACCAGGCATCGAGCCGCGCACAAAGCCTGGCAGAAGTATTGTATGTGTTAAAGGCATCGCTGAGGAAACGCGCGGTTCCCGGCAGAATGTGCTGCAGGGGTTCGGCACGGTTGTGCAGCTCCGATGCATCCAGTTTGCTGAACAGTGGAAACATTCCCGGCAAAAAACGAATGCCGGTATAGCGGAAGTGTTTTCCCAGGGGGAATTGCGTAAAACAGTCGCTGAACCCCATAATGTAATTCCTTTCCGGGGCATCGGTTTCGAAAAAGATGTCCATACAGGCATCGGCTACTACACGGTAGGTATAAGGCTCAGCAAGTGCTGCTCCGGTATATAGTTCCCAGTAGCAGTGAATATATGGCCTGAGAGCCGGGTGCGGAGCTGTTTCGCGGTAATGTACGCCGTTTTGTCCGGCATTAAGTGCAGGCTGCAGGGGGGTATACAATGTTTGTACGCTGTTATGCGGCATATACGGCAATACTTTCTGCTCTTCAAAGATACAAAAAGCGCTGTGCCGGGCTGTTTATTTTATACGTATAATAATTACATCGCCGGCAAATTCTTCAGCTCCTTCTATATGCGATTGCACGCGGTGCCTGTCGCCGTTAATTTCGGATATGCGGTTATACACTATGCTTTTATCTTGTCGTATGGGCTTTTGTCCCTTTCGCCGCCGCAGTTTTTCTCCGTAAAGTATATAGGTACAGTCGCCGATCCAACGAATTTTATAGGTTCCATAATACCCTGTCTGTTCTTCGATCTCTACCTGTTTTTTCTTCCTGCGGATAATGGTGTATACTATGTTATCGTTGCTCCGGAAGGCAAAAGTGCCTTTATGCAGAGCCAGGCACTCTTCCGGCTTGTTTTGAGCATACAAAGTATTTCCTGTAATAATAAAGGCTGTGGCAAGGTATGTAAATGCATATTTCATAAGATCAGAGTCGTGGGGCGATATTAAAGGTGTTTTGGTGAGCCGTATCGCAGGCTTATACATGCCTTTTCTTCGCTGCATTCCGGGTAAAATATATGCGCTTTGCCTACGGCAAGGTCTATGGTCTGAAAGCGTGCTGGATGCTTGTGGAAAATAAAGCCTATATCGGAGGCCGGCCGATAGGTGGTGGAGATATTAAGGAGCATATATATACATGAAACAATGTAAAAAGATAAATCTATATTTATTATCTTTATGTTTTTCAGGGTTTTATGTTTTTTATGGAGAGCTCATCCCAATAAAAAATACCTTTAACTACAAATATACAAAAAAAGAATGAAAACTGAAAACGGGTACTTTGTGTAAGTGTATGCCGCTTATTTAAACAGGGACTATTACAGAGAGGGGGTACAGCGCTTATATTCAAAGTTCGGGAGCAGAGCTGCCGGCTGTTGCAGAATTGTTATCTTTGGCGCTTAACAAACCTGTGTATCCTGCACCGTATATGCCTTATGCGGTGTTAACAGATGCAGCGGGCAGGAAGGGTAACAGATATGAAATTTATAAACTTTCTACAACAGATATTCAGTACTTTTTTTACGGTTGTAAAGATTGTGCTTAAGTCGGATCCTTTTCTGAAGAAGGACAACTTTTCGAAGAAGGATTTTATCCTGCTGGGAAATGGCCCCAGCCTGGAAGATGACCTTAAGGAATATAGCAACGTATTTAAGAATGCACATATCATTACGGTAAACAATTTTCTGTATTCGCCGTATTTCGGGGAGCTGAAACCGGCGTATTATTTTATACTGGATCCGGCCTATTTCTCTAATACAGAACCACCAGGCGAACTGGTAACTAAATTTCTGCAGGGACTGCAGCAGGTAAACTGGTCTATGACTCTGTATATACCGGCGCAATACCGCAGGTCGTACCTGGCACGTTCGGTAAATAACCCTAATATACGTATCACTTACTATAACTATGTAACCTGTAAGGGTGGATTTGATGCGGTTAATTTTGTGTTTTATAACCTGGGACTGGCTTTTCCGCAATGCCAGAATGTGCTTAACGGGGCTTTGTTTCTTTTTAGCCGGGGCAGAGCAGGTAAAATCTTTATTTTCGGAGCGGAGAACGACTGGTATGTACATTATCGTGTAAATGAAAAGAACCAGGTGTATTTTATGGACAAGCACTTTTTTAATACTGCCGGCAGGTACCGGGTACTGGACGATAACCTGGCCTTTTACCTGGAAAGCACAGCCAAGGCCCTGCGTACTTACCTGGAAGTAGAGCGTTATGCACGTTCGTTAGGTACAAGGATCTATAATTGTTCCGGCAACAGTATGATTGATGCATTTGAAAGGATACCGAAAGACGAATTTCTGCGTCAGGTACCGAAAAGTTAAATAAGGCAGGAGCTTTGCTGTAAGCTGTGCGGCACATTCAACTCAGAACATACTATTGTTTGCGGCTTTAAACTCCGGGTATAGTCACTCTGTAAGTGTATGGCCAGTATCGCATTCTCCTTCCACAGGCACACAGAATATCGTTTATAACCGGGTAGGCCGGGAAACGGTCTTTAGAACAGAGCATTTTTCCAGGCGTGTAGGTAAAATCAGGTATTTCAGGGGCGGGGCCGGCTTTTACTGCTTCCGCACCAGTCCTATGCCCTCGTAGCTCATAATAATGGCACCATCGGGAAGTACTAAGTAATCCAGCAGGCGGGCATTGAGCTGCGGACTGGAGAAGTATACGCCATTGGTACCATACCTGTACAGGTCGGCAAACTGGCTTATATAAAAAGCGCCGTTGTATTTTTTCAGGTTACGCGAAGCACTGCTCATGGCCGAAAAATTCCAGTAAGACGATGCTGTGCTGAACAGGGTATCCTGTGCCACCATAACATTGCCCTGTGCCCCGAAGTACATATTGTTGCTGTCGTAGTAACCTACGGTATTTGTACTGAGATCGTAGCGTTTAAGCAGGCTGTCCTGTAAAAAATAGTAAAGGCCTGTATTGCTAACGCCCAAAACTATGCCGGAGGGGTTGGTAAACATAAACTGCAGGTTCTGGCCGCTAAAGTTGCCCTTGCAGCTAAGCCAGTTTAAACCTTCGTCGTTGGAGTACACCATATCGCCATTACCGCGTGTGGCATACCAGTACGATCCGCTTCGGGCCAGTTCAGTGGCTGCCAGGGGAGTCCAGCTCTGCCATTGTATACCATCGTTATCAGAGCGCAGTATTCCAAAGGTGGCAAGGGCATACAATGTGTTTCCGAATTGTTTTATGCGTATTACACCCGAAAGTCCGCTTACTTCGTACCAGTATTTGCCATTATCGTCGGATGCATATACCGACTGGTTTCCGGCTGCAAAAAGTTTACCGCTCGAACTCTGGAAAATAGAAGGAAAATAAAGGGCCGACGCGGGTATGCCGCAGGGGCGGTACCAGCCGGAGGCCGGCAGTATACCGGTGGCGCTGGCAGAAGTGCCGGCCAGTACCGTTCCGGGATCGAGTGCGCTTATGCTGGCGGTTTGTGTACCGGTTTCGCAGCCTATAGACCAGTTAAACTCGGCAATACCCTGCTCATTGGTAGTAGCATTAAGGGTTTGGCCGGTACTGGTTTCGAAGCGTACCTGCTTGTAGCCTATCTCTTCGCTGCCACGCAGCAACTGTACCCGAACGGGTTCGGGTAGTTCGGAGTTTACTTCGCCGCTTTGCGCATTGCCCGAAATTACGGTTAGGGTATATCCTTCTGCTTTGGGTTTACAGGCCCATAATGTGCATAGCAGCACACTGCCTGTAAAAAGTATTTTTTTCATCCGTATTGTTGTTTGCCGTTTATGAATACCGTTTGTATATGTTGTGTAGTAAAAGTATAAGGAATAAATGAAACGGAGCTCATTGGCGGTGTAATAATAAAATCGGCACGTTTGCCGGGGCTGAGTGAGCCTCCTTCCGTGTGCCATTCCATAGCGGCAGCGGCATTCAGGGTGGCAGCGTTTATGGCCTCTTCCGGCAGCATTTTAAGATGTATACAGGCCAGGGATATAATAAAAGGCATGGAGCCTGAAGGTGAGGAGCCCGGGTTGTAATCCGAAGCCAGGGCCAGCGGCAGACCACTTTGTATCATTTTGCGGGCCGGCGGATGGGGCAGACCCAGGAAAAAGGCGGTAGAAGGCAGCAGGGTAGGTATGGTATTGGACTGGAGCAGGGTTTCTATCTCTTCGTCGCCAGTGCACTCAAGGTGATCTACGCTAATGGCTCCGTGCTGTACGCCTACCTGTATACCGCCTGAGTAGTCGAGCTCATTGGCGTGTATTTTGGGTTTAAGGCCGTATTTTGCAGCCGCTTCTAATATACGGCCGGTCTGTGCAACGGTAAAAAAGCCCCGGTCGCAGAAAACATCCACATAGTCGGCCAGTTTTTCGGCAGCAATATTGGGTAGCATTTCCTGCACAATAAGGTCTACATATCCGTCGGGATTGCTTTTATATTCGGCTGGCAGTGCATGTGCACCCAGGAAAGTGGCTTTTACATGCAGAGGTGTTTTTTCGCGGATGCGGGCAATAACGCGCAGCATTTTTATTTCGTCGGCAACGGTAAGTCCGTAGCCGCTTTTTATTTCCACAGCAGCGGTGCCCATACGCATAATCTGTTCCACACGGGCATAGCTCTGCTCAAAGAGTTCGTTTTCGGAAGCTGCCTGTAAACGCCGGGCAGAATTTAAGATGCCGCCTCCGTTACGGGCAATTTCTTCGTAGCTGAGACCCATAATTTTATCGCGGAATTCGGCTTCGCGCCAACCTGCAAACACAATATGGGTATGCGGGTCGCAAAAGGCAGGCAATACCATGCCGCCACGGGCATCTACTTTTTCGCAGGATGCATAGGTGTCGGCAGATATTTCTCCGCGTTTGCCGATCCATTTAAAACGGCCGTCGCGTATCAGTATAGCAGCATCGTCTACCTGGGGAAGCTCGGCCATTTCGGCTCCTTTAAGGGGCTCTTTTGCTTCGGCGCGTACGCCAAAGGCACTTTTTATATTTTCTACCAGTATCATGTTTTCTATTTTTGTGTGGCTGCTTCTTCTTCGGGAACGCTTACATCGAGTATATGCAGGTCGTATACCAGGGTGCTGAAGGGGGGAATTTTATTCTGATCGCCGCTGAGGCCATAAGCCAGGTGTGAGGGTATAATTACCTTGGCCCGGTCGCCTTTATGCAGGTAGGTAAGGGCTTCGTGTAAGCCGCTTTCCACATTATCTTCCCCGATAAGTACGGTTTCGCTGCCGTTCTTTTTACTGTCGGAGATAAAGGTGCCGTCCAGCAGTTCCAGCGAGTAATCGAGGTCTACATAATCGCCGGTTTCGATACCAATACCACCTCCGGCTTTGTAAATGCCGTAGCGCAAACCGGTACCTGTTTCGGTAAGTTCCCACTGTTTGCGGCGGCAATAGGCATCAATGGCCGAACGTTCCTTGGCACTTATGAGTTTGTTGGCACCCATAAGGGACGTTTGCAGCGAATCGGCCGGCTTATCGTTGCCAGGCAGGGCATTTACACGGGATTTGCCGCTGCAGCCAGCCAGCAGTATAAAACATAATGCAGATAACAGACCGTATTTCATAAATCAGGACTGCAGGTTTTGAAGATTCATTTTAATAAGTTCGGGAATACTTGCTTTCAGTTTTTCTACCGCCTGTTCTACCGTGCCTTCGAAAGCACCGCCGGCAGCATTTTTATGCCCGCCTCCCGAGAAGAATTTTGCCGCAAAGCCGTTTACTTCGAAACTGCCGTGCGAGCGGAACGAAAGTTTGGTAAGCCCGTCGTTAAGTTCGGTAAGCAGTACGGCCATTTTTACGCCGTCGATACCCAGGGCCAGGTTCACAAAACCTTCGGTATCACCTTTTTTATATTCGAAACGTTTCAGTTCTTCCTGCGAAAGAGCAATATAGGCCAGCCCGTTAGCGGGGTCGAACTGTAATTTCTCGTACAGCGAATAGCCTAGTAAACGGGTACGGTTGAAAGAGTTACTGTCGAAAATTTCGAGCATTACCGCTTCGTGGTCGGCTCCTGCCTGCAACAGTTTTCCGGCGGTTATGTGTGTGCGCTCGTGCAGGTTGTGCTTAAAGGAACCGGTATCGGTAACCAGTCCGGCATACAGGCAGGTAGCAGCTTTGGCTCCGATGTGCGAGCCCGGGAAAAGTTTCTGAACAAACTCGTATACCAGTTCCGAGGTGGAACTTACATTTACCCGGTGGTAGGTAAACTGTGCCTTTACCTCGGGGTCGGGGTGGTGGTCGATAAGCACCTTGGGGCAGGGATTGTTTTCGATAAGAGCACCCAGTTCCTCGATGCGTTTAAGGGTATTGAAGTCGAGTATAAAAATAAGATCGGCTCCCTTCAGGTACTGGGTGGCAGAATCTTTCATCTTATCGAAAAACCATACCGATTTGCTTTCGGGCAGAAAGCGTAAAAAGCCGGGGAAACTGTCGGGAACAATTACTCGGGCCTGCAGCTGCTGGCGAAAAAGAAAAGCACGCAGTCCCAGCGAAGAACCGATGGCATCTCCGTCGGGATTTTTATGCGAAATAATGGCTATGTTCTTTGCGCCCTTTGCAATTTCTTGCAGTTTTGAAAATTGTTCCTGCGTCATTTAGATAATTTGGGATTAAGAAAAATCTTCTGTTACTTTTGCACAAAAATAGTAAATCACAGGAAAATGTCAGGAAACAGAACTTTTACCATGATTAAGCCCGATGCAGTAGCGGATGGCAATATCGGAAACATCGTAGCCATGATCGAAAAGGCAGGCTTTAAAATTATTGCGATGAAGTATACCCGCCTTACTGCAGAGCTGGCCGGTAAATTTTACGAAATACACAAGGAACGTCCCTTCTATGGCGAGTTGTGTGCATACATGAGCTCAGGTCCCATTGTGGCGGCTATCCTCGAAAAAGATAACGCCGTTGAGGATTTCCGTAAACTTATCGGTGCCACAAACCCGGCCAATGCCGAAGAAGGTACCATCCGTAAATTATATGCCAAAAGCATCGGCGAAAATGCCGTGCATGGCAGCGACAGCGACGAAAATGCAGCAATCGAAGGTAGTTTCTACTTTTCGGAATTTGAGCGTTTTTAATCCGGAGCAGCAAAATAATGCAACGAAAGAGATGCCGCCGGTATCTCTTTTTTTTATTTTTAATGTATGCAGTTTAGCGAAGATCACGAACTACTGAAGGCACACCTGCATGCCGTACACCCTTTGGACAATGAGGTGTACGAAGCATTTCTGCCGCTGTGGAAACCCTTTGAGGCCGGTCGTAAACAACAGCTGAGCCTGGCAGGCGGGCAGGAACGGTACCTGTATTTTACCAGCTCCGGTGTGCAGCGGGTATATACACTGAACGGCGATAAGGATGTAACCATTGTATTTACGTATGCACCCTCGTTTGGCGGAGTGCTGGACTCGGTATTGCTGCAGACACCCTCGGCTTATTATTACGAAACATTAACGCCCTCGCGCTTTTTGCGGATACCGGTAACACAGCTGCACGAAATACTGAACAGGTACCCGCAGACAGAAACTCTTATGCGTAAAGGACTTGCTTTTACACTGAGCGGACTTATGGAACGCCTGGCCGAGCTGCAGTGCCTGAGTTCCGAAGAAAAATTCCGGGCCCTGCTGCGGCGCAGCCCGCATATACTGCAACTGGTACCGCATAAATACCTGGCCGGGTATATTGGCATCGATACCACCAATTTCAGCAAGCTTATGAACCGTGTACGTATCTGAAAAATGTTGGTTTTTGCCAAGATGCAGGAAAGTATAAGGATGCAACTTTGTTCTGTTCTTAAAAAAGCAGGATAAAAACATGGAAAATGTGAAAAAAATAATGGCAGAACTGGAGAATCGTGTGGAAGAACACATACATTTTGCCGTAAGCAGTTTACAGAATATGCCGGAACAGCAGCTGTTGCAGCCTGCACCCGGCGGCGGATGGAGTATTGCCCAGTGTATAGCGCACCTGAACAGTTATGGCCTGTATTATATTCCCTTGCTGGAGAAAGGTATGACAGGGTCTTCTGCTGAGGCCGGTTATTATAAAAGCTCCTGGCTGGGTAATTATTTTACAAAGATGATGGAACCGGGAAGTGGTAAAACCAAAATGAAAGCCTTTAAAAATCATATTCCAGCTGCCGATGCTGATGCCCATGCGGTAATTGCTGAATTTCTGGCCCAGCAGGAACGGCTGCTTGGCTGCCTGCGCAAGGCGCAGGGTACAAACCTGAACCGGCTACGGATACCGGTTTCTATCGCCTCCTGGCTGCGTATGAATGCCGGAGATGTATTGCGCTTCCTTATTGCCCACAACGAGCGGCACATACAGCAGGCCCGCCGTAATTGCTGAGCTCAGACAGGCGAAGTGCCAGCATATTTTTTACGGCTGCGCAGTATCTGGGGCATATTTTCCACTGCCCAGCCGGTAAGTCCTTCTATGTGCGGCATCAGGCTGCGGCCACGTTCGGTAAGTGTATATTCTACACGGGGAGGTATTTCGGGATACATGGTACGCTGTACCAGATTATCGGCTTCGAGGGTACGCAGCGTTACAGTAAGCATCTTTTGCGAAATATCTTCCATTTCGGTCCGCAGTTCATTAAAACGCATGGTGCCATGCTCATTCAGCGTCAGCAGGATCAGTATAGACCATTTATCTCCGAAGCGGTCGAGCACATTACGGATGGGGCAGGCTTCCTGCCTGAATTTTTTTTTATTTTTTTCAGTCATACCCGGACCTTTATTTATCATTTTAGTTTCAACGGGGTAACCAGGCCACCTTTTCGTGCCTTCTTGCACAGGCTAAACCTCATTATTACCTTTGACTCTCTAAAAGTTACTTAGTATATATTATACTGCAAATATACATAAAAAACAGAAAAATATGAGTCAGATTTTAGTAACCGGTGCCAGTGGTACCGTTGGAACAGAAGTAGCCCGGCAGCTTTCTGCTGCGGGTTTTGAGGTAAAGGCGGCTTCCCGCAGTGGAAAAAGTGAGTCAGGGAAAGCCGTTGTATTCGATTACAATCTGCCGCACACCTATGCTGCGGCACTCGAAGGAACGGATGCTGCAGTGCTTATTGCACCCTCGCTCGACCCGCAGGCTTACGAGCGTATGGAACCTTTTATAAAGGAACTGGCACAGAAAAACATTCCCCTGGTATTTCTTTCGGCTATTGGTATGGATCATGCTCCGGATCTGGCCCTGGGTAAAGTAGAAGCTTTGCTGCAGAAAGAGGCGCAGCGTTTTCATATTGTACGTCCCAGTTTCTTTATGGAAAATTTTACTACGGGTTTTATAGCGCCGATGCTGAACGGAGGTACTCTGTACCTGCCGGGCGGCGATGCAAAAACGGCCTTTATTTCGGTAAAGGATATTGCGGCAGTAATTGTACAACTGATCCGGGACGCAGCGTACGACAAAAGCAGCTACAACCTTACAGGCGGTGAATCGCTTACACACAGCCAGGTGCTCGGTATACTGAATGCGAAAAAAGGCACAGCCTATACCTATGCAGCCATTTCGGTACCCGAGCTGGTGCAGGGGGCTGTAAGCAATGGTATGCCACAGGCTTCTGCCGACATGCTGGGAGGCCTGTATGCCAGTGTGGAAGCTAAATACTGGGAAGATGTACTGCCCGATACGGAAAAACTGCTGGGCCGGCAAGCACTTCGTTTCAACGATGTGTTGTAATACGTAACATTAGATTTTACAGTAAAAGGATGGGGAAACCTGTCCTTTTTTGTAAAAAGAATCCCCGGCACCTGTTGCAGGGTGCCGGGGATATAACCCATGAAAGAAAAGTTGTTTGTCTATGATAATCGCTAAGAACGTATTTAGCGAGGGTTACCTGTGGTCTGGAACTGCTCGGCCTCGGTGCTGCCGGCCAGTGCAACGGTAGAGGCTTTGCCATTCATAACGGCATTCTGTACCGCATCGAAATAACCGGTGCCTACAAAAGCCTGGTGTTTTACGGCGCGGTAGCCGTGCTGTTCGTTGCCAAACTCGCGCTCCTGCAGCTGACTGTAGGCCCACATGCCATCCTGCCTGTAGGCGCGGGCCAGTTCGAACATACTGTTGTTGAGGGCATGCCAGCCGGCGAGGGTAATAAACTGGAAGGCATAGCCCATATCGGCCAGCTGCTCGCGGAAGCTGCGCATGGTGGGCTCGTCGAGCCGGGCTTTCCAGTTAAAGGAAGGCGAACAGTTGTATGCAAGCAGTTTACCGGGATATTTACTGCGTATGGCCTGGGCAAACTCGCGGGCCTCGCCCAGGTCGGGTCTGGAGGTTTCGCACCATACCAGGTCGGCGTAAGGAGCATAGGCCAGTCCGCGGCTTATAGCCTGTTCCAGTCCGTTGCGTACATAGTAAAAGCCTTCGCTGCTGCGTTCGCCGGTAATAAATGCACGGTCGTATTCGTCGATATCGGAGGTAATGAGGTTAGCTGCATCGGCATCGGTGCGGGCTATAACCAGTGTGGGTACATTCAGCACATCGGCAGCCAGACGTGCGGCAGCGAGTTTGTTAATGGCCTCCTGTGTAGGTACAAGCACTTTGCCACCAAGATGCCCGCACTTTTTGGCGGAAGAAAGCTGGTCTTCCCAGTGTACACCCGACGCACCGGCTACAATCATGGCTTTCATCAGCTCAAAAGCATTCAGGTTGCCACCGAAACCCGCTTCGGCATCGGCCACCAGGGGCACCAGCCAGTCGATAGAAGTATCGTTCTTTAGCCAGTGTATCTGGTCGGTACGGAGCAGGGCATTGTTAATACGCTTAACCAGTGCCGGCACACTGTCTGCAGGATACAGGCTCTGGTCGGGATACATTTCCCCGGCGCTGTTGGCATCGCCGGCCACCTGCCAGCCCGAGCAGTAAATAGCCCTGAGTCCGGCCTGCACTTCCTGTATGGCCTGGTTGCCCGTCATGGCTCCCAGGGCAGCCACACAATGTTCGGTATGCAGCAGCTGCCACAGCTTTTCGGCCCCCCGGCGGGCCAGGGTATATTCAACCTGCACAGAGCCGCGCAGGTTTACCACCTCTTCGGCAGTGTATGTGCGTTTAATGCCTTTCCAGCGCGGGTTTTCTGCCCAGTCGCGCTCTAATGTGCGAATCTGATCCTGCTTGTTCATTTTTGGTATTTGTTGTTGTTTTCGGTTTTTGTTCTTTGTAAATTATAATCTGTCGTAGGCTTCCAGGGTCAGAAATTCGGCGAACTCCTTTTGCAGCACCAGCTGACTAAAAAGCTCCCTGGCCTCTGCAAAGCGTCCGTTACGGTAAGCTTCGCTGCCCACATAACGTTCGATCTGCAGCAGCTCTTCCTGTAGTATGCTTTCGTACAGAGCGTTCGTAAGTGTTCGTCCGTCGTCGAGCTTACAGGCATAATGCAGCCATTGCCATACCTGCGCCCGCGAAATTTCGGCGGTGGCGGCATCTTCCATCAGATTGTGGATAGCTGCGGCCCCGTTGCCGCGCAGCCACGACTCTATATACAGTATACCCACCTGTATATTGGTACGCAGTCCGTTTTCGGTAATGCTGCCGGGTGGTGGAGCTATCAGATCGGCCGCCGAAGTTTCGTTACCGGGTAGTGCCGCCATAATCTGGTTCGGGCCTGGCATATAGCGGTCGAACACATCCATAGCTGTAGCTACCAGCCCGGGATGGGCTACCCAGGTGCCGTCGTGGCCGTCCGTTACTTCGCGGGTTTTATCTTCCCGTACCTTTTCAAAGGCCTGGCGGTTAGCTTCCTCATCGTTTTTTACAGGAATAAAAGCGCTCATTCCGCCAATGGCATGCGCACCTCTCTTATGGCATGCACGTATTACATGCAGCGAATAGGCCCGCATAAAAGGCGAGGTCATGCCTACCTGTGCACGGTCGGGCAGTATATAAGGGCCTGCGGCATGCAGTTTTTTAATATAGCTGAAAATATAGTCCCAGCGTCCGCAGTTCAGTCCGGCAGAATGTTCTCTGAGTTCGTACAGAATTTCTTCCGCCTCAAAGGTGGCCAGCAGGGTTTCGATAAGTACGGTAGCCTTAATAGTACCTTGCGGTATACCCAGGTATTCCTGGGCAAATACAAACACATCGTTCCAGAGTCTTGCCTCGTATCTGTTTTCCAGCTTGGGCAGATACAGGTAAGTGCCGCTGTTATTCTGCAGGCGCTGCCGGGCATTATGAAAAAAATACAGTCCGAAGTCGGTCAGGGAAGCCGAAAGCGTTTCTCCGCCGCATTCGAGATGTTTTTCGTTCAGGTGCCAGCCCCGCGGACGTACAAACAGTACGGCTGTGTCGTTATTCAGCTGGTATGCTTTTCCATCCGGGTTTGTATACAAAAGCGTACGCCTGTTCGCATCGCGCAGGTTTAGTTGTCCCTGTATTACATTATGCCATAGCGGACTGTTCGCATCCTCAAGATCGGCCATAAATACGCGGGCACCCGAATTAAGGGCATTAATCATCATTTTGCGTTCGGTGGGGCCGGTTATTTCCACTCTGCGGTCGCGTATATCAGGTGGCACCGGGGCTATTTTCCATTCAGCCTCACGTATATGTTTCGTTTCCGGCGGAAATCCGGGCAGTATGCCCGCCGAAATGCCTTTCTGGCGTAATGCCCTGTCTTGTAGCAGTTTAAGGCGGCGCGGTTCAAATTTGCGATGGAGTTCATACAAAAAGCGGAGCGCTTCCGGTGTAAGTATCTCATCAAACCCTGCTGCCAGGGGCGCTTTTATTTCGATCGGCGGAACGATTAGCTGCGTTGTCATGTAGTTTCGTTTTAGCAAACATAAGCGAAAAAATATTATTAGCGAAATTTCGCTGAAAAAATATTTTCGCAAAAACAGCAATTCTCTGAAAAGCCCTTATGTTTGCAGCATGCTGAACGAAGAGCAGATACGTTTTATATTTGGCCTAAAGCTGGGCCAGATACGGCGGGAGAAGAACATGACCCCGGCCGAGCTGGCGGCACGCTGTGGTTTAAGTGTTTCGTACCTGAACGAGATCGAAAAGGGTAAAAAATATCCTAAGGCAGAAAAAATTATGGCGCTGGCTGCGGCACTGGATACCCCTTACGACCATCTGGTATCGCTGAAGCTGGGGCGAAAAATGGCTCCCGTGGCCGACCTGCTGCAATCGGGATTCCTGGATAATCTTTCGGGTGTATTTGGCATTGAACCGGCCCGCGTAATTGATATGGTGGCAAATGCTCCGGCCCGGGTAGGGGCTTTTATAAATACGCTTATAGAGATTGCAAGGGCATATGATATGAACAAGGAGCAGTTTTATAATGCGGCACTGCGTTCGTTTCAGGAGCTGAATGAGAATCATTTCCCGGAGATCGAAAAAGCGGCGGCCGATTTTATGCAGACCTTTGACGGGGACAATTTTTTTTGCTTTACCCCGGAGCGTATGAAGGAGATACTGCAGTCCCGCTTTGGTACCCGTGTGTATGAAGATAGGCTGGAGCAGTACCCCGAACTGGCAAACTTCCGTTCGCTGTATAAACCGGGAAAGGAACCGGAACTCTGGATCAGCGGCCGACTTTCGGGTAAGCAGAAAAAATTCCTGCTGGCAAAGGAGATCGGGTATCATATATTACAGCTCGATCTGCAATCGCGGGTATACATACTGGAAGGACGTACCAATACCGAGTCGTTCGATCAGGCGCTTATTAACTTTAAGGCATCGTATTTTGCCGGAGCGGTTTTGTTACCGGCCCGGGAGCTGGAAGCCGACCTGAAGGAGCTGTTCTCGGCCCGCCGCTTTGAGAAAGAGGCCTGGCTGCAGCTGCTGAAGAAGTATGAGACCACACCGGAAACCCTTATGTATCGTTTAACGAACCTGCTTCCGGCCCGGTTTGGACTCAACAGCTTGTTTTTTCTGCGTTTTCATCACGAAAAAGGGGATCCGGAATTTACACTTTCGAAAGAGCTGCACCTGAGCCGCAGGCATACCCCGCACGGCAACGACCGGGGAGAGCATTACTGCCGCCGCTGGGCCTCGCTGAATATATTCAGCAGCATCGAAAGCGGAAAACCGGCTATGGCCATACAGCACAGCCGCTATGTAGACTCTGACCAGGAATACCTGCTTATTTCCATGGCCCGGCAGCTGGTACGCAGCGAAGGTTCGGAAGTATCAATAAGCATCGGTATACCGCTTACGGAGGAGTCGAAAAAACGGATCCGCTTCTGGAACGACGATCGTATTCCGCAGCGCATGGTAAATGTAACCTGCGAACGCTGCCCACTCAGCGATTGTAAGGAGCGGGCAGCCCTGCCGCGTATTTACCTGAAGGAGCAGAAAAATGAAGAGCTGAAAGCTCTGCTTGCTTCGCTGCTTGGGTAGAGAATTATATATTTGCGGTATATATGTATCTATTTACATGAAAATATCTGCTCAAACGCTGAAATGGCTGGAACTGCTGCTTGCACCCGTTGCGTATATACTTATACTGTCTGCATTTATGGAGCCTTTTCCGTTGCAGAATTTTTTGCTGAATCTGGTACTAACCGTCACAGCCATGTTTTACCTGCTGGCCGGTCTGCTGCGTTTTTCGCATGGTACCGGAAAAACAGGACTGAACGAAGCTTTTCGTATGCAATTAGCAGGTAAAGTACGGCGTAATTTCGTGTTTACTCTGGCAGGTGTTTCTATTGCTGTGGGGCTTATAGGCATATGGCAGGTATTATTGCTGCTGCCTATGGCGCGTATAACCCTGTATCCTGCATTTGGAGCAGCTGCCCTGGCTGTAATATTCAGTGCCGTTTTTTACAGGTTTACCAAAGACCGGTCGTATTGGCTTAATGTGCTGCGCTGTGCCGTGTTTATGGTTTTGTTTGTGGTATTTATTACATTACCGCCTTATTACTGGATCGAGAAAAGGTATGCGGCGCATCCGGAATATATAGAGCTGCTGAAGAAACTGGAGAAAAATCCGCAGGATACCACACTGCTTAAAATGGAGCAGGAAATGAGAGAGGCTATTATTCTTGAAGGGCACTAAGGTTATATGGCTGGCAGAAGTATCGGCTGCGCTGTCTGTAATGGCTTTCAGCCTGCTGCGGGTGGCCTGGCACATTCCGTTTGGGCCGGTATTATTTTTTATTTTCAGTACTATCTGGGCCATGCTGTACGTGTTGGCTGCACTTTTTCGTTTTGGGTACCCGGCTGCTCAGCTTCGGGCTAATCAATATATTTCGGGAATGTTTTCGGGTGTAGCCATCGCTCTGTGGATACTGGCACTTTTGTACGATTCGCTGCAATTACCCGCTGCCGCATTTGTACTGCCGCTTTGCCTGATCTTGCTTATGCTGTTTAGTATCAATGCCCTGTCCGGACTTATCCGGCACAGGAATGTATTTGCCCGTGACCTGTTTATCCGTTTACTGGTATATACAACGGCAGGTATGGTGCTGTATGCATTACCTCGTACATTCAGCCTGGAACTTTTTTACAGCGATCGTCCGGAGTATATAAAAGCAGTAAAGCATGTGCAGGAAAACCCGGAGGATACTGCCGGGATCAGGCAGCTGAATGAAGAAATGCTGCGCAGCGACGGGTACAGCAGATGATAAAAGCCTCCGGAAACCCTGTAATACGCGCAGATGCAGTATAAGCATAGCCCTTTTACCTCTTGTATATCCTGGTATAATTCATTTCTTTGTTCTGCATAAACGGAGTTTTATATGCCGCTGCTTTACTATGGAAGAACAGCTTTTTCACTTTCTGTCGAAATACATTACGCTTACTGCTGAGGAAAAAGCGGAGCTGCTTGGCCTGAATATTTTCCATAATTTTAAAAAGGGAACAGTACTGCTTAAAGAAGGTGAAGTATCGGACCGGTATTATTTTGTAATAAAAGGGTGTATCCGCACCTATTATGTTGTAGATGGCGAAGAGCGTACAAGTGCTTTTTATATGGAGTCGGAATCTCTGGCTCCTGCCTGTACGCTGCATGGCCAGCCTTCGGAATATTATGTGGCCTGTTGCGAAGATTCGGTAATTCTGCTGGCTGATACGGAAATGGAACGGCAGGGATTTGAAAAATTTCCGCGCTTCGAAACGGTATGCCGCCTTTTATCGGAAGAATTGCTGGCGAAAAACCAGGAAGCATTTTACGATTTCAGAAACAGCAGTCCAGAAGAGCGCTATCGCAAACTGCTTGCAGAAAGGCCGCAACTGATACAGCGTGTTCCGCTGCAGCAACTGGCTTCTTACTTAGGCATACGGCCGGAATCGCTCAGTCGTATACGAAAAAGGATACACCGTAGCTCCTGAATATCTCTTTTTAATACATCGTTTTTTTTTTGACTTAGGTCAAGTGTAATAACCCTGTGTGCATTTTACCTTTGCCTGCTGTAACACAAAAACGATGCAAAAAGGAACTACAATGAAAGCGCAGGTATATACACGTTATGGGCCACCCTCGGTATTTCATATGAAAGAACTGCAAAAGCCCGAACCTGGTCCCGGCGAAGTGCAGATAAAAGTATATGCTACCACGGTATCGGCAGGAACGCTCTGGCTGCGTCGCGGAAAGGTGGACGGCTCTCCGGTACTCAGTTTTTTCCTGCGCCTGATGTTTGGTATAAGCGGTCCGCGCAGGCAGGTTACGGGCTTCGAATTTTCGGGTGTGGCCGAGGCCTGTGGTAAAGATGTAAAGGATTTCCGGCCCGGCGATGCGGTATATGGTACTACCACCGGCTTAAAGCAGGGAGCCTATGCAGAATATGTGTGTGTGCCGGAACAAAGAAAAACAGGTGTGCTGATGCATAAACCGGCTACGCTTTCCTTTGCAGAGGCAGCTGCCCTGCCGGTAGGCGCTATGACGGCCCTGCAGCTCTTACGCAGGAGTGGTCTTAAAGCCGGGGAACGTATTCTTGTATACGGAGCATCGGGGAGCGTAGGCACTTACGCCGTGCAGCTGGCAAAATATATGGGGGCACATGTAACGGCAGTTTGCAGTACAGCCAATCTGCAGCTGGTAAAAAGTATCGGTGCGGATGAAGCGCTGGATTATACAAAAACACCTGTGCAGGACTGGGGTAGCGGTTACGATGTGTTTTTCGATGCCGTGAATAAACTGTCGCGTTCCCAAGCCAGGCCGGCACTGAAAAAAGAAGGTCGTTTTATATCGGTAAGCTCTTTAACAAAAGAGCGCAGCGAAGACCTTGAATTTGTGCATAAAGCCATCGAAGCCGGTTTTGTAAAACCGGTAATCGACCGCACTTATACTCTGGAGCAGACCGCAGAGGCACATACCTATGCCGATCCGGGACATAAAAAAGGAAATGTGCTTATACTGGTAGAAGAGTCTGAGAAAACGGCAGGCCTTTAGTATAGCGTTATTTAATTCATAATACAGAGCGTATTTTTCTGTTTACAGCGAAAAAGTATTAGCTTTGCACTGTTTTAAACAGCGGCACTTAGCTGACTTGGTATTTTCTCTACTTTCGATAGTAAAGTACATCCGGTCATAAGACAGTAAGGGTGTTTGTCTGTCACTTACCTTATTCCGCTTGGGTGGCAGCATTATTAAATATAGATTTATATTTTGAATTTTGATCAATTAGGGCTTGTGGAGCCCATTCTGAAAGCCTTGCACGAAGAAGGCTATACCACACCTACGCCCATACAGCAACAGGCTATTCCGGTTGCACTGCAGGGGCGCGACCTTTTAGGCTGTGCGCAGACCGGCACCGGTAAAACGGCAGCTTTTGCCATTCCTATTCTGCAGCATTTTTACAACAAGCGCAGCGAGCGCAGGGCCATACGTGCGCTTATACTTACGCCCACACGCGAACTGGCTATACAGATCGAAGACAGCTTTAAGGCCTACGGACGGCATACCCGGCAAAAAAGCCTGGTTATATTCGGAGGTGTACCGCAGGGCAGCCAGGTAAACAGCCTGCGCAATGGTACGGATATCCTCATTGCTACGCCGGGCCGCCTGCTCGACCTGATGAATCAGGGCTTTATTAAACTCGATCAGCTGGAAGTATTTGTACTGGACGAGGCCGATCGTATGCTGGATATGGGTTTCATCAACGACGTAAAAAAAGTGATCGCACGTATTCCTGCCAAACGGCAAACGCTTTTCTTTTCGGCTACCATGCCGCCCGAAATTGCGGCCCTGGCCAACGGTATCCTCAAAGATCCCGTAAAAGTGGAGGTAACGCCGGTATCTTCTACCGCCGAAACCATTACACAATCGGTATACCACGTTTCCAAGAGCGATAAAAAATGGCTTATTGTAAAGCTGTTGCAGGAAGATAATATCGATCGTGTGCTGGTATTTTCGCGTACCAAACACGGTGCCGACCGTATTGTGAAAGAACTGGCCAAATTCAAGGTGGAGGCAGCGGCTATTCACGGTAATAAATCACAGAATGCACGTCAGCGTGCACTTAACGACTTTAAGGCACATAAGCTGCAGGTACTGGTAGCTACCGATATTGCAGCCCGCGGTATTGATGTGGACGACCTTACGCATGTTATCAATTACGACCTGCCCGATGTGCCCGAAACCTATGTACACCGCATAGGCCGTACGGGCCGTGCCGGGGCAAGCGGTATTGCCATTGCCTTCTGCGAGGAAGAAGACCGCATTAACCTGCGCGATATCGAAAAACTTACAGGCCTTAAGATCCCTGTGGTAGAAGAGCATCCTTTTGCCCTGAGCGATTACCATATTATACCCAAAGCCCAGCCTAAAGAACAAAAAGGCCGTGGCGGCAGGCAGCAGGGCCATCGCGGAGCTAAAACAGGCAACAATGCAAACTCCGGAGGGCAGAACAACCGTATACAGCATAGCCAGAGCGCTAAACCTCAGTCGTCCTCTTCGGTGGCCCAGACTTCGGTATGGAAAAAGAAAAAGCACAAGAAGAAACCGGCCAGTTCCGACAGGCAGGTTTAGGTTTTCTTTTAAATGTTTGAAAATCAATATTTTATTTGTCTTTCAGGAAAAGTCCGGTATTATTTCCGGGCTTTTTCCTTTTGTTCGCTACGTATAAAGGGTATAGTTTCGCTGCATAAACCATTTACAACCTCGTTTTATGAAGACACCCTTTTTCTATCGTGCCTTTACGGCATTGTCCCTTATTTGTTTCTTTTGTTTCAGCCAGCTGCAGGCACAGGTGCAGCAACATGTTATGTACCTGCCCGAGCAGCAGATCGATCTGCGAACGGCTACACCCGTAGTATCAGCTGCTCCGGGTTCTCCCTCCACAGCCATGGAATCGAACGGCGTACACGATGCCAATGGCAATATGATTATGAAAGTGGTAGACGGTGCCGTATACAACCGCTACAACAACCTTATCGGCTACCTGCAGAACTACGGCAGTCGCGGATATACGCATCCGGTGCTTATTATTCCTGTAAAAGGGGAGCTTTGCAGTTACTACATTGTTTATGCCGATTACCAGATTCCCATGCCCTGTTGTGTAAATGGTACGGAACCCTGTTGTTTTAACGGTACCGATACCCGTTATGCCAAGGTAGATCTTTCGGCCGCTTCGGGGCAGGGAGCCTTTGTAAGTAACGGTGTTATGCTTGCCTCCAATACGTCGCCCTACTGGGAAGGTATGGCGGTAAGTACGGCAAATGGCAGTGGAAACCGTTTTCTGTATCTTATTCAGGTAGATAACCCTATTATTGTAAAAAGATTCCTGGTAGATGGTTCCGGGATTTCGTTCCAGGCGCAGTTTAATGTAACTCCTCCGGGCTGGCCGGGTTTGAGTACAGGCGAAACGGAACTTTCGCACGATGGCAGTAAACTGGCAGTTTCTACCGGCTATAACGGAACGGTATATATGGTACACCTGAACCCGGCTACGGGTACACTGAACACTGCCCTGGGTACCGGAGGACTTACTACGTATACAATGCCTTCGTCGGGTGCATCTTACGGAATTGAGTTCAGCCCGGATAACAGCCGCCTGTTTGTATCTGATAAATATGCTACCGGTATTCGTTATATAACACTGTCGACCGGTGTTATTTCCGCTGCCATAAGCGGTACGGCAAACTGGGGTGCATCTTCGCTTGAACTGGGTTACGATGCAGGCACAGGCTACCGTATAATAGCACTTAAAACCAGTAATGAACTGGGGCTTGTAACTGCTCTTTCCGGAACTCCGGCTTTTACGGCAACAGGCATTACTACCTATGGCGGATACGATTTTTACACCAGTATACGCAGGCTGCCCAAACAGATCGACGGTGAAGATTACATCGCCCGCTTCTCTGGCAGCACGGGTACTACTGCCTGTTGTGCCTTTAACTCGGGTATCGATGTTGGCACATACAATGTTACCAGCACCCAAACCTGGAGCGGAACCAATCCCATAAACGGTACGGCCTCGCTGGTAGTAGGGCAGGAGCTGCGTGTAAAGACCGGTGTCTATCTTACGCTAAATAACCTTACGGTACGTTTCCTGGATCAGGCCCGCGTAGTGGTAGAGCCCGGGGCGCGGCTCACACTCAATAATACCACGCTTACTTCTGTAAACTGCGGAACCATGTGGCTGGGTGTAGAAGTACAGGGGAATGCTTCGGTGGCACAGTCGGTAAGTACACATGGCTGGCTGTATGCCAATGCGGGTACGGTTATAAGCAATGCGCTGGAAGGAGTGCGCCTTTGCAGTACCTATGGTGCCGGCAGTCCCGATTATACAAAAAGCGGCGGTGTTATACGTGCTACGGGAGCCACCTTCCGCAATAACAAACGCGATGTGGAATTCCTGGCTTATCCTTTTAATAATACCAGTTCGTTCAGCGATTGCACATTCATTATTGATGCTGCGCTTAATAATGGTCAGGTACCTAATTCCCGCATTACCATGCATGCGGTAAAAGGCATAAACATACTGGGCTGCGACTTTAAAAATACTACCACCGGTTTATATCCTGTAACACAGCGGGCTTCGGGTCTGTATACCATCGACGCAAGTTACCGGGTCGATTTCCGCTGTCCTGTTATCGTAACCTATGGTTCGCCCTGCCCCAGCCGCGACGAAAGCAATTTCGAGGGCTTTGTAAACGGCATCAGTTCTTCGGCTACATCTACATCCTATACATCTGTTATCCGTTACAGCAATTTCAGCAATAACCGCTATGGTATTTCCCTTACCGGTATTTCTATGCCTGTAGTGGTAGAGAACGATATTGCGGTACCCGATCCTACACCCTATGGCGGATTTATTCCTGTATCGGTAGGTTTATATACCGATAACTGTACGGGCTACCAGGTAGAGAATAACCGTTTTACCTATGCCGGACCGGCTTCGGGCCTGGTGTTTGGCGCCTGGATATATAACAGCAATAACGGAGGTGTAAGTGCCGATGTAAACCGTGTATACAATAACCATTTTACAGGTTTTGTGGCCGCCGCTGCCGCTTCGGGGGCCAATGCCCAGCTTGTAGGTGGCAATGCGGTAAGCAATACCGGACTTACGTTTAAATGTAACAAATTCAGCGGAACTACGGGTGCCGACCTGTATTTCTTCGGACAGGTTTCTCCCTTCCAGGGTACCTGTCTTACCACACCGGCAGGCACTGCGCATGCACCGGCCAATAACCTGTTCTCTGTGCCGGCTTCGCCCTGGGATATTTACAACTCTATGGGCAGCAGCTTCCAGGTAGATTATCGCTATTCGCCCAGCACAACACAGCAAACTGCTCCGCGTGCCGGCCTGTACGATATTACCAATACCACGGTTACGGCCTGCAGCCTGTTGCCGAATTACAGCAATGCATCCTGCCCGGTTACGGTATTCGATGGACTGCCGCAGATAAGAGAAAAATCGGCATTCGATCATACCGCCGAGGCCGATCGCTTGCAGGCTTTGCTGGATAAGGCCGGGAATACAAAAATGCTGCAATTGCTGTATACCACCGATGCAGTAAAGCTACCAATTACCCTGCGGCCTTATGCACCTTACCTGGGCGACGAAGTACTGCTGGCCCTGCTGAACCGTATACCGGCTGTTTCAGCCGCGGATGTAACAACCATTCTTAAGGCCAATGCACCGTTATCGGTAACGGTACTGAATGCAGCAGAAACAAGTGCGCTTACGGCAGAGCAGAAAAAGGAGCTGAAGGCCGAAGCTGGTATAAGCCCTGTTCAGGAACTGCTTTCACAGATTGCATATCACCGTCATGAAGCTGCACTGCAGCAAAACGAAAGCGTACGCGGACAGATGCAGGACGGAAATTCAGCCATCGCTGCAGAATATATACCTGGAGCTACACTCAGCGCCGGCGATAAGGAACTGCAACGTATACTGAACCGTATCGAAGGCACAGAGGCAGGTATCTTTACACTGCTTAGCGACGAAAACCTGCGCAGCGAAATGGAAGTGCTGGCTGCCCGCCGCGATGGTTCGCGCGAGTCGGTACGTGCGGCTATGATATTGCAGTTTGTACTGGGTACACCTTATGAGCCCGAATTACCCGAACTGCCCGTGTCTAAGCCGGTTGAGGCTGCAGAAGAGCAGAACCCGCACAGCCTGGCTTATGCTGCTATGCTTAAAATATACCCCAATCCTGCCCGGGATGTAATTTATGTGCAAACCGCGCTCAGGACAGACGAAAAAGTTTTGGTGAAAATTTACAGCGTAAGCGGAGTATTGCTTAGCGATACATTTATTACTGCGGCCCAGGCGCAGGTAAGCACCGAAATGCTAAAAGACGGTATGTATCTGATGCACATAACCCTGCCCGACGGCACGGAAAGAACCGAACGCATCCTTATACAGCGTTAGTAAAACGCAAAATTACTCATTGCAGAAAAGGGAGTGTCCATAACGGATGCTCCCTTTTTTGTTCTCTGTTGTGCAGATTATAAACGTTTCGGATGCCGTTAATTAATACGGATATAGTAGTAAAGAGCCACATTTTTAGGACGGGTCTCCCGGGCTATCCTGGGCTTGCCATAACCGGAATCGTGTACACCGGCCGAGTTTGCCGCGCTGTTTTGGGCATGCCTGCGCTGGTCAGGCGAATTGGGCAGATCTACACTGCCGGGCACCACCAGGCTGGCGGCATCGAAGTGTTTATGGCCCTGGAAAGCATCTTTTTGGTAACTGCCGGCTGTTCTGGTATCAGGATCGCCATCCTCACTGCTGCGAGGTGCTACAGAAGTACCCGGGTCGAAACTGTTGAGTCCGCGGATGAATACTCCTCTGAGGTCGGGAACGCTATGCTGCGAACTTATCAGCTGCAGGGCCGAACCGCTGATGTATCTGCCGTCGCAGGGAGCCCAGCGGCTTTTGGCTGAGGTCCAGATGCCTCCGGGACTTTTTTCGTTGCTTTTGGTTATGGCAGAAAATTGTTCAAAATTCAGAAAAGAGGCTACTACTGTGCCTAAAGGTACTTCGCCAGGGGCAGGCAGGGCATCCGAAGCTGCTATTTTCCCTGATGCTGATCCCCGGTTTGTATTCAGGGTAAGTATCAGGTCTTTTTCGTTGTAACGGCGGCAGGTTACCTGTATGGTGTAGGAACTGAGCTGCTGGCCCGCAGTAAATCCTCCGCTTACTACACTGCCGGCGGGTTCTACATTAAAACTCTCCACAACAGGCATTGCATCGCCGGGAGCCGAAGGCCGGTAGTGAAATACAAATACAACAAGGTCTTCGGTTTCGATATGTTTGCCGGGAATAAAGCCGTTCAGGTTGGTCTGGCTGTTTATTTCCACACAGTTTACATAGGCTTCGTACAGGTTAGTATTGGGGATGGTACTGAAAGTGGTTTGGTAAAAATCGGAAGATATACTCAGTTCTTCCAATTCTTCCAGTTTGCTCCGCAGCTCGGTATACCGTTCGTCGTTGTCATGTGAGCTGATTGAAAAGGGGATGGTCTTTATTGGTATGGTAAGGGAACCGCCCCATTTGTTCTCGCGCATATCTTGCCGGAATTGTTCCGACATAAAGTAACGACGTATGTCTTTATTGAAACTACCTGTGTTTCCCATGTGGGTAAAAGAATACAGGCCATCCCGGAGCAGCTTTTCGCATTCGTTTTGTGCCGCTGCAAACAGGCTGCTGATAAATGCGGCGGCTGTTAATAGATTTTTGATCTTCATAGTAAATATGGTTTTTGGCAAAGAAAGATTACCGATGGCTGCGGAGGAAAGGGAAACCCCTTAAATGCTACCGGGGATACCCCCGGATCATTAACGCTTTGCCTGAACCGCCGTGCTGGGGACTTGCATTAAGCAGGGTAAGAGTGTCTGCTGGTATATAGTGTGGTATCACCAGAAATAAAAAAGGGAAAAAGCTGCTGCCTTTTCCCTTTGTATACATGTTGTTGTATGTTTCGCTCTGATGTGCTTCAGGCCGGTTCCTTCGCAGAATCGAGCACCTGCTGGTACAGGTCTTCGTACTGGCGTATGATCTTATCTGTGGTAAATTCGGTTGCTTTCATACGTGCACCTTCGCGGAAGCGTTGCAGCCTTTCGGGATCGCTCAGGATATAAATGGCTTTAACGGCCATACTTTCAATATCGCCTACATCGCACATATAACCGGTAACGCCGTTTTCCTGTACCTCGGGCATGCCGCCGGCATTGGAGGCCACTACGGGTACGCCGCTTACCATTGCTTCCAGTGCCGAAACCCCAAAACTCTCGGTTTCGGAAGGCAATAGCAGCAGGTCGGAACAAGCCAGTACATCGGCGCTGTTTTTAATGCTGCCGAGGAAGGTAACATCGTTTTCGAGCCCCATTTCTTTTACCTTGCGTTCGGCATCGCTGCGTTCGGGGCCATCGCCGCCCATAATAAGCTTGGCGGGCATGGCTTCGCGTACACGGGCAAATATGTCTATTACATCGGGTATACGTTTTACCTTGCGGAAGTTGGATACATGCACCAGTACCTTTTCGCCGTTGGGTGCTACCTGGTTTTTGAGGCAGTCGGGCGAGGGTATTCCGTACAGCGAGGGATCAATAAAATTGTATATAACCTGTATGCCTCGGGTGATCTGGAAATTGCGCAGGGTATCATTTTTAAGTGACTGAGATACAGCCGTAACGGCATCGCTGCTGTTTATGGCGTAGGTTACGGATGGTTCCAGGGCTGCATCGCGGCCAACCATGGTTATATCGGTACCGTGCAGGGTGGTTATAACGGGTATGTACCTGCCTTTTGTCTTCAGAATTTCGCGGGCCATAAGTGCTGCCGAAGCATGTGGAATGGCGTAATGGGCGTGAATAAGGTCCAGGTTGTATTTAAGGGTAACGTCTATAATACGGCCGGTAAGCGCAGTTTCGTAGGGTGCAAATTCGAAAAGCGGATAATCGGCCACATTAACCTGGTGGAACTGAATATTGGCGGCAAAGTATTCGAGCCTTGCCGGACGTTTGTAGGATATAAAATGTACCTGGTGCCCCAGTTTGGCCAGTTCATGACCTATTTCGGTGGCAACTACTCCGCTGCCCCCGAACGTGGGATATAAAATAATTCCGATTCTCATAGACCCTGCAAAGCTACGCTAATTCTTATGCATGTGTAAGGCTTTGAATAAACGGGAGTGTTAATTTTTTGTTGTTGCAGCGTATGCCGCTTCCTTAGCGGGCCAGCTCTATACGCACAAAATAGGTCTGCTTGCCGGTGTGTACACGCAGTATATACATGCCGTTAGCCAGCCCTGCCGGCATGTGCAGCGTATTTCCCTGAAAATTCTGCTGTATATATACGTTTCTTCCGTTCATATCTGTTACAGCCAGGTCTTTAGAGTCGCCCTGGGATGTATTCCACAGGAAGTTGAATCTGCCGTCGCCGCTGGGATTGGGATAGATACGGAAGGGTATCTCTTTTTGCAGTATCATCCCCAGGTCGTCGATCCATATAAAACCATTGCTTGTTACAGTGTCGGAATTAAGCCCAGCTGCATTTTCAGCATATACCGAAAGATAATACCACTGGTAGGGCAGTATGGTATGGTTCAGTGTAAACGAATCTAACGACCAGTTATCGGTCCAGCCGGCTACATCGTAGTTTCCGGCACTTGTACCTATGGCATAGTAATAACGTGCAATACCGGAGTGCGTGTCGGTTGCTCCGTTCCAGTTTCCGGCTAACTGCAGGGGCTGTATAAGCACGGTATCGGCATCGCTGCTGTACAGGTCGTTCAGGGTTGCGGGAGCCGAAGGCGGACTCCAGTCTACATGCACAGCCGTATAGGCGGGTGTGGAAATATTCAGGGCCTGGTCAATAAGCAGGGTTCCCAGCTCGCCGGCAGCGTCGGACGGACTCAGGTTCTGCACCGGTATATCGCCGCCCGGGCCTACCAGCACATCAATATCCGTATTGGGCTGCCGTTCGGCATAGGTTTGTACATGAGTTACTTCCATGCGGGCATTCCCACTACGGAACGATACTCCGTTACCCTGTTGCAGGGGGCTGGCATCGGTCCAGCTGCCTATGGCTATATTGTCGCGCCATACCTGTATACGTCCGGTATTTTTGTTATAATGTACCTTGTAATTGTACAGCTGGTCGGGTATGGTGCTCAGTGCCGTATCGGCCATTAACGAAAATACATCGTTTGTTACTTTGTAAAATTCCAGTTTACCGGTAGATTCCCTCACCCATATAAAGTACGAATTGCCGCGGTTGGTTTTCTGTACCGAATCGCACATAAAATGAAAGCCGGCCCGGCGGTTATTGCCGCTGCCCCCTATACTGGCATTAAACTCGTACAGGTAACTGCCGGCGGTATTCTGGTTAAGGGCAATGGCCAGGTTGGTATTGGCCAGCGATTCGTCGCTTTGCTGCACGGCTCCGCTGCTCATCGACCAGTTGCCGCTGTAGGCCGTCCAGCCAGTACTGCTGTATAAGGTATCGAATTCTTCGTACAGGAATCCTTTCTGCAGGTTACCCCGCAGGCCGTTGGGTGCGCGGTAGTTTACACGGTAAAAAGCAGCAGCTATACCACTGCCAGAGTCAGAGTCGCTTACCCCGGCCTGGAAACTGCCGGTATGCCACAGGGGGCCTGGTATAAGCTGGGTTACCGGAGGAACGGCATCGGTAAGGCTGCCGCCGGTGCTGCTTGTCCATGAAGCCTGCCAGCCTGCTGCCGTAGTGGCGCAGTCGCTGCGGAACTCAAAGGTCATACTTCCTGATGCGGCCACCAGGGTACCCGGATTGGTGCTACCGGTATAAATACCGATAAGGGGCGAAAAAATACTGCTGCCATCGTATACATACAGGTAATCCCAGGTGTTTTCGAGGCTGAACTGCGAAAAGCTTACGCTTACAGTAGTAGCTCCCGCAGGGGCAATACGGTATATGGCCCGCTGGTCGTTGCTGTAATTTCCGGCAGCCCCGCCACTGTCGGTAAAACTGCCTGAGGCAGCTGTATATACGGTAGCCGTGGGAGTGGGGTGAATCAGTTTAAAATAATAGTCCCAGTTCCAGTTGGCACCGGGGTCGGTATGCGTCTGGTTGGGGTAATGCTGGTGTCCTTTTATGCGCACACAGCTTCCGGGACGGCTGGCTGCGTTGTAATTCGTGGTAGGTGCCCAGGGAAACCAGGAGGTACGCAGGGCGTTTATACCATATCCGCTGGCTACGATATCCTTTACCAGGTTGGCAGAACTCTGATACATGGCTGTGGTATACCAGGCTGCGTTGTTTACATAGCCTTCGTGTTCCAGGCCTATGGTATAGGGGTTTTCGGTGCCTACATGCCAGGCTTTGCTACTCTCGGCAACCATCTGGGTTACCTGTCCGTCCGAGCTGCGTAGTACATAATGTGCACTTACTCCGGCGCTGCAGTTATTAAACCAGGAAATACAGCCCGCATAGGAACCCTGCACGGTGTGTATGGTAACGGCACTAACGGCGGTACCGCTGCGCGAACTGTAGTTGCAGCCGGGTATAGGCGACCATATGGCCGGCGCATAATCTGCCGATTTACTTATATCCAGCACATTTCCCTGGGCATCCCAAACCTGTTCCTCATTAAAAAATACCTGACCGCTGTGGTGAATAACGCTGTTGCTGCCCAGCAGTTCTTCGGCGGTAAAGGTATACAGGCTAAAGTTATAACTGGCTGCAGCCGTTTTGTTACGCAGAAATTTTATCCACTCAAACAGCATAGCTTCCCGGGCATAGATATTACCGGGTTTTCCGTCCTGCGGAATTTCGCACAGGGCCAGCATCAGCGGCAGCTTTTCAGCCGGGCTTGCCTGCAGTTTGCCGGCCTGGGCAAGTACCTGGTTATAGGCATGGGCAAAATGGCGGATTTCTTCGGCTGGCGATTGCAGCAGCAGCACCGGATCGGTATGCCTGAGCGAGGCTATATACAGCAGGTTGTTGTTAAAATACCCCTTGCCGTTCATAATGAGCCCCATTACACCGTGGTAAGATGGCATTCCGCTGCACGATTCATGCTCGTGTTCCGGTTGCAGGCGCACAAGGCGCGTGTTGTGGTACGAATACGCCTCCAGGAAACCTCTTGGTATGGCAGGGTACAGCTGGTAAGCCGCATCAAAATGCTCCTGGAAGGCATTTTCCTGGAACGAAAGCTGTGCGTGGGTGCCGGTGATTACAAAGAGGGAGATACATAAGGCGTAAAGATATCTCATAGGTTTCTTTTAAGGAATTTAGTTCTAAACTGAAATATACAAAAAAGCAGAAAATTGTACAAGTTTTTTTGCTTAAAAATATGCAGCCGGCTTCTTTGTTGAAAAAAAGCGCTCTACTATGTAAAACTCCCTCCCGGGTTTTGCCGTATTCTGTAATCAAAGCCGTAATTTTGCAGGCATTATAAATCTCTTTTAAAACAGTATGAGTTATATATATTCCATTCAGGCGCGCGAGGTGCTGGACAGCCGGGGTAACCCTACGGTAGAGGCAGATGTGTATACTACAACAGGCGCATTTGGCCGTGCTGCCGTGCCCAGCGGAGCTTCTACAGGTGCACACGAGGCTGCGGAACTGCGCGATGCGGATAAGAACCGCTATGTGGGAAAAGGTGTGCTTAAAGCCGTGGAAAATGTAAATACGCTTATTGCGGATGCTATAAACGGTTTTAATGTATTTGAACAGGAAGCGATAGACCAGGCCATGATAGACCTGGACGGTACCCCCAACAAATCGCGCCTGGGTGCCAATGCCATGCTGGCCGTTTCGCTGGCCGTGGCCAAAGCGGCAGCCAGTGAATATAAAATGCCCCTGTATAAATATGTAGGCGGCATAAATGCCAACCTGCTGCCTGTGCCCATGATGAATATCCTGAATGGCGGAGCACATGCCGATAATAAGATCGACTTCCAGGAATTTATGGTAATGCCTTTCGGGGCTGCTTCCTTCCGCGAATCGCTGCGTATGGGTACCGAAGTGTTTCATGCGCTCAAAGGCGTACTTAAAAGTAAAGGATACAGCACCAATGTGGGCGACGAAGGCGGTTTTGCCCCGAACCTGCAGAGCAATAAGGAAGCCATAGACCTGGTGATGCAGGCTATCGAAAAAGCCGGCTACCGCCCTGGCCACGACATATGGATAGCCCTGGATGCCGCCTCTACCGAGTTTTATGATGCCGAGAAACAACGCTATATCTTTCATAAATCTACAGGCGAAAGCCTTACTTCATCGGAAATGGCCGCTTTCTGGAGTGAATGGAGCCGCCAGTATCCTATTGTATCGATAGAGGATGGTATGGCCGAAGACGACTGGGATGGCTGGAAAACCCTTACCGATTTGCTGGGTAAGCAGGTGCAGCTGGTAGGCGACGACCTGTTTGTTACCAATCCCAAACGTCTGCAGCGTGGTATAGAAACGGGTACAGCTAATTCCATACTGGTAAAAGTAAACCAGATAGGCACCCTTACCGAAACTATACAGGCTGTGGAAAAAGCCCATGCCAACGGATATACCAGCGTTATGAGCCACCGCAGCGGCGAAACGGAAGATACCACCATTGCCGACCTGGCTGTGGCTTTGCGTACAGGGCAGATAAAGACCGGTTCGGCATCACGCACCGATCGTATTGCCAAATACAACCAGTTGCTCCGTATAGAAGAAGAACTGGGCGCTTCGGCAAAGTTTCAGGGAAAAATGTTCAGGTTTCTTTAACAGGTAACCTGTTAAAATAGAAGAGGTTGTCAGCTACGGACAACCTCTTTTTTTTGCACTTGTATAAGGGTTTGTTTTTTACCAGCGGGCCCGCAGGGTAATGCTCAGGTTCCGTCCGGGAGCGCTTATGCCGGAGGCAAAAGCACGATAGCGGCGGTCGAGCAGGTTTTCGCAGGCTAACTGTATCTGGAATTGTGGAATGGGCGAATAGCTGGCCCGAAGGTTTAATGTGTACCAGCCGGGCATACCCTCGGGCGTGGCATACTGCAGGTTGTCTTCGCCGCTGGCACTGTAATCGCGCAGAGATTTGGCTCCCTGGTAAAGGGCATATGCCTCGGCACGCCATTTTTTGCCTTCATAAATAAAAGAAGTACGGCCAAAGAACGGAGCAATATGGTCCATGGGTGTCAGCACCGAATCAATTACCCGTCCATAAGTATAGGTAAAGGTTTGCTGTATACTGAAGTTACCGCTGAAGCGGGCTTCCATATTCAGGTTCAGACCGGTAATAAAGGCTTTGCCGGTGTTTTGGTTGGCCCATATGCGCGACAGGGTGCCGTCGTATTCCAGGCTGTCCTGCCCGTTTATACTGTATGGCCGCAGCTGTACGGCATTCAGCATATAGGTAAAGAAACCGTTCAGCTCAATCAGGAAATGATCGCTGTATCTTTTGGAAATACCCAGGTCCATGTTAACGGTGTATTCGGGTTGTATATTTTTATTGGGGATAATTACAATTTCGCCTGCATTGCTGTCGAATACACGTCCCAGGTCGTCTACGTTGGGCGAGCGGAAGCCTGTGGAGGCCAGTGCCCGTAGTTTCCACTGCCTGCCGGGCATATAGTTGAGGCCGAGCATAGCGGTGGGTGCTATATTATTTTGTGTGGCTGTACCCTGCAAAAAGGGGAAGAAAACCGTATCGCTGAACAGGCTGCGTATGCCTATGTAATTGAGCCGGATACCATCATTTAATACCAGTTTGGGCGATATTTTCCAGGTATGCATGGCATACAGGGCGGCGCTGTAGTAATGCGAGCCTCCGTCGGGGTAGCGTGTAGAAGCGGCAGAAACGGCACCGGTATTTATATTTATACGTTCGGCCGAGGATAATACCCGGTTGTAAGCCAGCTCAAATCCATAGCTTATATGGTGTTTGCCGAGTATTTTCACAAAATCGCCGTTGAGTGTGCCGATATGCAGCTGCTCGTAGCGCGAGGTACGGTTGGGGGCCTTAAAATTACGGGAATGCCTGCTTTCTTTAATATTCTGGTAGGCTGCCGTAATGGAGGCGTAACTGTAGGCTTTGTTAGGATTAACCAGGGTTAACCTGTAGGACCCCATCAGGCGTTGCTCGGGACCGTAGTACCATTCGGCAAAGCGCGGAGCACCGGAGGCACTGGTTTCGGTAAGACGATCGTAGCGGTTAACATTGCTGCTGTTGGAGTATTGCAGGTTTATTACATGATTGGAGCGTTTGCCGGGAATCATGAATTTCTGCAGCAGATCGTACTGGTAGTAGCCGCTGCCGGTTTGCCGGTTGGTATTGGTATTGGCCACAGCACTGTCCTGTCCGTTGATGCGTTTTACGGTAAAGGTACGGTCCCAGTAGCGGGGACTGTTTTTGGGCGTGATATTGCCCTGCATCAGGTCGCCGAAATGTGAAAAGGTAACGGAGGTTAAGGAACCAAATTTCCGCCCGGCCAGGTTTATATCGAAATGGCCTGTTTTTTCGTTGTATGCTGTGCTGTAGCGCAGGTAGGCATTGCCTGAGGAACTGAATTTTTTACCGATACTGAGCCTGGGGTTCTTGGTGTAAAAATGCATTACACCGCCTAAGGCATCGCTGCCGTATGCCGTGGAGTAGGGGCCGTAGATCAGTTCTACCCGGTCCAGTATGGAATTATCGATACGCAGCACGTTTTGCAGGTGTCCGGCCCGGTAAATAGCATTGTTCTGCCGTACCCCGTCGATAACGAATAGCACACGCGATGCCTCAAAACCGCGCATAACCGGGCTGCCGCCCCCGAGCTGACTTTTCTGTACAAATACCTTCCCGCTCTGCGAAAGCAGTTCGGCACTGGTGGGCTGTGAGGCCGCCGCTATTTCACGCGCGGGTATCACCTCTATCTGCTGGGCAAAAGAATCTCTGTTGGAAATTCCGCGGCCCGAAAATATAAGTACAGGACGCAGCGCATTGTTGTAGGCGTAAAGGTAAATGCGCTGAACGTCCTTGTGGCTTTCGGATATGGTAACCGTACTTCCCTGGTAAAATGAAGAATAAATAAGATACTTGCCGGCACTCAGTTCGGCTTCTCCGTTACTGTCGCTGTAGGTCCTGTTTGAATGGACAGCAGGATCTGTAAGTTTATCAATACTGGCATAGGGTATTGCGTCCTGTGTATGCGCATCCAGTACCTGTATCTTTATGGTCTGGGCATAGAAGGATTGGGTGCATAACGCACAAATCCATCCGAGTAAGATTTTTTTCATCCGGAATGTAATAAGGTTTATACTAAAATTACGTTTCAGTCTTGTGTAAGACTTGCCTGTATGTGTATACGAAATTCCGGGGGACGGAAGGATGTGCGTATGCTTTTAAGAGAGAAATCAGAAAAATAAGGGGTGTGCAAAACCTTGTTCAGAGGTTCTCTTATGCTTATACTAAATGTTTCGTTCAGCATATATGCCGAAAAATGTGTATCGGCAGGATATTTACCTTTACCACCTTGCAAGGAGCGGAACTGTTTTTTCAGTTTTTTCTCCATATCGTCTTTTACGCAAACCACCCTGCGTTTGCCGCCGGCATCGCTGTCTTCCTGCACCACATCGTACATGTCGCCGTGGTATTCAAACTCGTGGGGTTCTATCCAGGAAACATCTTCCAGCACAGTACCCGAAAAGGTATGTACGGGTAGTTCCTGCCAGTGTTCCTTAAGCCATTGCTTAAATGCTTTTTTAAAGCGGAGCTGTTTCTGCCTTGCCAGCAAAGGGGCTGCCGACCATTGAAAAGGCAGCAGTATAAGCATCCATATGGCTAAGGTTCTTTTCAAGCGGCTTTTATACGTCGTATGGCTTCGTGTGGGTCGGCGGCTTTAAATACATAGTTGCCGGCCACCAGTGCATCGGCACCCAGGCGTACCAGTTCGGGGGCATTCTGGTCGTTTACACCGCCGTCGATCTCTATCCAGCAGTCCGGGTTGCGTGTATTGCGCAGTTCGTTCAGTTCGGCAAGGCGGGCATAGGTATGTTCAATAAAGCTCTGTCCTCCAAAACCTGGGTTCACACTCATAAGCAATATCATATCTGCATCCCGTATAATATCCTGCACCATGTGTACCGGTGTGCCCGGGTTAATGGCCACGCCGGCTTTGGCTCCGGCCCTGCGTATGGCCTGTATGGTGCGGTGTATATGGCGGTCGGCCTCCCAGTGTATGGTTAGTATGCCAGCTCCCCGCGCCACAAATTCGTCTACATATTTCAGGGGCTCTTCAATCATAAGGTGCACGTCCAGCAATTTGGAGGCATGTTTCTGAAGAGCTTCCATTACAGGGAAACCGAAGGAAATATTCGGCACAAAACGTCCGTCCATAATGTCTACATGAAACCAGTCGGCCTCACTCTGGTTTATCATCTGAATATCGTTGCCCAGCCGGGCAAAATCGGCGGATAATACCGAAGGTGCTATAAAACGTGCCATAACGCAAATATAAACAGTAAATGTACACGGCGAAAAGTAGTATGCATGCCGTGTGTCGGATCGCCTGGCAAAAAGGCGGCAGTCTGCGGGCTGCCAAATTATTAACAACACCTTTGTAATTCTTTTCGGCAGGCTTAATATCCTTTTGTAACAGCGGTTGTACTTTTATACATCCAAAAAAAAGCAGATCATGAGTAGTTTTATTGTGGAAGGCGGACATAAGCTTAAGGGCGAAATAACGCCGCAGGGCGCAAAGAATGAGGCCCTGCAGGTATTAAGTGCAGTGTTGCTTACCAAAGAAAAGGTAACCATAGGCAATATTCCGGATATTATTGATGTAAATAAGCTCATCGATATTCTGGCCAATATGGGTGTTAAGGTGCGTAAAAGCGGCGATCATACCTATGAATTTGAATCGGACGAAATAGACCTGGACTATATTTTTTCACCGGCATTTGTAGAAAAAGCTTCCAAGCTGAGGGGTTCGGTAATGCTGCTTGGGCCACTGCTGGCACGTTTCGGAAGAGGTTTTATACCGAAACCGGGAGGCGATAAAATAGGCCGCCGTCGGCTGGATACACACTTCCTGGGTTTTAAAGACCTGGGGGCAGAGTTCGAATATGATAACGAAACAGAAAGCTTTACAGTAACAGCTAAGAAACTTTCGGGGGCATATATACATATGGACGAAATTTCGGTTACTGGTACCGCCAATATCGTTATGGCCGCCGTACTGGCCAAAGGCAAAACCGTAATTTATAACGCGGCCTGCGAACCCTATGTGCAGCAGCTGTGTAAAATGCTGCAGGGTATGGGTGCCAATATAAGCGGTGTGGGCTCAAACCTGCTGGTAATCGAAGGTGTGGATGAGCTGGGTGGCACCGAGCACCGCATACTGCCGGATATGATTGAGATCGGTTCTTTTATAGGACTGGCGGCCATGACGCAAAGCGAAATTACCATTAAGAATGTAAGTTTCGAAAACCTGGGCATTATTCCTAAAATATTCGAACGCCTGGGTATAAGTATGGTACATACGGGCGATGATATTATTATACCACAGCAGAAATCGTATGCCATCGATACTTTTATCGACGGGTCGATACTTACCGTATACGATTCGCCCTGGCCGGGTTTTACGCCCGATCTTATGAGTATTGTGCTGGTAGTGGCCACACAGGCCGAAGGCAGTGTGCTTATACACCAGAAGATGTTCGAGAGCCGCCTGTTCTTTGTGGATAAGCTCATAGATATGGGAGCCAAAATTATTCTCTGCGACCCGCACCGGGCTACCGTAATTGGTATCGACCGTAAATATCCGCTGCGTGGTATAACCATGAGCTCGCCGGATATACGTGCCGGTGTGGCTCTGCTTATTGCTGCACTTTCGGCCGAAGGTAAAAGTACCATACACAGTGTAGACCAGATCGACCGCGGGTACGAACGTATCGACGAACGCCTGAATGCGCTCGGAGCCAAAATTACCCGTGTTAAATAAGCTTTAGTAAGAGGGGAGAAGATCGTATACAGGCATAGTGTTTGCTCTCTGCAACAGATGCAGCACTATTGCCGTATGCGGCTATGCAGAAAATCGTGTAATTCGCTGCCGCGCAGGTTCTCGGCAATTACGCGCCCTTCGGCATTTACCATAAAATTCATGGGAATACGGTCAACTCCGTACAAGCGGGCCGCCGGACTTTCCCAGCCTTTGAGGTCGCAAACATGGTAATCCCATGCCAGCTGGTCTTTACGTATGGCATTGAGCCATGCTTCACGGTCTTCGTCGAGCGATACGGAGAATACCTCAAACCCTTTACCATCCGAAAATTCTTTATGCTGAAACTCGAGCCAGGCGCTTACCAAATGCGGGTTTTCTTTACGGCAGGGCCTGCACCAGGCAGCCCAGAAGTCGATCAGTACCAGCTTGCCGCGCAGATCGCTCAGGTGCAGTTCCTGCCCGTTTTTGCCGGGCAGCGCAATATCGGCCGCTATGGCTCCTCTGGGTATTTTACCCTGTGCTCCCGGCGGGGTGCGGAACTGTGTATAAAGTATGCTGCCTATAAAGGTAAGCAGGGCCAGGCCCAGCAGGATATAATTTCCATATTTTTTCACCCTGCAAAGCTAATACCTTCCGGCGTAAATAGAAAACAGGGAATATAACAGGTACAGGGGCTTGTCAATTTGTCAGTATATATACAATTGGTAAGGAATTTGCTCACATTAGCTCAAAATGGAACGAACGCAATGAACGAAGAGCAGAAACATACAGAAGAAACGGAAATGAATGAAGCTTCCGTATCGCAGAACGATACAGCATCTACACAGCCCGAAACAGAGGCTGCAGCAGCAGCCGGACCCGATTACGAGGCCATGTATCACGAGATGAACGATAAGTTTTTACGCCTGTATGCCGATTTTGAGAACCTGAAAAGAAGAACGGCCCGGGAACGTCTGGACTATGTCAAAACGGCAGGTCAGGACGTGTTTCTTGCCATTTTGCCGGTTCTCGACGATCTGGATCGTGCCGAAAAGTCGCTGGAGACGGCAACGGATGTGGAAGCCCTGCGTGCAGGCACCGATCTTATATTTAAGAAATTACGCAATGTACTGCAAACAAAAGGTCTGGCAGAGATGAGTGTGCTGGGCGAAGCCTTTAACCCCGATACACACGATGCCATAGCCCAGATTCCTGCTCCGGCAGAGGATATGAAAGGAAAGGTAATCGACTGTGCCGAAAAAGGATACACTCTCAACGGAGCCATTATACGTATTCCGAAAGTAGTGGTTGGTCAATAAAAATTATCAGGTCAGGTATGGCAAAAAGAGATTATTACGATGTGCTGGAAGTGCCAAAAGGTGCTTCGGCCGATGAGATAAAAAAAGCGTATCGCAAAAAAGCGATCCAGTACCACCCGGACAAAAACCCGGGCGATAAAACGGCAGAAGAGAAGTTTAAAGAGGCTGCCGAAGCATATGAGGTGCTGAGCGATCCGGATAAAAAAGCCCGCTACGACCGTTTCGGACACCAGGGAGTAGGCGGAGCCGCCGGAAATGGTGGTGGCTTCAGCGGCCAGGGTATGAATATGGACGATATCTTCGAACATTTCGGCGATATATTCGGCGATGCCTTTGGCTTTGGCGGAGGCTCCCGGCAGCGTGGCCGGCAGGTAAACCGTGGTTCGAATATCCGTATTAAAGTAAAACTTACCCTGGAAGAAATTGCTACCGGGGTAAATAAGAAGATAAAGATCAATAAAAATGTAAGCTGTGATGCCTGCCACGGAACCGGTGCCAAAAGCGGAAAGGCCACCACCTGTTCTACCTGCCACGGTCAGGGTTCGGTTACGCAGATCACCCAAACCTTCCTGGGGCGTATGCAAACATCTTCGCCCTGCCCGAGTTGCGGAGGTACAGGCTCTGTAATTACAGATAAATGTACCAAATGTTATGGCGATGGCGTGGTGCGCGGCGAAGAAATGCTGGAACTGAAAATACCGGCAGGCGTTGCCGAAGGCATGCAGCTGAATGTGACCGGGAAAGGTAATATGGGGGCACGCGGCGGTGTTCCGGGCGACCTGTATATCGTTATCGAGGAACAGGAGCACGAACACTTTATGCGCGATAACGAAAATATTTACTACAACCTGAACGTGAATTTTGCCGATGCCGCACTGGGTACAGAAGTAGAAATTCCGACCCTGGGTGCTAAAGCTAAAATTAAAATACCGCCGGGTACACAAAGCGGAAAAGTATTTAAACTGAAAGGAAAAGGACTGCCCTCGATGCAGGGGTATCGCCAGGGCGATCAGTTTGTTACGGTGTATGTGTTTACACCGCAAAACCTTACAAAAGAAGAGAAACAAATGCTCGAAAAACTGCGTACAGCCCCCAATTTTCAGCCGGGAGCCGATGCTACCAAAGGCAGCAGTTTTTTTAACCGCATGAAAGATATGTTCGAATAATGCGCATAATAACCGGAAGTTTAAAAGGACGCAGACTGGAACTGCCCAAGAATTTAAAGGCAAGACCAACTACCGATTTTGCCAAAACGGGGCTGTTTAATGTGCTGCAAAACCTGGTGGAGTTTAACGGGCTAAAGGTACTCGACCTTTTTTCGGGAACAGGCTCTATAAGTTTTGAATTTGTATCGCGGGGCGCAGCCTCGGTTACCTCGGTAGATATTGAACCTGCACACTGTAAGGCCATACAGCAGAATGCCGACCGGCTGGATCTGAAACAAATGCGTGTTTTACGCCGTGATGTGTTTGCCTTCCTGGAAGCACCGGGTACCGGCTACGACCTTGTTTTTGCAGATCCGCCTTACGATATGCCTGCTGCAGAACAATTACCTGATATTATTCTGCAGAATGGTATGCTGAACGATGGCGGATGGTTTGTACTGGAACATAGCAGCCGGGTAAGTTATGATGAACATCCCCATCTGGATCAGACCCGCAAGTATGGAAGCGTAGCTTTCAGTTTTTTCAGTGCCGGAACTGCTGAAACAGACAGCGAAGAATAACATTCTGGCGCTGCATAGGCAGAGCATAATAGTACAGCATAGCTTTATTCCTGATAAGGGGTAAAGCTTTTTTGCATAAAAATAAGTTGTTTGCTGTGCAGGGGAAACGGGGGGCTTTTGCGGAAAAGATAGATTACGTTAGGACCAGCTCAGAAAAATTCATTTCGCATGGAATGTTAGTTTATGAAAAACAAAGATCAATGCTCTGGTCCTAAGTTGTAATCTATTGTTTGGTGGTACAAATGTATAAATTTTAAAATATGTTAATACGAAGTTGTGCTAAAGAATGACTAAAATTCGTCGAAACAATTCGACGAATTTTTTTTACGAATGTGCAATAAATCGCTTTGTGATGCTTTGTACAAGAGCTTTTTCATTTATGTATATACTAAAAATGTCATTTATTTAACTCCTATTCAGTATAAATAAAGTACTTTCAGAATATAGTTTCTACATCTGCTTATAAACGGATACGATGTAAACCGATAATTTTTACATATAAGTAATGTAGCGGTATTCGGCATGTTTTACCCCCGAAAAAATTATTCCATTGAACCGGGCGACTAATCATCTGCAAAAAAAAGAACGGCTCTCTGCCGAAAGCCGTTCTTTACAGGTATATCGTTTTTGTATTTTTAAAGCGCGGCGGCAACCAGTGTGGCCAGTTCTATACCAATGCGTTCCTGAGCTTCGCGTGTGCTGCCTCCGATATGAGGTGTGGCACTTACGCGCGGGTGCTTAAGCAGAGCTTCGCCGGGTGTAGGTTCGTTTACAAATACATCCAGGCAGGCATACGCAACTTTACCACTGTCCAGTCCTTCGAGCAGGGCACTTTCATCAATCATTCCGCCGCGGGCTGTATTTACAAGCACTACGCCGTTTTTCATCATCTCTATTTCTTCTTTGCCTATAATTGCACGTCCGTCTTTAGTGCCGGGTACATGTATACTTATAAAATCGCTTTTACGCAGTACTTCTTCCAGGGCAACGGTTTTGTATTCGATACTGAAGGTGTCGTCGGTATGAAAGAAATCGAGTTCCAGTGTTACTTCGTTTACCGAGGGGTCGAAGGGCAGTACGTTCATTCCCAGGCCCAGGGCTATGGTAGCTGTACTTTGCCCTATACGGCCAAACCCGATTATTCCCAGCGTTTTGCCTTTGAGCTCGAACCCGTTGGAGTATGTTTTTTTGAGGTCGTTGAATTTAGTAGCGCCGTGCAGGGGCATTTCGCGGGCGGCATCACCAATAAAACGGCTTACCCCGAAAAGGTGGGCAAATACCAGTTCGGCCACACTCTGCGAAGATGCACCGGGGGTATTCAGCACGGTTTTACCCTGCTCGCGGGCATAGGCTACATCAATATTGTCCATACCCACTCCGGCACGGCCTATTACATCCAGGCCCTCACAGGCATCTATAATGTCTTTTCGTACTTTGGTAGCACTGCGCACCAGCAGGGCTTTTACCTGTTTTTCGTTTATAAAGCTCAGCAGGTTTTCCTGGGGCACCTTATCGGTAAGTACGGTGTGTCCTTCTTTTTCGAGGATGGCTTTTCCGGCAGCATCAATACCGTCGTTGGCTAAAATAATTTTTCCCATTCTGTGTGTGATCTATCCGAATTTTACGGCAAATTCTTTCATTACCGAAGTAAGTACTTTTACGCTTTCCAGCGGCAGGGCATTGTACATGCTGGCGCGGTATCCGCCTACGCTGCGGTGGCCTTTGAGCTGACTGATGTTTGCTTCTTTGAGCATGGCAGCAAAATGCTCGTCCAGCTCGGGTTTTGTAAGCACAAAGGTGGCATTCATCCAGCTGCGGTCTTCTGGGTTGGCAGTACCCTTAAACATGGGGTTGCTGTCTACCTCGGCATAAAAGGTTTCCTGTTTTTCGCGGTTTACCTTTTCCATATGCTCCAGTCCGCCGTTGTTTTTAAGCCACAGCAGGGTAAGGTACGATACGTAAATAGGGAATACAGGCGGGGTATTGTACATACTGTCGCCTTTTATGTGTACCTGGTAATCGAGCATGGTGGGCAGGGTACGTCCCGTTTTGCCCAGCAGGTCTTTACGCACAACCACCAGTGTGGTACCGGCCGGACCCATATTTTTCTGTGCACCGGCATAAATAAGCCCGAAACGGCTGAAGTCCATGCGGCGGCTGAAAATATCCGAACTCATATCGCAAACCAGCGTAGCTTCTGTTTCGGGGAAACTGTGGTATTGCGTACCAAAAATGGTGTTATTGCTGGTAACATGCAGGTAGTCGATACCGGCAGGGATATCGTATCCTTTGGGAATATAGGTAAAGTTTTCTTCTTCGCTGCTGGCAAGTACTACGGTATTACCGGCAAATTTAGCCTCTTTAATGGCGCGGCGGGCCCATTCGCCGGTATTTACATACGCTGCGGTACCGTTTTGCGAGAGCAGGTTCATGGGTACCATATAAAACTGCATACTGGCGCCGCCCTGTAAAAACAGTACCTCGTAGCTGTCGGCAGAAAGGCCCATGAGTTCCAGCACCAGGGAGCGGGCTTCGCTCATTACACGTTCAAAGTTTTTGCTGCGGTGCGATATCTCCAGCAGCGAGAGATCCAGATTGTCGAAATTGAGAACGGCCTCGGATGCCTGTTTTAATACTTCCTGGGGTAAGATTCCCGGTCCGGCCGAGAAATTGTGCACTTTTGCCATAATTTTTTCGGGTAATTTTTCGGGTACGAAACTACTAAAAAGCTTTTTAGCAGACCCGTATTTTTTGTAAGAGTTATTAACCCTCCTGCGTTTGCTAATGCGCAGGTAACACGGCAATAAAGCCCCCGGAGTGTAATATGGCTTCCCTGGCACGGAACAGTTCGGCCAGCGTTACGGTGCCGGTTGTATAGCCCCAGTCATGGTTATGGTATTCTTCCTGTATGGAGCTAAAGCGCAGCAGCTTTTCGTGGGCGCGGTGGCTGTAGCGGTAGTATACCTGCAATGTATAGGCATCGTTGTAGTGTAATCCGTTCTGTTGCGTTGCTTTTTTATATTCGTACCGATAATGGTAACGGAGCGCGGCAATATCCGAAAGTACGGCCGAACCGGTAGGGTTACCGCCGGCCCCCTTTCCCAGCAGGAACTGTTTGTCTGAAAAAGCGGAACGGAGCTCAACCGCATTGTATTCGTCTTCTACATGAAACAGGTAATTACCGGCCCGGGTAAACTGTGGTGCTACCCATAAGGCAATACTGTTTTCGCTGCTTTTAACGGCATGGGGTACCACCTTTATTTTCCAGCCTTTTTCCTGCGCATAACGCTGGTCGGCTGCCGACAGGGTACGTATGCCAAAATGAAAGATCTGCCGCGGATCGCTTATAATACCGAAGGCATGCCCGGCAATCAGTACCAGTTTAAACAGGGGGTCGAAGGCATCTACGTCGAGCGTGGGGTCGCTTTCGGCAAAGCCTTTTTCCTGGGCCTGCTTCAGCGCATCTTCGTAGCTCAGGTTTTCCTGCACGGTTTTGCTCAGTATGTAATTGGTAGATCCGTTAAAGATTCCGCTTACGGAGCGCAGCAGGTCGTTGTCGTAGTATTCTTCCAGGTTGCGTATAATGGGTATACTGCCGCAGGCTGCACCTTCGTACAGCAATGCAGCACCGCTGCTTTTCTGCAGTTGTATAAGCTCCTGCAGGTGGGTGGCCAGCATTTTTTTATTGGCACTTACCACATTTTTACCCCGCTGCAGGGCCTGGCGTACAATATCGTATGCAGCACCGGCATCGTCGATCAGTTCTACAATGGTATTTATTTCCGGATCGTTGAGCAGTACATAAGGGTCGAATGTAAAAATGGAGGCGGGCAGGGAGCGTTCTTTTTCCCGGTCTTTTATGCAAATACGTATAATATCGGCCCGGAGGCCTCGGGTTTCGTGCAGCACGTGGCAGAGTCCCTGACCTACGCAGCCGAAACCGAAAAGTCCTATTTTAATATGCTGGTTCATTGGTTTGCTGTATTGTAAAATTCATTAAGCAGAAGTTGAATGGCGGCCGTTTCGGTAAGAAATCCGTCGTGGCCGTATACGGAGTCGATATAGCGCAGCGTGGCACGGGGTATAAGGCGGGCAAGTTCGGCCTGCTCGGCGGGCGGAAACAGCAGATCGCTGTGTATGCCTATTAGCAGTGTGTGTGCCTGTATGCGCCGCAGGGCTTCGCGGGCAGAGGAAAAGCCTTTGGCTGCATTGTGTGTGTCCATAGCCTGTGAAAGATACCAGTACGACCATGCATTGAAGCGCCGGCAGAGTTTGCTGCCCTGGTGTCGCTGGTAGGTAGCAGCCCTGCGCAGGGCACCGGGGCTGTAGTCCTCGTCGGCCTGGAAATGGCTGTAGGTAGTGTAATTGCGGTAACTGAGCAGGGCAATGGCACGGGCGGTGCTTAGCCCGGCCAGACCGGCATCTTTGTGTGGATGGCCCCACGAAGGATCGGATGCAATGGCCATACGCTGTGTTTCGTTAAAGGCTATACCCCAGGCCGAATGCCGCAGGTTGCAGGCAATAAGTACCAGCCTTTCGGCCAGGGCAGGCTGCAGTACGCTCCAGGTAAGCGCCTGCTGCCCGCCCTGCGAACCGCCGATAAGCGTGTGTATACGGGTAATGCCCAGGTGTTGCCGCAATACTTCGTGCAGTTGTACCATATCGTGTGTGCTGAAGAGCGGGAACGCCGAAAAAAGAGGCGCTTCCTGCCCGGGAAGTGCATCGGCCGGACCGCTGCTGCCGTAGCATGAACCGAGGTTATTGGGACAAACAACAAAATAACGGTCAGGATCGAAAAAGCGCCCTTTCCCGAAAAGCCCGCTCCACCAGTCGGCCACATCAGAATTGGCGGTAAGGGCATGGCATACCCATATTACATTATCTTTTTCTGCATTCAGCGTACCATAGGTATGGTAGGCAATACGGAGCGAAGCTATTTCCTTACCGCTTTCGAGCCTGAATGTATGCAGCAGTTCTGCGCTGTGTAATGCCATAACTCAGGAAGCCTGTATGTTGTCCAGCCCGGCTTTCAGGTCGGCGTAAATATCATCTATGTGTTCTATCCCTGCCGAAAGGCGCAGCACTCCGGGCTCTACGCCCGCTGCTATCTGCTCTGTTTCGCTCAGCTGCTCGTGTGTAGTGCTGGAAGGATGTATGATAAGTGTTTTGGCATCGCCTACATTGGCCAGGTGACTTATAAGCTGCAGTTCGTTCACCAGCCTGTCGGCAGCTTCTTTACCGCCTTTTACCTTAAAGCTGAGTACACCTCCGAACCTGTTGCGCAGGTATTTTTTAGCAAGCGTATGGTAGGGGTTGTCTGGGAGGCCGGGATAGTTTACGTATTCTACAGCGGGGTGTTTTTGGAGGCGGCGGGCCAGTTCCAGGGCATTATCTGCCGTGCGCTGTACCCGCAGGGAAAGTGTTTCGAGGCCCTGCAGCAGCAGAAAGGAATTGAACGGACTGAGCGCCGGGCCAAAGTCGCGCAGGCCTTCTACCCGGGCACGTATGCTAAAGGCCACATTAGGTAGTCCCAGCGGATTGTTTTCGCCAAACACCTCCCAGAACTTAAGCCCGTGATAGCCTTCGGAGGCTTCGCTGAACTGCGGGAATTTGCCGTTGCCCCAGTTGTAATTACCGCCGTCGATAATTACCCCGCCGATGCTGTTTCCGTGGCCGCCGATCCACTTGGTAGCCGAAGCTACCACCACATTGGCTCCGTGCTCGATGGGCCGGAACAGGTATCCGCCAGCCCCAAAGGTATTATCTACCACCAGCGGAATATCGTACTTACGTGCCAGGGCGGCAATGGCCTCAAAGTCGGGGATGTTGAACCGGGGATTGCCTATGGTTTCGAGGTAAAGCGCTTTGGTGCCGGAATCGATCCGTTTTTCAAAGGCATCGGCATGGTCGCCGTCGGCAAAACGTACATCAATCCCCAGGCGTTTAAAGGCTACTTTAAACTGGTTGTAGGTGCCGCCGTATAAAAAAGAGGTGCTTACAATATTGTCGCCGGCCTGCAGAATATTATTGAGAGCGATAAACTGTGCAGCCTGCCCCGAGGCTACGGCCAGGGCCGCAACTCCGCCTTCGAGTGCCGCAATACGTTTTTCGAACACATCGGTGGTGGGGTTCATAATACGGGTATAGATATTCCCGAACTGGCGCAGTCCGAACAGATCGGCGGCATGCTGCGAATCGTTAAAGACATAGGACGAGGTCTGGTAAATGGGAACTGCCCGGGCATTGGTGGCAGGATCGGCCGTTTGTCCGGCATGTAGTTGCAAAGTGTCGAAATGGAACTGTTGAAGTGACATGTGATTTTTAATTTTTAGTAAATAAATTAAAGTATGGATAAGCACAGGCCTCTCCCGGGCGCGCTTCCGGGATGGCACCGCACCGGATTCCCTAAATGAATAAAAATGAAATAACAGATTATTACGTTTAGCGGAACGATGCGGTTACTGCATACAACAGCAGCAACACATCATACACGATGTATGTACGTAATAATTTACTGAAGATTTTTCTGAATTTTGCCTGCCTGTGAAAATGTGTGTCTTGTTCATTTTTCCCGATTAAATTTATATTTCTCCTTCCGGAGGCAGGAATTGGCACCTTGCATTGCTGCAGGTTGCCCGGGAATCACAGAGCCTGTTCTCTCCGCCCGTCTTTATAAACCAATCGAAGGCATAATGCATTCGGAATGGAAGTGCAAAGTAGAGGCATTTAGTTCTATTATGCAAATTTTTCTGTTTTTTTTCCTGCGGAACCTATCTTTGCGCCTCTTTATGGAGAATATTGTATTAAAGCACGGAAAAGAAACGGCGGCTTCCCGCTTTCATCCCTGGATATTCAGCGGGGCTATTCACAAAGCACCTAAAGCGGCCGACGGAACCCTGGTACGCGTATGCGCCGGCAGTGGCGACTTTATTTGCTGGGGCTACTGGGGTAATGCCTCTATAGCCGTACGTGTGCTTAGCCGCGAAGATGTGCAGCCCACGCAGCATTTCTGGAACGAACGCTTTATGCAGGCCCTGGCTTACCGCCATACACTGGGTTTTGCACATGCGGCAGAAAGTAACTGCTTTCGCCTTGTACATGGCGAGGGCGATGGTATTCCCGGCCTGGTATGCGATTATTATAACGGGGTAGTGGTGGCGCAGTTTCATAACGAAGGTATAGAACAGTTCCGCACAGAGATACAGAACGGCCTGCAGCATGCCCTGGGCAGCATGCTTAAAAATATTGTGTTCCGCAGTACGCACGAACGCGAAGCCGGCTCGCAGGAAGGACTGATAAAGGAGAACGGTATTTTGTATGAGATCGATTTTGTAAAAGGCCAGAAAACGGGTTTTTTCCTGGATCAGCGGCTGAATCGTGCATTGCTGGGATCTTATGCAAGGGATAAACGTGTACTGAATACCTTTTGCTATACGGGCGGCTTTTCGCTGGCAGCCCTTAAAGGTGGTGCTGCCGAAGTAGTGTCGGTCGACAGTTCGGACTTTGCACTTCAGCTGCTGGAACGTAACCTGGAGCTGAACGGCTTTAAAGATGCCGGGCACCGTTCTGTATCTGCCGATGCTGTGCAGTATATGCGCAGTGTTTCTAACGATTTCGATATAATTGTACTGGACCCGCCGGCCTTTGCAAAGTCACTTAAGGCCAGGCATAATGCCATACAGGCATATAAGAGAATTAACCTGGCCGCCCTTAAGGCCATTAAACCGGGGGGATTACTGTTTACTTTTTCCTGCTCGCAGGTGGTAGATTATGAACTGTTCCGCCGCACCGTATATTCTGCCGCCCTGGAATGCGGCCGCGAAATACGCATTGTGCACCGCCTGGAACAAAGCCCCGACCACCCGGTATCGATATACCATCCCGAAGGAGAATACCTGAAGGGACTGGTGCTGCATGTACTGTAATTATGTTTCGAATTTTTCGCGGGTAGCTTCTGTCATGAACGCATACAAATGTCGGGGTTCCGCCTGGAAAACAGCCAGGAACGTCTGATAATTTTCCATCCGGGCCCGGGTTATTTTGCCTTCCTGCTTAGATCTTACCGTTTTGCGTGTTGCCGCAGTTGGCGATTTCGGAGCACAAAACTGTAAATATACCACAAAAGTTGATGCGAGGTAGAATGTTCAATTGACTACTTCACCCGCCATTGAGCCAAACGCCTGTTAGCAGCTGATTTTCTATTCTGTCGGTTCAAGTCCAAAGGTTTTTGCTGTCTTATTAAATTGGTCAGCAGCCCATCTATATTTCTCATAAGCACTAGATGTTTTTGGAATTTGGAGACCGTCCATTATTATTTCACGTAATTTAGAATAATGAATTGAGGCTGTCTCTTCGCCACCGCCAACTCTGTCATCATAGTCAGTAAAATAGTCCAAGTAATAAACACCTGTCATCAATTCTTTGCAATTCTTTTTTAAAAAATTGACTTCCCATTCTTCATACCCCTTTTCTTGACCTGAATATTTTTTTGCTATGTCAAACAATTCAGAGTCAAATTTAATTATTGGGTAACGTTCTTCTGATTCAGCCAAATATGCTTTGATATACGCTTCCCCAAAAAGCATTTTGTCTGTATGATGCAAATTTCCAACTTTAATTGCTCCACGACATAAAAAACCATTACTTATTATAAGATGAGTTGCAAATGAACAATCTGTCAACATATCATAAATTCCACCTTGTCCTTCCACAAGTCTTGAAATTACCAAGCTATCAGAAACTTGCATAATTTGAGTATCTAAGTTCAATGTTTTGTCAGCTTCAATATCGTACTTGTTTTTGGGTTTGATAAAGAAGTCTTGTAAGTCTGTAAGTGTTTTTAATACTCGCTTATATTCATTCTCATCTTTGTTACTTTTTTCAATTGAAATTTTAAATCCTAAAATATCAATAAACGCTACAACTCTGGTTTTGTATCCCATACTATTTTCTGTTTTGTCTAATTTTTTCGTCATAATTTACCTTTTTTAATATTATATGCAAAACATAATTAAATGTTTAAAAAAAGTAAATATTTATTTCAATTTTATTTTTGTTGTAGCGGTTGTGTGTCTAAAGTTGCTGCTAACTTACGGATCAGCCGGAGGTTTACTTCATCAAACACTCTCTTTGATGATAGTTTATACTTCGGGTAAGTAAAAACAGAATTCGTTAATAAATTGCATATCTAAGCTCTCTGTGACACGTTTCTGCGCCGCGTGGAAGCATTGTCCTTTTTATCAGGTTGACCTATATAACCAGTGAAACAATCAGGGTATTTTTCTGAGCAGTCGCGCATCAGTGGCAGTCCAAAAGATTTTTTGGATGAGATGGGGTTGCGGTAAATTCATAAAAAAAGGAGATACAGAGTATCTCCTTTACAAATATAATTTTCAGCTATAAAAAATCAAAAAGCATACTTTTTATAGGCATTAATTGAATTTTGATGAATCTCAGCCGGAGGTGCATCTTTCCATTTAAAAGCATCTATAGGCTTATACAACCCTAAATCTTTATTTACCTCTGCAGAGCTGTTCGAAGCATTTTTTGAAGCGGCCTTGCCGGTTCGTTTTGGAAGAAACTTGCCCATCGTAATTAAGAAAATTATAAGGTGGTTAATGACACAAACTAATGAAAGAAAAATAAACAGCGCAAGAAAACGATGTTAAACTTATTCAATAATTATGCGAATACACCTAACCTAAACGATGCAAATACAAGTTTACTTAACGAGGATAAATAACTCGCTTATGCGTGTACCATACGCTTAATCTTGTCTTCTTCTTCGCTGGCCAGAACCACGTCAACCAGTACACGGCCGCAGTGTTCGCAAACGATGATCTTTTTGCGCTGGGCAATGTCGAGCTGGCGCTGGGGTGGAATTTTAGAGAAGCAACCACCGCAGGCATCGCGTTCGATGGAAACCACGGCCAGGCCATTGGTAGCACCTTTGCGTATACGCTGGTAGGCCGTAAGTAAACGATCTTCGATATGACCGGCATACTCGGCACTTTTTTCCATCAGGCCTTCTTCTTCTTTCTGCGTTTCAGAAACAATATCGTCGAGCTCCGATTTTTTATGATCGAGATCCTGTTTACGCTCATCGAGTTTGCGTGTTACATCGGCGATGATCTTCTTTTTATCTTCGATCTTGTAGGTAGCTTCCTTTATTTTTTTCTCCGACAGCTGTATTTCGAGCGTCTGGAATTCGATTTCTTTTGAAAGCGAATCGAACTCGCGGTTGTTACGCACATTGGTCTGCTGGGTTTCGTATTTTTTTATCAGCCCCTGCGAATCTTTGATTTGCTGTTTCCGCTTCGATATTTCGTCTTCAAAGCCTTTTACTTCGCCTTTGAGTTTATCGAGACGGGTCTGCAGACCGCTGATTTCGTCTTCCAGGTCTTCTACCTCCAGCGGCAGTTCTCCGCGAATGGTGCGGATACGGTCGATTTTGGAATCAATCTGCTGAAGATCATATAAGGCACGAAGTTTTTCTTCTACCGATAATTCGCCTGCTACGGCTGCTGACGTTTCTTTCTTTTTTGCCATACTGATGGAAAAAACTTATTTTTAAGAGCCTGCAAAGGTATAAAAGTTTTTCAATTATACCTTATCTGAAACATTATGAGCACAGATTTTTATACTCAGGCATGTAAACCGGCCGGAACAAACATTTTTGCGAGTATGTCCACTGCGTGGTCTATTTCGTCGGGGGTATTGAAGCGGCTGAAGGAGAAGCGTACGGACGAACGCAGTGTGCCCGGGCGTAATGCGCCTATTACATGCGAGCCAACATTGCTGCCGCTGCTGCATGCACTGCCGCCGGAAGCGGCTATCCCCTGTATATCCAGCTTAAAAAGAGCCATATCACTGGCATCCGATTCGGGCAGCAGCACATTTAATACGGTATACAGGCTGTCGGGCCCGATGTCGCCGTTAAATTCCAGCCCGGGTATACGCTCGCGCAGCATGCCGGCCATACGGTCTTTAAGCGAGCGCACATAAGCGGCATCGGCTTCCATATCGCGGTGTGCTATTTCCATTGCTTTGGCCAGACCTACAATACCGTACAGGTTTTCGGTACCGGCCCGCATATTGCGCTCCTGTGCGCCTCCGGTAATAAGAGGGTGTATTTGTACTTTACTGTCGATGTAGCAGAACCCGACGCCTTTGGGGCCATGAAATTTATGGGCGGCACAATTGGTAAAATGCAGGTACTGGTTTTTAAGATCGAAACGGTAATGCCCCATGGTTTGCACGGCATCGCTGTGCAGGTATGCGCCGTAACGGCTGCAAATGTCGGACACCCGGGCAAGCGGCAGCCGGGTACCGGTTTCGTTGTTGGCATGCATAAGCGAAACCAGGGTGGTGGGCTGGTCTTTAAGCAGTTCTTCCAGCTGGTTAAGGTCGGGATGGCCCTGCTGATCTGTTTGCAGTATAAAAAGTTCTACTTCGCCCTTGTGTGCCATGTCTTCCAGGGTGTGCAGCACGGCATGGTGTTCGGTGGGACTGGTAATGGCACGTTTTACATTCAGCGAATGCACGGTTTGCCGCAGGGCCAGGTTATTGGCCTCGGTGCCGCCGGAGGTGAAAAATATTTCAGAAGGAGCAGCACCCACAAGTTCGGCTACCTGGCGGCGGGCCCGGTCGATAACGGTGCGTGCTTCGCGGCCGTATGCATGTATAGACGAAGGGTTGCCCCAGCAGCTGTCCATACAGGCTTTCATAGCCTCCAGTACCTCGGGATGAGGCTGCGTGGTGGCCGCATTATCCAGATAGATCCTTTTCATAAATTGCGTTCTAAGAAACCGGAGCAAAGGTAAGTAATCTTTGTAAAATGCAAAGGATAGCTTATACCAGCTAATGCCCTATAAGTCTACAAAAGTAATAGACAAACTGTCGTTTTGCATGCGTTTGTGCAACCATTGCCGGCACTGATTCCGGTACTGTTCGTTCAGGTGTTCGGACGAGCCTATAAGTACCTCGTCGGGTTTGCCGGGGTGGGTATTATGGATAAGCAAACGTTGTATGCCGGGAATAAAAACCTGTAGCTCCTGCATCATTTCAGCTTCTTTAAAAGGTTGCTCATGATAGCTGTGTATAATACCTCTTAACGAGTCTATTACCTGCTTCTGCAGCATAATTTCGGCAAAAGGCCCCTTTTTTTCGTCTTTAAGCCCTGCCATAATCTCTTCTTTGCTGTCTTCCTGTATAATGCGCAAACTGCCGTGCCCCTGGTTCAGCCTTTCGAAACGTGCATTGAGTTCTGCTTTACGGAGCGAGTCGATAGATTCGCCCATAAGATACAGGGTAAGCTCCCGGTTTTTGGCATCTATTTCTTTGTTAAGAATAAAGGTGGTACTGCTTTGCATTTCGTCTTCAATAAAACGGGCGGCACGCTGTTTAAAAAGGGTTTCCTGCATAAACAGGTAAGCCAGGTATATACTGGGAATAACCATAGCCAGCACAATAAAACTCAGTACGCGGCGGATCATCCGGGGTTGTTTGGCCGGAACCGGGCTGTACTGGTTTATTTTCATAAGGTTACTGATGATATAGGTGGCCCAGGCTATGAACAGGGTATTGATGGCAAAAAGATAGAGCGCACCGAAAAAGAAAGGCCAGTTTTGGTTTGCCAGCCCGAAACCTACCGTGCATAATGGGGGCATAAGGGCGGTGGCAATGGCAACACCGGGAATAATATTGGTTTTTTCTTTGCGCGAACTGCCGATCATACCGGCAATGCCTCCGAATATGGCAATAAGTACATCCCATATGGTAGGATAGGTGCGGGCCAGCAATTCGCTGTTCTCGATCTTGAGCGGACTTATAAAAAAGTAAAAGGTAGATGCAAGTATACTTATACCTACCATAAGTCCGAAGTTGCGCAGGGAACGGCGCAGCATACCGGTATCGAAAATCGAAAGTCCGAGCCCGAGCCCCATAATAGGGCCCATAAGAGGCGAAATAAGCATGGCTCCGATAATAACGGCGGTAGAGCCGGTGTTGAGTCCTACGGAAGCTATAATAATGGCCGAAACCAGGGCCCAGAAGTTGGTGCCGCTGAAATTGCTGCTTTTGAAGATGCTCTCTATGATCTCCCGGTTATCGGCACGGCCTTCGTCGAGCCGCACCAGGTCTTTAAAGAAGTGAAATTTATTCATTGCTGCCGAGTTGATGTTTCTGATTGGTGGAAATATTACGTATGGTCCACTGTACCTCCCTTTCGAATACATGTTTACGTACGGGACATTGGTGCAGGTGGCACAGCCGGCACGAATATTCCATGCAGCCGTCTACATGTACAAAAAGCTCTACGCTGTTGCTGAAGTGTTCGGCTACGCTCTGTTCGAGCATGGCCACCTCTGTATGTGCTTCGTTTACATTAAAGTACCAGGGAACCGTAAGATGACAGTCGAGATGCAGGGTGCCTCCATACTTTATAATACGCAGGTTATGCAGGTCTATCCAGTTGGGCCGGCGTTTCTGCTGCAGCATTTGCACTACCTGCTGCAGAAGAGCCTCATCGGCTTCGTCCATAATACCGGCAAGAGATGTGCGTATAATACCGTAGCCGGTATATAGTATAATGCAGGCAAACAGTATGGCAATAAGCGGATCGAGCCAGTATAGTCCGGTAAAATGTATAAGCACAAGTCCGGCCGCAATACCCAGGGTAGACCAGGTGTCCGACTGCAGATGCCTGCCGCTGGAGATCAGTGGCAGTGAATTGTTTTTTTTGCCGGTACGGACCGAAATAATACCGAGTATAAAATTCAGAACGGCAGTGCTTATAATGAGCCATATGCCGGTGTCGAGTGCCTGCGGAGTATGTGCTGTGCGCAGGTTTTGTATGGCCTCCCATATAATAAGTCCGCCTGCGGCAAATACAAGTGTACCTTCGATGGCAGAGGTTACAAATTCCACTTTACCGTGGCCGTAGGGATGGTCGCTGTCGCGTGGTTTGGCCGAAAGATAAAGACTGTACAGGCCCAAGAAGGCCGAAACAATATTTACGGTACTCTCCAGCGCATCGGTAAATACAGCCACCGAACCGGTAATGTACCATGCCCACATCTTAATTCCGAAAAGGGATACACCGGTAAGGGTAATAATCCATTGCAGACGGATATTTACACGGGAACGGTTTTGCATGGCCTAAAAATAAGAAAAGCGCCGGAACCGGGCGCTTCTCTGCATATTTTACTTAAAACGGGATCAGATTTTTTCGAATGTAAGATAGTCGGTTTCGTTGTTGCCTCCGCTTACATCATCGGTAACAATCTTGGTGGCGCTGAGTTCGGTAACGCGCCAGTCGTCGTTCAGTTCTTCGAAAGTGCCCGAACCTGTAAACTCCAGGTCGAGTTTGGTGGCGCTGTCGTCGGTGCCGGTATTCCAGGTGCCGTTAACCGTAGAAGAGCCGTTTGTAGCTGTTACGGTTCCGTTGTCGCTAAAGCTGAAGCTATATCCGCTGAACTTGTAGGTTTCGTCTCCGGAATCGAAAAAATAGGTTACTTTCCAGTTTCCGCTTTTAACAGTGTTGAAGGTGTCGCCAGGTGTTACGTCGCTGGCTGTTTTTTTGCAGGCGCTGAAAGCAGCTGCAGCAGAGAGGGCAAATACGCCCAGGATCATTTTCTTATTCATACCTGTTCTGTAATTTTTACAAAGTAACGGCAAAAGGGGCATCTGCAGGTATGGAGTTATGTAAAAAAGTAAGGATGTTTAGCAGAATTTAACGTTCGGATATGTTATAGGGCGGCTTGTGTGCCTGGCCGGTAAAGGTACTCAGGATATTTTGCTCCACATGGTACGGCCTGCGCTGCGCCGTTGTAATTCCAGTTTCAGTATCTGGTTTTCGGAGGCATTGAGTGCCGGATCTTTTTCGAGTATCTTTTCGGCAATATCGTTTGCCAGGGCCAGTATTTTCTGGTCTTTGGCCAGGTCGGCCAGTTTAAGGTCTAGCATGCCGCTCTGCCGGGTACCTTCGGTATCGCCGGGGCCACGCAGCTGCAGGTCTACCTCGGCTATTTCGAACCCGTCGTTGGTACGCACCATCGTTTGCATGCGGGTACGGCCTTCTTCGCTCAGCTTATAGTCGGTCATAAGTATACAATAGCTCTGTTCGGCTCCGCGGCCTACACGTCCGCGCAGCTGATGCAGCTGCGAAAGCCCGAATCGTTCGGCATTTTCGATAACCATAATGCTTGCATTGGGTACGTTTACACCCACCTCAATAACCGTAGTGGCTACCATAATCTGGGTTTTACGCTCCAGGAACTGCTGCATTTCAAAGTCTTTGTCGGCCGCTTTCATACGTCCGTGTACAATACTGAGCCGGTATTCCGGAAAGGCTCTTTTAATAGATTCGTAGCCATCTTCCAGGTGTTTAAGGTCGAGCTTTTCGCTTTCTTCTATCAGCGGATACACAACGTAGGCCTGCCTGCCTTTTTCGAGTTCCCTGCGCAGGAAGCCAAACATTTCCAGGCGGCGGTTATCGTACATGTGCCTGGTTTCTATGGGTTTGCGGCCGGGTGGCAGTTCGTCTATAACGCTTACGTCCAGTTCGCCGTACAGGGTCATGGCCAGGGTACGGGGTATAGGTGTGGCCGTCATAACCAGTATATGCGGCGGCTGTATATTTTTGGTATAGATGCGGGCACGCTGCGCCACTCCGAAACGGTGCTGTTCGTCGATAACCGCTAAGCCCAGGTTGGCAAACTTTACGGCTGGCTCAATAAGGGCATGGGTACCCACAATAAATTTAAGACTGCCGTTCTGCAATGCTTCGTGCAGGCGTTTGCGTTCGGCCTGGCGGGTACTGCCGGTAAGCAGGCCTACTTCCATACCCATAGGTTGCAGCAGCTCCTGCAGTCCTTTCTGGTGTTGCTGAGCCAGTATTTCGGTAGGAGCCATAAGGCAGGCCTGGAAACCGTTATCGGCGGCCAGCAGCATAGCCATAAGTGCCACAATGGTTTTACCGCTGCCTACATCACCCTGTACCAGGCGGTTCATATGTTTGCCGGTAGAAGTATCGAAACGTATTTCGCGTATTACCCTTTTTTGGGCACCGGTAAGCTCAAAAGGCAGATGATGGCTGTAAAAGGTATTGAACAGTTCGCCTACCTGTCCAAAGGGATATCCTTTCCAGGTGTTCTTTCGTATGCGGTTCTGCATCAGCAGCTTCAGGCGGATGTAGAACAGTTCTTCGAATTTGAGCCGGAACTCGGCTTTTTGCAGTTCTTCTGTACTGCGGGGTTTATGTATAGCCTGCAGACTATCGGCCCTGGAGGGCATTTTCATGATCTGCATCACGTAAGGCGGAAGGGTTTCGGCTATGGGTTCGCTCAGGCTCTGGAACAGGGAATCGATCAGCTGCGAAATACCCTTGCTGTCGAGGAAGGCCGCTTTCATTTTTTCGCTGCTGTTGTACATGGGGTGCATGCCCAGTGCATTGCGCAGCGATTTTTCGGATAAAGGTTCCAGCTCGGGATGTACAATATTGTATACGCCTTTAAAGCTTGTTACCTTTCCAAATACAATATAATCGGCACCCGGACGCAGCATATCTTTTATCCATTTAATGCCCTGGAACCATATCAGCTCCATTTGTCCGCTTGGGTCAATTACCCTTGCCACCAGCCTTTTACGGCCGGTTTCTACCATGTCTATCTCTTTTATGCGTACACGCAGCTGTACATAAGGCAGCTCTTCGCTCAGCTCGCGTATGGTATAAAAGCGGGTGCGGTCTACATGCCGGTACGGATAATACTCCAGCAGATCGGCAAAGGTATGTATGCCGGCCTCTGTTTTAAGTATATCGGCTTTGCGGGGACCAACGCCCTTCAGATAAGCTATGGGTGTATCCGGTTTCACTCCTGTTTTTTATCCTTTTTCGAAATACCTTTTACAATAATAACAAATTCGCCTTTTATCCCTTTTTCTGTAAAATGCTGTTTTACCTCTGTAACACTTCCGCGCACGGTTTCTTCGAATTTTTTGCTGATCTCGCGGCTTACAGATATCATACGGCCGGGGCCCAGTATCTGTTCGCACTCTTCCAGGGCTTTCATGAGCCGGTGCGGACTTTCGTAAAAGGCAACGGTGCGTTCTTCGTGTAGCAGCTTTTCCCAGGCGGTTTTGCGTCCTTTTTTATGTGGCAGAAAACCCTCGAATACGAACGAATCGGTAGGGAAACCCGATACTACCAGTGCAGGTATAAGTGCTGTGGCGCCGGGTAAACATTCCACTTCCACACCGGCTTCCACGCAGGCACGTACCAGGAAAAAACCGGGGTCAGAAATGCCGGGAGTACCCGCATCCGATACCAGTGCTGCGGTTTCGCCAGCCTGCAGCTGGTACAGCCATTGTTCCGAAGCTTTGTGTTCGTTAAACTTATGGTTGGAGCGCAAAGGCTTCTGTATGCCATAGTGCTGAAGCAGGAAACCCGTAGTACGTGTATCTTCGGCCAGTATAAAGTCTACTTCCTTTAATATACGCAGTGCCCGCAGCGTAATGTCTTCCAGGTTTCCTACCGGAGTGGGTATAATATATAACTTTCCCAAATGCATTGTATTTGTAAACGAAAATACAATTTAAGAACCGGCAGCGGGGCAGGGGCATGTATAATTTTCGAACAGGCAACTGCAAATAACCTGTTGCGGGCTCTATTAAAAGCCTGAGTGGCTTGTGTCTGCAGCCCTTGCTGTGCCGCCGCTGAGGAGAGGGATTTTATGCGGATTCACAATGTGCTGTGCATAACCCTTTTCTTAATAAAATAAAAATACATCACTTTCTCCTTTTTTTTGTCGTTGGCTTTATAAACAAAGTCAAGGATATGAAAAGCGTAAAAAATGCGATGATTGTGTTACTCTGCTGCCTGCCGGGCCCGCTGCTGTTCGGTCAGAAGTTTGGTGCGGGTGTACATGGAGGCTACAATCTTTCCAGTTTACAGATCAATAACCCCCAGATCAAAACCTACAAAGGATACGGCGGCGCAATGGTTGGCGCCTGGATGCGCTACGGCGGTATGTTTTATATACAGCCTGAGCTTAATTATCACTTCAGCCGTTCCGAAGTTACCTACAGCTCGCAGGACGGGCTCAGTACGCATAGCGGCAATCTGAATACGCATTACCTGCAGGCCGTGCTGGCACCGGGTGTACGGCCGGTAAACAGCAAAATGTTTCAGTTAAGGCTGGGGCCTGCGGCCTCGTATTCGGTAATGATCGATGAAAACCTGCGTAAGCTCGACCTTAAAAATTCCCAGCTGAAAACAGGAGCCTGGCATGCCGGATTTTTTACCGGTGTTAATGTATGGCGTTTTTCAGTAGACGTGCGTTATTTCGTTTCGCTCAATAACCAGAGCAGCATACCCGATCAGCGGTTTAAGTCCAATACGTTCCAGGCAGCGCTTGGCTTTACGTTGTTTGGAAGATAAAGCAGTTATCTGTGTGTGAAGTATAACAGGCTTGTTTGCAAATGCAGACAGGCCTGTTTTGTTTTACCCGTATATTTCAGCAGCCAGGCGAAAGGTATTGGCATGTGCTTCTACAATATCGCGTATGTGCGGGCTGTATCCGCCGCCCAGGGCAAAGCATACGGGTATACCCTGCCTGTGGCAGCTTTCGAGCACAATACGGTCGCGTTGTTTACAGCCTTCGCGGCTCAGGGCCAGGCGTCCCAGTTTATCGGTGGCAAGCACATCGGCGCCGCAGAGGTAAAACACAATATCGGGAAGCGAAAGCTTAAGAGCTTTGGGCAGCCAGTAGCGGCAGAGCTCCAGGTATTCGGCATCGCCGGTATGGTCGTCGAGCTCTACGTCTATATCCGATTTTTCTTTGCGGTGGGGGTAATTGTTACGGCCATGCATACTAAAGGTAAATACGCGGGCATCGCCGGCAAATATGCTTGCACTGCCATTACCCTGGTGTACATCCAGGTCGAAAATAAGGGCACGTTGTATCTTTTTTTCGCGCAGCAGAAAGGCGGCTGCAAGGGCAAAATCGTTCATAAGGCAAAAACCTTCGCCGTGTCCGGCAAAGGCATGGTGGGTGCCGCCTGCAATATTAGCGGCAATGCCATGTTCAAGGGCATATTCCGCTGCCTGTACCGTACCCGACATAATTACACGCTCGCGGTGTATAAGTGCCTCGCTGCGGGGGAATCCGATGCTGCGCAGTTCTTTGTCGCTCAGAGTGTTATTCAGCATGCGCTGCACGTATTCTGCATCGTGTACCAGCCGCATATGGTCGGGCGGGAGGGCCGGCGGGCAAAAAAACTGATCGTGGCTCAGCGTACCTTCGTACAGCAGCTGTTCGGGCAGCAGCAGGTATTTTTCCATCGGGAAGCGATGGTTTTCAGGCACTTCCAGCGCGTAACTTTTATCCCAGGCTATCCGAAACAATATAGTGCTAAGCTGAACGGTATTACTGGTAAATATAAATATCGGGCTGTGCTATGTTCAGCGAAAAGGTATTGCCGCTTTGAGTGAGTGTACTGCCGGTCTTGCGGGCAATTGCGTGGGCAGCGCTGCTGGCTATGGTGCAGTTTTGTATGGTGGCTGCTCCCTGGTTACCAAACCAGTCGCCCAGGGTAATATTGGCCTGCCCGTCGCACCAGGGCGCTTTTTTGCGTCCGGCACCTATAATATGGCAATAGCGCAGTATGTTGGAGGCCGAGTTGTTCTGGAAGGCGATACCGGTCCAGCTGCCGGGATTGCCGTTTATACCCTTAAATACCACCGGTGCAGCAGCAGTACCTTCGGCATGCAGCGATCCGCCGTCTTTTATAAGAAAGCCACCATCAATGCCGAACTCTACCGTAACGCCGGGCTCAATGGTAAGTGCGCTGCCTATAATGGTAATACCTTCCGAGCCGTTAAAGCGGTAGGGAATACCCAGGTTTTTGAGGGTAAGCGGTTCGTCGAGGTCGGAGTTCTGGTTAAAGCCATCATTGTAAAAATATACCCAGGCATACTGGTTGGGATTGGCCGCTGGCTGCAGCTGGTTAGATGCATCGAGGGCATGGGCGTATTTAAACGGCAAACCTGCCGCACAATGGGTGTTGCCACCTATGGTATTGCCTGTAAAGCTGTATATGCGGGCATTGAGTGAGCCACAGTAAAAACCGAATCCGTTATTGTTTTCGATGTGGCAGTTTTCGATGCTCAGCATTTTTTGCTTGCCGGCTTCGTCGTCGCTGTTAATAGCTACGGCAGCCGTTTCGCCATTCAGGTTTACGTCGGTTTTGGCCCCGGCGTTACGTATGTGGCAATAGGCCAGTACGTTCTCGTAGCGTTCGGTGCCAAAAAAAATGCCCCGCCACGAACCCTTGTAATCGTCCACCCCGCGCAGGATAATAGGGGCCTGTTCGGTTCCTTTCGCATGCAGGGCACCGGTGTAAGCAGTACGTATACCACAGTCGGCATTGGCAAAATGGATAACCGTACCCGGCTCAATGCTGGTAACGCTGTCTAATATAACTACCATGCCGCGTATAATATAATCTACGGGGGCATTGGGGTCGTTCCGGAAGGTATAGCTTGTGCTTATATATATTTCGGAGGAGCCGTCCTGGGGAATTATTTCCACCGGGTCGTTATTTACCTGGCTTCCGTTTCCGGGAGCATCGGGGCCGAAATCTTTGGTACAGCCAGCCAGAAGCAGAAAGGCGCCTAAAAGGCCGCCGGCGAATGAATGTGCGGGTCGCATTTGCAGGTATTAGGTTTTGCTCAAATATAAAAGAAAAGAATGAATTGGAACAGAGATTTTTGTTCTGTTGAAAAAGGAGTAAACCATGATTTTTACAAACGCGTTCAATAGTTTGATTTTTAGGTTTTTATACTTTTTATTTGCAAATGTGCAGAATTATCAGTTCATTTGATGTAACGTACTGTTTGTGTGCTGCATTAGTCTGTCTGTAAGGTAGAGCAGCCTGTACAGATGTAAAAGTTCTGTTAAGATAGGTTAAGAAGGCATTTATTTTTCGATGTAAAAATTACAGCTTGCTCCTTTTAGTTTAAAAGGATAATAAATATATAATGCTGATTTAAAGATTTTTGACAGCTTCAGAATCTTGGTATTATTTACCGGACTGTAAAAATTGTCCATACGTTAATTTTTTCTTATTCATTTGCATGTAGCGAAATATGCCCTACCTTTGTCTCAGCTATTTAGCACATCTAAATAGTTTTTCATAGGGTTGGTTAGTTAAGGGTTACAGGTGCGACAGCTTTACAGCGCGCACCTGTTTTTTTTGTTTACTGCCATGCAGAAAAAGACTGGCCCCTTACGAAACCGGTCTTCTCCTAAAACTCTAAGAATGTATATGAGTTCAGACAGATTACTCGCTGTCTGTCGAGTCCGGAATGGTATCGGTCGTAAACTGCGTATTCATTTCCTGATACCTTTCCTTAGCTTTATCAAAAAGTTCCTGCGGACAGTTTTCGCAGCTCAGTCCTTTTTCTGTCATCCGGAGATTGTAGCCGTACAGATCTTCCTGTAATATAAGTCCGTCGCTTTCCACATCGTTCAGTATATAAGCAAGGGTTTTATCCAGTAAAACGGGTTGTCCGTGTGGTAGATATACTTTTACTTCTACTTCCTGGCTGCGGTATTTCTGGCGCGGAGCCAGGGTAAAATATGAGGGTATAAAAAGCAGCCCCGGCTGAAACAGGTGGTTATACGTTATACGCTTAGCCTCTTCGGCGGCTTGTGCGCGGGTGCGTCCGTGCTGGCTGCGTACAATTTTTACACGTATCAGAGAATCTTTTTGAGCCGAAACAATATCGAGCCGCACATCCCGTATAAGCAGACTGCCATCGGCCTGTATATGGTCGAATATACTGTCGCGTTCGTTACTCAGCAGGCGTATCAGCTGTTTTTTACCGGCAGGGTACGTAAAGGTTTGCGTAAGCTGTGCATCCTGCTTAAATTCCATCAACAGATCCATTCCAAAATACGTAACCCCACTCAGCGAAAACAGCCAGAATATAAGCGATACCAGGCTTACTATTTTATGACTGCGTTTCCCTGCCAGGTAAAGCACACTGCGGTACAGCAGGTAAATAAGCGGTATGGCAAACAGCAGTACCAGCAAAACATAAAACCATTGTGCATACGTTTCCGACTGAAAAACATACGTTTCTACCTGCTGCCAGTTTTCCAGCGGACCAAAGTTCAGGTCCTGCCTGCTCAGCAATACCATAGTAAGCATGGCCAGGAATGCAATGCAGGTAAGCGTGGCAAATACGGCAATGATCTTAAGCAGTATTCTGGCCACTTTCAGGGCAAAATCTACCAGTTTGCGCAGAATATCGCCCAGTATACCAATAAAATTGCGGCCGGCAGCGGCAAATTCGCCTTTATTCTTCGACCAGTTGTCTTTCGAATCATTCAGCTCATTTTTAATAGCATTGCTTATATTGCTGAGGTTAGGTGCTTTGCCCCGCATAGCCAGCTTCTGAGCCATTGTTTTGGCCTCCGGTATAGCTATCCACAATATAATATATACCCAGAAGCCTGTTCCGTAACCGATAAAGGCCACCAGGAAAGCTACCCGTATCCATACCGGATCGATATTAAAATAGGCCGCAATCCCCGAACATACACCTCCCAGTATCCGGCTGTCCGGATCCCGGTAAAAGCGTTTATCCACATGTGCACTTTTTTCCGTGTAAGATTCCTTTTGTTCCGTATTGCCCCCGTAAATAGAAGGCTCCCCCATAATCGATATCATATAATGTACATCGGGCAGGTCCAGCACCTCTTTGACCTGCAGGCGCTCCCTGAATATTTCCACAATTCGGTACTCGATATCCTTACGGATCTCATCGCCGCCGTTCTCCTTCTCAAAGCCTTTTTCCACGGCATCAAGATAGTTCTTCAGTATACCGTAGGCATCTTCTTCAACGGTAAAGGCAAAACCGCCAATGCTGATGTTTATCGTCGTTTTCATAGTTCGCTTTTGGTATTTGTGTTTATAACAGATTGCGGGTCGCGCAGGCGTTCAATACTCTGCGTAAGTTCCTGCCAGGCCTTGTCCAGCTCCAGGGCAAATGCCCTGCCTTCGTCGGTAGCCTTGTAATATTTGCGTGGCGGCCCCTTGCTGCTTTCTTCCCAGCGATAGGTAAGGCAGCCATCGTTCTTAAGCCTGGTAAGTAAGGGGTATACCGTACCCTCGGGTAATTCCAGGCCTATCTTTCTAAGGTCTTCAATAATGTCGGAAGGGTATGCTTCCCTGCGGGAAAGTATCAGTAATATGCAGAGTTCGAGCACCCCCTTGCGCATCTGAGCCTTGTTGTTTTCTATCTGCATACTGCTTAATTTTATGACACAAATCTATGATATACATAGTAACTTGCAAAACATAGTACCTGTTTTAGGATAGATTTTCGACGAACAGGGTAGTGGCGTTCGATGAATTTTAAAATAAGGATTCTTTAAGGCGAATCTGCTTAACAAAGCGTTATTTTACTCAAAATGCCGTTAAACTGCCCTTTAGTGTAGGTGCAGCAATGGGGTTTATGCATATACTTGCGCCATACTTTGCTGTTGTATGAAACCTGTAAAACTCCTGAACCTGCTTTTTTGCCTGATGCCCCTGGCTCTTGCAGCGCAAAACAAACTGAACTACCGGATATTTTATAATAACGCCCTGCAGGACGAAGGTCTGCTGGTGGAACTGCGCTTTACGGCAAAAAAAGCGTCCGATTCTACCTATATCCATTATTCCGATGGGTTCTGGGGCGAAGACAGTCTCTTTAGCTGTCTGCTGGTGAAAGCGGAAGATAATCCGCAGTATCGTTTTCGGCTACAGCCGGACAGTAACCGTATTGTGCTGTATCATGCCCGAAGCCGGAACATTATATTCCGTTACCGGATACGGCAGGATTTTACCGATAATAACAAGGTGTTTTTCCGCCCCCGGGTGCAGGATGCTTTTTTTCATATGTTCGGGCAGAGCCTTTTTGCCGTGCCGGATGCACTGGCTGCAGAAGAGAATCCCACGCTGCAGGCCGATATCCGCTGGGAGGATTTTCCGGCTGATTTTCGTGTACACAATACTTTTGGCAGCGGACAGCTGCGGCAGCAGCTTAAGGTAAAACTGTGGGATCAGCTGTATCATTCTGCCTTTATAGGTGGCGATTACCGCATCCGTTCGTTTACACATCATAATAAACCTGTGTATTTTGCTATACGCGGAGCCTGGCTCAGCGCTTATGCCGATGAAGACCACCTGTTTGAGGCACTGAAAAAGACCATTGCCATACAGCGTGGTTTCTGGAAGGACGATAATTTCCCTTATTATACGGTTGTATTTAGTCCTATGTGCACACAAAACGACAGCCTGTACAGTGGACAGAGCGTTAACGGTACGGCTGTGCACGGTGGTTTTGTGATACAGTCGAGCAATAATCCCTTTAATAACGGCGATATATATACGTATATGCTTTACCACGAAATGACGCACGACTGGATAGGCGGACGTATACCGATGAAGAACGAGGAGCTGAACTACTGGTTCAGCGAAGGGTTTACAGATTATTATACCTATAAGAACCGCCTGCGCAGCGGCGATTTTTCGTTAAAAGAATGGCAGAAGGAGTTTGGCGAACAGGTAATATGGGCACACTGGCAGAATCCCGAACGGAACCGCCCCAATTACGTGGTGCGCGATCAGTTCTGGACCAGCCGCAATATTTCTAAGGTACCGTACCGCCGTGGTGCCATCTTTGCTTTCTGGCTCGATAACCGCATCCTGAAAAAAAGCGGCTATACCCGTTCGCTCGACGACCTGATGCGCAAATTGCTCAAAACCTGCGTAGAGGACGAAAAGCAGTTCTCTGACGAACTGTTCCTGAACCTGGCCTCGGAATACCTGGGGGAGGATATAAGCTACGAGTTTCAGAAATATGTGCTTACGGGTGAGGATATTCCTTTTGCTGCCGAAGACCTTATCGACGGCTTTTCGGTGCAGTACGAAGAGGGAGTGCCCTGGATCAGTGCCACACCGGAGGGAATAGCCCTGTATCTGAAGTAAGATTGTACCTGAGCATACTGCAGCAGCGCAAGCCGTTTGGCCGTGTGGAAAAAATGATGTATCTTGATAAGATATCAGCTGCCGCTTTCAGCTAAGCGGCAGCTGCGTAAATTAGTACACATATGAGTTTAACCGCTCTTTTCAGAGATTTTTGTTATACCCGTATAACCTCCGGGGCTACACCGCTTACCGAAGAGTATAAGCATAAAATGGTGGCAGAGCTGCTGGCCAGTCCACTGCGCAGTGTAATGCAGGCCTGGTCGGTGCTCGATTTTTACGATTACCGGCATTTATGGGCCGAAGGTTTCGATACCTATTTTGGTTACGAAAGCGGCTATATATCAGCCGAAACCATACTCGAAATTGTGCATCCCGAAGACCAGGAGGCCTTTGGTATGCTTTACGCACTCTGCCTGGAAGGATTACTGAATATGCCTATCGCCACCAAAGGAATTGGCCACTTCTGTATCTCGTACCGCATGCGCGATGCCAATGGCAATTACCGCCGTATTACCGAAACCAATAATATTATCGAATGCGACCCGCAAACGAATATACCCCTGGTAAACCTGGCACAGATAACCCTGCTGGATACCGCACAGCAGGAAGCGCCGGTAACGTACTACTTCAGCATAAAAGACGAAAGGGGAGTGGATGTTATGCGCAGCTGTCTTGAAAAGTATGATAAGCGTGTGAATATTTTTACTGAAAATGAAATCAGGATCGCCCGTCTGCTGAAACAGGGATTTACCAGCCGCGAGATATCGGAGAGGATATTTCTTTCGAAACATACCATAGACAAATACCGGAAGAATATGCTGGAAAAAGCAGGCAAGGTAAACACCCCGCAGCTGCTGAGCTACCTGGCAGGGCTTAATCTGGTCTGAATACGGCAAAAGTACCATTTGTGGTATTGACCTGCGCTGAGCAGGAGCCTAATTTTGAGGAATTAAACCTCAAAACTATACAAACATGCAAAGAATATTTTTTTTACTGCTGGTGTTGGGTCTTTATTATAAAGGCTTGTATGCACAGAATATAAATGCCGGTTTTGAATCGGGCAATTTCAGCAACTGGTCGGCAAATAAAGGTACACGCACCGAGTTTCTGGGCATCTGCGGCGATAATTCGAGCCCGGGATGGGGGCCGCTGCATACATTGGTTACGCCGGGTCCCGATCCCATTATAGGAGCGGTGATACCGAGGGTGGTAGAAGGTAATTATGCACTTAAGCTGGGTGGCGAGGGTGTTAAATCGGTTCAGCGGGCATGGTATCATTATACGGTGCAGAACGCAAACCCGTTTAAGTTTTACTTTGCTGTGGTTATGAACGACCCGGGGCATGGCGGCTGCTCGCAACCCTTTTTTCAGTATAAAATTCGCCTGGGCAGCATTAGCGGGCCGGTGCTTACGGATGTGCGCATAAATGCAGATCAGAACGATCCGTATTTTACCCGCAACGGGAGTTATATATACAAAAACTGGGATTGTTATACTTTGCCTGTGCAGCCGTCCTGGGTAGGGCAGAACCTGGTGGTTGAGTTTATCAGTGGTAACTGTACACAGGGTGCGCCCAACCATTTCTGCTATGCTTATATCGACGGTTTGGGTAGTAATATTCCCCTTGTTCCGCAGTTTACTCTCCCTAAAACCACGTATTGCCGAGGCGAGGATATTATTGCCGATGCTTCGGCTACCTGGCTGGAAAAAGACCATTTCTGGAGCATTGTGGAATCGGATGCGAACTGGAACGTAATAAACCCTCAGAACGAAAAGTCGCAGTGGTTTGTAGCCCAGCAGGCCGGGGTAAAGAATATTTCGCAGCTGTATGCGCAGCTGGGCGGCAGCTTTCAGTGTGGTAAGTATTACCGTATAAAGCTGGCCGTGGTAAACAGCTGTGTAGGCTGGACCGAAATTGTAAAACTGGTTCACATAAACTGTCCGGATATATATGCAGGGCCTGATATCTGCTATCCGAACTGTGCCGGAGGAGGCAGCGTATATATTGGTGGGCCGGTTTCCTGGCAGGGCCGTATGGATATACAATGGCTGGCCGGACCGGGAGGAAATACTTCGTATCTGCAAAATCCGACTACTCCGTTCACTACACTTTCTGTACCACCCGGAGCTACTTTTCCGCAGACGTATTACCTGAGCGCAACTCCTTGGGCGGGGTGTACTGTTTATGATACGGTAAAGGTTTACTGTGGCTGCCCGAATGTAAACCTGATTACACTCAGCAATATGGGCCTCGGCATTTATAAACTGACCATTCCGGCATCTGAGCTGGGTAAAATGGCCAGCTTCGAAGTACAGGTGTATCAGAATAATCAGTGGAATACCTATGCGCTTGTAACAAGTCCCGGAACCACACACTATTTTATGTTTCCGCCCGGAACAGGCCCTTATCATATTATATTCAGAAGCCCCTGCTGCCAGGTTACCAAGCGTTTTCAGCTTGCGAGGACCGACGGAACCGGCAGCAGCCTTGCCGAAAATGATACGAAATCAATAACTTCTGAAACAGAACAGGCGGAAGAGCAGCAGCTTCATATCTATCCGAATCCCGTTTCCGGCATACTTAATATTGAGCTGCCGGCCGATCTGCAGCCAGGTAAAAGTGCCAGAGTAGAACTATACTCTTTCGACGCTAAACAGCTGTTTGCTTCGGAATACCGCACAGCACTCATTAGCCTGGATATGAGCAACTACCCCCGGGGCATATACATATTGCGCATATCTTCGGATGCAGGTGTAAGCAGCCATCGCATTGTAAAAGAGTAAGTTTTTGTTGCTCAGAGTCATCTCAAAGGCCTTCCCGCCACCAGCGGGAGGGCCTTATACATATATACCACCGGCCCCGGGCCTAATGCAGGGGTATATGGCAGTAATGCCCTGCTAAGCTGTATTATCCGGCGGCTGTTTGTTTTAACCCACCTTTAACGGGTTTTTCCCTTCCTGAAAACAGATCAGCCCTTATATTTGGAATCTAAAATTTATACAGAAACATGGCAGACATCAGTGTACTGAATGAGAAAATTGAACGCGATTCGGCCTTCCTGGTGCCGTTGCAGAACGAAATGAGCAAGGTTATTATCGGGCAGCAGTATATGCTGGACCGCCTGCTGATTGCCCTGCTCAGTAACGGGCATATATTGCTCGAAGGTGTTCCGGGGCTTGCTAAAACACTGGCCATTAAATCTCTTTCGCAGTGTATCGACGGGCATTTCAGCCGTATACAGTTTACCCCGGATCTGCTCCCGGCCGACCTGGTAGGTACCGTAATCTATAACCAGAAAACGGGTGAGTTTACACCGCGCAAAGGGCCTGTTTTTGCTAATTTTGTACTGGCCGATGAGATAAACCGCGCCCCTGCCAAGGTACAGAGCGCCCTGCTCGAAGCCATGCAGGAACGCCAGGTTACCATAGGCGATAATACCTTTATGCTGCCGGAGCCTTTCCTGGTTATGGCTACCATGAATCCCATAGAGCAGGAAGGTACATACCCGCTGCCCGAAGCACAGGTAGACCGCTTTATGCTGAAAGTGGTACTGGATTTCCCCACACCTGAGGACGAACAGAAAATTATAAACCTGAACGTAAACCAGGCTTTTCCTAAAGTAAATAAAGTGGTTAGTCCGCAGGAAATACTCAGTGCCCGCCAGACTTTGCGCGAGGTATATATGGACGAAAAAATAGAGAAGTACATTGTAGATATCGTATATGCTACGCGCACTCCGGAGAAGTACGGACTGAGCCGCTTTAAAGAGCTTATCAGCTTCGGGGCATCGCCGCGTGCGGGCATAAATATGGCCCTTGCATCAAAGGCTATGGCCTTTATAAAACGCCGGGGTTATGTAATTCCCGATGATGTACGCGCCGTATGTATGGATATTATGCGGCACCGTATAGGGCTTACCTACGAGGCCGAAGCGGAGAATATTACCACCGAAATGATTGTGCGCGAAATACTGAACGCGGTAGAAGTACCTTAAACAGCTGTAATTTTGGAAACAACGGACCTTTTAAAGAAAGTACGCAAGCTGGAAATTAAGGCCCGGGGACTCTCGAACCAGCTGTTTGCAGGAGAGTATCACTCGGCTTTTAAGGGCCGTGGTATGCTCTTTAGCGAGGTGCGCGAATACCAGGCCGGCGACGATGTACGCCATATCGATAATAACGTAACGGCACGTTTCGGCCATCCCTTTGTAAAAGTGTATGAAGAAGAGCGCGAGCTTACCGTTATGCTGCTGGTAGATATGAGTGCTTCGGGACTGTTTGGTACCCGTGTGCAAACCAAGCGCGAACGCATTGCCGAACTCTGTGCCATACTGGCCTTTGCAGCAATGAATAATAACGATAAAATCGGAATGCTGCTCTTTACCTCCGAAGTGGAACATGTAATTCCGCCTTCGAAAGGGAAAAAGCATGTGCTGCGCATCATACGCGATATTCTGGAATTCAGGCCTCAGAAAAAAGGAACCGACCTTAACCCGCCGCTTAAATATTTCCGGAATGCCATCAAAAAGAAGAGCACAGGTTTCCTGATCTCCGATTTTCAGACACAGGAATACGAAGAGGCACTCAAGATTACTTCGCGTAAGCACGACCTGGTAGCATTGCGCGTATTCGACGAAACCGAAATGCAGATACCCGACGTAGGCCTGGTCGATTTTATACTGGCCGAAAGCGGCGAAACCATATCGGTAGATACCTCTTCGCAGAAATGGCGTACGGCATTCCGCGCACACCAGCTCGAAAAACTGGATCAACTGAAGAAAATATGTAAAAAGAACCGGGTAGACCTTGCACAGGTTAACACCCGCGAAAATGTGGTGCCGGTTCTGCTGAAACTTTTTGAACAACGGATACACGCATGAGAAAATTAGCCGGTCTCATTTTGTTCTGTATACTGCATGTATCTTTACTGCAGGCACAGAAACCCGCGCTGAAGCTGGAAACAGATACGGCCCGGGCACTTATTGGTATGCCTGTTCAGCTGAAGCTGCTGATCGATTATCCCAGCGGTACCGAATTCAAATGGCCATCGTTTGTAGACAGTATCGACGGTAATTTCGAAATACTGGGCTCGCCCCGTACCGATACACTTTCCGTTTCGCCACGCACACAGCTTGCTGTAAACTACAAAATAGCGGCATACAAGGGGGGCAGTTTCAGCATAGGGCCTTTCCCTTACCGTTATGCGGAAAAGGGAATACTGGTGAATGATACCTCGAATGTGCTCCGTGTAGATATTATTGTACCGGAAGTAGATACTACCAAAGGCTTTATGGATATTAAAGGCCCGGTAGATATTCCGCTGAGCTGGAAAGAGTTTGTAAAACCGGTGCTTATTGTGGCAGGTATTATACTGGGTATAGTTATCGTAGTGCTTATCATACGCGTTATTTTACGTCGCCGTAGGGCCCGCCGGGCAATGGTTCCTGAAGAGCCGGAAATTATAATTCCGCCTTACGACGAGGCTATGGAAGTATTACAGCGGCTTAAAAATGAAAATGCGGCCCTGGAATGGGAAGCCAAACAGTATTATTCGGCACTTACGGATGTGCTCAGGCGTTACCTGGAACGGGTGCTGGATATCCCGGCCCCGGAAATGATATCAGACGAGATACTGGATGCTGTACGCCGCAAAAATATGGAATACAGCCTGCAGCAAATGATACGCGAAGTACTGATGCACGCCGATCTGGCCAAGTTTGCCAAAAGTACGCCCGACGAAGCGCTGCGTGCGCACGACCTGGATAAGGTATGGCTGCTGGTAGAAAAACTGCGTCCGCATAACAGGGAAGAAAGGGAAGGAGGTACCGAATGAGTATAGGGTCGCTGTATTTTGCATATCCCTGGCTGCTGCTGTTACTGCTGCTTATACCGGGTATTATTTTTTTCCAGTGGAAGCGTAAGCGTAAACGCAGTGCCGTACTTTTTTCGGTGAATGCGCCCTATGATGCTTTTCCGCGTTCCCTGCGTCAGCGTACACAGTTTATACCTTCGGTATTGTTTTACATAGCACTGGGCACACTTATACTATGCCTGGCAAGGCCGCAGGGTGGTTTGCTGCGCGACCCGCGCGAGGGAGAGGGTATCGATATTATGTTCTCGCTCGATATCTCCATTTCAATGCTGTCTAAAGACCTGGAGCCCGATCGCCTGACTGCAGCCAAACAGATACTGAGCGATTTTGTAAAAGGTCGTCCGAACGACCGTATGGGCCTGGATATTTTTTCGGGAGAAAGCTATACCTTGTGTCCGCTAACGCTCGATCACTCGATGCTGCTGGATCAGCTTAAGGCCGCCGAACCTGGTTTCCTGCTCGACGGAACATCTATCGGCGACGGGCTGGGTATGGCCGTGGCCCGTATGAAATCGTCTAAGAATCACAGTAAGGTAATCATCCTGCTTACCGATGGGGTTTCCACTCATAACTCCATTTCGCCCGAGGCCGCAGCGGGCGAGGCCGCAAAGGATAATATTACCGTGTATACGATTGGGGTAGGTACCATGGGAAAAGCGATGATGCCTGTACGAAAATATGCCAACGGAGTATACGATTACGAACTTAAGGATGTACAGATCGACGAAACGGTGCTGCAGATGATTGCGTCCCGCACTAAAGGACGTTATTTCCGCGCTACGGACAATAACTCCCTGGAAGAGATATTTGAAGATATCGATAAAATGGAAAAATCGAAGCTTGAAGATGTAAAGATCCAGAACCTGCCCGACAGGTATGCTGTTTTTCTGCTGATTTCGCTGGGAGCCTTCCTGATTTATATACTATTACAAAATACCCTATACCGCAAACTGGAATAATCATGATCGCATTTTACAAAATAGGATACCTCTGGTTATTGCTGCTGCTGCCCCTGCTGGCGGTACTTTTGTGGCTGCTGAACCGTATGGCCCTGCAACGCCGTGCCCGTTTTGCTGATACGGCCCTCTGGAAAATACTGATGCCGCAGCACCGCATACTGGGAGGCCGGGTGCGCCTGTTTGCCACACTGGCCGTACTTTTCCTGGGTGTTGTAGCCCTGGCCGAGCCACGCTTTGGCACCACTACAGACAAGGGCCAGAAAGCCACCCTCGATATTATTGTAGCCGTTGACGTAAGTAACAGTATGCTGGCTACAGATATGTATCCAAGCCGCCTGGAAGCACTCAAGACCGGGCTGTTTGCCCTGTTGCAGAAACTCCGCGGCGACCGCGTAGGCCTGGTAGCCTTTGCCGGCAATGCCTATCCGCAGATGCCGCTTACTTCTGACTATGGTACAGCCCGCATGTTTATCGAGAGCATGGGGCCGGAGAAAGTATCTGTGCAAGGAACCAATCTTACCCGTGCCATAAGTGCTTCACTGGCCATGTTTGGTGATGAAGAGGCAGATAACCGGACCATATTCCTGCTTACAGACGGCGAAAACCACGAAGACAGCGCCCTGGTGGAAGCTCAGCGTGCCCGCGAAGCCGGTATACTGCTGAATGTAGCTTCTTTTGGTACCACACAGGGAGCTCCCATTCCTGTATACGAAAACGGCGTGCAGGTAGGTTTCAAAGCCGATCGCCGGGGTAACCAGGTAGTTTCCAGGGCCAATCCCGATATGCTGCGTAAACTGGCCGAAGCCGGCGGGGGCTATTTTGTACAGGCCGACGATGCCGTAAGTGCCCTGCTGAATCTGTATAAAAAAACCGACGATATGCCACGCCTGCCCATGGAAAGTACCGATGTGCGCAACAATGCCAATCGTTTCCTGTGGTTGCTGTGGCCTGCTTTTTTCCTGCTGCTGCTGGAAAGAGCTATCCGTAACCGCTGGTTTGCCCGCATACATAAAGCAGTGCCGGTACTGGCCGTTTTTGCCCTGGGTTCTTCGGCCGCTTTTGCTCAGCACCCGAATGCCGTGCTGCGTCAGGGTGTAACGGCCTACAAGGAGGGTAATTTCGACCTGGCCATTCAGAAATTTAAAGAGGCGGCAAAGGAAAAAGAACTGAAAATTATTGCCGGTTACAACCTGGGTGCGGCCTATTATAAAAAGGGAATGCTCGATTCGGCCATAAACGTTGTACAGCGTGTTGCCGTTGAAGACGACGATCCTACCCTGCAGCAAATGGCCTGGTATAACCTGGGAAATGCCTTTCTGCAGCAGAATAACCATGCTAAGGCTGTAGATGCATATAAAAAAGCGCTTAAGCTGAACCCGAACGACGAAAATGCCCGCTATAACCTGGCCTATGCATTGCGTAAACAGGAACAGCAGCAACAGAAAGAAAAGCAAAAACAACAGGATAGCGAGCAAAAAGAGAATAATGCAAAGAAAGAAGAGAAACCCCTGGATAAAAACAATGCAAACGAAGAAATACTGAAACTGCTGGAAGAAGCCGAGAAACAGAAACGGAAGGATAACACTCAGCAAAATCAGATCAGGCCCGAAAAAGACTGGTAATATGAAACTCCGAATCCTCTTACTGGTATGCATATTTCTGGCACAGTCGCTTATATCTGCTGCGCAGCAGGTGCTGGCCGAAATATCGGCAGAAACGGCTGCCATAGACGAACCCTTTAGTGTGGTATTTACCCTGCGTAACCTGAAAACAAAAAAACTGTATGTACCCGATTTCGGTACTCTTAATCAGCTTTCGCCACCTTCGCAGTCGATGTCGAACACTAATGTAAACGGGCGTATTACTTCCGAATATGCGTTTATTTATACCCTTTCTGCATCCAGGGCCGGTACCTATACCATTCCGGCTGCTTATGCAGTCGAAAACGGAAAGAAGATCTATTCCAAAACACTGCAGATACGTATTTCGGGCAGTCGTAAACCGGGCAGTGCTGCGCCGCAACCCGCCGAAAAGGAGAGGCCGGCTGCTGCACAGAATGAAGCCGGCCCCGAAATGTACCTGGTGGTAGAAAGTTCGCACGATAAGGTATATCTGGGGCAGCCGGTAGAGATAAGCTACTGCCTGTATGCCACGGGAGCTGGCATCTATTCATTTTTTAATAAAGACATTCAACCGCCGCAGAATGCCCTGGTAAAGCTGAAGAAGAGAATGGATGAGAAAAAATTTGAACAGGCCAGCTATCGCGGAAAGCGTATGCAAAAGCTGGTATTGCTCAAATTTATTGTGCAGCCTGTAGAAGTAGGCACCTTAAAAATACCGGCTTCGATGCTGGGTGTGCAGTTCGAACCGGATAAACCTGCAGACCAGAGCGAACCGCAGGATCTGATGAGTATGTTCTTTGGCGGTTTGTGGGACGATAAGCAACCCCTGCGCCGAGTTCTGAAGGGAAATAGTCTTTCGCTGCCTGTATTGTCGCTGCCTGGTACCGGCATACCGGAAGGTTTTAAAGGTGCCATAGGTACCTACAGCTTTAGTGCCTCTATGCCGGATGCGGATGTTAAAGAAGGCCGCAGCATAGCTTATACACTTAAGGTTAAGGGACAGGGAAATATAAACCTGGTGTCGGAACTGCCTCTTAAACTGCCGGCTGGCTGGGAAGTATTCGGGCCGCAGCTGCACCGTAATGTAGACGACTCAACCACCATTCCTGCAGGAGAGATCGATTTTGTATATTCGCTTATACCGCGTAAGCAGGGGCCGGTATATATAGAACCGCAGCGTTTTGTGTTTTTCGATCCTGAAAAAGCAGCTTACCAGGTGCTGTATACCGATAGCATTAAGCTGAATGTTTTAGCCCCCGATACACAGAATGTAGTAGAAGATATACAGACATCCGCAGCTGAAAAAAGGAAAAACCTACCCGGACTTACTCTTCCGGTATTGTTTGGCATACTGGTTTCGCTGGCTGCAGCGGCAGGATTGTTGTGGCTTATACTCCGTATCCGCAGACAAAGGCAGCATAAAATCACCCGAACAGGCAGGGCAGAGTTTCGCGCGAAGATTGTAGCTTTGCGTCAGCTGCCGCAGGAAGAAGCCTGCCGCGAACTGGAAAAATGGCTCGTTTTGTGGGCAAAGGAACGTATGGGTATCAACGATGTATATACAAATGCCGACCTGCGCCGCCGGTTTTTGGAACAGGGACTGGACGAACAACGCACCACACTGTGGCTGGAACTGTGGAAAGCCTCGGTAGATGCCCGTTATGCGCCGGCAAAGGCCGCCGATGTGCAGCAATGGATCGAAAAAGCAATACAATTAAGCGATTACTGATATGCAATATAATCTCTCAGATCTGCTGAAGCTGATAAAAGAACGCCGCTCGCTGAAACCCGAACGGTACAGCAGCCGTAAAGTGCACCGCGAACAGATTGAAAAAATGCTGGAAGCCGCAAACTGGGCTCCAACGCACGGGCTTACCGAACCCTGGCGTTTTAAGGTATACAGCGGAGAAGCTCGCAGGCAACTGATGCTTTTCTGCGCGGAATTATATACGAAATTTACGCCGGAAGAAAAATTCATGCAACACAAACACGATGCCTTTATGAAACGTGCAGAAAAAGATCTGAACGTAATACTCGTGTACCGCAAACGCGACCCGTTGCAGCGCATACCGGCCGAAGAGGAAGACTGGGCCGTGGCCTGCGCCGTGCAAAACCTGTCGCTGGTAGCAGCCGCTTATGGTATCGGCTGTTTCTGGAGCTCGGGTAAAATCGTATTTAGTCAGGAACTGCATCAATGGGCCGGCCTGGAAGCCGACGACCGCTGTATGGGACTGCTGTATCTGGGCTACCCCGAAGGGGAAATGCCTGCAGGTAAACGTAATATATGGATTAATAAGGTGGAATGGATCGATACTCCCGGCGGCAACTCAGCCCCTGCGGAATAAACGCGTAAGGGTATATACCAGGGCCAGAAGCAGAGAAGCCGCCAGTAACAGCCCAAACGTATACATTAACATATTTACCTGAAGCTGGAACCAGTTTACAGCTCTCAGATCGTAACTGTAGGCAGGTTTATGCTTTCCGGCAAACAGCACAAACAGCAAAAGCTGTATAAAAACACTGGCATTCAGGGGTAAAAAGCTAAAGCGCATAAAACGGGGCATACTTTCGCCGGCAGGGGCCTGCAGACCTATGCAGATAAGCAGCAACAGAAAAAGAAACATATATATTGTTTCCATGCCCAGCACAAAATAAAAGGGTCGTATGTTTATATCCAGTTGCGGTATGGGGCCGCCCGTAAAGGCAAAGAGCAGCATCAGCATTGTACTCAGTACAAGCCAGCTTAGGTAATGTAGTGCGGTTTTCTTTAGCATGTGTATCATAATAATGCAGGGCGTATATGTTCCCAGCGGGCGGGCCGTACGGTGGCATTCCACAGGTCCAGCTTCATGTAGGCGGCAATCATACGGGCATGTTCCAGGGCCAGGTTGCGGTTTGCATAATGGGTAAGTACAAAACGCTCGCGGCTTTCGGTTACCAGAAAAATATAAACTTCCTTATCCTCGTCATTTTGCAGTACACCCGCATCTGTAGAAATGCTCTCATATCCGGAATCGGTGTCGTTTTCATCATTGTAATACTCAATGGATTTATCTTCGAAACCCAGGCTAACCCCAAATACACTCAGGTATTTAGAGGGGGGAAGCTCTTCCCAGGGGCTGGGAAACAGCCGGAAATTATTGCTGATGCGGAAAAGCGGCTTATCGGGATGAATTTCCAGCGCCGGAGCGTAAATAACCACCCACAGTGCCATCAGTCCAAAGGCAGCTGAAAACCACCACAGGCCAAGTGCAGCAAAAACAGCACACAGTATGCATACAAATAAAAATATGCCCAGGCGCCGGAAGGGCCCTCGGTTATTGGGTATGTATAATATGCCCTCTTTGGTAATATGGCATTTTTTTGAACGGAACATGGTGCTAAAATATAAAAAGAGCAGAGAGCTTTTGTGTTTATTCTTCTTTTTACGGCTTTATATTCTGGTAGACTTTCTTTTTGCGGACGTTTCATAAGAGCATCTTAACCGGCCATCAACGCCGAAACAGCCTGTTAGCCCTATAAAACAAGAACCGCCTATTGTGTGTTAAGGCTTTTTATGCGGGGAATATACAAGGTGCTGAGGAATGTAATATAACAGGATAAAGCGATAAACATTACCTGGAAGCTCATTGATAAAAAGCTGAAAATATGCCTGAATTGAACTTGAATGTAATTTTATTTACACTTTTGTTTAAAATTAGCGCGATTTTGCTGCTTTTTTCTGTTGTGCTATACGAAAGTTAGCTGCTATAAGCTTAAAAAATGCATATGCATAAGTTGTTGCGAATATTTGTTTTGCCGTTTTCGTATACAAACTAACCGATTCTGTCCCCGTTTTTTGCCTGTTGTGCAGGTTGCAGCAGTATTACTTCCTTATCAGCTCCTACTACGCCTAATACCAGGCATTCCGACATAAAATCGGCAATCTGCTTTTTCGGGAAATTTATTACAGCTATCACCTGCCGGCCGAGCAGCTCGTCCGGTGTATACAATTTGGTAATCTGTGCCGAACTGCGGCGTATACCCAGTTCTTCCCCAAAGTCGATCTGTAATTTATAGGCAGGGTTACGGGCTTTCGGAAAAGGCTGCACATCGGTAATAGTGCCTACCCGCATGTCTATCTTTTCAAAATCGGCCCAGCTGATACTATTTTCTTCCATTATTTTTTCAGTCCTATTTCCTGCAGACGTTCGTTCAGGTATTCGCCGGCACTTATGGCTTCGTACTGGCGGGGATTTTCGTCAGTTATACAGCTTTCCAGGCAATCGAGCCGCATATCGCTGCGGGGATGCAGGAAAAAAGGAATGCTGTAGCGCGATGTACCCCATAGTTCGCGCGGGGGATTTACCACGCGGTGTGTGGTAGAACGCAGCTTGTTATTGGTAAGGCGCTGCAGCATATCGCCAACGTTTACCACCAGCTGCTCGGGCAGAGCGGTAACAGCCACCCATTCCCCTTTTTTGTTCAGTATCTGCAAACCATCTGCCGAGGCGCCCATCAGCAGGGTAATAAGGTTTATATCTTCGTGTGCTCCGGCACGTACGGCATTTTGTGGTTCGCTCAGTATAGGACCGTAATGTATGGGCCGCAGTATGCTGTTGCCATTACGTATACGGCTGTCAAAATAAAATTCGTCCAGCCCCAGGTACAGTGCAATGGCGCGCAACATGTAACGGCCGGCATTTTCGAGTCTGCGGTAGGTTTCCAGGCCCAGCTTATTAAATTGAGGAAGCTCTTCGCACAGTATATTGTCAGGGTATTCGCTGCGGATGGGATCGTCGCCTTCTACTTCCTGCCCGAAATGCCAGAACTCTTTAAGATCGGCTACGGCAGCATCTTTGGCTTTTTCGCGGCCAAAGGAAATGTAGCCGCGCTGCCCGGCCAGTTCTTCGTTCTCGTAACGGCGTTTTATATCTTCGGGAAGTGCAAAAAACTCCTGCACAGAATGGTATAATTTGTCGCGCAGCTCATCGTCCAGACCATGATTTTTAATAGCCACAAAACCTACCTCTTCGTAAGCTTTACCAAGCTCCTGAACAAAACGGGCCTTTTCTTCGGCAGTTCCGGAAATAAAATGGGACAGATCCAGCGAGGGAATACCTGCGTTATGCATATACGTTTCTTCTTTTTTTGAATTAATGGTTCAAATTTAACAAGTAAATGGGAACCGGCAAGCGGTGCAGCGCTTTTTTGGCCGGGCTGCGGGGACCTTAGCTGTACTACAGGTGTAATTACCTTATTTCGCCTGGAGTTTAAAATCTGTATTTAATTGATTTTATTTTAATTATATAAATTTAATTCTTGTTTAAGCTTTATGTTTTCGCTACGGATTGCAGCAGATAAAGAAAGTATGTACTTTCGCGCCAGGTAAACCTTAACAGACACAATATGCAAAGAACCGCTATGTATCAGGCAGCCCTTATCCTGAGCTTTTTTTCTTTTATAATTACCGGGTATAGTCAGCCGGCCGGCTGGAGTAACCGCGAAGCCTTTTATATTACTGAAAATACAGGCAGCACCCTGTATAATTACCAGGTGCGCTTAAAGGTAAATACCCAGCTGCTTATCGGTGGTGGCATGCTGCAGGCCAATGGCGAAGATCTGCGTTTCGGCGGCGACTGTGCAGGGAATGTGCTGTATAACTACTGGATAGAATCGGGCATCAATACCGATAGCACCGTTATATGGGTAAAGATGGATTCACTTGCCGGCGGCAGCGTTAATGCGCTGTTTATGTATTATGGCAATCCTTCGGCCACGGCAGTTTCGGCTATTCATACCACTTTTTCGGGGCCACATTCGGCTACAGACAGTGTAAGTAATACCAACCAGAATATAGTGGGCGACTCGCAGCGTGACTTCCGCTTTGCACCGAATCAGGATATTCTGGCTACAGCCTTTGGTAAAAACGAACCTCATGGTACCACCCGCTACATTACACTCTTCGATTTTGCCTCGCAGGCCATCCTCCGCCAGATGCAGGTTGCAGGGCCGGCCACGCAGTATTCGTACACGAACCTGCCGGCTCCCATATGGTTAACGCAGGGTACCCAATACCTGCTGGAAATATTTCAGAACAGCAGCGAAGGCTATTATTATGGTGCCGGACCACAGATCGGGCAGCATCTTACCTACCTGGATATGCGCTATTGTAACGGCTGTACGCAAAATACCTTCCCTACCAATACGTTAACAGGCATACATTATGGTTATGTAGACATGTGGTACTTTACCCGCACACATGCTGCACAGGAGCCTACTGTAAGTATTGCTGCACCGCTGAGCCTGAATCCCGGCAATACAAACGGGGTATGCCCTGGCAGTTCCATAGCGCTGGGTATGCCGGCTACAGGTGGTTTTGAGCCTTACAGCTACCTGTGGACCTCGCAGCAGCCCCTGAACGACAGTACTTCTGCAGGAATTACGGTAACACCCCTGGCTTCTGCTACGTATACACAATATGTAACCGATGCAGCCGCCTGTACCGATTCGGCTGTATTTACCATAAATGTGCTGCCTTTGCCCCTGGTAAGTGCCGGCAACGACCAGATACTGTGTCCGGGTAACCAGGTAACGCTTTCGGGAAGCGGTGCCGATACCTATACCTGGAGCGGTGGCATAAGCGACGGAGTGCCATTTACCCCTGCTGCCACAGCCAGTTATACGGTAACAGGTACAGCAGCCAATGGTTGCCAGGCTACGGATACGGTTATGGTTTCCCTGCTCGATTGCTCGGGCCTGGACAAGCAAAACGTTCTGAACCTTAAGCTGTACCCCAACCCTGCGGGCGATATTCTGAACCTGGAGGGCGACTGGAATGCTGCCGTGGAAATACGCATTACCGATATGAGTGGTAAAACATTTGTATTCCGTAAAACACCGGTATCCGGCCTTATTACGCTCGATATTTCGTCCCTGCCGGCAGGTGTGTACCAGCTTGGCTGTTATTATGGCAGCAAGGTAGCCACAGGGTCTTTTGTACGTACCGAAAAGTAGTCCTCCGTTATAAAAGCGAAGCGGCTGAATAAGAGCTCCGGAGCAAAGAACTGTTAATAATCGCAGCTTTATGAATAAGTAGGCTGCGTTGATATCACATTCTTTTTAAATTTGCTGCCTATGAAAGTAGTAATTTTTGCCGGAGGAAAAGGAACCCGGATCTCGGAAGAAAGCTATCTGCGCCCCAAACCTATGATTGAGGTGGGCGGAAGGCCTATACTCTGGCATATTATGAAAATATATGCAGCCTACGGGCACAACGAGTTTATTATCTGCTGCGGTTATAAAGGCTGGATGATAAAGGAGTACTTTGTGAACTACTTTATGCATAACAGCGATATGACCATCGACCTGGGTAATAACAACCTGGAGATACACAACTCGAACAGTGAGAATTTTAAGGTAACGCTGGTAGATACCGGCCTGGAAACCATGACGGCAGGCCGTTTACGCCGGGTGCTGAAGTATACCGGAAATGAGCCGTTTATGCTTACCTATGGTGATGGTGTTGCCGATGTAAACCTGAACGAACTGCTGGCCTGGCACACAGAAAGTGGTAAAATATGTACTATGACCACCATACAGGCCGGAAGCCGTTTTGGGGTGGTTGATGTGGCCGAAGACGGAAGTGTGAAGGGATTTGTAGAAAAACCCCAGGACGATGGTACCTGGATAAACGGAGGCTTTTTTGTACTGCAGCCCGAAGTGGCGGCCTACCTGCACAGCGATGCCGACGATATTATGTGGGAACGGCAGCCGCTGGACGATCTGGCCCGCGACGGACAGATAACGGCATTCCGGCACCGGGGCTTCTGGAAATGTATGGATACCCTGCGCGATAAGGAACAGCTGGAAGAGATGTGGGAAAATAAGCCGCTCTGGAAATCATGGTGACACTTGCCGAATTAAAGAAAAGTTATGCCGGTAAACACGTTTTTGTAACGGGGCATACCGGTTTTAAAGGAGCCTGGCTTATACAGATACTGCAGGAGGCCGGTGCTGTGGTAAAGGGTTATGCCCTGGAGCCCGAAACCTCGCACGACCTGTACAGTACCATAAATGGCGATACGCTCTGCGATTCGGTAATAGCCGATATACGCGATCTTAAAAAACTGCATCACGAAATTACAGCTTTCCGCCCCGATTTTATCTTTCATCTGGCGGCTCAGCCCCTTGTGCGCCGTTCGTACGAACAACCGCTGTATACCTGGGAAGTAAATGTAAATGGTACGGCACACATACTGGAAGTAGCCCGCTCGCTCGAGTATCCCTGTGCCGTTGTATGTGTTACTACCGATAAAGTATACGAAAACCAGGAAAAGGGTTTGCCTTTTAAAGAAGAAGATGCACTGGGCGGACACGATCCCTATTCGGCCAGTAAGGCTGCGGCGGAGATCGTTATTGCATCGTACCGTTCATCGTTCTTTAGCGGCACACATCCTGTGCATGTGGCTTCGGCCAGGGCAGGAAATGTAATAGGCGGGGGCGACTGGGCCCGCGACCGTATTGTGCCCGATTTTGTGCGAGCCCGGCAATCGGGAAAAATATTGCAGGTACGTCGCCCGGATGCTGTACGTCCCTGGCAGCATGTACTGGAGCCCCTGGCGGCTTACCTTAAGCTGGGTGCCCAGCTTAGCCTCAACGGCACTGAATTTGCTTCGGCATATAATTTTGGTCCGGAAACGGACGATGTGCTTACCGTGCGCGAACTGATAACAGAAGCCGCAGCCGTATGGGAAGGCCCCGGGGTAGATTTTGCCTCTGTAACCGAAGGGCCGCACGAGGCCGGACTGCTGATGCTCGATATTTCAAAAGCCCGCAACAAACTGGCATTTACGCCACTATGGACGGCAAAAGATGCCATACGCGAAACCATTGAATGGTACAAGGAAACGCAGCTGAGCGACCGTGAAAAGTGCCGCCGCCAGATACAGCAGTATTTCCGCGCATAAACAATACGATACGCTTTCAGATCTCATTTTTTCGTATACGCCATATATAGGCGTCCAGTATGTAATGTGTAACCTGGGGTACAACAAGCAGGGGTACCAGTAAGCCTAACCAGGCGCCTGTATTGCCGAAGCCGGAAAACCCAGCCGGGTCCAGCACCTCTTTTTTATCCTGCTCCTGCCATACCAGCATGTTCCATATACTTTCTTCCAGCCAGGCGGCGCCCAGCAGTATCAGTATAAATAACACCAGGCCCGTACGGTAATTTAGTATATAGCTGTAAAGGCTTTTACGCCTGGTATCTGTCTTTTGCTGTTTCTTTTCGGATATATATACCAGTGCCATATACGGAATGCCGTGAGCTACCACATTGGTAAGGGTAAAGGCCAGGTCGCCGTTCAGCAGTACGATGCCAGTGTACCACGAAACGGCAGTTCCGAGCCATATGGCGTTTTTAGGAATATTAAAATACCTGTTCCGCAGCGATAATATAAGTTCTTTAAGTATATACGCAATGCCGGTCAGCCAGAACAGGATATGTACCAGGGTAAAAGCACGCACATCAGGAAAGAGCAGGAAGTCGCCCTTTATCATCCAGTAAAAATTACGGTCGTCGCGCAGGTGCCACATCAGTACAGGCAGAAAAGCGGCTGCATAAATGGCCAGCGAGTCGAACAGGCGAAGGGCCTTACCCGTATGTTCGTTACGCGCATAAATGCGGTAAAAACCATATTGCTGGCGTATAAAATGATATACGGCCAGGTAGGCAATACAACGCCAGAACCAGGTAATGCTGCTATGGTACAGCAGCATTCCGGCAATCCATATACCAAGCGGCAGCATCCACAGCAGGGTTCTGCGCTCGCGGCTCTGTGCCGGCTTCATATAGGTTTTGAGCAGGGTAGAATATACATGGCTTACGTCGATACATACCACCAGCAAAAGCCATCCCAGCGGGCTAACTTCGCTGTAAAAGGGCATAAGCAGCAATACGGCCAGTGTAGAAGCAAAGGCCGGAAGCAGTATAAGTATCGTTTCCGTTACGGGGTTATAAAGCCAGGGACTTTTCATGCAAAATTCTTTATGATTTCGCGGGCACAGGCAGAGCCCTGGTAAAAGGCTTCTTCAAACACCGAATATCCCGATCGTTCGGAATGGCAGAAATAAATGCCGGCAGGTAGTCTGGAATCTCCTGTAAGTACGCGGCGCATGGTGCCCGGCACGGGTTTAGGCATGGCATGTCCCAGCAGGCGCAGTTCAATATGTTCTGTGAGCGATTCTATATCGGGGTGGGCTGTTTTAAGATCGTCCATTACCAGGCGTGTCCATTCTTCCGCATCAAAATGCTCGGCCTTTTTGCGCAGCTCTGCCGGATCGGTACCGGTAAGTGCATGGTAATAGGTAATTACAATCTTACCGTGTAGCACCTGCAGCTGCTGGTGGCAGGCATTTACATAGCCCAGGCCCCGGCTGCCGTAAAGTACATTGTCCCAGCTAAGCGGTACACCCCGGCCCCCAGGTTGGCTGCTAAGGGTAATATTGGCCAGCAGCCAGCTTCCGTAAGGCATAAGAGGCAAGGGTTCGGGATAATCGTTTTTGTTTAGTATACGGTTGGCAATAAACAGGGGGATGGCCATAACCAGTTCGCGGCATTTGTATACAGAGTGCTGCTTTGTTTGGGTATTCAGTACGGTTACCTTTTTGCGTGTGCCGTCCGGAGTTACCATACAGGCCATATGGTTCAGCAGAATGTGCTCAGCCACTTCGCCGCGCAGTTTTTCCATCAGAAAGCCGTTGCCTTCGGGCCAGGTAAGCACGTCTGCAGCAGTGGCATTGGCTGCATTACCTTTGCGGCAGGCAAAATAGTGTATGCCGTTCCAGGCCGAAAGCTGTGCGGCCTCGGTGCCGTAATCGTCTTTTACGCAATAGTCGATATACCAGAGCAGCGCTTCTGAGTGGAAATTTTCGCGTTGCAGCCATTCGGCAAAGCTTATATCGTCTAATGCCAGCCATGCTTCGTCGCGCGAACTAAAAGCCACAGGTATCGCAAAAGCTTCTTTGCCATCGCTTCCCCGGGCTTGTTTAAAGTATTCCATACGTACGAAAAAGCGTTTCAGTTCGGCCCGGTCGGTTTCGCTGATGCCATAATCGGGAACCAGGCCATCCTGCCACTGGTTGCGTATAAACAGCCGTTCTTCGGGTTCGTGGCAGAGGTAGGCTTCGTTGTATATGGGCAAGCCTTCGTTGTTGTAAGCACTTATAATTCCGCTTTTTTCCAGGAATGCAGTAAGTGTAGTGTCGTTTTGGTTGGGCAGGGGCAGGTAGTGTGCACCCAGCGGGTATGCGCTAACTTCGTTTGTTGCATAGGCCGAATTACCGCCGGCCTGCTTCTCAAGTTCAATAATTACAAAGTTTTGCAGGCCCTGCTGTTTAAGCATATAAGCGGCACTGAGTCCGGAAATGCCGGCTCCTATAATAAGTATGTCGCATTCTTTCTGCTGCGGGGTATTTACCTGTTCAGGCATACCATCGCGCAGCATATGCCCGTATTTGCGCGCCGGATCGTTTTGCCGCAGCGTATAGGTATCTCCGGAACGGAATATGTTGCGGCTTCCGCAAGCCGCCAGCGAACCTAAGGACCCCAGCAGAAGAAATTCTTTCCGTTTCATGTTAATGTGCGGTATAAGTACTCCATTCCTTTTCGAAAAAATGTACCAGCATCTGGTTATTAAGGCGGTTTATACCTGTGGGCCGTTCTTTCATGTCTTCGGGGAAATGTGTCATGGATGCAAAGGCAGCCTCGGTAAAAAAGCGCAGACCGGCCGGCAAAGGTGCCGATACCGGTGCTATATCGCCTTCAGAGGCCATTATAAAGCCCCATTCGCCAAACGAAGGTACGTAACAGTGGTAGGGAAGGGTAGTAAACCCGGCGGAACGCAATGTTTCGTTAATGCACCAGAAACTGTTGGGGGCAAAGAAGGGGGAGGTTGACTGTATTACGAGTGCCGCTCCCGGGTTAAGTATGCGGTGTAGCGACTGGTACATAAGGTTACTGTATAGCTTGCCAAGGGCAAAAGACGAAGGATCGGGGAAGTCGATAATGACACAATCGTATTTTTTGACGGTATTACGTATCCATATAAAGGCATCCTGGTTCACGATTTCTACTTTGGGCGAAAGCAGGGAATGCTCATTGAGCCGCGTAAGAAATTCGTTGCCGGAGAAGAGGTTGGTAAGGGCAGGATCCAGATCGACGAGGGTTACATGCTGTACGTCGGGGTATTTCAGTATTTCGCGCAGGGCCAGTCCGTCGCCTCCCCCCATTACCAGTACATTGCTCCGCTGACGGCTGCGCTGCATAACGGGGTGTACCAGGGCTTCGTGGTAACGGTATTCGTCCTGCGACGAAAACTGCAGGTTGCCGTTCAGGAAAAGCCGGGTTTCGTTATGGCCCCGGGTAAGTACAATACGCTGGTAACTGCTGCTTTGCGAGTAAATAACCTTATCCGGGTACGAAAGGGCTTCGGCATAGTGCATAATACGGTCGCCGCTTACAAAGCCGGCACTCAGTACGGCCAGCGAAACAAAGGCAAACAGCAGGAGGCCCCGCCGGCGTTTAAATTCAAGCGGAAAGCGCAGCAGCAGCAGTACGGCTATGGCTACGTTAAGTATACCAAAAAAGAATGATGTTTTTATAAGTCCGAGCCGGGGTACAAAAAAAAGCGGAAATATAAGCGAGGCCGCCAGCGCACCTACATAGTCGAAGGTAAATACTTTCGACACAATATCCCTGAACCCGATCTTGTATTCGTTTAGTATACGCATCAGGAGAGGTATTTCCAGTCCTACCAGTGTTCCGGTAAGTAATATCAGGAAATAGAGAATAAAGGAAAAAGACTCTACCAGTTCAAAGCTCAGAAAAAGGATACTGGAACTGAAGCCGCCTATAATACCTACCCATATTTCTACTGTTACAAAAGTACGCAGCAGGTTTCCGCGTACATATTTCGACAGAAAAGAACCTATACCCATCGAAAACAGGTACAGGCCTATTATAGTAGAAAACTGCGTTATAGTGTCGCCCAGCAGGTAACTGGCCAGGGTACCCGCAACCAGTTCGTATATGAGCCCGCAGGTGGCAATAACCAGTACGGATACCAGGAGCAGGAACGACAGCTTACGGTTTTTATCCATGAATAGCCGAAGCGATTATGATAGAAATGGCGATCATAAATGCTGCGCCCAGTATGGCCAGGGCTACATTATTTTCTTCGGCTACCTTTTTCCACAGGTTTTCGGGAGTAATTTTTTCTATTGCCACAAAAACAACGATCAGTATAAGTATGCCCACCAGGGAGAATACAACAGAACTGATAAGGTATTTGAACAGATTTTCGTACATAAGTTAATAGTTTTTTATTTATGATAAAAGCGGTTTGCAGAATGAGTTCCGGGTCCACCGGGCGAAAAGGTATCGGCCGAAGCGCTGCCCAGGGCGCTGCAGCCGGTAAAGCTTAGTATGTTCAGCAGCAGCAGTGCGCAAGCCAGGGCAAGCAGGTAAAAGCGGGTACGCCGGGCGAATTGTAGCAGGTTATTCATCGTCGTTGTAGGTATAAGGTGAGTGATCGCTGAAATACCAGCGGTTGCGGTCGAGGGCACGTTCCGCAATATAGTATACAAGCGGGAACAGACCTGCCAGAACAGCAAAAAGTATATAATTGCGCAGGTACAGATGGTTTTTGTTTACTTCCAGGCGCAGCCATACGGGCGGACTGCCGGTATTAAAAACCGGTAGCATGGCTATGTGGTAGGTGCCGGCAGGTATACCCGAAAGTGTGGCATAGTTACTGAGCGAACCCTCGCTCCAGTCGATGCCGCTGTATCGCTCTGTACCGCTGTTGAATGCATAGGATTTATTATTACCTTCGTTTACCAGGTTAAATGCCAGCTCTATCCAGTTGTTGTTCAGGTCGGTATCGAAGTCGAAACGCAGGGCAGTATAGGTTTCGTCTATCTTAAAGGAGGGCGAAACAAGGGGTTGACTGCGTGAAACGGAATCGGTGTGTAAGGTTTCCTGTAAGGTCCATACCCTGGTTTCGGGACGAAAGCCCTTGAACAGCAGTAGCGAAAGTATCATCAGCACAAGAAAACCTGCATACCCGTAAAATGCTTCCCTGGGCGTAAAAGCCTTTATGTAGTGCGATGTGGGATTTGTATAATTGCTGCTTACAAGATATTTTCCCAGTACTTTTTCGATTGTTTTTTTTGATACATAACTGGCCCTGTAATATTCCTTACGGTTCGGCAAACCCGGCTCGGGCAGGTTTTTTACAATTACCAGCCTGTGCAGGAACAGGTATTCGCGTACGCTTACGCCATGTATTTCGCTGGGGTGATAGCTGAACTCCCCGGCTGCATACATTACCCGTATTTTGTAATGATTGTAGAGTTTATAGGCCGTTTTTCCGAGCAGCAGTTCCGATGCAATTTCCTCGGCCTGTTCAGGTTCGAAGCGCTCTACCAGCATAAAGGTATTTTCGTATTCAGATAGTGTTTTAAAACCCAGTGCGTCGTTAAAAAGTGTGTATTCGGTCCAGCTGTAGGTTTTGCCTGATTCGCGCATAAGGGCCACACCGGTTACACTATACTGTACTTTGTTTATTTCGAGCACGGTACCCAGGGGTATGGTATATTTTTCTGACTGGTAACTGGCTTTAGGTGTACGGCTAAGGAAGCTCTGCCCCATAGATATCAGGAGCTCTTTGCCGCAGGATGGGCATACAATGGTTTCGGCCCGGCCACTGTAATAGGGCAGAGGCGAATAACTGCATGATGTGCAGGTGATCGTAGCTTTCTCCCGGATCATCGTTTTACCTGTTTAAGCTGTGTAGATTCGGCGTTAAAGAACGACAGGGTAGAGAGATATAGCTCCTGTGCCTTGCCATCGTTTACCTGCCGGTAATTAGACAGAAACACATCAAAGGTAAAATGCCCGTGTTCGGGCCAGGTATGTATGGACATATGCGATTCTGTAAGGCATATAACCCCGGTAAAGCCTCCTCCCGGAAAATTGTGCCATACGCCGCCTATGGCCTGCAGGCCCAGACGTTGCACGCATTCTTCCCAAAAGGCTCTGAGCTTTGGATATGTAAGTAAAAGCGCATGTTCGGTACTTCGGGCATCGCACAGAATATGCATACCGGGTGTGTAGATTTCTGCAGGAGAAACTACAGGGTTCTGTTTGTTCATAGTTTGTGTTCAAAAGTATAAAATGTATACGTTGCGGCAAGAGGCTGCGTTGGGAATTTTCGATGTTTTTTTTGTGCAGGCAGATAAATCTCTACTTTTGGCTTATGAAAATGACCGCATTGCCGCTGGAAGGTGCTTATGAGATAGAGCTTTTCCGTTTCGAGGACGACAGAGGGCTGTTTTTTAAACCTTTTCAGGCTTCTGCACTTAAAGAGGCCGGATTGTGGTTCGAACCTAAGGAGTCGATATGTTCGGTAACACACAGGCATATTGTGCGGGGTATGCATTTTCAGACGGGCGAACATGCGCAGTGCAAGCTGGTATACTGCCCTGCAGGTTCCATACTGGATGTAATACTGGACATAAGGCCGCAGAGTGCCACCTATGGCAGCTTTTATTCGGCCGAGCTTTCGGCGGCAAACGGGCGCTGCCTGTATATACCCGAAGGTTTTGCACATGGCTTTATGGCCCTGGAAGACCATTCGGTTACCTCGTATCTTATGAGCAGGGAATATGCGCCGGAGGCCGATAAAGGGCTGCTTTGGAATTCATTTGGGTTTAACTGGCCGTTTCAGCCCCGTGCTGTATCTCCGCGCGATGCTGCATTTGCGCCGTTTACCAGATAATCAGTTTACAGGAAGGCCTTTTTTGCGGCGGGCCGGATTCAGTTCGTGCCAAAGGGGTTTACCCTGCAGTATGGCATCGCTCAGCATACGGCTCAGAAGGGGAGTCATAAGATAACCCTTGCTGCCCAGTCCGTTCAGTACCCAGGCCTGTTTAAGAGAGGGTACAGCCCCGGCATAAGGGCGGCGGTCGTAACTGCTGGGGCGTAGTCCGGCCTGGTGCTGCAGTATTTCGTAAGGGCCGCTGTACATATCTTGCAGGGCTTCCAGCAAAAAATCGCGGTCTTCCTGCAGGGGTTCAGTACTATGATCCCAGAGTTTATAGGTGCTGCCGGTTTTAAACACGCCGGGTTCGGTATCGGGTACAATAAACTGGCGGGTCTGGTAAATATATTTCGGGTCGAAACCGGGCATGCGTACACGCAGCAGGTCGCCTTTGAGCGGACTCAGCAGCAGATTTTTAAGATGCGGGTTTTCGCGGGCTGCCAGTCCTTCGCAAAAAAGCACATGTGTAAAATGTACATCGCCATAATGCCAGGCTGCATCTTTAAATTCGAGTTGTTCGTAATCTGCTTTTCCGCGTATTACATGTATACGGTCTGTATATACCTGCGCTGCGGCCTGCAGAAAACGACTTCCGTCGGCTACGCCGCTGTGCATAAGTATGCCCCCGCCCAGGGGAGCCTGTATGTGCGGGTCGGGAGCAGCTGCCATTGCAGGTGAAAGATACTCAGGGTATTCTGCATAGCGCTTTTGCCAGTCGCTGCGGTAATGTGCATTGGGGAAAATGCGGAAAATAGGGCTGGGGTTGTAAAATGTAATACCGGTCTGTTTTTGCAGCCAGTTATAGAATGCATGTGCTTCGTGAGCAAATTCCAGCCCATACCAGCCCGGTATCAGGTGCCTGGGCGCAAAGGGGTTGAGCAGGCCGGCGGCAACCCGGCTTGAATCCTGCTCATGTGCCTGCGAAAATACCAGCACACGATATCCTGCGGCGGCCAGGCGTATAGCCATGCTGCTGCCGGCCACACCGGCCCCGATGATACCTGCATCGTACTTCATGCGGCAAAAATAGCGGAATACAAACGTTAATTTTATGTTTAAAACGAAAAAAAAAGCAAGTTTCACGTTTGTTTGTAATGCATAACAAAAAATTTTAGCTTTGTTTCTATGAGATTTCTTACAGGATTCCTGATCTTTATATGTTTTGGTGCGGCTATGCCGTCTTTTGCCCAGAAGGGAAAAGACAGGAACAAGACCGATAACGGTCTTGCCCAGCGCATACCTGCCGAAGACCCTGTGCCCGATAAGGTGCAGGAGGAACGGGATTATCTGCAGGCTGTAAACGAGCGTATACTCGGTAATAATGTTACCGGGCTGGCCCTGGCTGCCGGTTTTGTAAAAAAGTACCCGAAAAATGCGGCCGGGCATGCATTGCTGGGCGATTTTTACCAGGAAAATGGTAATGTTTCGCAGGCCGTGGCTTCGTACCAGAATGCCATAAAGCTCGACGATACGGAAAAATGGTTCTCCTTTAAGCTGGCCTCGGCCTATGTTTCGCAGCTTATGTTTAAAGAGGCTGTAAACACTTACGAAGACGTGTTCCGCCGCAACCCTGCCGATCCTACACCTTTGTTTTATGTTACCAATATATACCGCGAACTGAAGCAGTTTGGCAATGCTGCCCTTACCCTGGAAAAAATCCGTCAGTCGGTGGGTAACTCGTACGAGCTCTCGAACGACCTGCAGAATATGTATTTCCTGGCCGGTAATTACAAAGCCTCGCTGAACGAGCTGGAAAACCTGCAGAAGCAGTTCCCGGGCGATGCGGTGCTGTATGGCAAAGCCGCCGAGCTGTACCTGGTGCTGGGGCAGAAAGAAAAAGCCATGCAGCAATACAACGAGGTGCTTACGCGTAACCCCAACGATGCACAGATACATCTTTCCATGGCGCGTTTTTATATGGAGGAAAAGAACTGGGAAAAAACCATATTTCATTTATCGGCAGCCATGTCGAATGCCGGTATCGATATCGACAAAAAAATGAGTATACTGTTATCGCTTATCGACGTAAATGCCATGAACGGACAGAAGTATAACGGCGACATTGAACCCATGCTGCAAAGCCTGCTGTATACTCACCCTTCAGAGCCAAAGGCATACAGTGTAGCCGGCGATTATTATCTGAGTATTTATAATTATACGGAGGCCGGCTCTATGTTTGTGCAGGTTCTTAACTACGATCGCAGCAAACTGCCGGTATGGTCGCAGCTGCTGTATATTAAGCGTATCACGGGCGATTGGAAGGGACTGGATGCACTGGCAGAAGAAGCGCTGGAAACCTATCCCAATAATGCCGAACCGTATCTGTATAAGGGAATTGCACTCAGTTTTACAGGTAAAGGGCCTGAGGCTGTGGCTATGCTCGAAACGGGAAAATCATTGGTGCTCAGTTCCAATGCTCTGCTTTCGGCTTTCAGTGCAGCCCTGGGCGATCATTACATGTACGCCGGGGCTAAAAAAGAAGCACTTACATGGTATAATAAAGCACTGGAAGAAGATCCTTCCAATGCCGATGCTATGATTCGCAAGGCGTATTTCCTGCTGCAGGGCTCCGGCGAATTGCAACAGGCCGAAGAGCTGCTGAATAAGGCACAAAAACAAAGTGTTGATCTCTTTTATTTTTATGCTGTTAAGGGATTATTATTTTTGCGCCGCAATAATCTGCCGGAAGCAAAGAATATGATGGCATCAGTACTTCTTTACGGAGGTGCAGCTTCGGCCCCGGGGCTCGAATTATCGGGCGATATAGCTGCCAGGGAAGAAAAAAATGACGATGCCGTTAAACGTTGGGAGCAGGCCCGTGTCAAATCGGGAGGAAGTCCCTGGCTTCTGCGGAAGATTGCCGCCCGTAAATATGTAGATTGATCTATGCGTATAAAATTATACACCATACTCTTTGCAGGTATCTTTTTAAGCCTGTCCTGCGTTACCCGCCGCAATTCCGGAAAACCGGCTGGCACCCAGCCCGACCAGAATGTGGCAGGCCTGGCCCTGAACCGCGATGCCGATACTTTCTGGAAACTGGCCGATAGTTCCTCGCGCCGCTTCCGCCTTATCAGTGCCCGGTTTACAGCCACCATTACCGATGCCGAAGGGAAGGAACAAAGTGTAAAAGGTAAACTGAAAGCCTGCCGCGACAGCGTTATATGGGCCTCGCTTACCCCTTTCGGCCTGGAAGTGGCCCGTTTGCGTGCCGACCAGAGCAGCTTCGGATTTATCGACTTCTTCAATAAAAAATACTTTGCCGGCGATTATACCTATCTGAAAGAACTGGCCGGATACGATCTCGATTTTTATTCGCTGCAGGCCCTGGTACTGGGTGTACATGAATTCAGGGGCGAACGCAGCGGCCTGGCTCCGGCCCGGAGCGAAGAAACCTGGATGGTAAGCGAAAAAGGAGTTTTGCGCGGCGAAATGCGTATCCCCGATAAAAAAGTATGGTTCGCCAAAGAAAACCTCATACCTTACCGTATGGAGTATTCCGACTGGAAAACGGGCGACCGGGTAGAAAGTGAATTTAAGACCATGCAGGTATATAATAATAACGTGGTTTTTCCTTCCAGCATTGCCGTGGCGGTTAAGACTGAAAAGAAAAAATTCCGTGCCAGCATCGATTTCCGTTCTATCGATTTCGAAGATCCGGAAACCGAGTTCTATTTTACTATTCCCGAAGGGTATCAGCCCATCGAGGTAAAAAAGCAGGATAAATAGGCCTATGCAGCCGGTTTGGGTAGCCGTAATACTGTTATCGTACTTTGCAGTACTGCTGCTTATTGCATGGTTAACCTCGCGCAATGCCGATACCGAAACTTTTTTTACAGGTAACAGGCAGTCGCCCTGGTACCTGGTGGCTTTTGGTATGATAGGAGCCTCCCTGTCGGGAGTTACCTTTATTTCGGTGCCCGGTGCCGTACTGAACGAAGGTATGGCCTATATGCAGGTAGTGTTAGGCTATATACTGGGGTATACCGTAATCGGTGCCATACTTATGCCCCTGTATTACCGGCTCAATCTTATTTCTATCTATACTTACCTTAAGCAGCGCCTGGGGCCGGTAAGCTATAAAACAGGTTCTGCCTTTTTTATAGTTTCGCGAACAATGGGCTCGGCCATGCGTCTGTACCTGGCCACCATCGTATTGCAGCTGTTCCTGTTCGATTCGCTCCATGTACCGTATTACATAACAGCCATTACCACCATACTGCTTATCTGGATATATACTTTTAAAGGGGGAATTAAAACCATTGTATATACCGATACCTTTCAAACCTTTTTTCTGGTAAGTTCTGTACTTATAACGGTATGCATCATTGCTTCGCGCCTCGATGGATCGGCAACGGAAATATGGAGCCGGTTGGGCGAAAAAGGATATACCCGCATGTTTTATTTCGACGATTATAAGTCGGCACTCTTTTTTCCGAAGCAGTTCTTTGGTGGTATGTTTATCGCCATTGCCATGACTGGGCTGGACCAGGATCTGATGCAGAAAAATCTTACCTGCCGCAATATAAAGGATGCGCAGCGCAATATGTTTTCTTTTACCCTGGTAATGGTTGTGGTAACCTTCCTGTTTTTGCTGCTGGGCGGGCTTTTATATGCTTACGCTGCCGAAAAAGGTGTTAAACTGCCCCTGAACGATGCCGGTAAAGTAGCTACAGATAAGGTTTTTCCTACCCTGGCTTTTAAAGAGTTTGGCACCCTGGCGGCCGTGTTTTTTCTGCTGGGTATAACGGCCTCGTCGTATGCCAGTGCCGATAGTGCCCTGGCTGCGCTTACCACGGGTTTCTGTATCGACTTTCTCGACTTCGAGAACCGCAGCGAAACGTACCGCCGTAAAGGCAAATGGTGGGTGCATATAGGCTTTTCGCTGCTATTCCTGCTAATTATATTGCTGGTAAAGGAACTAAAGGCCGATTCTCTTATTAAAACCATACTGAAAGTGGCCGCGTACACCTATGGCCCCCTGCTCGGACTGTTTGCTTTTGGAATTTTTACGAAAAAAAGAGTATACGACAGGCTGGTTCCGCTCGTTTGTATAGTATCGCCTCTGCTTTGTTACCTGCTCGACAGTGTTTCGGCAGACTGGCTGGGTGGCTATGTGTTCGGATTCGAAATGCTTATTTTAAATGGTCTTATTACCTTTGCAGGGCTTTGGGCCATTTCGCACAGAGCCGGAAAAACGGAATAGATTTTGTATATAATTGTAAAAAAAGCGGGTATGAAAAAGTTAATGTTGGGCTTTATTGCAGCAGGAATATGTACAGGCCTTCAGGCCCAGACCCTGAAAGTAAGTACAGCTCCCGATCCTAAGGGTAAAACGCTGAGTATACCGGCATGGCTGCCATTGCAGGATCTGCGTATCGAATTTGTGCTGCTGCGCGAGGAATTTACTCGCGGCGAACTGGCCGACTATACACCGCAGTATTTCAGTAATGCCGGCTATATACAGGAGTCGGGAGTACGCTATACGGTAAAGAATGTGGAAATTGTTCCCATAAGCCGTGCCGATGCTTCTACCCTGTATTACCTGACTCCGGGCGAAGGTACCAGGCTTGGGTTTTCAGACGCCGGTATACTGCGTTCGGTAAATATGCCCGAGCCCGAAAGTATGCCATCTAAAGATAAAAAGCAGCCCCGGCCCGTAAGCGATGGGCATCGACAGCCGGAAAAATCGCCCATGCTTAGTATGGTAACGCGTTTCGATACGGTAATTACCCGCGAAATTTCGGTAGACAGCACCATTATCGAGCGTCGTAAAATTAACCGGATATGGGTTAAAAACGAAGCTGCTACCCTGGCAAAGGAGCTTATCGAAAAAATAAACGATATCCGCGAAAAACGCTATTTTCTTATAACCGGCCCCGAAGATGTGATGATCGACGGTACAGGCATACAGGCTTCGGTAAAAGAACTGGAAATTCTGGAACAGCAATACCTGGAAATGTTTTTCGGGCGACGTTCCTATTCGTTAGAAACCCGCAGCTTTATTATAAGCCCCGGCAATAAAAAGGACGAAGAGTTTAACCTGGCCACATTTTCTTATGCAGATGCCTGGAACGGAAATGCCCTGCCGGTTAAAGTGACGTTAAAAGCCGATGCTCCGGCTCCTGCACAAGGCAACCCCGGAAGTGGGTTACCGGTAGCTGTTCCGGCACGTACCGAAGTAAGCGTAAGCATCGGAAATACGGTGTATGCAAGCGAAACACTTATGCTTACCAAAAAGGGAAGCATACAGTATTTACCATTAGGTACACTAAAAAAAGTGCAGCTCTTGTTTGACGAAAAAAGCGGAGCCCTGCTCAATATTGGAAATTGATGTTTTCTTTTTAAAACATTCCTTTACATTTGCATTTCTGTAAAATTGTAAAGTATTAGAATGAAAACCTCAAAATTATCTCTTTTAATCGCCGGCTTTGGCATGGCGTTAATGTCCTGCGGTGATAAAAAACCCGAAGTTGTACTTACCGAAAGTAAAGATTCGCTCAGCTATGCGTTTGGCGTAAATTTAGGAAAGGACATAGGCACAAGCTTAAAAAATGATAATGTAGATCTCTCTCCGGAGCTGTTTTCAACAGGTTTTCTGCATGGTTTACTCGATTCAGGAGTGGTTTTGTCTGAAAATGAACTGCAGAAGGTGATCTTCGCATTCCAGATGAAGCGTCAGCAGGAAATGATGGCTAAAACAGCCGGTCAGGCTGCTCCTAACCGCGCTGCCGGTGAGGCTTTTATGGCTAATAACCGTTCGGCCGAAGGTGTAAAGGAAACTCCGAGCGGGCTTCAGTACAAAGTAATAAAAGAAGGTAAAGGAGCCAAGCCGGGGCCGCAGTCTAAAGTAAAAGTAGACTATAAAGGTACCCTGCTCAGCGGCGAAGTATTCGACAGTTCTTACGAGCGTGGCGAACCTGCTGTACTGGGCCTGAACCAGGTTATACCAGGCTGGACCGAAGGTCTTCAGCTGATGTCGCCGGGTTCTAAATACATACTGTATATACCTGCCGAACTGGGCTATGGCGATAATGTAGACCCCAACGGTCCTATCCCTGCCGGTTCTACACTCATTTTCGAGGTAGAACTGCTCGAAGTACTCAACTAAAGCTGTACTCAGGCAGGCTATGAACAAAAGGCGGATATTATCTCTTGCTGTCTGTATGTTTTCAGCTCCTGTATTTGCTCAGAGCAATGCCGGAGAAGCAAAACTCGGTACGGAAATCGACTCGGTAAGTTATGCTTTGGGTATTAACCTGGGAGTTGATATCAGCAATTCGCTGAAAGAGAGTAATGTATATTTGTCCGAAGAACTGTTTGCCAAAGGCTTTCTGCACGGGCTTAAAGATTCAGGTGCCGTTTTATCGGCCGATGAGGTAGATGCCGTTCTTACAATGTTCCAGGTAAAACGACAGCAGCTTTTACAGGAGCAGAGTAAAGTTACGGCTACAGAGAACCGCGAAGCAGGAGCCGCTTTCCTGATGCGCAACCGTACACAGGAAGGTGTAAAAGAAACCGCAAGCGGGCTTCAGTACAAAGTAATAAATAAAGGCAGAGGCACTAAACCCGGTCCCGGATCCAGTGTTACCGTACATTATAAAGGTATGTTCCTGAACGGCGAGGTTTTCGATAATTCCTACGAAAGAGGCGAGCCTTCGGTGTTCAGGCTGGATGAGGTAATTAAGGGCTGGACCGAAGGCCTGCAGCTGATGTCGAAAGGAGCCGAGTTTATTCTTTATATTCCTGCCGACCTTGCCTATGGCGATCAGGTAAACGATATCGTTGCACCGGGATCCCTGCTCATTTTCGAAATAAAACTGATTGACGTACAAAAATAATCTGCAAACAGAACGCACTATGAAAAAAATATTGATACTATCTGTTTCCTGTATGCTTTTTGCCCCGGTGTTTGCCCAGAAAGCGGCAAAAACAAAAGACAAGAAGCCGAAGTCTAAAAACGAAAAAACGACTATGACATTAGATACTGAAAAAAAACAATTGAGTTATGCGATTGGCCGCGATATAGGCAGTAACCTGCGCCTGGCCGGTCTGGACCTGGATCAGGACGTGTTTTTCGCAGCTATTAAGCATGCCATGCAGGATTCCGGCTATATGATGGACAGCCGCGAATCGCAGCAGGTAATACAGCAATACCAGCAGAAAAAACTGCAGGAAGCCGAGGCGGAGTCAGCCAAACTGGCTGTAGCTCAGGAGGCCGAAGCACAGGCATTCCTGGCCAATAACCGTTCGGCCGAAGGTGTTAAAGAAACGCCAAGCGGTCTGCAGTACAAAGTTATTACCGAAGGTACGGGAGCCCGTCCGCAGGCCAGCAGCCGTGTAAAAGTACATTACAGCGGTACCCTTATCGACGGTACCAAATTCGACAGCTCCTACGATCGCGGTCAGCCCGCCACATTCGGCCTTAACCAGGTAATAAAAGGCTGGACCGAAGGTCTGCAGCTTATGCCCGAAGGATCGAAGTACATACTTTATATTCCCGCACAACTGGGTTACGGCAATAATCCGCCTCCGGGTTCGCCTATAAAGGCAGGCTCACTGCTCATTTTCGAGGTAGAATTGCTCGAGATTATGAAGTAATAAAAAATACTTATGAGACAGCCTGTTTATGCAGGCTGTTTTTGTTTGTATTTGTAACTTTGCATACAACAAAAAAGAAGCTTTAAAAATAGTTATGGAACATATTCCCTGTCTTATTATCGGAGCCGGCCCCAGTGGTTATACGGCCGCTATCTATGCCGCCCGTGCCGAACTTAAACCTGTTATGTATACCGGTCCGCAACCGGGTGGCCAGCTTATGATTACCAACGATGTGGAGAACTTCCCGGGCTATCCCGACGGAATTATGGGCCCCCAGATGATGGAAGACCTGCGCAAACAGGCCGAACGTTTTGGAACATCGGTACGTTATGGTACAGCTTCGGAGGTCGATTTTTCGAAACGTCCGTTTGTTGTTACCATCGATGGTACAGATAAAGTACAGGCAGATACCGTAATTATTGCCACGGGAGCTTCGGCCAAATGGCTGGGGCTGCCCAGCGAGCAGCACCTTAACGGTAAGGGCGTATCGGCCTGTGCCGTGTGCGACGGTTTCTTTTTCCGCGGTCAGGAAGTGGCTATTGTAGGTGCCGGAGATACAGCCTGCGAAGAGGCCCATTACCTGAGCAAACTGTGCAAAAAAGTAACCATGCTGGTACGCAGGGACGAGTTCCGCGCTTCTAAAATTATGCAGCAGCGTGTGCTGAACACCCCAAACATCGAAGTGCTTTTCAATACCGAAACACTGGAAGTGCTTGGTAACGAAGGGGTAGAGGGTGTACGTGTAAAAAACAGCGAAACCGGAGCTGTTACCGATATACCGGTTACCGGCTTTTTTGTAGCCATAGGGCACCAGCCCAATACGGCTTTTCTGAAGGGCTGGCTCGATATGGACGATCATGGGTACATAAAAACCACTCCGGGTACCACGCAAACCAGTGTGCCGGGTGTATTTGCCGCCGGCGACGTACAGGACCAGATATACCGCCAGGCTATTACAGCCGCAGGTACCGGTTGTATGGCCGCCCTGGAAGCCGAACGTTTTCTGGCTGCCGTAGAAAGCGAGCATGCCGTAAATGCCTAAAAATAAAAACCCCGATGTACTAAAACCGCTTTAGTACAGTTAATACTAACCAAAGCAGCTGCATGAGTTTTGTATATCCTTCTTTTTTATTCGCTCTGTTCTTTTTGCTGATACCGGTGCTTATACACCTCATCAATCTGCGGCGCTATAAAAAGGTATACTTTTCCAATGTAAGCCTGCTGCAGGAGATACAGACACAAAGCAAAAAACGCCGGCAGCTGCGCGAATGGCTTATACTGGCAAGCCGTATACTGGCCATAAGCTTCCTGGTGTTCGCTTTTGCCCAGCCTTTTCTGAAAACGGCTCCGGGTGCATACCGTAACGATGCGCCTGCCTACGTAAGCGTTTATGTAGATAATTCCTTCAGCATGGAAAAGCCGGCCCGTAACGGCAGTTTATTATCCGAAGCCCTGCGTCGTGCCGAGGAAATTGTAAAATCGTATCGTGCTGCCGATCGCTTTCAGCTTCTTACCAACGAGTTTTCGGGCTCGTCGATGCGTTTTATGACCCGCGACGAGTTTCTGGCGGCCCTGGCCGAGGTGCAAACCGGGCCTGCTGCCCGCAGCATAAGCGAGGTAATGCTTAAACAGCAGGATCAGCTACGCAGCAAGAACGAAGGAGGACAGCAACGTGCGTATCTCATTTCCGACTTTGCAGGGAATATGGATGGCGATGTATCCGGGCTCAACGACAGCAGCCTGGTATTTGCTGCCATACCCATAAAGCCTGAGCGTAACGAAAACCTGGGTATCGACAGTGTATGGACCTCCACACCGGTTATTTCGCCCAATATACCGGTAGAGCTTAATTTTCGCCTGGTAAACAGCGCTGCCACCGAACAAAGCGAAGTGCCGGTACGCCTGTTTATAAACGGCGAACAGAAAACGCCGGCTTCCCTTACCGTACCTGCAGGTTCCAAAGCATATGGAAAAGTAAGTTTTTCGGTGCCTTCCGGGGGAAAATATCATGGCTACCTGGAAATAGACGATGCTTCGATGCATTTCGACGACCGTTTTTATTTTGGCTTTAATGTAGCCGAGAAAATACGTATAGGTATACTCAATGGCAACGGAGCCGGAAATGCGCCGGAACAGGTGTTCGAGGGCGATGAGCAGTTCGGGGTAAAACGTTTCCAGGGCGACCGTCCCGATTTTTCGGCATGGAACGGGCTGGATCTGCTGGTGCTGAACCAGGTATCGACCCTCAGCAGCGGATGGAGTACCGAACTGAACCGCTTTCTGGAAGGTGGAGGCAGTGTGGTGCTGTTCCCCTCTGCAGAAAACAGTGCGGCTACCACACAATTGCTCGAATCGCTGAAAGTGGCCGGATTAACAGGTCCCCGCAGCAATACGCTTAAGGGAGGCCGCCTGGCTACAGGCTCTGCCTTTTTCAGTAATGTATTCGAAAAAAACAAGCGCGATATTAGTGATCTGCCCGTGGTAAAGCAGTATTTTGCCCTTCAGAACCGCACGGGAAATATATGGGAACCGCTTTTTACCCTGCCCAACGGTGATGTGGTTATTGCCTGGTGCAACAGTGCAAACGGGCATGTACTGGTAAGCGGACTACCCCTGCAGAATGCCTGGTCGAACCTGCAGGCGCATGCTATATTTGTTCCCCTGCTGCTTAAAAGTGCTTTCAATGCCCGGGGAACGGGTAACCTGTATTATACCGCCGGAACAAATACGCCGCTGAGTGTGCGTGTAGAGAACAGCCAGGCCGACGGAGCCCTGGTGCTGAAAAAAACAGACGATAACTGGGAACTGATACCCGGGCAGCGCCGTAATGGCAATACCGTACAGCTTTTCCTGAACGATGTGGCTACACCTGCCGGGAATTACGAAATACGCGAGAACGGTAATGTGCTGGCACCCCTGGCCATTAATTTTGCACCCGGTGAAGGACTGGCTCTGCCGCTTGGTGAAGAAGGCTGGAACCGTAAGCTGAGGGAGATACCCTCCCTGCGTAAAATGGATGCCTCCGATGCTGCCGCGCTGGTGCAGGATATACAAAAACTGGAGCAGGGTATTCCGTTCTGGAAATGGTGTATTGTGGCCGCACTCATTTTTCTGCTGGCCGAGATACTCATTATCCGCTTTATTCGCTGATTGCGGTATTTTTTACCGCCCGTATTGAAAATTTACGGTCATTATTTTTTACTTTTGACACCTGTATGAACATACTCTTCCGAAACGTTCGCGTCGTACAGCCGGAGTCCGCCTTTCACGGACAAACCATCGACATCCTTATCCGGGATGGGATCATTGCCGAAATTGGAAATGCTTTACAGGTAACAGATACCGAAGAAAAAGATATGACCGGGGCCTGTGTTTCGGCAGGCTGGTTCGATATGAGTGCCCGCAGCGGAGAACCCGGGCACGAATACCGCGAAGATCTGCAAAGCGTATGCAATGCTGCATTAGACGGAGGTTTTACCGGAGTGCTGCTGATGCCCGACGGCGAACCCTGTGCCGACCATAAAAGTGCCGTAGAGCTTATAAACCGCCGTACCATGCACAGCGCACTGCGAGTATATAGTGCCGGGGCTCTGAGTAAAGGTATGAAAGGCGAGGAGCTGAGCGAAATGTACGATCTGCACCTGGCCGGAAGTGTTGCTTTTACCGACAGTGCCCATCCTGTAAAAAACTCCAAACTGCTGCTGCTGGCCATGCAATACGCACACAGCTTCGGTAAGCCTATACTCTGCACCTCACTCGATACCTTCCTGGCCAAAGGTGCTTCCGTAAACGAAGGTCCCGAAGCCGTAAACCTGGGCATGAAAGGTATTCCGCTGTTTGCCGAAGATGTGGCTGTGAACCGCGATCTGCAGCTGGCCGCTTATGCGGGTACCCCGCTGCATTTTATGAATGTAACCTCACCCGGTGCTATAAGCCTTATCGATGAAGCCCGCAGGGCAGGTGCCGGAGTAAGCGTTTCGCTGGCCGTACATTACCTGGTGTTCAGCGACAATATGCTGCATACCTTCGACTCGCGCTACAAGGTATTTCCTCCGCTGCGTTCCGAGGCTAACCGGCAGCAGCTTATACAACTGCTTAAAGAAGGCCGTATACAGATACTTACTTCCGATCATACCCCCGAAGACCGCGAGCGCAAGATCATCGAATTCGAAAAGGCTGCCTTTGGCATTACGGCGTTGCAGACCTTTTTCGGCGCATTATGCACGGCAGTTGGCGGCGAAGAGGCCGAGGCCCTTATACCGGCTTTTACTTCCGCTCCGCGCAAACTGCTGGGTATAGAAATACCCCGAATCGAAAAAGATGCTCCTGCCGAACTTACCTTTTTCGATACACAGGCCGTGTGGACCTTCGATGCTGCAAAAAACAAGTCGCGCAGCGAAAATAATCCGTTTAACGAACAGGAGCTGAAAGGAAAACCTCTGGGAGTATACACGGCTGCCCGCTGGATACCGTCGGGGCTGTAAAACTCAGCGGTCGGTACGGAACCACTTTTTAAAGGCCAGTATAAACAATACCATTACCGCAAACGAAACAGCGATCAGGATCATTTTCTTGCGGGAATCGCGTATGGTAATATCGCGGTTCGCATCAATCACCTTCAGGTTTTCGTTTTGTATTTTCTCTACATCGCTGTTGGCGATAAAAAGCGGTTTGGGATGCACCTTTTTGCGAAGGTACTTCAGTTCTTCGTCCCACGACATATCGTTATACATGGTATAGCTGTCGTCCTTTTTATCGGCGCTGAACCTGCGCGAGCGTTCGCAGTATACGATGCGGTAGTTGCCGGGGGCTATACTGTCTTTACGGGCATATACCAGCCATTCGTCGTTCTTTTCAAAGGCATAGGTACAGGCACTGCCGCAGTTATAAAGCAGGCTAAGCTGTTCCGGTACCTGCTGGCCGCGGAAAAGTTCCAGCCCCTTAAATACCGCTGCTGCCGTTTTGTTGCGGCAAATTCCGGCATCCTGCACTTTACCCCGGAAAATAAGATCGTAACTTTCTACAATGCTCTTATTTACTTCCCCCGGATGTTCGGGGCAATCGCATTCTTCGTGCTGTGCAGCCAGGGGCAGGCTCAGGCTCAGCAGCAGGCTTAACAGCAACAGCTTAATTTGTCCAGATATGCTCATGATGCCATAGTGTATGCAGGTTTCTGATTACTTCGGCAGCTTTATCCTGCAGCGGTTGCATCAGGGTATCCTGCTCCAGTTTATAGAGGCCGGCCTCTTCGATGCGCTGTATCACTTCCTGCACCCGGGGCGAGGAGGCTCTGCCGCTGCGTAATTTTAAGGCCTGGTATGCCGCAAAAAGCTCCATACCCAGTATACGTTCGGTATTTTCGAGTACCTGCAGGCATTGTACAGCCGCGTTGGCACCCATACTTACGTGGTCTTCCTGTCCGAGCGAGCTTTCGATGCTATCGGCCGAGGCAGGAGTACACAGCTGTTTGTTTTTAGAGGCCAGCGCCGCCGCAGCGTATTGCAGTATCATAAAGCCGCTGTTGAGGCCCGGGTTTTGGATAAGACAGGCCGGTAAACCTCGTTTGCCCGATATAAGGCGGTATATGCGCCGTTCGCTGATGCTGCCCATTTCGCTGATGGCAATGGCCAGGTGATCGAGTGTAATGGCCAGGGTTTGGCCGTGGAAGTTACCTCCCGAAATTACTTTTTCTTCTTCGGGAACTACCAGGGGGTTATCGGTAACGGAATTTATTTCGGTTTCGAATACATTTCCGGCATGCAGTATGGCATCCCAGCTGGCACCGTGTACCTGTGGTATACAACGGAACGAGTAGGGGTCCTGTACATCTTTTTCGCCACTGTAAATAAGCTCGCTGCCTTCGATGAGCGTGCGCATCAGCCCGGCGCTTTTCTGCTGCCCGGCATGGGGGCGCAGGCGGTGTATGACACTGTCGAACGGTTCCGGGCGGCAGTCGTATGCCTCTGCGGCCAGGGCTGCGGCTGCATGGGCAGCAAACCACAGTTTACGTGCCCGCAGCAGTACATGGGTACCTGTACCGGTCATAAACTGGGTTCCGTTCAGCAGGGCCAGGCCTTCCTTCGCTTCCAGCACAAGGGGGCTGAGTCCACATTCGTTAAGCACTTCCGCAGCTTTGCGTACCTGGTTATTGTACGAAACAAAACCTTCGCCTATAAGGGCCAGCGAAACATGCGCCAGCGGGGCAAGATCGCCCGAGGCACCAAGCGATCCGGTATCGTATACCAGTGGATATATACCCCGGTTGTAGAATTCGAGCAGTAACTGCACGGTGGCCTTGTGTACGCCGCTGTATCCGCGCGACAGGCCCAGGGCTTTAAGAAACAGCATGCCTTTTACAATGGGGTCGGGCATAAGCGCACCACTGCCGCAGGCATGCGAAAGTACCAGGTTGCGCTGCAGGTCGCGGAGCTGAGCTGCCGGTATAACGGTATTGCAAAGTGCTCCGAAGCCGGTGTTTATACCGTAATAGGCCCGCTCGTTATTTTCGAGCAGGCGATGCATCCAGTCGTAACAGCGCTGTATACGCTGTAATGCATTTTCGCTCAGGTTTACCTGGGTGTTGCTGTGTAAGATATGGTCGAGTTCTGCCAGGCTTATATACCCGTCGATAGAATGTGTGTTCATGTATTATTTCTTTAGTTCGCTTATGATCTGCTGCAGGTTTCCGCTCATCTGCCCGCCGCTTACCTGATTCTTAAGTGTATAAATGCCCGAATTTACTTCGTTTTCGCCAAGCATAAGCATATAGGGAATGCCTTTACGTGTGGCATACTCAAACTGTTTTTTCAGTTTACCTGCTTCGGGGTATAATTCGGTGCGGATACCGGCTGCCCTGAATTCCTGTGCCAGCTTTAGCCCGGCCAGGGCCTCAGCTTCGCCAAAATTGGTAATAAGCAGGTCCGACGATTGCAGAATAGCGGTTGGGAAAAGCTGCAGTTCTTCCATTACGTCGTAAATACGGTCGGCACCGAAAGAGATTCCCACACCCGAAACACCTTCCAGGCCAAATATACCGGTAAGGTTATCGTAACGTCCGCCTCCGCATATGCTGCCCATTTGTACGCCGTGGGCTTTTACTTCGAAAATAGCCCCGGTATAGTAATCGAGTCCGCGGGCAAGCGAAAGGTCCAGTTCGAGGCTGGCTTTAAGCAACGGAGCACTTTCCAGAGCATTAAATATAAAGCGCAGTTCTTCCACGCCTTTGCTGCCGGTAGCATTAGCGGCAAAAAAGTCCTGCAGCATATCCAGTTTTTGAGGTACGGGGGCATCAGCCAGCAGCAGGTTAAAGGCGCGGTTAATAACAGCCTTTTCGAATCCGCGTTCCTCCAGTTCTTTTTCTACTCCTTCGCGGCCGATCTTATCCAGTTTGTCCAGGCCTATGAGGAACGATGCAAACCGGTCGCCGATACCCAGCACTTCGGCCAGTCCGCCCAGTATCTTTCGGTTATTAATTTTAATACTGAATCCCGGCAGTCCCAGTTTATAAAGTACTTCGTCGAATATCTGCACCAGTTCCGCCTCATACAGCAGCGAGGCCGAGCCCACTACATCCGCATCGCACTGGTAAAACTCCCGGTAGCGGCCTTTCTGTGGATTGTCTGCCCGCCATACGGGTTGTATCTGGTAGCGTTTAAAGGGAAAAACAATATCGTTGCGGTGTTTTACCACAAAACGTGCAAAAGGCACGGTAAGGTCGTAGCGCAGGGCTTTTTCGCAGATATGCGGGGTAAGGTATTTTTCGCCCCGGCCTTTCAGTTCGCTAAGCTCCGTATCGCTTATTTTCGAAAGGTAAGCCCCGTTGTTCAGTATATTAAAAATAAGTTTATCCCCTTCTTCGCCATATTTTCCGGTAAGCGTACTCAGCATTTCCATAGCCGGGGTTTCCAGCGGCTGGTAGCCGAATTTTTCGTACACAGCGGCAATGGTGCCGAATATATAGTTGCGTTTCCGCATAATTTCCGGTCCAAAGTCGCGCGTGCCCTTAGGCGCCGAAACGGGTATCTTACTCATGGCAATGCTCTTTTAGGTAGCAAAGATAGCTCTACGAAACATTATTAAGAAAATAACGTTAGTGATACATACGGGGGAAATGTGTAAATTCGTGAAGTTTTTCAGTACCAATAAATTCACTTTGATGAAACTGAACTTATATAAATTGCTGCTTTACATCGGGTTACTGATCCTTCCCTCAATGGCAGCTGCTCAAACGAGCAAAGAAGATTTTGTGAAAGGAAAAATTTATCTTGTCTCCGGCGATACGCTTGAGGTGCTTATAAAACCCGATCGGGACGACCGGCTTGCCCGCCAGGTGCAGGTATGGGACGAGCAAAACCTGGCTCCGCGCCGCTATCAGCCTAAAGACCTGAACGGTTTTGTGCTCGAAAATGAAGAGTTTGCCGCTAAAAAAGAGGCCGATGGCAGAAAGGTATTTATGAAAGTACTGGAAAAAGGTCCGGTAACACTTTATGGCTATACCTACCGCGAAGATAAAGGCAAAAAGGAAATCGTTACCGACTACTATCTCGAAAAAAAAGGTACGGGTTTTAAACTGGTACCTTCGGCTAAGGGCAAGTTCCGTACGGAAATGTCGTACTATTTTGCCGATGATTTTGAGCTGGCCCAGAAGATCGACGACAAGGCCTATGTACACAGCGATATGGAAATGGTCGTATCTGAGTACAACGAGCGCCGCCAGCCTTCGAAACCGGTGGCCAATAATAACAATAACAACGTTACTCCGCGCGATTCGTCCGGCACTACACCGGTAATACGCAATGATCCGCCGCAGGTAGACGACACCGACAGACCCATACTGCGCGCCAATGTACCCGAGCGTCCGCGCAAGACCATCGGCGTAGAAGCAATGGCGCTGGCCACTTATACACTTATCAGTTATCCCAACACGCTTAACCAGCTGTACCGCACATCCAGCGGTGGTGCAGGCTTTGAGGTTGGGCTGGGTTTCCGCGCTACGGTGGCCCGTGGTCTTACATTCCGCACCGGTATTAATATCCGCGACAAAGCCTTTAAGTTTACCGCCAGTAACCTGCAGCTGGTAGACGGGCAGGGAAATGTTACCAGTGCCGCCATAAATGAAAGCGGCCGCACCTATTACCCTGGTATCTATTTTAATATAGGGCAGGAATGGAAATACTTTATGGTAGGCGGTGGCTTTAACACATCGTTCTATTCGGCATACCGGGGTAAATACAGTTATACCACCAGTTCAGGTTTCAGCGGCGGCGACGATAAGGCCAAAGGTTCCCTTATGGTACACGATATAAACCGTCCCGATGGTTCGGAAAATAACTTCAACATGCAGTTCGATATTAACCTTACCGTAGGCGGCCGTTTTGCCGTAGGCGATAAGCTTACGCTTAAACCGGTGCTTATGTACTCCATTCCCATGGTACCCCTGTTCAATTCCGGGGTAAACATAAACAACGGGTTAAGCAATGTAGAGCTGAACGTAAATGCATATACGCTTAAGCTGGGCCTGATTGTGGATTTCGGGAACTGGTAGGCAGCATTATATTACAGGTTACCCGCGGTATGATTACTGCGGGTTTTCTTTTGCCCGTATTTTCGGATTCTGTTACCTTTGCGGCATGAGATCATCTTTTCAGCAACGTATAGGTATGCTTGGCGGCGGCCAGCTCGGGAAAATGTTTTTACAGGAAGCCGCCAATTACAATGCCGAGGTATACATTCTCGATCCTTCGGCCGATGCTCCCTGTGCGGCCCTGTGCCCCAATTTTACCTGTGGCAGTTTTAAAGACTACGATACGGTAATGGCCTTCGGAAAAGATATGGATATACTTACCATAGAGTTCGAGGACGTAAACTCCGATGCCCTGGCCGAGCTGGAAAGACAGGGAAAAAAGGTATTTCCGCAACCTTCGGTGCTTAAAATAATACAGGATAAAGGTTTACAGAAAGAGTTTTACACACAGCACGGGATACCTACGGCACCGTATTACCTTGTGAACTCTGCGGCAGAGATCCGTAGTTATGCCGGCATGCTGCCTATGTTCCAGAAGCTGCGTACATCCGGCTACGATGGTTACGGGGTTAAGGCTCTTAAAGATGAGGCAGCACTGCAAACGGCTTTTGATGCAGCTTCGGTACTGGAGCAAAAGGCCGACCTGGATATGGAGCTTTCTGTAATTGTAGCCCGTAACGAAGCCGGAGAAACGGCCGTATTTCCGTCGGTAGCTATGGAATTTAACCCTCAGGCCAATATGGTAGAGTACCTGTACGCCCCGGCCCCGGTAAATGCCGAAGTGGAAAAACAGGCACAGGCGCTTGCCCTTAAGGTAATAGATGCCCTGGGCATGGTAGGTATACTGGCCGTAGAGATGTTTCTGCTTAAGAACGGCGAGCTGTGGGTAAACGAAGTGGCTCCGCGTCCGCATAACAGCGGGCACCATACCATAGAGGCCAATTATACCAGTCAGTTCGAAATGCATTTCCGTTCCATTACCGGTTTGCCTCCCGGAAATACCGGCACCATAATGCCCGCCGTTATGGTAAATATACTGGGTGAGCCCGGTTACAGCGGAGCTGCCATATACGAGGGGCTGAACGAAACACTGGCCCTTGGTAATACATATATACACCTGTACGGCAAGGCAATAACCAAACCCTACCGTAAAATGGGGCATGTTACCATACTCGATAACGACATCCGTAACGCGGTAAACAAAGCTGTAAAAATTAAGGATATACTAAAAGTAAAGGCCTGAGTACCTGAAAGTATTTTTCCAATATAAAAGCCACGTTTTGCAGAGGGGTGCAGAAAAAAATTAAATTTGCAAAAAACGTTGTGCTTATGAAAAAACTATTTACGAGTCTATCCCTGCTCGGTTTTATGGCTGCATCTGCAAGTGCACAAACCTTCCTGGGCCTGCGGGCCAGTCCTTACGGAGGTGTGTATAATGTAGACTATAACCCTGCCATTGCAGACAACCGCCTCGAGTTTGATATTAATCTTTTCGGTACCGGTGTAAGTGCACAGAACAACTACCTGCGTGTAGCGAGCAACAAGTGGCTGATGCGTTTCAACGACAGCACCAATGTGTACAAGAGCGAAGAAATGATGCGTCCCGGCAATAAGTTCGCTTCGGTACAGAGCCAAACGCTGCTCCCGTTTTCATTTATGACCTCATGGAGCGGAGAAAAAGGCAACAAAAATGCCTTAGCCTTTACCTGGCACCAGAACAACCTGGTGAATGTAGACAATGTGGAAGAGCGTTTTGCGCGTATCCTGTATAACGGGGTAAATGCACAAACCGATTCCATGCTCAACGGTATTATCAACAATCCCAGCCTGGATCCGAGGCTTACCGTTAAATTCGCTTCCTGGATCGATTATGGTATTACCTACAGCCGTGTTGTGATCGATAACGACAAGCACATGCTTAAGGTTGGCGGTACCCTTAAGCTTATACAGGGGCAGATGGGCGGTTATGCCAATGTCCGCGATTTCGAATACAGCTTTCCCAATTACGACAGTATTAACGTAAAGGCAGAGCTCGATTACTACCATTCGCCTAATGTTCCTACGGCCATTACATCTTTGTACAGCAATAACGCACCAGACAATAACGAAGCATTCTACAAAGATCTGTTCTCATTTAAAAATGCCCGTCCCGGTTTTGCCGTGGATCTGGGTGTTGTATATGAGTGGCGGCCAAAGAAAATGGATTACCAGTACGAGATGGACTGCCAGAAGTGGTGGCGTTACGACCTGAACCGTTATAAATTATCGGCAGGCGTTTCAGTAATTGATATCGGAGCTATTCCTTTCCGCAAAGGACAAAGGAACGGGCGTTACAATCTGGATGTGCAGAATGCAGCACTGAGTTCGTTCGACAATCTTACCACCCTGCAGGCCGTTACCGATACCCTGCAGATGCTGTCTACGCTCGACAGTACCTCGCGGCGTAACTTTACCATGTGGCTGCCTACACGCTTTAATATGTTTGTAGACTACAACATATGGAAAGGCTTTGGTATAAACCTTATGGCCAATATTTCGCCGGCATTTACCCCCAACCAGGTACATTACCCAAGTGTAGTGGCCTTAACGGCCAAGTACGACCATCCCTGGGTAGGGGTGTATGTACCCGTTTCGTACGAGTTTACAGGTAATTTCCGCGTAGGTACCACCCTGCGCCTGGGACCTGTTACCCTGGGTACCAATAACCTGCTTTCGCTCTTTGGCAAAAAGGCTTCCAATGCCGATTTCCATTTCGGGGTGCGCCTGCCCATCCCGTATGGCCGCCTGAAAGACCGCGACAAAGACGGAGTATCGAACAAGCTCGACCTGTGTAAGAAAGAAAAAGGAAACTGCAAAAGCCAGGGTTGTCCCGACCGTGACGGCGATGGTGTAGTGGATGCCGAGGATGAATGTCCGGATAACCCGGGACCGAAAGAATACAAAGGTTGTCCTGATTCCGACGGCGACAAGGTGCTCGACAAAGACGATAAATGTCCTGAAGTGGCAGGTCTGATTGAGTTTAACGGTTGTCCCGACCGCGACGGCGATAAGATCCCCGACCACGAAGACCGTTGTCCCGATCATCCGGGTGAGGCATCTCTGCAGGGTTGTCCTGATACTGATTTTGACGGTATTGCCGATCCGGATGACGATTGTCCCGATGTAAAAGGTATTGCCGAATTTAACGGTTGTCCCGATACCGATGGCGATGGTATACCCGATAAGCTCGATGCCTGTCCGAACCTGGCCGGTCCGAAAGAATACAACGGTTGTCCCGATACCGATGGCGACGGAATTTTCGATCACGAAGATGCCTGTCCTACCATTAAAGGTATTCCCGAGCTCAAAGGTTGTCCTTATTCCGATGCCGACGGCGACGGTATTAAGGATACAGAAGATAAGTGTCCCGACCAGCCCGGTCCGATCGAAAACGGAGGCTGTCCATATGCAGATACCGATGGCGACGGCATTATCGACCTCGAAGATAAGTGTCCGAAAACACCGGGTGTGAAAGAGAACTTCGGTTGTCCGCCAATCGACGAGAAAGCTAAAGAAGTACTGAAACGTGCTTTCGATAATCTTGAGTTCAACACCGGTAAGTCAACCATCCGTTCATCGTCGTTCGAGTCCCTCAACGACCTGGCCACTTACCTGAAAGAGAACCCGCAGTACAATCTGCTTATCGAAGGACATACCGACAATGTAGGTAGCCGCAGCAGTAACCTTACACTCAGTAAAAACCGTGCCAATGCCGTAAAAACCTACCTGGCCGGTAAAGGTGTAAGTACCGCACGCTGTATTACCAAGTGGTACGGTCCCGATAAGCCTGTAGCCGATAATTCAACAGACGAAGGCCGTCAGCGGAACCGCCGCGTGGAAATGAACCTGGTTATAAAAGAATAAGTATTTATAATCCTTTAAAAAAACAGAAGGCTGTCTTGCTGCAAGCGAGGCAGCCTTTTTATATTTGTGGAGCTTTTAAAAAACAATATGGGCAGAAGAATATTATATGTATTGCTTATAACTGGCATGCTGCAGCAGGGTTTATTTGCACAATCGAATGCAAGGGAGTTTCTGGACGAAAGGAAACAGCTTTTTTCATTTAAGACAGTACCAGAACACTTACTAACGTTTGGAGGAGATCTGTGTTATGTTTGGAACGAAGAGGAAAAGGAAGAGAAATTAGTAAAACTCAATCATGATAATGTAGCATTTACCAATCTTCATTGTTTGCCGTTTATACTCGGCGATAAGATTTATTTTCCTTCAGAAATCTGCAAGATTTGTTAGTTCCCGCAGACAGCGCTGATCGTCGCAGATGTAATGTGTTCTTGAGCTCTGCGTAAATTAGCGAGATTTATTTATGGACTGTTTTATTCCTTCCGATGTCATTTGTGGATAGTGTAGAGTGTATTGAAGCTCTTTTAAGCCTTTGAGATCAGTGAGGTACAATTCCGAAAATAGTCAAACGATCTCAGCTCCTGACTATTCAGCAAAAAAACTTTTTTTATACAATACCGATGGTGAGTTGTTAGAGAAGCGTCCTGAATACGATAATCCGCAGGGTATATTGTTTTGTAAAAGCCAGATATCTCCCAATGCGGAGTATGCCGTATTCAGCGGAGAAAAAAATAACCTGCTTACAGGGACTTATGTTGCTGTTAATACAGAAGCAGAGATTATATGGAGCACTACAAAAAAAGAAATAGAGGAGGCTACGGGAGAACGTAATGCTGTACACCAGTTATTACCCTACGGGATCGATAATGACGGTAACGGAATCTTTATTTGTAAAACGCTCAGAGATGGTGTTTATATAATTACAGTTGTAAGGTTAAATGCCCAAACAAAGATAATGCAGGTAAAGAATGTTGAATTTGAAGGCGGTGAAAATAAATTGAATGGGCTCAATTTTTCTATAGCTTCAGATAATCGTATTCTGCTTTATGCCAACCATTACAGACCAGAACCAGATCAGAATTATTTACACAGGGTTGCATTTTCGATAATAGACTTCGAAACGGATAATGGCTCAGAAGCAGTAATGGAAATTACCCGTACCTGGGAGGGTAAGAATGGTTATGACCCCGGCAGACTTAAAGGCGACTGGGGAGAGGAGGGACGTTTATATTTTGCATCAGAAGTTTATTTCCTTAAAGCCGGGGCTGCTCAGGTAACCTTGTTTTTAAACAAAGTAGATGAAAAGGGAAATTTGTTAAAAGAAGTACAGTATACGGGTATAAGCCGCACTGCATTTGCTGCCGGGAAAATGGATATGCTTGCAGACAGGCAGGGGAATGTATTCATCAGCTATATACGAATTGGAGATAAACGTAAAGATGAGAAAGATAATATGCTCCGCTGTCTGATACTCGATGGTAAAAACCTGGAACCGATCTGGGAAACGGAACCTCATCAGGTAAGTACTATGTTCATTGAAATGATGCGGACCTCGGCTATTATATGGGGCGATTACCTGGTTTTATTCCACACGCCGAATAAGCTCAGAATTATTTCGATGAAAGACGGAAAAGAAATGTAATGCGCTACAAAATCAGGGATTCAGCCGTACAATTTTCCAACCGCCGCCGGGCTGCCGGGTGTACTGCAGGCGGTCGTGCAGGCGGCTGGGTCGCCCCTGCCAGAACTCAATCTCTTCCGGTATAATGCGGAAGCCTCCCCAGAAAGGAGGTTTCTCCGGTTCGCTCTGAGCATATATTTTTTCCAATTCTTCTACCTTTTTTTCCAGTTCTTCGCGGCTTTCCAACACTTCGCTCTGTGCACTGGCCCAGCTGCCTATACGGTTCGAAAGCGGACGCGAGTTAAAATATTCCATACTTTCCAGGGTGCTTATTTTCTCTACCCGCCCGGCAATACGCACCTGGCGTTCGGCCTCGCACCAGAAAAAGGAAAGACATGCATAAGGGTTTTCGCTCAGCTGCCGCCCTTTACGGCTGTTATAATTGGTATAGAATACAAAGCCTTTTTCGTCGAAATTACGCAGCAGTACAATGCGGGCCGAAACCTTGCCGTCTTTTCCGGCCGTGCTCAGCGTCATGGCGTTTGGTTCCAGTATGCCCATATTGGCGGCCTCGGTAAACCATTTTTCGAACTGCAGTATGGGATCCGGATCGGCCATAGACTCGTTCAGCTCCCGTATACCATAATCTTTGCGGAGTTTCGAAATGTACTCTTTCATGCCCTTTTTGTTAATTAGATGTTCAAAGGTAGCTAAAGTTTTTGACCGAATTACGGGCTTTGCTCATTGAAAAAAAGAAATGAAATGCGTACTTTTGTCAAAAGATTAAAACTACTATGGAATTAACAGGAAAATTGGAAAAGATCCTTGATCCCGAAACCGGAGAGGGGAGAAACGGAAGTTGGAAGAAGCAGTTGTTTGTGGTAGAAACATTGGGTAATTATCCCAAAAAAGTAGCTTTTGCAGCCTGGGGCGATAAAGCCGACGCACTCAGCAGTCTTACAATAGGACAGGTGGTAAAGGTGTTTTTTGATCCGGAAAGCCGTGAATTTAACGGTAAATTTTATACCGATCTCAAAGCCTGGCGTATCGACCTGGAAAACGGCGGTGCCCAGAACCCGAACCCAAATCAGGGGCAGGGCTACAATCAAAACCAGAACTACAATAATAATCCGCAGCCGGTAAATAACAACCCGGGTAACGGTGCAGGTTATAACGACTTTAATGCCCCTGCCGGTGTAGACGACGATCTTCCTTTCTGAGTAAACAGAAATGATAACATATTTGCAAAGCCTGTTCTGCAAAGAGCAGGCTTTGTTGTTTGGCATGGTAATCAGAGCAATATACCGGGTACTCCTTTGCAGGGGGTACATAGTAGGTTATGTTCTGTATTGCAGGCAGGCAAACCTGCAATGTAAGCTTTTTAAACCCGTACAGCATATCCTGTTACCCCTGCGGAAATAATAAAGCCTTGTATATTACAGCTCTTAACCTGTAGCTTTATGTCTTTTATCCCGCAGTATACGCCCTTTACCCCCTGCTATACACCTTTTATTTATCTGCTGTACGGCTTTTAACCTGTATATGTACGCCCTCCGGCCTGTATGTATACCGGCTCTGACCCGTGTTAACGCTAAAAAAGCCAGTGGTGGTACCCCTCCTGACCTGTATATGTACCCCTTTTATTCAGTACAGGTACAGATTAAAACCCGTATCGGGGCTAAACAAAACCCGTATTTAGCAAAATACAGGCATTGCCGTGCACTTCCGAGCGAAGAGTTTTAAGCTTTTTCTGACAAATTCAAAGATGTGATTTGTGATTAACAGACAGTGGAATACAATCTGATAAACTATAACGAAAAGACAAGATGGAAAAGTTGATTGTATCAAAGTTCTCTGTGTAAATTTGTGATATCCCTGGGTTTGTTATTGTTCCCGCAGATAGCGCAGATCTTCGCAGATGTTTGGAGGATCAATGCTCAGCGTAAATTAGCGAGACTGGCGGGAGTGTTATTGTTCCCGCAGATAGCGCAGATTTTCGCAGATGTTTAGAGGATCTATGCTCAGCGTAAATTAGCGAGACAGGCGGGGTGTTATTGTTCCC